>ERZ795052.17-NODE-17-length-229453-cov-42.099055_pt1 | contig 229453 bp, 208 predicted proteins | sample MGYA00375136_ERZ795052 | MGnify/ENA primary metagenome ERZ795052 (study PRJEB30181, sample SAMN05720156) | activated sludge metagenome | isolation source: Anaerobic digester | place: Japan | collected 2015-05-26 ...
TTTTTTGTTATGCGTCATGTCGGCGGTCATTCTGGGGGCGGCCTTTCCGTGCAGCTCTGCCGAGCTGGGGGGGTATACCTTTGACGACGACAGCATCGATCTGTATCTGAACCCTTATTTCAGCGACCACAGCAGGCCCGGGGACTTCATTACTACCCTGTACGGGTATGGGGACTTCGCCGGGCATGAAGTCATCCAGAGCCACCACCAGTATTACGAGCTTGACGGCATATCCTGCAACGTGATCCTCGAGCGGGGATATTTTCCCGACTTTTCCCGGGGTTATGCCGATATGATCTACTACACGGCATATCACTACTATGCCAAGGACGCGGAAGACAACATTCATCTCCTTAAGTACCACTTCATCCCCCATGAGGGGCAAGGAGCGTCCTGGAGCTATGAAGACCTGCCAGAGGGCGCCACGACCGTGAAATACCCCGCCGATCCCCAGCCGGGCCAGGAGGTGGTCTTCGGAACAGTCACAGCCACCGGCGTATCGGTCGGCGATATCCGCGGGTGCACCACCATCGTGTTCGACTCCCTGCCCCATGCTCCTACAGGGAGCATCACCGAATACCTGGTGCCCGGCTCCGGGATCCTGGCGAGCTCGTTCAACTGGAAGGGCGGCATCAACGGCTTTTCCAAAGACGCAAGCGCCCCCGAATTCGCAGAAGAAGAAAACAGCGCATGGAAGGAGTGGTGGGACGACCACTGCTTCATCTCCGCGTGCTCGCCCCGGCATACCCGGCAGTGCACAATACCACAGCGGTAATCAGTCGTGGGACCCATCCAAGGGCGATGGGCTGCATGGGATCCACCCTGACGGGAATCCGATAAACTCCTTGACTTTCTTCATGGATTCTTTATGGAATAATTGTAAGAAATGTTAATTACGAGATGCCTCTTGAAAAGGAATCGAGAGGTGTCGGCTTGCAATGAATTGCCCCTTAGGCTAGCGTAGGGGGTATTGAGTTCCGCAGGTTGAATAGTCCTTTTTTCAGCAAGCGAAAAGGGGTATTGGACACCAAGAAAGAATGAATCGTTCCGAGGACTGAGATTACTACGGGCAAGGCAGGTGCACGATGATCGCATACCAATTGACCATACCGACGGAGAACACCCCGGGCAAGCTTGCCAGGGTGTCCGGCATCCTCGCCAGGGAAAAGATCAATATCAGGGCCGTCACCATATCGTCATATGGTGATAGGGGCTTTTTCAACATCCTGGTTGACGACCCCAAGCCGGCCCAGAAGGCCCTGACCCGGGAGGGCATCGATGCCCGGCTCAAAGAGGTGATCGCCGTGCTCATCGAAGACAGGCCGGGCGGGATGGACAAGCTCGTCCAGATCCTGGCCGGAGAGGGCATCAATATCGAGAATGCCTATGGGTTTGTGCTCGAGAGCAAAAAGACCGCCGTGTTCGTGGTCGATGTGTCCGATCTGGACAAGACAGAGAAGGTGCTCAAGGAGCACAAGTTCCAAACCCTGACGACCGAGGCCCTGGCCGCTATCGAGCCGTTCCACTACATGAAATACTAAAAAATCCGCTCGATGAACGGCGTGAATCACGGGTGCCAGGCGATTTCCGGCGCCAGCCCTTCCCCGGGTCGCAGCGGCCGAGCCCTCCATATCCTCCGTGCAGGCCGCGCCGGACAAGGCTGTTCCTCTTTGCAGCGTCTTTCCCTCCCGCTTTGTTCCCGATCTCACCACTGGCTGCCTCGCTGCAGGCAGCAAGACATCCAGAGACTTTCCGGCATGAGGGCGCCTTGTTAGGCAGACACTGGGAGAGCCATACCCATGGGGGTCCGGAGGATGGGTGCTCCGGCCTACCTGAGCAGACTCGGAAGGAAGGTCGCGATCTGGGGGAAGGGGATCAGGAGGAAGGTGAGGAGGACGATCGCGAGCAGCAGGGGCACGACCCCCCTGAAGATCACCCCCAGCGGCACGTCCCTGGCCACCCCGCTCACCACATAGACATTCACGCCCACCGGCGGGGTGATGACCCCGATCTGGGTGACGAGCACGATCACCACGCCGAACCAGATGGGGTTGAACCCGTAGTCGAGCACCACGGGGTAGAAGATCGGGATGGTGAGCATGATCAGCGCCAGCGAGTCGATGAAGCACCCGCCCAGCAAGTAGATCAGCACGATAAAACTCATGATGATCGCCGGATGGAGCTGAAACGACGAGATCCAGCTCGCGATGTCGTAGGGGATGCGCGAGACGGCCAGGAAATGGCCGAACACCGTGGCGCCAGCCACGATGATCAGGATCATGGCGCTGATCCGCGTGGTCTCGAACAGTGCCTGGACGAATCCATCCCAGGTGATGTTGCGCTGAATGAGGGCGACCACCAGCGTGGCAAAGGCCCCGGCGGCCCCGGCCTCGGTGGGCGTGAAGATGCCCAGAAAGAGCCCGCCCATCACGACAACGAAGATGATAAGCGTCTCAATGGTGCCCGGGAGGGACGCGGCCCGCTCTTTCCAGGTGCTCTTCGGACCCTTTGGTCCGATCTCTGGCCTGAGTGTGGCCCAGATGAGAATGGTGCCCACAAAGAACAGGGTGAGCAGGACGCCTGGAAGGATGCCCGCGAGAAAGAGCTCGCCGATGGACTGCTCGGTGAGGATCCCATACACGATGAAGATCACGCTCGGCGGGATCAGGATGCCGAGGCTTCCCCCCGCTGCAACCACGCCGGTGGCCAGCTCGGGTTTGTAGTTGTACCTCTTCATCTCGGGCAGGGTGGCCGCGGCCATGGTGGCGGCGGTTGCGTTGGTGGAGCCGCAGATGGCGGAAAAGGCGGCGCAGGCCCCCACGGTGGCGATGGCGAGCCCGCCTGGGAGATGGCCGATGAAGGTGTAGGCCGTGTCGAACAGGCGCTTGGAGATCCCGGAGTGAAAGGCGATCTGCCCCATGAGCACGAACAGGGGAATGACCGTGAGGTTATAGGAGCCGAACACGGAGAACATGTCCTTGGCCAGCAGGTTCAGCGACGCGTCCATCGAGACGATGGAGGCAAAGCCCAGAAAACCGATGATGGCCATGAGAAAGCCCACGGGCATCCGGGAAAAGATGAGCACGAACAGGGCGATGATGCCGATGATGCCGATTATGGTGGGGCTCATTCGACCTCAGCCCCTTTCAGCTGCCTAAAAAACTCGACGAAGAGCACCACTACCAGCATGGCGGTGCCGAACGCCACCCCGTAGACAAACGGATAGGTGGGCATCTGCAGCGTTGCCGACACCTCGCCCGAGCGCTGGAGGCTCTGGGCATACTCGACGCTCTGCCATGAAACCACGGCGAAAAAGATCATGGCGATAAAGGCATTGACGGCGTTTACAATGATCCGGACGGTCCAGGGAAGCCGCATCACGAGAAAGTCAACAGCGATATGTCCCTTCTGGACCGAGGTGTAGGGAAGCGCGAACGAGATGATGACCGCGCCCGTGAAGCTGACGATCTCGTAGGTCCCGGGGATGGGGCTCTTGAAAAATCGCAGGATGACATCCGCGGTGGTGAGGAACATCATGAAGGCAACCCCTGCGGCGGACAACCAGTTCAACTTGTCTGCAAGGTTTGCCACGAATCTCTCGATGCGCAGAAAGGATATCATCAAAATCTCCCCATGAAAACCCGGGGCAGCGCTCTCTCGAACGGGCCGCCCCGGGCATAGCCGATGAAATGCCCTTTACTCGATGTTTTTCTCCACGCACGCCTGCAGGATCGAGATGTTCTTCGCGGCATCGATGCCCTTTGCCTGCGCGGCGGCGATATATTCGTCGATCACGGGCTTGACAGCAGCCTTCCACCGAGGGATCTCGTCTTCGGGCAGGGTGATGAATGTGTTCTTCTGCTCCTCATTGAAGGCTGTACCCTCTGCGTCGGCTTCGTCCCAGATCTGCCCGTGCACCGTGATATACTCGGCGCTCACATCCGTAAAGACCTGCTGGATATCAGCCGGCAGCCTGTTCCACTTGTCCTTGTTCATGACCACGAACATCGCCGTAGTGTAGCCGACGCCCCGGCAGTCGATGGTGTAGTCGATGACCTCGGCCTGCTTCCAGCCCTTGAGCGTTTCAATAGGTGCGAAGGTCCCCTCAACCACGCCCTTCTGAAGGGCCTCGTAAGTGCCGGGCTGCGGCATAGCCACCGGCACGCCTCCAAGGGCCTCTACGAGCTTGGCGCTCAGGCCCGTGGAGCGGATCTTCATCCCCTTGAGGTCTTCGAGCCTGTTCACCGGTTTCTTGGTGTGCAGCAGGCCCGGGCCGTGCGCATGGACATAGAGCACATGGACGTCATCGAGCTCCTTGGGTTTGACCTGGGCATAATACTCGTTCGCCACACGGGTCGCCGCCATGCCGCTGGGATAGCCCATGGGCAGGTCCACGGCCTCCATGACCGGGAAACGGCCCCGGGTGTAGGCGAAGCATGACATCCCGATATCCGAGATCCCTCGCACCACGCCGTCATAGCATTCGTTCGCGCTGGTGAGCGTGCCGCCCGGGAACACGTTGATCTTCACCTGCCCCTGGGTGCGCTTTTCGATCTCACGCGCCCATGCCTCACCGGTCTTGCACTGGGCATGGGTGGGCGGGAAAAAGATACTGTAGGACAGCTCCACCACCTCGCCCCTGGGCGCAGCACCACTATCGGTCACTGCAGCCCCCTCTGCGGGCACTGTCTCCTCCTCAGCCTTCTTGGTACACGAAATGCAAAGCATCAGTACAAGAAGACCACAAACCAAACTACAGATGGTTCTTTTCATGGAATCTCCCCCTTTGTGTTCCCTTGATAAAGCCGCCATTCGCAAACCCTGTATGGTGTCAAATTAGCGTCCTGGACAACGCAAGACCACATGCGTTGCCCTTCTTCAGGGAAGAGCCCATATTTTAGTAGGATCATGATGAAAATCAAGGAAATTATTCCCCGGCCGCACAGGGCACGGTTTGCTGTTGTCTCATGCGTATCCGTACAGATACCTGGGCGGAGGCATCCTTTGAATAACGTCATGACCTGCTGCGGGCGGAGCCTGCAGGCTATATCCGCATGGAGACAGACACCGCGTTCAACCTGCGCGCCCATGCAGACACCTCCAGGTGCGGGAGACATACCGGTGCTGCATGGCGAGAGGGCATAAGCTGGGCATTGCAGGGAGGCTGCGTGCGTCTCGCGGCACGGGTGAGATGCGGGTGTCCTGCCTGCAAGTCTTGTGTGGCAGATATACGATACATTGGCGGGTCCGGGATGGTCCATACGGCACGCAGGCGCAGACGGCTGTTTTCCGGGGAGGTCCGTTTGCGGTTCTCAGGCCTCGAAATCAGCGCCGCACGAGTCGCATTTTTCGCTGTCAGGCCACACCAGGTTTCCGCATGCGGAGCAGAGATGCACCGTGCCCGCCTGCGTGCCCGAAACCGCGCCCTTCACGGGCAGACCGAGGAGCTTCTTGAGCAGGATGATGATCTCGGAGAGCGCCCCGAAGAGCAGAAAGAGCACGCCGCCCGCCAAGACGCATACGAGCCCGGTTGCGAGCCACAGAAAGGAGCCTGTCGCAATGGCAGCCGCAACGCCGGCAAGGCAGGCAATGATCCCGGCTGCGAGGAACGACCGGGATGCCACCAGCAGCCCGCGCTCTTTGCCCTGGGTATCCCGGTAATGCTTCTGAACGATCTGCGCCTTCACGTATTCTTCACCAAGGTTCACGGCAGCCATGCCCCCCGTTGCTCTCCCCGGCACGCACACGCCGGATCTCCTTGTTCAGGAGATGAAGATAAGCAAGCGGCTATTTGAAGCGATGTCCGAAAGGTGTCGCCTCCATAAACGCATCTTGAACGATGCACCCTCAGCGAAACAGATTCAAAACATCTTCGATGTCGGGGGGGCCTGCTCTCTTCAGAGGCCGTAGACCTGCTCGCCCTTGAGCACCTTAAACCCGTTTTGCTGCAGGGCCTCGATGGCCTCGTCCGTGGAGTCGAACCGGAAGATGATCACCGCGTTCTCGCCGCTGCGCTCGACAAAGGCATACATGTACTCGACATTGATCCCCCTGCTGGTGAGCAGCTCGAGAATGCTGTTGAGCCCGCCCGGCCTATCGGGGACCTCAACGGCCACCACGTGCGTCTTGCCCACGGCAAAGCCCTGTTCGTTCAGCACATCCTTTGCCTTTGCCACATCGTCCACAATGAGCCTCAGAATGCCGAAATCCGACGTGTCGGCAAGGGAAAGGGCCCGGATGTTGATCTTTGCATCGCTCAGGGCCTTGGTGACGCTGGAAAGCCCTCCCGGCTTGTTCTCCAGAAAAATCGATATCTGCTCTACCTTCATCAAAGACCTCCTAGATATTCCGCTTGTCGAGCACCCGCTGAGCCTTGCCCTCAAACCGCTGGAGGGTGTTCGGCTCAACCAGCTTCACCTTGGCGGTCACGCCAAGATAGTCCTTGATATCCTTTGTAATGCGTTTCTCCATGTTCTGCAACTCGCGAATTTCATCCGAGAAGATCTTTTCGCTCACCTCGACCTGAACCTCCAGGGTGTCCAGGGAGCCGTCCCGGTCGACAATGAGCAGGTAGTGCGGCTCCAGGCCGTCGATGCCCAGGAGTACGCTCTCGATCTGAGAGGGGAACACATTGACGCCCCTGATGATGAGCATGTCGTCGCTCCTGCCCGAGACCCGCTCCATGCGCACGAAGGTCCTCCCACACTTGCAGACCTGCGGCATGAGCCTCGAGATGTCCTTGGTGCGGTAGCGGATGAGCGGGAAGGCCTCCTTGGTCAGCGTGGTGAACACCAGCTCGCCGGGTGTGCCCCAGGGGAGCACCTCGCCGGTGGCGGGGTCGATGGTTTCCACGATGAAGTGGTCCTCGTTGATGTGCAGGCCGTTGCGGCCCTCGATGCACTCCATGGCCACGCCGGGGCCCATGATCTCAGAGAGGCCGTAGATGTCCAGCGCGGTGATATCCAGCTCGCGCTCGATCTGCTCGCGCATCCGCTCGCTCCAGGGCTCGGCCCCGAGGATGCCGACCCTGAGCCTCAGAGACTTCATATCCACACCCATCTCCTTTCCAGACTCGGCCAGGAAGAGCAGGTACGAGGGCGTGCAGCAGATGGCGGTTGGTCCGAAGTCCTGCAGCAGCATGATCTGTTTCTTGGTGCTGCCGCCCGACATGGGGATCACGCTCGCGCCCAGTTTTTCGGCGCCGTAGTGTGCTCCCAGGCCTCCGGTGAACAGTCCGTAGCCGTAGGCGTTGTGGATGATGTCGTTCTTGCTGAGGCCGGCCGATACGAACGACCGGGCCATGAGCGTGGCCCAGGTCTCGACGTCGCGCTGGGTGTAGCCCACCACCGTAGGCTTGCCCGTGGTGCCCGACGAGGCGTGCAGACGCACGATGCTGCTCATGGGCACCGAGAACAGGCCGAAGGGGTAGTTGTCGCGCAGGTCCTGCTTGCAGGTGAAGGGAAGCCGCTTGAGGTCGTCGAGACTCCGGATGTCATCCGGGGTGACCCCGGCGTTGTCGAAGGACTTCCGGTAGAAACCCACCGTATGATAGACCCTGCCCACCACCTGCTGCAGCCGTTTGAGCTGTAGGGCCTCGATGGCCTCGCGGGGGAGTGTTTCGAACTCTTCGTTATAAATCATCTGCTACCTCCTTGATGGTCAGCATCATTGGATCTGGATCTGCCTGCCTCTTTTGAATCCTTCGATGTTCGCGGCCCGGATCTTCTCCTTGAGCATCGAATTGATGGCATCATACCACGCCGATTCGGGCGGGTCCATCAGGGTGGAAAGTACGCCCAGCAGGATGATATTCACGCCCCTGGCATTGTCCATCTCCTCGGCGATGGCCGAGCCCGGGACCAGGTGAATGTTCCGGGTTTTCTCCCTGAGGAAAGGGATCACGTCCGGGTACGCCCGGCTGCCGGACACGACCGCAGGCGGTGCGAGACGATACTGGTTGATGATCACCGTGGCGTCCTTCTTGAGATACTTGAGGTATCTGGCCGCCTCCAGCTCCTCGAACGAGAGCAGGATGTCACAGCAGCCATAGGGGATGAGGGGGGAATCCACATGCCCGGCAAACCGCACGTGGGACATGACACTCCCGCCCCGCTGGGCCATGCCGTGGATCTCCGATTTCTTCACGTCGTAGCCCGAGCGCATCATTACCTCGGAAAGCATGTCGGAAGCCAGGATGATCCCCTGCCCCCCGACTCCGGTCATCAGCACGTTCATTTCTCACCTCCGATGGCCCCGGGTGCGCAGAGATCGGCGCACACGCCGCATCCTACGCACGTCTCGTTGATGTGGGCCTTCTCGTCTCTGAATTCGATGGCGGGACACCCCAGTCCGATGCACACCTTGCAGCCCGTGCAAACATCCGCATCCACGGTGAGCGCCCTGCCTGGGACCTTGCGTGACTTCAGCAGAACGCATGGCGCCTTCGAGATGATCACTGACGGGCCTTCGAACGCCAGTGCCTCTTTCACGTCCTTTCTGGCCTGCTTGACGTCGTAGGGGTCAACGGTCCTGACCCACTCGATCCCCAGCGCCCTGACAAGGTTTTCCAGGTCAAGGTTCACGGTCCTCTCGCCCCGTACCGTGATTCCGGTGCCCGGATGGTCCTGCGAGCCCGTCATGGCCGTGGTGGAGTTGTCGAGGATCACGATGAGCGCCGCGCCCTTGTTGTAGGCGAGGTTGAGCAGCCCGGTGATGCCCGAGTGGTAGAAGGTCGAGTCGCCGATGACCGCGGCGATCTTCTCTTTCCCCGGACCGAAAACAGTGGCCATGCCGTGGGCGTGGTTGATGCCCGCCCCCATGCACAGGCAGGTGTCAATGGCCGAGAGCGGCGGGAGGAATCCCAAAGTGTAGCAACCGATGTCGCCTGCGATGAAGCACTTGTTGCGCTTCAAGGCCCAGAGCATGCCCCGGTGCGGGCATCCGGGACACATGCTGGGAGGACGCGGCGGCAGGTCGGGCTGGGCCCCGTCATCCGGTGCGGCCCCTGTTATCGCGCTCTGGATGATGTCCGGATTCAGCTCTCCGCACAGGGGCAGCCGGTCCTTGCCGTGGCAGTCGATGCCTAAGGCCTTCACCTGCTCCTCCATGAACGGGTCGAGCTCCTCGACGACCCAGAGCTCTTCCACCTGGGCGGCGAACTTCCTGATGAGCTTTTCCGGCAGAGGATACGACAGGCCCACCTTCAGGAACGAGGCGTCCGGAAAGGCCTCTTTCGCATACTGGTAGGCCACCCCGGATGAGATGATGCCGAGCTTCGGACTGCCCATCTCTATGACATTCAGGGGCGAGGCGTCGGAATAAGCCTTCATCGACCGGATGCGCTCTTCGATCACGGGATGGCGCACCCGCGCATTGGCCGGCAGCATCACCCACTCCGCCGGATGGCGTTCGAGAGAGGGGGTGCGGCCGCCCTTCTTGTCGCCAAGCTCAACCACACCCATGGAGTGGGATATCCGCGTGGTGGTGCGCAGCAGCACCGGGGTCCCGAACTCCTCGCTGATCCGCACGGCTTCGATCATGAAGTCCTTGGCCTCCTGCGAGGTGGATGGTTCCAGCATCGGGATCTTGGCGAACCGGGCATAGTGCCGGTTGTCCTGTTCGTTCTGCGAGGAGAACAGCTCGGGGTCGTCGGCACTCACCAGAACAATCCCGCCCCGGATCAGGGTGTAGGGCAGGGTCATGAGAGGGTCTGCGGCCACGTTCACCCCCACGTGCTTCATGACCGCCATGCAACGGGCCCCCGCATAGGACGCCCCGGCGGCAACCTCAAGGGCGACCTTCTCGTTGGGAGTCCACTCCGCATGAATCTCGGGGTACTCGTCCGCCACGGTCTGCAGGATCTCGGTCGATGGTGTGCCGGGATATGCCGAGACAAAGCTCACCCCAGCCTCGAACGCCCCCCGGGCGATTGCCTCGTTTCCGCTCAATATCTTCTTCATCACGTATTCCCCTTGACTCGACTCGGATATAAAAAAAGGCCATGGCGTTCACCCATGGCCTTTTCTCTTCCCCGCCGGAAACACTGGCCTATGGGCGTACTTTCATCCCTCTAAAGATGAAAAAGTAAAAGCCCAAGAGTTCCAGTGTGTTCGGCAACATAGCTTCTACACTATTCTATAGAAATATTTTGGCTGTCAAGCCTTTTTGCGCACAGGACCCAGCTGCATCCAGCATATCGGCAGGATCAGGCCTTCGACCCCCTATGCATGCTTCGCATGAAGGACCTGGGCATGACCCTGTAACTCAAAACCATAGCCGGCCACTCTTGCTCATGATACCGGGCGTGTGAACGATGCGGCGGAACCTGACCCCTCGCTGAAAGCGCTACCCTTACCCTGCTTCGGACGCACCCAGGGCCATGGGGACCTCGTCCTCCGCCGTGCTTTCCTTCCCGCGATCTGCACCATGCCGGTAGACGTGCACATCCCTCTGGGGGAAGGGGATCTTGACGCCGTTGGCATCGAACTGCTTTTTCGCCTCTTCCACGGTTTCGAAGTACACTCCCCAGTAATCGGCCGTTTTTACCCAGACCCTCAACTCGATGTTCACGCTATTCTCATCGAGGGTCTTGACGATGATCATGGCCGCAGGATCTTTCAAAATCCGGTGGTCGTTGTCCACGATGTTCCGGAGGATCTTCCTCACCTTGTCGATATCGTCCTGATAGCTCACCCTGAAGGGCATGTCGACGCGCCTGGTTTCATGCGCAGAATAGTTGACGATATTGTCGCTCATGATCTTGGAGTTGGGAATGATGACGAGCTTGTTGTCAGGGGTCTTCAGCGTGGTGGTGAATATCTGGATCTTGTCGACCGTGCCTGCCACGCCCGCGCCTTCGATGTAATCACCCGCCTTGAATGGCTTGAATATGATCATGAGGAAGCCGGCGGCGAAATTCGCCAGCGACCCCTGCAGAGCCAGGCCGATCGCCAGGCCGGCGGCACCGATGACCGCGATGAACGAGGTGGTCTGGATCCCCAGCTGGGCGAGCGCCGCCAGGACGATAAAGACCATGAGCGCGACATAGGTGACGTGTTCGACAAAGGAGACGATGGTCGGATCCACCTTTCCCTTGTTCAAAAAACGCTGGGTTATCTTCGTGATACCCTTTGCCGCCCATCGCCCGACAACCAGAATGACCGCGGCTGCAATGATCTTGATTCCATAAAAGGCAGCCAGCTCCTGCAATTTCATTACCAGCCCTTCCATATGCTCCTCCTCGGTTGTTTTTAATTATGTGTTCGGATATCCTGACATGGATCTCGGTAAGCAGACGTGTTGTATCATGGCCCCTTAGACCGGGCCTGTCAACAGGAATACTGTAAATGTGCACTGTCGGGATAAACCGTCTTGACAGATACCTCGATCTTCCGATAGCCTCCCAAACGCAAGAATAAGGTGGGCTTTTAGAATGGATCGAAAAGAGGCTTGGATCGCCCTCGATCTCATTCCCGGTATCGGGCCCAAAAGCGTGATCAGGCTCCTCGAGTTTTTTCACACCCCGGAAGCGATCATCTCCGCGCCGGTTTCGCGGATCAGGGAGCTGAACATCCTGAACCAGGCGCAGATACGCGGGATGAGCCGGGGTGTTGACAGGGAAGCACTGAGGCGGGTGAAGACCGCGATCAAGGAGCACCGGTTTTCCGTGCTCACCTGGGACGATCCGGAATATCCCCGGGCACTGCGGCACATCGAGGATCCACCCGTGGTGCTGTATGTACGCGGCAGCCTGGAGGACTTTGAGCCCGCGGTAGCCGTGGTGGGGACCCGGGCACCTTCCCGATACGGGAGCGACACGGCATACCGCCTCTCCCGTGACTTGAGCATGCAGGGACTTTCCATCGTTTCCGGGCTCGCCCGCGGCATCGACACCCGGGCACACACGGGGGCACTGGAGGGTCAGGGCAAAAACATCGCGGTGCTCGGCACCGGCATCGACGTGATCTATCCCCCGGAGAACGCCGGTCTGGCCGATAAGATCGCAGAAAGAGGAGCTGTCGTCTCCGAGCTGCCCCCTGGCGTGCAGCCCGAACCCGGAAACTTTCCCCGGAGAAACCGGATCATCTCCGGCCTCTCTTCAGGGGTGATCGTGGTGGAGGCGGCCGGACGCTCCGGAGCGCTCATCACGGCCCGGCTGGCAGGCGAACAGGGGCGGATTGTCATGGCGGTTCCCGGACCGGTGACCAACATGCGGTCGCAGGGCCCCCACCGGCTCATCCGTGAAGGCGCCGTACTGGTCAGGGATGCGGACGATGTCATGGAGGAGATCGCCCCCCAGATCAAGGGATTGATCGAAAAATCCGAAACATCCGGGCAGGCGCATGATGATATCCTGAGGCTTGTGGGCGGCGGCCCGCTGAGCATCGACGATATCGCCGACGAGCTGGGGCTCGAGGTGGTTGAAGTCGCCAGGAGGGTGAGCATACTTGAGCTGAAGGGAGAGGTCGTGAGAATCGAGGGCAACAGATTCACGGCAAGGAGCATACATGGCTAAATCACTCGTGATCGTGGAGTCACCCACGAAGGCGAAAACCATAAAGAGATACCTGGGCAAGGACTTCGAGGTCCATGCCACCATGGGGCACATCAAGGATCTGCCCAAGAGCGTGCTCGGGGTGGATATTGACGACGGCTTTGCCCCTCACTATCTCGTCAAGCCGGAAAAACGGGAGACCGTAAAGAAGCTGCGCAAGCTCGCGGAATCTGCCGACACCATCTATCTGGCGTCCGACCCCGACCGCGAGGGCGAGGCAATCGCCTGGCACGTGGCCGAGGAGCTGAAAAAGCCCGGCGCCTCCGTGGGACGGATCATCTTCCACGAGATCACCAAGAAGGCGATCGACCAGGCCATAAAGAAGCCGCAGCCGCTCAACCGCTCGCTCTATGACGCCCAGAAGGCACGGCGGGTCATGGACCGGATCGTGGGCTACACCATGAGCCCGCTGCTCTGGAAGCGGGTGAAGCGGGGGCTGTCCGGCGGCCGCGTGCAGTCGGTGGCGGTCCGTCTCATCTGCATGCGCCAGGAAGAGATCGAAAACTTCGTTCCCGAGGAATACTGGACCATCGATGTATCCCTTCAGACCCCGGGCGGCGAGGTTCTTGCCGCCAAGGTCGTGAACCCCAAGGAGATCCCCGACGAGCAGACCTCGCACCGCATCGCCGGGGAGATCAGAGGCGCCAAGAGCATTACGGTGGAGAAGATCAAGAAGCAGGTGAGGCAGAAGCACCCCCTGCCGCCCTATATCACCTCCACGCTCCAGCAGGCGGCTTCGTCCCGGCTGCGTTTTTCCGCCAAGAAGACCATGATGATCGCCCAGCAGCTCTATGAGGGCATTTCGCTCGGGAGCGGCGAGGTCACGGGCCTGATCACCTACATGCGAACCGACTCACCCGTGGTGTCGGGAGAGGCGATCCAGCAGGCCCGGTCGTTCATCCCCGAGGCATACGGCAAGTCTTACCTCCCGGACAAACCCCGGCAGTACCGGGCCAAGAAATCGGCCCAGGAGGCGCACGAGGCCATCCGGCCCACAGACGTCCGCCACACCCCCGAGGCGGTCAGGCCTTATCTGAACAAGGACCAGCAGGCGCTCTACGAGATGATCTGGAGGCGGTTCATCGCCTCGCAGATGGCGAGCGCGGTCTTCGATCAGACCACGGTGGATATCGCCGCCGGGAACGTGGGCCTGCGGGCGGCAGGCTCGATCATGCGCTTCGATGGATACTTAAAGATCTACGGCATGCAGGACGAGAAGGACACCCTGCTGCCCGAGGGCATGGCCGAGGGCGACGTGCTGACCCTGAAAGACCTGTGCGAGAAGCAGCACTTCACCCAGCCACCCCCCCGCTATACCGAGGCGAGCCTCATCAAGGAGCTCGAGGAAAAGGGCATCGGCAGGCCGAGCACCTATGCGCCCATCATCTCCACGATCCAGGAGCGAGGCTACGTGACCATGGAGCAGCGTGCGTTCGTGCCCACCGAGCTGGGCAGGGACGTAAACCAGCTGCTGGTCAAGCACTATCCCCACATCCTCGACATCGGCTTCACGGCCCGGATGGAGGACTCACTCGACGAGCTCGAAGACGGCAAGACCGACTATGTTCACACCATGCGCTCCTTTTACGACACCTATAAGAAGGAGCACGAGCAGGCCTCCTCGGAGATGAAGAACCTCCGGGCCGAGCAGAGGCCCTCGGGCCTTAAGTGCGAGGTGTGCGGCAAGGACATGCTCATCAAGCTCGGCAAGAACGGCTATTTCCTCGGCTGCGCGGGCTACCCCCAGTGCACCAACACCCGGGAGTTCACCCGGGACGAAAGCGGCAGGATCCACCCCGTGGAGACGCCCGGCCCGGAGCCCACGGATGAGGTGTGCGAGAAGTGCGGCTCGCCCATGGTGCTCAAGAAAGGCAGGTATGGCCCCTTCCTGGCCTGCAGCAACTACCCCGCATGCAAGAACACACGGCCTGCGGTCAAGACCGAGATGACCGACAAGGTGTGTGAGAAGTGCGGCTCGCCCATGGTGGTCAGGAGCGGGAGGTACGGCCCTTTCCTGGCCTGCAGCAACTATCCGGCGTGCAAGAACATTCAGCCCTACCCTCTGGGGATCAAGTGCGCGATCCCCGGATGCACGGGCGAGATCAGACAGCAGCGCTCCCGCAAAGGCAAGACTTACTATTCCTGCTCGCAGAAGGGTTGCTCCTTCATCAGCTGGACCAAGCCGGTTCAGAAGCCATGTCCGGCGTGCAATGCCGAGTTCATGATTAGGAAGGGCAAGGCCCTCGTCTGCCCCAATCCGCAGTGCGGCCACCATGAAGAAGAAGGATCGTAAGGTCCGCGTCATCGGCGGGGGGCTGGCCGGCGTGGAGGCGGCCCGGTTCCTGTCGGACAGGGGCCTTATAGTCGAGCTCTTCGAGATGCGTCCCGGCAAGAGCACCCCTGCCCACAAAACCGGGCTTCTGGGCGAGCTCGTATGCAGCAACTCGCTCAAGGGCACGGACCCGCAGACCGCCCACGGGCTGCTCAAAAAGGAGATGTCACGCCTGAACTCGCTCGTGCTCCGGGCGGCGCGAGAGACGAGCGTTCCCGCGGGCAAGGCCCTGGCCGTCGACCGGGATGCCTTCGCCGCAACGCTCACCCGGGAGATCGAGTCGGACGAGCGTATACAGGTCGTGCGCCGGGAGGTGTGCGAGATCGACCCGGAGATCCCCACCATCGTTGCCACCGGGCCGCTGACCTCAGATGCCCTCGCGGCGCGGCTTGCGGACATGCTGGGGAGCGAGAGGATGTTTTTCTACGACGCCATCTCCCCCATCGTAGACGCACAGAGCATCGACATGAGCCGTGCGTTCTTCGGATCGCGCTGGGAGGAAGGCAGCGCAGACTACCTGAACTGTCCCCTGGAAAAAGACGAGTACGACCGCTTCGTCCGGGCCCTGCTTGAGGCGGACCGGGTGCAGGCGCATGCCTTTGAGGACGCCCGCTTCTTCGATGCGTGCCTGCCTGTTGAGGTGATCGCCGGGCGCGGAAGCGAGTCGCTGCGCTACGGGCCCATGCGGCCGGTGGGCATGGTTGACCCATCGACCGGCAGGCGCCCCTATGCCGTGCTCCAGCTGCGCAGGGAAAACCTCAAAGGCGACGCCTACAACATGGTGGGGTTCCAGACACGGCTCACCTATCCCGAGCAGAAGCGGGTCTTCTCCCTCATCCCGGCGCTCTCCCGCGCCGTGTTCCACCGCTATGGGAGCATCCACCGGAATACCTATTTCGACTCACCCCGGGTGCTGAACCGGGACTTGAGCCTCAAGGGGTATCCCCGCGTTTTTCTCGCTGGGCAGCTCACCGGCGTGGAAGGCTACATGGAGTCCGCGTCCACCGGCATCTATGCCGCAATCGGCCTGCTGTCGGGTCTCAAGGGAAAGGAGCTCCCCGTCCCGCCGGCCGATACCGCGCTGGGCGCCCTCATTCAGTACATCACAGAGCCGCGCGAAGGCAGACTTCAGCCTTCGAACATCAACTTTGGAATCATGGAAGCCTCAGTGAACATTCCCAAGAAAAGAAGAAGTGAGATACGACTTGAGCGTGAGGCCATGTCATTTGAAAACTGGTACCATTCTCTGTCCGGTTTGATCTGACTGACGCACTGAAATTATCGACTTGCCGGAGCAGGCCGCAACCTGCCCCTTTGTAGACTGTTCAGGCTACGCCTTTACTACATTTGCTGCCTGGGGGCCTTTGGGGCCCTTTACCACCTCGAAAACTACTTTGTCCCCCTCTGCAAGTGTCTTGAATCCATCCTGCTTGATGGCAGAGTAATGCACGAACACATCGTTGCCGCCATCTTCTGTGATGAACCCAAAGCCCTTTTTCTCATTAAACCACTTAACTGTTCCTGTAGCCATGCATTTACCTCCATTTGCAGCCCCTTCTCTGGCAAGGAGAAGAAACCGTAATGCTGTCGTCTGGAAAAACGTATTTCCCAGAAACCTGAGGAAAACTTACAGAGGGTTTTACCGCGGGTTACTGTGGTAATTTCGTATTCCAGCTAAAATCCATATAAAGGCAATTTTTTATGCTGTCAAGGAGGAACGATTGAAATCTTTAAGGAAAATGACAGCTTTGCATACCGGGTGAAAAACATACCGCTTAAGAGTTGTTTTTTTCCCGTGTTTTCTTCCAGATACCCCTTGAAGCACCCCGGGGAAGTTGTTATGCATGAATCCTGCGAGGGAAAAAATCCCCCGGGCCTCCCGGAAACGGGAGGTGCAAAGGAGCACGCATGATGATGAAGGCGGTCGAGGGTCTGAAACCCGAAGGACTGTGGCGGTATTTCAACGAGATATCGCTCATACCCAGAGAATCGAGGCACGAGGGACGCATCAGGGATTACATCGCAGGCGAGGCCGGACGGCTCGGCCTGCGTCACACCGTAGACCGGGCGGGCAACATCGTGGTCTACAAGCCGGGAGAGCGCCCGGGTCGGGCGGTCATCCTGCAGTCCCACCTCGACATGGTCTGCGAAAAGGACGAGGGCACGCCCCACGATTTTCAGAAAGACCCTATCCGGCTCGTCCGCAACGGCGACTGGATCGGTGCACAGGGAACCACGCTGGGCGCGGACAACGGCATCGGCGTGGCGGCCATGCTCGCCCTCATGGAAGACCCCTCCGCCGCCCACCCCGACCTCGAGCTGCTCTTCACCATCGACGAGGAGACCGGGCTCACGGGCGCCAACCTGCTCGACACGGGTCTCCTCTCGGGCAGGACACTGATCAACCTCGACTCGGAAGAAGACGGCGTCTTCATCATCGGCTGTGCAGGGGGAAGGAGCACGCACCTCAGCCTGGACGTTTCATTCCAGGATGTCAGCGAGGACCTCACCAAAGTCCTGGTGAAGGTCGCGGACCTCACCGGCGGCCACTCGGGCACGGATATCCACCGGGGGCGCGGCAATGCGATCAAGCTCCTGGCCCGCTTTCTCAAAGACGTGCCTTCCACGATCCCCTTGCGCCTGGCATCGTTTTCGGGCGGGAGCAAACACAACGTCATTCCCCGGGAGGCTCAGGCAGGCATCCTTGTCCGCAGGGAAGACATCGAGTCCCTCCGGGAGCTGGCTGACCGTGCCACAGTTGTGTATCACGGCGAGCTGAGCGGCATCGACGACGGGGTGAAGGTCCTGATCCAGGAAGAGGGCCCGGCTCTTGGACTGCAGGCTGCGGAGCCCGGAGACACGGCCCGGCTCCTGGACCTTGTCCATGCCCTGCCCCACGGCGTGATGAGCATGAACCCGTCCATGGAAGGCCTCGTGATCACGTCCTCGAACCTAGCGGTTTGCCGGTTCGCGGGTCAGCGGTTCGACATTCTCACCAGCCAGCGCAGCATCTATACCTCGTCACTCTGGGATGTCTCTGAGATGGTCGCCTCCATCGCCAGGCTGGCAGGCGCCCGGGCCGAAAAGCTCCACGATTATCCCGCATGGAGGCCCGATATGAATTCTCAGGTGCTGGACATCTCCCGCCGGGTATACACCGGGCTCTTCGGGGAAGAACCCAGGGTCGAGGTCATCCATGCGGGCCTTGAGTGCGCCGTGTTTGCAGAGAAGATGCCCGGGATCGACATGATCTCGCTGGGGCCCACCATCGAGCAGGCACACTCCCCTTCGGAGCGGGTGCTGGCGCCCACAGTGAAGAAGATGTGGGTTTTGCTCACCGCGATTCTGAACAGGCTGACAGACCATCCGGCAGCCTGAGCCGGCGTCTTCCCGTTTGACCCTACTTCCGGGCAAACCCCTTCCCGGCGAGACCAGCCGTTTCCGGTTGGTGATCCTCTTTTTGCCCGTGCCATACATGCTTCGCTTCCCGCACCCTCCCTCACTTCCAGAAGGCTTCCGCTGCAATCTCGTGCCCCTTATCGCCGCTGCTTTGCGGGAGGCGGGGAATTTTTCTTTGCGCCGGGCCCTACAACCGGTTGTGTTCTCACGGGCAAGGGTATATACATTATCATGAAAATTCAATGAAATGAGGTGATGGGTATGAAGGATGGCTATAAACTGATGGGGTTTCAATATGAGTTCACGGGCAGCCTCTACAGTCTGGGGCAGATTCCCAGATGCAAGGTCGCCATGCTGGATCACCTGAAGCCGGGCGACAAGCTGCTGATCGCGGGCGTTGGCCACGGCACCGAGGCGATAGAAGCCGCCAGGCGGGGGGTCGATGTCACCGCGGTGGACATCTCGAAAACCATGCTCAAGTACATGCAGAAAAAAATCGACCGGGCACGGCTCGACAAGCCCATCCGGATGATCAACAACGACATCCTGGAGGAGCACCATCCCCAGGAGTTCGATATGGTCATGGCCAACTATTTCCTCAACGTCTTTTCCCGGGAGAAGATGCTCAAGATCCTGACCCACCTCACCACCTTTGTCAAGCCGGGCGGTGCCATGGTGATCGGCGATTTCACCCTGCCGCATGAGGGCGGGAAGTTCTACAAGGCATTCCAGACCATCTACTGGTACTTCGCGGCCACGTTCTACTGGGCAACTGCGGACAATGCCATCCATCCTATCTATAATTATCCGGCCCTGCTCAAGTCCCTGGGTTTCGAGATCGAGGAGATAAAGAACTTCAAGATGCTGGGTATGAACTGCCACCGGTCGATTCTGGGGAGAAAGAAGGCCGAATCAGGGTCGGCCGGGCAGAAGCAGACCAGGGCCGGCACCACGGCATAGCAGCTCTACGCACGGGCACAGTCCCGGATAACGATCGCCTCGCATCAAGATCTGCAGCGGGAGATGTAAACCCGCCCCCAAATGCGGATCAAGCGTGATGGGCCAGATCCAGCTCCAGGTATTTCGCCGCAGGGTCGGGATTGAACCGGTAGGGCGCGATCTCCCTGAACCCCAGGCTCTCATAGAGCCGTATCGCCGCCTGCATATAGCTCATGGTATCGAGCCTCATTTTCTCGTAGCCCAGCGCCTGGGCCTCGCGGATGAGCGCTCTGCACAGGCTGCTTCCGATCCCCTGGTTCTTGAACCGGTCATACACGAACAGCCGCTTCATCTCGCAGATACGAGCCTCGAGCAGCCTGAGCCCCGCGCCGCCCGCAGGCACGCCATCGCGCAGCGCCAGGAGGAACAGCCCGTCCGGAGGGCCGTACATCGCCGGGAAGTTTTGATACTCCCGGTCGATATCCTGGAAAGACAAGTCCAGGCCCAACCAGTGTACATAGTCCTTCGTGATCCGGATTGCGCTGGAGAAATCCGAATCCGTGGAGCAGCGCCTGATTTCGATCGTGCAGTTCTTCCGGTTATTCGTCATGGCTTCTGGTTTTTCGATGATACAATGGAGACGCTGTGAAATCTATGCCCGTTTATTTATACCAGGGCCGTGAGAGATCATATCAAAAGAATTGTTCTTAAATGCAAGTACGTTTCAGAATCGCCGGGAACCTGGCGTTCCAGCGTTTGTACCCCCTGTTCGGGGTGTGTGAGCTCATGAACCAAAAGGGGCCCTGTCTGTGCCGATACATTTGAATTGCCCAATCCGCACGAAATTCCCTCTTCCGAGGGTCTCGGCAAAAAAGAGCCCTTGATGGAAGAACGCCCGGGCGGGGTGACGGAGAGATGCCGGTGCCTGGTGACCGGTTACGGGAATCAAGCCTGAACCCGGATCACACAGGGCTCTACAACCCCGCCCCTGCCCGGCTGAACACCGCACCGATGATCTCGAGGGCCTCGCTCTGGATCTGTCTTAGGTGCTGCTCTCCCTTGAAGCTCTCGGTGTAGATCTTGTAGATGTCTTCGGTGCCCGATGGGCGGGCCGCGAACCAGCCGTTTTCGGTCATGATCTTGATGCCGCCCAAGGGGGCCTGGTTACCCGGGGCCTCGGTGATCATGGCCGTTATCTTCTCCCCTGCGAGCTCACGGGCACTGATCATTCCGGGCGAGAGCCTTTTGAGCAGGGCCTTCTGCTCAGGGCCGGCCGTCACGTCGATCCGCTCGTAGACGGGCGAGCCGAAGCGGTCTTCCAGGTCGCGGTAGTGCTCAGAGGGGTCTTTCCCGGTCACGGCCAGGATTTCGGCCGCGAGCAGGTCCATGATGAAGCCGTCCTTGTCCGTGGTCCAGACCGTGCCGTCCTTCTTTACGAACGATGCGCCCGCGCTCTCTTCGCCGCCGAAGGCGCATCGCGAGGTCAGGAGACAGTCAACGAACCACTTAAACCCCACCGGCACCTCCATGACCCTTCTCCCCAGGCTGTGCGCCACCCGGTCGATCATTGAGCTGCTCACCAGGGTCTTGCCGACGGCTGCATCCGGGGGCCAGCTTTTCCGGGACGAGAAGAGATAGTTGATGGCCGTGCTCAGCACGTGGTTGGGGTTCATGAGGCCTTCTCCGCGCGTGACGATGCCGTGGCGGTCGAAGTCCGGGTCGTTGCCGAAGGCCAGGTCGTAGGAGCCCTTGAGGTCGATGAGGCGCGCCATGGCATAGGGCGACGAGCAATCCATCCGGATCTTTCCGTCGTGGTCAAGGGTCATGAAGCTGAATGTGGGATCGGCCTTCGCATGCATGACCTCGATGTTCAGGCCGTACTTCTCCGCGATCCTGTCCCAGTAGGCCACCCCTGAGCTGCCCAGTGCGTCGGCGCCCAGGGAGAGGCCTGCGGAGCGAATGGCATCCATATCCAGGATGTTCTCCAGATCGTCCACATAGGGCTGCACATAGTCGTGCCTCCAGGTGGTGGCGGCGCGCAGGGCCTGCTCGTAGGGCATGCGTTTCACCCCGGCATTGCCGCCTGCGAGAAGCTCGTTGGCCTTGTTTGCGATCCAGTCGGTCACGTGTGTATCCGCGGGCCCGCCCTCGGGCGGATTGTACTTGAACCCGCCGTCTTCCGGAGGGTTGTGCGAGGGCGTCACCACGATCCCGTCAGCAAAACCGGCTTTACGATTACGATTATAGCTCAGAATGGCGTGTGATATCACAGGCGTAGGAGTGTAGCCGTCGCCTTCCTGGAGCAGCACGTTCACCCCGTTTGCCGCCAGGATCTCAAGCGCGGTCTTTTCCGCGGGACCGGAGAGGGCATGGGTGTCCTTGCCCATGAACAGCGGGCCGCTGATATTCTGCTGCGCGCGGTACAGGCAGATGGCCTGGGTTATGGCCAGGATGTGGGCCTCGTTGAACCCGCCTTTCAGCGACGTGCCCCGGTGGCCCGAGGTCCCGAACGAGACCCGCTGCGAGGGCTGTGATACGATATCAATCGGATACGAGTAGTATGCGTCGATGAGGGCGGTCACATCGACGAGCATGTCGAGTGTGGGCTCCTTGCCTGCTAGCGGGTGCGGGTGTACGCTCATGATCTGTTCCTCCTTCCATGCTCCTGTAGTAGCAATAATACGCACTCAGATCAGACATTCACACAGCTGCCGAGCGGTAAGGACCCGGCTGCGGGCATAAAAAGAATCCGGCTGTCCGCAGGCGGCGGTCGATCTCCCTCTCCGGACAGGCCGCTGGTCCTCTCATGCTGCTCTCCATTGTAACCGAAACACGGGCTGTGAACAATATCTCCCTGAAATCGAAAGAGGAAAGGCAGAATCCGATGCACTTATTTTGCAAAGGGGAAGCCTGCCACACGTAAGCGGGAAACATCCCGGGGCGGTTGTCTGCGCCCGGGCAGGCACGCTCCTGCCCCGGGCGGATCATGTCAGGATCTCCCCCCAAATAGAGGGCCGGGGCGGTCCCGGGTCAGTAGGTCGCGCCCCCTTCGTCATAGATCTTTCTCAAGAGCTCCCGGTCAACGGTATCGCCGTCTACGAAGTGATTGGGCTCGGCGCCGCAGTAGGGGCAGTTCAGTTCCGGGTCAGTGATGACCTCTCCGCAGATTCCACATACGATCTCTTTCATTCTGGTGTCCTCCTGATAATTTTTTTCGTGTCTTGCTCATCTCTTATGGGTTCTTGATGCGCCATATATCCTGGAGCGCGTCCCTAGCCGCGTTGTACCCGCACATGCCGTGAACCCCTGCGCCGGGCGGCGAGGAGGCCGAGCATATCCTGAACCGGTTCCAGCCGAATGCATAGGGCTTCCACGAGATATCCGGCCTGAAGAAAAGCTGCCTCAGGCTGTTGGCCCCTGCCGCGATGTCGCCTCCAACCAGGCTCTGATTGTGCCGCTGGAGGCTCCTGGCCGTGAGCACCCTCCGGGAAAGGATCAGTTTCGTAAATCCCGGGGCGAACCGCTCCACCTGCTGCTCTATCTGCGGCGCCATGTTCTGGTACGAGCCATTCGGCACATGGCAGTACGCCCAGGCGGTGTGCCTGCCCTGAGGGGCCCTGGAGGGGTCGAACAGGCTGGGCTGGCTGCAGATCACGAAGGGCCTCTCCGGATGAACGCCCTGCCAGACCTGGCGCTCGGCAAGGGCGATCTCGCGCGCCGTTCCTCCAAGGTGCAGGGTGCCCGCCTCCCGGCAGCCGGGCGCGGTCCAGGGGATGGGGCCGTCAAGGGCCCAGTCGATCTTGCAAACGCCCGGACCGTGCCGGTACCGCCTGAGCTGGAGCCGGTGCCTCAAGGGAAGCCGGCCCCTGGTTATCTCGAGGATCTGCCCGGGGGCGAGGTCGAAAAGCAGCACCCGGGAGTATGGCAGACTCCGGAAGTCGTGCACCTCGTACATGAGCCTGATCTCGGCATGCAGCGACTGCAGATATGTAACGAGTGCATCCGTGATCCTGCCTGCACCGCCCCGGGGCATGGGCCACCCGGTGGCATGGGTCGAGGCCCCCATGAGCATGGCGACACCGGCGGTTCCCGGTGCATTCAGGGGACGGATGGAGTGGGCGCCGAGCCCGGCGAACAGCGCCTGAGCCTTCTCGGTCCTGAAAAGGTTGCGGCAGGTCTGTTCCACGCTCCGGACCCCCTTGAGAACGAAAGAGAGAAAGAGTCCCGGGTGCCTCGGCATATGGATGAGGGGCTTGAGGATATCCCGCGTCAGCGTGCTCCATCGGCGCGCAAAGGGCTCGATGTAATCGTGATAGGCCCGGGTGTCTTCGCCCAGGTCCGCAGCCGGGGTTTCAAGGAAGCGGGAGAGGGTCAGACAGGTGCCGTCGTCAAAGGGGTGGGCCAGGGCCGCAGGGGGTGTGATCCACTCCACGGGAAAGGCGTGGGAAGGAAGGCCGCTGAAAAACGGTGTGCCGGCGGCCAGGGGAAAGACCGCGGCATAGGTGTCGTGGAGAAAACCGGGCAGTGTCCCCTCGTCCGAGCGGACGCACCCGCCCGGGGCGTCGGCGGCCTCAACAACGAGCACCGACCTCCCTGCCCGAGCCATGGTGAGGGCTGCCGCAAGGCCGTTGGGGCCTGCTCCCACGATGATGGCGTCATAGCTTGCCGGCCGCAGCATGGCGATGTAGCTCCCCTTTCTTTCTCAATAGCCCATAAGGCTCACATGGAAATACCCGATAGACCGGATCTGTGCGTTATGCCGGAGATTGCCCGTGCAACCCCGCTGACGGTCATCTCCTGCACAGCCCTGTGCAAACCGGTAACCATACACCCTCCTCCTCGTGTGTTCCTGCCCCTTGCGAGAGAAAAAAGACGAGTGAGTCTTCGTGAATATAATAGACTCCAGAGAGTGAGAGTCAATGAATACACCCCAGGCCGTGGATGGACCAGCGGAATGAGGAAGGAGCGGTCAGGGGCGCCGGAGAATATCCGCAAGAGAGCTCTGCCGCATGAGCTCGCCATACCACAGCGAGTATGCCTCGCTTCCCGGATGGAGGCGGTCAGAGGCGAAAAACCGGCCCGGGTCCTTGCGCACAGGGTCGTCGCCGCTCTCCCGGAACAGATCTACATACTCTACCCTTGTCTGGCGGGCCAGGAGGACAAACAGCTCCCGGGCCGCCCTGGCCCTCTCGGTGTACATCCAGCTTATGGGCGGAAAGAACGCGGGCGCGAGTCCAATATTACCGGGCCCCATCACGATCACCCTCCCCGAGATCGCCAGGGCCTGGTGTAACAGCCGAGACAGGGGCTCCTTGATCTCGTCGGGGCTTTTCAACCGCAGGATGTCGATGCTCCCTGCATGGATGAGGATGACATCAAAGGCTTCCTCTTCCGCGGTGAGCAGCTGCTCCAGCACCTCGGTGGCACCTGCTCCGTTGCGGCTTCTGTTGATGATCTCCACGGCAGGGAAGTCCCGGGCGATCAGGCCGGCAATGGAAAGGCCGGGATCACCGGCACCGGTGCCCACGCCGATGTTGTCTCCTACCACGAGGATGCGCCTGCCGGCATCATTGGAGCGTACCTCGAAGGCCTGCGACTCTCCTGCGAGCCTCACGGCCTGATAGACCCTGATCCCGAGAAACACGGCATTGAAGACAAAGATCCCCCCGATGAGGAGAGCGAGGATGAGGGGCATGCGCTTCACCTGATCAACACCTCCGCGATCGTTTTTCCCTGCAATGCATACCGCAAAACCACCGGGATCACAACAGACTTGCCCCTTCCGCCCTTGGGGAGGGAAACAGCCGGAAGAGGTTGCTCAAGGATCTGGGGGCCTCACGGAGAGGCGACCTGCCTTTCCTGGGCGCCGTCTTCCACGGCTCTTACCGTCAGCAGGCGCTGGAGGTAGGCGCCCGATGTCGTACCCTGGCCGATATACAGGTTCGACACCACCACCCGGTTCACCAGCCGGAAGCGCTCTTCTTTGCCCACGGGCTCCGAGTATCCCCGCATGTCGTGGATCGCATAGGGCACCCCGCCCACGCTGCCGAGAAAGAGCATGATGTGTCCGTTCATATGCAGGATGCTCGTTCCCCCGAGGGTTGGATCTGAAAGGAAGCCCAGCCGCTCTTCGGGGCCGGTCTGCCGAGTGAAGCCGGCGATGAGCCTCCCCACCTTTGCCTGCTGCAGGGAGTTTCTGGGAAACTGGATGCCCACGGTGGAGAAGACCACTTGGATAAACCTCGAGCAGTCCTGCTCGCCGTGCATGTCACCCCATCCGTAGGGCGAGTGGAGCAGCTTGAAGGCCTGGAGGATGATCGTCCGGGGCGTATAGGGAAGATATCCCCTGCTCACCTGGGAGGCCGTGATGAACCCGCCCCTGAACACGCACACGCCGCCTTCGTCCCGGAAGGGCAGCAGCACCTCGATCACCCCCGGAACACCGGAGTCCCGCGACGGGAAACGGCATCCCATCCGGACAAAGGAGTGGTGGCCCCTTAAGTCCTGATCCAGAAACAGGTCGACCTTGGCCTCGGTGGTGACCACAAAGGGCTCGGCGCTCAGGTAGTGCACTATCTGCTCACGCGTGCAGTAGGCTATGTCTGCGGCCTTTATCCATCCCTCGCTCAAGGGGGTGATGGTGTAGAGCCAGCTCCCGTCCACGGTGGCATGCAGGACCGCCAGGGGGGTCCCGATGTCGTAGGCGCTGTTCTGGAGCCGGTCGATGTCGGTGCTCTTCATGCTCGAATAGAGCTCCTGGTCTGTGGGAAGGATTCGCTGGTGGGTGTAGCCGGTCACCATTCCGAGCCGGACGGGTATCTCCTCAGGCACTGCGTTGAGGTTCATCAGCGTTTCCATCTCACGGAAGAACGCGTCGTCGGTCCGTGAGCCGTCCTCGCGGAAGTATTTCCGCGCAGAGACGAACCGCAGGCTCCCCCGGACGGCATTCACGACCCGCGAGCCCTTCACGGTATCGGGAAACGCGGTCATGTCCTGAATCATCCCGGTCCGGCTGCGAATGGCCTCGTTGAAGCCCGCTATATTCTCAGCCGGGATGATGACTCTGTCAGGATCAGGGTGAATGCCGATCCAGAAACCCGGGGTGTTCATCACCCACGAGGTTCCGGGAAGGAGCACCGGGGCGGAATAGTGAAAGACCCTTTCTCCGTCTGGTTTCGGCCCTGCACACGCACTCAAGAGAAACATGATGAGAACAAACCCGATGCTCCCCGCTAAAAATCTCTTCATGACAGACCATCTCCCCCGCAGCACCCTGCCTTCTGATTGGATCGCCCCGCGAACCTTTGCTGAGAAAATGAACCGAAATCACACCTGAAACCCCTGTGGTTATCAAGCTGTTCGCCATCAGGACCTTCTCGGGGCTAAAAGCTCCAGTCGTCCCGCCGCCTTCCAGCGGCCCTTACGACAAGAAAGATTCTTCCCACGTCCGTGTGATTCCCTCCGGCATAGCTCACCCCGGCTTCATGCACGGTTGCGTGCAGGGAATTCTATCACAGGTACACGGCCAGTCAAGTGCCCCGGCGGAATCCGGGTTCTGATTCCTTAAAACGCACACCCGAAACGGGAAACGCCTCATCCCCGGTACGAACTCCTATGCAGACCCTGTACCCTTTCCAGGCAGCATGCTTAAGAAGGGATCAGACCCTCCCCTTAGTCTCCTTATAAGGAGCAGCGCATTAGGAGATAAAAGACTTCTGCTCAGTAACGGATGATGATTGCGTCATTCGGACACTTCTCGGCCGCTTCGATGCACTTCGCCTGGAGGTGGGGCGGCACCTCGGGCAACATGGCATACGCCTTCTTGCTCCCGGGATGGAACCGGAAGACCTCCGGACAGATCTTCACACACAACCCGACGGTCCCGCATTTTGTTTCATCCACCTCTGCCTTCATACGATCCTCCTCTCTTCTGAGGCCTGCCGGCCGATTTTTCCAAGCGAGCATGCGGGTCAGCCGGGAAGGTGCAGCACCTGGAGACCGGGGCACTCAAAGCGCCTGCTGCTGCACGATTCTTCCCGATAGCCCCTGTCTGTTTCATAGGTTTATTATAGGCTCCCGTTTCTGTCCGGGAAGCCCCGGCAGGGATGCCTTCTCATGGACGGCTTGTAAAGGACTCTTCCGGCTGGTCAGGCACCCTTCGAGGGGTGCGATGAATCGCCTCAATTTTTCTAAGACGATCTCTTTGCCATGATCGAATACAGAACAGGCAGGAGACAGCGGAAAAGAACTGCAGGAATCAGCGGCTGTCTGCAGGGCATTTAAAACCCCATCGCGGCCCGGAAGTCTCTGATATCCTGGTCTGTGAGTCCGGCGTGCTCGATACCGAGCTCCTTTCTCAGCTCGTCAAGGGAAAATCCCTGCAATGAAACCCTGTCAGGCTCTGCAATGTCCTCGATACTGATGTCAGGGTCATCCTCGGAACCGAAGAGCCGATACCGGTAAAGGCTCACCGGCACGGCGCAGACATCCCGACACATAGCGGCGGCTCCCACGGGGATGTCCTGGGAGAGGATGATCAGGCACGGCGGCAGGGTCACGTCGATCTCTTCGGCACGGTAGATCCTCTGGAGAAATTCCCGGTTCTCGCGGAACCACCGGTATCCCATGAACGAGCGAAGCAGGCAGCCAGCGAACCCGTCCGTTCCGATGGTGATGAGATAGACCCGGGCGTGGTCCGTGGCCAGCAGGTCTATCCTGCCGGTAAACGCGTTGCCCAGGTTGTGCTCCACGATACGCAACCCGCGGGCCTCCCTGAAATACTGTGCGCAGATCTGGTCGAGGTAGTCGACCGTCCTGCCTGAAACGGGCTTGAGTATCCTGGTCATGGCCGGCCCTCCTCGCCGAATACCGGCAGCCCGCGCTGCTCAAGAAAGGCCCGGCTCACAGCCGCTAGGCTCTCCCGGGCAGGCGAGGGCTCAAACCCGAGGACCAGAGGCCGATGCTCTGACAGGGAATCCTCCAGGGCCTTGTCGCGCAGGAGATGCCCGAGATATCCCACACTCACCCCCAGCCGTTGCTTCATGAACGTACAGAAGCGGGAGGATACCTCACTGGCCTGCTCACTGGAGGCCGGATCGATGAGCACCAGGGAGATTCCAGCTTTAGGGTCGCGCTGTTCGATCACCTTGGCACAGGCATAGCACTGGAGAAGAGAGGCCTCGTTCAGGGTGCTTAAGAGCAGTGCATCGAAATCCACCAGGCTCTTGGCAAGCGAATCCAGACAGAACGGGGTATTGACGACGGCCCATCGATCCCCGTTATGATCACCGGACCCGTTCAGCCGATCCAGAAGCTCTGCTTCGCCGTCCGGCTCGGAGCAGTGCACAGGGATGTCGTGCAGGCCGTAGAGCCTCACCCTCAGGACCCCGGAAGCGGTATCGGGGTGAGCGGCCTCGCCGAGCACGTCCTGAACCCCCTCTCCTTCCCGGCTGGACAGGTCGAAGATAATCATCTTTTGCCGGTGGCGTGCCAGCTCCAGCGAGAAATTGGCCGTGAAGTACGCCCCCATCAGGGCCGAGGCCGGGCAGATGACCCGTATGACCCGGCACTGTCTCGGCTGAGGCAGGTCCCGGCCCGGCTCTTGCCCGCCGGGTTCTCCCTCGGGTTTTTCATGGGATTCATCTTTCGGTGGTTCATGGGATTCATCCCGCGGCGAATCCGAGAGATAGAACCGGGAAACGTCCTTGAGGCCCCTGCCCAACCTGCTCTTCTCTTCCATGATCAATCGATTTCGATCAGAGAGTTCTCCCCAAACTCGCTCCTGACGACCTTCGGGTTGGTGCTGTCAGTAACCCAGGTGCCGTCTACCAGAAACTTGTACTCGTATGCGCCCTTCTTAAGCGGGACAAAGCGCTTCCAGACTCCGCTTCCGTCCACATGCTGAAGCGGGGTCCTGCCCGGCTGCCAGTCGTTGAAGTCGGCAACCACGCAGACCTGCTTTGCATGAGGGGCGTAAAAGGAGAACAACATGCCTTTCTCCTTGCCCTCCTCATCCCGGGCGGCAGCAATTTTCTTCACCTTCATCTTGAGGACCTCGGCGGCAAGGTCAAGGTAGTCCCGGGCCCCGATCGAGTCCGGGGCGTAGTCGATCACAGGTCTGCCGTGGCTCACCGCCTCCTTGAGCCTGACATTGAAGTTGATGACCGCGGTGAACACCTGCCCGCCAAGGTGCTTCTGAACCTCGTGCAGGGATTCGTAGGCGATCCGGGTCCTGCGGTCGAACATGGTCAGCAGCGCGTTTGTGGTTATCGTGAGGTTCCGCTTGGCATTGACGATCTCGATGGTCTCCATCAGCTTGGCCAGACCGTGGATGGCAAACAGTCCGGTCTCCAGGGGGATGATGGCCTCCGAGCACGCGAACAGGGCGTTGAAGGTCAGAATGCCGATGTTGGGCGGGCAATCGATGATGCAGAAATCATATCGCTGCTCCACAGACTTCAGGACATCGGCCAGCAGATACTCCCGGTGGTCCCTTCCCAGCAGGGCGGGCTCCGCGGCGCTGAGCATCACGTCGGAAGGGATCAGATCGAGACCGCGCGAGATCTCGATGACCACGTCTCCGGGTTGCAGCTCCTTCCGCCCGGAATCCAGCAGGAGATCATAGACCGTGTACTCATATCCCCCCAGTCCGAGCCCGAGGCCAAGGGTTGCATGGGCCTGCGGGTCCATGTCCACGACGAGCACCTTTTTATTCTTCCGGGCCAGACACGCTGCGAGGTTGATGACCGTGGTCGTCTTCCCGCACCCGCCTTTCTGGTTTATGACTGCAATAGTCCTCATGACAAACCTCCCTTTGACATGAAATGATGGTGAATGTGTTGAAAACTCTCCTCCCTCCTGTTATCCGAGGGCGGGTCCACCGTGAAAGGCCCTATGAAAAGCGGGTATCTCCATGAAGCTCCACACCACATGCGCATCCCATTTCAAAGGGAAAAAGGGAACCCCTCTCGCATAACAGTACACCGTACATGCATGCGAATACCATGGTGGGTCTGTCATGTCAACAGAATGATTGATCTTTTCTTCTTTTGTTTCTCTTAAAAGCACTCAGGCGGGCGGCTATGCCCCGTCAAAGGAGTGGCGTTCTGTCCTCCTGAGCCATGAAACAGGGTCTTTGAGGTATTCCTCAGCATCCTTCAGCGAGAGGTAATGCTCCCGTTCGATCCGGGAAAGCAGGTCGAAAAAGGCCTTTTCCCTCGGGTCGGAAACCGCGTCGCGGAGTCCGGCATAGAACTCCGACCCCTTCGCCTCGAACCGGGCAGCCGTCTCCAGGGCGCTGATATCATCGGCATCCGCCCTGCTCCCGCCTGCCTCACGGATGAGCCGGTCAACATCCAGGAGCCTTCCCACACGGGTCCCCCTGACCTCCAGCGGCAGACTCTCGGGCCACTTCTGCGAGCTCTCCCATTTCGCGTGCAGCTCTTTGAGCCTTTGGTAGTGCTCGAGCTCATCGTCTGCGATCTCCAGAAACATGGCCTTTCCCAGGGGGTTTTTCGTCCTCTGGGCATGCTTGAGATAAAATTCCCTTTCGCTCGTCTCGTTCCTGAGGGCCACATCGAGCGCATCCAGTCGCTGTCTCCCGTCCATGTCTTCTCCTTTTTTTAAGGTCTGCCGACCACGGTCTTTTTCAGGGGCTTTCTTTTCATAATAGGGGCCTTCACATGCGAGTCAATGAAACGCATGCATTTTGCCGTTATGAAAAAATCTCCATGTGACGATAACGATCACATTCAATGCACTGTCCTGATCCGTCCCCGGGCGTACCAGGACATATCAGGATGATATTATGGAGAAGACATACTGCAGTTACCACCCTACGAAACCGGCGTTGTGGCATTGCGAGGGCTGCGACGCCGCATTTTGCCCTGACTGCATCACGCGGCGCGATCTCGGAAGTCACCGGAAAAACACCCTGTACCTCTGTCCCAAATGCGGGAGCTCCGCCAGCAGCCTGCCTGTCCAGAATCTCATAGAACCTTTCTGGAACAGGCTGCCTCGATTCTTTGTCTATCCTTTCACCACCACCGTGGTTGTGTTCATGCTCGTGCTCTCCCTGTTCATCACCCTCTTCTCCTCACCCAGCCTGGTGAGCGGGATCATCCAGTTGCTCCTCTTCGGGGTGCTGCTCAAATACTGCTTCGCCGTACTCAGGCAGACCGCCAGGGGCAACATGAACCCGCCGGATATCGACGAGCACACCATCGCCGACGATTTCATCGTCGTGGCCAAATACTGGCTGCTGGGTGTGGTGTTCATCGCCGCGGGCTTGCTCAGCCTGGCCGTCTGCACCCGGCTCAGCCTGGAGATCGGCTTTGCGGCGGGCATGGGGCTTTTCGCCGCATGCATTGTCGCCCTGCTGCTCCTGCTCCCTGCAGAGGTGATCGTTCTGGCCACGAGCGGCCGCCTCCTGAGAGCGCTCAACCCGGCCGTGTCGGTGCGCATGGCGGTGAGGATGGGATCATCGTACCTGCTCATGAACTTTTTCCTCATCTTCCTCTATCTGGCCCCCGGGACACTGGCATACCTTCTGAGGCCCTTTTCGCCTGGCTTCGTCACGACCTTTCTCCTGGCCCTGGCGAACTGCTATTATTCCATCGTGGCCCACCATCTCATGGGGTATGTCATCCTGCAGAATCACGACACCATCGGATACGATGTCGACATCGAGGAGCAGAACGCATGCATTGTCGAAGGGAGCAGTCCCGCCGACGTCTCCCGCGGGGTCCTGAATGCGGCGAACATCCTGATCAAGGAGGGAAAGCACAGCGAGGCCGCAGACCTGATCCGGCAGGAGACGCATGGTGACATCACGGACCTCGAGCTGGCCGGGCGCTATCATCAGCTCCTGAAGCTCACCCGGCAAGACCGTGACATGCTTGAACATGCGAAGCGTTATCTCGAGCTGCTGACCAAAGCGGGAAGGATTGAAACGGCAAGAACCGTATATCTGGAGTGCGTGGCCGCAGACCCCTCGTTCAACCCCAGGCCCCAGATCCTCTTTAAGATCGCGCGCTCGTTCAGCGAGGCAGGGAACAGCCGGGCGGCCCTTGAGGCATACAACCGCTTCATTCAGAGCTCGCCCGATGACCCCCTGGTTCCCAAGGCCTATTTCCTGGCGGCGAACGTCTTCTACGAGAAGATGCTCAGCCCGGAGAAGGCCGTTAAAACCCTCAAACAGCTCATGCAGAAATTCCCTGACAACGAGATCATCCCCTATGCCAAGAAGTTTCTGGGCCGCATAGAGCAGCACGGCTGATCAACCATCGAGATCATCCAGAAGGCGTCTGGCTACCAGACACTCCCCGGAGAGGGGATAGCGCATGCAGATCACCTGAAGATAGTTCCTGGCCTTTCCCTTCGATCCGTCCTTCATGCACGCCCGGGCTATGTGCAGGAGTCCTTCGGGCATCTTTGGAAGATCGGGTTTCCTCTTGAGCAGATAGCCCATGATCCGCTCCGCCTCTTCAAGATGGCCGGTGGCGGCGAAGTACGAGCTTATGGAAACGAGCAGGCTCGAAGGGAGCTTCGGTCCGTGGGCCTTTTGGATATAATCCCGATACACGGTCAGGGTCTCACGGTGTGCCTGACGGTCGTCCGCCAGGTGCGCCAGGAGCCTGCGGGCGCTGTCGTGGAATTTGTCGCTGCCGGGGTCGATCTTATCCAGGTGATATATCTGGGTGAGCGCGGTCCGGCTGTTCGGATCGATCTCAAGCACCTGATCAAGAAGGGCGCGCGCCCCCTTTGTGTCCAGCTTCTCCACCCGTTTCATAGCCTCGTCCAGGAGCGATGCCGCCTTTTCTCCCGGACCCTTCCCCTGCTCTAAAACCTCATCGGGGTCCTCACCCCGGACCTTCCGGCGGATGAGGCCCATGAGGGCGCCGCTCCCCAGGCCACCGATATGGGCCAGGTACGCGACCCGGCTCTCAGGCCCCAGCAGGAGCTGAAAGACCTCGTTGCCGATCCACAGGGCGAGGATGACAATCCCGGGCACCAGGGTGTAATTGAAATAGAACCCGAGCGAATAGAACACCTTGATCCTGCGCCTTCCATAGAGCACTGCATAGGCGCCCATCAAAGCGGCAATGGCGCCGGACGCGCCGACGAGCGGGATCACGCTTGCGTGGTACATGGCGCCGAAGAGCGCCGCTGCGCAGAGGCCGCCTGCGATGTAGAGGCCCAGGAAGAGTACGCGTCCCCATGCAAGCTCGAGAATGCACCCCACCAGCCAGAGAAAGACCATATTGCCCAGCAGGTGCATGAACCCGCCATGGAGGAACATATGGCCGAACATGCCCTTCATGCTCCAGTCCGCGGGTCTGAACCCGTAACGCATGGTTGTGGTGGACTGAAGGAGCCCTTCGAGATGGTTGCGCTTCTCCCGCCAGGATGAATAGACATCCATCTCAGGAGTGATGATGCGGTCGTCCTGAAGCCTGGCCATGAACTCGTCGTCATCCTGCATGGCGAGTATCAGGGGAGGGATCTCCTCCCGGGAGTGAGCGGTGGAAGTGGCATCCCAACCGGCGGTATCGAGGCCGGCCACGGCCCCGAATTCCCGGTATTGCTCATAGGCTGCGACCTCCAGTTCGGCAAGGCCGGAGTCAAGGTAGTAGTCCCCGGCCTTCTGGAATATTTCAGGGTCGGAAGACTGGAAGGAGAAGAATACCACGCAGTTGATCAGGATGATGGCCAGGGTGATCACGGGGGGATTGCGAAGGCTCATCCTTCCGGAGAGGGGAATGATTACCACGGGCCAGCCCTTTTAAGAATATCGGCACACCGGCGTGTCCTGCTGCCCGGGTGCGCAATGTGCCGGCCCTGCCGGCGGCACGGCCGCTGCGATCTTCCTACTGCCCCTTTCCTGCTCTCTCCTGAGAGATTTCATGCCACACCCCTCGGCACATCCTGGTGAAAACTTGATGCACGGGGCATACAGCCGGGGCTTCTCCGGAGCATTTATGACAAGCGGGAAAGGGAGAAGGGAATTATGAGGGCCGCACTCCGAGGGGTGCCCGGGCAGAAAGGCGGGACCTTACAGTGGAGAACTGCTTTGCCAGCGAAAGGGATGCTGCAGAGAAAAGCGGGATGGGAAGACGGCCTTTCCTTTGCCGCCTCCCCTTTAAAAAAAGCTTCAGGCACTGGGCATCTCGAGTGACGAAATGAGACCCACGTCTGCTATGGCCTTGCTCAGCTTTGCCAGATTCTCGATCATGATCCGCGCATCCGGCGACAGATCGTTGCGTTTTCTGGCAATGCGCTGTATGTGCTCGCAGTATATGCGAATCTGCAGACAGACCTCCGAGAGGTTCTCAAGGCTGATGCTGCTCACGTAATGATCGATTTCGGTGTCCGACATGGTGGCAAGAATCGGAGTATCCATGATACACCTCGTTTCTCGGGTATCGTGATCCTGCACCGCTCCCTTACCGCCCCTGTCCCCGTGAAGGGGCGATAGCCCGGCCGGATGCAGGTGTTACCCGTGTTCTCCTTGTGAGAAACGACCCTGTTCTTTCATACCCTGCCTTCTTCATCCTTATTGGACCATCCAATATCGTGCGAGGTCCCGCGCCGCCAGGCACCGGATGAGTTGATCCCATCCGGGCCGCCTGCGTGCAGTGCGGGCCACCGGCACACCGCCCCGCCCCCTGTTCGAGAATTGCCGCGGTATGAAGCCCGGGGGCGCCTGAACCCCATAAGAAGGACAATACGCGCTACCGCGGAAAGGCTCAACCCCTTACTGAAGGGCTGGTAGAGCAGCGATTCCATCTTCTCAAGTCCTCCTGCGGGATAGGCATCTGTCCAGTATCATGCAATTTACCGGCCAGATATGACAGGCATCCTCTCCCGCAGGGGACCTGACCCTTGGGAGGGCATGGGGAGGCCGGCTTCCAGGAGATGAGGGTTCGGCGGGACGGGCGCCGTGTTCTTGTCTCCTCGCTAGCCGCGTGCTGTTTTCAGGCGGGCATAGTACTGTTTCTTGGCATCGTACATCAGGGCATCGGCCTTCTTCATGACCATGTCCGGGGGTGTGTCGTCGGAGCAGGCCAGACCGACACTTATGTGAATAGGAATAACGGCGGGCTGCTCTCCGGGCTTGGACACGGAAATCTTAAGATGAGACGCCGCCTGGAGGATGCGGCCGTAGAGGATCTCGGCCTGGCTCAGGCTCGTAGAAGGCATGAGTACGGCGAACTCATCCCCGCCGAGCCGGGCTGCAACATCTGTCTGCCTGCATACAGACCTGAGCATCCTTCCGGTCAGGACTATGGCCTCGTCACCCTTTTCGTGGCCATAAGTATCGTTGATCTGCTTGAGCCCGTTGACGTCCACGATCATGATCGAGAAGTGCATGTTCCTATACCGCCTGGCGTGATCGATGACCTTTTTCAGCTCCTGATTCAAAAAAGCGCGGTTGTACAGTCCCGTGAGCCCGTCTGTACTCGCCATGCGCTCGAGTTGGATCATGAGGAGCTTGTTCTGGGTCACGGCGGAAAGCTGTCCGAGAAATACCGCGAATATTTCCTTGGTCAGGCGGTCGAGCTCCTGGCCCTTGAATATCAGATACCCCATCATCTTGCTATCCCGGCCCTCCATGGGGAACACGGTCCAGACATCGCCCGGCGAAGCCGGTATCCCCCTGGCGGCCAACGCTTGGTTGAGGGTATCCCCGAACTCGGACGTCATGATCTCCTCCCTCAACTCCAGGATCATCTTCTGCTCGGCCTCGCTGATACCGAGGAACGACATCGCCTCCAGGATGCCCCGTCTCCTGTTTTCCAGGATGATGCCGCCCCGGAAGTCCGAGAACAGTGTGTGAAGCTGGCTGAGGATAAAGGAGAACAGCTCATCGAGGTTGTCCAGGTGATGAATCCGGGTGCTGGTCTCAAGCAGGGTGCGGAATATCTTGTTCTGCCTGCCGATAATATCACTGTTTTCCCTGAGCTCCTTGCCCTTGCGGACGGATTCGGCCAGGGCGCGGTTCAGCTCCCGGGTCCGAAGGTTCACCTTTTCCTCCAGCCCCTCGAGCAGCATCGCATTCTCGATGAGCGGCCCCAGCACCAGGGATATGTTCTGGAAAATTTCAAACTCGGTGCGCGAATAGGGCGAACCGTCGGCCTTTCTGCCGGGAAGCATGACACCCAGGAGCTCTCCCTTGTATATCACCGGGATGATCACCTCGCTGTCTTTGATAAGGCCCTCTCTGCCGTCGAAGGCATGGATGCTTGGATTCATCCGCACCAGGTTCTCCTGGGTGCACAGCACCTGCTCGCGCTTGCATATCTTGATGAGGGGGTGATCATCCCTGACATGCAGGCTCTTGCTTTCCACGTCCCTGGCCCCTGAGTCGGCGAAGAGCCCTGCGTCGTTCTGGGTGTTCCATGTTTTCCAGCCAAAGAACACCTGCCTGCCCGATAGATCGGGAAGCGAAAACAGCGATGCGAAGCTCGAGCTCTCGATGTTTTCAAAAAACCAGGCGTAGAGCATCTGATGGATCGTCTCCCGGTGGTGGATCCGGGAAAGCTTGCTGGTGAGCATGTAATAGCTGTCCTTGAGTGTGTCCTCCGACTTCGTCATGAACAGGTCGAGCACCGTGGTCCAGCCGCGCTTCACCGGCTGGAACAGGAAGACTACCAGGAGGATGCCCGTCAATGCCCGGGCCGTTTCCTGTCCTTCATGCAGGAAAAGGGCGGGTGAGAATCCCACCACGATCATGGCCAGTGCCAGGCCGAGCCAGAAGAAAACGATGCGGATATACTGAAGTGCCATCTTGAGGTTGAACTTGAAGAGCCCGTAGGCAAGGAAGAACAGCGCGATGAAAATAAAGGTACCGTAGGGATAAATCTCGTACCCGTAGATGGCCGGGTTGTTGGTGATGCTCAGGACGGCGATGATGATGAATGCGGTGAGCGTGTGCTTCACCCTTGTGCGCTGGCTTGTCCGGGGATCTTTGAATGCCCTGTAGAGCAGGAAGATGCCGTAGCAGATGCCTGCCCCCCACAGGGCGCTCATGAAGTCGTATGCTGCGGCCTTCTTGGCGAAAAATCCGAAGTAGTACGAGTGCATGCCGTCGAAATAGAGGTCGGTCTGGCTCAGAGGGGCCATGATCAGTCCGGCGAGGTACGCGGCATAGACAACCCACCACCCGTCTTTTTTGCCGATGACCAGATAGATCAGGTGGATATTCACCCCCAGCAGCAGAAGCGACAGGAAGAAATGGTCGATCCGCGAGATGATCAGGGCAAGCGTTGGATCGGTGACGATGCACTGCAGGAAGATGTCCAGGTTCAGTGCGGTATAGCAGAAACTGATGAGGCTGAAGAGCTGGCTCTCGGGCCGGTTTCTTTCCAGGCCCAGAACGAACAGAGAGAGAAACCCCGCACCCAGAAACGAGAGCATTGGGGGAATCCCGTAGGGGATGATGCTGCTGGTGATATGTGAAACCGGGTAATCCTTGAGAACGTTTATCACACCCAGCGCGGTGGCCAGATAGAGAACGGAGAGGAGCAGTCTTAAGCCCTGTGAGATGGTCTGCCTTCTGGTCTGGACGCTCATGCTCCGGATGTCGCTGTAGAACAGGCCATATCCTACGAGTATCAGGGAGATGAAGGCGAGGTTGTAAAAAGGATAGGAGCTCAGCCCGATGGTCGTTATCATGTTGCCCGTGAGGATAAGGACAGCGAACGCGATTCCGGAGGCGATATAGGCCGTTGCCCTTCTCCGGATCGGGTTTCGCTCGTGCCGGTACGCGCTCACCAGCATGAAGATGCACCAGAACAGCATGACCAGAGAGATCGTAATGAAGAGGAAATGCCCCAGGCCCACCAGCGCAAAGATCCCGGAAGGGAATAGGCTCACGCCTTGGCGTGACTCATAGAGCAACAACGGGATGAGGAGCAGCCCAGGCACATAGGGCAACACAACATTCCCCTGCCCGGCCTTCCGGCAGGTGATCAGCACCAGGTGCGCGCAGATCCCCATGAGATTCACCAGGAAGATATCATTGATCAGGATGATCTGGCGCGAGAAATCCTCGGGCAGCCCGGTGATGATGAGGTCCCGGAGATTGACGACGCACACCAAGAGACAGATAACCACGTAGAGCAGGGCATCGACCCGGCCCGGCACCTTGCGCAGGAAAAACAGCACGCAGCCGGCCGTAGCCAGGAGGGAGACCGCGGTGATCGTGGTGTGATGGAACCGCCAGGACAGGAAGTCGCCCACCTGCAGATCGTGAACCGATCCAAGAACAAAGATCAGATCGCAGATGAGCGGAAAGAGCACAAAGCTGATGATGAAGGTATGCAGCAGGTTCTCCCGGGTGGGTGTGTTTTTCAGGTCGTCCCCCGGCCTGGCCGTCATGGCCGAAGATATGAGAACGAGCGGCACAAAGGCAAACCCGAAAAACCCCCACGAACCGCCCGAAAGCGCATCCAGACCCGGAAGCGCCATGAACAGGACGGATCCTGCCGCCATGAGCCCTCTGTTGAGCGTTCTTTCCCGGCCTGCGGCATGATCGGGAATGGAAAAAAGCCGCAGGTACACATACGCCGATCCGGCGGCTGACGAGGCAATGAAAAAAGGAGCCATCCGGATCTCCTCGTTCCCGTCGATCCAGAAGACGCCGATCATCAGAAACGAGAGGATATACGCGATCCACAGGGCGATGGTATTCCCCTTGGCGTCCAGATACCGGTGTATCAGGTGGAGCACCAGGGGGATGACGACGACCGGCAGGGGCCGGGTTATTTCAACGAGGAGCGCAGCGGTCCACGATCCCGGGAAAAGGGACAGCGAGAGGCAGGACAGGTTCCAGAAGAAACTCACCATACAACAGGCCGCCAGCAGCCTGAACTCCTTCTTCACCTCTGCGAACCGGGTGATGAGGATAATCAGAGAGGCGCTGACCAGCAGGCTTGCCAGGAACGGCAGCATGAATGGGAAAAAATGAGAGAGATTCACGGTCAAATCCGTTTCTCCTCTCAAGCAAAGCTGTCAAATCCCGGATGTTTGGATGCGCATACAACCATAGACCTTCTATCGGAAAGTCATGCTGATAGATTGAGACGTAAGCGGGCATTTTTTCATCAGAACCGCTCGTATACCGGCCGGTCCTTTCTACCCGCTTTCGCGCCCGGCGCGCTGAAATCAAAGCCTAAGATGAGGGCTCGAACTGTCTCCCCGCTTAGGCCCGGACGGGAGAGCAGATTCAGTAATACTCCAGCAGTCCCGACCTGATGCGCTCGGCCTGGAGGATCGTCTTCCACCGCTCCTCTGCCGCGGAAGTCCGCCCGATCCCGGGGAAGAGACGGAACAGGCCGTCGAGGTCTTCGGGAAATGCCGCGTTTGCAGCGGTTAGCACCCTGAAGGCTGCAGCCTCTTCAGGGCTCAGCTCGATCTCGGGCGTGGCGGGGGATCTCTCCAGGACCACGGTTTTCCCCGAGTCCAGCCGTATCTCCTTAAATGCGTTCCGGTAAGTCACGGCGGGGTGGATCGAGGGAAGGTGGTACGATACCCGCAGATCCCTGCATACCCCGTCCATCAGGTCCATGACCGTCCGGCTGAAGAACAGGCGGTCCTGCTTTTTCAGAAAGGATGCCCCATCGCACTTCCCGGCTGCGCAGGCCTCCTGGATCCGCTGCAGCAGGTCAGGGTCCGCCGCCTGCGACATGCTCCGGATCATCCCGGTGTCGGTGACGTCCTCATGATTTTTTTTCAGGTGCCGGGCCCAGCTGCGGCGGAACGCCCGTGTCTGGAAGCGGTGCCGGTAGATCAGCGAGCAGTAGTTCACGCCCAGGTCGATACCCTGATTCGCGGCGCACACAAGCAGCTTCAATGCCGTGATCTCGGACTCCGCCACCCCGGTGAAGGGGCCGTGGACAAAGGTATAGCCTCGGGAGGCGAGCCTGGAATGGTTGAAGGCCGTGCACCTGATCTGGTGGAGGTTGAGAAAATCAACCCCCCGGTCCCTCATCTCGGGGATCAGGCGGATGAGCAGATCCAATCGCTCCGGCACGGCCGGGATCTCGATCGTGACATGGGGGATGACGCCCACGGCTCGCTGCACGTGCTCCAGGGAGAAGCCCGCGGCCCCGATGTTGTAGCGGATCTCGTCGAGCCCGGTGTCTCTGAGCTGTGCGAGCATATCCGGGGTCGCGAGGATGCCGTTGGTATAGAGCCAGAGATAGATCCTCTCCTGAAAGCGCCTCTTGATCTCCCTGGCAAAGGCAAGCGTCCTGTCGAAGGTGAGGAAGGGCTCTCCCCCGCTGATGCTCGCACCCTTGAACCCGAAGTATTCCAGATAGTCGGCATAGTCTTCCGGGTGCCTGAAGGTCAGGGTGTTGGTGCCGGGCTCGTCGACGGCCTGCTGCTCGGACGGGCAGTAGAAGCACCGGGCGTTACAGATGTTGTTGATGAAGAGGCACGACCACGACCCTTCTCCACAGAGCCTGCAGCCAGGAGACAGCCTGCGGATATAGGGCTTGGTGCCGTTGAACGCGAAAAGGGCCTGCGGGGAAAGGGCATCGAGCAGCTCCCGGCGCTCGTGCTCGAACCGCAGGGCATCGGCGGGTGTGATCCACCGGAGCCGGTCGTAGAAGCACGCGCAATCCCGCCTGGTTTTTTCGACCAGCCCCTGATGATCAAACTCGGTCAGCTGCACAGGGATTTGCCCCATCTTCTGTCTCTTCCTGCACGGCCTGCTGTCTGCGCGTTCATCGTGCCCGGCGTGCCGGGAGAAGATCCTTGCACGTTCCCGCTCCGAGCCCTACACTTTACCGTCCGTCCGGAAAAGGCCGGAAACGGGAAAGGATCGCCGATAATACGCGCTTTCCTGAGGCAATGGTTATATGCGTGAAAAACTCGACACAAGTCAATGGAAAACAAGGGGTGAGGCCCCATGTGGGCTTTGTCCTTTGGGGTACCTGCCCTGCCTACAGGACCAGCAGGATCTCCTCATGGGCGCCCAGTGCATCGGACAGGCCGCGGCGGTCTTCGTCGCTCATCACGCGAAGCTCCAGGTTCATGCAGTGGTACCGGTTGTTCCTGCTGCTTCGGGAAGGCTTCAGTGTATAGTGTCGGCCGGCTGCTATGAGGGCGACCGCGCCGCGGATGGCGTCCTGACTCTTCCCGAAGAGCTTGTAGACCCAGGTACAGGGATATTCGATCCGAGGACTTTTCGTGTAGAGAAAATATGCCATGCAACTTTTGATATCCCCGCTTCGCCCTGAATGCAACGATAAAAGCCCGGAGTCCGGGAAAAAAGGTTCACCCGGCAAGACATCTTCTGCACTATCGCAAGCACGCCTCGTATCCTTAAAAAGGAACTTCCTTGATAAGAATATCGAACCGGGATATATTCATGCATTATAGGAGGGTTATCATGAAGGTGCTGGCACTGAACGGGAGTCCGAGGAGCGAGGGGATGAGCAAGTCCAAGATCATGCTCAACGCCCTAGTGGAAGGCATGCGGGGGGCAGGGGCCGAAGTGGACGTGGTGGATCTGCGGGAGAAAAAGGTCCGGACATGCAGAGGCTGCATGCGCTGCTGGACCACCTCTCCGGGAGTATGCGCCATCAAGGACGACATGACCGCAGAGCTCTTCCCCAAGTGGCTAGAGGCCGACCTGGCCGTCTATTCCTTTCCGCTGTACCACTTCACCATCAACGCAGACATGAAAGCCTTTATCGAGCGTACCCTGCCCGTACTCCAGCCGTTTTTCATCTCCGTGGGAAAGGAGACCCTGCATCCGCTGCGCTACCGGCATCCCCGGGTTGCCTTTCTCTCTGTGGCGGGCTTTCCCGAACACTCGGTCTTCGACCAGCTCTCGTCCTGGGTCAGGTTCCTGTACGGCCGCTTCGGGATACTTACAGCCGAGATCTACCGGCCCATGGCCGAGGGGCTGACCGTCCCCTCGCTGAGGCACAAGGCGTCCGAGGTCCTGGATGCGACCCGCCGGGCGGGCGGTGAGATCGTAGAGCAGGGCTCGGTCTCGGAGGAGACTCTCGCGAGGATCACCCAGGACATGCACGACGATCCCCGGCTCTTTCTCAAAGCGGGCGACCTGATGTGGAAAACCTGTATCCGCGAGGGGGTGACGGTGCGCGGGTTTTCCGAGAAGGGCCTCGTGCCCAGACCTGATGATCCAGGCGAATTCATGACGCTCATGCAGGTGGCCTTCATGCCCGAGGCCGCCCGGAACATGAGCGCGGTCATTCAGTTCGACTTCAGCGGCAGGCACGAGAGCTCGTGCTCTTTTGTCATAGACAACGGCACGATCCGGGCGGCTGAGGGCGCGGCGGAATCTCCGGGCCTCACCATCCGGAGCGATTTCGACCTGTGGATGGACATCCTGTGCAAAAGGGCCGACGGCCAGCAGATGTTTCTGGAGAACAAGTATACGGCCCTGGGGGATCTCGATCTCTTGATGCGTATGAAAGAGCTCTTTGCGGGATAATCCGGCCTCTCAAGTCCCACGAGCCAGTACCGGTCCCGGGACCTCTCCAGGCCACGAGGGCCGTGGCATGTTCGTTGCAGTTTCATCATGACGAACGATTCCCATGGCAGAGATCATAGAGGAAAAGACCGCTCCCGGCAGAGATCACGACAGGCACAGGGCGGCACGGATTCCCCTTCACATCAACGGCCCTATCGGCCTCCCCCTGGCCTTGGCATGCGGCACGGCCAGGTGAATGCCGCGCCCGGTTCCGGCCCGGCGCATCTCTACACCGATCCTGTGGGGCAAGACCGTCCTTTTCCGCAGTACGCCCAGCTGGGAAAGGTGAGGTAGAGATGAGTGAGAAAAAGAAAGAGCAGACATTCCCCCCGCAGCACCAGGACCGGCATCCCGGCCTCCGCACGGAAACCACCCCCAGACCGGAGACGGAAAAAGAGGGGTATCGCCCGGCGGGCAAACTCTCGGGAAGGGTCGCTCTGATTACCGGAGGAGACAGCGGGATCGGGCGGGCGGTCGCCGTCCTTTTCGCCAGGGAGGGCGCCGACGTGAGCATCGTCTATCTGAACGAGCACGAGGATGCACAGAGTACCCGCTTAGAGGTGGAGAAATACGGGCGCCTCTGCCTGCTGACAGCCGGAGATGTGGGCGACGAGGACTTCTGCCGTGAGGCGATCCAGAAAACCGCCGAGCGCTTCGGCCGGATCGACATACTGGTGAACAACGCATCCGAGCAGCACATCCACCGGGATCTTACCGACATCAGTGCAGATGAATGGCTCCGCACCTTCAAGTCGAACATCTTCGGGATGTTCTACATGGCCAAACACGCCCTGAACTATCTGAAGAACGGAGGAACGATCATCAACACCACCTCGGTGGTCGCCTACACCGGGCATCCGACCCTGATCGACTATGCATCCACCAAGGGTGCGATCGTGGCCTTCACCAGATCTCTGGCCATCAACCTGGCAGACAAGGGTATCCGGGTGAACGCCGTGGCCCCCGGGCCGATATGGACCCCGATCGTCCCCTCGTCATTCAGTGAAGAGCATGTGGCCTCTTTCGGGCTCAACACCCCCATGGGCCGGGCGGGTCAGCCGAGCGAGGTGGCCCCCTGCTATGTATTCCTGGCATCGGATGATGCATCCTATATGACCGGACAGGTCCTGCATCCCAACGGCGGGAGGATCGTGAACGGGTAGGATAATCCCCTATTTTTAAGGGGTTCCAGCCTTAGAAGCTGAAAAAGGAGTGTCGTCATGACCACTACAGGAATCGACGGATTCGAAAGGACCATCCACCAGACCAATGAATGGATAAGGGACATCATGGAGGAAATGGGCACACAAGACCGCAACGAGGCATATCTCGCCCTGAACTCCACCCTGCACGCCCTGCGCGACAGGCTCGTGGTTGACGAGGCCGTAGATCTGGGCGCCCAGCTTCCCATGCTTATCAGAGGCCTGTACTATGAAGGGTACGACCCCTCGGACAAGCCTGCCAAGGCGCGCCACAAAGATGAATTCTTCGCGCTCATGAAGAGAGACCTTGCCCGGACACCGGGAGTTGACCCCGAGCGGGCGGCGCGCAGCGTCTTTGCCGTCCTGAAAAAGAGGATCTCCAAAGGGCAGATTGAAGACGTGAAGAGCATGCTGCCGGGTGATATCAGGGAAATCTGGCACTGAAACATCCATCGGCCTATCGTGAGTTCAACCGGAGGAAAAGCCGGAGGTGCCGGAAGATCTCGTCACTGAAACATATTCACGATCCTGCCCGCGAATGCAGTCCCGCTTAAGAGATCCGAAATCCCGACCACAAGGACCGCAATCAGGCTCAGCAACACCGGACTCAAGCCGGTCAGGCCGAGGATGCCCAGGGTCACGGCCCCGACCCCGATGAGCACCTGCACGCCGGCGGCCGCCGATATGGCCTGCCTGGCTATTTCCCTGGCGATCTTCCTCGACTCGATCCTCTCCACCAGGAGCATGTTCATCCGTGCGGCGATACCGCTCCCCAGGATCAAGGCGCCGCCCAGCACGACGGCCGCGGCAGGCAACAGGATGAGGGGATAGATATTCAGGAGTGAGAGTATCCCTAAGACAATGCCTGTCACGCCTCCGATGAACTCCGCCGTCATGCCGCCGCCCAGCTCCGAGCTTTCGATCCGGCCTGCAGAGGCATCGTGGACCAGCGCGGAAAACCTGCCGGCAATGGCCCCTCCCTGCAGCATGAGGGCGGAGCCTGCCGTGATCGTTGCCACGCAGAGGAGGATCTGCGGGAATACCCCGGTGAGCGCAATCACCGCAATAGTGGCGGCACTCGCCCCCACCACACCTTCTGCGACCGATCCCACGGCGATCTTCTGCGCGGCGCGTGATTCGCGGGGCTCAGTCATCTCTGTTTCATCCGCCATACCGGTCCGCCTCTCTTCCTTAAGTGTTCTTCCCTTTGAGCCGCCTTGTAAGGATATCAGCCCCCTACGCCCTCCGGTGTTCTCTACAAAAGGCCCGGGGAAAAGCGGGCGTTCAAGGGGTCTTTTTATCATTATGGCATGGCCCTTTAAGGCACACGCCCTTCAATCCTGCTTCAAGTCTTAAAAAAAAGCAGGGGGATGTGAACCCGCCTTCAAAGTCATTCAAGAAGACCAGGGAGGGGGATCCAAGCCTCTGTGCAGGGCTGGGCAGCGGTGTTCGCATGAACAGAGGTATGACCTCACGAGGAACCGTATCCATATGGGCTATGGGGCCGTTTCCGGCCTGTCCGCTCCGATTTATTGCCTTTTTTAAATCCGTATGAGAGTGGTGAGGCCACGAATATGAGATCGAGCCTGTCCTGTGCAGAAACCGTCCTTTCCCTCCCCTGCCGATGGGAAAATCCTCTCGTGTCCTTGTCTCTTGATATATAGGTAGCTTTACACCGCCCGATCTCAACCGCGCGCCGGTTATCGGGCCAGAGTCATAAGGGGTGGATGCCGATCCGGTAGCTCAGATACGGCTGTTCGTGTGCGAGGGCGAACCCGGCCCAGTTCAAGCCGCGGCCAACCTCCCTGCCGCAGTACAGTCGATAGTTCCGGGTGTCAGGCCCTTCCGGACTGAGCGAGAGACCTAAGCCAAGGCGCGAGCTCCTCAGCTCGGCGTCAAAGTCCGCCTCCTCCCAGGCCGGGATGCTTGAGTCCCGGCGCATTCCGGCTCTGGTGCGCAGAAGATCGAAGAGCTCGCCGTCCGCTTCATTGAGTGCGATGAGCCTTCCCGTCGTCTTAAAGGAGCCTCTCATGCAGAAATGAATATCCTGCCCGCAGAGGTGGAAGCCCATCCGGCAAAATCCGGCACCCAGAACCGGGAGGATCCTGCCTTCGGCTGCACAGAACGAAAGGATGCGGTCATGGATTTTCAGCAGGGGTGCCTGGATGGCGGTGTGTCTCATGAAGACCTCGACCAGGAGCTCGGATATTCTGGTGAGGCATGCAGGGGCCTTTTTCCCGCCTGCATACCAGAAAAGCGCCCGGTCAAGGGCGAACACCATCTCGCCCGACCTCTCGCCCGTACGGTTGAGCGAGACCAGGCTCGGGAAGAAGGTCTTCAGACCTGTCCTGAAGACCGGGGCCCCGAAGCCTGCCGATCCGCCCGCGCAGACCCTCTCCCGGACACACAGGAAGAGACCCTTACCCATGAGCGCGGTTTTACCCTCCCCTGCTCCTGGGTCGTGCACGAGAGACACCTTCTCCGAGACCTCGAACTTTTGCCCATTCCCGATCGACAGGAGCTCACCCCCTTCCGTACTGACTTCTGCGGGCGGAAAACCGCTCTTGGGTTTCTGAAATACGCCTGCGGAGATAGTGCTCGTCGAATTCCGAGGAATAGATCATGCGGTTTTCGTTCTCGTATCGCCAGTCCAGATCTGTACGGACGCCGTGCACCCTCTCGAAGAGCCGCGTCCCCGGCAGCGGAACCGGGATGGTAAAGGAGATGTCGTCAAGCGGAAGGCTCAAGGCCCACTCAAGGGTCGTTTCAATGGTCTCGTACGTCTCCCCGGGATATCCGATCATGAAGAATCCCGCGGTCTGGATGCCCTTTTCGGAAAAGCGCTGCACGGTGAGTGCGGCCTTCTCCGTGGTGGTATGCTTGTTCATGAGCCTGAGCACATCGTCGCAGCCCGATTCCAGGCCGAAATAGACCCTGCGGCATCCCGCCTGCTTCATGAGCTCGATATCGCTGGCCGGCACCGGCTCGGCACGCGAGAGACAGGTCCAGGCCATCTGCAGGTCTTCCCTTATCAGCATCCGGCAGAATCGGCGCACATGATCGATATCAAGGGTAAAACAGTCATCGGCAACCCACAACCCGTCGTATCCCTGTGAGCGGATGACCGTGATCTCTCTGAAGACAGCTTCCATGGACCGGGGGCGGTAGTACCTCCCGAAAATGGGCTTGGAGCAGAAGTCGCAGTCATAGGGGCAGCCGTAGGTGGTCATGATGCACGCCGGAGAATACCCTGAGCGTTCCTTCCAGAACTGCTGATACCCGGCGTGATCGAAATCCCGGAGGGCGGGCACGGGCAGACGGTCGAGCTCTTTCTTTCGGCTCGGCCTGACCGGGACCTGGACCAGCGCGCCGTTTTCGAGGAAGGAGATTCCCGGGTACCGGCTCCTCATCGAGAGCACGTCTTCAAGCCGTCCAGACTTGAGATAGTCGACACAGAACCGGGGAAACGACTGCACGGCCTCGCCCCTGAACACGATATCGAAGCCGGGAACGAACCGCTCCGGATTCACCGTCGGCATGGGTCCGCCGCACACCAGGACCGCGCCCGGCAGGCGCTCGCGGATCATGCCGGCGAGCTTACGGGCGTTGTCCATCATGGTGATCGCCACGTACATGCCGATGATCCGGGGCCGGGAGGCCTCCAGCTCGTCCATGGCATGGTCCAGGCCCTGGAAGGTCAGGTCCGCCACCACCACGTCCACGCCCCTGTCGCGGAGAAGCATGGCGAGCTGGGCTATGCCGAGGGGATAGAAGAGCATGGCATCGGGGGCGGATCGGTATACATATGGGTAGACCAGGGCAACCTCGGACATCTCCTGCCGCGCTTCCTTTCCCCTGACGGTTTTCGTAATGAATGGGCGGATATCCCTTTGATATCAATGGCTGTTCTTCACAGCGCTCTAAAGATGCTGCATCGAGAAAGATAATAGTCACCCAAAGGACAATATCAACCGTCTCCTTCTTTGGCCTGGGGGACCGCACGGCGCCTGTTTTTCTTTTGCTTTCATCTGCAACCGTCTTGAGCCGATCAAAACCCATTCCGGAAATCATTCATCTGAACCCGCCCCCGAAAGGGGCGGCAGACTGCCCATTGATTTATGGACGTTTTCCCGGTATGTGAATCTGGTGAAAAAACGCGTCCCCTCTTCACGAAACGGCGGCGGACAGGCTTTTTCGCTTCCCGGCCCGGTTAAGGGCGGAGACAACTACGTCGAAGGAAAGGATGGTCACATGGTACGAGCAGGATTCATCGGCTGGCGCGGCATGGTCGGCTCGGTCCTCATGGACCGGATGATCGCGGAGAAGGATTTCAACGGGTTCGAGCCGATCTTCTTCACTACCTCCCAGGTGGGGCAGAAAGGCCCTGCCATCGGCATCGACATTCCTCCCTTGAAAGATGCGTACGACATACAGGAGCTGAAGACCACCGATATCATCGTGACGTGCCAGGGTAGCGACCATACCAAAAAGGTCTATCCCGAACTGAGAAAGGCCGGGTGGAAAGGCTACTGGATCGATGCGTCATCCGCCATGCGCATGCAGGATGACAGCATCATCGTGCTCGACCCGGTGAACCGCGCGGTGATCGACGATGCCCTGCACAAAGGCATCAAGAACTATATCGGGGGCAACTGCACCGTGAGCCTCATGCTCATGGGGCTGGGCGGCCTGTTCCATCAGGGCCTGGTGGAGTGGATGACCTCGATGACCTACCAGGCGGCATCCGGTGCGGGCGCCAAGAATATGCGCGAGCTCATCGAACAGATGGCCTTTATCAGCAGGCAGTCGAAAGATCTCCTGGACGACCCGGCCTCTGCGGCTTTGGACCTTGACCGAAGGGTACTCGAAGCCATGCACGACGGTTCGTTCCCCAGGGAGAACTTCGGATTTCCATTGGCGGGAAGCGTGCTGCCCTGGATCGATTCCGCGCTTGAGAACGGCCAGAGCAGGGAAGAATGGAAGGGCCTTGTCGAGACCAACAAGATCCTCGGCGCGAAAAAGCCCATCCCCATCGACGGCATCTGTGTCCGGGTGGGCTCCATGCGCTGCCACTCCCAGGCGCTGACCATCAAGCTCACAAAAGACCTGCCTCTGGATGAGATCACTGCCATCATCGCCAATGCCAACGAATGGGTAAAGGTGATCCCCAACACCAAGGAAGAAACCTTGAAGCGCCTTACCCCCGCGGCGGTGACCGGCAGGCTCGAGGTTCCGGTGGGCAGGATCCGCAAGCTCAACATGGGCGGGGAATACCTCACCTGCTACACCGTGGGCGACCAGCTCCTCTGGGGCGCGGCAGAGCCCATCAGGAGGATGTTCAGGATCGCGCTTGAGTACATCTCCTGACAAGCGCCTTAACAAAAAAAGCGAGCGAAAAAGGGGGAACGGGCCTTAAGGTTTCGTCCCCCCTTTTCTTTTTTAGCCGGGCCGGAGAATCAGGGGGATGAACCGCGTCCGCCCATCCTTACCTTTTGAGCAGGCTTAGCCTCTTTCTTTGCGCTTCTTGAGATCGAGCGCGGCCCGCAGTCCCTTTTCCCTGATCACCTTGATCTTCAGGCCCGTCTCCGTGAGCTTGAAAAAGCGTGTTCCGTATTTCCTGAGCTTGCGTTCGTCGATCTCGAAACCCAGGCCGGGCCGGGTGAAAGGGGCGAGCCTGCCGTCTTTGTCCGGGATCACGGGTTCAATGATGCCCTCGCGGAACTCAGGGACCCAGGACGGCTCTTCCAGGGGATACTCCAGGGGCAGGGTGTTGCCCCTATCGGCCAGGACCATGTTCCAGTTGATGTAGAAGCCGATGCCGTTGGTCCAGGTGTGCGGGCTGAAGAGCCGGCCTTTGAGCTTGCAGGTGTCGATCACCTTCTTCACCTGGGCGATGCCGCCCGCGAATGTGGCATCGGGCTGGTAGATGTCGAAGCAGTCCTTCTCGAACATGATCTTGATCTCGTCCCAGCCGTAGTTGAGCTCCGCGCCTGAAATCTTGACCTTCGAGGTCCTCTTGAGCTCGGCATTGCCGTCATAGTCGCGGGAATCCAGCGGCTCCTCGAGCCACTCGATCTGATTGTCCCAGCAGGCCGCCGCGAAGTCGCTGGCACGGCTCAGGTCCCAGGCCGGAACCTTGTCCACGATGGTGACCAGCCAGCCCTGGTTCGCATCTACGCCCAGGGTCATAGCGTCTCCGATGCCCTTGCGGATCACCTCGATGTGTCTGATGTCCTCTGCGAGTGTGGCGTTCTTGACCCGGAGCTTGGCGGTCTTGTACCCGCGCTCCCTCATGGCCAGGAGCTCGTCCACCCGTTTTTCAGGGTCGTGCATCTCTCCGGTGGAGAGATAGACATCGATGGGCCGTGCGCTGCCGCCCAGCAGCTCGTAGACCGGTTTGCCCTCCTTCTTGCCTATGATGTCCCAGCACGCGGGCTCGATCCAGAAGTTCCTCCACCCGAGATATCCTGCCTGCTTGAGCAGGCCCTGCACCTGATCGATATCGGTGGGGTCCGCTCCGATGAGATAGCCTCCGATGAGGTCTCCCAGGCCCTGGCGCTCGGTGCCCATGGCCGTGCCCGCCGAGTAGCCTGTGATTCCCTCGTCCGTGACGATCTTGATGAGGGTGAACCGGTTGTGCGTCTGGGGATACCCCGGTATCCAGGTCGGCCAGAAGGTCTGAGGTAAAGGAACCGAGACATGGTAGAGCTCGATGGCCTTGATCTTCATAAATCCCCCTCCTATGATATTTTTTTAGGCCGAATACAGCCGGTGCCTCTTTTCACGCATCCCTTCAGTGCTGGACCGGGTTGTATCCTTTGCGGCGCAGCAGGTTCAGGATGCCGTCCTCCCCCACAAGATGACCCGCGCCCACGATCACCAAGGTGTCTCCCTCGCTTTCCAGAAGCTTTTCCAGACAGGACATCCAGCTGAGGTTCCTGTCGGTGAAGAGCGCCTTTCTGATTCGGGGATACTCTTTAAGACTGATGCCCACGATGGCCTCCAGTGCATCCGCATCGCCTCTCTTCCATGCGCTCACCAGGGCGTCCGACTTCTCCCCGATCACCTCGAGCTCCCGCAAGGCCTGCCTCAGGAGTTCCTCCTGCTGCTCTCCGGGCATCCCGGCGAGCAGCTCCACCTGGAAGCGGGCGGATTCCAGAAAGATCCTCTCCTTGCCGTCCTTCTCCGCCCTCGCGGCATAATGGGCGTCGATACCGAGCTCCGGCCTGAACCCCAGACGGCTCAGCTCAGCCCCGCTTAGGGTGACGGCGCACAACCAGGGTTTCATCCGCTCAAACCGGGCGGGGGGGATTCCTGCAGTCTGTGCATGGTTCTGGAGAAGTCTAAAGGTGTCACCGGATATGTACTCCTTGAGCGTTGCATCGTCTCCATACATGCCGTGTTCCTTGAGGACTTGCTGCACATCGTCGCCTGCGATTTCCTTGACATCGGCCTCGAACACCACCCTTCTGCTCGCCTCGTATGCCCGGTCGATCCGCTCGTCCAGGGGATAGACATCCGGTCTGAGCACATGCACGGAGCCCAGGAGATAGAGCGTTCCCTTCTCCGCCGCAAAGGACCACAGAAAAACCTTTCCGCCCCCGTCTTCCGCAGCCGTGGAGAGACCGGGCAGCACCCACATCAGACAGCAGAGCACGACTGCCGTAAGTAAGGCCGGGGCACAGCCCATGCCGCACCAGGCGGACCGCCCCTGCCTCGCGCTTATCGTGGGCGTCTGTACCGCCTGAACGGCCGCTCTCGATACGTTCCGGCAATCCGTACCGTTCTCTTGCGGAGATGTGGATAGGTTCATTCCTTCCCTTCCTGCGTGACCATGATCACCGACTGGGCGTGCTTTTCCTGCATCACCCGGGTATAGGGAGGCACATCGCTGGTGAGCCAGACATTGCCCCCGATGACCGAGCCCGTGCCGATGCGCACCCGGCCCAGGATGGTGGTGCTGGAGTAGATGATGACATTGTCCTCCACGATGGGATGCCGGGGAATGCCCTTGACCAGCCTGCCGGAATCGTCTCTGGGAAAGCTCACCGCGCCCAGGGTGACGCCCTGGTAGAGCCGGACGTTCCGGCCGATCTCGCAGGTCTCTCCGATCACCGTGCCCGTGCCGTGGTCGATGAAGAACCGCTCGCCGATGGTCGCCCCGGGATGGATGTCGATGCCGGTCTGGGAGTGAGCCATCTCGGTGATGATCCGGGGGATGATCTCCACACCCAGGCGGTGGAGTTCGTGGGCGATCCGGTAGTTGGTCATGGCCTTGACGCTGGGATACGAAAAAATCACCTCGCCCGTGCTCCTGGCCGCCGGATCGCCCTCGTAGGCGGCCATGACATCGGACGCCAGAAGGCTCCTGATCCGTGGGATCGCGTTGATGAACTCCCTAGACAGGGCGCGCGACCGCTCGTCGCACTCGATGATCGCCTGTCCGTAGGTGATCTCGCAGGAGAACCCATACCCCCTCTTGATCTGCTCGGAGAGGATCCTCTCCGCCTTTTCCAGGTGGTTTCCCAGGATATAGGGCATGCTCTCCAGGGAGACCTCCGAGTCGCTGAAATACCCCGGGAATATCACCCTGCGCAGCCGCTCGACAAACTCGGTGAGCGCGTCGATGGAGGGCATGACCTTGTCCTGCATGGGCTTCTGGTAGACCCCCTCGTAGGATTCAGGCCTGCACAGCTCGTTTACAACCTTGTGGATGGTCTTCTCTGTCTTGATCAGCTCTATCTGCCTGTTGTTTTCCACCTTCAACCTCCGTTGAGTATCCCGGGCACTTGAGTGCCCGACGATCAATGGTACGGGCACGAAGGGCAAGCCCTGGATCTTCTTGAAGTCTGAAAGATCAAGCGGGAATGTGTCCCCGCCTTCAAAATCCTTAAAACAAGCGCACGCTAAAGGAGGATTCACCCCGCTTGGAACCAAAAAGCCAGGACCGGCCTATGTTCTCTCCCTTCAAGCCCTTAAAAAAACGGGCCGTGGAAGGAGCTTTCAAGGAAAAAGATCCGGATCGCTCAGGTATCTCTCTGCCGTGTCGCACACAACGAACACGATGAGCTTTCCCGCGTTCTCGGGCCTCTTGCCGATCTCTATTGCGGCATGGGCATTGGCGCCCGATGATATACCGCAGAGAACCCCCTCCTCCCTGATGAGCCGCCGCGCCATGTGGAAGGCCTGATCTGCTCCTACCGTGAACACCTCGTCGATGACGCCCCGGTCGAGAACATCCGGAACGAATCCGGCCCCGATTCCCTGGATCTTGTGGCTGCCCGGCCTGCCGCCCGAGAGCACGGGAGAATCCTTGGGCTCGACCGCCACGATCTGCACGCCGGGCTTGCGCGCCTTCAGGAACCTGCCCACCCCCGTGATGGTACCGCCGGTGCCCACCCCGGCCACGAAGATGTCGACGCGGCCGTCCGTGTCGTCCCAGATCTCGCGGGCCGTAGTGGCCTCGTGGATCCGCGGATTCGCAGGGTTGGAAAACTGCTGGGGTATGAATGAGCTGCGATACTCCTTGGCCAGCTCATTCGCCCTGGCAATGGCCCCCCGCATCCCCTCGGAGGCGGGAGTGAGCACGAGCTCGGCGCCAAACCCAGCAAGGAGCTTTCTGCGCTCCATGCTCATGCTCTCGGGCATGGTGATGATGAGCCGATAACCCCTGACAGCGCACATGAAGGCCAGGCCGATGCCCGTATTGCCGCTCGTGGGCTCGATGATCACGGTGTCTTTCTGGATGAGGCCCTGCCTCTCCGCCTCGAGGATCATGCTCATCCCGATGCGATCCTTGACAGATGAGCAGGGGTTGTAGAATTCGAGCTTGCCCGCCACCTCGGCCACGCAGGCTCCCGTCACCTTGTTCATCCTCACCAGCGGGGTGTTCCCCACCAGCTCGACCATGTCACGGGCAATCTTCATGGATCCGCCTCCTTCCCGGGCATCTTCCATTTATTACATAATACTGCGCTTTCGCGTACGTGAAAAGAACCCTCTGCCCTCCTTGAAGGGGGAAAGGGGTGTGGCCCGGATGACCGGCAGATCATCAGAATCGTCCCTTCCGGGTCAGCCAGGAACACGCGCGCAGGGCGGGCATCCTGCCGGGAAGGCTATTCGAGATCCGATCCCGGCGGCGGAATCGGCGTGACCGGCTGGGTAGGTTCCTTGCGCTTGTCCCTGTCCCGCTTGCGCTCCTGGCACAGGAATAGGAGTGCTTTGGCATTGGTCTTCACGTGGGCAAAGATACTCTCCAGGCCGTCAAACTTGTCGTAGTGCGCCAGATTGTACTGCAGCTCCTCGATGATCTTTCTTAAGGTCTCTTCATGGAGCTCATGTTTGCGCTTTATCAGCACCTTTTTGGCCTCAAGTTCCATTTCGGAGTCCATGGCTCCCTCCTTTCATATGCTGGCACTCTCAGTGTCATAAAAAAACCTACTCCATATCCCTTAACCGGTCAATGGGTATCATCCCGGTTTCCCCTGGACAAGGGCTTCTTCTGAAAGGGCACTGCGCCTGGATGGAATGATTTTGCTTGATTTATTGTTCGTTTTCGTATTGTCCTATTTAGAACTATTTGCCGTCTGTATCCAGGGGGGAATGGACATGAAAAACACGAGGAAAGGGGCGTTTCTCATTGCGCAGATGCACCAGATATCCGGCAGGATCTTCTCCAAGCTGCTCAAGGATCACGGTATTCACGACATCACCCCCTCACAGGGAAGAATCCTCTATGCCCTGTGGCAAAAGGACGATGTGCCGATCCATCGCCTCGCATCTGAGACCTCTTTGAAAAAATCCACCCTCACTGTCATGCTCGATGCCTTGGAGCGTTCCGGCCATATCATCCGCATTCCGTCCGGGGAAGACCGCCGGAGGATCCATGTCCGGCTCACGGACAAGAACCGGGGTCTTTGGAGCGTCTATGTCCGTGTGTCCCGGCAAATGACCTCGCTGGGTTATGCGGGCTTCTCGGATTCCGAGATCGATACATTCGAGGGCATGCTCGAAAGAATCTTGGCAAACCTCAAGTCAGCAGAAGAGGCCCTGAACGGGAAAGGCGCCTCGTCAGAGGGAGGCAAGCCATGATACGGGTCAGGGAGTGGGGAGGAGTCACGGGTTTTCTCATGGGCAGGAGCATGGGGCCGTATGTGCCGTATACGGTCCATGCCTTCCTGGTGGGGAACACGCTCATCGACACCGGCGCGGTCCATGCGCGGGAAGATTTCATGCACGCCCTTGCAGGCAGGCCGGTGGGCGCGGTCATCAACACGCACCACCATGAGGACCACATCGGGAACAACACACCGGTCAGGCAGGTGTTCGGGGCTAAAGTATACGCCCCGGAAGAGTCCCTGCCCTTTATCGCCGACCCGGACAAACTCGGGCTCAGATTCTATCAGCGCGTGGTCTGGGGATGCCCTGATCCTTCTGAGGCCTCTCCGCTGGGGGCGTCCATAGAGCTTCCCGGCCATGTTTTCCAGGTCATTCACACCCCCGGGCACTCACCCGATCACGTATGCCTGCTGGAACCGGACAAGGGGTGGCTCTTCACCGGAGATCTCTTCTGCGGGAGGACTGTCCGCTACTTAAGGCGCGACGAGGACTTTGAGCTCATTCTCTCTTCATTGAAAAAGCTCTGCACATTCGATTTCTCAACGATCTTCTGCGGACTCAAGGGCAGGGTAGAAAACGGCAGTCAGGCCTTGGAGGCAAAGATCAAATCCATGGAAGAGCTGAAAGTCCGGGTCATGGACCTCCACCGCGCAGGATGTTCTCGCCGGGAGATTAGGAAGAGAGTCCTTGGCCGCGAGGGGGCCATGTATTACCTGACCGCGGCCCATTTCTCGAAGCAGCATATGGTCGACAGCATCCTTAATCAGGAATAAACCGCCATCCCTTGGGGCATCTTCCGGCTATCCCTGATGATCCTGCCGCGGGAACGCTCTCAAGCGGAAGAGAGGGCAAGCCCGCCGTGGATGAGAATGATCGTGCATCGTGCAGGGACGGCACGGGAGAGGTTCCCCATGAAAGATACTCCCCTCCCTTTGGTCTACACGATGGGAAACAGAAAGTTCCACAGGCTGAGGCTGCCCAGCCGGGACGGCGAATAGCGCTTGCCGGAGATAATGGCCTCTGCCGCAAGGATCCCGCTCCTGACCGCCGGACCGATGCCCTCCCCCATGTCGATGGTGGCGAGACCGGCTGCGTCTCCGGTGATATAGATGTTGCCCAGCTGCATGGGCCCGGTGTCCTTCCTGATGAAATAGACATGCCTCCGGGGCGAAAACTCATGGTCTCTGACCAGGGAAAGCTGTCTCAGTTTTTTCTCGAACGAATCCCAGTGCTCGCGGATGCCCTTGCCGCTGCCCGCGAGCTTGCAATGCTTCCCGCCCAGGCCCACGTTGACGAAGCCTCCACTCTTGGGGACATACCAGGCATAGCCGGGAAGGCCCTCTTCGAAGAACCACAGCCGGCTCACAGGGTCGGCGTCGGGACAGGCGAACTCCTCTTCCATGGTCACAATGAGGGATTCCCTGGGCCGGGGCCTCCTGTTGCGGAAGAAGGTCGCATATACGGGGCAGGCGGTGCCCCCTGCGCCGACCAGGAACCGGCACCTGAAGGCGTCGTCGATCACGAATGTTCGGCCTTCCTCCCGGATCGTGCGCACCCGGTGAGTGTGTACGGGAACCCCTGCCCGCTCCAGCAGCCATGAGTCGAACTCGCTGCGCCGAATGGAGTACTGCTTGGTGGGCAGGGTGAAACACCTGCCATGGATATGCACGGTAATGCGCCTGATAGCGAGTATGCCGAACGGGTAGGCCCCGGGACGGATATCGAGACTCCTGCAGGTGGCCGGGGTGATCCAGCCTGCACAGGGCTTTGCCCGGGGGAAGTTCTCCTTGTCGATGATAGCGACCTCCCGGCCGTACTGCCTGAGCTTCCATGCACAGCTCGCTCCTGCAGGACCGCCCCCGATCACGATCACATCCGACTCGAGCATACGCCCTCTCCTACTCAAGCCTGCAGTAGGGCTGCTGCGAGCCGGGCTTGGTCATCACCACCTGCCAGAGCTGTATGGAACGGGACCGGAATGCCCCGGCAGAGCTCAGGAGATAGAACCGCCACATCCGGTGAAACCGCTCGTCATAGCGATCTTTCAGCTCGGGCCAGTGCCGCTCGAAGTTCTCGTACCAGGCCATGAGGGTGCGGTCGTAGTCGGGTCCGAAATTGTGCCAGTCTTCCATGACCATGATTCCCTCCATGGCCCTGCCGAGCTGCGCGATCGAGGGCACCTGCCCGTTGGGAAAGATGTATTTTGTGGTCCAGGGGTTGCCGATGGTGACGCTCACATTGCCCCCGATGGTATGGAAAAACCCGATCCCGTCGTTTTTGAGGGTCTTGTCCACCACCTCCATGTAGGTCCGGTAGTTCTTGTAGCCCACATGCTCCAGAATTCCGATGGAGATGACCCGGTCGTACTTTCCGGTCACCTCCCGGTAGTCCTGGTATCTGATATCGACCGGCAGATCTTTGCAGAGCTCTTTTCCCAGCGCCACCTGCTCTTTCGATATGGTGACCCCGGTCACCTCCGCACCATAGGTCTCTGCGGCATACCGGGCAAACGAGCCCCATCCGCACCCCAGGTCAAGAACCCGCATCCCGGGCTTTATCCCTGTCTTCCGGCATACCAGGTCCATCTTGGCCACCTGGGCTTCGTCGAGGTTTTTCGCATTTTTCCAGTAGCCGCAGGTGTAGACCATCCTCGAGTCCAGCATGGCGCGGTAGAGATCGTTGCCGATATCGTAGTGTCTCCTGCCCACCTCGTGAGCCCGCGTTCTCCTCTGGAGGTTGAACAGCCGGGCCGTGAAAGCGTGCCGGACGGCGGAGAGACCGCCCTTGAGCATTCTGTCGAGCCGGGCCCTGAGCGCCCTGTCAAACATTTGATCCAGGGCCTCGCAGTCCCACCACCCATCCATGTATGACTCGCCCAGGGCAAGCACGCCGCCGCGCATGATCCTGTCATAGAAATCCCGATGATGTATGATGATATCCCACGGATTGTTTCCGTTGATCCCGATGCCCGCGGTGAGAAGGAGATCCCGCATGATACGCGGGGCATCATGTCTTGCCATAACTCCCCCCTCATGCAGTGTCCTTGTATTAATTCATGATATGCGGGCACCTGGCATTGTCAAGATCAACCATTCGATAGTATTGATATTTTTTGTCTTTTCCAGCAACCCTGCCGGCTGGACCCCTCCTTTGTCCTGCAAAGACGGTTTTCCCTTCAGGGAGACTCGCCTTCGAAAAGAAATATCCAGGCCCCACAGAACCCTCATGGTGATGCTCTGGTTTGCCGAGAAAGGAAATACTCCAGTAGTTCCTTTGTTTTCGCCAGGCGGACTTCGTGCGCCGCCTGGTCTTTTATTTCACCGGCGGGGAGAAAACGCTTTTACGATCCGATCTTTTCCGCTCACGGATTACACAAGACCTTTTCCGTGGCAGAGCTCCCTCCCCCGGGCATGCCAGTGTTTCATTGAGACCCGGTTCTTTGGAACGATGTCCGGGCAGCATGGGAAAGAACCCATCTTCCTTGGCTCTATGCCTTGCTTTACAGGTGACTCCGGATACCGGGTTTTCGGGTGCATGCTATGAGACCACAATAAGGTTATGGCCGAAGGATGAGGGGAAAGGCAAAGAGAATCGAACACGGGCCGCGGCAAAAAAGGCCGGCTTAAGGGACTGGTGATTGTTGCTCCCCATGAGACCGCCGGGTTTATTATTCCCGCTTGCAGGCAGATGCTCAACTGGGTTTCCCCGCCGGGTTCACAGGTGGGTCGCACGGAAGCGTATCGCCAGACAGTGGCCGGTCCCAAAGGGGCTTGTCTGGTAGATGACCTGCTCGAAAACGTTGATCTCCCAGGTTATCTTCACCATGTTCGCATCGACCGCCTCGACCCGGCAGAAGATACCTCCCGCGCCGTCTCCCGGGTCTGTCTCGCCGGGGTCTGGAGAGGAGAGTGTGTCGTCCTGCATCACCTCGTAATCCATGAGAAAGGTATGCTCCCTGACAAATTCACCCTCCCATCTCCACTGGGTTGCGTCACCCGAGGCCAGCACCTTGGCAAAGGCGCTTGTAGCATCAAAGGTGGCTGAGCTGCCGTCTTCGCTGATCTCAGCGACAATGCCGCTGTTGACATAGGTCAGGTTCCTGTCCACGATGGCGGTGAGCCCGCTCTCCCTGCGCAGCACAGTCATATGGTAATAGTGGCAGAATCTGTCGTTTCCCAGATAGCATTCACCGGGCTCGAAGGAGGGCTCTGCATCCGTGTCCGTGAAACCTGTATCGAGGGTGCGGGCATCGGAGGTATCCACGGCCACGAGGTAGGTGCTGAAATGCATGGATTCCACCACGGCCAGGTTGTCTCCTGTATCCAAGCCGTACAGGGGCAGTTCCTCCCATCTGTTGTTCAGGCTGTCGTAATAGAGCACGAAGAGGTTTTCTTCCCGGACCGCACGGCCGTCGATGATCCCGTCGTTGTTGAGGTCATCGTATGGGAGATGGAGCAAGACCGGCTTGGAAAGCCGAATACCGTCCGGGTGGAAGTCGATGCACCTGCCTCCTGCCCGATACCCGGCGGGAAGAGCTTGGGGGAGATCCTTCCGGGAAATGGAGATGCCCTGCTCGCTGTCCAGGGCGCCGGCGGGAATATACACCCGGGCGCCAGAGATCCCGCTTGCAGGATCGGCGATCTCGACGATCCCGCCTTCAGGGCCGATCACGGCCGGGGAGCCCGCGCCTCCCGCTTCGCCTTCGTCCCTGATTTTGCAGGCTGCGAAGCAGGACACAGCGAGCAGAATCGCCAGCCAGACTGCGACGCCGCTTCTCACGATGTTTCTTGGTAGATGTGTGCAGCCCATGTCCGATCCTTTGGAAAGTCGGCGCCGTCACCAAAAGACGCCCGTTTTGTCCTTTATCGTCACCCGGGCTCTGAGGGATGAATCTTTAAGGGGATAATCCTTCTTTGTTGATCATAAGGGGCTAAGGTGGATGAAAGCGATCAGGCGTAAAAAACCCACGCATCGGGCGCTGAGAGCCTGCGGGCCGAGAAATGGATCGATGGTAAAACGAACCCGGCAGAGTGAATCCGGCATCAGGCTAAATCAGACCCCGGGCAGTCACCCTGCCCGGGGGCCGCAGACGGCAAGGATCCGTCCGGCCGCCTGCGGACCTGCTCATTGAGCGGCAGGGGGGAGATCCTCAAGCCCACCCCTTTTCTCTCTCTTGCCGTGGAAATCCCTGATCATGGTCATGAGCTTCTGGTAGCGTTCGTGTCCGAGCATCTTTCTCACCTGAAGAAAATACCGGAAACGCTCCATGGAAAGCCTCTCCCGGCAGCGCTCGATCTTTTTGAACTGTTCCATGGCCGCCTTTTCGTCGAGGTTCTGCTGTTCGAGGATGTTTTCGAGCTCGAAGCGCTCCCGTTCAAGGTCGTTCTTGAGCTCGATCAGGCCCCGCCGATTCTGCACATAGAGCTCATCCAGCGAGTCCTTGTCGGCCTGGCTCAACTCCAGGGCATCCGCCACCTCGGGCATCCGCCACCACCTGCCCGGAGGCCCCTCTCTCCCCATAGCCTCGGCAACGGCCGGGAACACGAATATGACCACCGCACAGGCAGCAAGCGCCGCCACACTCTTCCTTCTCATCTCACGCCTCCTTTGTTCTCGATTCCTGATCCATGTTCCAGCCTTCCACGGGTACGATGAAATCGAATATCTCTTCATCGATTCCAGCGGTTTCCTCGGGAGAGATCTCCCGGTATGCGTCGGGCAACGGGTTCTCTTCAAGCGCGAGGACCTCTGCCAGGAGCATCTCGTCTTCGGCCATCTCCTGTGCTATGTCCTGATAACTCACAGGGGAGATACTGCTTTGGAACACGGTCCACACTGCGATCAGCATAACCAGGGCAAAACCCAAACCCGTTCCCCAGGCAAGCCTCCACAGAAGGACCGGCCTGTGCGGCAGTTCGCGACCCTCTACCGGCAGAACCGGCCTCCGTACAGGCTCAGGCGTATGCTCAGCAGCCATGTGTCCGAGCCGGCGAAGCCCGCCATCCAGCTGCTTAAGCTCCTCCCGGCAGACCGGGCACTCCCTCAGGTGCCGCCTCTGCTCGGGATCGAGATCGTTCTCGTCCACCACGTAACGGATCACCCGAGCGATGCTGCACCCTGGCTTTCGGTCTTCGCTCATGCCTTTTCCTCCTTCAGAAACCCCGAAAGGTCGCTCTCCCTGCGGAACTTCTCCACGGCGCGGTAAAGGTGCGTCTTGATAGTACTTTCATTCTTCTCCATCACCTCTGCGATCTCCCTGATGCACAGGCCGTCGAGAAACTTAAGCCTGAACACCTCTCTCTCGGACGGGGAAAGCCGGGAGAAAAACTCATTGAGGCGGGTCCAGAACTCCTTGCGCTCCAGATAGTCGGAACCGCCTCTGATCGGGTCGGGCACCTCGCTGTCATCCCACTCGCGGGTGAACAGGGTGAAGATGGAACGCAGGCGTTTCTTTCTCAGGAAGTCATTGATCGCGTTGAGCGCGATCCGGTAGAGCCAGGGTTTGAACAGTTCCGGATCACGCAGAGACCTCACCCCCTGAAAGGCCCGCACGAAGATCTCCTGTGTGATGTCCTCCGCGTCCATGCGCGAGGTGATCCGGCTGTACACCATGGCGAATATCCTCCTATGGTAGGCATCCATGAGCTCCTCGAACGCCTCCCGGTCTCCCGCAGCCGCCCTTCTTACGGCCGCGGCCTTATCGACCCGGCCGCAAAGATCGGTGCCTTCCTGCATCACCGCCATGCGCATCTCTTCCCTGCTCTCATCCTCATCCCCGCCGCCTCTATGGGGCGCCCGCCCGAAGCAGTTTCCGCTGCATCTACGGGTTCGGAAAATACCTTTCCGCTTCCCTTGAACAGCGGCCGTTCGACATATAGCTGCCCATAGAGACGGGGGAACAGAACTTTTTGTCTACAAAAATGGTCCCCTTCCTTAAAAAGATGGCCCAAGGCCGATGGCTGGCTCATCACCGCCGCACCGGGATGCGCATCACCCTGGCTTCGTGGCCGGTGATCGCCAGAAACCGCCGGATGTCGTCAACGGCCATGATCAGAGTGCTCGTGTTCACCAGGGGATGGCACTGCATGGACTGGCATTGCCAGAGATCCTCGTCCACGATCACCTCCACCCGGTGGTCAGGATCGTTGAGAACAGCCAGGATCGTAACCGATCCCGGGGTGAGTCCCAAATACTGCATAAGACGCTCCTCTGATGCGAAACTCAAGCCCTTGACCGAGAGAAGCCCTTCCATGGCCTTGATATCCACCGACTTCTCCGCGCCGACCGTGACCAGGAAGTGCCTGCGTCCCTTCCGGTCTCTCAAGAAGAGGTTCTTGGTCTTTGCCGCACTCGAGGGAATGGAGAGGAGGTCGGCTTGCTCACAGGTAAAGACCGCCTCGTGATCGTAGCGCTCATAGGGAATCTTGTGGGTGTGAAGAAACTCGTAGATATCCATCAGCAGCCTCCTGCATTCAGTGTTTCCGCTCCATGCGCCGCGCCCTGATGCGCCGGCCCTTTATCATCACCCCTGCGGGCGCGTCCCGTACCGACCGGTCACCCCCTGGGCCGAGAGCGTCCCTTTTCCTAGCCTCCAAGGGTGCATCCCTCATTCCCTCCTGCCCGGCATATGCCTCCTGACCTGGATGAACCAGAATCCGAGGCAGTAGATGACGAGAAAGACCGCAGAGACGAGGAGATAACCCCTGAACCGCCCGGCCGCCTTTGCCTGCGTATCGGGTATATCGCCGGGTGAATCCTCCCCGGACTCTCCGGGGGCCGCGATCCGTATGCCGGCAGACGTGCCCGATCCGGCGGCGTTTCCCAGCCCGGGAGAGGGCGCCCGGCTTTCCGAGGTATCCCCATGGTACGGCATCGGTTCATCGCCCGTTCCGGCCAACCGGACCGGGTATCCGCCTTCTACAGAACGGCCGACTGCAAGCGCTGCCGCGCCGAACCATATCACCGCCAGCGCCGCTGCGCCGGCCGCGAGAAGCAGAACGGATCTCATTCTTACCGCGCTGCCCATATCCATGCCGCCTTCCTCATACCGCCCCTTAAGTCCCGGCCGGATCAGGGGATACAGCCATCCTTCCTCCCTTGCGCACCTGTCGGGAATGCGCCGCAGGGTACGCATCCCGCCCGTCACAGCGGGAGGATGATCTCTTCCAGCCGCCGCTTGGGAACGTGGTGTACCCCGTTCTTGTCTCTGAAGTATTCGATGCCTCCTCCCTCTCCTGCATCTTCGATCACCACCTCTTCCACGGGGATGCCCAGTGCAATGGCCAGGAGTATCTCGAACCGTGCGGGAATCTTCAGGGCCTCCTTAAGCTGGTTGCGCTGGATCGAGGCGATCATGCAGCCGCCCAGGCCCCGCTCCACGGCACCCAGGAGAATGCTCTGGGCCGCGATTCCGTGGTCGCAGCCGAATGTCTTGGAAACGGCCGTGTCGCCCAGGATAATGATGTAGGCCGACGGCCGCTCGCCTTCTCCGGGCCCCGGCCAGTTCTTGAGATAGGCCGCCCACGCCAGGTGGGGAAAGATGAGCCGGTTCTTCTTCGGCTCCCACGAGAGGATGTATTTCAAGGGCTGGAGGTTTCCTGCCGATGCAGACAGCCGTGCGAGCCCCACCAGGTCCCTGAGCACCTCGGGCCCCACCGGCACATCCTCTCTGAACCTCCGGTATGACCTGTTCTTCTCGATCAGATCCCGCAACATGATATCTCCTCGTTCATATTCATCATACCCGGGCTCAAGCCCGGGATTGTCCGGGTGCGCTCCCGGCTCGCACGGCCGCGGTATTTTACACTGACCTGCCGGAGCCGGTCCTCTTTCGGCTATGACATCTGCATCGACTGCCCGGCCCGCGCCTTTTTCAGGTTTCTCAGGAAGGGCTTGTAGAGAAAGCTCTCATCGTCAAGGGCGCAGAGGCGCTCGAACATGGGTTTGGTGACGGTAAACGCCAGGATGTCGCGGGGGAGATATTGCCGCATGGCTATGTCGGTGGCCCCGATTATGGCCTGCGGGGCATCCGGATCGTCGAACAGGGGCAGGAGTTCCATGCACCCGGAGCCGAAGGGGGCGATCACGGGCGGAGGATCATCAGGGGCGGCGTCGTAGTTGGCGCCGATGATGAGCACGCTCAATTGGTCGGGGTTGACAAAAAAGGTGACGCTCTTGAGGTACTCGTACTTCTCCATCCTGACCGGACCCATGAGAAGAAAGGGATGCCGCTGCATATAGGGCCTCCTCCGGTCGATCCACTGCCCCATGACCTCGGGGGATCTCTTCAGCCCCTCCTCACCTACCAGAAAGCGGATATATTCCTCCCTCGATCTGGTCTGGACATTGCACAGACAGTTGCCTGCCCCGCCGCACCCGAAATTGTCGCGGGTGATCACAAGGGTCTCTCCCTTGCGGAAGTTCTCGAAAAAGCAGAAGATGCACATGTGTTTCCCCGGCTCGGGCCCTACCAGCGGCCCGAATCCGCCGGTTTCGGGTGCGTCGTAGACGCCGAGCAGGGGAAGGGTCAGGTCCAGCTCCATGATCAGTTTCGTTGCATCGGGCACCATGGTTTTCTCCTTTCCATTGGTTTCTCCCTGTTTACCAAGCACGATCCGGATGTTTCGTCTACGGGAAAATCACGGAGGGCTGAGAAAGAGCCGTTGAGAGCAGGCATCGGAGTGCTCTTTTGGGGCCGTACTCTTTTTAGCGGGACTTAAGTCTCCTTAGGGCCGGCCCGCGAGCAGCCCCTTCCTGGAGATCACCGGGCAATGGTCTTGCAGGCAGCCCTTACGCTGCTCCCCATCCGGCCTTGAACGCGCACGGTTCAGTCGAGATAGTGCTTCAGCTCCTCCATCCGCTGCGTGACAGTCTTCTGTACATGGGCGATCATGTCGCTGTTGAGCCCCAGCTCTTGCGCCGATGGCACGGCAGAGAGATCTTCGTACCCAGGATCATCCAAGCCATACCCCATTGCCCTGACGAGAATGTTGGCGAAATGGATCACCATCAGCTCCCGGGAGGAAGAGTCGATCTCATCGAGGTGATGCCTCAGTGCGACGTTGACGTAGATCTCGGAGAAACACCACCGCTTCAGAAGCACGGCCCCTGCCTTGTCGTGATATGCGCCCAGGACCTGAAACAGCTCCCGGGACTCCACCGCCTCGGATGTCTTCTTCTCCATCTCTCCCACCACCTGCACCAGCAAGAGTTTGCCGATGTCATGGAGCAATCCCAGGGTGAAGGGGTCTTCCTGGAGGCTTATGCGCAGGCTTTCGGTGACGATCTGGGCGGCATGGGCGCAGGACAGCGCGTGCTCCCAGAGCCGGTCCATCAGGTCGGTATACTTCCGGTCCTTGGCCAGATAGAGCTCGTGGTTGGCGATAGCGTTCACGGTCTGTTGGGTGGTCTCGAGCCCCAGGCGGCTGATGGCCTGATCAAGGGTCCGGTTCTCAACGACACCCCGGTAGTACGAGGAGTTGGATATGCTGATGAGCTTGGAGGTGATGGCGGCGTCCGATTTCAGGAACTCGGCGATATCCTGGATGTTCGCCCCTGCATCGACCAGTTCCTTGAACTTGGAATGAATCTGGGGCAGGGTGGGCAGGTTGATCTCGCCGCGCTTGAAACGGGTGATGATCTTTTCGAGCAGGCCGCTCCTGCCTCCATCTTCACCCGGACTTCCGGGTTCCCGGTCGGGCAGGTCCATCCCGGCGCCGCCTTCCCTCACGGTGAATCCGTGGCGCTGCACCTTCCCGATCACGGTATCATACGTGAACGGCTTGGTGATGAAATCGTCGCAGCCCGCCTTGACGCATGTCAGAATGGTCTCCTTGTCTGACTGAACGGTCACCATGAAGATCTTTGCCCGCCGGTCTTTTGGCACGTCGCTTTCATCTTCGAGCCTCCGGATGGCCCGCAGGGCCTCGGTACCGTCCATCTCCGGCATGAGGATATCCAGGATCACCAGATCGAAGGGCGACGAATTTTCCCAGGCGTCCCTGCACGCTTCGACGGCGCTTATGCCGTCCATCACGGCCTCGCACTCCCCCACGTCCTTTAGGATCTTCTGCAGCTTCTTCCTGCTGACGAGTTCGTCGTCTGCCACAAGAATCTTCACAGCACCTCCTTAATCACAGGATAAAAACTCAGTCCATCCTGCTTCGGGAGCATACCTTGCTGCGCTCACTCTCCACCGCCGAGCTCATTCCGCACATAGCCCTCCAGCCGGCTGAACTCATGCTGAAGCTCTCCGAGCATTTCCCCTCCATTGTCCAACGATCCCGACTTCCCGGCCGTTTCCAGTTTCCATGCCGCGAGCGAAAGGCTCTCAGCACAGATATTCGCAGCCCCTCCCTTGATCGAGTGGGCCTCCCTGCGCACGGTCTCTGCATCACCCTTCTCCATTGCCGCACGAATGGTCTCCACCTGACCTCTGACGTTGTTCAGAAACCCCCTTACGAGCTCCAGCAGAAACTCCCTGTCCGCGTCGAACTCGCGCACGGCCCTTTCCAGGTCGATGGGGATCTCGTCTTGTTTTGCGGGTGCACTCGTCATCGTTATTCCGCCCCTTTTGCCGCTCACGCAGCTCTTTCTTTCCATCGGCAAGTATGTCTTGAAAATATAATGACACTCTCTGGTATAATGCACGACTGCCACCATTATCTCGAAGCCGGAACCAGGCATTGATGTTAAAGCAGCCGTGAAAGGCAGGTGATCCCCTCGCACATGCTCCCCCTTCAAATGCGGAGGCACCAGCCCGATCATTTCACATTCTTCGCAAAGGAGAGGTCGCGCTTCCTCGACTCGACAAAACGCTTGACAACCGCTTCCCTGTCCGCCGGGGGCAGATCGCCCCGTATCCATTCCCGGCAGGAGAACTGCTCGTCGAGACGGGCGAGATCCTCGAAGTAGTAGATGCAGAACTTGGTGTCGTTGCCCGCGCCTGTCCGTATCCCAAATGCCTCCACCATGAAGCACTTGGGAATGCGGTAGCCGCTGTAGCTCAGTCGCTCGCCGATCATGACCGGCCCGGCGTTCTTCATGCCTTCAGCGATGACGAAGTCCATCTCATCGGGCGTGAATATATCCGATCGTACCGCAATGAAATGCTCGTACCGCTCGGAGCCGATCTGCTCGTAATCCGCTACCAGCTTGTTCTTGATATCGGAAAAGAGATCGGGCTGCCAGCTGCTCCTGTTGACCTTGTCGACCCTGATGACCACGCCTTTTGTCAGTGAGTTGTCCTTGCCGATCTCTGCAAAGAGGTAGGAATTGTTGTTCACAAGGAGGTTGCGGGCGCCCTGCACGTTCTGGTGACGGCGGGCCATGGTGAACTCTCCGATATACCGGAAAGACGGATTGATATGCACCTGGACCCTGGGATCCGCCATGGAGAAAAAGGTGTTGCCTTCGACCTTCCTTTCGAAGCTTATAGTCGAGCAGCTGCACAGCGCGAGAAAGCACAGCAGCAGCAGTGGTATCAATGCCCGTTCGCTCATTTCTTTGCCCCCCTTCAATATCTGCAAACTCACGCCCTTAAAAAACGAGATGGAAGTTCATGTATTATATACAATCTTCCAGGATAATGCCACAGAGAATCGATCTTCTCCAGTATCCTTACAAGACCGGAGGTACATATGTTGGTCAATGGGCCACGGAATCAGCGCATCGAACCTTGTGCCGCCCTCTTTGCAGGATCTCCCGCGACTTTGGACCGCAGGTGAACAGGAGGTCAAACACCGAGAGATTCGGGACGAAATCACTCCAGAGCTGGGGGTACACGATCTCAGGAGGCTCTATGGCGAGGGTCTCGATGCCTGCCCGGCGGAACAGGCCTTCATCGAGATACTTCCATGCGGAACGAAAGGTGAGAAACCCATCCGCCTCCAATGTTCGGCAGAGGTTGACCAGCAGCCCGGTGCCCGCCCCACCCGCTTTCGTTTCAGAAAGCCTGATCACCTGCGTCCGGATGCCGAGCGAATCCATTGCATAGGAGATGATATCTCGGTTCATATCCGCGATCTTATCGTATGCATCGGAAAACACCCGCTCGAACAAGGGCAAATGCTGCTCGAGGTAGGGTGCGTCCGCATAGGCGCAGTAAAGGCTCTTCAGATGCTTCTTCTTCCATGACCCTTCATGGCAGATCTCGACCTCATCGATGCGCTGCAGCCCCTTTCCCTTTTTCCATACCGGGATGCTCATCCAGAAGGCGCCCTGGTCGTTCTTGAAACGGTTGCGGGTGATCCAGGTGCCGCCCCGAGGAAACTGGACGGAATCCAGCAGAACGAACACATCGGAATGCATGGGTTTGAAAAAGAACCCCGGGTATGGGCAGAAATAGGGCTGATGGGCGCTCACGATCATATGGCCGGAATAATAGACCCCAAAGGGCGAAAAGGCAACCTGCCCCGCGATAGACCCTGCCGACGGACACTGACTAAAAGAACTCCTTTAGGAAACGGGGAGAAACCCATGCCCGCTGCAGGGCCGGGAGAGCACCCGCCTGTTTCACCCTCGGCTCCCCAGGACTCGATCGCTCACTTGCTCAGCTTGGGGAGCGCCATCAGAGATCGTAAAGGGTCTCGTCCACCAGGGGCTTTGGCTTTCTGCCGGTTGAGCGGGATTTCTGCTCGAACACGAAGGGCTCTTCTCCCTCCAGCAGATCCCCCATTTCCTGCTCGATGGCGTCCGGGTCTTCCCCGCGCTCCATCCGACTCAAGGCCTCCTCTATCCCCGGTCCCATCTTGAGACCTGTCGCATCGGAAAGCTTGCGCATGAGCCGGGCCGCCTGCCGGGGATCATCCTCGTTGATCTTGTCCGCCTCGCTCGCCAGCATGGCCATGGCCTTCTCCATCTTCGACTCGTCGATGGGGGGCATGCCGTCGTCGGCATCGCCATCGTCCCTGCGGCCGGTAATGGCGGCAAACAGGGAGACCCGGCGCTTCAGGGGGCCTGACTTGCATTTGGGACAGTTGGGAACCTTTTCGGTATTGACCGTCCTTGAGAAGAAATTGTAAACGGTGTTGCACTCCTGACAATAAAACTCATAAATCGGCATGGATAACCCTCTCGTTTCGGTTCGTTTTCATCTCCTATAATGGCAAAATCTCCATCAAGATCAAGAGCCTTTCGTCCCCCTGCAGAAAAAGTGCACACGGTATGCAGTGCCTCTCCAGACCCGGATTCTCCCCGGGTTGTGTTCTCCGGACAGCCTACTATACATAGATTACTATGGATCAGAGGATCGTTCTCCGGGAGCGGATTCCCAGAGAGAAATACCCCTTGGGATTTCCTTGTCTCATCGGACAGGGCAAGGATGTGGGCCTGATGCTTACCGATCCCGCCATATCGCTCAGACACGCGATCATCAGGAAAGAGGGCAACCGGATGTGGATCGAAGATCTCGGCGGCATCAACGGGATTTTTGTCAACGGCCGCAAGATCCGGCGCGTCTCTGCCGTCAACCCCGGCGATACCATCCGAGTGGGACACGCGCAATTCACCCTGCTGCAGTCAGCTGTAGCCTCGCCCGGGCATCACCTCGTGGTCCACGCCATCGGCTTCTCTGCCGAGGCAGCCCTCGACCGCCAGAAGCTGGCCGCCATCTACGAGATCAGCGCAGAGCTTGCAGAGTATCAGGACATGCGGGTGCTGGGGAAAAAGATCTTCTCCCGCCTGAAGGATATCTTTGCCCACGACCGGGGATACATCGCCCTGTTCGAGCCCGGCGGGGCACTCAAGCCCCTCCTGGTGGACCCCGAGCATGCACCTGTTCCCGTAAGCCCGCACATTGTCGAGAGGGTTTTTCAAAACGGTGATTCCCTTCTCCTGCGGGACCCATCCAGTGATGATCATCCGGCCGCCTTCAAAGGCCCTCTGGATCGCAAGATCGGCTCCGCCCTGTGTGTCCCGCTCATTTACCATGCCCAGATCTATGGTCTGGTATATCTCGACCGGATGATCCCCGGCGCCTATTCTCCTCCAGACCTTGAGTTTCTCAAGAGCATCGCCTCGATCTTCGCACCGCTGATCGAGAACACCCGGCTCCTTGCCGAGCTGAAAAGCCATTATGAAGACGCAAAGGAGGTGCTCAAGAAAACCGAGTCGCGGCTCATCGAGACCGAACGCACCGCCGCATATGTCCGCCTGGCCCAGGCAATGACCCACGAGCTGAGGAATCCCCTCACGGTGATCGGGGGCATGGTCCGCAGAATCGCCCGCATGCACCCGCAGCAGGAAATGGGAGAGACGCGCGAGGCGCTGATGTCTTCTGTTCAGAGAATGGAGGTGGTTCTTCAGGAGATGGAAGATTTCGTATCCATCCCCTCACCCCTGGTCAGACTCCAGAGGATCGACCGCCTCGTCCGGGAGGAAATCCAACGCTGCGAGAAGTTCTGGCGGTGCAGGTCAGTCAGCCCGAGACTTACGGTCCGGACACCCTATGTCCTGGTGCCTGTAGACCCGAATCTGCTCAGAAAGGCGTTTTCCCTGATATTGAAAGAGGTTCTCCTTACCCTGCCCAAGGGTTCCCCGCTGCCCATGAGCATCGACGACCGAGACAACGAGTTGGAGATACTCATGGGTGAGACCCGTTCCTGCGAGCGTTTCTGTGATCTCTACGACACCGAGCTCAAGTCGAGCCCCTGGAGCGCCAGCCTGTTCCTGAGCGCCGCGCACAAGATACTCACCGACCACGGAGGCACTCTCCTTCTCGACCCTAAGGCCCATGCAGCCTTTCCCGTGATCATGAGGATCCCCCGGTCTCTCAAGCCCGAAGACCCCTCCATCTCGACCAGACAAGCATAGCCTTGTATCCGGCTGAACAGCGCCTTGTACCGATACGGCCGCCCTGCCGGTTTGATAGGTAGACCCCGCCACTGGACCATGTTCGTCCAGTTGAAGTGAAAGCAGATGAGATAAGATGATCTCGCTCCGCCGGTCAATCTCTCGATCCTGCAGCCTCTCCGGTCTTGAATTCTCCCGGCAGGTATGAAAAATATGACCATATCTCTAGGGACTATTAATGATAGGAGAACGACTGTCTTATGAATAGAAACGAGATGCTCCAGTTCATGAACGCAAACCCCGTCTGCTGTCTTGCCACCGTTGAGAACGGCCAGCCCAGGGTGCGCGGAATGCTCATGTATCGTGCCGACGAACAGGGCATCCTGTTCCACACGGCATCCTTCAAAGACCTCTACCGCCAGGTGCAGGAGAACCCCCTGGTTGAGGTGTGCTTCATCAGTCCGGACGGGAGCGTCCAGGTTCGGGTGAGCGGAAGGATCGAGATCGTCGACGACATGGACCTGAAAAAAGAGATCGTCCAGGCCCGGGATTTCCTGAAGCCGATGGTGTACCCGGACGGATTCGACAAGCTCAAGGTGCTGCGGGTCCGCGATTGCATGGCAACGCTGTGGACCTATGACCTCAACTTCACACCCAAGGAGTTCGTCCGGCTCACGGATGAGGCCTGATTCCCTGTCCGCGAGGGCCTGCCGGCCGCCCTGCCGGCGAATCGACCCGGGTATGCAGACAATGGGAACATGAACCCGTGAAGATCCCCCGCGTAACCGGCACGGTCCTGGTCAACGCCGTGAGGATGGCAGGGCGCATAAATCCTTCTCGCAGGGTCCTCACATCACCGACATGATCTTGGTGAGCTTCGTGAGTATGACGGGGTGTGTGAACATGCCCTGCACCTTGATCTCACCGGAGAGAATCTGTTTGAGCACGGTCATGCCCGCCTTGTCGAAGTAGTAGGGAAGGCCGAACTTGATGCTGATGGAGTTGAGCCCGATGACCTTGTCGGAATCCGTCTTGATGACGATGTCGGGCTTGCCGGCGATGCCCTGCTCTATCCTCGCCTTTCCGCCCGAAAATACGAGCGTGACGGCTGCCTCGATGTCTTTCAGCTCGATGCCCACAACACCGTAGAGGCTCTGAAAGGTTCTGAGTTTGTGGGGGTTCTGCTTCACGTTCGTCTCCAGCAGCTCGCCCAGGACATAGGAAAAGGGGACTTCTTCCGCGCGGTTTTCGATAAACGAATTGTCTGTCATGCACAGATCTCCTGTCTTGAAAAAGGCAGGGGCCGGGGTATCATCGCGGCCCCTGCCGGTTGCCTTCTACATAGTCTTCTGGAAGATCTCCAGAATCTCTGCAGAGTCCATCACGATCCTCGGATTGTTGACAATGGAGCCGTCCGAGAGGCTCATCTCGGCCGCCTTTTCGATATCCTTCCCACTGACTCCCATCTCTGAGAGCTTCTGCGGATGGCCGATCTTCCGGGTGAACTCCCTCATGGCTTGGATCGCAGCCCGGGCGGCTTCTGAATCGTCCATGCTCTTTTCCCGCACGCCCATGGCCTCGGCGATCATGGCGTATCCGTCCGCGGCATCCTCCAGATTGAACTCCATGCAATCGGGCAACAGGATACCGTTGGCAATGCCGTGGGGAACATGGGCCACCGCACCGATGGAATGGGCCATGGCGTGCACGATGCCCACCATGGCATTGGCGAACGCCCAGCCCGCCATGGTGGCTGCGATCTGCACCTGGCCCCGGGCATGGAGGTCGGAGCCGCTCTGAACACAGACGGGCAGATACCGATACAAGAGCCGGATCGCATGCAGGGCAAGCCCGTCGGTGAGCGGCTCGTGCGGTATGCTGTGGATGGCCTCCACCGCATGGGTCATGGCGTCCATGCCCGTGCTCGCGGTCAGGAGAGGGGGGAGTTTCTCCGTCATCTTCGGGTCCAGGATCGCCATGCGGGGGACATTGAAGTTCTCCACCAGAAGCCTTTTCTGGCCCATCTCCTTGTCCATGATCACCGCTGCATTGGTGACCTCGCTTCCCGTTCCTGCAGTGGTGGGTATGACCATGTGCGGTGTCTGCGGCCTGCTCAGGAGCTGGACGCCGTTGTAGTCCCGCAGGGTTCCACCCTCGGTCATGAGGATGCACATGCCCTTGGCCGTATCGATGACGCTGCCGCCCCCAACGCTGATTACGATGTCCGCACCGTTCTTCCGGGCGAACTCGGCGCCTGCGTTCACTACCTCCACGCCCGTGTCCTGGGGCACGTCGCTGAACACGCCCGCACACCTGCCGCCCAGGGAGGCAGTGATGCCGTCCACGAGACCCGCCTTGATAATGCCCTGATCCGTCACCACCACCGCCTTGGTCCCGCCGAGGGCCCCCATCTCGATATCCACGTCCCTGGCCGCATTGGCCCCGAAGACGATCTTGGTCGGCCCGAAGTAATTGAATGACAAGTCGGAATCATATGCCATACTGCACTCCTTATTTTATGATCAATGATACGAATCCCGGGGCAAGCCCTCCCACCCGGCTTCAAGCGAATATGCTTTTAACGGGAACGAGACCGCACTTTTTCATCCTCTGCAGCGTACACGAAGGGGTTTCGCATTCAGGTCCGCTCATGCAGGTGGGCCGGGCGGAAACATCCCCAAGCGGGAGATCTCCGGCCGGCGCCTTTCGTGCCGGACAGGCACGGGTGGAAAACCGGGCATTCCCTACTTGTTATCATCAGGCCAGAGTGTATCCACCTTGCCCAAGATATCGATGACCTTGTTTACGGTCTTTATGTTCCTCACCACATAGGGCAGGTCGCCCCTCATCTTGAGCTTGCCTTGCAGAAGCGCCTTGGTGGCATCGAGCTCCTTGAAGGCCACCTGCTTCCAGCGGGCATAATCCCCGGTCATGACGAACTTGGCGCTCTCGGCCTTTTCCTTGTCGCACACGACAAACTCGCCCACATCGCCGTGCCAGTAGTCCATGAAGAGATAGATGGGTTCGGGCACGTTTTTGGCCGGGTCCGGATTGACCACCAGTGAGACGCTGCCCTCCCAGTCTTTGGCAATGCTCTTGTACTCCGGGTCTGCCTGGATGGCGGCCTTGTAGGCATCCATCCACTCCTGCGTCATGGCTTTAATCGGCATCGTATAAACCTCCTGTCATGGTTTTTTTATCGGTACAGCCGTTCTTTCAATTCGTTCAGCCCGAGCTTAAGGAGCACTTCCTCTTTCGGGAACCCTCGCTCATCGAGCCCGCGCAATGCATAATATTCTCTCAGAAGCAGGTCCATATCCGGCACCGATCCGGCGGCACCTCCTTCCTCAAGGGCCGTCATGATGCGTTTGGGCAGGATATCGTCCTTCTTCGAGATACCCAGCAGGTTGTTGAAGCCCCTCTTCAGGGTCCAGTCGCGCATCCCCGTGGAGAGGAGGTCGGCAAAGTCAAACCCGAAACCGGTAATCGCATTGAAGGCATCGCGCAGGGTCTCGGGACGGATGGCGTATGCGACATAGTGGCAGATGGACAGCGAGTTGGCCAGGATGCCGTAGTTCTCGGAATTATACACGAGCCAGGCCTTGCCCTCACTCGTGGTCCCCTCGTAGTCGTCCTTCATGTCGAAGAGCTGCGGCCAGGAGGCCATGCCCTGCTCGGTGGCCAGCACGAAGTGCTGGAGATGGCATGCGCCCCGGTTTGACATCATATAGGCGAGCCCCATGCCGTGGAAGCCTCGCGGATCGTGCATGGGCGCCTCGAGCCCCTTGACGTGCACTACGGCATCCATGGCGCTCCCGCCGAGCCTGCGGGCCGCATGAACCGCGCCGTCAGCCAGGATATCGCCGAACCCTTCGCGGTATGCTATCTGTCTTACCAGCTTGAGCACGGCGTCCATGTTGCCCCAGGAGAGATCGAGCCCGCCCAGCCGGTCTTTCGTGATCTCGCCCTTTTCATAGAGCTCCATGGCGAGCGCGATAGCCGAGCCGCAGCTGATAGTGTCCATGCCGTATCGGTTGCAGAACTCGTTTGCCTTGATCACGGCCGTGAGATCCGGGTTCATCATCATGGTGCCGAACACCGCGCAGGTCTCGTATTCAGGACCCGGGCCTTCTTCGGTGGTGTACGGCCCATCGTCAACCTTGACCACCCGCTTGCAGGCAATGGGGCAGTTGGTGCAGGCATGGGCCTTGGTGAGATACTTCTCACGCATGGTGGGTCCGCTCAGGTTCGATGCCAGGTCGAACTCACCCCCTGAGGTCCAGTTTTTCACCGGCACGTCGCCGGTGACCATACCCAGGTCCATGTTGGCGTCAGAGCCCATCATGTGGAGCCCTTCCGCCAGGGCGGAATCCTTGATCTCCTGCATGGCGGTCTTCATGGCGAGCTTGAATCCCTCGTCATCCGCCTTGGCCGCCTTTGCGGATGTCCCCCTCACCACCACGGCCTTGAGGTTCTTGGAGCCCATGACCGCTCCCAGGCCTGCCCTGCCGCTGAAGTGCCCCTTGTCGTTGCCAATGGCCGCGATCCGTGCCAGGTTTTCACCTGCAGGGCCGATGGCCAGCACCTTGACGGACTTGTCATGAGCCTTGATCTCGTCTGTGACCTCGTAGATGTCCCTGCCCCACAGGGAGGAGGCGTCCGTAATCCTCACCCCGGAGTCGTCGATGGTCAGGGTAACGGGGCCCTGCGACCTTCCTTCGATGACCACGCCGTCGTATCCCGTGCGTTTGAGATCAGGCCCGAAGGTGCCCCCGCACGCAGACTCGGCCCAGATGCCGGTCTGTGGTGACCTGGCGCAGACGGAAAAACGCGAGGTGCCGGGGAAACCGCTGCCCACCATGGGCCCGGTCATGATCATCAGGGGGTTTTCCGGGGAGAGAGGATCGGCATCCAGAGAATACCGGTCGAGGAAGAGCTTTGCCGCGAGGCAGCTCCCGCCGATGAACCGCTTGAGGGTATCGTCGTCGAGGGTGAAATCACCCCACGAGCCTTCAGTCAGGTTTACCCGGAGAAATTTCCCGGCATATCCACCAGCCATGGCAACGCCCTCCTTTTGACGGAAGTATACAAGATTAATAGAATAAGCGACCGCATGGGTTCATGCAATCGGGGGGCAGCGGATTCTTGCGTACCAGCAGCATGCAGCACCGTGTAGGAGCACCTGCTACAGGGGGTTTTTAGTTTTCCTCCACCCAGCGCACCGCATAGCGCACCAGCTCGGCGGCGTTCTTCAAGCCCAGCTTTTCCTTGATCCTCTCCCGGTAGGTGCTGATGGTGCGAACGCTCAGGCACATGGCTTCGGCGATATCGCCCGTGGACTTGCCCTGGCCGATCATCCTGAGGACCGTGAACTCGCGTTCCGAGAGACTCTCTAGCGGCGATTTCTCCAGGGGGTCCTGGCCCGCCCTCACCCTGCTCAGGATGTTTTCCATGATATTGGGGCTCACATAGATGCCGCCTCCAAGAATATGCCGGATGGCCTTGACAATGGACCGCGAGGTCTCCTGCTTCATGATGTACCCTCTCGCCCCTGCCTGCAGCGAGCGTTCGGCATAGAGGAGCTCGTCATGCATGGAGAGAACAAGGACCAGCACGTCTTTGCCCGATGCACTCATCTCCCGGATGAGATCGAGGCCGTTGCTGTTCCTGAGCGTGATGTCGATAATGGCCATATCGGGGCAGGTCTCGCTCATGAGCCTGCGGGCCGTGGCCACATCGTCGGCCTCACCGCACACGCACAGGTCGGGCTCGTGATTGATGAGCTCCCTGATACCCAGGCGGAAGATCTCGTGATCTTCCACGATCAGTATCCTTGTCTTGGTCTTGCTTGTCTCGCTCATGATCCATTCTCCGCCTTTTGCAGCGGCTTCCCCTCTTGGTGGTCGTTGTAGCGGAACGACAGTGCGACCCGGGTCCCTCTCCCGGGGGCGCTGTCGATCTTCAGCTCGGCCCCGATCATGGCGGCCCGGAAGTTCATGATCTTGAGCCCCATGCCCTGGGGCTGCTCCAGGCTGCTCATGCCGCTCCCATTGTCAGTAATCGTGAGCGTGACCGTGCAGCCGTCATAGCTGAGCTCGATCTCGATACGGTCCGCCCGGCCGTGCCGGATGGCATTATGAATAGCCTCGTGTACGATGTAGTAGAGGTGTGTGCACACCGTGATATCGTCCACCAGGATGGAGCGGTCGTACCGGAAGACGCAGGCGATGCCATGGACCTCCCGGATGTTCGAGGCCATCTCCTGCAGGATCGACTCCAGCCCGTGATCGGCCAGAAACACGGGGCAGAGCCCGCGCGAGAGCCGCCTCGTCTTCTCGATGGCCTTCTCGATCAGGAATCGGATCTTTTCCACCTCCTCCACAGAAGGTACGATCCGCTGTTCGAGCTTTTTCTTCAAAAGCTCGCTCATCACCTCGATCCCGATGAGGTGCGGTCCCAGATCGTCGTGAAGGTCCTGCCCGATCTTCTGCCGCTCCCGCTCGCCGATGCTCAGGATCTCGCGCTCCAGGATCTTCTTCTCCGTGACGTCCTCGATGGTCGCGATCATGCATGGTTCGTCCCAGAGCATGATAACCTCGGCTGAGATGGTGACCGTCCTGATCTCGCCCGAGCGGGTGCACAGCTCTGTGTCGAAGCCCCTGACCTTGCCCTGGCCCACCAGGACGTTGATCATCCGGTCGTAGTCGTCCCGGTTGCGGAACAGCCCTACGTTACCGATGGTGCTGTTCACCACATCGGACCGGGTATAGCCGGATATCTTGGTGAAGCTCTCGTTCACGTTGAGAAAGTAGCCTCCGTCGATCTTCCAGATGACGATGCCCACCGGAGAGGAGCGAAAGGCCTTGGAGAACATCTCTTCGGAGTTGCGCAGGGAGAGGGCCAGGATGTTGACATACTGGCTGATGACCCCGATCTCGCCCTTGGTGAGCAGGGGTATGGGCTCTACGTGCAGGTTTCCCTTCTCGAGCTCTGCCAGGTTCCTGACCGTCATCAAGAGCCCGGAGCGGATTCCGGCGTTTGACTCATAGACCGTGACGAAGATGGCCGCCAGGGAGAGGGAGAGGATGATGAACACGTGGGAGTAGAGGTCTGTGAAATGCATGGACAGCAGGTGCGAGACAAAGAGAAAGTGTCCCAGGGTGACCAGCGGGATGATGAGCACGGAGACCACAATGAACACGGTCCTTAAAGAGACGCTGAAAGGCTTGTACATGTGCGGGGGCAGATAGATGCCTCTGATCCGCTCGTCCATGAGCACGGGCGCCAGGAGATGCTCAGTCGTCGTATAGGAAATGACGCCGTTGATGGGGATGCACAGGATGAGCACGAAAAAGACCGGCAGCGTCTCCAGCCAGCTCAGCGGGGTGAGCGACCTCATAATAAGGTAGCAGCACAAAAGCCCGAACACCCATCTCAAGATGATGACCGTGCTCTCGGTGCGGGGATATGACAGGAGCTTGAGCTTGACCGCTGCGTAGTCTCCCCCGGGCTTCTCCAGTGCGCCCAGGATGCGGGAGAGTTTCCAGATCCTCACCGAGGCGCCGAACAGGGTGGCGAGCAGTCCGGCGATGAAGGCGGAGACGATGAGATAGAGAAGCTTCTCCCCCTCGTACCTCCCGGCAATGGTGCCGTAGTACACGGCCAGTGGGAGCACGATGAGGTTGATATAGAGCTCAAGACGCACCGTGAGCCCGATGATCAGCCTCCTCTTCGATATCATGCAACCCGTCTCCTTTTTCATGGCCGGAGACGACCGGATCGCCTCTTCGGCCTCTGCCGGATAACTCTTGGATAATACACCTGCGTGCGGGAAAAATCTACCGGATCGGAGAGATACGTCCCAAGAGAACTCCCGGGACGTCTGATCTTGTGGAGGAAGGGTTAGAGCAGGGACGTTCGTACAGAAGCAAAAAGGCGTCCCCGCTGTAAACGGGCAATGCAAAAAGAAAACAGGAGGCTGCCGGGCTCATAAAATCCCGGCAGCCCATGCGGTCCCGCCCCTGATGGAGGCGTCCTTCGCCTCGGGGCTTCTCTACTCTGCGGCAGCCGGCTCGGAGAACAGGATGTTGTATCCCCCGCTGACGACATAACTCCTCTTCCGATCGATGGAGAAATTGCCCGGTGTTTCCTCCTCGATCTCCGTCTGGACGACATCCGTATAGCTCACACCGGCAGTGGTCTGCACCTCGGGCTCGAAGCCGAACCGGGTAAGAACATTTATGCCGTCTCTCTGCTGCACGTCCTGGACAAACCCCTGCAAGTTCACCTGCCCATGCATCAGATCATCGATGAGGGTCCCCTCCTCATCGTTCCAGCAAGAGACGAAATCCCACCTGAATGCATCGCCCGTGTTGATTCCCCCGCTCTCGTCCGCGTCGAGCCAGGTCAGTGACCGGGATGAATCAGCGGTGTCGTCCGGCGGAAAGGTGCTGCACGTGAAGGTGATGCTCCCGGTTTCTTCAAGCCCTGCCTTCCGTTCGACGATGACATCGCCGGTCCTGGCAGCCAGGATAATCTGTTCAGCAAGAAACTCCAAGACGTTGTGCGCAAGGCTCGCCTTCTGCTGCCACACCATCACGTTCTCATCCAGGAGATCATCCAGCTCGTTAAAGGGGTAAAAGACCGGCTCTTCGTCGTTTTTCCTCAAGCTCACCCCCGGGACTTCATCCTCGCTGACGTAGTCTACCATCACGGTGTTCACCACGTAGCGGAACGAAAACGATCCTTCCACAGGGAAATTGTCCTGGGCCCCGGGCGAATTCTCCAGAAACACGATGTCTTCCTCCACGAGAATGGGAAAATCCTCGATGAGGCCGTCTCCCCAGTAGTTGGTGGTTGTGATAATAAAGGTGGAGCCTCCGCTGAAGACAAGCTCGCCTGCCGCGGGGTCGTAGGTGCCCGTGAAGCTCCCTCCCCCCCGGTTACTCACCACCAGGGTTCTCTCGTTTTCATCGATGGTCTGGACGAGTGTTAAAAACGGCTCCTGGCCCTGGATGGTCATGGTGAAATCGTAGGCATCGAGCACTACGGCCGAGGCTTCAGGGCTGCCTCCGTCCGGGGAATTTTCTCCATTGTCTCCCTCCGCAGGCTGGTCGCCCGAAGACTGTTCACTCGAAGCCGGGGCTGCAGGTGTATCATCGTCATCATCGCCGCAGGCTGCCAACATAAACGTTACGGCGATCATAATGCCAAACAGAGCAATTTTTCTCCAAAATCGATTCTCCATAGAATCCTCCTTTCCTTCAAGGAATCTGGAATGGTCCCCATGCATCACCTGACGCCACGCCATTCCTTCAGGTATGGAACCCCGTGATCGACACGGGCAGAATATTCAGGGCGGGTTTGCGGAAAGACTGTAAGGGAAAAGCCGGCCGCGCGGTTTTCTCTCCAGGGAAGTGTGTAGGGGAATCGAGCGCCCATGGAATCCGACCTCCTCAACCATGCTCCGTCGCCGTGGCAACGAAGTGATTCCCGGAAAGCGGACCGATTCTCCTTACCAGCTGGTATTACATACCGTGAGCGGGGAGTATGACCCCGCTATCAAGCCCAGGGTGATGGGCACTCTGCTATCCGGCAAGATATCTGTTCAGCAGGCAAGGACATCACATGAGGAGCAGGAATCGGGCCTCTCGCCGGTTATTTTTTGTTATAGTCTAATAATAGAGTACATCCTCACAGGCTCAAGTCTCCCTGCACCAGGAGGATGGAGCAGGAGTCGCCGCCTGGAACTACAATAGCGCCGGGCCCTTGGCAAAAGACCCGGCGCCCGATTATCCATGCATCGATTCCAACCTGTGGCAGCAGATCATTTCAGGTCATTAGCTGCCTTCCTGCTGGACCTCGGTGAACACTATCGCAAAACCTCCGTTGAGGGTGAACGACCGCACCGGGTCGAACACCAGAATCCCCGGCTCCCCCTCCTCTTCCACGGTGAAGAACACCAGGTCGGTAAAGAAAACCCCTCCGTTATCGTCCGTGTCAAAGCCGAAGCGGGTGAGCACCTGCTGCCCGCCCCGCTGCTCCATGTCCCTGACATACCCAGAGAGCAGGACCTCTCCGTTTGCAAGGCCATCGATGAGATCATCCTCGGCGGACTCCCAGCAAGATGCGATCTCCCACCGGAAATCATCACCGGCATCCACATCGCTGTTTTCGTTCTCGTCGAGCCAGATCAGGCTCCGGTTTCCCGTGGGCAGAAAGAACTCGGGCTCCTCGACCCCCTCTGCCAGAACGGCTTCGTTGCAGTCAAAAGACACCGTGGTATCGGTGAGAAGTGTCTGGCGGTTGTCTTCGATGATGTCTACGGTCTCCACCACCAGCAGTGTCTGGTCTACGAGCAGTCGAATAACCATGTATGAAAGACTTGCCCTCTTCTGCCAGTCAGGCGCATCGCTATCGATGAGGGATTCGAATTCATCCACCTCGAAGGAGGCCGGGTCCTCCCCGTTCATTGACACGTTCACCCTGTCGGCCTGTGCATCATCTGCAAAGGCAACTGTGATGGTATTCCCGCCAAAGGTGAGGACATAGGAACCCTGTACAGGCACCTGTTCTTCCATGGTAACGGAGCCTTCACCCTGGACTGTGCCGGGTGCTGGGCTTTCCCGCGGTGTCAGGGTCTGGTCTGCTTCCTGAGATACAGGAGGTGCCCCGTCCTGACCGGTGACGATAATGTCTTCCCCATTGGTCGGGATATCGATCTCATCCCCCACAGAGGGTGTCTGGGTGTCGGTAACAGTTTCGCCGGCTGTGTCTGTGGGCGCCGGGATGTCTTCCATCCCCGGGGCCGTCGTATCCCGCCCCGTGCCGGGCTGGCTGTCTATCTCGACCACAGGAGGCTCGTCCAGCCCCGGAGTGGACGGATCGTCCTCGGTGGAAACCGTGATGTCCACTCCATCGCCTGGAGCGGCGCCGCCCTGGTCCACCGGCGTATCCGCGCCGGGTATGCCGGTGTCTCCTTCGATAACCGGAGGAGAAGAATCCGGGCCGGTTGTGGTGATGTCCCCATCACCCGGGGGGATCTGCTGGGTTCCGTCTCCTTCCGGAGCGAGCGCCTCATCTGAGGGAACAATCTCCTCTTCCGATACCAGCGAGGTTTCGCCGCGAAACACGATGTCTTCCTGTATGGTGAGGGTATAGTCTGTAGCGGCCTCGCCCAGAAAGTTTTCGGCCCTGATCAGCAGGGTCGTATCCTGCGCAATGGTTATCCTGCTCTCTTCAGGCGTGTATGTCCCTGTCACCGGGGCCTCATCCCGGCTGCTTACCTCAATGGTCCTCTGCACGTCTGTGCCTGTCTGGGTGATAACCAGCGGCTGTTGTTCACCTGTGAGGTCAAGGGTATAGGTATAACTGCTCAGAAGCTGTGATTCACCGGCGGCAGGGGCGCCATTGTCGTCATCATCGTCATCACAGGAGACAGACATCACCATGACGATCACGGCCAGAACCATCAGTGCAATCATTTTGATCAAGTTTTTTCCCATAGAATTCTCCTTTTTCATTTTTTGATTCCGGAAGCGGCCGCGCCTGTTTTTCACATGCCCTTTTCAACAGGCCGCCTTTGCCCTCCTCATCGAAAAATGATGGAAAACAAGAGAAAGATCGATGGATGGATGACGACCCGGGAAAACCTTGGGAGAAAGCAAGCAGTGATGACTGCCGGGAAAAAGAAATGATTGCGTTTACTTACCTACCGGGAAAACCGAACCTCCTCTGCCACGCCTTTATAATAAAGAACTATCTTGAGAAACGCTTCCAACCGGGAGGGTGCCCAGGGAGTAGAGGCACACACCGCAGCCTTCAGTGGGCGGATTCTTTTCTATTGAATAGAATAAAGGCGGCCTTCTCCGCCTCAAGCATACAGGGCTGCCCCTTAGAAAAACCGCACAGAGTGCAAGAAGATGCACTTGGACGTTCTCAGTCGCTATTGTTTTCCGAAAAGACAAGCGAGAATTCTCCATTGAGGGTAAAGGTCCGGCTCCCGTCTGTGACAAGGGGTTGGCTCTCATCCTGCATCTCGGTGATTGCAAAATCGGTAAACCGCACACCTGAGCCCCCGCCCTGATCGAAACCGAACCGGACGACAACATCCCGGCCGCCTCTCTCCACCCGGATGTCCACCATTCCCGCCAGATCGACACGCCCGCTCACCAGACCTTCCACGAGATCGGCCTCCTCGTCTTCCAGGCAGGAGAACAGGTCCCATCGGAAGCTGTCACCTGCACCTACCCGATCGTCTCCATCCGCATCGAACCATGTAATTATGCGGGTGCCTGTCTCTGGGAACGGACCTGGGGAAAAAGACAGGTCGCTGCAGGTAAAGGTTATGGTCTCATCATCCAGAAGATCCTGTTTGTGTTCATGGATGATATCAATGGTCCGGGCCACAAAGAAAATCTGTCTTACGAGCAGGTTCACAACCACGAACGCAAGGCTTGCCTTCCGTTGACGGACATCGGCATCTACGCCGAACAGACCGGCAAAGGCAGCCTCCCGAAAAAAGGTCCATCTCGACCCGTTGACACTCAGATTCACGCCCCGTTCTCCGGTGATCCCGGCAAAGGTCCCGCGGACGATATCGTGGCCATCGGTCACGGCAAAGGTCCCGAATCGGGGAAAGGTGGTGCGGAATGCGGGAAAATCCCGGACGATCTCGATGCCTTCTTCCACAGTAAAGGTGAGATCGCCTCCCCCCTCATCCCAGTGGTCCGGAGAAGAGATGATCAGCACGACCCCCTCATCGAGAACGATCCTGCCGGAATCCGGCTCAAAGGTACCGGTGAATCCTCCCTGTCCATCGTTCACCACCTCGATGAAACTCTTCTTCCCATCCACGAGCTGTGAGAGGGTGAGTATAGGGGCTGACTGACCGGCTTGCAGGCTGAAGCGGAAGAGAGCGGAAGATTCCGCATCCGCCGGCTCCTTCTCGGGATGTTCCTCTCCGCAGGACCACAGGGTAGCGGCAGCCGCCAGGAAAAGGCACAACAGCACGTGCACACCCCAGGGCCTGTTCTCCATCCGCTCCCCCTTCCTCTTCCTTTCCCGCGAAACCACCCGGAGAGTTCATTCGGATGGGTACACGGCCGGTGCACCGGCAAAGTCCAATCTTTTTCAAGTGCATGCCGGGAATGAACCGGTGCTCGCAGGATCGCACGATTACCGGGCACGCCGTCTGCGGGCAAAGAATAATAATAGGCACGGCAGGTCCGGGGCTCAAGCACACGGGCCTGCCGCAGCGGATCTTCAGATTTCCACCCGAGGGGTTTCAGCGGTTTTTCAGTGCGGGAAGGCCGGCGTTTGCAGGATATCTGGCGAGTACCCCCGCGTAGAAGCTGCGGATCTTCTCCATGTCCGCTTCGATATCGCCGGTCGGAACCACCGTGGGTCCGACACCTCCGACCTTGCGCCGGTAGTCGAGGAACCCCAGCACGATCGGGACCCGGGCCCCGTACGCGATATGGTAGAACCCGGTCTTCCAGTAGGGGGTCTTTCCCCGGGTGCCTTCGGGCGTGATGGCGATGTTCAGCCGCTCGTGCTCGAGAAAAACCCGGATGGTTCGCGAGACAGTGTCGTGCGATTCCCTGCGGTTGACCGGTATGCCGCCCAGCCAGCGCATAAGCGGGCCAAAGGGAGGCCTGAACAGGGAGTCTTTCCCGATCCAGTAGACTTTGACGCCCAGGACAAAGGCAATGGACAGACCGATGGGGAAGTCCCAGTTTGAGGTATGAAAGGCGGCGATAACCACATTTTTCGGTGCATCGGGCGCCCTTCCCTCGACCCTCCAGCCGCATGCCTTCAGAAAGGCGCCAGAGACCAGACGAAAGACCGACTTGAGGACCGGGGTGTCGAAGACCGTATACTGCATGCGGGTCGGTTCCTTTCTCGTGATGCGCGGTTTTATGCAGTCTCTATATCACGGAAAGCCTGCTCGCCCGTGTAAACAATCTTAAAACTCCTGAAGCTCACCCGGTGAAACGTTGAACCGATTCCATCATGAATCTGAATGATTGACCGGAAAAACGGACACCATAGGGCCTTGAAGGTCATGGGCCCTGCTTCAGTTTCTTTAAGAAGCAGACTTTACAAAGGATGATTCAGGCAAAGCCTTTTTAGCGCTCCTGCTGCCGTACACCGGCAGATACACCATAAACTGGGTTCCCTCGCCCTGAGTGCTTCGGACCGTGACAGCGCCGCCGTGGCTCTTCACGATGCCGTGAACGGCCGGCAACCCCATGCCGCTGCCCTTGCCCACCTCCTTGGTGGTAAAGAAAGGCTCGAAGATGTGTCTCATCACCTCTTCTGTCATCCCGCATCCATCGTCTCTCACCGAGAGCACGAGGAACCTCCCGGGTTTGAGCTCGGAATGTCCATCGACGGTTTTGAGCCTTGTGTTTTCGAGCCTGATCTCGATCACGCCCTGCTGTGAGCCCATGGCATCGGCCGCGTTCTTGCAGAGGTTCATGATGACCTGCTGGATCTGTGCGGCATCGCCCATGACCGTATCCCAGGGGGCATTGATGCTTTTCCGTATCTCGATCGTGCTCGGGATGGACGCCCTTAAGAAACCGATCGTTTCCTCCAGCAGGGGCGCGACCTGTACGGGACTCGGTTTCGAACCCTTTCGGCTGCTGAAGAAGAGGATCTGCCTCACCAGGTCGCGCTGTCTGCAGGCGGCGTTCAGGGTCTGTTCGAGGATCTCCTGCTCCCTGCTGCCGGGCTTTGCGTCTTCCAGCAGCAGCTCCGTGTTGATGATGACGGGATAGATGAAATTGTTCAGGCTGTGGGCGATTCCTCCGGCAAAAGACCCCAGGGATTCGATCATCTGTGACTGGCCGAGCTGCTCTTCGATCCTTTTCATGTCATGCTCGGCCTGGACCCGTTCGCTGATATCGGTCAGGAAATTCAGTGTTGCCGGCTTGCCCTCCCAGGTAATCCTGACGGCGTTGATCTCCATCCACCGGGTCTTCCCCTTCCCATCCAGAATCCTGAAAGGGTAGACCGCGGGTAACGACTCTCCTTTCAACCGCCTGGCGTGCCTGCCCATCACCAGATCCCGGTCGTCCGGATGGATGAAGGGGGCTAAACGCTTTCCGATCAGATCTTCCCTTGCATGGCCCAGGAGCCGGGAGATTTTCGGGTTCACGAAGCACAGCACACCGCCCTGTACCACGATGATGCCCTCATTGGCATTCTCCACCACCAGCCGGTATTTTTCCTCAGACTCGCGTATGGCTGCCTCGGCCTTTTTGCGGTCGGTGATGTCCCTGGCTACTGAGATCACCCCTGCCACCCTGCCGTTACGCATGAGGGGAATCCCACTGGTATCGCCGTAATGTATGGACCCGTCCTTGGCGATGAACCGGTAGACCGAGGAGTGGACGGTGCTCCCGGAAAGTATGAAGAGTGCATCCGAGGACACCCTCTTTATGTCGTTGCGGTAGAGTATTCCCAGATCAGGAAAATACCTGCCGACAATCTCCTCGGGCCGGTACCCCAGAATTCTTTCCACGTTCGGCGAGACGCTCAAGACCCTGAAGTTGTTGTCGTAGGAATAGATCACATCATTGCTGTGTGAAAAATGAAACCGCTGGATGTCCTCGATGAAGCGCAGCTCCTCCTCTATCCGGTTGCGCTCGGTGATGTCTTCCAGGGTAAGGGTGACGCCCTGTAGGGTGGGGAGAAAACGGCAGTCGAAACAGCGCACGGACTGGGCAGGATAATAGGCCTCGAAGTGGACCGGCGTGTTGCCCTCCAGTGCGCTCCGGAAGGCTGCAGCGAACCGTTCGCCGAGGCCGCCGGGAATCAGGTCCCAGAAAACCTTGCCCTGAATTTCCTCGCCCGGCCTGTTCAGCAGTTCTGAAACCGGGGGATTCAAATAGATGACGCGGGCATCGCGGTCCAGACAGAGTATCCCCAGATCCAGGGAGTCGATGACCTCCTTTGGCCCGGTTGTGGTGAATCCATTTCCCCCTGTGCGAGCACGCCTTGCAATGGACATGGTGTGGAAATACCCCTTCAAGGTCTCCCGGAGTCTCTTGGGTGCTCGTCATGAAAAGGTTTATCGCGGCCTTGGATCTTCGAATTTCTTTCTAAAGAGATAAGCCACGAATCATCGAGATCGATCGACCTTCTCTCCCTTCATATAATAACAACACACAAAGCAACTGCCTAACGTTCACATTTATGAAATGCGTATAAGATTGTCAAGCCGAAACCTCTATTATGAGAGGATCTTTTCCATCCAGGGCACTGCACCCCTCTGGCCCTCCCGGCGGTATTCATGCTTCTGCCTCTTCCCCAAACAAAAGAGAGGCATTCCCTTTGCAACTTTGACGAGGTGCGCCTGCGGGAGCCGCTTGGATGCCCTGTGCGATGGCTGAAGATATCCCTTTGGAGGGGATTTTGTGCGAGAACCACCAAACCCCAGCCGGGTCGCTCTGAAAGGGCCTCCCAAGGGTGTTTCCCGTTTCCGGGCATCACGGATCGGGCAATCCCTCACCCTTCCTGCCCTATCGCCCAAGAACTGGAGGTATGCCAGGGCCAGGGGCGTCCTGAGCATGGATCAAGGCACCTGCCCTCCGGGTGAGGAAAATACGATATTGAAGCCGCCGCTTATGGCGAAATCCTTGAAGGGATCAAAGGTGAACGATCCTGGGAATTCCTCTTCGATCCGCACCCAGGTGAAATCTTTATAAAGCACACCAACGGGCTGCCCCGCATCAGACACAAACCCGAATCCGGTAATCACCTGCCGGCCTTCCTGCTGATCCCGCTCTATCGTGAATCCCGACAAGTCGATAATCCCATCCGCCAGATCGCCCATGAGGTCGCCCAGATCGTTTTCCCAGCAGGCGAAAAACAACCACTGGAAGCCATCGCCCGAATCAGGTATGCCGCTTGTGTTGAGGTCGGACCATGATAGTGTCCGGGTAAACTCCGGCCTCAGAGGATCCGGACCGGGATCCTGAACAAGTGAATCACAGCGAAAGGTGATGCCGCCATCTGAGACGAGGTTTCCCCCATGGGTCTCGATGATGTTCACGGTATCGGACACAAAGAATATCTGGCCCATGAGATAGTCCAGGATGAAATAACCGAGAGATGCCTTGCGCTTCCATATCTCTGCTGAGGAACCGATGAAGTCCTCGAAGGCATCGATCGTGTACAGGACGGGCTCTCCCCCGTCCAGGCTGAGGCTCACACCGTTCTGGCCTGATACCGGAACAAAGGCAACCAGAATGCTCTGATCTCCGTCCGATACGGCGAATCTGCCCTGGGAAGGCGTGGCTTCCTTAAGAACGGAAAACTCCTCTTCAATGAGGATATCCTCTTGGACCACCACGGAGAATGAATCCGCGACAGCGCTCCAGAAACCGGCAGCCACAGCATCCATCCTTGAACCCGTGATGATGAGCAGCCGATTGGCGGCCGGGAAGAGCACCCCGCTGAAATTGCCGTCATCCGGGGTGGAAACCGCTAGATCTCTGTCTCCCATCCGGTCGGAGCGCTGGAACCTGAGCCGGTTTTCCCCTTGGGGGGCATCGAGCTCGAAGCCCAGGCTCTCGATGAGCTTGGCTTCCGCACCCGGCACCACGGCCTGCGGATCATAGTCGTCGACATCGCATGACACCGTGAAGAGCGATATGCTTAAGGCCCCGGCAAGCAGGCCTGCCAGGATTATCAACCTCCCCTTCACCTTGTTCCCCCTTCCCCTGCCGCTCTCTCAAGGCAGGGAGCCTCCGGCCGGCGGAACGGTTCGGTCTTTTTCAAGCGGATCGCTGGCGCTTGATTGGATCAGGGAAGGCCCTGCCTAAAGAGGAAACCGCGGCAACAGTTGTCTGCCCGCCCCCCCATCGGTGAAGAATGAAGATCGTATGACATACCTGCCTGCCCTCCCCCATCACGTTCTGCCTCAAAGAGCCGACCGGCACGAAAAGAACCGGGCAACAGCCGACAGCGGTCATCTGCTTAAGATGGACCCCCCCCGGTGATCATCCATGGGAGACATAATAACCTTATCCCATCCCGGCTCAACAAGCAGGGCTGTCCAGGCGCATTCCCCTCATGTTCTTTTTCATGCCGGTCGATAAGAATATGAACCCTGTTGTGCATGGAAAAGGCGACCCGAAGACTCGTTTCGAACGAGGCAACCAACTGATTTACTTAGCACATACAACATGAGAAGACCCTTCATACTGCTGACAGCGGCCTTTTTCTCAGGGGTATGGGCCTTGACGGGCACCCCCTTCGGCACCCCTGCATACGCTCACGATCTTCTCCTGCCCGCGGTACAGCGTATGGGCTCAGAACATCTGCAGAACGGGATGACATACCCTGCTTCGATTCCCACAGAGACTGCCGTGAAAAAACTGCCAGCGACCTGAGCGCCTGGCACCTGGAGAGTCAGAGAAGGCCGGTATTGGACAGCAACTCGTTTCGTTTCCAGACGTATATGCTCCAGCACGAGCAGGAGAATATCCGTGCCACGGTGGGAGACGTGAACATCCACTCCTCCGAGCTCATCGCACCAAGCCTGTCAAGAAAGGGGGCACTGCTCGGTGTGCGCAAGGACGGGTACACGGCGGAGGCCTTCACCACGCGGGCAGACCCCATGCAGGGGTTCCGGAGCGGCCTCAAGCAGCCGGACGCCGACCGGATTCTGATGGGCGGACGAGTCACCCGGACCCTTTTTAAGGACCGGGACGTGCGCTTCACCTTCCACTACCTGGACAGCCGAAACGCCGGAGCATTTTCATCTTCCGCAACCTCGGAGGCATCATACCGGGAGGGTACGGCGTACAGCTCCGCACTTGAGGGGAGCATTTTCGGCAACCTGCTCAGGTTCGCAGGCGAGTACTGCTACAGCCGGTACGACGACCCTTCCGTCACAGAGCAGACAATGGGCGACAGGGCGTGGAGAATCGGACTCTCCGGTGCCACTCAGAGGTTTTCCTATGCCCTGGGGTACAAGCTCCTGGGCGAGGACTTCCACACCATCGCTAGCCCGTATGCCTTGAACGACCGGGAAGAGCTGTCTATGGACACCCAGTATCTCTTTGATTCGTCGTGCGCCTCGTTCTCCGTGCTGCAGTCCAGGACCAGCGTGGAGAACGACCTCCTGCCCGTCACAATCTCCAGGACCGGCAAAATCGGATACAAGTTTGCCCCCGCCGGCTGGCCCGTGCTCTTTGTCAGCCAGTCTCTGAGCACCCGGCGGTCAGCGGACGAACACGCAGACCCTGCCTCTGTGGTCGACAGCATGGCCCGGACCACCTATTTCAGCATCTCTTATAAAAAAGGGGCCTTCGATCTGGCGCCCAGCTACTCCATCTCTCGATTCATGGACAGGGCCCGGCCTGCAGGCGATTATGACAGTTTGACCCACACGGTCAGGGTCGCGTGCGGCATCAGTCCCGGGCAGTGGCTCTCTGTCAGTCCGGTATTCACCTATCGGAACTGCCTGATGGAGGAGCCGGATATCCGGGTGAGGGCCTACCAGGGATCGCTGACCGGCACGGTGCAGATTATCCCCGGGATGCTCACCATCGACACCATGGTCTCCTATATGGAGAAAGAGGCCAGTGACGACAGCACCTCTCTTTCCGAGAAAAAGGCGGCCTACCGGCTCAACTGGCACATCGAGAAATACTTGAGAAATATGGGCGCCCGGTCGCTCGCCTTCATGGGCGAGTTCATGCATACCGACGATCACGCCGGGAATGTGGCTGTCAGAGACTACACCATATCCCTGGTGGCGAGCATCGGCCTACCCGCCGATCTCCTGGACTACCAGTCTCTCTCCTCCCGATTCCCCCGTGAGGCGAGAGAGTTGCCCTTTTAATCGAATATATCGGCCTCTCTCCCCTTTGAACCTGCGGCGAAGGGCCGGCCCCTTTGCCCTGCAGTTTGGGGCCTGAGGCTGTTCATCGCCTCCCACCGCCCGGTGGATCAGCCTCTGAGGAGCTCCCGGGCGATGACGAGCCTCTGGATCTCCGATGTCCCCTCATAGATGGTCGTGGCCCGCGCGTCACGGTAGAGCCGCTCGACCTTGAACTCCTTCATGTACCCGTAGCCCCCGTGAATCTGCAGGGCCTGATAGGCCGCCCTGTTTGCCATCTCCGAGGCAAAGAGCTTGGCCATTGACGCCGACTGGGTGAAAGGCAGCCCGTGGTCCTTGTCGTCGGCGGCGGCCAGGGTGAGAAGATGGGCCGCCTCGATGCCGGTCGCCATGTCGGAGATTGCCCACTGGATCGCCTGGAATGAGCTGATGCTTCTGCCGAACTGCCTGCGCTGTCGTGCATACTCGAGAGCCTCCTTCAGGCACGCCCGGGCAATGCCCACGGCCTGCGACGCAATCCCGATGCGCCCGCTGTCCAGGGCGGTCATGGCGATCTTGAAGCCCTGGCCCGGCCTGCCCACGAGGTTTTCCGCAGGCACGAGACAGTCTTCGAAGACGAGCTCCACGGTATTGGATGCCCTCAGCCCCATTTTGTCTTCCCTTTTGCCCACTGAGAATCCCGGAGTGCCCTTTTCCACAACAAAGGCGGAAAGGCCTTTGTTGCCCTTGTCCGGACCGGTCCTGGCCACGAGGTTGACCACGTCGGCATACTCGCCGTGGGTGATGAACACCTTGGTTCCGTTGAGGAGATAGCAGCCGCCCTTCTCCTCGGCCTTAAGCATCAGCCCTCCCGGGTCGGAGCCTGCACCCGGCTCGGTGACGGCGAAGCACCCGAGCGCCTTTCCGGATGCGAGCGGAACCAGGTAGCGCTGCTTCTGGCTCTCGTCTCCGAACTTGAGCAGCGGCTCGGTGGAGAGATTCGCCACCGACATGGTCACCGCGGTTGAGGCACAGGCTGAGGCGATCTCCTCAAGGGCCAGGCAGTAGCTCACGGCCCCGGCGTCGGACCCTCCGTATTCAGTGGGGACCATCATCCCCAGCAGCCCCAGCCCTCCCATCTTGCGAACCACGTCCAGAGGAAAGACCCCCTCCTTTTCCCGGAGCGCGGCAGAGGGCTCCAGCTCTTTTCTGGCAAAATCCCTGGCCATGAGCCTGACCATCTCCTGTTCGGCTGTAAGCTGAAATGCCATATCCGCTCCTTTTAAGGAATGTAGATCACCACGAGCAGCTCCGCCTTCTCCTTGCCGGGATTGCTGAGCTTGTGGTGAAGGGAGGAATTGAAATGGATGGCCTCGCCTTTTTTCAGGGTCGAGGCGTTCCGGCCCACTTCGATGGTGAGTTCGCCCTTGAGGACATACACGAACTCCTCGCCCTCATGGTGATACTCCACGCCCTGATGATCGGTCTGCGGATCGATGGTGACCCGGTAGGCCCGCAGGTGTTTTTCTTCGCCAGGCTTGGTGAGCGGGGTGTACGCATAGGATGCTACCCGCTTCTTGTGGCTCCTGGCCCGCCTCTTCTTCGCCTGGGCCTCAGGGTCTCGGCCCGCCTGCAGGCTCTCGATGTCTACTTTGAAGGTTCGTCCCAGCTGCAGCACCAGCGCCACCGGGGGAGCGATCTTGCCCTCCTCCACGTCCTGAAGCACCTGGACGGGATAGCCTGTCTCCCGGGAGAGTGCCTCCAGGGTGAGCCCCTTTTCCTCCCGCAGGGAAGCAATCCTCTTGCCGAAGGGTTCTTCCTTTTTTCTGCTCACGTATACCTCCTCCTCACCGGCAGGCTGCCGGGTGTGTTCCCATAATGGGCACGGGCACGGCCGTGCCGTAAGGCATCAAAAACCCTCCACCGGGCCATCAACTGATTTGTATATCAGTATGCTCTGGAAGAAAAGAGCAAAAACCCCTTTCCACTCCTGCCCGGGTGTCCTGTTCTCAAGACCGTTTCAACTTCTCCGGTTTTCTGCTAGATTCAGCTCCGGCCTGAACCATCCTTTATGCGTCATACTTAAGGAGAAAAAAGGCGGGATCACCCTTCCGGTTGAAGGTTTTTTAAGGCTTGAAGAGGGTCATCCTTGCGCCGAAGGCCCGTGCCATTGATCAGACATGCGCCGGCATCGTTAAAAAGGGGAGATAAAGAATGATACCATCGAGCATACTCGGCATCGTCTTCGCACTCGCTTCCGCTGTTTCGTGGGGCACCGGCGACTTCGGCGGCGGCGTGGCCACGCGCACGAAAAACCAGTTTCAGGTTCTCTTTCTCGCGAGTCTGCCCGGGATCGTGATCCTCGGTCTCATGGCCCTGGTCACGGGCGAGCCTCTGCCCTCGTGGAGGGATATCCTCTGGGCATTTTCCGGTGGACTGAGCGGCGCACTGGGCATCGCGTATTTCTACCAGGGGCTCTCCCGGGGGAACACCGCCACCATTGCCCCTACCGCTGCAGCGATCGGGGCATGCCTGCCCGTGGTCTTCGGCATTCTCTCGATAGGCATACCGGGTGCACTGAAGCTTGCCGGGTTCGTGTCCGCCATAGCGGGTATCTGGTTCGTCTCACGCCCGCACGGCGACCGGACCCTTCTCGACAGGCAGGGGCTGCTGTACGCGGTGATCGCCGGGACCGGGTTCGGCGTGTTCTTTGTCCTGCTGGCCCAGGTGGAGCATGGGCTGGTGTTCGGACCTCTGGTCTTCTCCAAGCTCGCGGCCCTGGTGCTCGCAACAGGGATCATCCTGAGCCGGGGCGGGCGCGTGCCGGCCCTCGCGAGCAGCCCGGTGGCGATTCTGGCCGGGGTGTTCGATGCCGGGGGCAACGCGTTCTACATGCTCGCCAGACAGTTCACCCGCCTCGACGTGGCCGCTGTGCTCTCCTCCATGTATCCCGCCGTCACGGTGATCCTGTCCTGCCTTATTCTGAAGGAGCAGGTGAGCGCGTCCCAGTGGAGCGGGGTCGTGCTCTGCCTGTTCGCCATCGCGCTGATCAGCATGTAGCCCGGGCCTTCCTGCCGAGCCGATTCCCCGAAGGATCGTTCCGGCTCCCGGAGCACTGCGGGCAGACGCCTGTCCGCAGGCTTCCCTGCCGATGCTGCTTGAGGGAGGGGAGTCAGTGCTTCTCGCCTATGAGACGCTGAAGCTCTTCCCTGCTGAAACTTCGAACCTGCCCGCAGAACTGGCAGGAGATCTCCAGTGTTTCATGCCCGGCAATGATGCTTCGAATCTCCTCGGGCCCCAGCGCAATGATGGCCTGCTCGGTCCTCTCCCTGCTGCACGCGCACCTGAAGGCGAGCTGCCGCCTTTCGATTACATGGTACGGTATGCCCTCGAAGATGGTCTTAAGCATATCCTCGGGCAGTTTGCCCTCTCTGATCTGCGATGTGACGCTGTCCATGTGTTCGATCCTCTGAGCGAGGGCTTCGATCCTCTTTTCGTCCGACGGCGGCAGCGACTGCACCAGAAAGCCGCCGGCAGCGGATACGGTCGCGTCCCGCTCGACAAAGACGCCCAGGCCCACCGCCGAGGGTATCTGTTCCGATTCGGTGAGATAGTAGGCGATGTCAGACGCAATCTCACCCGAGTGCAGATGCACGACTCCGGTATAGACATCCTTGAGCCGCAAGTCCTTGGACACGGTGAGATACCCTTGCCTCCCCAGCGCGCCCGATACGTCGAGCTTGCCGTTCTTCGGCGGCAGATCCACCTCGGGCGCGCCCGCATACCCCCGGACCGCACCCGTGCCGTCCGCCTCTACAACGATCTTTTTCAAGGGGCCATCCCCCTGGAATTTCAGTGCTACCCGCTGATCGGGGTCCAGCAGCGAGGCCATGAGCCCGGCCCCGGTCAGCGCCCTGCCAAGCGCGGCTGTGGCGGTGGGAGAGGTGCCGTGCCTGATGCGCGCATCGTTCACCAGATTGGTCGAGATGCACGCCACCCCGATGATATCCTTGCTCTCGGTGATCACCTTGACCATGTAGTCTTCCATGGGTTCGAATCCTTTCTCTCTTCCTACGCGGATGCTTGGCAGGTTATCCTAGCACGACTACGATCTCACCATCCAGGGGATGGGTGCGCCGCCGGTGAAAAGACCTTTATTCTCGAAGCTTCCGGGCCCCGACCGGGGCGGAAACCCCCCCAGACCCCGCCGGAAATTCCCTGTCTCCACCCGGATGCTGCATACGGGAAGCCTGCAGGCTCTTCAAAGCCGCCCCTGCCGCAACCGGAGCCTTGATCAGGGAACGGCAGCCCCGGAGAGAGGGTTTCTCCCCGGCTCAAGGGGCATTTTTTCCGTCTTGTTTCTCTCCGGGCTTGTGACATATAGACATATATGGCCTTCCGCGCACCTGACCACAAGGAAATCGAACGTGCAATCGGAAACGAACCCGGGCTGCCCCTCTTCCTCCGGCGCGCGCTCACGCCCGGGGATGATTTCGAGCCCATCCCCCTGCCCCATCCCGGAGACTGGCTGAGCGTGCAACAGGAGCCGGGCCAGGGCTTTCATGAATTCGTCGCCTCACACCCCCGGAAACCCGACGGCAGGAAACGCAGGATCTACCTGACCCCCCTGGGAGAGTTTCCCGATGAATCGGGGCCCTCGCTCCAGATGCTCAAGGATTGCGCCGAGGCGTACTTCATGATGGATGTGAGGGTCACCCCCCAAGTCGATGTGAACCCGGGCCGCTTCACCAGCCGGATCAACCCCGTGACCCAAAACTTCCAGGTTCTCTCGCTCGACGTGCTCGTCTATCTCAGGCAGCACATGCCCAAGGACGCATTCTGTACGCTGGCATTCACCATGGAGGACCTCTACCCCGAGGAGAACTGGAACTTCGTCTTCGGTCAGGCCTCTCTGAACACCGGGGTGGGCGTATTCAGCTTTGCCCGGTACGACCCCGCCTTCTACGGCCACGCCCGGAAAGAAGGCTACAGACCCCTTCTCAACATGCGGTGCTGCAAGGTCCTGGTCCACGAGATCGCCCACATGTTTTCTCTCGCCCACTGCACCTTCTTCCACTGCCTGATGAACGGATCGAACCATCTGGCCGAGAGCGACGCCCGGCCCATGCACCTCTGCCCGGTGTGTCTACACAAGCTCCAGTACTCCATCGGCTTCAACGTGATGGAGTGCTACCAGAAGATCTTTCACTTTCACCGCAATTACGGCTTCGACCGTGAGGCCCAGTGGGTGAGCCGGAGGCTGGAGTATATCCTGGGCACCTGACCGGTGGCCTCCCCCTGTACGGCGCCCTTTCCCCATGCTCCTGTTGAAGCAGCAGGCGGCAAGGGGAATGTGCTCCCGCCATCAAAGTCATTGAAGGAGCAGACTTCAAGAAGAATGATCCACGGTTCGCAAGACACCCATGCTCAATACATGGACTCGATGATTTCTTGATATTCCTGGAGAATTTCCGTCTTCCTGACTTTCTGGGTGGGGGTGAGCAGGCCGTTCTCCTCGGTGAAGCGTCTCGGCAGGATCGTGAACCTGCGTATACGCTCGAAGTCTTCGAGCTGCCGGTTGACCAAGGCCACCTCGTGTTCGATTGCCTCTCTAAGCCCGGGGTGATTCACGAAATCCTCTCCTACCTCCGTACAGACGCTCAAGCCCCCGATCTTGGAAAATTTCACACGACCCTTGTCATAGGGGATGCGCTCCTGCTCGAAGAAATCAATGAAGTGCTGGTAATTCGGGACTATGAGCGCCGAGATATAGCTGCGCTCATCCCCGATGAAAAAGACCTGCTCGATGACGCGTGAGAGGGCGAAGAGACTCTCCAGCTTTGCAGGGGCTATGTTCTTGCCCGCCGAGGTGCAGATGATGGCCTTTTTCCGGTCGAGAATGCGGTAGTAGCCGTAGTCGTCCTTTCCCGCCACGTCGCCGGTCCTGAACCAGCCGTCTTCGCTGAAGGACTGGTCGGTGTCTTCGGGAAGATTGAGATAGTGCGAGAACACCCCTGCCCCGGATATCTCAAGCTCGCCGTCAGGGGCAGTCCGGGCAAACGAACCATTGGCCTCGATGCCCACAAAGCCCGGCTTGCACGCCGTGATGGGGTTGAGGATGCAGGCGCTCGCGCTCTCGGTGGACCCATAGCCCTCGACCACGGCGATGCCCAGGGTGTAATAGAACAGGAGCAGCTCAGGCGCTATCCCCGCGCTGGCGGAAAAGGCGAACCGAAACCGGTTGCCGAAAAGGGCGCGGACCTTCGAGAAGAGTCTTTCGGCCGCCCGGTACTGGAGTTTGAGCCCCAGAGGCAGCCTCTCCTCAAGGTCGTAGTCGGGCGACATGTTGTAGCAGCCCCGGTGATCGCGCCGGTAGTCGAGCGCCTTTCTCCCTACGTGGAAGGCCAGATCGAAGAGCGCCTTTTTAACCGGGCTTGCCGACATCTTTTCCTTCAGGCCGAGATAGATCTTTTCATACAGGCGGGGCACGCAGTTGATCCAGGTGGGGTTGTATTTCTGCATGTCGTCGAGCAGGGTAGCGGGCTTGTCGGCATAGGCGATGCAGGCCCCCTGACAGATGGCGAGCAGCTCGCAGGAACCCCGTTCGAAGATGTGCGACAGGGGCAGGTAGCACAGGGTGACATCGTCTTCGCTGATGCTCATGCGGTGGCGTGCGAAGAACTCTTTCACCCCTTCCAGACGCGACGACACACAACCGTGGGTGAGCACCACGCCCTTGCTCCTGCCCGTGGTGCCCGAAGTGTAGAGGATCGTGTACCAGTCTTCCGGGCCCACACTCAGCCTCCGCTCCTCGTAGAGGGCGTAGTTGTTCTTTTTCCACACCCTGCCCTGCTCCATGAGGTCCCACAGCCCGATCGTACGACCGTCCCCTGACCGGTAGCCGAAGTCCATGACCACGATCCTCTCCAGAGCGGGCAGCTCGCCCAGGCTGTTCACAATCCGGTTCAGATTTTCATTGGTGTCGATGAACAGATAGCGGCAGCCCGAGTCGCCGAGGATGTGCGACACCTCACCAGCAGAGAGTGTGGGATAGACAGTCACGCTCACGGCGGCGCAGCTTGCCACGGCCATATCCGTCTGGGTCCAGTAGGGGCTCGACCGCGACATGAGCCCGACCCGTTCCTGCCTTTCAAGCCCCATGCTCAGGAGGCCGCAGGCGATGTTTTCCACACGCTCGAGCATCTCGGCATAGGTGAAACGGCCGTTGTTATCTCCGTGGTAGAGGGCTGCATTGTAGCGCTGGGCAGGCCGGGAGGGAAATTTCCCGCAGGTCTGGTAGAAGTATCCGCACACCGGAACGAACTCGCTCCGGTTGTCTGTCATGGGTTGCTGCCTTGCGGTGCAGAGATCGTCCGTATGCATGGAATCCCTGTACCAAAAAAGGCGCTCGATGATCAACGTAAAATCCCGCCTGCATGGAGAGGGTGTTTCCGGCGGGAAGGCCCCGGAAGAGCGGCTGGCATGCCCCGAGCCGGGTAAGCATCCCCAATGCCTGGCCACGATCCTGGCCCTAAGAGTGCCTCTGCCCTTTAAATTCTGCATCATGAACAATTCCCCTTGATAAGGAGCCCGCCTGGCTATATCCTGTGCCCATGGGCTGCCGCGACCATCGATTCGGAGCAGACGAAGGCGATTTCGGGAGATGGGAGAACGTTCTTCCCAGAAGAACAAAACATGCCCTTGAGCAGAACTGAGATAAAGGCTTGCATCTTCATAACCGATATACACTCTAGCCCGATGGAAAGACCAACAAGGACGACTTGAGCTACCAGCGACCATGAATGCAGCACAACACTTTTTTGCCCGCAGGATAGATATGTGTATTCGCGGCCTATCGAAGTCCGTCCGGAGCGTGCTGCGCTATCTGCCGGAAAAGATCCGCTCTGCAAGCCTGAGGTTCAAGATCGCCTTTTTCACCATCATTCTTCTGACCGGCACATCGCTCATCCTCAGCCTCATGACCATCCAGATCATGAACAACTACATCCTCAACGAGATCATCAAGAGAGGAGAGTCCGTGGGAAAAAGCATCGCGGCCTCTGCAGGCTACAGTCTCCTGTCGAGAGATCTCTTGGGTCTGGATACGCTTGTTTTCAAGGCCAAGTCGTCGAACAGCGACATGCCGTATGTCGCAATCGTGGATACGAATATGAAGGTCGTTGTCCACAGCGACACCCCCATGATCGGCGAAACCATGCACATCACCCGGGGCCGGCTTTTCAGAGAGGCCGGCGACGGCACCACGGTAAGAGAGCTTCCAGACCCGTCGGATGCCGTGTTCGAGATCTCGTGTCCCATCGTTTTCATGGACAAGGCGCTGGGCAATGTGGTCCTCGGCATGAACAGGTCGGTGCTCATAGAGGCGCAGAGAAAGGTAACCAACAGGGTGCTGCTCATCTTCGGAATCATTGCTCTCTCAGGCGTTTTTGCAAGCTCGCTGCTCGCGTCCTTCCTGATAAAGCCCATCAGAGAGCTCTCCGCAGGTGTGGATGAATTGAAAAGCGGAACAACCAAAAAACAGCTCAGGATCTTTTCCCGGGACGAATTGGGCGACCTGACGCGTAATTTCAACGAAATGTCCGCCCAATTGGCGGAACAAAGGGAAAAGCTGGGCAAATACGCGCGCGATCTCGAGGATGCGTATGTTTCCATCGTAAAGGTGGTGGCTGCGGCCATCGATGCACGTGACGCCTATACCCATGGGCATTCCGCACGGGTCGCCCGACTCTCGCTCCTCATCGGCAAGGAGATCGGCCTTTCCCAAGACGAGCTTGCGGAGCTCGAGATTGCCTGCCTCTTTCATGATGTGGGCAAGATAAAAACACCCGATTCCATCCTGCTCAAGCAGGACAAGCTCAACCCCGCCGAATACAGGGAGATGATGTCACACGTGGAATACGGCGCCTCGATTCTCAGCTGGGCACCCTCGCTGGCCAGGTACATCCCTTCCACCCGCCATCACCACGAGTGGCACAATGGAAAAGGCTACCCTGACGGGCTGGCCGGGGACGACATTCCCCTGTTTGCAGCCATCATAGCCATTGGAGACACATTCGACGCAATGACAACGGACAGGCCGTATCGAAAGGCGCTTTCGGAAGACGAAGCCCTGAAGGAGATCACCCGCATGTCGGGTGTACAGTTCCGTCCCGACCTGGTAAGGGTCTTTATCGAGCAGATGGAAAAACACCGGGTCCACAAGGCGCCCCAGTCTATTCTGAAGCTGGTCTGAACATGAATAACGCCATGAAAGCTGTTCTATTTGTCTGTATCGCGGCGTTTTCACTCGTTCTTCAGTCGTGCGCCGTGACGGATATCCCGGCGCCGCCTGAAAGCCCGGTTCAAACACCGCCCCCGGCCGAGCCTGCCCCGAGGGTTCCGGATAGAACCCAAGTTGTTGAGAGGGCCAGAAAACATGTCCAGGCAGGTGAGCACCAGAAGGCCATAAGCCTGTATGCTGAGGCCTACCGATTGCAGCCGGATGACGGATCTTTGGCCCAAGAGTTTGCCCAATGTCTCGAAGGGATCCGATCAGCCGCCGATGAGATGCTGGAGAAGGGAGACATTTCAACTGCAGGCGGCCTGTACTATGTCCTGCAGCAGGATTACCAGAAATTCGAAAGCCTCGGGCAAGTCCTGTCCTTTGATCATGCCTATCTGGACACGAAACTCGGCTTCTGCAGACAAACCCTCACGAGGCAGGGTTTCGAGGAATACAGACAGGGCAATCTCGATAAGGCCATCACGCTCTGGCAGGGGCTCCTTGCAATCGACCCGGAGAACAACGACATGAAAGAGGCCGTGAGGACGGCGATACAGCAGAAGAAAAACCTCGAGAAAAAGGACTAGCGCTGCCGGGGCAAAAAGCCGTCAGATGAGAGATCACACCGCATCCTCCCCGGGATCCGGCGCAATCCCTTGACGCATTGTGCAGCCTCGTCATACACTTCCCGGTCATGTTCGGCACGATACTCATCCTGATTGTCACCGTAATGCACATCTATGTCCTCTGGCGCGCCGCATCGGTCCCCTTCGTGAAACAGCGCATCTCAACCAGAGTCATCGTGATCTTAAGTATAATCCTCTGGCTCGTTTTCTATCTGGGCCGCATGTACGGCCGAGGCGGCTCCGGAATTGCCGCGTCCGTCCAGCTGGCCGGGATGAACTGGATGGCCGTGCTGTTCCTCACCACGACCGCCCTCCTCATTGTGGACATTGCCACCGGCTTCGGGCTCTTCCAACGGAGATACGCCCCCACGCTCCGCGGCCTGGCCCTTCTCGCGGGAGGTTTGCTTTCCGCGCTCGCACTCGTCCAGGGCCTGCGGCCGCCGGTGGTACGCGACTATGAGGTGTGCATTGCCGAGCTTCCCCGCGAGCTGGACGGCAAGGTGCTCGTCGCCCTGTCCGACCTGCATGTCGGAACGCATCCGGGAAAATCGTGGCTTAAGGCCAGGGCCGCCCAGGTGCGCGGCCTTGAGCCCGACCTCGTGGTCCTGCTCGGCGATCTCTTCGAAGGACGCAGTGCTTCCCATGCCGAACTGGTGCCTGCGCTCCAGGGCCTCTCAGCGCCTCTCGGGGTCTGGGCCGTTCCCGGCAACCACGACTTCCGCCGGAGCGGCGACGGCCTCGCCACTCTTGAGGCCGCGGGCATTCAGGTGCTGATCAACCGCTGGGTCGAAATCAGCCCCGGGCTCGTTCTGGCTGGAGTCGAGGATCTCACGGTCCACCGAAGGAGAGGACACGGGGGAGACCCTCTCGCACAGACGCTGGCAGGCAGGCCGACCGGGGCCGTGATCCTGCTCTCCCACTCGCCTCTTGAGTATGAGAGGGCGGCTGAAGAAGGCGTGGACCTGATGCTCAGCGGGCACACCCACGGCGGGCAGATCTGGCCCTTCGGCTATCTGGTCCGGCTCACGTATCCATTGCTGGAGGGCCGCTACCAAGTGGGGGACATGACTGCAATCGTCTGCCGTGGAACCGGGACCTGGGGTCCGCGCATGCGCCTCTGGCGCACCGGCGAGATCCTGTGCATCACCCTGCGCAGTGCGCAGGCAGAGAGCACTCCCCGCTGCAGATAAAACCACACCGCCCGGAAATGCGGATTCAGGCTTGAGCTCTGCTTACGCGCACAGACGGTTCCTGCCCTGTTTTTTTGCACGGTACAGGGCTTTGTCAGCGGCCTTGAGCACGGAATGGGGCTTGGTGTTCTTCTCGTCGCGGCACGCCATGCCGATGCTGACCGTGATGGAAACTTCTTTCCTCGGCTTGTTGCCGGATCGTATGCGCTTGGGCTTCCTCCGGGGCCTCATGCGGCTCCGGATGACAAACCGGGATGATTCCACCTCGCGCCGGAGGTCCTCCAGGTGTTGGTGGGCCTGGTCCGCGTGCTTGCCCGGAAAGATCACCGTGAATTCCTCGCCGCCGTAACGGAAGGCCCTTCCTCCTCCCGATACCCCCGCGAGCTTTGCCGCGACCATGCGAAGCACCTGGTCGCCCACATCATGCCCGTAACGGTCGTTGAACTTCTTGAAGTGATCGATATCGATCATGGCCAGGGTGTAGCGGTTGCCCAGCTTCAGGAGGTCCTCCTTCAGCGCCCTGCGGGCAGGCAGCCCGGTGAGCTCGTCCTTGAACGCCATAGCGTGGGAGGCCTCGATGAGTGACACCAGGAGTATGAGCCCGGCCGCGGCAAAGAAAACCATCCTCTCGACCGGACCAAACCCCGCCCCCAAAGCCGTGAGCAGGGTGATCAGCACCCAGAAGAAGCCGCTCTCCTTTGCCCCCTGGTGCTTCACGAACCTGAATGCGGTCACCGCCAGGGCCAGGCCGAATGCCAGAAGGGCCGGCTGGGCGAGCGGCACGCCCTCGGGCAGGCTGAAGGGCAGTAGGGGGTAGGTAAGTCTGTTCAGGAACGCGTCTGGATGCGACCTGGCAAAGAACAGGACGATCAGGGGCTGAATCGCGATGAACGACATCCTCGCGATACCGCGGAAGGTGAGAAAGCCCCGCTCCTGCATCAGGTTCAGCATCATGAGGTTGAGCGGCAGCAGCAGGGTTACGGCATGGTACACGATCTGCGGCAGACCCGCCGGCAGCGGGAACCCCCGCACCCATGTCAGCAGGGCGCGGTCGCACAGCGCCAGGACGATCACGGCGAACACCAGGGAGCTCCGGTTGAACCTCCAGCCGATGAATACTGCAGAGGCCAGGATGACGGGCTGCGCCACCCTCACAACCGGAGGCACCAGGGAATGCAGGGCATCCAGACCGATCATGATCAGGGCCGCGCAGAACAGTATGCCGCCGGGAATGAAAAACAAAAGCAATCTCTTCATGGGTAAGGAAACCTCCCTGCCTCGCCGGGGCCTCTTTGCCGGCATATCGATTTCCTGGTCTATTCTTACGGTTATTCGCCGGAAGAACTTGAAACGGATTCCCCTTCTCTTACGGTATCCGAATCATCCCTGATGTGGTAGAGAACTTTGAGTGGTATGAGCGACCAACCCGCAAAATTCGATGTCTTTTTCTTCGAGGCCTTTGCCGAGGAGACGCAGTCCTTGAAGCGCCTCCTCTCTCCGGACGTGCGGGCGGGTTTCACGCATCATACGGTTCAGGAATGCTCTTTCAGCACCCCGCCTTCGCCCTTGATCAGCATCCGCACCCAGTCGGTGATCCCGCCCGGATGGGCGGGCCTGCTCCAGGGCATCCTCACCAGGAGCACCGGCTATGATCACGTCAATCGTTTCCGGGTGGAGACCGGAAGCTGCCTTCCCGCCGGATATCTCCCCCGGTACTGCAGCCGCGCGGTGGCCGAACAGGCCCTGCTCCTGTGGATGGCGCTCCTGAGGAAGCTTAAGCTACAGATGCGTAAACTCGAGAGATTCGAGCGCGACGGTCTCACCGGAGGTGAATGCCTGGGCAGGACGCTCCTGGTGGTTGGGGTGGGGAACATCGGCTCTGAGATCTGCCGCCTGGGCCGGGCCCTGGGAATGGAGGTCTTAGGTGTCGACATCATCCGGAAGCACCAAGACGTGCGCTATGTGGACATCGATGAGGGCATCGCGCAGGCGGATGTGATCGTGTGCGCCATGAACCTCACGCCCGAAAACAGGGGGTACTTCCGCTACGAGCTCCTCAAACGCGCTCGGCGGGGCGCGGTCTTCGTGAACATCGCCCGGGGCGAGCTCTCGCCCCACCGCGACCTGCTGCGGCTGCTGGATGAGGGTTATTTAGGCGGTGCGGCCCTGGATGTGTATGAAAACGAGAGCAGGCTCGCCGTGGGCCTCCGCTCGGGCGTCCCGGCCGATGATGAGGATGTGCGGACCTGCCTGGAACTCCGGAAGCGCGAGAACGTGATCCTCACGCCCCACAACGCCTTCAACACGGCCGAGGCCCTGGAGAGAAAGGCCGGTCAGTCGGTCGAGCAGGTTGAGCGGTTTCTCAAGGACAATACCTTTCTCTGGCAGGTCCCGCTCCCCGGCGCTTCCGGCTGACAAGAGCCGGGCAGCCCGGCTTCCGAAAGTTCTCCACCGGGAGTGCAGCCGTTCTCGGAGCGGCGGTGAGAGTGACACCCATCAAGTCCGCATCCGTTCCATGGCAAGACCCGGAAACGGGAACCCCCTCTATTCCATATATCCTGCAGACAGGTGGTAGATGATCCTGTCGTAGAGGAAGATGATCCGGTTGTTGAGCTCCAGGGTGATGTAGATCTCCATGGGGGATGAGAGGATCTTCTTGCGAATGACGTGCATCCAGATGCTCTTCCTGCTCAGGGCCATGGCGTTGAGCACATCCGGAAAGCCTATGTCGAGCCGCCTGAGGTCCCTGCCGTTGTCCTTGAACCTTAAGTAATCGAACGATCCGCCACGCTCCTGAAGACCCTGCCTGACCGCCTTTAGCACCTTGCGGTTCATCTCGCCCAGGTATTCCGCATGCACGGAGAGAACCGGGATCCTCGTCCTCACCTCGTGCACCCACTCCCTGGTTATCTCGGCTGCGTTCTTTTCGATGATGGCCACCAGAACGTTCGAGAGGAAGTTTTTCTGCCCCTGGGCGCCTTGGGCCATGTCGCCCAGGGCAAGGGCATCGATCTCGGGAAAGAGCTGCCGGTAGGAGTCGATCATGGCCCAGGTGTCCCGGTAGAAGTCTATATAGAGCCTGATGGCCTTTTCGTTCGACGACCACGCCAGGGGCGGCAGCTCCGATACCGGGAAAAACCGCACATCCTCGGCATCGTCTCCGGCCGCTGGAGCACCGCCTATAGGCCTGACCTCGTAGGTCACGATGGCGAGACTCCCATAGAAGTAGTTGTCTATGGTGTCCACGTCCACGAGTCTCACCACCTTCCCCTCGATGCCGGCCTCTTCCCTGAGCTCGCGCAGCGCGGCGTCCTTTACCTCCTCATCCGCCTCGGCAAACCCGATGGGAAGGCACCACATGCCTCGGTAGGGCTCGTTCTTCCGCTTGACGAGCAGCACCTCTCGGTTTTCGTTGACCACGATGCTGCTCGCCACAGGAAGGGGGTTTTCATAAAACACATGGGTGCACTGCATGCAGAAATCCCGCATCTTTCCTTCCATCTGACGATGAACTACGGGATCGCCGCAGTACGGGCAGTAGATCCTTTGCTTCTTCATGCCATATCAAACGCCTCTACGCGGGGAGAAACACCGGAACACGGCGTCGTCCTTGGTGAGGACGACCCTGCCCCGCTCCTTTGCCAGTTCTAGTATCATTGCATGAAAGGAGGATACAACATCTTTCATCTTTTGTGGATGGCTTTCCATGACATCCTTGAAGATCAGGTGTCTCTTTTTGTCAAGGTAGTCGATGCACTCACTGATCCGGTCCAGGGAGAAGAGCAGATCGTTTCTGTAGAGAATCCGGTCCACCTTCTCGAAGAAGGGGGTGAGCTGCTCTTCCCCGTTCTCCATACAGAACGACTGGAAGAGCCTGTTGATCGTGATCTCCTGGGGCGGCGTCAGCCCCATGATCTCCATGCAGCGGGGAATGAGCTCCGTCACCTCCTTGAGGGAATGCCTGCTGTGGGTCACGGTGATGAAGATGCCTCCGGGTGAGAGTACCCGGGCGATGTCGGGGATGAGGTGAGGGAAGAAGTAGAGCGAATAGCTGGCAATGACCAGGTCGAAGCGCGATCCATCCATGTCTTTGATGATATCCGCCTGCGAGTGGATGAACTCGCCCCGATAACCGATCTCATCAACGGTCTTGAGGAACACCTCGCGGTTCTGCCGGTCCACCAGATCGATGCCCAGGATGTGCGCGCCCTCCTTTAGCCTGCCACGGAGCTTCTCGGTGAAGAACCCATACCCGCAGCCCAGGTCGAGCACCTGCTCCACCTTGGAGAGGTCGAGCGAATCCAGCGCCACCTCCCGGATGTCCTGCCGGTTGATCGCGTGCTCCTGGATGATCTTCTTGGTCTGCATGTGCTCCTGGATGATCTGGTATGCGTTCTGAATGTCTTTCAGGCTATAGAGCCCTGCCATGTCCGTTCTCCTTGCACATCAAAAAACAGCCCTTTTTGTATGTCATGCATACAATCTGCTTGCCGAGTGGAGAAATCCATGCTTTTGTACTTGGATATGCAATGATTTTCCACAAGCTATTATAAGGGGGATGACATGGCCCTACAAGACATTTACCGGGAACTGTCGAAAAAACTCCTCATGGAGCACTCGAGGGTGCTGCCCAGGATATGGCAGATCGTCTGCTCCGTAGAAGAGGCGCGGGTCGTCAATGCCTTGCCCGCCACCGCCCAGGAGCTTGCCGGCCGGTTCGGCACCACCGAAGGCGACATGATCGCGATCCTGGACAACCTCTTCCACAAAGGCGCTGTCTTCGAGACTGTCAAAGACGGCGTGATCACCTACCGGATGCCCAGGCATATCATCCAGTTCCACGATGCGACCATCCTGTGGAAAGAGGCGCCAAAGGAGCTCAGGGACCTGTGGATGGAGTTCGAGGAGACCGACTACCCCATGCTCCTTGATCTTGTGACCCAGATCAAGATGCCCTCGTTTATGCGGGTGATCCCCATCGGAGAGAGCATCGCCTCAAGAAACCAGGTTCTGGCTCACGAAGACGCCCTGAGCATGCTGGATACGGCGCATACCATCGCGGTGACCGATTGCGCCTGCCGCACGCTCTTCAGGAAATGCGACCACCCGATCAATGTGTGCCTCCAGATCAACCGCGGCGCCGAGTACGCCATCAAGCGGGGCACCGGAAGGCGGATCGACGCGGCCGAGGCGAGAGAGATTCTGGAATTGTCCCGCAAGGCAGGGCTCGTGCACATGACCGAAAACACCGCTGGCCGGTCCAACGTGATCTGTAACTGCTGCACCTGCTGCTGTGAGATGCTCCGCTTCGCCAAGGACGAAAAGGTCAGGAGGGCGGTGCTCAGCCCCAGCCGCTACCAGGCGCATCTCGACACAGAGGCCTGCACGGCGTGCGGTCTGTGCGAGGATATCTGCCCGGTGAAGGCTATCAAATCCGAAGGTGGCGATACCATGCTTCTCGACGTCGAGGTCTGCATCGGCTGCGGGCTCTGCGGGTCGGTCTGCCAGGTGGGGGCGGTGACGCTCGTGGAGGTACGGCCTCCGGATTTTATTCCTGCGTGAGGGTGAATCTGCGGCAGGATTATCGGCCGATGTCCTGATCACATATCAGCCGGCATCATACCGGCGGATAACGGCGTCGAGGTCCTGCTCGGCCTGATCCATGGTTGATGTGTTGACGATATAGGCGTCCGCGAGCGCAATGGGAATGGCCGCGCCGTAGGCGATCTCCCGCCGGTCGCGCTCCTCGAATGCCTCGGGCGAGTCGTCCGGCCTTCCCCGGGAGATCATCCTTTGCCTTCTTAAGGGCCTCGGGGCCAGGAAGGCCACCACCATGGCTTCCGCCTTCTCCCGGATGAGCTCGATCTCGGGCCAGGACCTCATACCCTCGAGAAAGACGATCCGGCTCTTCTCATTCAGCGCCTTCTCCAGGGCGACCCTGGTGACGCCCATGCCGTCTTCGCCCCGGAGCTCATCCGAAACCTGCGCCATGGTATCGGGCCCGGGCTTCAATCCCCGCGCCTCGACCTCGGCACGCACCACGTCGCCGGTTGCATGGTAGGGATAGCCCTTTTTCTCTGCATAGGTCCGGGCGATGTTCTTGCCCGCTGCAGGCATGCCCACGACGATAACGATCCTCATATCCGCCTCCCCTCAGAAATCAGGTTTTATGCAGCCACTCGTTGATGGCGCGGGTGATCTGCGGCCAGGGTCCGGTCAGCCGGTCGGAGAGAAAGGCTTCAAAGAGGCTCTCGAAGAGCTGGATGCCGGTCTCCAGGAGGTTCATCCGCTCGAAGAATACCGCTTCTCTCTCCATGGCCGGATCGGTCATCTCGTCCTTTTCGATCTTGACCGGAGGGCAGCTGAAGGACCCGAACGCAAAGATGTCGCCCTTGAGGCTCATCTTCCACTTGAACATATCCTTCTCGAAATACAGGGTCGCCTCAGTGATGTTCTTTCCGCTCACGATCGCCTTGCAGGCCTCGGAAAAGTTCTTCTGGGGGCCGCTGATCATGCTCTTCCTTATTCCGTCCTCGTGGTCCTGGGTGAGTACGAACCGGTCGTAGACATAGGCGACGAAGCGGTCTCCCATCTCGGCGGGTCCTTCCCGGGTCACCCGATACTCGGAGCTGCCCTCGGCGCTCTTGTACATGAGCCACAGGAAGAACTCCCAGCCGAGCCACCTGTTCTTCTTGATCTGCAGCAGCACGTCTCGGGAAGACGCCTGGTTCGCCCTGACCAGCGCATCGAGATGCTCGGCAGGCAGGACCTTCTCGGCCCGTCTGATGGGGTGAATGGGGCTTAAGGAGAGCCCTTCGAAGGTCTTGGCGAACTCATCCTCCACAAAATCGAGCACCTTGGCCCCGATGTTCGCCACGGTGACGATTCCGGTCTCGGTGTTCCAGAGCACATCGACAGCCGAAGGGTCGGGAAGTGACCGCGCCAGCAGAGAGGCGTGGATGTTCTCGCGGATCTCGCGCTTTTTCCCGGCCGGCACCTTGTGGAGCTTGGGCCGCTCCCTGAGCCACTGCCCGCACTCCTTTTCCACCAGGTTCCTGAGCAGGGCCGCAGGCACCTTGCGCACGTCTTTTCTCAGGGCAAAGAGGCAGTAGTGCTCGAAGGAAAATGCATCGAAGCTGCCAAAGTCGGAACTGGTGTGCTCATCGAACCGCACCCATCCCACCGACTCACCGTCCGGCACGGTATCGATGGGCTCGAACCTGTTTTTCTCAAGACATTGCTGAATCCACAGCCTGAGATCGCCTTTTGGGAAGTCCCCCAGGACCTCATACTGGTAGATGCTCACGGTATTGGACATGATACCCATGTAGTTCCTCCAGGGAGATTTGAAGAAGACCTGTGAGGAATACACCACTTACCTTTCCAAGGGCAATGGAAAAATTCCCGCCCACTCTGAAAAAGGCGGCCCCGGCCATCTTCCTGTATAGAGAAAGGCATCAATGGCGAGCCTGTGCCCGGTCCTAAAAAAACTTATATAAAAGCCAGTGAATATACATCGATATCGAGTTAAAAAAACAAGGGTTTACATGCTGGTTGCAATTGTATAGCATTGGGTCCGCACCGGGAGAGTCGGTCATGGGAGGCCGATTTCTCGTAAGGGAAAAGGCGGATGCTCAGGCGATCATGCCTTTGCCTATGCCGGCTGCGCTTGTAACAACGTGCCGGTCCTCATGGGACATCCCATGAACCGGGGTTTGAGAGTAAGGATACTTCATGGATGAATCCGGGCCTGCTGCCCGGCACTGCGTGAGGGCCTGGCGAGCCGGCAGGCTGCTTCGGCAAAAAATGCCTCTCCCTCTTGCGCGGATAGATATGACAGACATACAATTGCACAGGCGCTGATTCAGGCGATCAGCTTAAGAATTCAACGGGTGATCATGGCATGAAGCAACCAAGAAATCGGGAGGCCCGGGAGACAGGCACCGTACTCAAAACAGGAACATACGTTCTCATCGGCATCGCCGCCCTGCTCCTGCTGCACCTGGCCACGCTGCACAGCTACACCCTGTTTCACAGCATTGCCGAGGGCTTCTGCATCACCATCTCGGTGGGCATGTTCATGTTCGCATGGAATTCCCGGAGGCTGATGGACAACAACTATGTGCTCTTCCTCGGCATAGCCTCCCTGTTCATCGGACTTCTCGACGGGCTCCATGCCCTTGCGTACAAAGGCATGGGGGTGTTCGATACCCCGGGCGCCAACCTGGCGACCGAGCTGTGGATCCTGACGAGGTACATGCACGCTGTATCGTTCCTGGCGGCCCTGATGTTCGTGAAGAGAGTGTTCAGTCCTTCGGGCGTCTTTGCCGCATTCACCGTAGCGACTATCCTTTCCCTGCTTTCGATCTTTCACTGGGACATATTCCCAGACTGTTATGTGGAAGGCACCGGGCTGACGGCATTCAAAATCGGCAGCGAGTATGTCATCAGCCTCATCTTCATTGCATCCCTCGGGGCGGTGCTGGCATACAGGCGGTCGTTCGATCCCGGTGTGCTCCGGCTCATCGCCGGGGTGATCGTGCTTAATGTGGCGGCAGAGCTCTCGTTCACGCGCTATCTCGGTGTCTACGATCTCTTCAACGAGCTCGGACACTTCTTCAAGATAGCCGCCTACTACCTCCTGTACCGGGCCGTGATCGTAACAGGCCTGGAAAAACCCTACCGCCTCATGTTCCGGGACCTGGTGCAGAAAAGAGAAGAGCTCGACAAGGCCAATGTCACGCTCAAGCAGCACGTGAACGAGCAGAACACGGAAATCGCCAAACGCAAAGAGGCCGAACGCGAGAGAGAAGTAGTGGTGGAATTCCTCCGCCGCGCCAACGAGACCCGCACCTCCGAAGACCTGGTCCGCATGGTGGTGGGCTTCTTTCAGCAGGAGTCGGGCTGCCAGGCCGTTGCGATCCGGCTGGAAAGAGAGGGGGACTATCCATACAGTTATGCCAGCGGGTTTCCCGAAGAATTCATCAGGCTCGAGAGTCCGCTATGCCGGCAGGACGATCAGGGTGCTCCTTTGCATCACGATCAGGGCAAACCTCTCCTCGAGTGCCTGTGCGGCAGCGTGATCCTCGGCAACGCCCCATCGTCCATGCCTTTCTTCACCGGGCGCGGGAGCTTCTGGACCAACAGCACCACAAAGCTCGCATCCGGGACCATCGAGGAGGATCTGAAGATCCAGTTGAGGAACCGGTGCAACATCTTCGGCTACGAGTCGGTCGCGCTCATCCCCTTGCGCAAGGGGGAAGAACGGTTGGGGCTGATCCAGCTCTGCGACCCTCGCGAGGGACTCTTCTCACCCCCGGTCATCGCCCTGTGGGAGAGGCTCACGGATTACCTCGTCGCCACCCTGACGAGGATTCGGGCAGAGGAATTGCTGCAGCGGTTGGCAGGCCGGTTCGAGCTGCTGACAGACACTGCGGGAGGGCTGCTCCGGGCGCGGGAACCCCACAAGGCCGTGGATTCACTCTGCCGGAAGGTGATGGAATACCTGGATTGCCAGGTCTTTTTCAACTATCTGCTCGATGAAAAGAGCGGGACGCTGCATCTCAATGCCTTTGCCGGGATTCCCCAGGAAGAGGCTGCAAGGATCGAACACCTGGATTATCGTGCCGTGTGCTCAGGGGAATCATTCCGGAAGGGCTGCCCCGCCATGGCGGGTGACGATCCCGCGATGTTCGGGCTGGAGGCGGAACAGATCGAAGCGTACGGCATCAGGGCCTATGCGTGCCATCCGCTTCAGGCCGAGGGCGGCAGGATCATCGGCACCCTCTCGTTCGGGGCCCGCAACCGGGAGACGTTCAGCCAGGAGGATCTGTCCCTGATGAAGGCGGTTACCGACCAGGTCGCCGCAGCCGTAGTCCGCCTGAAAAAGGAAGAAGAGGTGCGCAGGCACCGCGACCACCTGGAAGAGATTGTGAGGGAACGGACTGCCGAGCTGGAGGCGAGGAACAGGCAGCTCGAAGAGGAAATATCCGAGCGCATGCGCGCCGAAGAAGAGAAGGCGAGCCTGGAAAATCAGCTCATCCAGACCCAGAAGATGGAAGCCTTGGGCAGATTCGCAGGCGGAATCGCTCATGACCTGAACAACATGCTCTATCCCATTATCTTGAACCTCCAGATGCTCGCCCGAGAGGTCCCCTTCGGCGATTCCCGGGATCAGACCATCCGTCTGGTCCTGAATGCGGCCTACCGGCAGAGAGACCTGCTGAGGCAGATCCTCTCCTTCAGCAGGAGATCCGAGCAGAAGCTCGAACCTGTGTCAGTCTCCGGGCTGATTCAGGAGACCGTCAACTTCCTGCGGTCATCCCTGCCGAGCACCATTGAGGTCGTCCTGACCAACGACGCTCGGAACGATACGATCCTCGGCAACCCCACGCAGATCCAGCAGATCGTCATGAATCTGTGCAGAAATGCCGCGGATGCAATCGAGCCGCATACCGGGACCATAGAGGTGGCCCTGTCGAACGCCGATCTCCCCGACGGGCTCGCTCCCCGGGAGATTCAGGCGGGAGAATACCTTCAGCTCACGGTCTCCGACAACGGAATCGGGATGTCGCCCGAGGTCATGGGCCATATCTTCGAGCCCTTCTACACCACCAAGGACGTGGGCAAGGGAAGCGGGATGGGACTCTCGGTGATCCATGGGATCGTCAAGGCCCACGGCGGCGCCGTCAGGGTGGAAAGCGAGCCCGGGAAGGGATCGATGTTCACCGTATACCTGCCCACGACCCGCGAGAAAAGCAGAGAGCTCCCCAGCCGAACCCCGGACACATCGAAGGGCCTTGAGAGGGGAATGATCCTGCTGGTCGATGACGAGGAGATCATCCTTTCCAGCGTGAGCAAGGTCCTGAAGATTCTGGGTTATGAGGTGACGCCCGCAGGCAGCGGCGCAGAGGCTTTGCACCTGTTCTCCGCAAATCCCGATGCCTTCGACCTGGTCATCACGGACCAGACCATGCCGCAGATGACCGGGGTGGAGCTGGCCGCAAGGATCACCGGCATCCGCCCCGGTGCGCCGGTGATTCTGTGCAGCGGTTTCAGCGACACGGTCAGTGAAAAAAAGCTGGCGGAAAGCGGCATATGCGCGCTGCTCCCCAAGCCCGCAGACATGCAGGAGCTGAAAAGCGCCATTGAAAAGGCCCTGAAGGGGGCAGAGCCGGGCGGCGTGTCCCCCGCCGCAGGTACCCACAGGGGATGAGAATCCTTCGAAACCGGGTTTCATCAAAACATCTGGTTGCGGCATACCATGAAGCAGTGCCCCGTCGAGTAGTGAATCATGCCCGGGAGGTGCATCGTATGGAGAACCAAAGGAGATACCACAGGCCTATAGCATGGATATGAAGAAAACATCTCAGGAACAGCTCGAAACCAGGCTGAGAGAGGCTGAGGTCAGGATAGCCGAGCTCGAAGAGGCCCTGGCACGGTATCAGACGGCCCAGAGAGATTCCGAACCCCAAACAGAGAAATATGAAAGGCTCTTTGCATCGTTCCCCCTGGGAATCACCATCACCGATGAACACGGCACCATCGTGAAGGTGAACGACGAGGCCGGCCGCCTCCTCGGGTTACCCCGGGAAGAGCATGAGGGGAAGACTATAACCAGCCCCTCGTGGCGGGTGTTCAGATCCGACGGAACGCCCATGCCCGCGGAGGAGTTCCCGGGCGTGAGGGCGCTGATGGAAAGGCGCATCGTAGAAAATGTCGTGATGGGCATCAAGCAGAAGGGCGGGGGCATCCGGTGGATCAATGTAGCCGCCGCTCCCCTTACCCAGAAGGGCTTCGGGGTGGCCATCGTCTACAACGATTTCACCAGGGGGCACAAGGCCGAAGAAGACCTGGTTCGAAGCGAGGAGAGATACCGGAAGCTCTTCGAGGGGGATCTGACCGGAAACTATATCGCTGCTGCAGACGGCCGGATTCTGGTGTGCAACCCGTCGTTTGTAGACATTTTCGGGTTTGAGGGCCGTGAAGAGGCGCTCGCGAGCAATATCTGCGATCTCCACCTGAATCCCGAGTCGTTTGACAGGTTCACCTCCGCTCTGCGCGAGAGGAAAAAGCTGATCTCCTACACGGGCAGACGCAGGCGGCGAGACGGGAAGATTATCTATATCATGGAAAACGCCGTGGGACGGTTCGATGAAAACGGCGAACTCATCGATTACAAGGCCTATGTGTTCGACATCACCGAGCGCAAGAGGTTTGAAGAGAGGCTCCGTGAGAGCGAAGAACGTTTCCGCATCATGGCGGACAGCTCCCCGCTCATGATCTGGGTGGCGGACGAGAACGGCGAGATCCAGTTCGTGAACTCCTCATACCGCGAGTTCTTCCGGATGTCACTGGAAGAGATCAGGGGGAAAAGATGGCGGGGTCTGCTGCACCCCATTGATATGGATGCGTATGTGGATGCCTTCCTCCGGGCTGTGAGCGAGAAGGGTCCTTTCCATGCAATGGGACGGATGCGGTGCTTTAACGGCCAATGGAGGTGGATCGAGTCGTATGGAAACCCCAGGTTCTCGCCCGAGGGCAGGTTTTTGGGCCTCGTCTGCACCAGCCAGGATGTTACCGAACGTGAACAGGCCCAAAAAGACCTGCTCCGGTACCGGGATCATCTCGAAGAGCTCGTGAGAGAACGCACAGACGAGCTGGAAGGGCGAAACCGGAAGCTGGGCGAGGAAATCATTGAGCGCCTCAAGGCGGAAGAAGAGAGGAGAAAGGCCGTCGAGCAGCTCGCTCATACCGGGAAGATCGAGGCCCTGGGCAGGTTCGCGGGCGGGATAGCCCATGATCTGAACAACATGCTCTACCCGATCATCATCGAGGCTGAATCACTGCTGGACGAGATGCCCTCGGACACACCCTGGCACCAGACCGTGCAGCAGATTATCACGGCCGCATACCGCCAGAGGGATCTGGTCAAGCAGATCCTCTCGTTCAGCAGGAGGTCCGAGCAGTGGTTCGCGCCGATCAGTATCAAGCCCCTGATCTCGGAAACCCTCGCCTTTGTCCGATCTTCCCTGCCGAGCACCATCGAGATCAAACAGCACATCGATGCCGTGAATGATGCGATCATAGGCGATGCCAGCCAGATCCAGCAGGTTATCATGAACCTGTGCAAGAACGCCGCGGACGCCCTGCCGTCGCAGAGCGGGGTCGTGGAGATCGGCCTCGAGAACACACGCCTGGCACAGGCAGAGGGTCATCCGGAAATCAAGGCGGGCGAGTATCTCCGGCTCTCGGTGAGAGATTCCGGCAAGGGGATGACGCCTGAGGTCATGAAACATATCTTCGAACCCTTCTACACGACCAAGGAGGTGGGGAAGGGCATCGGCATGGGGCTTTCGGTCATCCACGGGATCGCCAGGGATCACGGTGGCGCGATCACCGTGGAGAGCGAACCCGGAAAAGGCTCGCGGTTCTCGGTGTTCTTCCCGCTCACCGGGGAGAGGCCTGCCGCTGGGGAACCCCATACCTGGAGCGGCCGCCGGGCCCAGGGGAACATCCTCCTCGTCGATGACGAACGTCCGATCCTTTCCAGCGTGAGCAAGGCGCTCAAGCGGCTGGGCTATTCCGTGACCGTGGCAGCGGACGGGGTGGAGGCGTTCGACCTGTTTTCTCCAGATCCTGATTCCTTTGACCTCGTGATGACCGACCTGACCATGCCGCGGATGAACGGTGTGGCCCTTGCCGCAAAGATCAGGGAGGTACGCCCCGATGTACCGATCATCCTGTGCACCGGCTTCAACGATATCATCACCGATCAGGAGGCGCGGTCGAAGGGCGTCACCGGGCTGATCTTCAAGCCGGTCGGCACAGCGGATCTGGATATGGCGATAGGGGCGGCTCTCAAGGCCCGGTCTGCGCCCTGAAAAGACCCCGCTTCGGCGCGATCTTGCGGCATTGATCTCTGCGTGCGCCCGCCCGGGCTGCAATGACCGGGTATGGGGAATTTCCTGCAGGATTTATTGACAGACGGTCACATGAACAGCTTCACCAGCGGAAGCTTGAACCGGTAGGGAGCGTATCTCAAGGGGATGTCGAACGCGAGGGTGTTCTTCACCATGCTCCTGGTGTGGCTGAAGGTGTCGAAGCCAGCCTTGCCGTGATAACTCCCCATGCCGCTTTCACCCACCCCTCCAACAGGGAGATATTGAGAGAAAAACTGGACCATGACGTCGTTGACACAGAAAGACCCCGACGAGGTCTCATTCTCCGCCAGCCTCTGCTTCACTCTGTCTGTGGTGAAGAGGTAGATCGCCAGGGGTTTGGGCCGGGAGTTCACGAATTTAAGTGCATCGGGAAAGGCGGTGAAAGGGATGAGCGGGAGAACGGGCCCGAAGATCTCCTCCTGCATGACCGCGGTGTCGATGTCGACGGCGTCCAGGACCGTCGGAGCTATGAAGAGCTCCTGAGCCAGGGCCTGCCCTCCCACTACGGTGTTCCCCTGATCGAGATAGCCCATGAGCCGCTCGAAATGAGACCGGTTGATAATCCGTGCATAGTAGGGGCTCTTCCTGGGGTCCGGGCCGTAGAAACGCACGATTGCTCTCTTCACGGCGTCGGTGAATTCATCCTTTATCCGTTCGTCCACCAATACGTAGTCCGGTGCCACACAGCTCTGTCCTGCGTTGAAGAACTTGCCCCATACGATCCTGCGCGCCGCATACTCGATGTTCACGTCTCTGTCAACGATGCAGGGGCTCTTCCCGCCGAGCTCCAGGGTCACCGGCGTGAGATGGCGCGAGGCGGACTCCATGACCATCCGGGCCACGCGGGACGAGCCGGTGAAAAAGATGTGATCAAAGCGGTGGTTCATAAGCTCTCGGGCCGTATCCGGCCCCCCGTTCACCACCGACAGGTGGCGGGGGTCCATGTGCCGGGTGATCAGCTCCTCAATGACACCCGCTGTATGGGGGGAGAGCTCCGAGGGCTTGATCACAGCACAGTTTCCGGCGGCTATGGCCCCGATGAGAGGAGCCATGGCAAGCTGGAAGGGATAGTTCCACGGTGCGATGATGAGAACAACACCCAGAGGCTCGGGAACAACGAAGCTGGCCGAGGGCAGGAGCGGAAGCGGGCTCCGGACCTTCCTGGGCCTTGCCCAGGATTCGAGATGCTTCAGTGCATACGCGATCTCCCTCCGGACCAGGGCGATCTCTGAGGCATAGGCCTCCAGCACAGGCTTTGAAAGGTCTTTCTTCAGTGCCTCCACAATGAGGCCGCTTTCCCTGCCGATCAGATCGCGGAGCCTCTTGAGCTGCTTCCGGCGATACTCCATGTTCCTTGTGATCCCGCTGCTGTAGAATTCCCGTTGGTCCCTGACAATCCGTGAAATCATGTGAGGCTCCATTGCACCCTCCTTTGGAAGTGCTATAGATTATATATGAAGGGCCTTGCTGCTTTCCCAAGTGGAGGCTGCACCCGTTGCATAGTAAGCTGCTTTGGATTTACGTACGGTTCTTTTTTCAAGGAGGCTAAGACCATGGCACTCTTCCTCGTCCGGCACGGCAGGAATCTGCCGGAGGAGATCGATTCCCAAAAAAGGCTTTCCCGCGAGGGCATCACCGAGGTGGAATGCGTGGCCGCCCGTGCACAGGACCGGGGGGTCCGCATAGAGACCATCATACACAGCCCGGCCGCACGCGCACGCCAGACGGCCGAGATCATGGCATCATATCTCAAACCCGGCCGCGGCGCCATGGAGGTTTCCGGGCTGGCCGCTGATAATGACGTGCAGGCGTTCGCCCGGACCTTAGACGCACGCGAGAATATCATGGTTGTCGGGCATCTGCCGTTTCTGGAGCGCCTGTGCTCGTACCTGGTGACCGGCTCGGCGGACACGCCGATTGTTTCATTCAAGAACGGCACGATGGTGTGCCTGGAAAAAGACCCTGAGGTGCCTGCCTGGACGGTCCGATGGACGATTACGCCCGACGCCTGCTAAACCATCCGCTGGTAATGAGGGGTTTTCATGCGTGCATATATCGGCACATCGGGATGGGACTACCAACACTGGAAAGGGGTGTTCTATCCCGGAGACTGTCCCCGTAGCCGGTGGCTCGATTACTATTCCCGGATCTTCCCAACGGTTGAGGTGAATGCGACCTTCTATCACCGGATCAGGGAAAGCACCTACCGCAAGTGGCGCGATTCGACGCCCGAGGGTTTTCTCTGGTCTGTCAAGGCAAGCAGATATATCACACACATCCGCAGGCTCAAGGGAATCGAGGAGTCCCTTGCCCTCTTTTTTTCCGGCGTATCCTGTCTGGGAGACAAGCTGGGGCCCATACTCTTTCAGCTTCCGGCCTCTTTTGCATTCAGTAATGAGACCACATCGGCGTTCTTCCGCCTCCTGCCGGGAAAGCGCCGCTACGCGCTGGAGGCCAGGCATCCGAGCTGGACCGGAGAGCAGGCCCTGGCCCTCCTTGAGAAGCACGGCATCGCCTGGTGCATATCCGATACCGCGGGCCGGTTCCCCTATCTTGAGGCGATTACCGCCGATTACGTCTATATCCGGCTCCACGGCTCGCGGAAACTCTATGCCTCGGAGTACACCACCGAGGAGCTGGTGTCGTGGGCGGACAGGATCAGGTCGTGGGGAAAGGACGCCTATGTCTATTTCGACAACGACTTCGGCGGGTATGCCCCGAAGAATGCTCTGGCCCTGCGTGAGATCCTGAAGCAGCAGGAACCGCCTGCGGGTCTAAGCCCATAAGCACTCGAGACGAGATTGCCTCAGCTTGGCCGCGGGTTATTATGAAATGGAGAAACGATCTTTTATATCCTGTTTCGAAGGGGGTTCCGCCATGTTCAGACATTGGTTCCCCGTGCTCATGGGGACCCTGCTTCTCACCTGTGCACTGATGCTTCCGGCTCATGCAGGAAGGGAGGGAGGAGAGCAGATGGAGATTACCAGTCAGGCATTCGGTCAGGGCGGGATGATTCCGCCCAAGTACACCTGTAAGGGAGAGAATGTATCGCCGCCCATCGCATGGAAAAAGGTGCCGGAGGGGACCAAGAGCATCACCATCATCTGCGAGGACCCCGACGCACCCAGGGGGATCTGGGTGCACTGGGTCTACTACGATATCCCGCCTCAGGCATCTCCTCTGCCCGAGAACATACCGGCCGTGGAAAGGCCGGCTGTGGGAGGCACCCAGGGGATCACCGACTCTCTCACCATCGGCTATGAAGGCCCCTGCCCTCCCTCCGGGACACACCGGTACATTTTCCGGGTGTTTGCGGTAGACACGGAGCTGAATCTCCCGCCCGGATCAACCAAGGAGGAAGTGCTCGCCTCCATGGAAGGCCATCTCCTGGGCATGGGCGAGCTCATGGGCAGGTTCAGCAAATAAGCGTGTACTCGGGAACTCGCACCCGGCTCCAATGGGTCGGCAACAGCTTAAGCTCTAGCTGCGCACGCCTGAGATGCGCCGGATAAGGGACGGTTGCGGGAACCTGCGACGGCCTCGGTATATTAGTGTGCTGATACAGCCGGGCGTGCAAGATCTTGCCCAAACCGCACGATCCGGAGAAGATCATTGCATGGTTGGATCCATGCCCAAATCATGAGAGAATCGCACCATGAGGGATATCACCACTGGTGAAGATCATGAGTGAGCCGTCGTACCTGGCGCTCTACCGATCCGGCGAGCTCCAGAAGAGGGCGGCGCGTGTAACAGCCATGCTTGAGTGCTGTCGCGTCTGTCCCCGTGACTGTCGCGTGGACCGCACCCGGGGGAAAAGGGGCTATTGCCGGACCGGCAGGTATGCATCTGTTGCGAGCATAGGCCCTCATTTCGGAGAAGAGGCCCCTCTGGTGGGCTTCGGCGGATCCGGTACGATCTTTTTCAGCTCGTGCAACCTGCTGTGCACCTTTTGCCAGAATTACGAGATCAGCCACTTCAACGAGGGCGCCGAGGTGCAGCCGCACGAGCTGGTGGATATGATGCTCCGCCTGGAAAGGGCCGGCTGCCACAACATCAACCTGGTCACGCCTTCGCACGTGGTACCCCAGATCCTGGAAGCACTGCCCCTGGCGGTAGAGGGAGGTTTGCGCCTGCCCCTGGTGTACAATACCGGAGGGTACGACTGTGTGGAGACGCTTAAGCTCCTTCGCGGCGTTGTGGACATCTATATGCCGGATTTCAAGTTCTGGGATCCGGGAGCAGCCAAGGTGTTCTGCAATGCACCGGATTATCCGGACAGGGCCAGGGCCGCCATACGGGAGATGCATTCCCAGGTGGGGGATCTGGTGACGGACAGCCGCGGGGTTGCGGTCAAAGGCATTTTGGTGAGACACCTGGTAATGCCCGAAGACACGTGCGGCACCGCCGAGATCATGTCCTTTCTCGCCTCGGAGATCTCACCCGATACAAGCGTGAACATCATGGACCAGTACTATCCCTGCTACCGTGCATGTGAGGATAGGCGCATATCCCGGAGGATCACCCGCGGGGAGTACGCCCGGGCCCTCAGTCGGCTGCGGATGCCGGGCTCAAGAAGATCGGTCCGACATAAGTGCGGAACCGGCGTCTTCGTGAGGACCTCCGCCTCGGGCGTCTTAGGCCGGAAAAACCTCACCGGCAGGACACCGTCGTTGAGCTGGACTCCGACTGCGGAAAAGGGTATGCTTGGGTACACTATGATTGCAATCGTGCATTCGGCGTGCCCGTGGGGGACGGATGCCTTGGGTGTTGTGGTGGAGGTCGATGTCCATGCAGGGCTTCCGGGCTTCTCCATCGTAGGCCTGCCGGACAATGTGGTGAAGGAGAGCAGGGAGCGGATCCGCTCCGCAATCATCAACTCAGGGCTCGAGTTTCCTCCCCGGCGCATCACCGTCAATCTCGCACCGGCTGACCGCAAGAAGGAGGGCGGGGTCTTCGATCTGCCCATCTGCATCGCCGTGCTCTGTGCGCTTGGCATAGTGCCCCAGGAGAGGATATCCGGCCTGATGTTCATAGGAGAGCTGGGCCTCGACGGCGGGGTGAGGCCGGTGCGGGGGGCGATATCCGCCGCCTTTCTGGCCGGGAAACAGGGATTCAGAGGGGTCGTCTGCCCGGAAACCAATGCCGGCGAGGCCGCCCTCTCCGGTGTGAAGGTCTGGCCGGTGCGTGATATCAAGGAGATCGTGCAGTATCTGAGGACCTCTCTGCCCGATCCGTACACGGCCCTGCCGCCCCTTAAGGAACCTGGTGAAGAGGCACTCCCCGACCTCGCCGACATCACCGGGCAGGACCTTTCCAAGCGGGCCCTGGAGATCGCGGCGGCAGGAGGCCACAACATCCTCTTCCTCGGCCCCCCGGGCGCGGGCAAGTCGATGCTGGCCAAACGCATGCCCTCTATCCTTCCGCCGCTGTCGCGTGAGGAATTTCTCGAGTGCACCCGCATCTATTCGGCCGCGGGCAGGCTTGGAAAGGGCCCCCTCAGCACCTCGCGGCCCTTCCGCTCACCGCACCACACAATCTCGGATGCAGGCCTCATCGGCGGGGGCAGCATCCCCGCCCCGGGTGAGATCACGCTTTCGCACAACGGCGTGCTCTTCCTGGATGAGCTGCCCGAGTTCCGGCGCAGCGCCCTGGAATCCCTGCGGCAGCCCCTGGAGGAGGGGAGCGTCACCATTTCCCGGGCCAACGGCGTACTCAGCTTCCCGGCGCGGTTCCAGCTCATCGGGGCCATGAACCCCTGCCCCTGCGGTTTCCTCGGACACCCGTCCCGGGAGTGCCGGTGCACCCCGACCCAGCTCTCCAGATATCGCACCCGCGTATCGGGACCTTTGCTGGACAGGATAGACCTGCACGTCTGGGTCGATCCCGTGGACGCCTCGCAGGTCCTCTCCCGCAAATCAGCATCCGCCTCGTCTTCCATACGGCTCCGTGTGGAGAAAGCCCGGGCCGTTCAGGAAGAAAGGGGCTGCCTCAACGCACACATCCCAGAGCAAAAGATCGAGAAGATCTGCCGCATCGACGCTCAGGCCGGGAAGCTGCTCGTCCAGGCGATGAAGACCTGGAGCCTGAGCATGAGGGGATTCAAACGGGTCATGAAGGTCGCCCGCTCAATAGCAGACCTGGATGGATCCCCCGACGTGCGGTCCGATCACCTGGCAGAGGCCCTGCAGTACCGGCCTGAGCTCGCGAAGACCCTTTCCTGAACGGTTCCGCTTGAAAAAATCCGGCTATTTCTCGTTCCAGAGGAAGAGCTCGCTGACGGATTCATGGCTGTAGATCCGCTTCATCGCCTCTCCCAAAAGCGGCGCCACGCTCAAGACCGTGATCTTCTTGCATATGGCGGCATCGCCCTTGAGCGGGATCGTGTCCGTGACCACCAACTCTTCCAGAGGAGAGTTGTTGATCCGGGAGATGGCCGGGCCGGAGAGGACCGCGTGAGTGCAGCATGCAGCGACCTTCGTTGCCCCGGCATCCCTGAGCGCGACCGCACCGTTGGTCAGGGTCCCGGCGGTATCCACAATGTCGTCGATGAGCAGGCAGATCTTGCCCTTGACATCGCCGATGATGTGCATGACATCGGATTCGTTCGCGCGCTCGCGTTTCTTGTCGATGATCGCCAGGTCCGCCTTCAGGGGCTTCGCATACGCCCGGGCCCGCTCCACGCCGCCTGCATCGGGTGAAACGATGCACAGGTGATTGGTGTATTGGTCCTTGATGTAGTTCAGCATCACGGGTTTGGCATAGAGATTGTCCACCGGGATGTCGAAGAACCCCTGTATCTGCCCGGCATGAAGGTCCATGGTCAGGATCCTGTCCGCCCCTGCGGTCGTGAGCAGGTTGGCCACGAGCTTTGCCGTAATGGGAGTGCGGGGGGATGCCTTGCGATCCTGCCGCGCATAGCCGAAATAGGGGATGACCGCGGTGACGATCCGGGCCGAGGCCCGCTTCACCGCGTCCAGCATCACCAGGAGCTCCATGAGATGCTCGTTCGTGGGAGAGCACGTGGACTGGACGAGATAGATATCCTTGCCCCGAATACTTTCGTGAATCTCCACCGACGTCTCGCCGTCGGAGAATCTCTTCACGTCTGCACTGCCTATCTCAATGCCCAGAATACCGCAAATACTCTCAGCCAGAGGTCGGTTGGAGTTGCCCGAAAAGACACAGATGTCCGTCTCCATGTATCCACGTTCTCCTCGTTCGTCATTTTGGCTGGGACGGGTGGATTCGAACCACCATAACGAGATCCAAAATCTCGTGTCCTGCCATTAGACGACATCCCAGTAGTAGAGACAACCTTCGGTGCTCTGGGAACTTCTTATAGAAGATTTATACGTCTGTGGCAATCTTCTGTTGATAGATATCCAATATGGATCGCTCTATCTTGTCTCGCGTCTCCATGTTCAAGGGATGCGCGGTATCCCTGAAGGTTCCGTCCTTCCTTTTGCGGGAAGGCATCGCTACAAATAATCCTGTAGTTCCATGAATGACTCTCAAATCGCGGATAACGAAGCAGTCGTCGAATACGACCGAGGCATACGCCTTCAGCTTGTCGTTATCCTTGACCGGATACACCTTTACCTCTGTAATCTCCATGACTTCCCCCCGTCAAACTTGTTGTGGGTACGTAGCGATACCCCTCATGACGCCTTATCCGGCTCAATCCATTGCATACATGTTCTTCGTTTTGGAAGACGCCAAAAACCGACGAACCACTCCCTGTCATGATAACCCCCAATGCCCCGGCATCAAGCAATTCAGCCTTCACCCGCTTGAGCTCCGGACACATGTCGAAGGCAGGGCCCTCCAAATCATTCTCCAGCCACTGCTCCGGCGCAATTCCTTTTTGCACAATTTCATTGATAATTCTATAACTTTTCCGTTCACGAGTCAATGGGCACTTGAGCTGAGAATATACTTTAGCCGTTGAAATCTCAAGGGGTGGGGTTACGATTAAATACGACCGCGGCTCCAGAACAGCCTCGTGCAGGGGAACGTCGCCCCTGCCGCCCATGAGGCAGGGCTTCTTGAGGATGAAAAACGGGCAGTCCGCTCCGATCCTGCCCGCCAGCTTCATGAGCTCAATGGTCGAAATCCGGGTGTGGAAGAGCTCGTTCAACCCCATGAGCACGGCTGCCGCATCACTGCTTCCGCCGCCGAGCCCTGCGCCTAAGGGAATGTTCTTGGCAATCCGGATGGCGATGCCCTCCCGGATGCCCGCCTCTTTCAGAAAGAGCTCGGCCGCTTTGTAGGCCAGATTGCTCCTGCCGTTGCAGTTGCATCCCGGAGCCCTGACCGAGATCCCCTTTTCCGCCTTTTCCATGACGATCTCATCGAAGAGGTTTATCGGCACCATGAGGGTGAGCAGCTCGTGGTATCCGTCGGAGCGCTTCCCCAGGACCTTGAGATAGAGGTTGATCTTTGCAGGGGCCAGCAGCTTCATTTCACATCCACGGCGACGTACAGGGGCCTGGCATTGCGGATGACCAGCAAGAGCACTGCCTGGCCTGTTTTCACGGTCTCGATTGCTGCGAGGTATTCTTCGACATTCTTCACCTGGGCGCCGTTGACCTCCCTGATGACATCCATCTTCTGCAGTTTGCTCCCTGCGGCGCTCCCCCGGGAATCGATGTCCATCACCAGAACACCCGAGTTCCCGTCAAGATCGAGCTGGTTCTTGATCTCGGGCGTGATGTCCATGATCACCAGGCCGAGCTTGTCCTTGGCATTGCCCGGGGTCTGCCCGAGCGTGCTGCCCAGCTCGGATATCTTCTCGTCACTGCGCTTCTCCAGTGTGGTATTGAGCGTGACCTTTCCAGAGCCCCGCCAGACAACGATAGACACCTGCTCTTCGGGCTTGAGGCTGCCGATGATCCGGGTGAGCGTCATGGGATCGTGGATCTTCATGCGATTGATCTCCAGAATGATGTCGCCGTTCTTCACCCCGGCCTTTTCCGCCGGATCGCCCGGATACACGGCGCTAACCATGGCCCCGGTCGGATCACCCAGCCCCACGGCCCGGGCAATCTCCGGGGTGACCTCCTGGATCGCCACCCCCAGCCACCCCCGTGACACCTCGCCCTTGTCCTTGAGCTCCTGGAGGATCTGCTTGGCCATGTTGATGGGAATGGCAAAACCAATGCCCTGGCCTGTGGAGACGATGGCGGTGTTGATGCCCACCACCTCTCCGCTCATGTTGATCAGTGGTCCTCCGGAGTTCCCGGGATTGATGGCCGCATCGGTCTGAATGAAGTTGTCGTAGGGTCCGGCGCCGATCACCCTGGCCTTGGCGGATACGATCCCCTGCGTCAGGGTGTGCCCGAAGCCGAAGGGATTGCCGATGGCGATGATCCAGTCCCCGATCTCCAGCGAGTCCGAGTCGCCCAGGACGGCAACGGGAAAGTCCTCTCGGTCGGAGCGGATCTTTATCAGGGCGATGTCTGTGTTGTCGTCCTTGCCGACCACGTCCGCCCGGTACTCCTGACCGGATTCGTCGGACATCGAGATGAAGATCTCGTCCGCCCCTGAGATCACGTGGTTGTTCGTCAGCACATACCCGTTCTTCGAGATGATGAATCCGGAGCCCAGGCTCCGCTGATCGAGATCCTGATCAGGGAGCTGCTCGAAGAACCTGCGGAAGAACTCTTCGAACCGCTCGTTTTGATCGCCGGGCGCACCGAACCTCTCGTAGAGGTCTCCGCCCGGGACCCTCCTGGTCGTCCTGATGTTCACCACGGTCGGGCTTGCCGTCTTGGCGAGCGACCTCAGACTCGGCATGAGGACATAGGAGCCTTCCTCCTGTTTGCCTTCCTTCCAGAAGGGCAGCGCTTCGCCTTCGGATATGAGACCTAAGGAGGTGGTCACATACATGCCCACCAGGGCCGAGCACACGGCGACCAGAACTATCAGGCCTATGGACGATATGCGTCTTGGCATGATTCACCCTCTGATTTTTTAAGGTTGCGATTCGACAAAACTTAGCTTCAGTTCATAGAGGATATTCTCTATCAACGTCTCTTCATCACGGGTGAGGTTCCCCCTGGTCTTGTCCCGGAGCATCTCGATGATGTGGATATTCTGTCTTGCCAGGGCCGGATTCCTGCCGGTCTGACCGGTTGCGGGGTCGGGCATCCTGCCCATGCTGATGACGGCGGCACTCGCAAAACTCATGATGAGGGTGGAAAAATCCACATCGGACCGATACTCCTGCCCCGAGGCCGAGGGGCCTTCACCCCCTCCGGGAGAGGCTTCTCTTTCCGCGGCCTTCCCCGGCTCTTCTTTCCGGCCTCTCTTGTCCTGAAAGGTGTATCCCTTTTTCTGGTCTTCCATATCCCCTCCTTGCCCTCTTCCAGCCCCGTTTTTCATCTCCGGAATCAACAACGCCGGGAAACACCCGGCGAGCAGGCCCCTATCCGATGCCGTGGACAGGGAATATCTTCTCTCTGACAAATGCCAGCTTTTTTTCGATATACTCGTTCACATCACGCCTGATGTTCTCGGCCAGATGGTAGGGCGGGTCGTGGAGCTCATCGGACCCCTGGGCGAAGGGGGTGAGATTGCCGCTGATGATGCCCTGGTACGGATCGTGCGGTTCGAGCCCGTTGAAGATCGCCCATGCCAGGGTCCATCCCCTCACCACATCGGACACGCTGTAGCCTCCTCCGCCCAAGGCCAGGATCTTGGGACAACTCTTCCGGATGCTCTCGATGACCCGGCTGTAACCGTTGTTTGTCAGCCTCAGGTTCGTCAGCGGGTCCTTCTTCAGAGTGTCGAGCCCGATCTGGGCCACCACGCAATCGGGCCGGAAAGACTCCACAAGGGGCGTGTAGACGGCCTCGAACGCCCGCACATAGATATCGTCGTCGGTATACTCTGAAAGGGGGACATTGACCGTATATCCAACCCCCCTGTCCTTGCCCGTCTCATATTCGAAACCGGAGCCCGGATACAGGGTCTCTCCGCTCTGGTGCAGCGATATGAACAGGACATCGTCCCGGTCATAGAAGGCGTCCTGGACGCCGTTGCCGTGATGGGCGTCGATGTCGACATAGACGATCTTCTTCATACCGCTCTTTAAGAGCCTGTTGATGGCGATCACAATATCGTTGACATAGCAGAAGCCCTCGGCATGGTCATATCCCGCGTGATGCAACCCTCCCGTCGGGGAGAAAACGATGTCCGCCTTTCCCTTGGAGAGGAGCTCGGCGCCGAGGATGGTTGCGCCCAGGACCAGAAGGGAAAAGTCGAACACCCCCTTAAAGACCGGGTTGTCTCCCGTCCCCAGCCCGTACTCGAGCATGGTGAAATCAAATGATCCGGAGTTTGCATCCTTGAGCGCATCCACATATTGAGGCTGATGATATTCGAGCATCACCTCCTCCGTGGCGGGCTCCGGTTCCAGCACCTTGATCCAGGATGCATCGAGCAGGCCGTAGCGATAGCAAAGCTCGAATGTCATGGTGCCCCGGTAGGGTTTGAACGGATGATATTCTCCGAGGCTGAAATCGTCAAACTTCGATGTATAGATAAAAGCAGAGTTCACTCTCGCTCTCCCTTTTCGCTCCTGATCATATCTCTGTCATCCTCTCAGAAGAGAAAGTGCCGAGCCTAAAAAAACCCACGGTCTTGTCCCTCGCCGGAAAGTCCGGCGCCGCCTGCTCCTGTACATGGCGGCACATCCTTCAATAACACAGAATCAGGAAACTGCAAACAATTCTGCCTAGTATTCATGAATAATCTCCCGACCTGTATTTCACAGCATACAACAAGAGACCGTTGATGAACCGCTCCCTAACGAAAGAAAGCCCCTCAGCCAGGGGGACCCCCGAGTGGAATACGGTGACGAATGCCAATTTTGCATAACATATCAGAACCATATAACATATAGACGCACGCAGGTTCATATGCTAGACTCGTTCTCAATAGGGATATTGATGAAAGGAGACCTTCCATGGCTAACGGGCTTGAGATTCTTGAAAAACTGGTCGTGGTGGAAAATGGAACGGTCAAGGTCATGCGCACGATCGAGGACATCGAAAATCTTCTGGAAAGACTGACCAGAATACAGGCTGCCTACCGGAACCAGAGGGACGACCACGGCCGGAAGGTCAAGGATGAAGTCGATCATTTGATCCGTATCATCGTTTCCCTTGCCTCGATCGTCTATGCCATGGAACTGCAAAAAGCGCAGTAGCACGGAAGAATGGAGTACAAGGCCTTTTCGCTGCTGCCGCACCAGGAAAAGCGCATCGCCCGGAGGTTGAGGGTCCGGGGACACCGGGCACAGACACCCTCTTGTAGAAGAAAATGCGCCTCTCGCCGGGATAGACAACGGTACAGATCTCATAGGGCGGTCCTTGAACCTTGACTCTCCAGCAAGCAAAACGAGAACAACCTCCGGAAGGGAACAATATGGCTGAAAAAGATCACGGGATTTCCATATCTCATCTATTGAGATCGAGCCCTGTTGTCCAGATACTCTGGAATGTGCTCCTCCTGCTGGCAGGCAGCATCGTGTGCGCGGTGGCGGTCAACGGCATCCTCGTTCCCCAGCATTTTCTGAGCGCCGGGTTCACGGGGGCGTCGCTGATCATCCACTACCTCATTCCCTCTGTCTCCCTGGGAGTCATCTACTTCCTCATCAACATACCCCTCTTCCTCGCCGGGTGGTCGATGGTGGGGAGGCGTTTCTTCTTCTACAGCATCGTGGGCATGGCGATCTACTCGCTCGCCCTGGCCCTTATCGAGGTGGACATCTCCGTCGACAACAAGATCTTGAGCGCCCTGCTCGCCGGGATCATCAACGGCGTTGGAAGCGGTCTTATTCTGAGGTCGTACGGGTCGGCGGGAGGAACGGACATCCTCGCGGTCATCCTCCAGAAGACCATGTCCATCCGGCTGGGGAGCACATCCCTAGCATTGAACTGCATCGTCTTGGTGGCGGCATCACTCCTCATATCGCTGGAAGGTGCCCTGTACACCCTGATATTTCTCTACGTAAGCATCTACTTCATGGACCTGGTGGTGGTCGGATTCAGCAAGAGGAAGGCGGTATTGATCATCTCCGATCACTGGGAGAAAATCTCACAGGAGATCCTCAAGAAAGACCGCAGGGGTGTGACCGTAATCGAAGGCTCAGGCGGATACAAAAAAGAAAACAAGCAGATTATCTACAGCATCATCACCTTTCAGGACCTGCCCCAGCTCAAGAGGATGATCTCGGAGATCGACCCGAATGCGTTCGTGGTGGTCATGGATACCCTTGAGGTCATGGGTACCCGGATCGGAAACCAGCCGCACTGGTAGGCCGGTGAACTTTTAAGACCCTCCGCATTGTCTTAACGGTAGAGCTTTTTCTCGCTCTCCACCACGTCGATGATCTCGTTGATGAGGGTGGGGAGCTTGCGCATCACCCGCTCCCAGGAAACGGTCCGTGGCGTCTCGTAGATCTCGGCGCCCAGATTCTGCGAGGTCTTCTCGATCACCGAAAGCAGGCCTTGGTCGATAAAGGGCTTGAACTCCTCGTGCTCGGTCACGTACGAGCTGAAGCGCCGGGCCATGAAGGCTGGCGAAAGCAGTTGATCTCCCGCAAAGAGAATCACGTTCTTGAACACGTTGTCGACCATGGCCTCTTCCAGGTTCGTATCGTAGGTGAGACCGCAGAATGCCGCATTGTCCGCGTACATCTTGATGAGGTCGTCCGCCACGCTCAGATAGGTGGTGGTGAGATCCCGGATGAAGTGCTCGGAGATGGCGAGCCCCTCTTCCACCACCAGGGCCGCGAGCAGGGTGGAGACGATGTCGATGCCCATCCTGTAGAGCCCCTTGGTGCGGTCATCCTCGGACACCGGCTGGTGTTTGTGGTCGAAGGGCTGTCGGGAGATCTCAACCTGGGCGCAGGTGGTGGCCTTGCGATAGACCTCGATCAGGGTGAAGATCTCGACCCCCCAGTTGGTGGCGAACTGCATGCGCTTGAGGAGCTGGGCGTCGAAGACCACCTCCCCGGAGAGCTGATAGTTGAAATTCAGGAGAAAGTCCACCAGGCGCAAGACCTTCTCCTCCTGGGTATCGGTGAACTTTCTTTTGAGCGCGATGAGCAGGGGGTCCAGCAGGAGCCTTTTGACCCTGCCATAGAACATCCCGTCCTTGATCCGCGCATAGAATGCCTTGCTGAACTGGTAGTTGAGCACCTGAACGGGATAGAACAGACGGTCGAGCTGTTCCCTTTGGAAGGTCCTGATATCTGCATCCACGAGCCCGATGCTGTGTGCGCCCATGGCAAGGGCGATGCCGAAGGACATGAACATGTTCCTTCCCTTGCCCGGCTGATCGATATGAAAGCCCGCATCGGAGAGCTTGCTGAAGATGGATGAGAACCCCGGGCCGTCGTTGTGCTGGATCAGGTAGTTCTGCACGTTGTACCGGTTCAGGATGCCGGCGAGCTCACGGGCCTCATCCTCACCCGCCTGGTCCAGGCCGAAGATGATCTGGGAGAGATAGTTCGCGCTGGCCAGGTGCCTCACGATGTTCTCGAACACCGGCCGATTCTCGGGGTGGGTATATTCCGAGGCCAGCAGGGGAATGATCAGCACCGCCTTTTTCCATTTGGAGTGCTGGAGCAGCTCGAGCTCCATCCTGGGGATGTCTTCGTTCAGGAGATACAGGGTGGATATCCTGGTATGCGTCTGTGCAAAATTGGACATGAACACTCCCCCTTTTCTTCTTTCGTTCCCACACCCGCTGACTGGCGATCAACCGCGAGAACGGCCGGCTCTTCTCCGCAACTGTTGCAACTCTTGTATTTCATAACAGATAAAAACACACCCGGTCAACGTTGTAAGGATATGAGATAGATGATACTGACATCGCCCTCCATCGAACAGTCCCTTTCTGGACCTCAAGGCCGGATGGAATGGGGGAGTGCGAACGGGTGGGAATGCACACTGCACAGTGTATCCCACGAGCGCAGGTGAGAGAATCAGGCCAGGATACCGAAGTACCAGGTGATGATCATTTCTCCGAAAAGCACGTAAAGAAGGGCACCCAGCGCAAGAAAGGGGCCGAAGGGAATGGCGGTCTGCATGTTCTTTTTCTGGAGCAGTGCCCATGGGATGCCCACGAGTGAGCCCAGGAGCGAACCTGTGAAGATCGTGAAGAGCACCCCCTGCCAGCCGGTGAAGACCCCGATCATCCCGAGCAGCTTGACGTCGCCTCCGCCCATTCCCTGCTTGCCGGTGAGAAAGTAGTAGCCGTAGATCACCGCAACGAGCAGTCCGGCGCCCAGGCCCAGCCCGATGAATGCATCCTTGTAAGAGACCGGCATCCACCACACCAGGGCGAGTCCCACTACGATCCCGCCGATGGAGAGGCTGTCTGGGATGATCTGATGGTCGAGATCGATAAAGGTGATGACCAAGAGAGCGCACGCCCAGGCATAGTAGACGGCGAAGCTCGCGTTGAGCCCGAACCGATAGAGCATGGCCAGCGCCAGCAGGGCGCTCAAGGTCTCGACGAGCGGATAGCGGATCGAGATTTTCTCTTTGCAGCTCCGGCACTTGCCCCGGAGAATCAGATAGCTCAAGACCGGAATATTGTCCCATGGCTTGATCTTTGCCCCGCACCCGGGGCACCGGGACGAGGGAAAGACAATGGACTCTTCACGCGGGATCCTGTGTATGCAGACATTCAGGAAGCTCCCGATGAACAGACCGATGACGGCGACAGCCAGAGGGACCGACAGGATCACCCGGTGAGATCTCCCCTCCTGAAGCGCATGATCTCGCCGTTTAGGGCCGACTCCACGTCATCCATGATCCCTTTGAGGGGATCGTTGTCCGAGAGGAAGGAACGCGCCTGCGCTACCGAAGAGCGAAGCGAGCTCAACTCCTCCACCATGGGTGCGATGTCCTTGAGGCTGCGCCTGGGATCGGCCAGGGCACGGGCATAGGCATCAAGCATATCCAGGGCCTGTTCGCTGATGTTCAAGGCGTTGAACTTCTGCGGGCTGGGCTGATCGAGGCCCGGGATCGGCTGCAGATGATGCACACCGGGGCCATCCGCCTTCTGGACATCCTTGAGGATATCTTCAAACGCGCTTCCGCCTGCTGCAGGCGTCCCGGTACCGGGCCTCTTCCCGGTCACTATGCCGATCATCATATTGGGATCAATTTTCATTGAGATTCTCCTTCCTCGAAGAGGAATGCAAAGCCGGTGCCATCGATGTCGTACCCATCGACAGCCTGGCATCTTTGCATGAGAGGGAATTTTCTTCCCCCCTGACCGGGGGAAAAAATCTCCCCCTATCCTTTCGAAGGCAGGAGCCGTTCAATGACGGCTGCACGCTGCTGCATGATCTCTTCCCGGTCCATTTGAAGAAGCTCTGAAACGCACCGGCGAAGCACCTGCCCGGTTGCCTCCACCACGGCCGCCGGGTCGTTCTGGGCGCCGCCTACGGGCTCTTTTATCAGGTGATCCACGATGCCTTCCGAGGCGAGGTCCCTGCCCGAACCTTTCAGGGCATCGGCGGCCTGTTCCTTGTTCGAGTCGTCTCCGTAGAGGATCGAGGAGAAGGCCTCGGGACTGATAGCGCTGTAAAAGGCGTTTTCGAGCATGATGATGCGATCGCCGAAGCCAAGGGCCAGCGCACCTCCGGACCCGGCCTCACCGATGATGCATACGATCACCGGGGTCTTCAGGGACGCCAGGGTGGATATGCACTGCGCGATGGAAAACGCCTGTCCCCGATACTCGGTCTCGGGCGCGGGATAGGCGCCCGGGGTGTCCACGAAGGTGATCAGCGGCCTGCCGAACTTCTCGGCCAGCTTCATGAGCCGTATTGCCTTGTGATGGCCAGAAGGGCTCGCCATTCCGTAGCGGTATCTGGCGTGGTCCTTGCCTCTGCTCGATCGCTTCTTGTGGCCGACCACCACCACCGGCACGTCGTCGAGGAAGGCGAGCCCTCCCTTGATGGCCGCGTCGTCCTCGCCGATCCTATCGCCGCGGAGCTCGGTGAAGTCGCGGAAGATCCCGCTCAGATAATCGTCGAGAACCGGACGCCCGGAATGTCTGGCAAGCTCGATGCTGCTCCACCGGGAGATGCCCGCATAGATCTCCTCCCGGAACATGCTGACCTTTCTGGCGAGCTCGCCGGTATCCATGCCCTCGATCCGGGTGATGCTCTCCTGCAGTTCTTTGAGGGCGCTGTCGATTTCGTGGAACCGGTCTTTGCTTCTCATTGCAGCTCCACCGAAGAGCTGCCGAGCAGCTCTCCCAGTCTGCAGATCACGTCGCGCGTCGGCGTGACCATGTATTCCCTGCCCGCTTCGATGAGCACGAGCCCCTCTGTGGTATCGACCTCAAAGCAGATCTGGCAGTTTCCCTTGGAGCCGGCGATGGCCTCTTTGATCGCGCGGATGTCATCAGACCCGGTGCCCGGCGGGAGGTGCAGGACGATCCTGCGCGCCAGAATCGACTCCGCCTGTTCGATTGGATAGACCTCTTCGGCGACGAGGTCAACCTGGGTGTTGTCGTTCTCGCCGGCCTCGCCCTCTGCTGTGCCGTTGATCCTGGCCTTGATCACCACCGGCGCGTTGTCTCTGATGATGTCCTGGTATTCGCTGAAGCACTGAGGGAAAAACACCACCGGTGCCGATCCATGAAGGTCTTCGATGAATCCCCGGGCCATAGGGGCTCCTTTTTTGGTTCTGGTGACATTCACCTCACCCAGAACCCCTGCCAAAATCACCATGCCGTGGGCGTCCGCAAGCCCCTGGGTGGTTGTGGTTGCGTATTTTTCGATGAGATCGGTATACCGCTTCAGGGGATGGCCCGAGATGTAGAAGCCAACGCTCTCCTTTTCCATCATGAGCTTCTCGTTCTCTGAGAAATCCGGGATGTCGGGCAGCTCGATGGTGTCGTCCGCATTATCTTCGGAGAACTCCTCCAGGCTGAAGAGGGTCTCCTGACCGGCCAGCCTGTCCCGGGCTTTCCGCTGCGCCTCGTCGAGCAGGGCGTCGAGGGCTTCAAGGAGCGCCCTGCGGTTGGGATAGACGCTGTCGAATGCGCCCACCTGGATGAGGGCCTCGACCACGCGGCGGTTGACCTTGGTAAGTGCCATGCGTTCCAGGAAGTTGCCGAGGTCGGTGAACCTGCCTCCGCGGTCTCGCTCCTTGAGGATCACCTCCACGGCAGCCATGCCCACATTCTTGATCCCGGCCAGCCCGAAACGGATCCCCTCGTCGGTGGTGATGAATTCCCAGCTGCTCTCGTTGATGTCCGGGCACAGGATCGGGACACCCTTTGCCTTGCACTCCGAGAGGTGCCGGGTCATCTTGTCGGTGTTGCCCAGGTCGAGCGTGAGGTTCGCGGCCATGAACTCGCGGAAATAGTGCGCCTTGAGATAGGCGGTCTGGTAGGCCACCAGGGCGTAGGCTGCTGCGTGGGACTTGTTGAACCCGTAGTTTGCGAACTTTTCCATGAGGTCGAAGATCTCGACCGCCACCTGCTGGGTCACTCCATTCTTGACCGCGCCCTCTACGAATATCTCGCGGTGCTGGGCCATCTCGGCGGGGATCTTCTTGCCCATGGCGCGCCTGAGCAGATCGGCCTTGCCCAGGGAATAGCCGGCCAGCTTCTGCGCGATCTGCATGACCTGCTCCTGGTAGACGATGATCCCATAAGTTTCTTTCAGGATGGGCTCGAGCAGGGGATGTGGGTATTCGATCTTTTCCCTGCCGTGCTTGCGGTCCGTGTAGGAGGGGATGAGATCCATGGGGCCCGGCCGGTAGAGGGCCACCGCGGCGATGATGTCTTCGAACTTCTCGGGCCTGAGCCGTTTGAGCATCTGCTTCATGCCCGAGCTTTCGAGCTGGAACACGCTGGATGTGTCGCCGTCGCTGATGAGCTCGTAGGTGGCCGCATCATCCAGGGGGATGTTCGTAATGTCTATATGGATGCCCCGGCTTTTCAGGATCTCAAGCGCCTTCTGGATCACGGTGAGCGTCTTCAACCCCAGCATGTCGAGCTTGATGAGCCCCACCTGTTCCACGCGCTTCATGTCGTACTGGCTGATGAGCATGCCCTTTTTGTCCATGTAGACCGGGATATGCTCAACCAGGGGCCGCGAGTCGGATATGACCACGCCTCCCGCGTGCACCGAGGCGTGCCGGCTCAAGCCCTCCAGGGACCGGGCGATGGTGATGAGCCGCGAGACCATGGGATCGCTCTCCATGAGCTGTTTGAGCCTGGGCTCGACCTTCAGGGCCTCCTCAAGGGTGATGTTCAGATCGTTGGGGATGAGCTTGGCGATCCTATCGACATCGCCGTAACTCATGCCGAGCACCCGGCCCACATCCCTGACCACGGCCTTGGCCTTCATGTTCCCGAAGGTGGTGATCTGGCAGACGTACTCAGGTCCGTATTTGTTCTTGACGTACTCGATCACCTCATCCCGCCTGCTCTGGCAGAAGTCCACATCGATATCGGGCATGCTCTTGCGCTCGGGGTTGAGAAAGCGCTCGAACAGGAGGTTCCAGCGGATGGGGTCGATGTCGGTGATGCCCAGAACGTACGCGACAAGCGACCCGGCCGCGCTGCCCCTGCCCGGACCCACCGGGATGCCGTTGGCCTTGGCATACTGGATGTAGTCGGCCACGATCAGGAAATAGCCCGCGAAACCCATAGATCGGATGATCCCGAGCTCTTCCTCGAGCCGTTTGGCATATTCATCCGGGATCTCACCCCCCATCCGCGCCTTCAGACCCGACCACGCCTTCTGATCGATGAGCTCTTCCAAGGTCGTGCCCTTTTCGGTGGGGTACACAGGGAAGTAGTACCTCCCCTTGGGCAGCTCCAGTCTGCACCGGGCGGCCACCTCGACGGTGGCGTCCAAGGCTTGGGGAATCCAGTGAAAGTACTCCTCCATCTCCTGGGGGCTCTTGAGATAGAGCTGGTCGGTCTCGAAGCTCATCCGGCCCTTGTCGTGCAGGGTCGTCTGCGTCTGGATGCAGAGCAGGGCCTCGTGGGCCTTGGCATCGCTCTGGAGCAGGTAGTGGCAGTCGTTGGTTGCCACGACCGGCAGCCCGCGGCGGCCTGCCAGCTCGACGAGCTGGTGGTTGAGGGTTTCCTGATCTGCCAGGCCGTTCGCCTGTATCTCGATATAGAACCGGCCGTCAAAGGTCCTGCAGTAGAACTCTAGGGCGTCGTTCACCCGCTCGTCGTTGCCCCTGAACAGCCAGTAGGGGACCTCTCCCTGCAGGCAGGCGCTCAGGGCGATCAGGCCTTGGTTGAGCTCGGAGAGGGCTGCCCGGTCCACGCGCGGCTTGTAGTAGAACCCGTCCACGTGGGCCATGGACACCAGTTTGATGAGGTTGCGATAGCCCTGCTCGTCCTGGGCGATCAACACGAGGTGGTAGTTCTTGGGCATGCCAGGGATCAGCTCGCGGGACCTCATATCGCCCGGGGCGACGTATACCTCGCAGCCGATGATGGGCTTGATCCCGGCCTTATCCGCCTTGTCGTAGAACTCCATGGCGCCATAGAGCACACCATGGTCGGTGATGGCCGCCGCCTCCTGCCCGAAGAGCTTTGTCTTGTCCACGAGATCATGGATGCGGATCGCGCCGTCCAGGAGGCTATACTGGGTGTGGCAGTGGAGGTGGACAAAGCCCATGGCCCGCTCAGTACTCCAGCTTGTAGTTGGGGGCCTCTTTCACGATGATGACGTCGTGAACGTGGGACTCCTTGAGCCCGGCGGCCGTGATCTTGACCATCCGCGACTTGGTCTGCAGCTCCTGGATGGTCCTGCAGCCAGTGTAGCCCATGCCCGCACGCAGCCCTCCGAGGAGCTGGTAGACGTTTTCCGAGATGGGGCCGCGGTAGGGGACGCGCCCCACGATGCCTTCGGGCACGAATTTCTCGGTCTCGCAGACATCGCCCTGGAAGTACCGGTCCTTGGAGCCCGCCTTCATGGCCTCGAGCGAGCCCATGCCCCGGTAGGCCTTGTATGTTCTGCCCTGGTAGATGATCCGCTCTCCCGGCGCCTCGTCGGTGCCCGCGAAGAGCGAGCCAATCATGACGCAGGACGCACCCGCGGCCAAGGCCTTGGTGACGTCGCCGGAGAACTTGATTCCGCCGTCGGCAATGATGGGGACCCCGTGCTTGCGGGCCTCGTGCGAGCAGTTCATGATCGCGGTCACCTGGGGCATTCCCACGCCGGCCACCACCCGGGTGGTGCAGATGGAGCCGGGACCCACGCCCACCTTGACCGCATCCGCTCCCGCATTGATGAGATCGGCGGTTGCCTCGGCCGTCACCACGTTGCCCGCGACCACCTGGGCCTGGGGATAGAGCTTCTTGATCTCCTCCACTGATCTGATCACGGCCTCGGAATGGCCGTGAGCGGTATCGACCACGAGTACGTCAACGCCTGCCTTCATCAGGGCATGCACCCTTTCCTCGTCGTCGGGCAGCACGCCGACTGCGGCGCCCACCAGCAGCCTCCCGCGGGAATCCTTGGCAGAAGAGGGATACCGCTGGGCCTTTTCGATATCCTTGATGGTGATGAGTCCTTTCAGGTTGTTGTCCTTGTCCACAACCGGGAGCTTTTCGATCTTGTACTCGTGGAGCAGCTTCTTTGCCTCTTCCAGGCTGATCTCGCCCTGGACCGTGATGAGCTCCTCCTTGGTCATGGCCTCTGATATGGGCCGGTTCATGTCGGTCTCGAACCGCAGGTCGCGGTTGGTGAGGATTCCCACCAGCTTGCCGTCCACGGTGATGGGCACTCCTGAGATCCGGTAGTGCATCATGAGCTTCATGGCATCGCCGATCTTCTGATCCGGGTTCATGGTGATAGGATCAACGATCATTCCGCTCTCGGATTTCTTCACCTTGTCCACCTCGATCGCCTGGGCGGAGGGGCTCATGTTCTTATGGATGATGCCGATTCCACCTTCCCGCGCCATGGCGATGGCGGTCCTGGCCTCGGTCACCGTGTCCATGGCGGCGCTGACCAGAGGGATATTCAGCCTGACATTTCTCGTGAACGAGGTGCTGATGTCGGCCATGGCCGGTAGAACGGCCGATCTGGCGGGGAGAAGCAGCACATCGTCGAATGTCAGGGCGTCGTGTAATATTTTTTCCATGGTTTTTTCACTCCTTACTGAATACTGTACTCAAACCGGTAGGATTCCGGCGGCCTTCTCAGGGCAGCCTCGGAAAAACCGGCAGGAGAGAGGCTGCCGATAAGATGCCGGATGCTCTCCAGCATGCCTTCTCTGGGCTGCCTCCAGACGATGCGGGGTTTTCCCTCGATCCCTGCCCTCTTCCGGGCTTCTTCGATAACCGCATCAAGTCCGCCGAGCCGATCGATCAGCCCGGCCGAAAGGGCCTGCCTTCCGGTCAGCACCCTCCCGTCGGCATACCCATCCACCTCCTGTCGTGACATACCCCTGCCCGCCGCCACCGCATCCTTGAACTGTTCGTGGACGTCACGTGCCATTTCTTCGAAGTAGCGCCGTTCGCTCTCGGTCATGGGTCGAAACATGGAGCCGGCATCTTTCAGCTCGCCGCCGGTGATGCTTTCGGCCGCGACGCCGAGCCTCTGCAGGCCCCCGCTCACGTCGAAGAACTCCATGATCACGCCGATGCTGCCGGTCATGGTTCCGGAGAGGGCATAGATGCTGTCCGCGGCGCAGGCGATATAGTATGCGCCCGACGCTCCGGCAGAAGACATGGAGGCCAGAACGGGCTTGCTCTCCTTAAGCCTGAGCACCGCCTCGTAGATCTCTTGGGAGGGTCCCACCCTCCCTCCGGGGCTGTCGATTCTCAGGATCACGGCCCTCACCCGGTCGTCCTCCTCGAATTCTCTGATGATGTCCAGATACTTCAGGGAGTCGGCAATGGGCCCCTCGATCCGGACGATCCCCACCGCCGGGGTAGAGGCCTTCCTCAGGGTGCTGATACCCAGCGGAAGGACCACCAGGAGGAGGATAACGATCAGGATGAGCTTTGTTCTTTTTTTCATATCAGTTGATGAACTTGGTATGTCTCAAGTTGGTCAATGTTTATACAACCAAAGGTTATCAAGCAAGTACAAAATGATCCGGACCGGCTGGAGCAGGTCATTTTCCGTAAGCGGCATGATCTTTGGCATGCGCCTTCCCGGTGCGGTTCACTGGGAACCTGCAAGATACGGCTTTTCAGTGCCGATCAGCCGGTCCCGGAAAGCCGGCCGATGATCGAATCCGGAGGCAATACCAGGAAACCGTGAAAGAATTTGAGGATGTCCGGGCCGACTGCCAGACAATCCATGATGACTGCCTGCATACTACCCGTAGCCGATCTCTTTCGACAACGGGATCTTGCTCCTCATGAAAACCCCGTTGCCCCGTCCGATCTCCCGCTCATCCGAGTCGTATGCTACGGCCTCCGCAATATATTGTGTCCTGTTTTGGTATACGACCTTGCCCACAGCACGGATGACGCCGTTTGAAACCGGCCGGGTCAGGTAGGTTGTGAAGCTTGTGGTAAGTACAAATACGTCTCTGACCAAAGAATTGACGGCAAAAAACGCAGCATTATCAAGTACGAGGAAATAAAGGGCACCGTGCAGGGCACCTGCTGCATGGAAAAGATCCTCTCTTATGGGAAGCGTTATCACTGCCTCTCCATGCCGAATGATTGCCCTGGCCCCTGTCTTTATGACAAACGGTGCAGAATGCATCATGTTTTCAAGTCTTTTGAAGTGGTCAAGATCCTGCATTGTGAATACCTCGTAGCACTGAGACCTTCCTGAATGCACCGTTTTCTTTCATTGACGGCTCCCACAAGCCATGCCTTAAAGGAACCGTGCGATAACGTTTTTCTGAATCTCCGAAGTACCGCCTGCATAGAGCGAGAGATAACTCTCCCTGAGATACCTCTGCATCCGGTACTCCATGGAATATCCTCTTCCGCCGAATATCTGCATGCCCTTGCGGGCAATGTCGTTGAGTGTTTCGGAGCAGAACAGCTTGGCCATGCAGATCTCTTTGAAGCAGTCCTTTCCCGCAGACTTCATCCATGCCGCGTGATAGGTCATCCATCTCATCGCCTCGATTTGCGTTGCCATGTCCGCCAGTGCATGCTGGATCGCCTGAAATTTTATGATGGGTTTGCCGAATTGCTGCCGGTTTTTTGCAAATGCCGTGCATTCCCTCAAGATCGTTTCCGCCCCGCCGAGACAGCTCGCTGCAACGCAGATCCGTTCGTACTCCGCGGTCCGGAAAAGCTGGAGAAGTCCATTGTTCAGCCACTCGGGCCCGCCGAGGATATGCTCCCGGCCGACCGATACATCCCGGTACTTCACCTCGCACGACGGATAGGCATTGCCCGCCAGCTTGGGGATAGGGGTGATGCTCAAGCCTTGCGACCCTGCAGGGACGATGAATATGCTCATCGCCTTCGAGGAGTCTGTCTGAGGCCCGGTGATCGTGACCGTGATGATATAATCCGATACCGTGGCCCCGGAGGTCCAATATTTTGTCCCGTTTATGAGAAAGCGGTCACCCTGAAGCTTTGCCGAGGTCTTTATCGAACGTGCATCCGATCCGGCTTCCGGTTCGGTAAGGGCAAAGGAGAATTGGAGCTCTCCCTTGAGCAGCTTCGGAAGGTATTCCTTCTTCTGAGCATCACTGCCGCAGTTGAGGATTATGCTTCCGGCAAAGACAACATTGACCAGATACATGTACACGGCGGTAAAACTGTTTCCGGCAAGCTGCTCGGCAATGAGCACGATGTCCATGATGTCTCCGCCGGTCCCGCCGTATTCCGCTGGAAAGGAAATGCCCAGGAGGCCGTAGTCGGCCATCTTTCGATAAAGGTCCCCGGGAAAGGCCCCGCTTTGATCCAAAGATGTCTCGAAATCAGGCGGGCATTCCCGTGCACAGAAATCAATGACCTTTTGCCGGAGTGCTTGCTGCTCTGCAGATAATTCAAAAAACATGCTCACCTCCTGTTATCAGGAAAATCTGCTGATGATCTTCTGCAGGATCGTGCTGAACATACTGATTTCCTGTTCGGACAATCCTTCCTTGACGGCATTGTTGAATTCTTTCGTCACAACCAGGCATTTCCGGGCCGCATCCTTCCCTGCATCGGTCAAACGAATGTTTATTGCCCGGCGGTCGGAAGCGGCCCTGCATCGCTCCACAAGGCCCTTATTCTCCAATCTGTCAACCAGCCCTGTAATCGCCGCCTTATCGAGCAGCAAGGCCCGGCTCAGCTCGCTCAAGAGGCACCCGTCGTGTTCCATCAGGTAATAAAGCGCCCCTGATTGGGCCGCCGTTATCCCTGCAGCTTTCATGAGAGCCTGGTCAAGGCGGGTGAAGAGCCGATGCCGGGCTTGACCGATGAGGAAGATGAACCTTTCATCCTTTTTCAATCACCAACCCTCTCTTTCATTGCATCTTTTATTAACATATAAATAGTTAATATGTCAACTATTAGATATCTTCAAGAACCTCCGGTTACAAAAAAAGCATCAATCAAGGACTCCCAAAGCAGGAATATGTTTTCATGCAACAGAGTTCGATAAAAAGACAAGCGCAATTGGAGAAAAAAGAAAGCGGCCTTTCCGCCGGAGAACCGGTGAAGAGAGGCCGCTTTTTAATACCGTGATCAGTGGCTCTTTAAGAGCCTTTGTTCTTGTCCTGCAGGCCCTTGAGGAGCTCGCCGAGATTCGTGCCGACCTTCTCGGAGGTCTTCTCGTGGCTTGCCGTGACCTTTTTGTCCTGGGCTTCTTCCAGGGCCTTGATGGAGAGACCGATCTTCTTGTTCTCCGGGCTCAGGCGCAGGACCATGGCCTCGACCTCCTGGCCCACGGAGAGCACCGATGAGAGGTTTTCGATCTTGTTGCTGCTCACCTCGGAGATGTGGATCATCCCCTCCACCCCTTCGCGGATCTCTACGAACGCGCCGAAATCCGTCAGGGAGGTGATTCTACCGGTGATCACTGAGCCTACCGGGTGCTCGTTGGCCACCTGGGTCCAGGGATCGGGACTCAGTTGCTTGATGCCGAGAGAGAACTTCTCGTTGTCGGGGTCAACGGTGAGCACCTTGGCCTTCACCACGTCGCCCTTCTTGTAGAGCTCGCGGGGGTTCTTCACCTTGGGGTCCCAGGTCAGGTCGGATACGTGGACGAGCCCGTCGATGTCTATGTTTTCATCCACACTGACGAACAGACCGAAGTCAGTCACGTTCTTGATCGTAGCATCCACGACCGTTCCCGGAGGATAGTATTCATAGAGAAGATCCCAGGGATTCGGCGAGGCCTGTTTGAGACCCAGCGAGATCCTCCGGTTTTCCTGGTCGACGCCGAGGACGACCACGTCCACTTGCTGGCCCTCTTCGAGGATGGTCGAAGGATGCCGCATTCTCTTGGTCCAGAACATCTCGGAGATGTGGACCAGACCCTCTACACCTTCTTCGATCTCCACGAATGCGCCGTAGTTCGTGATGGACGTCACCTTGCCGGAGACCTTCTTCCCGATGGGATAGCGGTATTCGAGCCCCTCCCACGGGTCTGGTGTGAGCTGCTTGGTGCCCAGCGAGATCTTCTCCGTCTCCGGATCGAACTCGATGACCTTGACCTTGATCACGTCACCCGGCGACACCTTTTCCTTGGGATCCTTGAGCTTGCCCCAAGACATGTCGGTGATGTGGAGCAGGCCGTCGATCCCGCCGATATCCACAAAGGCCCCGTAGGCCATGATGTTCTTCACCGTGCCTTCGACCACGTCACCCTTTGACAGGGTGGCGATGAGTTTCTTCTTTTTCTCTTCCCGCTCACGCTCCAGCACCTCGCGGTGGCTCACCACCACGTTGTTCTTCTTCCGGTTGAACTTGATGATCGATACCTCGATGGTCTTGCCCACCATCTTTTCCAGCTCTGACTCGGAAACCGGGCTGAGCGTGGCCTGCGAGGTGGGGAGGAATGCGGGCACGCCGATATCCACGGTGAGGCCGCCCTTGATCCGTTCGACCACCTTGCCTTTGAGAGTTTGGTTTTCCTGGTAGGCCTTGACGATATCGTCCCAGACCTTGATCCGCTGGGCCTTTTCCTTGCTGAGCCGGATGAAGCCCTTGGCGTTGTTGATGCTCTCGACGAGCACCTCGACCTCGTCGCCAACGGAAACGGTGATGGCCCCGTTCTCATCGATAAACTCGCGGATCGGCGCCTGCCCTTCCATCTTCCTCCCGATATCGATCATGATATATTCAGTTCCCACCTGTACAACCGTCCCGGTGACCACCGAGCCGGTGGAAACACGTTTGTCGATGGTTTCTTCATAGAGAGCTTCCAATTCCAGGTTCTTATCGAATTCTCCCGATTCTTCCTGAGTGTTCGTGCTCTCTGTCATTTCCTCCTTGATCTCTTTCACTTCTTTCTGATCTGTTTTGGTTTCTTCGAGACTGTACATCGTTAGTAACCCCCTGTCCGTCGTTCCTTATTCCTCGATAAGTTGGCATCCTATACAATATAGATATGCAAAAGACAAGCCTTTAATCGGCCCTTCCTGGCAGATCGGCATCAAAAAAGCACCGGGCGCGTTTTGATAAGGGGAATTGGCGCAAGCACCAGTCCCCACCGTACGGCCCGTTTTTTTGCCGGGATGCCGGCAGGGGAAATACCTAATCGAGCGGATTCTTCTTTTTCTGCTGACTGGAGGGATCCTTCAGCGCCTTTTCCAGGTCGCTGAAAATCCGCTTCTTGTCTTTGTTCTCTCCCAGCGACTGCTCGATCTCCCTGAGTCTCGAATCCCGGCGGCTCTGAAACCGGCTTATCTCATCGGCCATTTTCGGCGCCTGCTCGTGGCGGGGCAGGGCTTCGATCCTGGTATGGTCCCCGATCCCGTAGCGGCACTCCGCGCCTGATACCACTGCAGTGACGATCTTCTCGTCGCAGAGCCTGCGCGCCATCAGGGACAGTTCTTCTTCCGACACTTTCAGGATCTGAGCCAACCCTCCCAGTGTAGGCGGCCTGCCGTGGAGATGCTCGTGTATGCGTATCCCGGCGATAAAAAGATGTGCACCTTCATAGAGATCTTTGAGCATCATGGGTTTTCTCTATAAGAAAGCGCTGTTCGATGCAACAATGATTCAAGAATACCTTCTTGGGCGCCGATATATTTTCCAAACACTGCCGCCTTAAAAAAGGAGGAAACGATTTGAAACGGACAGCCTCTCTCTTCATCGGCACTCTTGCTCTGTTCCTTGCAACTGCACCCCTGTGGGCAGACGATATCGTTCACACCGTGAAAAAGGGGGATACCCTGTGGGACATCACCAGACAGTACCTTCAGACCCCCTGGCAATGGCCTGTGGTCTGGGCGAACAATCAGGACATCACCAACCCCCACCTGATCTATCCCAACGACAAGGTAGTCATCTCGAAAAAGGACGGCAAGACCACCATTACCATCATCCCCGCCGGACAGCCCGAACCTACACCTGAGCCCGCCGTATACACCCCTGAAGAAATCGCGCAGGAAGAAGACAAATCCATCGTGATCTCACCCAGGTACTCGGCATATATCTACAGTCCGAACATACTCACCGGTTCGGGCACGGTGACGAAGAAACTGGAGCTCGGAGACCTGGCGGCAAGAAATGAAAACATATTCATCACGTCTTCCTCAGGCCTGCCACTGCACCGGGGGGTCACGATCGTATCGAAGGTGGCCGAGATCACAGACCTTGGCGGGAAGAAGGCGGGTTACCTCTACAAAACCATCGCCTTCGCCATGGTGGAGGACGCCATAGCGGATACCTACAAGGCCCGCGTGGAATACTCCAACCAGGAAATCCGCTCAGGAGATATCATATTCGATGACCTGCAGAAACTGGAGCCCCTCATGCTGAAGATCAGCGAGCCGTCTCTGGAAGGCAGCGGCCGGGTAATCGATATCTACGGCGGGATCTCGGGGAGCAGTTATCTGGACCTGATTTTCATCGACCTCGGCAAGACCAGCGGGGTCGATCAGGGTGCACTTCTCACCATTTATGAGGAAGCCTCGCCTAAGAAAGGTGCCGCGATCCTGAAAGAATATCAGGGCATAGCCCTGGTGCTGCAGTCGCTTGACAATAGCTGCATGGCCCTGATCATGGATTCCAAGGGACCCATACGGAAAAACTATATCGCCGTAGGAACCGAATAACGAAAACCGCATACCCTTAAAGGCGCCGCTGTTAAACGGCCCTTTAAGGGTGGTCTTAAAAAGGAATCCCCTGATAAGAAAGCAGCATGTCCAGGCCCTTGTCGTCCGACCGGGTGAACTTCACCGCCATGCCCGACTGGTCCTTCCTGACGATATGCCCCTGCACCCAGATGATCTTCCCGAATTCCTCGACATCGATGCTGGCGAGAAGGTAGCCGCCGATGTCGCCGGGAGGCGCGCCGGTGAGGATGAACATCCCTCCCCTGCTGATGTTGCTCACCGTGCCCAGCTTATAGGCCGAGCCCTCATCGCGGTAAGCCACCTTCATGTTCACCCTGCTTCTCTTGTGTGCCCGCTGTTCTTCCATGAACTCGATGCCGCCTGCCCGTCTCAGGGAAATCATATCCCCGGGAAGAAGTATTTTATGAAACTTTCATAGTATAATGAAAAGAGTGGCCAGGTTCAAGCATCCCGTGCATACGGCCATTGCATGAACAGGCGAATATGGCCGTACACTCGGGTGGTGTGCCACGGTTGAACTCTCTGACCGGGAATATGTAACCATACACGCGGGTGATATCGTTGCATCCAGTCTTTCCTTCATGTGGCACACTCCCCTATGGGGCGTAAATGCCTGCAATGCATGAGACCTGATAACCCAATGATTATGTTGCAAATTAATTCCATATTTCCGAACACTTCGTTGACACCTTCCGTACAAGTGAGATATAGGGGTATTTCATGAAGACCCTATTTACGAACAGGCAGATAGCACAGAGAGTTGCGGAGCTGGGGAAAGAGATAACCAGTGACTACCAGGGAAACGAGCTGCTCGTAATAGGCATTCTCAAGGGGGGGTTCATCTTCGTATCCGATCTTGTCCGGCACCTGGATCTTCCCGTCAGGGTGGAATTCGTCCGGCTGTCCAGCTACGGCTGCTCAGACAGCCCTCAGTGCGAGGTCAAGATCTTTGACGATACGGGTGACATCATGAGGGGCAAGCATGTCCTGATCGTGGACGACATCATGGACACGGGGGAAAGCATTGTCGCCTTTAAAAAACATCTGGAATCAAAGGGGCCTGCCTCGGTAAAAATCTGCACGATGATAAACAAAAAGGTCAGGAGGACCCAGGACATTGAACCGGACTACTATGGGTTCACCATAATCGACGGCTTCATTGTCGGTTATGGGCTGGATTTTGCCGAAAACTACAGAGCACTTCCGGAGATATACGTGCTCGAGCCTAGCGACAGGAGGAATACCCCTTGACAGTTGTCCAATGCCCCGGATGCAACAGCAAGTTCAGGATAGACCTGAAGGCCCTGCAGAAAAAAACCGTAAAGATGCGCTGCAGCGTATGCTCCCATGTCTTTTCCTACGACCCGGCCACCGGCCCCGTCATCGAGCAGGACTTCGACAGCGTCATAGGAACCCATGACGGCCAGCTGGAGGAAAGCTTCTCCCAGCCTTCTCTGGAAGAGCTCGCCGGGGAAATAACCGAGAGCACGGAGCCGTCTGAGCCCGGCACAGAGGAGTCGCATGAAGCATCGATCGAGGTCGAGCCCGAATCCGTGATCCGGGAGATCGATTCCATCCTCGGGACCGGCAGCGAGGTCGCCGAAGGGGACGCGGATGTATCGAAAAAGCCCTCCCGTGACGGTTCGACTCTGAAAATGATCATATCGGTGGTGCTCATTATCCTGGTATTCCTCGGGATCAGCCTGTGGATCATGAAAGACAGCCTCATTCCCCTGCTCAAGCAGGATGCCCGGGAGCAGAGCCGGGCGGTTCTCGAAAAGGGGCCGTTCTTCTCCATACCGGAAGAGACCGTCACCTACGAACTGCTCTCCAACAACAGCGAAGGGGCGGTCCTGGTGGTCAAAGGCGTCATCAGAAAGCTCACATCCAAGCCGCTCAAATCGGTGCTAGTCCAGGCGAGGGTGTACGACAGAAACAACAACCTCATTGAAAGCCGAAACGCCTATGCCGGGATCATCCCCGAGTCCGACGAACTTATCCGGCGGAAGGGATCAGACATCGAGACCCTTCTCTCCGCCGAGCCGAGAACGCTCGGGACGCTTTCCACCTCTCCTGACATTCCCTTTGCCGTGGCCTTCTTCGGCAGACCTGCAAGAGAGGGTTTTTCATTCCAGGTGGAGGTGAAGGAGTTCCACTGGAAATGACGGCGGGGTTATGCCATCGAGGCATCCCCCCTTTCAGGCAGACAGCTGCATCCTTAAGACAAGCGGTGATGCACCGGGAGCCCTCCTTGGAAGGGACGCTCAAGGGATAATCTTTCTCCGGCAAGCCCCTCTTGCGCGATGAGAACCTTTGAGGGGCTCATCAACAAGCCTTCCCGCCCCCGGCCCGAAAGCCGCTTCCCATGTGGAGAAACCCTTACCCGGCCTCATCGTGCATCCCTTCGAACCCACAGGATTTGCATTCCCCTTAAGGTTTATAGTAGTTAAAGGGGTTGTCATGAAGGTCGATACGAATAAGGAGGATGCAGAAGAAAAGGCGACGGAATAGACTGAACGTACGGAATGCCCTGTTGGATATGGCCCCGCATCACTTATCACTCTATCTATGCATGGGCTATTCCTTGAGGGATGTGAGGACCTTCCTATAAAACTCGGGCGGGCAGCCGTACCGGAATCCCTCCGGAGCCCCGCACAAGGTGGCGGAGACATGCGCATCATGGGAATCGACTATGGAACGAGACGAATCGGGGTGGCCATCAGCGATCCTTCCCGCACCATGGCCCATCCCCTGGATACGGTTCAGGTGAAGGAGGACGGGTCCCACATGGAACTGATCGGAAAAATCGTACGGGATTACGAGGTCGAGAAAATCGTGGTGGGTCTGCCCGTCAATATGGATGGAAGCATGGGGGAAAGCGCCCGCAAGGTCACGGCCTGGGCCGAGGCGTTGCAAAAAACTGTCGGGGTGCCGGTGGAGCTCTGGGATGAACGGCTCACCACGAGCGAGGCCCATGAATTCCTCATCCGGCTTGAGGTAAAGGGGAGAAAGAGGAGGCACATCATCGACAAGATAGCCGCGAGCATCATGCTCCAGGACTATCTGGAGGCGAATCGGTCATGAGATCCGTATTCTACTTCCTTGTGGTTGTCTTCATATGCACCTCCATCCTGGCCGTCATCCATACCTACACCTTTATTACCACACCGTCGAATCCGCCGGAGTCTCTCCTCATGGAGATCAAGCCCGGCACCAGCGCATGGGAGATCTCACGCCAGCTGGAGGAAAAGGGGGTCATAACGGATTCGCTCATGTTCATGGCCATCGCTACCGGCACCGGCAAGGTCACCCACCTCCAGGCCGGCACCTATGTCTTTGAGGGAAGGCACTATCCCCTGGACATCATGCATATCCTCTTCAAGGGCAGGACGCTCAAGTACCGGATCACCATCCCCGAGGGGAGCACCATCTTCGACATTGCATCCATTGTCGCGGAAACCGGGCTGCTGAGCAGGGAGGAGTTCTTTAACAGCGCTCAGGACCCCGAAACCACTGCCTTCTTCGGCATCGACGCACCGTCTATGGAAGGCTTTCTTTATCCAGACACCTATTATCTCGCCCCCCACATGACACCCCGGGAGATCATGGGGAAGATGGTCGAAAGGTTCCATGAGGTGTTTACCGGAGACATGCTCAGGCGCGCCCAGGAGCTGGACATGAGCGTGGTCCAGGTGGTGATCCTGGCCTCTATCATCGAGAAGGAGGCGGTGCTCTCAAGGGAAATGCCCATCATCTCTTCCGTCTTCCACAACCGGCTGAAGTGCGGAATGCGCCTACAGTCAGACCCTACCGCGATATACGGCATCGACGGTTTCCGCCGGAGAATCAGCTCCAAGGACCTCAAACGGGACACACCGTACAACACCTACCGGTATGGCGGCCTTCCGCCCGGCCCCATATGCAACCCCGGCGTCAAGGCTATCAGCGTAGCGCTGTGGCCCGCGGATACGAAATATCTGTTCTTCGTCTCCCAGGGCAACGGAACGCACTACTTCTCACGGTCGCACACCGAGCACAGGGATGCGATCCGCAAGATGGCGACCAAATAGCGACAGACCTTCCCTTAAGCGCCGGTTCCTGGAGAGATTGTTCCTAAAGTTCATACCCCTGGTTTACGATATAGGAGTGATGGACCACTTGCGCGCAGCCATCATCGACGATGATGACGAGATACTGGATCTGATCGAGCAGATACTCAAGGAAGAAGGCATCGAGACGCGGCGGTATGCGCAGGCCGAGAAGCTCCTTGCTGATATCAAAAAGCGCGGCTTCGACATGATCATAACAGATCTCGTACTGCCGAAGATGTCGGGCCTCGAGCTGCTCAACGAGCTCAAATCGCGGGGCATGGACATCCCGGTGGTGATCATCACCGGTTACGCATCTCTCGACTCCGCCATTGAGGCGGTGAACAGAGGGGCCTTCTACTACATCAAGAAGCCCTTCAATATTGAAGAGATCAGGTTCGTCATCAATCGTCTCAGGCAGCGATTGGACACCCTCGAAACCATGCGTTCGCTCCAGGAGCGGGTAAAAGTGCTCGAGCAGAGGCTGGAAAAAATGGCCGCGCAAGGCAGAGAGGCCGACCCCCTGCCGCTGCCTTTCGATTTTTTGCAGAGCAGCATGGATGCCGGCAAGGCCACCGCCGCCATCGAGTATCTGGCGAAGCTGAAATCCGACGGCCTGATATCCGATAAGGAGTTCGGAGAATATAAGGGCAAGATTCTGAAGAGAGTCATATGATGCAGGAGAAGGTGCTGATCGTCGACGATGATCCGGGAATACGGAGTACCATCTCGGAGCTGATCCAGGAACTCGGGTTCGGGACGGAGACTGCCTCCGACGGGCTGGATGCCCTGGAAGTGCTCGATTCGGGTCCTTTTCTCTGTGTTTTCACCGACATCATGATGCCCAATATGAGCGGGCTGGAGCTGATCAGGAGGATCAAGGCCCGCGACGTGTCCCTTCCCATTATCGTGATCACCGGCTATGCCTCGGTGGAGATCGCCATCGACGCCATGAAGTGCGGGGCCTCAGATTTCATCTCCAAGCCATTCAAGGTCAAGCAGATCGAGATCCTGCTCAACAAGGTCATGCGCGAAAAGAGCCTGCTGGAGGAAAACCGGCGGTTCTCCGATGCCCTCCATCTCCACCGGCTCATCGACAACCTCGTGGGACAGCTCGAAGATAAAAAAGAGGAGATCCTCTCGCTCAAGGAGATCTCGGACAGAATCATCAGGCTCAAGGGCATCCGGGACCTGGTCGGGGCCATTGTCGATGTTTCGGGGCAGATCCTCGACGATGCACAAGTGACCTTCTTTCCCTTGAGCAGAAAGACCGGCAGGCTCCTGGATACCGAAAGTGGCAAGGAGCTGCCCGCAGACCCTGATCTGCTCCAGGGCCACATCGTGAGGAAACACCACTCGAACTCACATCTGGTAGAAAGGTTCGAGACCGTGTTCCCCCTGATGATCGAGGGGCAGGTCTTCGGGGCCCTGGATATCGTCTCGCCCTCACTCCTGGGTGATGAAAAGGAGAGCAAGATCCAGTATCTGCTGAACCGGTCAGCAGAGCGCATGGAAAACGTCGCCCTCTACGAGGGGCTCTACGACAACATGCTCTCCACCCTCAAGAGCATGGCCAAGATCCTCGACGCACGCGACCCGCACACGTCCCAGCACTCGACCCGGGTAACCTCCCTGTCCATGACCCTGGCGGACGGGCTCGTCCTGACGCAGGAAGAGAGGGACACACTCTACATCGCGGCCTCGCTGCACGATATCGGGAAGGTGGGAATACCCGACAGCATCCTCCTGAAGCCGTCGGCACTCACCGATGAGGAATTCGCCGTCATCAAGAAACATCCGGACATCGGTGCGGACATCCTGAAATCGCTGCCGCCCATGATCAAGGAGACGGAGATCATCAGGCACCATCACGAACGCTATGACGGCAGGGGCTATCCCCTCGGGCTCAAGGCCGAGGAGATTCCCTACCTGTCGCGGATCATCACCCTGGCGGATTCTTTCGATGCCATGACCTCGGACAGACCCTACCGTAAAGGCATGACCACGGAAGAGGCCATTCAGGAGATCGACCGGTGCAAAGGCAGGCAGTTCGACCCTGCCCTGGCCGAGATCTTTATCCAGAAGATTTCGAATCTCTGATTACACACGAACACCGGCACCCCCAGGTGAAGGCGCTCATCACGCTGTTTCCGGCACCCTAAGGCCGGCACCGGCAATTTCTCTTCCAGGAAATGCTCCGGCTCCACTCCCCTTTCCTGCCTCACCCGCCGGGGCGGTCCTGCTGCGGGGCCGGGCCGGTTCCGCCGGTGTCCTGCTGCTGGGTCAGGGACTGCAGAGCCGACTTGAGCTCCTGATTCTCGTTCTTCAGGTTCTGAATCTGCTGTTTCAGCGATGCGATCTCACCGGTGCGCTGCTCGGCACCCTCGGCCCTCTGCTCCCTCGCCACGGCCACCTCTGTTTCAAGGGCGGCCACGCGCTCGCGGAGGTTCTCGTTGCGGTGTTCTATGGTGGCGATATAGTCGATGGTCTCCCGGAGAGTCTGTTTGTAGTCCACCTGGTCCCCGCGGTCAACGCCCCAGATATAAAAACCGAAGATCAACCCCGCCAGAAAGAGCACCACCGCCAGCGCCAGGGGGGCGGCGAAACTTTTCCTTTTCCCATCCATACCATCACCCGCCTTTTAATAGAATTCTCCATATAATCTTCTTGATCTAAGAGATCCATCTCTTTCCGTCAAGGCGTTCTTCGACCGCCGCTTTCACCATCAGGACCTCCCGTGTGCAAGAAAGCGCCATTTTCCCTTGAAGGGATGAATATTTCTCTGCAGACTCGGCGCATATCCTTCAAGGGTGTTCACAGGTGCGACATAGTATAGTATTGGAGGATGGGCGCCAGGTTATCGAGGAGATTCGGGAGAGAACCTCCAGCTTTCATTTCAACAACTGGACAATCTGTGATAATGAAGCCCCATGAACGTGGCCATAATCGGTGCCCGAAGAGTGAGAAACGGCATCGGTGAATACATTGCAAACTACTTCCAGAAAAACGGCGCACCGGTGGTGTGCGTGCTGGGAACCACGGAAGAAACCTCTTCCCTCGCATCGAGATCGCTGAAGAGATACGGCATCGAGGCGAGGCCGTATCACGACTTCGCTGAAATGGTCTCCCGGGAGGATATCCAGGCGGTGGCCATTGCTTCGCCGGCAGAGTCTCACCTGGATTTTCTCAAGGCCTCGCTCAAGAGGGGCCTTTCGGTCTTCTGCGAAAAGCCCTTTCTCGACCCCTCACGGGAAGACCTGACGGATGAGCTCGATGATATCCTCGAACAGGCATGGGCCGAAGGCAACACAGTTGCCATGAACTCACAGTGGCCGTTCTGCCTTGGCGCCTACGAAGAGCTCTGCGGCTCTCTCATGCCCGCCGGGGTGCGCCGCTTCTCGATCCGCCTTTCTCCCATCTGCTCCGGTCCAGCCATGATCCCCGATTCCGTGCCCCACGCCCTGAGCATCCTCTACGCAGTTCTGGGGCCGGGGACGATCTCACCGCCAGTCTTTTCGGGCACGGACACCGATATGACCATCGAATTCACCTATACCTCTGCGCACGGGAGCTGCGCGGTGACCATCGCTCTCATACAGCAAAGTGAGCAGCCGAGGCCTTTCTGGTTCGGGTTCGATGACCGGATCGCGCGGCGTTCGATCGAGACCGCCCGGTATGAGATATTCTTCCATTCCGGGGACCGCCGCCTGCGGGTTGCAGATCCCCTGGAGCTGAGTGTGCGGGATTTCATCGAGGCATGCTCGTCCGGCCGGGAGCCCGTGACCGGCAGGGGGCACATCGTGGCGACGACCAGGCTGCTCAAACAGATCTACGATGCGTATTCCCTTTCACGACCATGAAAAGAGGAGGCTATGGAGAAGATACAGGAAAAAGAGCATGACTTCAGCGCAAAGCTGCGGCAGCAGTCCGTGGTGGAAAACTTAAGACAGTACATCACCTGGCAGAGGGCGGTGCGGAGGTCGGAGCCATCGCCCGGACTTCCCGCCTTCGGGCCGGTGTCCATCAACCTGGACCTCACCTCGGCGTGCAACTTCCGGTGCCCCCACTGCGTGGATTCCGGGATCATCAATACGGGCGAGGCACTCACCCTGGATGTCATCAAGCAGAGCATCGACACCCTCCAGGAGAAGGGGCTCCTCTCGGTGATTCTCATCGGCGGCGGAGAGCCTACGGTTCACCGCGACTTCGAGGAAATCGTCCGGTTCATCCGGTCGCGGGGGCTCCAGGTGGGAATTGCCACGAACGGCTCCCGCCTGGCACGGGTGGAGAAGGTGGCCGATCTCCTGAAAGAGGGCGACTGGCTGCGCCTTTCCCTCGATGCCGCCAGGGAAGACACCTTCCAGGAATCCCACCGCCCGACCGGCAAGCTCACCCTGGAGCGGATCTTAGAGGATGCGCAGCGGATCAAGAAGGCCAATCCACTGATCTCGCTCGGCTACTCGTACGTGATCGTGTGGGAGGGAATCATGCTCGGCGGCCGCGAGCTGGTTTCCAATGTCGGAGAGATATCCGAGGCTGTCTCAAAGGCCGGGGAATACTCTTTTGACTATGTCTCGTTCAAGCCCTGCCTGCTCAGGCTGGAGGGCTCGCGCAAGGAGTCCCTGTTCGACCCTCCCGACCCGGAGAGGGAAACCCGGGTCATCGCCGAAATAGGCGAGATGCTCGCACAGGCGGAAAAGGCCGCAGGCCCGGGGTTGAAGATCCTCAAGAGCGTCAACCTCCAGGCCATGATGGAAGGCAGGCTCCACGAGTTGAAACGCCAGCCCGCGACCTGCCACTCGCAGTTTTTCCGAACCGTCCTTGCGCCCTCCGGCATCTTCCACTGCCCGGCATTCAGGGGGGTTCCCCAGGGCCGGATCGCGGATCACGAGGGATACCTTGATGCAGATCGGTTCGCCCGCACCCAGGCGCGTCTCGATGCATCCATCAGAGAGTTCGACGCCTGCCGCGAGTGCAACGTGATAGTCTGCTTCTACCACCATGTGAACTGGTGGATCGAGCGCTTCATCGAATCGCCCAAGGATGTGTCCGAGATCGAGGTCGTGCAGGACAACAACTTCTTTCTCTAGGATATGGAATGAAGATCTGCGTCATCCATCTCAACCAGATCGGGGATCTGGTATTCTCCCTGCCGCTCCTGAAATCCCTGAGGGACCGGTACCCGGACGCCCTGATCCATTCAGTGGTGAAGCCTCCGCTGAACGAGCTGCTGAGAGGCTCGCCCCTGGTGGACGAGGTCCTGCCCAAGCCCGGGCGCCTGGGCGGGAAGATCCGGCTCGCGAGAACCCTGCGGGCCCAGGGGTATGATCTCCTGATCTGTCTTGCCCGCTCGGAAGAGGCCCTGCTCCTTACTGCCCTGAGCGGAGCCCGCACCCGGGCGGGATTCGAGCGCTTTCCCTGGGACAGGGTGCTTCACGTCAGAGAGGTGATCGTCGGGCATAACTGCTGGCGGAACAATGCCCGTCTGATACAACGTCTGGGGATTTCACCAACGGTTGAGGGCTATGTGGGGCTGCTGCCGGTCGAATCCCGCGAGTGCGGCATAGAGGTGCCGGAAAACTATGTAGTGATCTCCGCCGGGGCATCGCCCAGAAGGCTCGTCAAGGCCTGGGACGAAGAGAAGTTCTCGCTCCTTGCCGTAAGGCTCCATGAGCGCTATGGCCTGACCCCTGTCCTGGTTGGTGCAGGCGATACGAGAGAGAGCAACGAGCTGATCGCCCGCGGCATCGGCACGCTGGCTGAGGGCCGGGGCATCCCGGTGCTCGACCTCACCGGCAGGCTTAAGCTTCGTGAGCTCGCCGCCCTCCTGATGAGGGCCCGCCTGTTCGTGGGCATCGACTCAGGCGTCATGCACCTTGCCTCTGCGGTCGATATTCCCGTGGTGGCCCTGTTCGGGCCCACCGACCCGGCGTTCGTAGGCCCGCAGAACAGTCGCAGCAGAGTGGTGCGACACGAGATGCCGTGCATGCCCTGTTATCTGAACACGACCTGTGGCGATGCGGTTGACTGCATGAGAAGACTGCAGGTGGACGAGGTCATGGACGCATGCGCGAGACTCATGGATGAGAATGGGGCCTGACCGGCGGCACTGAAGAGTACTGCACGATACAGCCCTGGCATTTGCTTGAAAAAAGGCCGGACATCGCAGTCTCATAAAGTCCGGCAACACCTGATGATGGGAAACGGGAGAGTGGACGGATGGATGCGGTCATGAAAAAAATATCGTCGATGTATCCCGAGCATTCCTGGGAGCTCGTGAGCCGGCGGTCCGCCCGCAGCGTCCATCGCCTCATCAGGAAGGGAGAGGTCGAGTATTACGTAAAGATCCTTTCACCCCGAACGCTTCCGGAAAGGCTGAGAAATCTCATCCATCCCAAAACGCTGCGCGAGGCCTCGATGCTCGACCATCTGATGCACGCGGGCATACCGGTGCCCGAGGTCTGCGGGCATGTCAGAGCGGGAAGTTCAAGCGCCCTGATCACCCGCGCCGTGTTCCCTGCACGGAGTCTCTTCGAGGAAAGCCGCCAAAGGCAGATCGAGGTCATGCTCGATATGGGCGTCCGTCTCTTAAACGCCGGGTTCGGCTTCTCTGACATGCACCTGGGCAACATCATCCTTAACCGGCAGAGCAGCCCTTTCCTGGTGGATGCCTACGAGATCGTGCCCCTGAAAAAGACAGCCCTGAAACATGCATCCTCGCTCTTCGCTCAGGTGGTCAACATCTTCGACCTGAGCCGGGAAGAGCTGGAGCCCTATCTGATGCAGACCGCCGGAATCGGAGAAGCAGATGCCGCATGGGAGATGATCCGCTCCCAGGCCTTAAGCCTGCGCAGGAAACAGGTCGGCCGCAGGGTCGCAAGGAGCCTGCGGGAGGGGAGCTTCTCACGCGCTTTTCTCTGTCCACAGTTCAGGGCGTTTGTGAACCGCAACCATTCCCCCGACCTGCACGGCCTGGTCGCCGCGCACCGCGCACACCTGGCCGGGAATACGAACCTCTACAAGGTACAGAAGAAGACGCAGCTCAGCACAACCGGAGAATACTGCATCAAATCGTACGCAAAGGCCGGATTATTCGCCGCGCCGTACGCAGTGCGCTCCTGGAAGGGATCGCTGACCCTGCTCTTCAACGGCGTCCCGGTGGCGGAGCCGGTAGCCGTGATCGTGTTCCGGAACCGGGAGAGCATGCTCATCACCAGGGACCTCGACCAGCCGGACCTGGACCGCTTTCTCGCGGGCGGCTATTCCCGCCTGCCCCTTGGGGAGCGTCGTTCTCTCGCGCAGGCCCTTGGCGGATTTGTTGGGTCCCTGCACGCCAAAGGCATCTACCACGCAGACCTCAAGGCCTGTAACATCAAGATCTGCACGCAACCTGTGCAATTCTACCTCTTGGATACGGACCGGGTGGAGCACAGGAAAGCCCTATCCCTGAAGAGGAGGCTTAAGAACCTCGTGCAGATCAATACGAGCATCCCCCGGGAGGTGAGCAGAACCGCGAGGATGGCCTTTCTCAAATCATACTGCGCGATCACGGGCGACGATCCCGGCGAGCTCTTCAAAGACATATGGCGGCTCTCGTCAGGCAGCGAGGTGATCTACCGCTGTGACACGGGCGACGTGATCGAACAGTGGCGCGAGAACCCTTAGACGGCCCGGCAGGGCTTAAAGGACACGGTCGATCTTTTCCATCACATCCTCGGGTGTGATGGACTGCATGCACACCGGGTTTTCGCAGGTCCTCCGGTTGCAGGGCGCGCACGGCAGGGACGCGCGTACCACCTGGCCGCGGTAGGGGCCTGTCCGCCTCGGGTCTGCAGGACCGAAGAGTGCGACCACCTCTTTCCCCAAGGCCACCGCCAGATGCATGGGTCCGGTGTCGCAGCTCACCACGGCCCGCGCCCCGGAGAGCACGCCGATGAGCTGAGGGATGGTCGTCTTCCCCGCCAGGTCGATTACAGACCCTGCCGCCAGGGCCATGATCCGCGCCGCCGCCGGCATGTCCTCACGCCCGCCCGTGAGCACGCACGGCAGGTGGCGGCGGGTTGCCAAAAGCTGCGTCAGCCGGGCGAACCCCTCCGGACTCCAGCGGTTGGCGGGCTTGGTTGCGCCGATGTTCAGCACGATGTAGTCTTCGGGAAGACCTCCGGGCGGTGTTTCCCCTTCCGGGATATTCCACTTCACCTCGGCGTCCCCGGCGCCCAGGTGCCGGGCAAATTCCAGATACTGCTCCACCATGTGCGCGGACGGATCGGCAGGCGCGATGCGCTCGAAGGGCATGATCCAGGTCATCTCCTTGCACCGCCTGCGGTCGAAACCCACGCGTCTGCCGGCAGAGGCGGCCATGCACAAAAGGGCGGATTTGACGATCCTCTGGAGGTCCAAGGCTACATCGAAGCGCAAACCCCTGATCTCTCTCACCACCTCACACAGTGAGCTGCGAAGGGATGAGCGGTCCAGGAGGATCGTGCGGTCCACCTGAGGATGCCGGGAGAGCAGCGGGAGGCTCAGCGGCTCCGTGATCCAGTGGATGCGCGCGTTGAAATGGGATTTGAGCCTGATCGCCAGCGGCAGGGTATTCACCACATCTCCCAAGGCACCGAGTTTGACGATCAGGATGTCCATATTCAATGGTTATGCCATTCCTGCATTTTTCGCAAGGCCTGTTGAGAAAAGAAACTTCCCCCGAATATCACCCGGGTACCTCATTTACACACCTGAAATCCTGAGGTATGGTGATGCCATGAACGATCCCCGCACAGCGCAGGAAGAACGGCCCCGGCTGAGCATCGTCATCGTGTCTCTCGGCCTCGACGATCTGCTGGGCGCGTGCATTGCATCCATCGGGGAGCACGTGAGGGTGCCGCACGAAATCATTGTGGTGAACAACTCCCCCCAAGAGCTCGGGTATCGCGGAAACATCAGGATACGCTGCCTGGAGAACGGCAAGAACCTGGGGTTTGCCCGGGCCGTCAACCGGGGGATCCGCGAGTCCCGCGGCGACACGATCCTCCTGCTCAATCCCGACGCCCGCTTCACCTCCGACATCGTCACCCCGATGCTCTCCTTCCTGGACGAGCGCCGACAGGCAGGCATCGCAGGGCCCCAGCTCGTATTCCCTGACGGATCGCTGCAGAACTCCGTGGACATCCTCCCCAACCTCTTCACCGAGCTCCTGAACAAATCCCTGCTCAAGATCCTCTTCCCCGGGGCATATCCAAGCAAACGCTCGGGGTTCACGCACCCGGTGCAGGTCCCCTCGGTCATCGGCGCCTGCATGATGATCAAGAGGCAGGTCATCGACACCATCGGGCCACTCGACGAGGGGTTCTTTCTCTACCTGGAGGAGACTGACTTCTGCAAAAGGGCCGCCGACGCGGGCTTCGAGATCTGGCATCTGCCGCAGCTCACCGTGACCCACCACCAGGGGACGAGCGCACGGCGGTTCGATGCCGCGAGAAAGGTGGAGTATCGCCGGTCCATGTACCGGTTCTTCCTCAAGCACCGGGGGATCGCCCAGACAGCCCTGCTCGTGCTCTTTATCATGATCAAGCTGGGCGTCGAGCTGCTCGGCGGGATCGCTGCATCGTTTCTCTCCCCGGCACGGACCCGACTGAAGAAATCCCTGTCTCTTATGCTATGGCATCTTGCGGGCGCACCTGCCGGGTGGGGGTTTGAGCGTACCCTGCCATTCTACCGGATCGTACACAGGCACGGATATACCTGGTTCCTCCCGGAAAACGGAGAGATTCCCCCTGATGCCGAAGATCCGGGGCGGTTCATGGAGACTGCACTCGACACCGTGCTCAATCGCTCGAAGACCACCTTTGTCAAGTCCGGAACATTGCAGGGCAGGCAGATCTTTCTCAAGCGCTACAACTTCAAGGGGTATTTGGACGCCGTCAAGAATCTCTTCAGAAAAAGCAGGGCCAGAAAGGCCTTCGAGGGCGCACTCATGCTGGAGCTCTGCGGAATCCCCACCCCGCCCGTGGTCTTTGCCTGCGAAAGGCGGATCATGGGCGTCCTCACGGAATCCTATATTGCAACCGAGCGGGTCGAGGCACTGGACCTTGTCAGGCACGTGGAGCTCAACGGGTATGACACCGGGCTGATCATGCGGGTTGCGGGATTTGTCCGCAGGCTCCATGAAATGGGGTTTGTACCCTTAGACCTCAAGGGGGAGAACCTGCTCGTGGGAACGGATGCAATCTATCTCATCGACCTCGACAGACTCAAGCGCAGAAGGTTTCCCGGCATGCGGATCATCGCGAAGAACTTGAGCTATCTCAACGCCTCGTTCGCCAGGGAAATACCCCTTGCCGATCGGCTGCTCTTCCTTGACGAGTATGCCAAGGGGAACCCCCTTCTCAAGGGGAAGAAGGACGAGCTCGCCCGCCGCATCGGACGTCTCACTGCACGGAGAATCAAAACCCGGTATACCGAATAAAAAAGATTCGGGAGAACACTTAAGGGAATGAGGCGGCCAGTTTCAGTAGGAGACCGCGTCTGTGTCCGAACGGGTCGAGCGGATGACCACGGATACGCGGTTCGGCACACAGACGATGCTGTCCCCTGGTCTGCTTGCCGCGCCCATGTGCATGCACAGCTTGTTCGGACAGGGCGACCAGGCCATGGACGCCTTTCCCGAGCGGATCTCCACCAGGCTCTCGCCCAGGGGGCCGGGGACCCTGACATCCCCGTCCTCGGTGAGCGGCGCTTCACGGTAGAGGCCCTGGGCCGTGTACACCTGCACCCACGCAGGGTCACGCGATCCGGAGAGCCCGAGCGCCCACCAGAACCCTGCAAGGAACAGGAGCGCGGCGATCAGCACCAGATCGAACAGCCTGAGCCTCATACGGGTGCGCTTTCCCATATCCGGTGTATACCTTCTTCTCATGCCTAAAATCAACCGCGGCACGCTGCTCTTTTTCAGCGGCAGGATTCAGCGAGACTCAGGTCCCACCTCTCCAGGTCTTCTCCGAGGCAAACGCGAGAGGGGATCGTGGGGAAGGACAGGATCAGGGCTTACCGGGAATCAGAAAATCATCCGGTTGACCCGCAGGCCCCTATATGCCTATAGTCATAGGCCATATGCATACCAGTGTATTCAGCTCCCCAGGCATCAAGGCCACACAGGTTTCCGACACCGTCTATGTGATCCAGGGGAACAACCGGGCCCGGTCCCCCTTTTCCAATGCGGTCTGTGTTCTCGACCGGAGCACCCTCCTCATGGACTCTGGCTGCGGCCTCGACATCATCCATCAGGTGTGCTCCTGCTTACGGATCGATGCCGTGGTCCTCTCACACTCGCATCCTGACCACACCTCGGGCACGTGGCTTCTCCAGGATCTCTGCAGCCCCGATATCTCGGTGCCCCGCCAGGGGTCGGACAGCATCGCGCTTGCCGAAAAGCTCGCCCTGAGGTTCGTCGAGCAGGACCTGGCACAGCTGTGGAGAGAGACCTATCTCCCGGTCACGGGTTTCAGGGATTTTGTCTACACTTCGCAGTTCGACGACGGCACCGAGTTTTCCACCGGCAAGAACCGGTTCATCGCTATCCACACGCCGGGCCACCTCGCGGATCACTACTGCCTGTGGGAGCCGGACGAGAAGATCCTCGTAGGGTTCGACATCGATCTGAGCCCCTTCGGTCCCTGGTATGGAAACCCCGAATCAGACCCCGGGCTCTTCCGGAAATCCCTGGATAAGATCAGGGGTCTGCCTGCGGAGGTCTATGTCTCGTCCCATGCCCGGCCCGTCAAGCAACCCCACTTCATGAAGCGCATGCAGATATACGAGTCGGTCTTCCGCGAGCGGGACGAGGCACTCCTGAACATGGTCCCCCGGAATACGTGGATCGGGATCGAGGAGATCGTCGAGCAGTCACCCATCTACAAGAACGATTACCGCGCCCATCCAGACAAAATCTTGCGCTTCGGGGAAAGGCAGATGATCGGCAAGCACCTCGCGGGCCTCGTGAACCAGGAGCTGATCGCTGAAGAGCCCGGCGGAAGATTCCGCAAGCTCCTGCCCTGACAAAATCCTGCACCGCCTTCCCGGCGCCGCAGACGTGCGAAATCCCCCTTTAAACCGGTGCCTCGTCCCACAGGAGCACGTCTCTCCCCGGTCAGGACCCTGTTCCGGGCGTATCTGTGCTCAAGAAATATCCGTCATTTTCCGATTCTGCCATTACTGTGAGAGCTGCTTTGTCGAGGAGGATCATCATGTTCACCCAGGACGGACGGAGTCTGCCCGGATCTGAGCGATCCCCGGATGAGGGGGAAAAAGGCGGGATAGCTGAGAGAAATGTCGAAAATAGCTGAAAACCACTCGAAAAAGACGGTCGAACTCTTTCTTGACGACGAAAAGGCCCCTGTCACCATCCTGGTGGTCGACGACAGCCGGGTCGTGCGCACCTATCTGCAGTCTCATCTGCAGAAGGAAGGGTACCAGGTCATCGAGGCGAAAAACGGCAAGGAGGCAATCGAGCTGCTGTCCGACGACATCGGCATCATCCTGCTCGACCTGTGGATGCCCGAGATGGACGGCATGTCCTGTCTGCGCTATATCAGAGAGAATTTCCCCGACATCCCCACCATCATGCTCACCGTGAGCAACGAGGTGTCCAACGCTGTTGAAGCCATGAAGTACGGGGCGTTTGATTACGTCACTAAGCCGTTCAATCCCAGCGAGCTTCTGGCCCTGGTCCAGCAGGCCATCCGCACGAGGATCCAGGCGAGGCGCTTGCGCAGGATGGAGGACGAGCTCCTCAAGGCCCGGGAGCACGAGATCACCATCGCATCCAGGATCCAGCAGACCCTTCTTTTGGGCGGCCGGCCGAAGAACCTCAAGGGGATGAAGATCGGTGATCTCACCATCGCATCCAAGAAGATCGACGGCGATTTCTACGACTTCTTCATGGTAAACGACACCTGCCTCGACGTCATCGTGGGCGATGTCATGGGCAAGGGCATCCCTGCAGCGCTCATGGGAGCGGCGGCAAAGCAGCACTTCATGGGTGCGCTTTTCAGAATGGCCCGCGTCTCTGAGGCCGAAGAGCTCCCCTCCCCCGAGGAGATCGTTTCTGAAGTGCACGAGGAAATGATCGGCCGGATGAACGAGCTGGAGACCTTCTTCACCCTGTGCTACGCGCGGTTTGACACGGCCCGGAAGCTGGTGAGCTACGTGGATTGCGGGCATATGCGCACCATTCACTATCATAGCGACACGGGCACCTGCACCCTTCTCCAAGGAGTGGACATGCCGCTCGGTTTTCCAGGGCAGAAGGGGTTCAAGCAGGTTCTGGTTCCCTTCACGGACGGCGATCTCTTTTTCTTCTATTCCGACGGGCTGACCGAGGCCAAGAACCCCAAGTGCGAGTTCTACGGCGAGAAACGCCTGACGGATTTCGTGCGGGGCCACGCCTTTCTCGAACCCCAGGACCTGTGCAGGGCCGCCTGGAAAGATATCGTGGAGTTCTCGCAGACCGAGAGCTTCTCCGACGACTTCACCTGCGTGGCGGTCAAGATCGAGATACCCGAGCCGGAAGAGCGCTACAACCAGGAATGGAAGCTGGAGGTGCCCTCTGACCTGGGCGAGCTGGGAAGGGTGCGCTCGCTCATCCGTGATATGTGCAAAGGCCTCGGCTCGAATCTGGTGGACGACGAAAAGATAAAGATGATCCAGATCGTGGCCACGGAGATCATGACCAACATCATCAAGCATGCATACCAGGGAAAGCCCGGCGAAACCATCGCCATCGAGGGAAAAACCTCACGCGACGAGATCATTCTCTACTTCTACGACTGGGGAATCGAGTTCGATTTCGCCTCGGCCCCCAAGCCGGTATTCGACGGGTCCAGGGAAGACGGCTTCGGGCTCCATATCATTGCCCATACCGCGGACTATGTCCGCTATTCCCGCGACAGCAGCGGTAAAAACTGTGCATGTGTGACATTCTTCCTGCAAAGGAGGGAATAAGGGTGAAACTCCTCACTGAAAACATCGACGGCATCGTGGTCATCTCGTCTCTGCCCAAGGTTCTCGATGCGAGCAATGCAATGGAGTTCAAGGAGGGTGTTTTCAAGATCATCGAGCAGAGTTCACAGGCGGTGTTCGATATGAGCGCCGTGCAATTCATCGATTCGGCCGGATGCGGCAGCCTCATCACCACGCTCAGGCGTCTCAAGGAGGCCGGCGGCACCCTGAAGCTCTGCGATGTCCCGAAGCAGGTGCGCTCTGTGCTCGAGCTGGTGAGAATGCATAAGATCATCGACATCTACAACACCAGGGAAGAGGCGCTGCGGTCTTTCACGGTCGAGCACTGAGGGCGCCGGGACAAAGAGATCTGCACACCTCTCCTATCACGAGATCACCGGATGACCAGGGGCGTCCCGAAAAACAGGGTGCTTCTCTTCCACTACCCGCAAGATGATTGCGGCCACCCCTTTTACTAGACGTACTGTTCCGCGAGAACACGGATGAAATCCTCGCACAATCATCGCATCGACCTGGTTGAAGAGCTCTATGAGCGCTACGGGAAAAACCCGGGGCTCTCCACCTTCAGGCACAATTTCCGCTTCTGGCGGAAGAAGACCGCATGGACAACGGTCGTGGGCGGGGCGCATCTGGTAAAGCGGCTGCTTGACATCCTGGTCTCCTCCTTTCTTCTCATCGCGCTGTCCCCCCTCTTCGTTCTCATCGCCTTTTCCATCAAGCTCACCGACAGAGGTCCGGTCCTCTACTGGCAGACACGGGTTGGCAAGTGGGACCAGGAATGGGCTTCAACGTGCTACACGAAGAAACGAGGATCATAGTCCAGAGCCTTCCGGTAGGTGCGGGGGAGGCATGCTCGGGCATGAACGTTCTCCAGTCCATGCTCATCGCAGGTTCTGCCCTGGCATTTCTCTTTATCGGCAGGTACCGTAGCTACTGGTGGAACATCCCGGTCCTGGTGATCATTGCCTGGCTCGCCAACACCTCGAGGATCATTATCCTGTGCGCGGCCGCTCTGACCCTGGGCTCGGAGTTCGCCCTGGGGATATTCCATACCTGGGGCGGATGGATTGTGCTCGCCCTGATGCTCTTTCTCTCCTGGGCCGTTTCTCTGCCCAGGAATCATACCTGCGCAAGACCGCAACCCTTTCGTCTGCATGAGAAGACCTTCTCTCATCACGCTCCTCATCTGCGCCTACTGTATCCTGTGCTCGCTTGATCTCGCAGAGACCTAGCTGTCTTCTTCGAGCATTCCTGCGGGCGTGGCTGCCTTTGCCTGTGGTTCTCGCCGGTGGCGATCTTCTGGTTACGGCAGACAAAATCTCATCCTGAGGTCCCAGACAGACCGGTCCTGCTGGGTTTCGCCCTTCTTCTCTCCTTTTTCGGCGGGGTGGGATCACTGCATGTCCTGGGTCATACCGGGCTGGCAGATCAGAAATAAGACCTTAGTTCCCATCCAAGGGGGTGAGGCGTTGCTCCTGCAACTGGAGAAGGACAATATGATCAGGGAAACGGCATACTGGTTCTCCAACGGCAGGCAGCGCCACACCTCGGTGATGCGATACTGGCTTCAGGCGACCTTGAGGAGGATAATCCTGGGCCGCTCGGATAAGGAGCCTGTACTGATCATGCTCCAGTCTGTGGAAGACCACGCCCTGAATCTCAGCGAGGTGCTGGATCAGTTCGGGGTGCTGTTCGATATCTAGCGACCATATTGTTAAGAAAGAGAGAGTATATGCCTGCATCCGGAGCATTCCATTCATGAAGCGCGAACCCATCATCATTCTCGGCGTACCCATTGACCGTCTCACCATGGATCAGACGGTTGAACAGATCTTCCATCTCGTGGACTGTTATGCCCATGACGGCAGACCCAGGCTCGTCTGCACGGTGAACGCGGATTTCCTGACGAACACCCTGAGCTGGAATTTGCGGAAGTCCTCCCATCCCGAGCTCCAGAAGATACTCCGGAGAGCGGATTTAACAACCGCCGACGGAATGCCCCTGGTATGGGCGAGCAGGCTCCTGGGACCGGCACTGAGCGAGCGGGTCACCGGAGCAGACCTCGTACCCTGTATCGCACGTGAGGCCGCCGTCAGAGGGAAATCCCTCTACCTTCTGGGCGGAAACCCCGGAGCGGCCGAGAAGGCTGCAGCCAGGCTCCAGCAGGCCAATCCGGGCCTGAAGATCGCCGGTTGGGACTCGCCCTTCGTCCATATCCAGGGGATGAGGCTCCCGGAGTCATATGAGGGCGACAGCGGAATCGTCGAGAAGATCAATGAGTCAGGGGCCGATATCCTGCTCATCGCATTCGGCAACCCCAAGCAGGAGATGTGGTTCGAGCGGAACAGAGACCGTTTGAAGGTGCCGGTGTCCATCGGGGTAGGAGGCACCTTTGATTTCATTGCCGGGTCTGTGTCCCGTGCACCGCTGTGGATGCAGAACGCGGGCATGGAATGGCTCTGGCGGTTATCCCGGGACCCGGCACGCCTGTGGAAGCGCTACCTCATCGACCTGCTTAAGATCGGCTCGCTCCTGTGGCCCTCGGTCTTTTTCCATCAGTACACCCGTATGACGACACCCCACGGCTACCTGAAAAAATGCAAAAACGAGATCGTCTCCAGGCACGGCAGCAGGGGGGCCCGCGAGTATCTCCATGTCGTCCTTCCCGGTATTCTCGATGCCGGATCCGCTGAACGGATACAGTCACTCGTTCCCCGGAAACCGGCTGCTCACCTCATCCTCGATTTCAGCGAGGTGGGGTTTGCCGACTCCGCGGGGTTGGGAATCATCCTGAATATCATCCTTCTCATGGATGCATCCGCTTTCGGGGTATTCTTTGTGGGACTGAGCAAGGGCATGAGAAAAAACCTGAGATACAATCGCCTGTACGACCTGGTGTCCCGCCGTGAATATCACACCCTGGACGATGCCCTGCGAGCACTGGATAAGGCGGACCGCAATCCTTCGCTCCGGTATGAGCTGGAAAAAAACGGCACCAGGATCACCCTTCGTCTCCAGGGCGAGCTCTGCATGCCTGATATTCCACATGACCTTGTCAGGATCCTCTCATCCAATAGAGATAAATCGGCCTGGGAAATCGACCTCGGCGGGCTGCGGTTCATCGACTCGGCGGGCATCGTCTTTCTCTTTCATCTCAAACAGGCCCTCAAAGAGAAGGGGAAGTCCTGCTCACTGATACGAGCCGGGGGCGATGTGGCACGGATGCTCAAGGTAACAGGTGCCCGGGCATTTCTCTGACCGGCCCTTCCTCATGGGCGGGATGGGGTATCTCCCGCGTTATGAAATCCGGCCTTTGGCCGGATTTTTTATGTCTGCATCCTGACTTTGCGGTGCATGGCACGCTTGGGGCGCCCAAGTGGAGAAACCTGCACGGTTCGTTGATGTGCCGCGCGGCTGCGTACATGCAAAGCGCCCAAGAGAGCACCTGCGCGATCACGGCCCGGATGCCCCTCCCTCGAACCGGGATGCCCTGAAAGGAGGCGCTAGAACATGAACCTCCTCCAGGCGATGTTCAGGACCAGGCCGATGCATATCCAGTTGATGAGCATGAAGGAGCCGCCATAGCTGATGAACGGCAGGGGCACGCCCACGACCGGGAATATCCCGATGGCCATGGCGATGTTGATGAAGATGTGCAGGGTGAAGAATGCCGCCACCCCGAAACAGATCATGGTGCCGAACCGGTCTTTCGCCTTGAAGCCGATCTGGGTTATCTTGGTCACCAGGGCGACATACAGGAGCAGGAGCAGGGCCGAGCCCGCGAATCCCCACTCCTCGGCCACCACCGAAAAGATGAAATCCGTATGGTGCTCGGGCAGAAACCTCAGCTGTGTCTGCGTACCTTCCAGAAACCCCTTCCCCAGAAGACCTCCCGAACCAACGGCGATCTTTGACTGCAAGGCATGGTAGCCGCTTCCCAGCGGGTCACGGGAGGGATCGAGAAAGGTGAGGATCCTTAGACGCTGGTATTCCTTGAGTGAAAACCAAATGAACGGCATGGCGGATATGAACACGATCAACAGACCGACAAAGGTTGACCTCTTGATCCCCAGGAGAAGCATCAGAGTGCAGGAGATGAGGGTCACGATCCCGGCGGTCCCCAGATCCGGCTCCACGAGGATGAGCCCCACGGGAATGAAGATGAAGAACGCCGGCAGCATGAGCTCCCGGATGCCGTAGCCCTGGATGTGTTTTTTCTGCTCTCCCCAGTATGCCAGCCAGATGATCACGATGAGCTTGGCCAGCTCCGAGGGCTGGATGCCTAAGGGGCCGAGAGAGATCCACCTCCGTGCCCCGGAGATCTCCCTCCCTACGATGAGCACCAGGACGAGCCCGAAGACCATGAGGATATACAGGGGCCAGGCCGACCTCAGCAGCACGCGGTAATCCACGACAAACACGACGATCATCACCAGCATGCCGATCGCGATCCACATGAGCTGCTTGTAGAAGATGGTCATGCTGGTGCCCCGCGACGAGCTGTACAGACACAGAAGCCCGATGAATATGATTGCCAGGGCCGTGGTGATGAGACCCCAGTCGATATTATCGGTTATCCTGGCATACCTGCTCATCACCCGGTCCTTTGCATGCGTAATATTCTTTAATCACATCCCTGACCACCGGTGCGGCGATGCTCGATCCGCTCCCTCCGTGCTCAATGATGGCGACCGCCACGATCTCGGGATTCTCGACCGGAGAAAACCCGAAGAACCATGCATGATCCCTGATCTTATAGGGAAGATCGGACTGATCGGGAAGGTTGGAGGTATATCCGCTCACCACCTGCACGGTACCGGTTTTTCCCCCCATGGCGAAGTTCGGGTCCCTCACGGCCCGGGCAGTGCCCTTCTCCGATTCCACAACGGCCTTGAGCCCTTCCCGTATGACCGCGAGATCCGCCTCACGGATGTTCAGGGTCCGTTCCATGTTTATCTCGGTAGAGGCCAGAATCCTCGGCGTCATGACATTGCCCCCGTTCACCACGCTGCTCATGACCTTAGCCATCTGCATGGGGGTGACCAGGGTGAAGCCCTGCCCGATCGCGGTAATCACACTCTCGCCCTTGTGCCACTGCTCGCCGAACCGGCGGTATTTCCACTCTTTGGTTGGCACGAGCCCTGAGAGCTCGTCCTTGAACTCGATACCGGTGGGCCTCCCCAGCCCCAGATCGAGGCAGAACGCGGAGATCCGGTCGATGCCAAGCCTTTCGCCAAGCACATAGAAGTAGACGTCGCAGGACTGGGCAAGGGCGGAGACGAGGTCCACGTTTCCATGCCCTCCCCTGCGCCAGCACTTGAAGGTGGAATCTCCCAGACTGTACGCACCCGGACAGTACACGGTATCCTGAGGGGTGATGAAGTTGTTTCTCAGCGCCAGGGCGGCAATAATCACCTTGAACACAGACCCGGGCGAGTACTGCCCCCGGATCGGCCTGTTTTCAAGTGGGTGCATGGGGTCCTCGACGATCCCTTTCCAGACCTCGGGCGCCATGGGACGTAAGAATACATGCGGATCAAAGCCGGGCGATGAGACCATGGCCAGGATGTCTCCGGTCCGAGGATCCATGGCTACGACCGACCCCGCCCGGCCGGCCATGGACTTGTAGGCGGCGAGCTGGAGCCTCTTGTCGATAGTGAGCACTACGTCCTGACCCGGCACCGGCGGCTTCTCGTCCAGGATCTTCGTTTTCCTCCCCATGGCATCCACCTCGAAGATCCGAACCCCCTTGGTTCCCCGCAGCGTTTCCTCGCAGATGCTCTCCACACCGGTCTTGCCGATGGGATCTCCAGGGGCGTACGGAGATCCGTGCTTCAGGTCATCAAGCTGCTTTCGGGATATCTCACCCAGGAAGCCCAGAACATGGGAGCCCAGCTCCTTGAGCACATAGTCCCGCTCGCTCGTGGCGTCGATGGACACCCCGGGCAGGGTATAGAGCTGGGCCTCGATGCTCGCCATCTGGTGGAAGCTGATGTCCTTGGCCAGGGCAACGGGATTGTACGGCCTTTTCTTCGCCTCCCTGATCCTCTGGACCATGTCCTCCTCATCGCTGCCCAGGATTTCGGCGAGACGGTGAGCGATAGAGGAGACATCCGAGATGTCTTCCGGTATCGCGATGAGGTTGTATGCGGGCCGGTTGTCTGCAAGGACCTCCATGTTCCGGTCCAGGATCTTGCCCCTCTGAGCGGGAATGCTGACGATCCTGATCCGGTTGTTCCGGGCCAGGCTCTCATAGTAAGACCCCTTGAACACCTGCATGTTCATGAGCCTCAGCAGAAGGATGGTGAAGAGGACGAACACGAAGGCGATGAAGATCTTCGCCTTCCACTTCAGGTCGTCGTCGATATGCGGCCCGGGTATATTGTTTGTATTATTCATATTCCAGTTCATATACCGTCTGGAGCCGGCCCACGATATACACCATCATCGGGCTTAAGCATCCGGTGAGCACGGCGCCTGCCGCGAGGGGAGATGTTGTCCCCTTCAGGTAGGAGAAATCCGAGAGAAACGCCATGGCCACCACGAAAAGGAAGTAGAAAAAGATCCCCAGAAGGGCCTGCGTATAGGCGTTCTCCAGGTAGATGAAGTTCTTCAGCACCTCGATGGCCAAGAAGATGAAAATATACAGCAGGGGAATGAGACCGAGCCGCGCCCCGGAAAAGGCCTGCAGGATGAGCGAGCCGAGAATCACGAAGGGGAACCCCTGGGAGAAGGGAACGAATATGATCTGCCCGATGATCATTCCGATGAAGAAATCCACCCTGAGCGGCGCCCAGACGGCAGGAATGACAGTCGCCTCCATCAGGATTGCGACAAAGAGTATTCCGAAGAGGCTAATCTGAAACTTCCACACCTTGAGCAATGCCGAATACCTCCTCGATCTTTTCCATCTTCACGCAAGGCTCTACAATGATATCCGCAAAAATCTGGCGATCGTCCTTCCTGACCTCCCGGACGTACCCGAGCTTCAAACCCTTGGGAAACATGCCGAGCAGCCCTGAGGTCACCACGGAATCCCCCACCTTCACATCCTCTACGCTGCGTACATACTCCAGGCTCAGCAGGCTCTCCCCTCTGCCTTTTATGATCCCCTTGACCCGGGAAGACTCGATGAGGGCGGGAATGGAGCTGTTGGGGTCGGTAATGAGCAGGACCTGGGCTGTGTGGGGGGAGACCGCGATCACCTTGCCGATCACACCGCTTGGGTTGAGGATGGGTGTGTTGATGCCGAATCCGCTGCGCGAGCCCTTGTCGATGATCACGGTTTTGAATACGTGGGTGATATCCTGGGAGAGGACGCTTGCAGGGATCAGGGAGAAATCGTGAAACTTCCCCTTGAAATCCAGCATGGCCCGGAGCCGCTCATTCTCGTTTTCGAGTTCCTGAAGCCGCATGGTCCGCACGCGGAGCTCATTCAGCTCTTTCTGAAGCGTTTCGTTCTCGTAGCTGGTGTTCACCAGGAATACATAGTGGTTCCAGATGCCTGCAATAAAGGAAAAGGGCGCTCTCACCACCCGCTCGAAGATGCCGTATCCCTCGCGGATGCTGCTGATGCCCAGAGATGAGGAACTGTACTGTCCGGTTGAGAGCAGAACAAGGATCAGGGCCGCAGCCCCAATAAGCAGAGCAACCCTTGTGCTACTTCGCGCCATCAACTCGAAATCGTGACATCTCGAAGGAGATCGATGTCATCGAGAAGTTTGCCTGCACCCCTGGCCACTGCCGAGAGAGGATCTTCGGCGATGATCACCGGCAGCCCGGTTTCCTCCCTGATAAGCCTGTCGAGATTCCGGTAGAGCGACCCGCCGCCGGTGAGCACGATGCCGCGGTCCACGATATCGGCGGCCAGTTCGGGCGGCGTCTGCTCCAGGGCGACCCGCACGGCGTCGATGATGGTCCGGATGGGCCCCTGGCACGCCTTGCGGATCTCTTCGGAGCTGATGGTGAATATCTTGGGGATGCCGTCCACCAGGTCCCGGCCCTTGACCTCGATGGTCTTCTCTACATCGTCCGAGGCGGCGGAGCCGATCATGATCTTGATGATCTCCGCGGTCCTTTCACCGATGAGCAGGTTGTACTCGCGCTTGATGTACTGCATGATGGCCTGGTCGATCTTGTCTCCGGCCACACGGACACTGTTCGTGTAGACGATGCCCGACAGCGAGATCACCGCCACCTCGGTGGTGCCCCCGCCTATGTCAACGATCATGGAGCTGATCGGCTCGGTCACGGGCAGGCCCGCCCCGATGGCTGCCGCCATGGGCTCGGCTACGATGAACACCTCGCGGGCGCCTGCGGCCTCGGCGGATTCCTTGACCGCCCTCTTCTCCACCTGAGTGATCCCCGAGGGGACACAGATGATGGCCCTGGGCCTCACGCCGAGCCTGCGCTGGTGCACCTTGGTGATGAAGTATTTCAGCATGGCCTCGGTGGCCTCGAAATCGGCGATCACGCCGTCTTTCATGGGCCGGATGGCCTGGATATTCTCAGGGGTTCTTCCCAGCATTTTCTTGGCCTCGGTTCCCACGGCGACGATCCTGTTTACACCGCCGTGCTCCATCTTCACCGCCACCACCGAGGGTTCGGACAGGACAATACCCTTATCTCGGGCATATACAAGGGTATTTGCCGTACCCAGATCAATGGCAAGATCGCTGGAGAACATCCCGAAAATCCATTCGAAGAACATAGATGCCCACTCCTTTCCTTCATGCGGCGCTATTGATAGGCCGTCTTAGCAAATACCCACCTCTTTTACAAGAGAAGAGAAGAAAGCGCTCGTCTCTTGCACAAAGCCCCCGCTTATGATAGCAATGCAGCACGATGCAGAAAAGTTGTACCATAATACTGGCCGCAGGAAAAGGCACCAGATTAAAATCTGAAACACCGAAGGTTCTGCACGAGATTCTCGGCCTGCCGCTGATCTATTATCCCCTCAACCTTGCCGCGAAACTCGGTTCAGAGACCATCTGCGTAGTAGGTCACGGCAGGGATGCCGTCGGGGCGTACCTCGAGCGCTTCCCTGTCCGGCAGGTCGTCCAGGACCCTCCGCTTGGGACCGGCCATGCCGTTCTCATGGCCCGGAGGGCACTGGAAGAGACCGATGCAGAGAATGTCATCATCCTGCCCGGAGACATGCCCCTGGTGGAGTATTCCTCGCTGGCATCCCTCATGGAGGTCTACCGTGCGTCCCATTCCCCCATCGGCGTCCTTACCGCCCGCATGCCCGACCCCACCGGCTACGGGAGGATCGTGCGGGACTGGGAAAACCGCATGATCGCCATCGTCGAACACCATGAAGCCGATGAACGGCAGCGGATGATCGACGAGATCAACACCGGGGTCTACGTCATCGACAAGTCCTTTCTCCTGCGCGCCGTAGAGGGCCTCTCTCCGGACAATGCAAAGCAGGAGTTCTATCTCACCGACATCGTGCGCATGGCACGGTTCGCGGCTTCCTATCAGGTCCCCGATTACCGCGAGGCCCACGGCATCAACTCCCGCGCCCAGCTCTGCGAGGCAGCCCAGGTCATGCAAATGCGGGTCAACCGGGCGCTCATGGACGAGGGCGTGACCCTCTTGGACCCCTCAACCGCCTGGATAAGCCCGCTCGCCCGCATCGGCAAAGACGTCGAGATATGGCCGAACGTCCATATCCTGGGTGAATGCCGGGTTGACTCACAGGTGCGGATCATGCCAAATACCTGGATCAGGAACTCATGTATCGGAACCAGGAGTATCATCAGAAACGGCAGCATGATTGAGAACGCCACGATCTCACCGGATTCGGATCTTCCCGCACATTCAGTGATCGACGGGTCTCACATCGGCTGATTGACTGAGACAGCAAGAAACCCTACATATAACCCATGGAATGGATTAAGAACATCTTCAAGAACACCGACGAACAGAAACCGGCCGCAAAAGAGGAATATCCCGGGATACTCCCCGTCCTTCCTCTCAAGGACGCCGTGCTGGTCCCGGACGGGCTCCTCCCGCTTATCGTGTCGAACCCCGCATCCATCTCTCTGGTCAAGGAGCTCTATGCCGCCGACTCGCCCGTGGTGGCGGTGGGAATACGGGAAAGCTGCGAGAGCGAGTCCGAGCTGTGGGACAACCTTTACCGGATCGGGTGCATGGCGAAGATCACCAAGATCTCCCAGACCAAGAAAGACGAGCTGTCCATCATGATCCGGGGGATACAGAAGGCATCTCTTGACGAGAATGTCTCATCCGATCCATACCTGGTGGTGCGGGTGACCTACCTGCGCGAGCACATGGAGCCGGACAAGGAGGTCTTCGCCCTGGCGCATTCCACCCGGGACATCCTCAACAGCCTCGCACGTCTCTCGTACCACAACCTGGAGACCGTGCTGGTGAATCTCTCCAAGCTCAAAGACCCTGCCATTCTGCTGAGCACGGCCACCACAAACCTTCCCATCCCGGTGGCCAGGAAACAGCAGATCCTCGAGGAGAACGACCTGCACACCAAGTACATGCTTCTCCACGAGTCCCTCCTGAACGAGCTGGAGATCCTGGAGCTCTCCTTGAAGATATCCGAGCGGGCCAAGGGCGAGATCAACAACGCCCAGCGCGAGTACTACCTCAGGCAGCAGCTCAAGGCCATCAAGAAGGAGCTGGGCGACACCCAGGGGGATATCGAGGACGAGATCGAAGAATTGAAGAAAGAGATCGAGGCCAAGGGACTGCCCGAAGGGGTGAAGCGAGAGGTGGACAAGGACATCAAGCGCATCACCCGGATGCAGCCGGGCTCATCCGAGTACGTCACCATCCGGACCTATCTCGACTGGATTCTCGATCTTCCCTGGCACGAAAAGACCGAGGACAATCTTGAGATCCAGAACGTAGAGGATATCCTCAATCAGGATCATTTCGACCTGCGCAAGCCGAAGAAGCGGATACTCGAATATCTCTCGGTGAAGAAGCTCAAAAACGACCTGAAAGGCCCCATCCTGTGCTTCGTGGGTCCTCCGGGGGTGGGGAAGACCTCCCTGGGCAAGTCCATAGCCCGGGCCATGGGCAGAAAGTTCGTCCGCATCTCGCTCGGAGGCGTACGCGACGAGGCCGAGATCCGGGGACACCGGAGGACCTATATCGGCGCCATGCCCGGCAGGATCATCAGCGGCATCAAAACGGCGCAGAGCACCAACCCGGTCTTCATGCTCGACGAGATCGACAAGCTCTCCCACGACATCCACGGAGATCCGGCCTCGGCCTTGCTGGAGGCCCTCGATCCGGAGCAGAACACCCACTTTGTCGACCACTATCTCAACGTGGATTACGACCTCTCCCAGGTGTTCTTCATCACGACCGCCAATGTCATCGACACCATCCCGCCTGCGCTCAAAGACCGGATGGAGATCGTGGAGATCGAGGGATACACCCACGAGGACAAGGTCCAGATCGCCCGGCACCACCTGATCCCCCAGGAGATCGAGGCAAACGGGCTTGAGGGCCGTCAGATCGATTTCACTCAAGAGGCTATCGACCACATCATCCGCTCGTACACCCGGGAGTCCGGGGTGAGGAACCTCAAGCGCGAGATCGCTTCCTGCCTGCGGGTGATCGCATCCAAGGTGGCAAAACAGGAAGGGGATAACTTCGTGGTGGACAAGCCCTTCGTGGAACAGGCCCTGGGGCCTGTGCGCTTCCTTCCCGAGGCCAGACACCGGACCCGGGTTCCGGGTGTGGCCACCGGGCTTGCATGGACCCCCTATGGAGGAGAAATCCTTTTCGTGGAATCGGCACTGGTGGAAGGCAAGGACGAGATGATCCTCACCGGCCAGATGGGCGACGTGATGAAGGAATCGGCCCGGATCGCCCTGAGCATCATCAAGGGTGCGGCCCGGCCCATCCAGCAGGGCAAGGGCGTCCACATCCACGTCCCTGCAGGGGCCATCCCCAAAGACGGCCCGTCCGCCGGCGTCACCCTGGTGACCTCGCTCATTTCGCTCATGACCGGCAAGGTGGTGCGGGAAAACCTGGCCATGACCGGCGAGATCACCCTGCGGGGCGTGGTCCTGCCCGTAGGCGGCATCAAGGAGAAGGTGCTGGCGGCGCGCCGGGCCGGTATCACCGAGATCATCCTGCCCAGGATGAACGAAAAGGACCTGGGCGACATCGAACCGGACGTGATCCGGGACCTGACAATCCACTACGTGGAGAATATCGGCGAGGTCATCGAGCTGGCCTTCCCGGACGCCAAGGATGAAATCCTCCCCCTGGTGCCGGTATTTGAGCTTGATGACAAAGGCGAGGTCAAGCCTGCAGTCAGAGCCTAGCCATACACGTACGTGCCGCCTCGGCCACGGCATCGAGCACGTCCGGAGTATGGGCGGTGCTCACGAACAGGGCCTCGAAGGGCGAGGGCGCGAGGTAGACGCCCTGATCGAGCATGAGGTGGAAGAACCGGGCGTATCTCTCAGCATCGCACGCCATGACCTGCTCGAACGTCTCGACCGACCCTTCAGAAAAGAACAGCCCTGCCATGCTCCCCAGACGATTGATCTTCAGAGCGATGCCTGCCGAGCGGGCGGATTCTCCCATGCTCTCCGTCAGCCATGCCAGTGATCGCTCCAGGGCGGGATAGGGATTTTCCCGCTTGAGTATGGCGAGCGTTGCAAGTCCCGCCGTGACGGCCACGGGATTCCCGGCAAGGGTGCCGGCCTGATAGACCGGGCCTTCAGGGGCGAGCATCGACATGATGTCGGCCCTTCCGCCGAAGGCGCCGACCGGCATCCCGCCGCCGATGATCTTGCCCAGACAGGTGAGATCGGGCCTTATGCCCGACATGTCCTGGTACCCGCCGTAGCAGAACCTGAAGCCCGTAATCACCTCGTCGAAGATCAGCAGTGCCCCATGCTCCCGGGTAATCTCCCTGAGGCTCTCCAGAAAGCCCTTGCGGGGAAGCACGATATTCATGTTCCCGGCCACCGGCTCCACGATCACTGCCGCCACCCGGGAGCCGTGCGCGGCCATGAATGTGCGGAGAGCATCAGCGTCGTTGTAGGGTAACACGGCCGTGGTGGATGCAATGGCACCGGGAACACCCGAGGTGTCGGGGACGCCGAAGGTGAGCGCACCTGAGCCCGCTCTGGCCAGGAGGCTGTCCACATGCCCGTGGTAGCATCCTTCGAACTTGACGATAAGATCGCGGGAGGTGAACGCCCGGGCGAGCCTGACTGCACTCATAGTAGCCTCGGTGCCGGAGTTGACGAGCCGTACCTTGTCCATGGAAGGGACGGCCTCGCACAGCCGCTCGGCCATCTCCACCTCGAGCTCGGTGGGGGCGCCGAAGCTCATCCCCCTGCCGGCCTGTCTGCTCACAGCCTCTACCACCTCGGGATGGGAGTGCCCGAGGATCATGGGACCCCAGGAGAGCACGTGGTCGATGTATCGCTTGCCCTCGGCATCGATCAGGTAGGGGCCTTTCGCCTCCCGGATAAACCTGGGGGTGCCGCCCACCTTGCCGAAGGCCCTCACCGGAGAATTCACCCCCGAAGGTATATGCGCCTTTGCCCGTTCGAAGAGCTCAAGATTCTTCACCGCCGCCCTCCCTGAAATAGTTCATGGACGATTTCTTCAGTTCTCTGAGGCTCCAGTACACCCGGTACCTGTCGATGCCGAGCTCGGACGAAATCTCTCCGATGACCCGGAGGACCTCGTCGTCCGTCCTGCCGTGGATCATGGAAAAAAGATTGTACTCCCCGAAGCCGGGACGCTCGTAGCAGTGGGAGACCTCCCGCCGGCAAGCGAGCTCGCGCCCGATCCGGTCGACCTGATCTCCGGGCACGGCCCACACGACCATGGCGCCCGATGAGAAACCTGTCTGCCGGTGGCGCAGTATAGCCTTGACGCTCCGGATGACCCCCTGCCGCCTGAGCAGCTCGAGCCGGGAGATGAGCTCACCCGGTTCGATCCCAAGCGTCTGCGCCCAGGCATCGAAAGGCCTCTTTTCAACCGGCAGGTCATCCTGGATGAGCCAAAGGAGCTTCCTGTCTATCCCGTCGACCCTCTTCACGGTGAAGAATCTACACCAGTTTCGGAAAAAGGTTCAACCCTTAAAGCCCCCGGCCTCAGGCCTTCAGAGGATAGCGGCGATGAGACGTACCGCCCGGCACACCCTCTTTCATATGAAAAAAGCTTTCACCGGTTTTCCCCCGCTGCACCGATGCACAGTGCGAGTAATAACCCTGCCGGACCGGAGGCTGTATTACCCATGCATTATCAACAACTTGATTGCAATAATGAGGCATCAGCGGAAAAGGCGCCAAAAAAAACCTGCTTGCATTATGAATCACTATTCAGTAGTATGCATGAATGGCAATAACCCGGGGCATAGGATAATGGACAATAGAGAAAAGAAAAAAATGTATCTTACGGTTGCTGATTTGAGCACCATGGGAATCGCCATGGTGCTGTGCATCCTCCTTGGCCTCGCGGCAGGCTTCTATCTGGACAGAACGTTCGGTACAGAACCCATCCTCACCCTGTTGTTCATCTTCGGCGGCATCCTCGCCGGATTCCGGATCATGTACAAGACCTACATGAGATTCTTCAGCGAAGGAAAGTCCGATGGCCCCGATCACAAGTAAAGACCCCGTACAGAAGCGCATCGAGACCATTTCTGTCGGCATCTGGCTCCTGCTGTGCCTGGCGAGCCTCCTTGTCCTGGGCATGCACTTCGCCTCCGGGGTATTCATCGGCGGGGTGGTGTGCATGATCAATTACCAGTGGCTCTACCGGCATGCCAAGGCCGCCGTCACGCTTACCGCCCGGCAAGGAAGATCGTTCATGGCCAGGCGCTACTTCATCAGGCTGCTCACTATGGGCGTCGTTCTCTACCTGCTGATCGCCTATGTGAAAGTAGATATCTTCGGACTCCTGCTCGGGTTATCCGTCATCATCCTGGGTATCATGAGCTACGCGTGTTTCACGTATATTTTCGAGGGAGGGAACTGATATGGAACACGGCTATCTTGTATTAGATTTCATCAACAAACCCCTTTACCATTTCCTGCACGAACACTTCCATCTCACCGACGGCAACCACATGATCCAGGTTACCTTCACGTGGTTCTACATGATCATCATCATCCTGCTGTCGTTCCTCGTGGCACGCAGCATCAAACTGGTTCCCGGCAGACTTCAGAACTTTCTCGAGGTGGTGATCGGCGGGCTCAAGGGATTGCTGGTGGACACCATGGGTGAAAAGGGAATGATCTTTTTCCCGCTCATGGCTACGATCTTCCTCTTCATCCTCGTGTGCAACCTGGGCGGCATCATCCCGGGGTTCTATTCTCCCACCGCCAATCTCAACACCAATCTCTCCATGGCACTGACGGTCTTTCTCCTCACCCACATCGTCGGCGTGAAAATCCATGGTGTAAAATATATCAAGCAGTTCTTCGGGCCTGTCTGGTGGATGGCGCCCATCATGTTTCCGGTGGAGGTGATCGGACACCTCGCAAGGCCCCTGTCACTGACCATGCGGCTCTTCGGGAACATCTTCGGTGAGGACCTGGTGCTCATCGTGCTGCTCATCCTCGTTCCCTTCCTGATGCCTATCCCCATGCTCGTGCTCATGCTGTTCACCTCTCTCCTGCAGGCCTTTGTGTTCACCCTCCTCGCAATGATGTACATCAGCGGGGCAATGGAGGAGGGACACTAGGAAACGGTCGATGCTTCCGGAGATACGTCCTGATTGATGCTGAATGAGAAAAAAGCTGGTGAGTCCTGCGGTTGCTCGCCAGCTTTTTGATAATATTGCGCTGAAAACAAAATATTAGGAGGATTTTATGAAAAAGGTTTTTTATTGTTTGGGGGCTTCGGTATTCTTCATGGCAGTCTTTGCAACCATGGCCTTCGCCCAGGAGGGCGGCGCAAGCCCTGAGGCAATCCAGTTCTTCAGCTGGATCGCCGTTGCCACCGGTATCGGCATGGGCATCGCGGCCATAGGCACCGGTATCGGACAGGGTCACGGCGTGCAGGGGGCCTGCGACGGCATCGCCCGGAACCCTGAGGCATCGGGCAAGATATTGACGGCACTCATTCTCGGTCTGGCAATGATCGAGTCTCTGGCCATTTACGCACTCGTCATAGAGCTCATCCTGCTCTATGCAAACCCCTTCCTTCAGTACGTCGTAGGATAAGAAGAGTGAAGGCCCGGGGCGGCCTCTGACAGGAGGCTGCCCCGCTTAAAACAAAGGGGCCGCCTCTTCATTCAGGTTTTATCACCAGCAGGGCTTAAAAGAAATAAAACCGCTTTCGTTCGAAAGACCATCTTCCCTTTTCCGGATGACAGACGCTTCTCTCCCATGCGAAAAGGCAGCCGATTGTCTCCGATACAGGTCCAACCCGGGCGCTGGAACGGCCCCTGAGCAGGCCGGGGCATAAAGCGCGCCGCTTTAAGCCCCGGGGCCTAATCCCCGGGATCTTCCCCGGTTCACCCGGCGGGGTTTAAGGAAATTTCTTTAGGATCTCACATCCCGATGAGGGCCTTGACCTTGTTTCTCCTCTCGTCATCCGAGAAAAGGAACACGAGGACACCCCCTGCGACTGCAGCGAGTGAAAGCGGCTTGAACAGAAATCGTAGGATCGACCTGATAAGAGACATCGTCCCTCCGATGATCCCGAATATGACGATGTCGGCGAGGATGAACTTAACGAGCTTGAATGGAAAGAGAATTGCACCCGTAATGAATCGGAAAAGAAAACCCATGAAAGATACCTCCTGTCTTTACTCTATCTCTAAGTATAGTCTTCCGGCGACTACGCCTCAAGAATTCTTCTTGGTCATGATGAGCTCTTGAGCAACTCCGAGGGAATCCTTTGTGACGAGCGCCGCGCGCCTGTTTTCCTCCTGAATCTTGAGATAGATCTCTTCGCGGTGTACTTCGACGTTCTTCGGGGCGCGAATGCCCAGCTTGACCTGGGTCCCCTTGATCTCCACGACGGAGATCTGAATATCATCTCCTATCGCTACGGTTTCTCCTACCTTTCGGGTGAGTATCAGCAATCATCCCCCCATAAACACCGCTCTTTTTAGGTGGGAATACTACCTGATTATTTTACGGAAAGCAATGTCTGCATCATCTCGTCGCACACGGATATGAGCTTTGCCGCAGCCTGATAGAGGTGCTGATACTTCAGTATGTCGGCCATCTCCTCATCGAGGTTGACGCCGGTCACGCTTTCCTTTCTTTGGATATACTGATCAAGGAGCGTCTCGTTGTACTTTTTGTTGAGGCTCGCGTTCTGGACATCCACTCCCACTTCGGCGATGAACGAGCTGAAGTACGCATCGAGGGTGGTGTCAAGCCCTGTTCCTCCGAGATTCGAGATCACCTGGTCCTGGACGGAATAGATAGCCAGGGCCACATTGTTCATCCCGGGCGCCACCCTGTTGTTGCTGTCGAGGTATCCGGCTGCAATCCGTGACGAGTCGGCCGTGAGTTCCCTGTTGATGCCGAGGGTCTGCGTGATATCGAACACATCGTCATTCGGCATGCCGGATTCCTCGATCCAGGAAAAGAAGGTGTTCACCCCCATGACGGCGAGGGCGTTGCTCGATTCCGCACCGATCGAATGCTTGATAGCAAAGGTATGGCCCCCGTTGGCCTGGATGGTGAAGAAGCCGTCAGCGTTCAGAGAAGCGGTGATCTCTCCGCCCCCGGCACCGGCCTCGGTGTTGATCTCGGTGATCAGATCACCCACGGTACTGCCTGCGGGGTCGATAACATACGTATTGGTCACTGCTCCTGATGCGTCATATGCCACGATCTCGAACTGCCCTCCAGGCACGAATCGGTCGGAGAACAGGAAGTCTGCACCCAGGTCATCGGTTAGAGCGGTTATCTCAACAGTACCCGTCAGAGAGCTCACCGGGTCCAGCCCTACCCCTTCGGAGTGGAGTGAGTTCACCTGCCACACCAGCTCCTTGACCAGGGAGTTCATGGAATCGAGATACGAGCCGATCTTGGTGTCCCGCACGTTCGCCCATCCGGCGATCCTCCCCCCTTCCAGCTTGTTCGTGACATTGACGCTCCTTCCCGAAAGGTCCTTCCACAGGATTTCGGTCAACCCGGTGTCGTCATTGCGCTGGCAATCGATGGTATAGTGGTCCTTTCCCAGCACCAGCGGGGTGCCGCCCAGGATGTACACCATCACCTGCCCCGACGACTCCTCCTCATAGTAACTGATGTCCAGGTATTCGGCGAGGTTCTCAAGGAGGACCTCCCGCCGGTCGCGCAGATCGTTCGCATTGATGATGCCGTCGATCTCGACGCTGGAGATCTGTTTGTTGAGATCGGCTATCTGACTTATGATCCCATTGATCTGGTTCACCGATCCCCGTATGCTGGAATCGAGGTGCCTCTGGTATTCCCTGAGGTTGTAGTCGAGATCTCTTATGAACTGGATGAGGTTGTTCGATTTCGCCAGCAGGGACTCACGCTCGGGGGATCCCTCAGGATTGTTGGAGAGATCGCTCCAGGCGTTCCAGAACTCGCCCATGATCTTGTTGAGCCCATACTCGTCGCTTTCGTTGAATATGGTCTCGATCTCCTCCATGGCGCTGTTCTGTGCGTCCCAATAGTAATACTTGGATTTCTTGAGAGTCACCTGTTCATTAATGAAGGCGTCATAGTATCGCGTCACTTCCGTGGCCTTCACCCCGGTACCCATCTGACCCGGCCCCATGGTGATGGGAACATTCGACTCCACCTTAAGCTGCTGCCGTGAATAGCCTGGAGTATTGGCGTTTGCGATATTATGCGATAGCACCTCGATGGCCAGCTGTGACGAATACAGCGACCACCTGGCGATATCCAGTGCTCCTCCGATTCCCGGCATATCACGCTCCTGTATTTATGGCCCGGGGGAACCCTCCGGACTTCTTTCCCTGGCGGTTGTATCCGTTCTTCTCTCCGGAGAAGAAGATCTCAAGCTGGTTCCCGATTTCCTCCAGCCTGCCGGTTACCAGGGACTTGGACAGCTCATTGAGACCTGATGCCCTTTTCCAGAGCATCACGAGCTCCTGCTGGAGAAGGCGTATCCGCTCTGCGCAACGGGGATTCGGCTCGCCCTCCAAGGCGTCCATCTCCTGCCTGTTTTCCTGGATATCATGGAGAATCCGGTACTTCTCGGGCATGGATTCCTCGAGCGACTCGACGTCCTGATTGGCGATGAACTCAAGCTCTTCCCGGAGAAGCTCGGTGAGACGCTCCACCAGCTCTTTCTCCCTCTCGATCCGTCCGATCATCCGGGTATATGCAGTGCTGTCGGATTCAGTCATCATGCCGTCTCCCTCTCTTTTCCTCTTTGCTCTGGCGGGATAAGGTCTCGATATCATATCTTATCGGCCTCCCCCCTGCCCCCTTGATTCAGCCTCTTGCATGTTCAAGGCCTGCATGTGCTGCCTGAGCATGTCTCCGATCCCCAATGCGCCCGATTCGGCCATGGACCGGGCAATAGACTGAAAGAGCATGTCCTTATAGATATCCGACGCCAGACCTTCACCGAACAGTCCGTCCGGCATCGATTCTCCCATGGTTTTCAACAGCTGGTGGGCAAAGATGGACTCGAACTCCTTGCAGGCCAGATCGACTGCCTTGGCCGGGTTCGACTCCCTGATATGGTGCAGCTCTGCAATTCCCCTGATCATATGACCTCCAGGTCAGCATGCAGCGCGCCGGTTCTCTTGATGCACTGGAGGATGATCACCAGGTCCCTGGGCGAGACGCCGATGGCATTGAGTGCAGAGACGAGATCGCCGATGCTGGTGCCTGTGGGAAGCATCACCAGCTGCTGCCCGCCCTCTTTCACACTGATCCCGGTCTGAGGGGTGACTGTGGTGACGCCCCGGGAGAAGGGACCGGGCTGCGACACGGCCGGTTCCTCGGTGATCTCGATGCTCAAGTTTCCGTGAGCAATGGCGACCGTCGAAATTCTGACGCTGCTTCCCATGACAACGGTGCCGGTCCGCTCGTTGACGACCACCCGCGCCCGGACATCGGGGGAGACCTCGATGGATTCGATCAGGGCGATGAACTCCACGGTCCTGTCCCTATAACCCTCGGGGATGTTCACCTCGATGGTGGAAAGGTCGATTGCCCTGGCCACCGGGTCTCCCAGCCGGCTGTTGATGGATTTCACCGTGCGGGAGACCGTGGTGAAGTCCGGGCTGTTCATGACCAGTGTCAGCTTCTGCCCGAGATCGAGTTCGAGAGACCGCTCGACCACGGCGCCTCCGGGTACCATGCCCACGGTGGGAAAGTTCCTGGTCACCTCCGAGCCGGATGACCCGCCCACGGAGAACCCGCCCACGGAGATCGGTCCCTGGGCCAGCGCGTACACCTTGCCGTCAGCCCCGTGAAGGGGAGTCGAGATCAGGGTGCCGCCGGCTAGCGACGATGCATCACCCACCGAAGAGACCGTGCAATCCAGCTTCTGGGAGCTCCTGGCAAAGGGAGGAAGATTGGCGGTCACCATGACGGCCGCCACGTTCTTGACCTTGAGCATGTTGGGGTCAACGGTGATGCCCATGTTCCTGAGCATATTGGCAAGCGACCGGATGGTGAACTGCGATCCAGCCTTGTCACCCGTCCCGTTGAGTCCGACCACGAGCCCGTATCCCGCCAGCCGGTTTTCCCTCACACCCTGGATCTCCACCATGTCCTTGACCCGCACGGCCCAGACATCCGCTGCGAGGAAAGCGAAAAGGCATATCAAGATCAGTCTCTTCACGGCACACCTCAGAACGGCCAGACCTTGTCGATGGCCCGGGCGATGAATCCTTTGTTCTGCTGATCCCCGATGATGCCGCTTCCGTAGTAGTCGAGTTGCATGTCAGCGATGTACGTGGACTGGATGGTGTTGTTCACGCTGATGTCCTCGGGCCGGATGATCCCGGAGATGATGATGTACTGGTTCTCGCTGTTCACCCGGGTCTGCTTCTTGCCCCGGATCACCATGTTCCCCGAAGGGAGGATGCGCTCGACGCGCGCGGACACCGTGCCCGATATCGTTCCCTTTCGGGAGGTCTTTCCCTCGCCTTCGAACTCGGAGGCCGAGGACGCGCTGACAGAGGGCGTGATCCCGTATCCGAGCACGGATGACCGGTCGAGGGGAAGTCCCAGCACGTCGGCGATGGAGTTGTCCATGGAGCTTGTCCTGTCGGCCTCGGTCTTGGCCTCCTTGTTGGCGGACGAGCTCTCGACGATCTGGACCACCACGATGTCACCCACCCGGTGCGCCCGGGCGTCGCTGTACATGTCCGTGAATTTGGCGCCCGGACTCCAGAGCGATCCTGGCGAGGCAGGGCCTTCGTACGGTTCTTCCACGGGAATGGCGAACTGGTCTTCACTCAGGCCTGGAGGCGGTTTCATGTGAGAGCACGCACTGAGAGAAATGATCACAGCGAGGAGAAAAACTGTCTGATATACCTTCATCTATCCCTCCTAAAACATAACCTCGATACGTGATGCAGCAATAACAGTGCCAAAGACCTTTTTCCCTGAGGATGTATTCTTCACCGGGATCTGCTCTTCAAGAAACCCGTCCTTGAGCGCGACGCCCAGGTCACGCACCACCAGACCATCGCGCCTGGCCTCGATGAATACCGGATCTCCCCTGCTGATGAGCGGGGGCTGCTCGATGTTCGACCTGAGCAGGGGCGAGCCTGCGTGCAGGGATCCCTTGAGGCGCATGCCTGCACACTCTTTCTTGTCCCACACGAGCGGCGGATAGGTGGAAATGTCCAGACGCTTCATTTCCAGATCGGCCTCGCCGATCACGGCTCCCCGGGTGAGGTTCGTCCGCGCTACCGGCACTAAGGCCATGACCCGCACCTTCCCGCTCACCCGGCATGATACGGCCGAGGCCCCCAGGCCTGCGGTCAGTGTTGCCGGGGTGAGGCCCAAAAAGTCCTCCCGGGGGGAAAATTTTGCCTGGACGGCATGCCGGTATTTCTCGGGAACCCGGAAGCCGACGGGGACCTTCACATCCTCGATCACCACCTCGCCCGCCTTTTTCCACGGACTGTTCTTCAAGACTGCATTCCGGTAGAGATCCGCCAGTTCCTTTGCGGAAATGGCCACGAACTTCTCGCATACCTGCACGCTTGGGGAACCTTCCATGATCACGGGCTTCCGGTAATGCTCCCCGATCTTCCCGGCAACGAACTCTGATGTGAGGGTCACGCCCAGGGAACCGGCAGGCGTCTTCATGATGGGGATGCCGGAAAGTGCCGCCCTGTCCGTTCCCTCAATCGTTGCGATGTCCTTCAGAAAAATGTGCTCGCCCGATACAAACGCCTTCTGAAGGAGTATCACCCTGCTCTCGCCCATGGCCTCAGCCGTGCTGAAAGTGAGGGTGATAAAAACACTCAGGAGCACCAGCAGCTTCATCTTTTTTCCTTACCTGGCGATGGAGGTCACGACCCCGAGCATGGTATCCGCGGTCTTGATGGTCTTTGAGTTGATCTCGTACGCCCGCTGCCCCACGATCATGTTGATCATCTCCTCGATGGCGTCCACATTGGACATTTCCAGGTAGTGCTGGGCAAGGGTGCCGAAGTTTTCGGTCCCCGGAACCCCTTCGATGGGATCTCCGGACGCCTCGGTGGCGATATATTCATTCATGCCCACGGCCTTCAGACCCGCCGGGTTGGTGAAGACATAGATAGGTATCTGCCCGGTGGCGATGATCTCTCCTTCGCTCGACAGGCAGGTGATCTCACCGTCTTTTGCTATCGTGATCGATGCCGTGTCCCCAGGGATGGCAAAGTCAGGCTGAAGCCGGTTGCCCCGGGAGTTCACTATGAATCCCTCATTGTCCCTCTTGAACGAACCGTCCCGGGAGTACACCTCCTGGTCGCCCGAGAGCAGCCGGAAGAATCCGTCCCCCTCGATGGCCACATCGAGCTCGTTCTTGGTCTCCAGGTAGTCTCCCTGGGAGAACAACTTCTGCACCGACACCGGGCGCGTGCCCATACCCACCTGGATGCCCACGGGCACGGTCCCGCCCGCCGCTGTGGGCGCTCCCGCCTCCTGGTAGGTGGCATAGAAGAGATCCTCGAAGTTCGCCCTGCTCTTCTTGAATCCCGTAGTGTTCACGTTGGCCAGATTGTTGGCCATGACATCGATCATCATCTGCTGTGCATTCATGCCGGTCGCTGCCGACCACATTGCCCTGATCATACATATCCCCCTTTCTCTAGGCGGTCATACCCACATTGTGCATCGACTGCGTGTAGGTTTCGTCCACCGACCTGATCATCTTCTGAAACGCCTCGTATGCCCGCTGGGTGGTGATGAGCCCCACCATTTCCACAACAGGGTCCACGTTTGCCGTCTCGATATATCCCTGGCGGATCTCCGGGGCATCCATCACCTCCGGTGCATATCCTTGTCTGACGCTGAACAGAGCATTCCCTTCCCGCACCAGCGCCTCATCCTCGATGAGAGCGATCTGGAGGACATCCACGACATTGCCGTCAACCATCACCGTGCCCCGGGAATCAATGCTCACCTTGCCCGTGCCCACGGTAATGTCTCCTCCCTGCCCCTGGACAGCATGGCCCTGAGGCGTCACCAGCAGGCCCTCGGGAGAAATCAGAAACGAACCGGCCCTGGTGTATCTCATCCCGCTGTCCGTCGCGACCACAAAAAAGCCTTCACCCACGATGGCAGCATCAAGGGGGCTGCCGGTCTCCTGAAATGCGCCCTGGGCGGTGTCGATGTACTGCCTGCCCACAACAACATCCACGGGGACCGTTCGATACTGCCCGGGAGCAAGCCGGGCGGTGTCAAGTGCCCTCTGGAAATCCTCGAATACCACCGCATCCTTCTTGAACCCGGCGGTATTGATGTTGGCGAGATTGTTCGATATCATCGCCAGCCTTTCCTCTATGGCGATCGCCCCTGCAGCAGCCGTGTAGATTCCCTGGTCCATACTGTCTCCTTTCCTTAAGACAGAGTTGAGCAAGGGAAGTGCCAGAGGCTCCAGATTCGCTGTCAAAGCCGATGCACATGTAAGGCCGGGGGGAATTTTTTTCCTCCCCTCATGCCTTTTAGACTCTCACTTTTCCGGATGAAACCAGGATAAGGGGTTGATTTTTCCTGCAATGAAAATACTCTAAAGGTTGACTGTCACATTCCGATAAAGAGAGAAAGATCGAGCCATACAAGGAATGAATGAAGGAGTGTGCATGGAGGTCAAAAACATCTTTGTCAATTTCATCATGAAAAGCTACGAGAAGCAGGACGCACCGAAAGTGACCAACAGTCAACAGGCGGTTTCGGAAAAGGAACCGGTACAGGATGTTGTCGCAATATCACCTCAAGCAAGCAGGCGACTCTTCGGAGAGCTCATGGAGCATAGTCTGAAGAAAGGACTGAGCGGGGTCTGTGCAGATGAAAATTAACAATACCACTAATCTCGAGGCACTCAAGGCATACGGAACGAATGCGGCAGAACGGTCTCATCAGGCACGGGGAGCCGGCGAGAAGAATCAGAATACCCTGTCCATTCAGGACAAGATCAACATATCGGCCAAGGTGAAGATGTTTCAGGACATCAAACGCGCAGCGCTCGATGCTCCTGATGTCAGAACCGAGAAGGTCGAGCAGGCCCGGCAGCAGATCGAGAGCGGGACATACCGTCCCGATTACAAAGCAATCGCCGACAAGCTGCTGAGCCACAGCATCAGCGCCAAGATCTGATCCTTGAGTTCAAGGGTCGATCGATTCAAGGTATTTGAGGTGCCTGCCTTGGATAACCCCTGTCTCCACGCGGTATATATGAATGCGCCTTCGCAGGGCGTCCATATCCCCGGGGTGCTCCGCTTCCGCAAAAGTCTCATTTCCTTCGGTCGATAAAACAGGCTCACGGGTACTTCCGTCACACAGGCCTTCTTTCAGGAGATCCATGAGAACGAGATAGGCATCGGCTCCCAGGGCTGCCAGCGGCTCGCGGGCCGCCTCGATCTCCGGCCTGCCGGCGATTCTTCCGATCCAGCTCGAAATACCTCTCCTCCGGGTGGAAGCGGCACGGTAATCCGTCACCATATACACGCCGTCCAGATCGTCTCCCCCCTGGGCAAGAAATTGCTGTTCCTGCGGCACGTTCACCACCACGATCGGCGACTCCGGATGCTGCCTGCGCAGCGTCCTGATGGCGGGAAGCGTGGTTTTTTCCGCATATGGCAGGTAAATGACACCGGGATTCTTCTGCTTCACAGCCCCCAATACATCATGGAGATCGGCCCCGTCGCCCGAGAGAATGCAGAGCTCGGATACAACCCCGCCCAGCGAGATCATCTCCGAGGAGAACCTGCTTGCAAGCAGGACAGAGCCCGGGGCATCCTGATCGAGGACGATCATGGCGTCGGAGGCATCAAGACTGTTCCTGGCAAATAGTGCGGCGGCACGCGCCCGGTCTTTCAGGGACGAGCCGAGCTGCACCGCGGTACAGTCCTGCCCTTCCTGCAGGAGACATTGCGCGGAGGGCATCACCGTGATGAAGGTCCCGCTGTCCCGGGTAAAGCCTCCTTTAGGCCCGATGGCCCGGGACGATCGGAACAGGATCGGACCGCTGATCTCCTCTTTCCGGACAAAAACGGCTATGGCTTCGAGAGAATCAAAGGTTGCGGAGCCGGTATCTTTCAAGACCAGCTCGATCTTGCGGCCTGCCAGGGTGCCGTTCAGATCATGCGCCTGCCGGATGCCTCTCCAGATCAGGCTCTCCTGGGGATCATCCCCGTCCGGAACATCCATGCATACGGAGACCTCGAGGGTCCCGGTGTCCGGGCCGGATACCGCAGTCTGCTCGCCCTTTCCCCGGGAGCAGCCGGTCAGCGAGCCTGCAATGAGAATCCCGGCGATCAACACGAGCCCGGAGAGGATCTTCAACCAGCCCGTGCGGCCTTGATACGGCCTGCAGATTTTCGCCCGGCGGCCGGGGAGGCCCGGAACCGTCCTGTGAGATCCCGGTTTGCGCCCCCCCGGCAGGGGCCTTTCGAAACTGTTCATGCCGCCACTGTTCACAGCGATCTTTTCCCCTGGTCTCTCTTTCCTTGAAAACGGTTGGTATATACCACCGAAGTATGGTACTGAATCAACCGGTAATTACACCACCGGATCAGCGCGAGAAAGGAGAGCGGGCATTGTCCAGCATTACCGTCTCAAGGAAAGCCTATGACACCGATCTCGTGATCTTCGACAAGGACGGCACGCTCCTGGATTTCGAGAAAACCTGGATCGGCATCATCGGAGAGCTCATCACGGCTCTGGGTGCATACACCCCGCTGACACCCGCATTGAAACAGAGGGTGCAGGATGCCCTGGGTGTCTCGGTGGACGACTCACGGGTCGACGGCAACGGCCTGATGGCCATGGGCACGTTCGCCGAGTGCACCGCCCTGCTGACCTACTGCCTCTACCGCGAGGGGATCCGGTGGGACAGGGCGCATGACATCGTCGAAGAGGTGGGTGCAGCAGTCTTCGGCCCGGAATCCCGCAAGAGGCACGTTCAGGCGGCACAGGGCGCGCTTGATCTTCTGAGCATGCTCAAGTCCAGAAATATTCCCACCGCGGTAGCCACCAACGACAAGAGGGCGGACGCACTCGTGGACATGGAGCTCATCGGCGCCCTTGGCTACATCGACCTCGTCATCGGCGCAGACAGCGTGGACAACCCGAAGCCCGCACCCGACATGATCGAGAAGATCTGCTCCTCCATGGGCAAGGATCCGGGCAGGACGATCCTGATCGGAGACACGGTCATGGATGCGCTCTTGGGCAGGAACGCAGGCGTCATGCTCACCATCGGGGTGAGCGGCATTGTCCCGGCTGAAGAGCTGGCCCGTCATATGGATGTGGTGGTTACCAGCCTTCGGGACATCACCTGATCCGCCATCTCTCATCACCTGCCGAAAAACCCTGTGGGCGTGATCGCAAAAAGAACCGCAGGGCAAACCGTTCTCGCCCTGGGCGCCTGAACACTCGCTTCAGAAGAGCCCGTACGCGCGGAACACCCTGATGATCTGCGAGAATATCCTCGGGTCGTAGCCCCGGGGAACCCTGTGCCTGACCTCCCGCAGGGCCTCCACAAGGGGAAGGGGCTCACGGTATGCCCTCCGGGAAATCAGGGCGTGCAGGGCATCCATGACTGCACAGGTCTTTACGAAGAAATGCAGGTTGGCGGATGTGAGCGCCCCCGGATATCCCGTCCCGTCGAGGCGCTCGTGGTGCCCTCCGATGATGCCGCCCATCTCAGGGGTCAGGGGATACCTCCTGCCCATGATCTCCACCCCCCAGCGGGGGTGCTGCCTGATGAGCTCCCAGGCGCGGTTGTCCAGGTCGCCCCGATGGTTGACCACGTCTCGCGGAAGGAGCATCATGCCGATATTGTGGAAGAAATATGCCAGCGCAATCTCTTCGGCGATCTCCCGCGGGAGGTGTGAGAGCACGGTTGTGACAAAGAAGGTGGAAAGAATGCCTACGTTGAGCGCGTGCAGGATCGTCGACCTGGGATGTTCGGATATCCGCCCGGCGTTCTTCTGTACGAGGTCGTAGACCTGCCTGAGCGTTTCCGGATGGGAGATGATCTGCTCGATCATCAGGGCGATGATCTGTTTCACATCGGTCAGCATGAGCCTGCCCGGACTGCGGTAAACAGCCTCCAGCCTCCGGTATGCCAGATAATAGAAGACCTCGGCCTTGCCCGCAGCATCCATGAGGGGATGATCGATGATCTCGTCGAGGTTGCTGTCAAGGTAGTGGAGAAGGTCGGGGGCCGACTCTTTCCGGATGAAGACCCGGGACGGCCCTGTCTCCCTGTCATGTCCGTCCTCGCTGGGAACATACATCCGGTGGGGCGGGAGAATCTTCACCGGCTCTCCCTGGGCGGACCTCCCGTAGAGTGCAAAGGGAATCCGTTTTCCCGGGCACAGCCAGCATGACGGGATCGCATAGTAGTGCGAGATTGGCGAGCGTGATGTCCAGGGGTTCAGAAACCGCGCCAGAGAACGCATGCGGTCGCCGAGGCGGTCCGGCTGTTTCCCCGGGGTGTCGGTGTTTCGTCCCGGACTTAAGGGCATCCGGGATGGAACGTGAATATCAAAGCCGTTTCCCGATGATAACTCCATGCTCTCTCCTCCTTGCCGTCCCAGCCCTGAGAAAAGGCATTTTCCCTCCGGCTCTCCTGGCGCTTCACCGCCTTTTTCCCGGCATTCTCCGCCCTGAACGGACTCGCTCCTCCCGGAAGACCTCCACACAGAAGGTGTCTTTGACATCCACCCCGTCCCATTCCCGGGGGTCGAGCCCAAGTGTGCCCGTTCGATATGCCGCTGTGCACCCCGCCTTCCCTTCCTGCACCTCTGCGCAATGGGGCAGCAGCGCCGCCTGGCGAAAATCCTTTCGATAGACAGTCCCGTGAACGCAGGAAGGCCCTTCAGCGCTTCCACACGAGGTGAGAACAGCGATCTCCAGCGTGAGGTCATCCATTTCGTCCGCCGTGATCGGGGAAAACCTGGGGTCCCGGAAGGCGGCGTAGACGGCGCTTTCTCTCACCGCCCGCCACAGGGGGACGAGGGGAAGGACCAGCCCCATGGAGCCTCTGAGCATCCGGTTTTTATAGATGCTGACGAATGCCCCGGATTCTTTCCGGAGCCGGGCCGTAATCAGCCGGGCAGGAGGGGTGCCGGGCTCGGACCCGCTGAGGGTGAGATGAATCGCCTCTCGTGCAAGCCCCATGAGGATCGATTTCTCCCGGGCAGAGATTTCCATGCGCCCCCCTTCTTAAAAAGGCATGTATATCACAAATGTGAACGATTTACAAAAAACATGCGAATCTATGTCATTGCCCCATGCTCCCATGAGTTATTGACTCACTGGTTGAAATCTTCTATATAGGCCTTCGATTTGACGCAAATACAGGAGCCGGTGAATTGGAAGACATAAATCGTCTGGTCAGACAACGGATCGAAAAATTTGACACCATGAAGCGGGAGATGGGGGTCGCCCATTTCCCCAACACCTACAGGAAGGATACGGACGTCTCCGATTTCATCGGCTCGTACCTGGACAAAGACGCCGGGGAGCTGCTTGAGATATCGAGCGTTCACCGCATGGCCGGACGCATCATGTCCATGCGCACCTTCGGCAAGGCCTCGTTCATCCATTTCCAGGATGCAACCGGAAGCCTCCAGGCCTTCTTCGAGAAGGCAAAGCTCGGGGAAGAGGCCTATGCGCTCTTCAAAAAGCTCGACATCGGGGATATCATCGGCCTGTGGGGCACGCCCATCAAGACGCGCACCGGCGAGCTGAGCGTCTATGTCCAGGGCTTCGAGCTGCTGACCAAGTCGTTTCAGCCCCTGCCGGAGAAGTGGCACGGCCTGAAGGACGTAGAGATCCGCTACCGGCAGCGCTATGTGGACCTCATCGTATCACCCGAGACAAGGCAGACCTTCATCACCCGGACCAGGATCATCAGCACGATCAGGTCATACATGGACTCCCACGGGTTCATGGAGGTGGAAACCCCCATGATGCAGAGCATCGCGGGCGGCGCCACGGCAAAGCCCTTTCTCACCCACCACAACGCGCTGGACATGGACCTTTTTTTAAGGATCGCACCTGAGCTCTATCTCAAACGCCTCCTGGTGGGGGGCTTCGAGCGGGTGTACGAGATCAACCGCAACTTCCGCAACGAGGGGATCTCCACCCGGCACAACCCCGAGTTCACCATGATGGAGTTCTACCAGGCCTATGCCGACTATACAGACCTCATGAGGTTCACAGAAGACATGATCTCCACCGTCGCCAGGCAGGTCCTGGGCAAAGAAGTGGTCACCTACCAGGGGATGGAGATCGATCTCCGTGCGCCTTGGAAGCGCTACACCCTCAAAGACGCCGCAATCGAGGTGGGTGGTGTCCCCCGCGAGGTGTTCGAAGACCGGGCCCGGGCCTTGGCGTTCTGCAGGGAAAGGGGCATGGACCTGGAGGGTGACGAGTCACTGGGAGAGCTTCAGCTCGCCCTCTTCGAGGAGACCACGGAAGAGAAACTCATCCAGCCGACGTTCATCACCTCGTACCCCACCGAGGTCTCGCCGCTGTCCCGCAAAAACACGGAGAATCCCGCCCTGGTGGACCGTTTCGAGCTCTACATTGCCGGCAGGGAGCTCGCCAACGCCTTCAGCGAGCTGAACGATCCCTTTGACCAGCGCGAGCGTTTCATGGAACAGCTCAAAAAGAAAGAAGGTCCCTCCGAGATGGACGAAGACTACATCCGGGCCCTCGAGTACGGGATGCCGCCTGCCGCCGGTGAGGGGATCGGCATCGACAGGCTCGTCATGATCCTGACCGACAGTCCTTCCATCCGGGATGTCATCCTGTTTCCCCTGCTTCGCAAAGGAGAGGTATCCTGAGGTTTGAATTACTCGTTGCCAAAAGGTATCTGAGGGCGAAAAAGAGCCAGCGGTTCATCAGCTTCACCTCCGGGCTCTCGGTGTTCGGCATCGCCATCGGTGTGATGGCCCTCATTGTCGTGCTCTCGGTCATGAACGGCTTTGAGGAGGACATCAAGACCAAGATCCTGGGCACCCAGTCGCACATCGTGATATCCACCTACCAGGGAGGCATCCCGCAGCCGCGCGAGGTCGAGGAAGCGGTCGCAAAAGACCCTGAGGTCCTCGGCGCCGCACCCTTCATCCTTTCACAGGGGCTGATCTCAGCACCCGGGGGGGTCTCCGGGGTGGTCATCCGGGGCATCGAGCCTAAGAGCGCGACAAAGGTGATCCGGCTCAAAGAAATCATCGTGCAGGGTGATTTTACGAACCTCAACGAGACCGGGATCCTGCTGGGCTCCGAGCTTGCGCTCCGTTCAGGGGTTTCGGTGGGCGACGCCGTGACCGTGATCTCCCCGACCGGCTCCATCACGCCGCTCGGCATGATCCCCAAGTCGATGTCTTTTGTCGTGAGGGGAATCTTCTCCACCGGCATGTACGAATACGACAACAACATGGTGTATGTCTCTCTGGAGGCGGCCAAGAACCTGTTCATGAAAAAAAGCCCCTCGGGCATCGAAATCAAGGTCGCCGACATCTACGAGGCGGATGCCGTTGCCGAGCGGATCATGAGCTCCCTGGGGCCGGGCTACTGGGCAAAGACCTGGAAAGATATGAACATGAGCCTGTTCTCAGCCCTGAAGCTGGAGAAGACCGTGATGTTCATTATCCTGCTCTTTATCATTCTCGTAGCCGTGTTCAGCATCATCAGCACGCTCATCATGATGGTGATGGAAAAGAGAAAGGACATCGCAATATTGCGATCCATGGGCGCCACCACGGGCCAGATCCTGAGAGTCTTCGTGACGCTGGGCATGGTGATCGGGCTGAGCGGAACCATACTGGGACTTGTCCTGGGGCTTTTGCTCACCTATAACCTCAACGCAGTGATCGGCTTTGTGGAGCTCGTCTTCGGGATCGAGGTCATGCCCATGGACGTGTACTACATCACCGGGGTGCCCACCCAGGTGGACTATGCTCTGGTGGGCATCATCGTGCTGATGTCCATCGTGCTCTCGTTTCTGGCCACGATCTATCCCGCCAGACAGGCCGCACGGCAGGACCCGGTGGAGGTAATGCGCTATGAAGGCTGATCCCATGGTCGTGGTCGAAGAGATCACCAAGTCGTTCACCCGGGGACCGGCCCTCATCGAGGTGCTCAAAGGGACCGGGATGTCCGTGGACAGGGGCGAGGGAGTCGCCATCATGGGCGCTTCCGGGTCGGGGAAGAGCACCCTGCTCCATCTGCTCGGAGGGCTGGAGCGTCCCGACGGCGGCAGGATCCTCTACAGCGGAAAAGACATCTGCCGCATGAACGATCGGGAGATCACCCTGTTCAGAAACACCCACGTAGGGTTCGTGTTCCAGTTCCATTTCCTGCTGCCGGAGTTCACGGCCCTGGAAAACGTCATGATCCCGGCCATGGTCCGGTCGCAGAGACCGGATGAGGTCAGGCCGCGGGCAATGGAACTCCTGAAAATCGTGGGGCTCACCGACCGTGTTGAGCACAAGCCGGGCGAGCTCTCGGGCGGAGAGCAGCAGCGCGTCGCCATTGCCCGGGCCCTGATGATGTCGCCCCAGGTCCTCCTGGCTGACGAGCCTACGGGAGATCTGGACCCGTCCACCGGCAGCAAGGTGATCGGCCTGCTCTCGCAGATCAGAAAGTCTCTGGGAGTGACCATGATCATCGTCACCCACAACATGGACCTTGCCCGTACCATGGACAGGGTCCTCATCCTCAAGGGAGGGCTTCTTGAACCGCTTAGCGTGTAGAATACTGGCTCTGCTTGCAGTAACTCTCACCCTGCCAGCCCTTGCCGCGGCTGCGGACCTCGTCATGAACACGGGCTCGAAAGAGATCGCGGACTACGTGGCCGACGTGCCGTGCATCTCCCTGAGAGAGGGTGCGCCCGTAGAGGTGTTCATGGAGGAATCCGACGGGGTCTTCCGGGTGTACGATGCCTCGGGCACGACCTACAGCGCATCCTCCCTGGAGGAGGCGGTGGATGGTTACTTAAGGAACAAAGGCACGTGTGTGATCCGGGAGATCGAGGTCAAGGGACACAGCCGCATCAGCCCCGAGGCGATCCGGTTCAGGCTGAAAAACGCACCCGGAGATATCCTGCACCGGCAGGCGGTGCGCCAGGACATCGAAGAGGTCTACTCCATGGGCTATTTCGAGACCGTGGACGCCGATTTCGAAGAGGGCTCGCTGGTCTTTACGGTCAAGGAATACCCCGTGATCACCTCTATCGAGGTGGAGGGAAACGAGGAGATCGATGACGAGGAAATCATCGAGTCCATCGGCATGAAGCGCTTCGACATCCTCAATACCCGGACCCTCAAGACGAGCGTCGACCGCATCATCGCCCTCTACCGGGAAAAGGGATATTACAACGTGGAGGTGGACTCCTCTACCGAGATTACCGAAGGCGGGATCGTGCTCACCTTCACCGTTGAGGAGAACAACAAGCTCTATATCAAGAAGGTCTCCTTCGACGGCAACGAGAACATATCAGACCGCAAGCTCAGGGGGGTCATGGAGACGAAGAACCGATGGATCCTCGGCCTCTTCGGGCATTCCGGCTCCTATCTCGAAGAGTCTCTGGACACCGATCTCCTGAGGATCGAGCAGTATTACGGCGATCAGGGCTATATCAAAGCCCGTGCCGGCAGGCCCCAGGTGGAGGTCAGGGAAGACAAGGGCATCTACATCACCATCCCCATCCGTGAAGGCCCCCTGTTCTATTTCGGAGACATCGAGGTGACCGGGGACCTGATCAAACCCCGAGAAGAACTCATGGAGGCCCTCCAGATCAAGACCGGAGAAAAGATGCGCAAGAGCCTGATCCAGCGGTCGGTGGAGAGCCTCCGGAACATCTACATGGATCAGGGATTCGCCTATGTGCAGGTGAAGCCCGACATGGAAGAGACAGCCGGCAACAAGGTGAACATTTCCTTCAGGATCAGGAAAGGCGAGCCTGTCAGCATCGACACCATCCATATCCGGGGCAACAACAAGACCAGGGACAAGGTGATCCGCAGAGAGCTCGAGCTCAATGAGGGAGACCTCTTCTCGTCCTCGGACATCCAGAAGAGCAAAAACAACCTGGGCCGCCTGGGGTATTTCACCAATGTCAACATCGAGTCCATCCCCAAGGACGACGACACGCTCTCCCTTCTGGTGGACGTTGAGGAAACGACCACCGGGGCCTTTTCCTTCGGAGTGGCCTATTCCAGCGTAGACAAGCTCCTGGGCACCCTTCAGCTCAGCGAGAACAACCTCATGGGGCTCGGGCTCAAAACCAGGTTCAATGTGGAATACGGCGGCAGAAAGCAGAGCTACAGCATAGACGTGGAGGAGCCCTGGCTGTTCGATTACCCGGTTTCGCTGGGCACCCGGCTGTTCAACACCGAGCGGGAATACACCTATTATACCAAGGAATACCGGGGCGGTAACGTCCGGCTGAGCTTCCCCCTCTTCGAGGATGTGCGGCATTCAATCGTCTATGCATATACCGACGTGGTAGGCCTGACCGACATCGATCCCATCTATCGAGACGTACTCACCCAGGAAGAGATCGACGGCTATGTCATCAGCAGCGTCACCAACACGATCTATCGCGACACCACCAACGACTACTTCCGCCCCACCATGGGCTCGGACGCCGCCTTCTCGATCGAGTACGCCGGTCTGGGGGGCGACTATCACTTCACCCGTACCACCGCGCGGTATGCTCAGTTTTTCCCCCTGTGGAAGGATAAACTGGCCTTGATGTTCAAATTCAGATGGGGTACCATCAACCCTGCAAAAGGCGATGAACTCCCGGAGGATGAGCTCTTCACCCTGGGAGGATTGAATAGTGTTCGAGGTTTCAAATATGGTGAGATCGGGCCGCGGGATTCTGCAGGCAATGTCATCGGGGGACAGCGCATGTTCGTCTTCAACACCGAACTCACCTTCCCCATCTGGGAGGTACCCGGCCTATACGGAGTGCTTTTCTTCGACCAGGGCAACGCGTACGACCGGCGCATCGACCTCTCCAACCTCAAGCGCTCCTACGGCGGCGGCATCCGGTGGGTCACGCCCATGGGGCCTTTGCGCCTGGAATATGGGAAGGTCATCGACCCGGAAGAATTCGAGTCGGACAGCAGGTGGGATTTTTCCATCGGAACGTTTTTCTAGGTTAAATCCAGGAGGAATACGGATATGAAACATTTTATGCCACTGGCAGCAGCACTGATCGCATTCTTTGCGCTCTCGCTTCCCTCTCATGCAGCGGATCTCAAGATCTACTACATGGATTCCCAGAGGATTCTCACCGATTCACTCGCAGGAAAGGACGCATACAAGCAGCTCGAAGTCCTGAAAGACGAGCGGCAGCAGGAGATCGACAGGATGCAGGCGAACCTGAAAAAAATGACCGACGAGATGGCGGCCAAGGGTCTGACCATGAACGAGTCGGCCAGGCTCGATCTCCAGAACAATTATGACAGCGAGCTCAAGAAGTACAACCGCTTCGTCAAAGACGCCCAGGAGGAGCTCAGGAAAAAGGAGCTCGCCCTGATCAAGCCCATCAGCGACGAGGTGAGCGCCATCATCGACGAGTACGGCGACCAGCACAACATCGACATCATCCTCGACCGGAGGGACCCCGGCATTATCTACACCTCGAAGAAGCTCGACATCACCGACGCCATCCTCGAGCTCTATAACAAGAAGTACCAGGAGACCGCAGGGAAGAAGAAGTAGCCCATGCTCCTGACCGAGATCGCACGGCATATCGGCGGTGTATTGATAGGGCCGGACAGGGACATATCCGGGGCCTCCACCATCGAAGAAGCAACGTCCGACGACATCACCTTCCTGGCGAACCCGAAGTACCGGGACAAGGCGGGCTCAAGCGCCGCAGGCGCCATCATCGTGGGAGAGGACCTCGACCTCCCCATGCCCCGGATCATCACGGCAAACCCCTACCTTAGCTTTGCACGGGTCCTGGAACTCCTCTACCCCGCCAAGGTCCACCGTCCCGGCATATCAGACATGGCCTTTGTACACCCCGGCGCACAGGTTGACCCCACCGCCGCAGTCTATCCCTTCGCCTTCATCGGCGAGAAGGCCCGGGTGGCGAAGCACTGCGTGATCCACCCGGGGTGCGTGATAGGAGACGAGGCATCCATCGAGGAATCGACGGTCCTCTACCCCAACGTGGTGGTCTACGAGAAGTGCCGGATCGGCAGACACTGCATCATCCATTCGGGTGTGGTGATCGGCTCCGACGGGTTCGGGTTTGTCTGGGACGGCGAGAAGCACTACAAGATCCCCCAGAAGGGCATCGTGATCATCGGGGACCACGTGGAGATCGGGAGCAACTGCACCATCGACCGTGCCGCGCTCACAAGCACCCGGATCGGCTCTGACGTGAAGATGGACAACCTTGTACAGATCGGCCACAACGTAGTGGTGGGAGACCACTGCATCATTGTGGCCCAGTCGGGCGTGGCCGGCAGCTCCCGCATCGGCAACTTCGTGACCCTGGCCGCCCAGTCCGGGGTCGCCGGCCACATCACCATAGGCGACGGGTCCACGGCCGCGGCCCGTGCCGGGATCGCCTCCGACCTGCCTCCGGGCAAGGTGGTATCGGGCTTCCCGGCTATGGACCACCGGCAATGGCTCCGGGTCCAGAATGTGTACAAGGACCTCCCTCAACTCCTGAAACGCATCCGAGAACTGGAAAGGAGGCTCGACTCCCTTGAGCAGGATTGACCCCACCGCGCGCGTAGCACCCGGCGCCGTCATCGCAGACGGGGTGGAGATCGGGGCGTACGCGACCATCGAATCGAACGTCACCATCGGGCCCGGCACAAAGGTGGGCCCCTACTGCATGATCCAGGGCCCCACCGCCATCGGCGCGGGATGTGATATAACAGGCTACGCGAGCATCGGCACCCCCCCCCAGGACCATTCCTACAAGGGCGAGGACACCCGGCTGGTGATCGGCGATCACAACACCATCAGGGAATTCGTCACCATCAACCGGGGCACCACAAAGGACAAGGGGGTGACCACCATCGGTGATCACAACCTCATCATGGCCTACTGCCACGTGGCTCACGACTGCGTGGTAGGCAATCATGTGGTCATGGGCAATCTGGCCACGCTCGCGGGCCACGTGGAGATACACGACTACGCCATCGTGGGCGGCCTCTCCGCGGTCCACCAGTTCACCCGGATCGGAGAGCGCTGCATCATCGGCGGGGGCTCCATGGTGAGCCTCGACATCATCCCCTATGCCAAGGCCTCGGGCGACAGGGCAAAACTCTTCGGCGTGAACACCATCGGGCTCAAGCGGGGCGGCTTCAGCCCGGAGCAGATCAAGGCGGTCGAGAAGGCCTATCGCATCCTGTTCAAGCAGAAGCTCCTGCTCAAAGACGCCATCGCGGTTCTCGAGCAGGAATTCGGAGACGACGGGACCATCAGCCCCATCGTGAGGTTTCTTAAGTCTTCGCGCAGGGGGATCGCCCGATGAGCAGGGTGCGCGCGGCCGTCATCGGCGTGGGCTACCTGGGGAGGTTCCACGCACAGAAGTACGCGGCCATGGACGATGTAGACCTGGTGGGGGTCGTTGATATCGATGCATCCCGGGCCCGTGAGGTCGCCCATGAGGTAGGCACCCGGCCCCTGAGCAAGTGCGGGGACCTGCCGGAGGACATTGATGCGGTGAGCATCGCAGTCCCCACCACAGCCCATGCCGAGGTGGCGATCCCCTTGCTCGAGCGCGGGGTGGCGGTGCTCCTGGAAAAACCCATCTCCGCACGCCTGGACGAGGCCAGGGCTATCATCAACGCCGCCGCCCGGGGCGGCGCAAAGCTCCAGATCGGACATCTCGAACGGTTCAACCCGGCGCTGCTCGAACTCTCTGGCAGCATCAAAAACCCCATGTTCATCGAGGCCCACCGGATCAGTCCATTCAAGGTTCGCGGCACCGATGTGGACGTGGTATTGGACATCATGATCCACGACATCGACATCATCCTCTCTCTGGTCGCTTCTCCCATCCAGTCGATCGAAGCCATAGGGGTGCCCGTGCTCACGGACTCGGTGGACATCGCCAACGCCCGGGTCCGCTTCGAGTCGGGGTGCATCGCCAACATCACCGCCAGCCGGGTGAGCGCCGATACCATGCGCAAGATCCGGATGTTTCAGAGCAACGCCTACATCTCCATCGATTTCGCCAAGGCCGCGGTGGATGTCTACACCCTTGAGGAGAACAGGCAGATCAGCCACAACCACCTGACTATGTCCGAGTCCGACGCCCTGGCCTCTGAGATCAGATCGTTCGTGGATGCGGTCAGGGGCCTGGCCGAGGTCAGGGTCGACGGAATCGCGGGGCTGCGCGCCATCGAGGTCGCGCACGCCATCAAGGATTCCATGATCATCCCGAAGCGATGACGAGCATATCTGTCTGCATGGTGGCCGGCGAGGCGAGCGCGGACCGGCACGCCGCCGCGGTGATCCGGGAGCTGAAGCGCATCCTGCCTGAGGTCGAGGTCTTCGGCATGGGAGGCCCCGCCATGGCCGAGGCCGGGATGGAATGCCTCTACGGCATGGAGCAGTTCTCGGTCATGGGGTTCTCCGACGTGCTCCCGAGGATCAGGCAGATCCACTCCGTGTATCGCGAGCTGTGCGATGAGGTCCTGAAAAGGAGACCTCAGGTGGTGGTGCCCGTTGATCTGCCGGACTTCAACATGCGCCTGGCAGGCAGGCTCAAACGCTCAGGGCTGAAAATCCTTTACTACATCGCGCCCCAGGCCTGGGCCTGGAGGAAATACCGGGCCCGCACCCTGGCCCGGATAACGGACGGCCTTGCGGTCATCTTCCCCTTTGAAGAGGCCTTTTTCTCTTCCTACGGGGTCAATGCCCGCTATGTGGGCCACCCATTCATGGAGGAGCACAGTGCCGGTGCCGCCGGAGGCACCTGGCCGCCCGGAAGGATCGCCCTGCTGCCGGGCAGCAGGATGCACGAGATACGGACCATCCTGCCCGTCATGATCGAGGCCAAGCGGATCGTGCAGAAAAGGCACCCGCACATCACCTGGCATCTGCCCGTGGCGGCCGGAATCGACCCCGCGGCGGTTCAGTCCCTGGCCGATCCCGACGTGGAGCTGCACTCCTCGCTGACACAGGCTGACCTGGCCGTGGTCAAGTCAGGAACATCGAGCTTCGAGATGGCGCTCAAAGGGGTCCCGGAAGTCATCTGCTACCGGACATCCGGCCTCAACTACCGGCTGGCCCGCGCCTTCGTGCGGATCGATTACATCGGCATGCCCAACATCATCCTGGGAAGGCGGGCGGTACCCGAGCTCATCCAGAACGACCTCACCCCGGAAAGGCTTGCCAGAGAGGTGCTGGAAATTATAGAAGACAGGCAGCGGTATGAACGGATGCAGCAATCGTTCGACGAGATGCGGAGGATGCTCGGCAATGCGAGCCCTTCAAAGGGAGTGGCCACATGGATAGCGGACATGGCAGGGTGAAGTTGACGGACCTCCAGATCTACCGGAGGCTCCTGACCTTCCTCAGGCCCTACTGGTTCAAGCTCATGGTGTCTCTCGTCCTGACCCTTATCACGGCCGGGGCCACCGGGCTGGTGGCCTTCATGTTCAAGTACGTGGTGGACGACATCCTGATCGAAAAGAACATGATGATGCTCAAGCTCATCCCGCTTGCCGTGGTGGTCATCTATCTGGTCAAGGCCCTGAGTGATTACTTCAGCTACTTCTTCATGGCCGACGTGGGCCAGCGGGTCATCCTCAATGTCCGGGACAAGCTCTACGGGCACATCCAGACCCTTTCCATGCCGTATTTCATCCGCACGCCCACCGGGGTGCTCATATCGCGCATCACCAACGACGTAAACATGATCCAGTCATCGGTCACCAATGCGGTGACCGAGCTCATCCGCGAATCGCTGAAGCTTCTCGGGCTCGTGGCGGTGGTATTTTACCGGAGTGTGGAGCTTGCACTGATCGCCATGGTCGTGTTCCCCCTGGTGATCTATCCCATCAGCCAGTTCGGCCGGCGGCTCAAACACTACTCCACCAAGAGCATGAACGTCATGGGCCATGTCATGAGCATCCTGGATGAGGGGATCAGCGGGATCAGGATCGTGAAGGCCTACAACATGGAGGGCTACGAGAAAGACCGCTTCTCGGCCGAAAACCGCCGCTACTATCGCAACTGGATGAAACGGATCGCAGTCAGGGCCCTGTCGAGCCCGCTCATGGAGCTGATCGCCGGTCTCGCCGCTGCCTTCATCCTCTGGTACGGCGGCATGCAGGTTGTGGAGGGCAGCCTGTCGGCGGGCGACTTCGCATCCTTTATCCTGGCCATGGGCATGCTCTATGCCCCCATCCGCAAGCTCAACACCGTCAACATCGAGATCCAGGAAGGGATCGCGGCCGCCAAGAGGATTTTCAACGTCCTGGATACCGTGCCCGAGATCGGGGACAAGCCGGGCGCCGAGGATCTGGGAAGGGTGGACGGCGAATTCGCGTTCCACGACGTCTCCTTCACCTATACTGGGGAGGAATACGCGCTGACCAATGTGAGCTTCACGGCACGGCGGGGTCAACGCATCGCCCTGGTAGGCGAGTCCGGGTCGGGCAAGACCACAATCGCCAATCTTCTGCCCAGGCTCTTCGAGGTGACCTCGGGCCGGATCGTCGTGGGCGGCCGCGACATCCGGGACGTCACCATGAAATCGCTGCGCAGGAACATCGCTATGGTGACCCAGGACATGGTGCTCTTCAACGACACCATCAGGGCCAACATCGCCTACGGAACCGAGAACGCCACCCAGGAGAGCATCCAGGATGCGGCCCGCGCCGCCTATGCGCACGATTTCATCATGCAGTTGCCCCAAGGGTACGACACCGTGGTCGGCGAGAGCGGCGTTCGCCTTTCGGGCGGGCAGCGTCAGCGGATCTGCATCGCACGGGCCATCATCAAGGACGCCCCCATCCTCATCCTGGACGAGGCGACCTCGTCGCTCGACACCGAATCAGAGCGCGAGGTGCAGGCGGCGCTGGAGAGGCTCATGAAGGACCGGACCACCCTCATCATCGCTCACCGGCTCTCGACCATCATCAACGCAGACCACATCATCGTGCTGAACAAGGGAAGAATCGTGGAGGAGGGCACCCACCAGGAGCTCATGGAGAAGAACGGGTACTATGCCAGGCTCTACACCATCCAGTTCGGTCATGCGTAAGGCCCTCTCCCGTGTCTATGGATACGTGATTGCGGCCAGGAACCTCTGCTACGACACCGGGCTTTTCACCATCCACCGTACCGGCATCCCGGTGGTGAGCATCGGGAACATCGAAGCAGGCGGCACCGGCAAGACACCCATGACCATCGCCCTTGCCCGCGAACTCTCATCCCGCGGCCTCAAGCCCGCGATCGTGACCAGGGGATACCGGGGCAGGCTCAAAGGCGTGGTGCTCGTGAGGCCCGATCACCAGGCCTGCGAGGTGGGCGACGAGGCCCTGCTCATGGCACGGATCTTAAGAGTGCCCGTGATCAAGGCTCCCGACCGGGTCAGAGGCGCGATATTCGCCCGCGATGAGCTCTCCTCAGATCTCGTGCTCCTGGACGACGGCTTCCAGCACCGGCGGATACACCGCGACCTGGACATCGTGCTTGTAGCTGGAGATGTCGGTTCGGACGCCCTTCTTCCCCTGGGCAGGCTCAGGGAACCCGCGGCTTCGCTCGCGCGGGCCGATCTCGTGGTCCACACGAAAGGGGCTGGATCTTCCGAGATGTCCGCCGAGCTCGTTCCCTGTTCCCTCATCGGCCCTTCTGGCGCCGAGGAAGACCTGACGTCTCTCAGCGGCAGGCATGTTCTCGCGGTCTCCGGGATCGCCCGGCCCGGACACTTTGCCGGAATGCTCAAGGATCTGGGCGCCCGTGTGGACGTCCTGGCGTTTCCCGATCACCACGGGTTTACCCGCCGGGACATGGAAACGATCAGCGCTCGATCGCAAGGCAAAGACCTGATCGTGACCACGGAGAAAGATCTGGTCCGCCTCGATCCGTCACAGATCAAGGGAACGTGGCGGGCGCTGCGGATCGAGATGCGCGTAAAATGCATGGAAACCATTGTCAGGGAGATCGAGAGCATTGTCAGGAAGAGCGGTATTTCTCGACAGGGATGACACCATTATCCGGGACAGGCACTACCTCGCCGATCCGGACGGTGTCGAGCTCATGCCCGGGGCGGCCGAGGCCATCCGCCTGCTGAACCGGCACCATATCCCCGCCATCGTCGTCACCAACCAGTCGGGCATTGCCCGGGGGCTTTTCGACGAGCACCGGCTCGAGCTCATCCATCAGAGGCTCACGGAACTCCTGGCCGCGCATAACGCGGTGCTGGACGCCATCTACTACTGCCCCCATCACCCCCATGGGTCGGTCGAGAGATACTCCATTGCCTGCACCTGCAGGAAGCCTGAGCCCGGCCTGCTGATGAAGGCAGCCCGAGATTTCGGTCTGGATCTCGCCGGCTGCTACATGGTAGGAGATAAGCCTGAGGACATGGAAACCATTCGCCGGGTCCGGGGAAAGGGTGTGCTCATCGAGGGAGAAAGTACAGAGCAAACAGAACCGGCAGGGCACGATCACCGTATGCAGAACCTCTTTGAGGCAGTTCAGTGGATCCTGAAGGACATGAAGGAATGAAGAAGATCATCCGATTCGCAGCCATGCTGCAGTACCCGCTCATCAAGGGGGGCATCGCCCTCATCAAAGCCCTGCCCTACCCCCTCGCGATCTTTCTGGGCAGATTCTTCGGCCTCCTGGGCTGGCTCGTAGATCCCTTCCACCGCCGGGTGGCCCAGATTCAGCTCAGGCACTGCCTGGGCGAGGAGTATCGTCCATCCATTGTCCGCAGGGTTTTCATGAACCACGGCGACATCCTGGTGGATACCATCAAATACGCCTACATGGATGACGAGGAGATCAGGAACCGCATCGCGATCGAGGACAAAGAGCACCTCGAACAGGCCCTCTCGAGCGGGAAGGGGCTCATGATGATCACCGGCCACATCGGCAACTGGGAGATCCTGGCCCACCTCCCCCGCCTGCTGGGAATCCAGTTCTGCGTCATGGCCGACGTGCGCAACGATCCAAGGATCGAGGCCGTAGTGGACGATATCAGGTCCCGTTCCGGGGCAACCATCCTGCCGCCCAAGGGGAAGGCCCTCATGCTCATCCGGGAGCTGAAAAGGGGGAACACCATCGGCGTGATCATGGACCAGCGGGGCAAACGCTCCGATATGCTCTTCTGCGATTTCTTCGGCCTGCCCGCACCTACCAATCCCGCTCCCGCCTTCATCGCGATCAAGGGCGACGCCGTCATCCTGCCGGTCTCCAGCGTGAAGGAGAATGGACGCTATCGCATCATCTTTCATCCACCCCGGGAGGCCTCATCGTTCGGCACCGGCAAAGAGGCTATCGCCTCCTTGAGCCAGTATATGCAGTCGTGGGTGGAAGAGGTGGTGAAAACACACCCGGAGCAGTGGTTTTGGCTGCACTGCCGGTGGACCAGGCGCTCAGAGATGCGCAGGCTCATCCGCACGGGCGAAGACTTCCGTTCTTTTGTTCTCTCCCAGGCGAACGGGTGCGCCGAACCCCCGGAATCCAGTGATATCCCGGGCTCCTGATGGGCTTCCTGATAGATACTTTGTCTTGACTTTTCACGGCTCCTCTTTGTATACAGAACGGGTCCAAACAACAGCGGCGGCATAGCCAAGTGGTAAGGCGACGGTCTGCAAAACCGTTATTCACCGGTTCGAATCCGGTTGCCGCCTCCAGCCTTTCCATTGTAGTACTGCCCGGTCACTCCTTCTCAACGGAATGTATATGACACCGTGATCGCCCCGTATGATTGCCGTTCCCGCTGGGTCTCATACTCCCGCGTCCCGCTCACATAGGCATAGGTGATCTTGAATCTGCCGGTGATCATCCCGAGGCCAACCGCCCATTCCGCAACCAGCGGCTCTTTTTCGACCCCGCCGCTGCTGCGAAAGAAGTTGCCGTCGAGGGTGATGTCCCAGAGCTTCGCATACACGTCGGCGGATATGAAGGCATGGATGCTGAATCCATTCGGCTGCTCCTGATAACGCGGGTCCTGACCGTCAAGAGGAGCATTGGTGTCCGAGCCGGGCCGGATGGGCAGGGTTCCGAAATCATTCGGCAGATTCCACCCCAGACGGACCTGCCACCCGATAGTTACCGCTGTCAGGGCATTGCCCACAGAACAGCCTGCATGAGGGATCAGGTCATAGCCCAGGCCCGTTGCCACACCCTTTCCGGCGAACCTCCACTTCCGATCGTAAGACACATTGAGGATAGGCTCATTCTTAAGCTGATGGTCCCAGCCATTGGGAAAATCGGAGTTCGTCAAGCTGTGCACCGCCTTCTGCATCTTCTCCGCATAGGAATGGGGGCCGATGATGCCCAGGGTGTATTCCCAGGTGTTCATGATCCGGGCATTCCTGCTGTGGAACCCCACAGAGATGTAGGAGATGCCGGCATACGGCCGGTCATCGGGGTTGAAATCCCGCCGCTTAATATCCTCAGGTGTATAGATGTCCTGCCCCGCGGATAACGACACGGTTTTGAGAAAGTGCTCTCCGGCCTCGAACGGCATTGCATCGATCACTGCATGGCTCCACGACGGCAGGCGGGGATCGTCCCGGAAGTGATTGAGATCGGGCGATATCCAGGATATCTTGATGCCGTTGGTATAGTCACGGTCAGTGCCTGTGTAAAAATCGTTCTCCTGGTAAAACGTGAAGGTTCCACCCTGCAGGGCACTCTCGTATCCAGTGCACACGGACGCACAGAAGCACAAGGCGATTACAGCAATGATGATCGTGGATATTTTCATTTCCGGAAACCGGCCGCTTTGTCCTTCAATGATGCGATCTCTATAATGGTTGCATGTTTCCTCGGAACAAAGGGTTGCGCCAAGAACATGCCGGACAACATGGAGAACTCCTTGTGTCGCAAATATCTTACACCCCCTGAAGCATCTTGAATAGTGGCACTCATCCGACAGATCGCGGGTTCGTGATCGATTTTTTCCGCCCAATTCATGGGGGGAGGATGGGAATCCTGAAAAACGTGCGCTGCCCCCCGTTTATATATAAGTCACTCAGCTCTTTCTTGATCTCAATGATATTGGGCACACAAAAACGATGGCATGGCCTTCTCAGGCGAAAAGAACGGCAAGCATTTCCGCAGTACAATCAAGAAAAAGCCATACAGCATAGCTTGCTTGAGAAGAACGATCTGACCTCCAATCGGGAGGACTCCCCAGGGCCCGGACTTCCGGCAGCAGCCACAGGACTCATCAAGGAAGGGGCTACCAGGGGAGAAGTTATATTCAACGACAACTTTCCCCTGGAAAAAGGACCATTGTTTGGGTATATGGATAATGAACTCGTCAATACGTAAGATCTATTCAAACAAAGATTATCAACTTGGGGCCAACTGAAAAATAGGATAGTAGCTGCTATTTTTCATGGGCCCGCTACTCTTGTAAGACCGGCTCATGCAAGAAAAAACCATAGGACGAAAGGAACTATATGGATTTCCAGAGATTATTGTATCCAAAAACCTTAGCGGTCATCGGTGTATCGAAGCACAACGACATGCATCCTGCCAATGTAATTTACTATAAGAATCTCTTGAGGTATCCGGTTACCACCTATGCGGTCAATCCCAAGGCGGGATTATTGAAAGGCCAGCATGCATACAGGAATGTCAAGGAAATACCGGAGAAAATTGATCTGGCGGTTATCGTATCCAGAGCGGACAATGTGCCCTCGATCATGGAAGACTGCATAGAAGCCGAAGTAGGCGGTGCGGTCATCGTCTCGGGCGGATTTTCGGAAGTGGGCAGGACGGATCTGCAGGAGCGAATAATCGCAATTGCCAAAGAGGGGTCATTCCCTTTCATCGGACCGAATTGCCTCGGTATACTTACACCCAATAATGTTGATACGTTCTTCTTCCCCTCCGAGAGGGTGGTAACTCCTGACGAGGGAAACGTCGCCCTCATCAGTCAGAGCGGCGGAGTGCTTGTAGATCAGACGATTCGCTGTCGCACCGAGGGCGTGGGCATATCAGCAGCCATCAGTATCGGGAACAAGGCCCATCTGAAAGAGGCGGATCTCATAGAGTATCTTGGTGATGATCCGAAAACAAAGGTGATCGGGTTTTATATTGAAGGCTTCGGAAAAGGTGAAGGAAAAAGATTTTTGGAAGCGGCGTCCAAAAGTAAAAAACCGATTGTGGTGATGAAGCCCGGGAAATCTCCCATAGCCAGCAAGGCGATCTCCAGCCATACCGCTTCAATGGCAGGAGATCACTCGGTCTTATCGTCTATCTTCAAGCAGCATGGTATCGTGGAAGCGAGCAATCCGGAGGAGCTGCTGCATTTCAGTGAGGCCCTCAGCCGGTTCAGTCAGCCGGTCAAGGGGAATGTGGGCATAATCACCGTCAGCGGCGGCCACGGGGTCATTGCTTCGGACATGTGCTCTGAAATGAAGTTGAAGATCCCCGCGTTCACGCCGGAACAACAGGAAAAGATCCGCAGCGGAGTATCATCGACAGCCAAGGATATAGCCACCTACACCAATCCGGTCGATCTGACCGGAAGCGCAATCGACAATGACGTTGTCGCGGCCGCTATGGAGATAGGTATGATCGACAGCATCGACTGTATCCTCGTTCTTCTCCTGCCATATGTTCCTGGGGTGACGATGGACTTGGGTGCGATGCTTGCGCATGTATATGCAAGAACCCGCAAGCCGATCATCGCCTATGTACCAAGGGTCGAGAAATATCAGATGCTCATAGAAGGGTTTGAGATGAATGGCCTGCCGGTAGCGCACACCTTGGAGGGGGCGGTTCAAATGGCATCGGCGCTGATGCGGTATCATAAGGCCCTCTAAGTTCAGGGAAACAGGCGTATAGATTTACGGGTGCATTCTCTCCTGAGACGGGTCGTCTGCACACTCCCTCAAACAGGCTTGGGACATGGATATAAAAAAGGTGGACCGGGGTGTTACCCCGGTCCACATGAGGAGGGAGGCATAGTGTATAGGTACTTCCTTTAGAAGTTGATCTGCCACTTGGCGCCGAAGTAGGTGGTATCCTTGTGCTCGTCTTCGCCGTCAGCACCGTCTGCATAGTCGAACACGCCAACCTCGGGCACGACAAAGAAGGAGCCGTAGACCGGGATCGTCGCGTTGAGGTAGTAGGACATGGCGGTGTTCTTGTCCGAGCCGCTCACATCGAGCTCAGAGGACACATAACCGTAACCTGCTTCGACCACGTACTTGTTGCTGATCTTCGTCCCCACCACGATGTGGGCTCCGAAGTTGTCCTCGTCCACAATGCTGCCCTGGTCATCGAACATCGCACCGTTTGCGTCGGTATGGGAAAGCCCGAAGTTCTTCGCATTCTGCGCCATGTAGACCTGCGCTCTGATAAATGCCGGATCAAGATTCAGGCCGCCGCCTACACCCACTGCCCAGGCGTTCAAGGTCTCGTCGCCAAAGTTGGCTCCACCCTGGACCATCACAACATCTTCAACCTTGAAGGTGCTGTATCCGCCAAAGATGTCTGCGAAGAACATCCCGGATTTGAGGTTGTAGCGCACCTCCAGCTTGGGCATGAGCGCGTCTACATCACCGCTAAAGGCATTGAGCTTCGAGGATGACTTGTTCTCCACCAAGGCGAACTCAAGGCCGTTTTTCAGCTGCAGTTTGATCTGGGGAACCCTGCCTGCATAAATCGCACCCCAGCCGAGCAGGTCGTTATCATTGGCTACCACCTGATTGCTGTAGAACATACTTCCCAATGGGGTATAATCCTGGCCGATGACGAGCTTGCCCGCACCGAAGTCATATGAAGCGTAGATCAGCCTGGTGCTCACTCCATTATCGTCGTCCACACCGAGCTCGTAGACACCGGAGATCTTGTCCTTGACCATCTTGCCGCCCAGCCTTGCATTGGCAGCTGAATCCCAGACAAGGTCCTGGTCATCGGTGTCGTCATTGATGTTGTTGTCGTTGTAGAAGGTCTGGAAACGCGCACTGCCGTAGATCGACCAGCTTCCGATCGTATCCTCCAGCGCCTTCACCCGGTCCTCGAGCGAACCGTCCGCTGCCGGTGCCGGAGCGGAAAAGACGAAAACGAAACCGATTGCCAAAAGACAAACCCAAATTTTCTGCATACTCAAATTCCCCCTTTGATTTGTTTGTGCTTCCCAGCAGGCATATGTTTCCCGCCGAGATATCTGAAGTTGTTGGGAGATTTGCCGGATACCTGGCTCCTCCTCTCTCGCGCGGTGTGAAATCCGGATGCCGCCCCTGCATACCCGCCCGCTTTTCACAGGGCGACTTGGGGCAAATACCGGATTATCCTCACGGTATCCTCATAGACCTATGATCACCTCATACCTTATCCCTCCCTTTGGTGCCGATATTCCACCTCTCCTCTTCATGTACCTCTATACCCAAGCCTTCCTGAGTTCGCCGTTGCCGGCGTCTCAGACAATTCACTGCTGTTTTCTCATGCCGGGCCTGTCCGCTCCTGATAGAAAAACGGATGATAAGCCGGAATCCCGTTCCCGTACGATGGTGCGCACACTCAAAATGAGCCCTTCTGGATTCATGTCTGGAGTGAGCTGCCGGCAGTGTTCAACGGATCTTTTCCTGCCTGACCGTTGGGTCTGTTGTTGCTGGCGGCAAGGAGCACCAGGACGTGAGACCGATGAGAGCACCATAGTTGCGTGTGTAATCAAATTGCCCTTCCTGCATATGCACCTTCATGGATGGCCTGATAGATTTTTCGCGGCTTCAAACAGTCGCCAATCACATGGATCTCGCTGAAATGTTCCTTCAACGGCTGGATAAGGTCCTGATTGGGGGTGAACCCGGTTGCCAGAACAAGTGTGTCACCCTTGATCGTCTGTCTGTTCTGGTTCCCATCCACAGCTACTACCTCTCCATCACCAATCTTCTCCAGTTTCCAGCCCTTCAGAATTTCCACTCCCCCTTGCTTGAGCAACGAAAGGAGCGCTATACGGGCACGGGGCTCCAGATCGAGCCCGACCTCACCACGCATCTCCAAGAGGGTTACCTCCCTGCCCTGTCCAGCCAGATGGGCAGCGATTTCGCACCCCATAGCAGCCCCTCCCGCGATCAGGACCCTTCTTCCCGGCTGTGAGCTCCCGGAAAGAAGGTCCAGGGCGCTTGTCACAAAGGGCTGATCCACCCCGGGAATCTGCGGCAAGAGAGGTTGCGAACCTGCTGCCAGAACAACCGCGTCAGGCCTCAGCTCATTCACCATATCGATGGTTGCGCGGCAGCGGCATCGAACGTCCACCTTGAGGACATTGACTTGTCTGATCAGGTATTCCAGGAAACGCCGCATCTCTGATTTGAATTCAGGGACAGATGCATAGAGGAGGAGCCCCCCGAGCCTGTCCTTCTGCTCGAGCAGTGTCACCTGGTGACCTCTCAGGCTCAGCGTCCTAGCTGCTTCCAGCCCGGCCGGCCCGCCGCCTATGACACAAACGCGCTTGGGGTTGGATGCCGGGCGTATTCTCAACAACCGTTCCCTCCCCACCTCGGCGTTTACTGCGCACCGCTGCGTCTTGTCTTCCATCATCCTGCTGCGGCAGCCTTCGTTGCAGCGCAGGCACGGGCGGATATCATCCAAACGATCCGCCCTTACCTTGTCAGGAAGCGCCGGATCTGAGATGAGGGCCCTGCCCATTGCGATAAGGTCGGCCTTCCCGCTTTGCAGAGCTTCCTCGGCAAGCCCGGGGTCGTGGATCGCACCCACGGCGATCACCGGGACATGCACCTTTTGTTTGAACCCTTGCGCCAGATGGAGGAGATGCCCTTGAGGTAAATAGACCGGGATTACTATGTTCTGCCCGGTTTCAGCACTGCCGCCGGAAACATGGATGTAATCGACTCCATGCCTTTCGAGCCTCACCGAGAACTCCTGCGCATCCTCAGCGGTCAGCCCGCCCTGCATGAATTCGTCCCCGCTGATCCGGAAGCCGACTACGTAATCCTGCCCCACCCTGGATCGCACACGGTCCAGGACCTGCAGTCCGAAAAGGCCCCGGTCCTGACCATAGCGGTCCTGCCGAATGTTTGTGTAAGGCGATAGGAACTGGGCTATCAAATATCCATGGCCGCCATGAAGCTCTACGCCGTCAAATCCGGCTGCCTTGGCACGGTATGCGGCTTCGGCAAAGGCCTGTACGGTTGACTCTATCTCTTCCTCGATCATTTCCCGTGGTGTTTCATTGGCGTAATTCGGGATCGCCGACGGGGCGATGGGTTCAAGGCCTGTGAACTTCACGGATGAGCTCCGGCCGGCATGACATATCTGCAGGACAGCCTTGGCGCCGCATTCCTGAATCGATTCGGCCAGATCAGCCAGACCTGCTATGAGACGGTCATGGTAGACACCGAGTTGACCGTGCCTCGCCTTACTCTCTTTCTGGTCGATATAGCAGTATTCTATGATGATGAGGCCGGCACCGCCTTTTGCCCGCTCCACGTAGTAATCGATGAGCTGCTGCGATACGCTGCCGTCAGTATTGCATAGACGAGAGAGCATCGGGGCCATCACGACCCGGTTGCGCAGTGTCAACCCTTTCAAAGAAAATCCCTGCATGAGCAATGAATTTTTCATCTTCCCTCTTCGTTGTGTTTTCTCATCTGCTGCTGTTCACACAGGAAAAAGACCCTCTCCTAAAAAAGGATTGGGATATGAGCATGTGTCAAACAGCCCGGCCGCATGATGGTTTAAACCGTAAGATATTTCTTCATGATTGATTCGTTGGCCTTCAGCTCTTCGAAGGTGCCCTCATATTTTATCTCACCGGTGTCGATGATCATGCACCTGACACCCAGCTCGCTGGCGAACAGGAAATTCTGCTCGGCAAGCAGTATGGACATGCCCTCTTTCTGGAGTATCCGAATCTGTCGGGCGATATCATCTACGACAACAGGGGCCAGCCCGATCGTCGGCTCGTCCAGCAGGAGAAGATCCGGATTGGACATGAGCGCCCGCGCGATGCATAGCATCTGCTGCTCACCGCCGCTCAGTTTTTTTGCCCATTTTTTCGAGTACTTCTGAAGGACCGGAAAGAGCTCATACACCTTTTCCAGGTTCCACATTTCATGGTCTTTCTTTCGGGGATTGTCTCTCTGTGCGATCTCCAGATTTTCTTTGACCGTCAGATTGCCGAATACCCGCTTCTCGGCAAAGGCTGTTATGATGCCCTTTTTCGCGATCTTATTTGCTGAAAGCGCCGTTATGTCCTCACCATAAAAAAATACCTTTCCCTCTTTTGCCGGGGTGAAACCGGCGATGCTTCGCATGGTGGTGGTTTTTCCGGCCCCGTTTCTTCCCAGAAGGCACAGGACTTCTCCCTCGTTGATCTCCAGGGAAATACCGAAGAGAATATGGCTCAATCCATAATAGGTGTGAATGTTCTGCACACGGAGAATTTGTTTCGTGCTGTCGGTCACCTTTTGCCTCCCAGATAGATTCTATGGACAAGCTCATTATTCTTGATATCGCTTACCGTACCGTTCGCTACGATCCGTCCGTTCTGGAGGACCCAGATGTAGTCGGACACCTCGAAAATAACGTTCATGTCATGCTCACAGAGCAGGACAGTACATCCGGTCATCTTGATAATCTTCCTGATCGTGTCGAGGATCTCACCCTTTTCTTCAACGCTCATCCCCGATGTGGGCTCATCCAGCGCCAGCAGCGTAGGTTTCATCGCCAGAGCTATGCCGACCTCCAGACGCTTCTGATTCCCGTGGGAAAGCTGTCCGGCAAGCATGTCTGCCTGCTCTGCGAGACCGATGTTCTCCAGGTGGTTGATGATTTCCTCCCGGGCCATTTTCTTGGCGGGATGAAAGAAATTGAAACTCATCCTCTTCTGCGACAAAACAGCGACCATGATGTTTTCATAAACCGTAAGCATGGGGAAGACATTGACGATCTGAAACGATCGGGCGATCCCTTTCCTCGTAATTTCACGGGCGGTCTTTCCTGTTATGTCCTCTCCTTTGAAAATAACCTTTCCTGCATCAGGCTTGATTGCGCCGGTGATCAGATTGAAAAGTGTCGTCTTCCCTGCTCCGTTCGGTCCGATGAGTGCGCAGATATCACCCTGCTTGATATGCAGACTGACATTGTCAGTCGCTTTCAGGCCGCCAAAGGATTTTTCTAAGTTGGCTACTTGGAAAAACATTCCCACCCTTCCTTTCGATGAAGTCCTGCGTGCTTCTCCCCGCCTGCCTGATGCCCTTTGCTCACGTTTTCAGTTCGTTCACCTTTTCCCACCCGAGCTTCTTCACAAATCCCATGATTCCCTCGGGCATGAAAAACACGACCGCGCAGATGATGATGCCCAGAACCATCGGCCAATAGAGCGTTACTGAGGTGATCATGGTCTCAAGCATGATTAATACGACCGAGCCGACAATAGGACCGAGGAATGAGTTGATCCCGCCGAGAATGCAGATCGTTACGAAATCACCCGACTTCGTCCAGAAGGCCAGCTCGGGAAATGCGCCAAAACTGTAGACGACGTGCAGAGAACCGGCAATCCCGCAGAAAAAGCTCGATATCACCAGGGCCAAGAAGCGCTGCTTGGTAACATCGATGCTGATAAATGCACTCCGGTCGGGATTCTCGCGGATTGCTCTCAGCGACCATCCGAAAGGAGAGTTTCCGATGATCCAGAGGGCCAGTCCGCACAGGATTACAACTACCAGAGTAAAATAGTAGATATTCGTCATCCCATTGAGCAAACCGGAGAACTTGATCCCGACGATCCCCGTGTCTCCACCGGTCAATCCCGGCAGCCTGCGGATGATAGACCATACGATCATGGCGAATGCGCAGGTCATGATCGCATAGTAAAACGCATACAGCCGCGACACGAGCAATCCGATTAACGCTCCCAAGATTGCGGCCATAATCGGGGCAAGCAGCAGAACCTGGTACTGGTTCATCCCGGTCCTGGTCATCATGATGGCGGTGGTGTAGGCTGCGACAGCATAGAAAGCGCTATGCCCGAAAGAAAGACACCCGGCATAGCCGAGAAGGAAATTCACCGACATAGCCGCCAGAGACATGACCATGATCTCAATGATGATCCATGTCCAGAAGTTCGGGAGGATAAACGGCCCGCCAAGCAAGAATATCGCTAGGATGCAACCGACAGCCCAGACGAAGTTTCTCTTTCCTCGCATAATTTCGGTTTCCTCATTTCATGATCGATTATTCGATGCTGAAGATCCCCTGTGGCCTGAAGAACAACACAGCTACCACGATTAAGTAGATAAAGGTGTCTGCATACTGTGGTAACACCAGGATTCCCAGCGATTCCACTACCGCAATGACCAGACCTGCTACCAGCGCTCCCCCGATACTGCCCACGCCTCCGATGATGGTCACACAAAAGGCAATAATGATCATCTGAGCATCCATACCCAGAGTGCCGCTGGTGATCGGATAGGCGATCGCCGCGGCGATCGCCGCCATTCCGATTCCCGCCATGAAGACCAGTGAGAAGACGCCCGAAACATTGATACCCAGGCCGCGTGTCATCTCCTCATCGTACACGCAAGCGCGGATGATGCTCCCGGCCTTGCTCTTATAGAGGATTGTGATGAGAACAACCGCAATCACGCTCGATATCCCGATGATGAATATGTTGTACTTGCTGATCACCATGCCGAAGATATCGAAACATCCCATCAGGAGGTCCGGAATATTGCCGTTTTTCGGGTCCAGACCCCACAGCAGTCTGACAATGTCGGATATGACGTGGATAATTCCCACCGACAAGAGGAGCTGAAACACATGTCCAGCCTTGTACACACGCTGAAAGAGCCCCCGCTCGACAACCGCTCCGATCAGGATCATGACGATTGGGGCAATGATCAGAGAACTCCAGAACCCCAGGGCATTCGCCACGGTGAATGTAATGTAGAAGGCCAACATATAGAAGGCCCCGTGAGCGAAGTTCACCACCCCCATGACACCGAAGATGATGGTCAGACCGCATGATAAGAGAAAATAGATCATGCCGCGGGCCATTCCTGAAATAACCAGGCTTGCCAAAAGACTCGCGTTGATTTCCATAGTTTGCTACTCTTCTTATAGGTGATCAGAGCTGATCGGTTCGGCCATGGTATCTTCCTTCGTGGTGCTCACCGTTCCCGTTGAAAGGAGAGCCTATCCTTGGGTGAGATCGTATTCGTGGATGTGCGATAATATTATTCTGCGAAATCCAGCTCCAAGGATAGGCTCAATTCTTATTCTATTCCCGCCGCCTTCCGAGCAGCATGCCACTCTTCCTTGGTGAACAGGTAAGGCTCCACGGGAACGTACCGTGTCTTTTCCGGATCCAGAATAAGTTCATCCGAGCCCGGTTTTTTCACCAGAGGACCCCAGATATGGCCGCTCACCACCTGATGGTCGAAATCCCGTATCCAGACCGGACCGTTGTAGGTATCGATCTTTATCCCTTCCATGGCCTTGCAGACTGCTTCGCTCTCTAACGTTCCAGCCTTCCTGACTGCAGCTTCCCAGAGCTTGATCATGTTGTATGCCGGCCAGACATGGCTGGGAACGACTCGCTTCGTGGTTCCCTTCCACTTGCGGTATCTCTCGTAGAATTCCTTCTGTTCTTCAGTACCCGGATAGCTCTCGTCGTCATAGCACCATGACCAGCTGCCGAGCGGGATAGCGTCCTTGAGGATATCCCGGTACTCATTGGATGCCACCACGCTGGCGCTTGCCAGCTTGGTGTTCTTGAACACACCCATCTGGGCACACTGCTTGAGGTTTGCCACCGCGCCGCCCGCGAATATAACGTGCGCCAAGACGTGGGGTTTGTAGGCCAGGATCTGAGAAATATACGGGCTGTAGTCTGTCTCTCCAACCCGCGGCCATCCCTCATAGATCTTTACATTCGGCACATACTCCTTGATTGCCGGAATAAAATACCGGTGCACATCGCGCCCGAATTCGAAATCCCATGTCTCATAATAGACCTTGGGATCCTTTACGCCTTTCAGGTATTCCTCCGCGATGATCTTGGCGAGGGTTTTTCCCTCTGCACTCGTGGTGATAGCGTACCGGAAATGATACGGTGACCAGTCCTCTGTGGTGATTCTGGTCGAGTGGCCGCCGAAGATGAAGATGGGCTTCTTGAAATCACGGGCCACTGCGCTCAGCGCCATGGCCTGAATGGTTCCATAGCCTCCGACGATGAAGTCCACCTTCTCTCTCATAATCAATTCACGGGAATAACGAGTAACCAGGTCGGCCTTTCCCGCGTCGTCCCTTTTGATCAACTCGATCTTTCTCCCGAGCAGACCGCCGGACTTGTTGATTTCATCGATGGCAAGCAGGTGGCCGTCCACGATGCCTTCATTGAGAAAGGCCATGGCTCCGGTAAATGTATAAATTGCCCCAACCTTGATCGGATCTTTCTCCTGTGCCTGCACAGGAAAAGCGAAAGCGGCGATCATAAACATTCCGAACAATAATACCCCCCAGCTTTTCATCATGTTTTCCTCCTTCTTCGCTTGCTTCTCGCCGAAGAACTACCCCGTTCAGTACCAAGACCTCTTTTCCCGGAAGATGCCCTTTGTAGAACCCTCGAACTTTATGCCTGCAAGTTTCTTGACGATATTTTTAGAATGTTCGATGTTATGATCCCGATAGATCGCCACCTTCTCGATGACCGGAGAACCTCCGCCATGAAGTGCATCGATGAGTTTGTGCGCCCCCCATGCCGATGACATCATATCCTGGAAGAGCCTGAACGCCCGGTGCTGATTTTCCGCGGATACTTCCGGGACGCGCATGATGTATTTTTCCAGATACGGCCTGGTCTTGTCGTTGTAGAAATCCTCTTCGTGGGGGAGTGTTGCCGCCAGTCCGCCCGCAATTGCGGCCAATGCCTCGTATTCCCCGTAAATCGCCTCGCCGGCCAGCATCCTTCCGGCGTTGCAGTAATTCGAATCCGGGATGTAGGTGCCTGAGTCGGCCTTTACGCTGTTTATTGCCGCAGCGATGCCCGATGCGTAGATCAGGTCAACGATCTGAATCATGTCCGCAAGCTTATGCCGCACATGCTGGGCCTTCTCGATGCCGTTGTACTCAGCAGCCAGCGCGGTCGCGCCGGTGAACATCTCTGATACGGCCGCCTTACAGCCGGTATAGCTGTGGCGATGGTACAGAGCGAACAGCAGAGCCGCCTTGCCTGCCTCTTCAGTCTCGCCGCAGAGGAAAACCCGCTCCCACGGAACAAAGACATGATCAAAGATTGTCATGGAGTGGGACTCGCCCTGTTTGCAGTACGGGGCTTCGAGGCGTCTGCGCCGCGGAGGGTTGAACGCGCCGTTGATGAGCGTCACGCCTTCTGTATCTGCTGGCACGGAAAAGGCGACCGCCCAGTCGGTCTCGTCTGATGCCATGTTGCGGGTAGGCAGGACGACGATCTCGTCGGCATAGGCAGAACAGGAGTTGTGGGCCTTGGCACCGTTGACGATGATCCCGTCGGCCCTCTTCTCCACGACCCTAAGATAGAGGTCTGGATCCTGCTGCTTGGCAGGGCGCCATATACGATTTCCCTTCACATCGGTCTGCGCGCAGACCAGCGAGAGATCTTCGGACTGGACCTTTTTCATGAACTCGATGAAGTTCTTGTAATAACTCGTGCCATGTTTCTGATCTGCATCGTAACTGGCGACCGACAAAGCATTCAGCGCGTCAATACCCATGCACCGCTGTATGCAGCCGCCCACCTCCTGGCAATAGAGCCGCGTCATCTTCTGCTTGTTCAGCAAATCCTCTACGCTCTGATGAATGTGATTGAACCGATTGATCTTTTCTCCGGTGATATGAGATGTGGCGACTCCAACGCCCTCGAATTCCGGATCATTCGCAAAATCATACGTTTTGCACAGGACATAAATGCCGCCGACAATGCTGGGGTCGAAGCGATCCACCAACTTTCCGCCCTGATATACATTCGGCCTGAGTTTCGCCATTCTCTCCTTGTACTGGTCACTTGAAATCATGTCGCTATCCTCCGTTTTATTTAATTCCCAATTCCTTCTTGATCAGCTCACGCAGCTTGTATTTTTCGATCTTACTGGTGGGAGTTTCCGGCAGCTTATCGACAAAGCGGATATATTTCGGCCACATAAACTTCGGCATGGCCTTCTTGATCCATTCCCGCAATTCCTCCTCGTCCAGCTTCTCCCCTTGCTTGGGCACGATGAAGGTTACAATGTCATGCTCTCCCCCAACCTCGGCGGGAATCGGGAATACTCCGCAGATGTTCACTTTCGGGTGTTTGTTTATGATATCTTCTACCTGGTACGAAGAAACGAACTCGCCCTTTACCCGGATGACACTCCCCATCCTGTCAACAAAGAAGTACACGCCTTTTTCGTTTTTGAAGCAGGCGTCTCCGGTGTGGAACCAGAGATTCCGGAAGGCCTTGAGCGTGGCTTCTGGCTTGTTGTAATACTCTTTCACAAACAGGCTCGGGAACTTGGGCCTGAAAACCAGTTCACCGGGCTCACCCGGCGCACACTCTTCATCCAGCTCGTTGACGACGCTGGCTTCGAACAAGAGAGATGGCGTGCCCAGGATACCCTTTGTCTCGTCTTTCTTGGCGTCTACCACGGTGATGTGAAACTTTTTTGCTACGCTGTAGATCTCCTCTTTCGACATACCCTTATACAGCTCCGGTGGTGTTCCCTGCTCATTTTTCAGCTCATCAATAATGCAGATGGAGCCGCTTCCGGTTTCCGTCTGTCCGAATCCTGTAATGACGAAGTCCAGACCGAATCTCTTTGCGACATCGTGATGGTACTGGGGCATGGGGGCCATATAAACCTTGTTCAGGGTGTTCTTGTAATCATCAGGGGTTTCCGGCGTATTCATCAGCCAGGGCACCATGACATCCAGCAGGACCGCCGATGTGGAGCCGCTCTTTTGAATCCGGTTCCAGAAATCCTTCACACTGAACTTGTCCCACATGGCGCACTCGCATCCCACCCAGAGTGCCCTCACAAGGTTGAAGAATGCACCAGCCACATGGTACATGGGGAGATCGCTGTAAATGACATCTTCCTGGTTGAATATCCGCCGCCAGTTGAAGACGTAGTTGTTCATCCAGCGGTACGGCTGTACAACGCCCTTCGGTGATCCTGTGGTCCCGGAGGTATAGATGATGCTCGCGATGTCCATGTACTTCAGCTCAACATCCACATTGGATGTATCGCCTTTAAGGATCTCGTCGAAGGACGTCTCGGTAGAAAAGTATTTGTCCAGGGTATTGCCCGCAGATTCCGGCTTGTAATCATGGTCCTTCTCTTTCGGAGCATAGACAATAACAGGGCAGGCACTGATCTCTCCCTTAACCTCATTGAGCAGAGGGATCAGGTCTTTTTCGATGAAGATGGCCCTCGGGTCCGAGTCGTTGATCTGGTAGACCAGGAGCTGGCCTTTATAGTTGAAATTGATCGGGCAGAATATCGCACCCGCCTTCCATATGCCAAACATGGCCATTGCGGTTACCAGAGGGTTCCTCAGAAAAACAGAAACCCTGTCGCCCTTGTTTATGCCTAATGATATGAGGCCGTGAGCGATGCTGTTGGCTATTTTGTTGAATTCATGAAAAGACAGTCTGAGGTCTTCTTCTCCATAATAGATGAAGGTACGATCTTTTGCTTGTATAGCCCATTTTTCCAGAATGTGGGTGACAACCTCTCCATCCTTCGTCAATTCGTTTTTAACTTCTTCGTAGTTCATATTCACCTCTCCAGATCTCATCTAGGGTCTTGATTGATCCCGTATAAGCGTACGAATCTTCAGACAGCCTCTTGGGGCTTAGTTTTTTACCGCCTTGGCGTGGATGTTCTTCAGAAGTGTTCCGGCCTATTTTCACCCATTCCCTCTTGCTCGCATCATCGCCTTCATCTCACACTCGGCGACTATCTCGTTTTTCTGGTTATAGGTTTTTATTGAAAATTCGATGATGCCCTTGTCCCCTTTTTTCGTAAGGGACGCCTTGGAAACGCTATATTTGATCTTCAGCGTATCACCTGCCACCACCGGGGCCTTGTACCGCCAGGTATTGCCCAGAATCCCCATCAGGGTCCCCTCATAGAAACCCTGCCTTGTCATGAGCCCGGCGGAAATCATTGTCACGAGCATTGCAGGAGCCGCCTTTTTTCCAGAAACGGTTGAATCCGGCCAGCCGGCCATTTCGTTATAGAGCTCGATATCCGTCAGAGAGATAGTTTTGCCAACGCTTATACCCGATTTTCCAACTGGAAAGTCTTCAAAAAACAATCCCAGCGTCTCCACGTCTCGACCCCTTTTCTTCGGTGTATTTGTGAGCTTGTTTTCTTCTCAAGAGACTCGTACTCTAAGGCCGAGTATCACCTGTTACCTGCCGCTTCGATCCTCATGCTCCCTTTCGAGACGACCTGCTGGCCGTTTTTCGTGACCTCGAAGGTCATCGACAGCTTCTTTGGCCGGCCAGCTGGACTTTCCAGATCCTCGACCTGGAATTTTCCCTGAATCGTGTCCCCGACATGAACGGCACCGAGATACGCCACGTCTATTTCGCTTACAGTAATTTCCTCAGCTGACTTGAAATGGGTTTTGAACAGCCGGCCTATGACCTTTGACGTCACCGAATTGCCATGGACGATCGTGGTGCCGAAAGAGGTTTTCTCCATACCCGGAACATTCGTATGGAGCTGGGCATCTCCTTCCCACAGTATGCCAAGTATGAGATCTCTTTCGCTGAACACTTGTTCCGGGACCTCAAAAACGGCCCCGACCTGAATGGACTCACCCTCGTTATTCATGTCTTTCCACCATGTGATTCATTTTTCTCCCGGCTAAAGAAACACAGTGCCGCGGCAGATGCAGACCTTGGACCCACCCTGCCCGATGTGCAGGGCGCAGACTGGACTCCCATGAGCTTGACTTTCTGAAGTATTGAAAAAATCCTATGATTTTCTTGACCTGATCCTGAGGCGGAGACGTGAGGGCATTGTTCCGTTCAACTGCATCAAGATTCGCTTCTGAAAAAACACCTGGGGCTAGAGCTCTCGGCATGCCTACTCCACAACACCCGGCTGCCGGTTCAATCATTCCGTGCTGCACTGCCCAGACCAGAAGCGCCCTCAGACCCAAATTTGCATCCTCCCCTGTTCGATGGAACAGCTAACTTTCACCATGAACCCTCTTCACTCCTGGGTGAACCTTTTCAAGCTATTGATCACATTAACATTAATGAACACCCGTTAATGTTAATTAACATTCGTTAATATTGTATTAATTTATTCTCTTGGTTATGTCAAGTCATTAAAGAAATTAACCGCCATGTGGTGCTGTTGTATAATTATTTGATATACTTCATCTATCGTTGAGCCGACTGTTGGTGCTGCCGCAGTAATCAGGCACGGGATCCAGTCATGGTGCCGGGTTTCAGCATATGACTCTCCCAGTATCATATACTGAAGCCTGACCTCGGTCTTGTGTGCCGGAAAACGAATGATACGGAAGCCCCATGAAAGAACCTGGTATGGCCATGGGCCCGGAACAAATTCATATCCCGCCCGGATGAACAAATATGGAAATCCGTGCCGATTCGGGCCTCTTGCGGCATCCACTATAATGTACCCGGCGTCGACACGGATTTCCAGGGGGGATTATGTCTTATGGCGGCTGCCGCTCAGAAACGGGGAGGTCGTTTCTCGACAAAGGCCTTCATACTTTCAACCTGCTCAGGTGTGCCAAAGCACAGGGAGTTAACCTCCAGCTCATAATAGTCCGCCGCCGATTCCGATGTCTCGTTCTGTATGTTCAACACCTGTTTGGCCATCATCAATGCTTTTGGGGATTTCTTCATCAGCTTGCCGGCGATCTCCACAGCCTTGTCCATGAGCTCTTCGTCAGGAACGACCCAGTTCACCAGCCCCATTGCATACGCCTCTTGAGCTGTTATCGCCTCGCCCAGCATAACTATCTGAGCCGCACGGAAACGTCCCACGATCCGTGGAAGATACGAGGCCCCCTTGATGTGTCCGACATTGATCTCCTGTTGTCCGAATTTCGCCCCCTGTGCCGCAACGATGAGGTCTGTGGAAAAGGCTACCACTGCCCCTCCGCCAAATGCATATCCATTGACAGCACCTATGATGGGCTTGCTCGATCCCAGCATCTGCTGCCTGATCTCATGATACCACTTCGCATATTCCCGGTATTGAAAGGAATTCTGTCCGGCCATGATTGAAATGTCGGCCCCGGCGATAAACGCCCGGCCTATCCCCGACATGATGATCACCCTGATCTCCGGGTCACTATCAGCTATTTTCAGTGCCTCTCCGATCTCGTTTTGCATCTCGGGATTCAATGCATTGAGTTTCTCCGGACGGTTGAACAGTATCTTTGCTATTCCTTCGCCTCTTTCCAGCTTTATGTAGGTAAATTCGCTCATCATGACCCCCTCTCCTTTATCCGTATCCCTTACATACCGATATACGCTTGTTTGATATGATCATCTCCCAGCAATTCTTTTCCCTTTCCCTGCATGATGACCTGACCATTCTCCAACACATATGCGCGATGAGCCACGCTGAGCGACCTGTTGACATCCTGTTCCACCAGGAGAATGGAAACCCCGGTTTCATTGATCTTCTGTATGGTTTCAAAGACCTCATCCACGATTTTAGGAGCCAGTCCGAATGAGGGTTCATCGAGCATGAGCATCTTGGGCTCGGCCATGAGCGCCCGCGCAATCGCCAACATCTGCTGTTCTCCCCCGCTCAAGGTCCCGGCCAGCTGATATTTTCTCTCTCCCAGGATCGGGAACATTGCGATGACTTCCTGAAACTTGGCCTCGATCTTTTTCTTGTCCTTCTGCACCCAGCCCCCGAGCAAGAGATTATCGCGCACCGACATCTTCGTGAATATCGAACGCTCTCCAGAAATATGCGATAACCCCATCTCTACGATGCTATGGGCCGGGGTTTTCTGAATCTCCTTACCTCGAAACCTGATCGTACCCGACTTCGGAGGTATATGCCCCCCAATCGAATTGAGCAGTGTCGATTTGCCTGCGCCGTTTCCCCCGATAACTGAGACGAATTCGTGATCATTGACCACTAGAGATACATCTTTCAGAACATGCAGCTCGCTGTAATATACATTGATCGACTCAATCTCTAGCATGACAGCTCCTTCTTTCCCAAATAGGCATCGATGACGGTCTCATTCTGAGCGATTTCCTCAGGAGTACCCTCAGCGATCTTCTGGCCATGGTTTAAGACGACGATCCATTGAGATATTTTCATGATGAACTTCATGACATGCTCGATAATCAGCAGCGTGATCCCCTTTGCCGAGAGCTTTTCAATCAGATCGATCATCTCCAGGGTTTCCTTGGGAGTAAGACCGGATATGGCCTCATCCAGAAGCAGAAGCATCGGTGAGCTGGCCAGAGCTCTGCATATCTCAAGCTTTTTCCTGCTGGCGATCGTGAGCTCCCCGGGGAATGAGTCTGCGAGGTCGTCCATGTTGACTTCTTTGAGTATCTCCATTGCAGCTTGCTTTGATTCATCCACATCGCTGGATTTCTGCAGAGCACCGATAAGCACGTTATCCAGCACGCTCATGTTACTGAATATTTTCGGCAGCTGAAAGGTCCGTCCGATGCCGAGCCTGGACCTGTCATAGGGATAGAGGCGGCTGATATCTTTCTGGTTAAAGCGTATCTCTCCCCTGTCCATTACCAAAAAGCCGCTGATCATATTGAACAGGGTCGTCTTGCCTGCGCCGTTTGGACCAATGAGCCCGACGATTGATCCTTTTTGGATGTTGATGTTTACGCCTTGCAAGGCATGAATGCCGCCGAAGCTTTTCGTGACATCTTTCAATTCCAGGATGAATCCATTACTCCTGTCAATATCGTGCATCATGGTTTTCCCTCTGTTTTTGTCATCATTCAATGCCGCATATTATCTTCATTTTTTATCGGACCGTTCACGGCGTGCTGCCTGTTTATGCCCTCATCCCTTGTTGATTTTCTGCACGATCTTGTCTTTCACCATCGTTATGCCTCTCATCAATCCTCCGGGCAGGAAAAGTATGATGATGACCAGGATGATGCCGTAGATCAGAAAACCGATAGGCGTAAACAGGCCGCCGATCCAACTTCTAAAAAACGTGCTCATGGGTACGAGAATCACCGAGCCCAGAATCGGCCCCGCGATCGTGCCCAAGCCTCCGACGATGGAGAATACGGCGAACTGGACGGAGAAATCCACTGCGAAGACCATGGACGGCTCGATGTATCGCATGTATATGCCGTAAAAACCTCCGCCGATGGCTGTGAAGAATCCGCTGATTGCAAAAATGACAAGCTTTATCCGGTAGGTGTTGACCCCCAGACTCTTTGCGGCCTCTTCATCTCCACCGGTTGCAAGCAGATAGTACCCGATTCTTGACTTTGTTATCCGGTACGTGGCGAATACCACAGCCACGAGAAGAATATATGCGATATACGTATAACAGATCTCATGACTGAAGGTGAGGTTTCCCACCCCATTCACCGCAGGGATGGTAGTGCCCAATCCGGTTGAACCCAGCCGCCAGTAGGTGACGAGAACCCGAAGCGCCTCGGCGCAGGCTATTGTCGACAAGGTAAAGAAGAAGGCCCTCAGCCGGAACGTCGCAAATCCGATCAGCAGTGCCATCAAGACGCCGAAGACCCCGCTCAGGGCAAGGCCGATCCATGGTGATATCCCGTAATCGGCATATAGGATCCCGGTGATGTACGCCCCAATGCCAAAGAATGCCACATGGCCGAGAGAAAACTGCTTTCCAAAACCCGAGATGATGTTCCAGGCCTCGGAAAAGAAGGCAAAGAGAAACACCAGGGTCAGCATCTTCAGGTAGAAATCGTGCGACGAAAGAAGAGGGAGAAGCCCCAGAACGGCGATGAACACTACAAGCGGGTCCTTTATAAAACTTTGTACGCGTTGTCTTGTCGTGCTCATCGCTATGCTCTCCTCTCTTTGACGCCGAAGATCCCGCTCGGTCGAATCATCAGGATCGCCAGGAACATGATGAAATATGCGAATGTGGTCAGGGCTGGTTCGAAATAGTATCCTACCATCATCTCCATAATGGCAATAATGATGGCCCCTACGATCGTACCAGGTATGCTCCCTATCCCACCCAGGACGACGATAATCCAGCAGAGCAGGTTGAGGTGTGTTCCGATTGTCGGATGAACACTTTCAAAGGTGATCAAGGAAACCCCGCTCACTGCGATACAGCATAAACCGAGCCCTGCTGCGATCATATAGATCCTATGAACATTGATTCCGATCATCATGGCGCCCCTCCGCTGTTCGGAAACAGCACGGATGGCCCTGCCTGTATTGGTGTAGTGGAGGAACATAATCAGCGAAGCAATGAGAATAGCAGCGGCCAAGGCTCCATAGATGTGGGGATAATCTATGTATTGATTCCAGATATGAAATACATTTGCGGAATAATCCGTTGAAACACTCTTGTACTCTGCCGAAAACAGCAGCATGGTTCCATACTGAAATACAAATGAAAGGCCGAAGGTCGCAATGATATGCGATTCTTCAGGCGCATCGATTAACTTTTTGAATAAAAACCGGTAAAAGGCTATTCCGAGAACAAACGCTACCGGGAGCAGAATGAAGAGTCCCCAATACGGGTCCATCCCCGAACAGAGGCTGAATAAAAACCCTCCGTACATCGCCAGCATGATAAAATCACCATGGGCGAAATTTATCAGACCGAGGGTCCCGAATATGATGGATAGTCCTAAGGCCATGAGAGCATAGGTCATACCCGTCAGGCAGCCATTTATGATCAACTGGATGAATATTTCCACAGCCTTCTCCTCTGATTTCTCAAGAGGGGAGGAGGCCTTTGGCCTCGCTCCCCGCTAACAAACCGGCTATATTTGAACGAGCAAACACCCTACTGGCTGAGCATCTTGAGGTTCTTGTCGTCGAATGCCCGTTTCCCGAAGGGAGGTATCGGGAATATAGCCTCTATTTCAGCCGACTCTTTCGGCCAGACTGTATAGTATTGCTTGTTGAATATCTGCCTTGCAACGACACCTGCCCTGATATTCTGCCCGGCCTGCACCGGATCCGAGTGAGGAGCGAACTTGATTCCACCAGGGCGGGCTGTGGCGGTTGAAGGCAGTGACAGATCATTCACCACCTCAGCAATCTTCGCCGGGTCGAGTGAGCCTGCTGCGGGAAGGACATACTCGAACAAGGCTATTGCCGAGGTGAAGCCGACGGCCACATCTGAGGAAGCCATTACGGATTTGACATTGTATTTCTTTGCATACCGATCAAGGAATTCCCGATACTGAGACTGCGTGGTCGGGCTTAAGTTCCAGATATTTCCGCCAGCCACCTGGTTTAAATCCAGAACGTAGTTCATATCGTCTCCGAACTTCTGAAATGCCTCGTCGACATAGGCCCACGGGCACCCATCGGCTATCCAGACCTTGGGGTTCAGCCCGTTCTTTCTGGCATCGCGGAACAGACGATATCCGTCATCAAGATAATTCTGGGTATGGACGATATCGGGATTCGTCTTCTTGATTTTCAGAACCAGGGATGAGAAGTCCATGGTGTTGGGGTCATATGGGGCATCGATAACGACGTTCAGGCCCAAATCTTTCGCCCTCTTGATGAATCCGTCATGGCTCAGCGACTTGCCCCATTCCGTGCCCTGATAGACCACCGCGATCCGTAAATCCTTGGGGTCTTTATTCAATTTTGGAGCGATGAGCTCAACAACGCAGTCGGCAGCCTGTGAGCCCCAGCCGCTTGCCATAGGCCCGAAGAAATACGTGTTCTTATGGCCCATCTGGCGGAGTCTGTCGGCGATGGCATTCGTTTCCCAGAAAACCACGTTGTATTTGTCAGCGATGGGATGAACGATAAAGGCAAGTGAGCTTGAATAAACACCGATGAGCAATTTCACCCCTTCAACCGTGATCAGCCGCTCGGTCTCGGTTCTTGCCGATTCTGAATTGGCGGCGTCACCGGTCACCAGTGTGATTTTCGTTTTGTTCCAGATGCCGCCCATGTCGTTGACCATATCGGCCGCCACTTGGATGCCCCGCAGAACCTCCCTGCCGATGGGAGCCTGTGGCCCGGTCAGCGGGAGTATGACGCCTATCTTCACGGTCTTCGAGCCCGTATCGGCCAAGGCAACACCACCGGCCGGCAAACTGACTAAACATGCTAAGGTAATGACAACCAGCTTTACAAATGCCCTCTTCATTGTTTCCCCCTTCCTTTGAGATGTGTTCCTGTTACTCTTTTCAAGAGATATCTGCTTCCAAGATGCCTATCTTGTTCTTTGCAAAGCTAAACACATCAACCTTCCATTGATTGCCTGATAATGCATTGCAATCGCGTGGTTTTTTGCTAATTTCGCATGCTTATTTACACATTATTTATATTTCCGGCTCACACCTCCTCTTGCTGAAGCTTGAGCTTTTTGTTTTTTTCGTCAAAGCAACTCTCCGTAAGCTAGATCAGGTGA
>ERZ795052.20-NODE-20-length-221754-cov-62.211859_pt1 | contig 221754 bp, 216 predicted proteins | sample MGYA00375136_ERZ795052 | MGnify/ENA primary metagenome ERZ795052 (study PRJEB30181, sample SAMN05720156) | activated sludge metagenome | isolation source: Anaerobic digester | place: Japan | collected 2015-05-26 ...
CGTCGCAAAGAGTCCCGCAGAAGGGACAGAGAACATCCGTAACTGTCTTGGTCATCAGATCTCACCCCGGCATTTTTTCTGTACCAGCTCAACAGAGCTGAGTACCTTTTCATTTATGGCGATCTCCACCTCAATGGGAACGCCCTTGAACGTGGGCATACCCGTGGAATAGGTATTGGGGTCGGTTACACAATTGGCCCAGGGACCCAGGGGTATCCAGGCCAGTCCCGGGTGGGGACCTTGGGTGGCCTCAATAGCTTTGACCACCACGCTCCCGTGTTTGCTGGTCACCCGGACGTTGGTGTTGCGCCAGGCACCAAGTTTCTTGAGATCGGAAATGTCCATCTCGATGATGCCGCAGGCTTTGGTATAGGCGTCTTTCTCTTTTCCGCCTTCCATGGCAACACCCTGCTGGATGGTGCGTCCGGTGATCAGGTTCAGTGCAATCTTGGTCACGTAATAGTCCTCCGTTTAGCGGGTGAGCTCTTTAAGGGGATTAGGACCAAGGTCGGTTATGGTCTTCACCACGTCTTCAACCACTTTTGCCCACTTTGCCCCTTCCGATGCTGATACAAAGGTCATCCTGAGGCGCTTGTCCTCAAGGCCGATGTTCCGAAGCAGGCTTTTCAACATAAACATCCGCTTTGCACCCTTGTAGTTGCCCTCGAGGTAGTGGCAGTCGCCGAAGTGGCAGCCTGAGACCAGGACACCGTCAGCCCCGTCTGTGAATGCCTTCAGGATGAACAGGGGGTCTACGCGACCTGTACACATCACCCTTACGATCCTGATGTCGGGGGGGTACTGGGTGCGGGCGCTGCCCGCAAGATCTGCCCCTGCATATGAGCACCAGTTACAGATGATCCCGAGGATCTTGGGTTTCCACTCTTCTGCCATTACTTCGCACCTCCCAGGAGGAACGCATCAATCTGGGCGATGATCTGCGGGGTTGCAAAGTGCTGCATCCAGATCGCACCACCGGGGCAGAACCCTCCACAGGTCCCACATCCCTTGCATTTTGCTTCGGTGACCTGCATAACCTTCCGACCGTCCTTCTCGACCAGCGAGAGGGCCTGGTATGGACAGAGGTTCACGCACATGCCACAACCGGCGCACTTCTCCTCAATGCACTGGGCAAAGTAAGGTTCGAGTTCCACTTCTCCCATATGGATCGGGATGCTGGCAGCCGATGCGGCTCCTTCTGCTGATGCGACCGTATCAGGGATATCTTTTGGTCCCTGGCAGACACCGGCAAGGAATACACCCGCTGTGGTGGTCCCGCACGGGTTCAGCTTGGGGTGGGCTTCAAGGAGCCATCCGTCCATCGACCGTGAGACACCGAAGAGCTTCCTCGTCTTGTCGGTCTCTGCTGCAGGCTCGACCGCTGCAGCGAGCACTACCATGTCAACCTCGAGACTGATCGGCCGGTTGAGCAGGGTGTCCTCGGCATTGATGATGAGATTCTTGGTGGTCGGATCCTCGAGAACGTTTGCCACCCGTCCCCGCATGAACTTGGCGCCCTCGTCCTGGATACGGTAGTAGAACTCCTCGTACATCTTTCCAAAAGACCTGATGTCCATGTAGAAGAGGTAGGGCTGGGCATCTGGGATCTTCTCGATGATCTGGTGGGCATGCTTGAGCGAGTACATGCAGCAGAACCGCGAGCAGTAGGGATGGCCAATTCCGGTGCTATCACGGGAACCGGCACAGAGCAGGAAGGCAACCTTCTTGGGAGTTGCACCATCGCTCGGCCGGACCAGGTGGCCGCCAGTCGGACCCGACGCACAGATCAAGCGCTCAAACTCGAGGCTGGTGACCACGTTCTCGTACTTCTTGTACCCCCATTCGTCTTTCTTTTCGATTGGGAAGATGTCGTATCCCGTTGCCAGGATGGCGGTCCCCACCTTGACTTTCACGAGCTCGTCCTGCATTTCAAGGTCGATAGCCTTCTTATCACCGCAGGCCTCAACGCAGAGGTTACACTTGATGCAGGAGTCCCAGTCGATGTGGTAAATGAGCGGCACGACCTGTGGGTGATATATATAGATGGCCTTGCGGGGCTTCATCCCCATCTCGAAGGGGTTCGGCTTGATGACGGGGCAGACCACTTCGCAGTCCCCACACCCGTTGCATCCACCGCCAACGATTCCTTTTGCCTCGGCCTCTTCCATGGAGAGAACCCCTCGTGCCTTCTTGCGGATGGTGACATCGAAGTTGCCGATGTAACCTTCGACATTCTCCACCTCGGCGCAGGTCATCAGCTCGATATTCTCATTCCTGCCCACATCCACCATCTTGGGGGTGAGGATACACTGCGAACAGTCGAGGGTCGGGAACGTCTTGTCGAGCTGGGACATCCGGCCGCCAATGGTCGGGTTTTTCTCGATGAGGTAGGTCTTGATCCCGGCGTTTGCAAGGTCGAGGGCGGCCTGCATTCCGGCAATTCCCGCACCGACGACCATAGCCGCATGCTCAACGGGCACGCTCTTCGGGATGAGATCCTGGAGGAGCGACGCCTTGGCTACCGCGATCCGGATGGCGTCTTTTGCCTTTTCGGTTGCTCCCTCGCGGTCATGCATGTGCACCCAGGAGCCCTGTTCGCGGATATTGGCCATCTCGAACCGGAATGGGTTCAGCCCTCCTTCCTTGCTGGCGGTCCTGAAAGTCGGTTCGTGCAGGCGCGGCGAGCAGGCTGCTACCACGACACCGGTAAGGTTGTGCTCCTTGATGGCCTCCTTGACCTTTCCCTGGCCGGGTGTGGAACACATGTACTGGTAATTGTCTACATGTGCAACGTTCGGCAGGGTCTTTGCATATTCCTGCACGCCTTCAATGTCAACTGAACCGGCGATATTGGTACCGCAGTGGCAAATAAATACGCCGATGCGGGCCTCTTTCTGCTCTTTTGCAGGAGCTTTTTCGGCCGGTGCTGCTGTCTTTACCGGTGCTGCTGCCTTCACCGGCGCTGCCGGCTTTGCGGTTTCCTTCTTCTTGGGAGCGGTCTCTTTCTTTGTCTTTTTTTCTGCCATCTTTTATCCCTCCCTCACAGGATCTTCTCCAGGAACGGTTCACAACTGACCGCATGCAGGTCGAGTGCAAGCTCCTGCGGGCTCATCCCCTGGGCAAGTCCAAGCAGCTCATTGTAGTGGAGCACGGGGAGACCCCATTTCACCCCGAATTTCTCCTCAATCTCGATCTGGCCCCGGTCAAACTGCAGCTGGCAGAATGGGCAGACTTCGGTGAGAGCATCGGCTTTTACTTCCCTCAAGTTGATCATCTTCTCGTTGGTGATATCAATGGCGTGGACCAGATCGTATCCCCGCACCCCGCCGCCTGCACCACAGCAGAGCATCTTGTTCCGGTATTCTACCGGTTCGGCGCCGAGGGCTGCAACCATCTCCTCGATCCAGTAAGGGTGTTCGGTGCTCCCGAAGTGGCGCTCCTTCTTGGGCTTCATGAGGTGGCAGCCATAGTGGACGGCAATCCGTGTCCCCTCGAGCGGCACTGTTACACTGTCGCGAATCTTCTGTAGTCCACAGATCTTGGGGTCGTACAGGAGCTCGGCTAAGTGCCAGACATCGATGGTCCCCTTGAACTCCATGTCGATACCCTTGAGCACCTCGTTAACACCCTCACGGAGTTCTTTGTGATGCTTCAGTTTTTCGTTCACTTCATAAATGGACTTGTAACAGCCATTGCAGATCAAGGCGATATCCTTCTTCATCTGTTCTGCGAGCAAAAGATTCCTCGCAGCCATGGCATACCATATATTCAGGTCGATTGACCCGAACGCACCGGGTGCCGGGCAGCAGCTGGCGCCTTGAAGTTCGAGCAGCTTGATGCCCAGCTTCTCGCTCGTCTTAATGGCTGCTGCCTCACATCCGGGATACCGGTTTGGCGCGATACATCCGAGGAAGAATGCATATTCGTGCATGAAATTTTATCCCTCCCGTTCCTTGACAATCTTGTCGGCTCTCTCTTTGAGGCCGAAGTAATCCAGAATGTACTGGATACCTTTGACATACTGGGGGAATCCATGGGTGGTCGGCGGCTCGGGGTTCAACCCGAGTTTCTTGCGGGCGGCGCGGTTGACATCGTTGTTGGGAACACCGTGTCCGGTTGTATAGATAGCCTGAACGGTCTTCAAGAAGTTGACCGGAATGATATCCCGCTTTGCTGCGAGGTTCCTCATGGCCATGATTACATCGGTAGGGGCTATGTCTCTTGGGCAACGATCAGTGCAGCTGTAGCAAGTTGTACAGAGCCAGAGATCGGGATCGGTCAGGGACTCATCCTCGAGTCCCAGCAGTGCTCTCCTGACAAACTTCCTGATCCGGTAGGAACTCCGCGGTGCCGAAGGGCAGGACGCGGTACAGGTCCCACACTGGTAGCACATGTGGGGGATGGTCATCGAGATTTTCTCGATGGTCTTGGTAAAATCAGGATGGCGCTCGTCCTCGAAGAGACGGGTGTCGGCGAGTTTCTTGTCGAGCGCTTCGGGGTAACCTTTTGTTCTTTGCATATCTGATTCCCTCACGCCTTCTCCATCATTTTCAGCTGCACGCTACCGGGAGTATCCTCCTTGACTTTTGAAGTCCGTGGCGTGAACAACTTCTCCTTGATCTTCCTGAAGAGATCGGTCTCCTTACCCTTGATGCGGATGCCGGTCCGGTGGAGCCTGATGATATCCTCTCCGGGGCAGGCATTCACGCATGCGCCGCAGTAAATGCAGAAATCCTTGTTGACGGCGATAGTGGGCTCGACCTTGCCCTTCAGCTGGCTTGCCGGAACCGGTGACGGCAGGTAGATGGCATTTGCCGGGCAGACCTCGACACAGGTGGAACACCCTCCCGGGCATTTCTCGGGGAAGAACTCGATATCGCCCTCGAATATCTTTTCGATGGTGATGGCCTCGGTCGGACAGTTCTTGGAACACCAGGTGCAGGTGCAGCACATTTCCTGGTCGATATCGACGTTTCCGGGCAGCTTGTCACTCTCCACAACCCGCTCGACAGTGATGCACTCCTCGGGGCATGCCTCAACGCAAATCATGCAGGCGTCGCACTTGGCCTCGTCCCAGATCACTTCACCCTCGACCGTGCCTGTCTCAGCGGTAAAGGGCTTATGCTTCACCTCAATTGCCGGGCAGAGCGCACCGCAAATACCGCAGTATGTGCACTTCTCGTCATCGACCTTGAAGGTGGTCTTGCTGGTCAATGCAAGCTGGCGCTCTTTTCCTCCCTCGCGGGTACCTTCGAACTCGGGGACATCACGGTCGATGGCATCGCGCGGGCAGACATCCTCGCAGATGGTGCACCGGACGCACTTTTCATCGTCAATAGTCGCGACCATGTCATACTGGGGGAATCCTTCTTTCTCGACAATCGGCAGGCGTTCTTCTCCATCGACTTTCAGTGTCAGTGCATTGAATGGGCACAATATCACACAGACACCACAGTAGGAACACTTCACCTCATCGATATCAACCGGCGCAGCATAGGCGACCGCACCTCTCCGGGTAGCACCGACGAGTCCCAATACAATGGCCTCTTCAGGACAGGCTTCAACGCAGATCCCGCATCCGGTGCAGACCTCTGAGTTGAGGACCAATTGGTTTACCTGTTGGAGGAGCCGCTGTTCCTGGATGACATTTACGCCATCCCGCTTTTTGGAGAATTTTGGAAACAGTGTCATTCAATAACCTCTCATTCGCTCCATGTTCTCATTCAGCCAACCCTGGCTTCTGATACGACCGCCCCGCGTCCGGATAGCCGGATCACATCGTGCGGGCATGCCTCGACGCAGACTCCGCATCCGGCGCACAGCTCGGAATTGAAGTCCAATATTATCGCTTTCCCGTGTTTCACCTTGTAGATCTTCTCGTTTGTCACCGGATCCAGGGTGAAGAGTTCAAGCGCATCAACAGGGCATGCGACCACACAATTATTGCAGCCGGTACAACGCTCCATGTTAACGTGCAACGCAAATGCCATGCTTGTATCACGCACCAGCTCTAGATCGATTCAAAAATCGACTAAAAAAGAATGGTTAACTTATACACATAAACCTGTCTAATTTTCCATGGACTTTACCCCTGTGCCATACGGTTATGATAAGTATATGTTCTTTACTTTTTTTAGAATCAATAAACCCTTGGAAAATAAGCCCGCATTGGACTGCGCTCTGTCCGATGTGTACGGGAGGTAAATGCTCATCATGTTTAAACATTTTGTCTACCGTGCGATGTTGAACAAATCTGGGGTAAATATTACAAAAATCTGAAGATTACGACATTCCCATTATTCTACCATGCTACGAGATCCACCGGATCAGCCCAAACGCGCTGAATGTGGCGGCAAGCGTGTGAAGAGCGGAGGGTATCGGGAATGGGCAGATATCATAAAATCCGGGATGAGATGGAAGATCGAGGGAGTGTTTTCTGCCGTGAAATGAATATTCGGCGAATCAGTAGCTGCCTCTTCCCGTGAAGGAATGATGCGTGGAGTAATGATGAATTCAATTGCTACACTATGTTGGTCCCGATGGCTGTATAGGGGGCAATTCAAGATTCATCCTGGTAAAATAAGCCCGGTTTGGAATTGTACAATACAGCAGTCTACTGCGAGCCCGTGACAATAAGAAAAATTATTCACATAGTTCCCAGGTACCTTCTCTCAAAAAGAGGTTTGACATGGAAATAAACGGAGTGCCAATTGATAATACCTATGCGGAAGCGTTTCCCACCTGGATTTCCCGGGTCATCATTACTGCCGTGACCGAAGAATGGGCATACAATGCAGCCGTTGAGGCGACCGGATTTGCCACCTCTGCCATTGGATGCCCCTGTGAGGCAGGGATCGAGAGCATTCTCTCGCCCGAAGAGACTCCCGACGGCAGACCTGGTATTGCTATCCTCATCTGTACAGCCAAGAAGAAGATTAAGGAGCAACTGATAGAACGGATTGGCGAATGCATCATTACGGCACCGACGACAGCAGTGTTCGACGGTCTTCCGGAAGCCGAAGAAAAAGTCCCCGTCAAGCTGCACTTCTTCGGTGACGGGTACGAATACAAGAAAGAGGTCGGGGGCAGGCAGGTATGGGTGATCCCCATCATGTCCGGGGAATATATCGGTGAAGAGGAATTCGGTATCATCAAGGGAGTTGCCGGGGGGAATTTCTTCGTGATGGGGGAGAACCAGATGGCCGCCCTTATGGGGGCCCAGGCAGCGGTCGATGCCATCGGTTCGGTCTGTGGGGTCATCACCAGCTTTCCCGGAGGGATTGTATCGAGCGGATCCAAGGTCGGGTCGAACAAGTACAAGTTCATCCCTGCCAGCACAAACGAGAAGTACTGTCCGACCCTCCGGGAGAAGGTCCCCGACAGCAAGGTCCCTACCGGGGTCAGAGCCATGTTCGAGATTGTCATTGACGGCCTCGATGAAGAGTGTGTAAAGGAAGCCATGGCCCAGGGAATTCGTGCAGCCTGCACCGTACCAGGGGTAAAATTCATCAGTGCCGGAAATTTTGGCGGGAACCTCGGTCCCTTCAAGTTCGAGCTTCATTCGATTCTCTAATTATCTCTCCCTTTTTTTTCCTCACCTCAAACGATCTGCTTAAATATCCCGCCTACGATTATTTTGTTAACGAGATTTTCGGCAACAAAATCCGGAATTCGGCCATCCATCTTTCCGGGAGCCATCATCCATGCCAGACAGAACTGCAGAGCGGCTCATACCAGGATCCGGTCCAGTAAATCGCGGAGACATCCCCGGGGATCCTTATATCATCCAGTATCCCGGCATCGTGGCTGTGACCGATGAGAATGGCCGCGCCATAGAACTGATCGAGTTCTTTGACTGCCTCGGTGGTGCGATGTGGTCAAAGCATCATTACGCGCAGAGCCCTGTGGTCCGATCGGTACGGAACTGCGGCCCCACCATGCGGTACCTGCTGCATCCCGGCCAGGCTGACCTAGATCTCCAGGGCTCGAAGTTCCCTGCGGGAATATGCGGAGCTGCGGTCCAGGATGACGAAATCGAGATCTCCTACGTAGGAATTGGCGGAGGTGGTGTCGGGGCGGCAAGCTGCCGGTCCTTTGCGGGGGGTGTTACCCGGTGCCGTTCCGATCCCGCGGGCGGTGGGAAAAAGGCCGGCTCAACGGTGTGGCTTCCGCGGAGGCAACGGGTCCTGATCGGGGTTGATGATACCGATACGCCTGATGAGGGAGCGACGTGGACCCTCACGCACAACATCGCCCGGGCGGTTGAGGACGATGCATCGCGCTACCTTTCCCACACCATTGTCCAGCTCTTCCCGGTTCCGTACCGGACCAAGAACTGTGTGAGCATCGTGGTCGAGTTTGCTTCATCCGAGCCCGGGATCCTGGTCGAACGCTACCGGGATCTCCTTGAACGATACACGCTTTCCGATGATACCGGGATGGCAGTTTTCACCGGGTTTGACCCCATCCCCCTCCTTCAGTTCGGCCGCCTGGTCAAGCGCGGAGAGGTCCGCCGTGACCTTATCCCAAGGATCGCCGATGGAAGTCTCGATCTTATCCTGGAAGGGAGAGGGATCATCGGTGCTGTTGCAGCCCTGCCATTCTTTACCAGCTATGAGGAGGCGCTCTCGTTGTGGACTGGCTCAGGCTGAAGGCACAACTGCTCGCAGAAGGGACTGCCCGGTTCACCGGCAAAGCAGGAGAACCGTATATCGAACGGTCGACTGCAGGTCCCGGTGCAGGGAGCGGCGGATCCATCTTCTTCTCCACTGCATCGGGAATAGTCCGGCTCACCATCGACCCCCGGAGCCCGGTTGAGGTTGAGCACAGGGGTGGCGGCAGGGCCGTCCTCAGGCATGCCGGTCTCACGCTCGAGGGGTATATCGAACCGGTAGCCCTTCACTGCCCGCGCCAGGCCTACATCACCGTGACCAGTGGATGTATCTACCGGTGTCGGTATTGCGAAGTGCCAATCCTCTCTGCAGGAAGGAAGACCCCAGAGCAGATCGAAGAGATGATTGGTTCGGTGGCAGATCGGATCGACGCAATCTCGCTCACCAGCGGAGTGCTGACCGGCAAGGAGGAGGAAGAGGAGTACGTTCTTGCCATAATCAGACGGATTAAACGTTTTGGAGTCCCAATCGGGGTCTCAATCTTTCCGGGCGAATCCACTGCTGACCGGCTCCATGACCTAGGGGTTGCAGAAGTGAAGTTCAACATCGAGACGGCTACCGCGGATCTTTTCAGCACCATGTGCCCTGGCCTTGACTGGGACACGGTCTGGCGGGCGCTTCGCCGTTCGGTGAGCCTGTTCGGCAAAGGGCATGTCTTTTCGAACCTGATCATCGGTCTTGGCGAGGATGACAGGGACGTGGAAGCATGTATCGCCGCACTCTGCAGTGAGGGTATTATCCCCGTTGTCCGTCCTCTGAACCCTGCCGGTGAACTGGGCCATTACGCCCGTCCGACTGCCGACAGGCTCCTCAGAGTATACGCTATCCACGCCAGGCACCTCCGAAGTGCAGGCCTTGATCCCTGTAATGCTCTAACCATGTGCCCTGCGTGTACCGGTTGCGACCTGGTTCCCGGGAGGGACGGGCCGCTATGAACGGCTACGAGGTCCTGGCCCGGGCACTACAGTCCTGTGCCGACCGGATCTATGCCGTTCCCGGCTACCCGGTGACCGGGCTTTCACATGTGACGGGTGCGGAACCGGTCACGGGCGAGAAGGTTGCACTCGAATACGCCTTTGGCGATTCGCTCTCGGGCAGGAGGGCTGCGGTAATCATGAAGAATGCCGGCCTGAACGCCTGTGCAGATCCGCTCATCCAGGCAACATCACAAGGACTCCGGAGCGGGGTGGTGATCGTTGCCGGCGATGATCCAGAGGCTGAAGGGTCAACCACTACCCAGGATTCGCGGTATTACGGGGAGATCGCCCAGATCCCGGTGCTTGAGCCGGGAGCCGAAACCTGCTCGGAAAGCGTCGAGGTGGCATTCTCTGCATCGGAGCGGTTCTCCCGGGTGACGCTTCTCCGGGCCACTCCCGCGCTTCTTTTCTCCCCTGCAGAGCAAAGGGACGTTGCCCGGATAAACCGGTCCGGGACTCTCGCCCCTGCTGACCTGACCATGCGTGGACGCGCTGCCCGTTCGGCAGAACTCTTCAACGAGATGTTTGCCTGGTCCTGCGACCACCCGCTGAACCGGTTTTCCGGGGGTGTAGCGGGCATCGGAGCGGCTCATGGCGACTCCCAGGTGGTGACGGTCTACCCCCCGCCACGGAATCTCGCGTCGTGCAAGGATATCCGGGAGATTGGGAGACCGTTTGTCAGGGAACACAGCATCATCCAGCCTCCGGGACCGGCTGCTGTACCCGAGACCATCTGGGAGCGGGGATACTACCGGACCTTCTGCCAGGGATGCCCGTTTCTGCCGGTGTTCGAGATCCTGCATGCCCGCAGGATGACGGTCGTACCTGATGCGGGATGCTCGATTCTGGTGCTGAACCCGCCCTACCGGCTCGGTATCGCGAACTACGGCCTGGGAACCGCAATAGGAGTGGCCGCCCGAAGTACCGGGGTTGCCCTGATCGGTGACTACGGGCTCATTTCTTCCGGCATCCCGAGTCTCATCGATGTGTATGAAAAGAAGATCCCGTTGCTCTGCATTGTCCTGAACAACCGGTGCATGGGCATGACCGGCGGACAGGAAGTGCCCGATCCTGCCCGGTACATATCCTGGGCAGATCCGGTGACGGTGGGGTCCTCGGACCGCGAGGCGCTCGGCCGCCTGCTGGTTCCACCGGTAGATCCGGTGACGGTTATTGTCGAAGGGCAATGCCCTGAGGGGAGGAACCATGAAACCATTGCATGTTGAGATCTGCGATGTTACACTGAGGGATGGGGAGCAGACCCCCGGGGTGTCGTTCACCTGCGAGGAAAAGCAGGAGATAGCCCACAAGCTGGATGCTGTCGGCATCGATGTCATCGAGGCCGGATTCCCTATTGTATCGCCCTATGAAAAGAAGTGTGTCTCCTGCATCGCGCGGATGGGCCTTGAAGCCCGCATCTGCTGCCTTGCCCGTGCCAGGCCCGGTGATGTGGAAGTTGCTATCGACTGCGATGTCGATATGATCAGCGTCTTCATTGCTACGTCGGACCTCCATATCCGCCACAAGTACCGGAAACCTCGCGATCAGGTCTTTTCCGAAGCCCTGGACATGATCGATCTCGCCCGGGACCACGGCCTGCGGGTCAGGTTCGCCGCCGAAGATGCCTCACGAACCGATATCAATCTCCTCAAGGAACTCTACCGGAGCGGTGAGCAGCGCGGAGCAGATCTCCTCAGCTTTGCAGATACGGTCGGGTGCCTGGTCCCGACAGAGATGTATGCCATCATGAGCGACCTGGTGGCTTGTGTGAGCCGACCCCTCTGCGCGCACTGCCACAACGACATGGGCCTGGCCACGGCAAACACCATCACCGCTGCTGAGGCAGGGGCATTCCAGTTACACACGACAGTGAATGGGATCGGAGAACGTGCAGGCAATGCAGCCCTTGAAGAAGTCCTCGTTGCGCTGAGAATGAAGGCCGGAATCGACCGCTATGATCTCACCCACCTGACCGAACTCTCTGCAATGGTCGAACGGTTCTCGGGAATCACCCTCCAGAAGACCAAACCGGTGGTTGGTGCACATGCGTTCTCGCATGAAAGCGGCATCCACATCGCTGCCATTCTTGAAGATCCACAGACCTACGAATTTTTCTTTCCCGAGATGGTCGGGGGGCAGCGCCGGTTCATTCTCGGGAAGCATACCGGGAAAACAGCACTGGAGCATATTGTGGCAACGCTTGGATACCATTTGAACGACCAGCAGATCTGCACGATACTTGATGAAGTCAAGGAGCTTGGGGAAAGCAAGATCGGCATTACTCCCGAGGCGCTTACAGCCCTGATCCGGCATGTCCGCAAGGAGAAATAATCAATGACCACCCTATCCGAACGTATCCTAGGGGCGCCAGCTGGCGAATACGTGGACCGCCCGGTGGACCGGGCCTATGTCCATGACGGGACTGGAGTGCTGACCCTTGAGGCGTGGCGGGCACTGGAGAGCGGTACGATCGCCTGCCCGGGCAGGGACTATGTGCTCTTCGATCATATAGTCCCGGCAAATACCTCCACCACCGCTGACCTCCAGCACGAGCTGCGGCTGTTTGCCCGTGGCGCAGGGATGCACTTCTCGGATATCGGTGATGGGATCTGTCACCAGCTGATGGGGGAGGGAGCCGCCCTTCCCGGAGAGATAATCGTTGGAGCAGATTCGCATACCTGCACGCTTGGTGCCTTCGGGGCGTTTGCAACCGGAGTGGGTGCCACGGATATGGCGGTCATCTGGGCTTCCGGATCGACCTGGTTCAAGGTTCCCGAGACCATTGCCCTCTTCCTGTCCGGCCGTCTGTCGGGGCATGCAGAGGCCAAGGATCTCGCCCTGACCTATGTCTCGCGCCTGGGGATGGATGGTGCCAGCTACCAGGCTCTCGAATTCATCGGTGAAGGGGTGACGCACCTCTCCATGGACTCCCGCATGACGCTCTGCAATCTGGCGGTTGAAACCGGTGCAAAGACCGGGCTGTGTTACGCTGATAAAGTAACGGTTGCGTATCTCGAGTCCTTTGGAAAGATCGTAGAAACCCAGCCCCCTCCTGCCTGCAGGTACAAACGGGAGCTGGATATCGATATGGGGGAGATTGTTCCTGTCATTGCCGTGCCTCCCAGGGTGGATACCATTATCCCGGTATCAAGCCTGTCCGGTACCCCTCTCGATCAGGTCTTCGTGGGGACCTGTACCAACGGCAGGTACGAGGATCTCTCGAGGTTTGCATCAATCGTCCGGGGGAAGAAGGTCAAGGTGCGGACCATCGTTGCCCCTGCATCAAGGAAAATTCTCGAGGATGCTGCCATGACTGGTATCCTCGCGGTGATCCTCTCTGCCGGATGCACAGTAGTCCCGCCCGGGTGCGGTCCGTGTCTGGGCGCCCACATGGGGGTTATCGGTGAGGGGGAAGTCTGCCTTTCTACCGCAAACCGGAACTTCCGGAACCGCATGGGTGTCGGAGGGGAGATCTACCTGTCCTCGGTCTCGACTGCCGCGGCCAGCGCCCTTGCCGGCGAGATCGCCCTCCCTGGAGGTGAGGAATGAGGATCGAGGGCCGTGCTGTATGCCTGCCGCCGGATGTTGACACCGATCTCATTATCGCCGGTCGCTACCTGAGAACAAAGGATCAGAGCATCTGGGCGGCACGTGTGTTTGAAGACCTTGACCCTTCCCTTGCAGGAAAGATGAAAGGTTCGGTGATCATCGCCGGGAAGAATTTCGGATGCGGGTCATCGAGGGAGCAGGCTGCAGTGGCACTCAAGGGAGCGGGGGTGGTCTGCATCATTGCCCCCTCGTTTGCGCGGATATTTTTCAGAAATGCCATCAACCTTGGCCTTCCCCTCGCTCAGGCAGAACTCCCCTGCCGGGAGGGAGACCGGGTGGTCATCGATCTCTCCACGGGAACGGTTACTGCGGGAGGAACCACGAAAAACATTTCTCCGCTTTCACCACATATGCTCGAGATCCTCGCGTCCGGAGGTCTTATCGAGCACAGGAGGAAGAAGCGATGATCTTTCCCCGGCACTGCAAGGAAGTGGGCTACGCCTCGAACCAGCCCTGTGGCGACCAGGTCTACTTTCTCTCGCGGTTCCTGATACATGAAACAGGACGTGGTCATGAGATTCTCGAGGTTATCCCCGGCCCGGAGGAAACATGCCTGATGAGGCCCGTTGCAGGGGCCCGGGTTCTTGCAACAGATGGCGAGGTGTCGTGGTACCCTGAAAAGGTGCAGCTCCATGACCGTGCGGAACTGGTCCGGCTTGCGCGTGAAACGGGATCGCGCTGCACGATATTCACCGGCCGTGATGAACACATCACGTTTGTCCTCGATCCCGATCTCGCGGAGTTCCAGACACTGTCCGTGTATGATGTGACCCCGCCCCGCCCAAGCCTCTCGGCAACCATCCGGGAACTCGAGGAGGCTGGGATGTTTGCCGAGCTCGATGTCGTATTCGAGCACACCCTCAGGGACATCTCCCAGATCGATGCCGAGGTGTTTCCTTGCCGTGCTTCAGGCTTTCCAAAGACGCTTGATGCGGATCTCCTTCTCGGGGGAGAACGGGTCGCCGGATGCCTGACTGCCCGGGAACTGTTGAAGGAATGTTACCGAGACGAGTTTGTGGTGACCGATATCTGTCCCCTGTCCATGGTCGCTGAGGAGCCCTTCATCACCCGGTGCTGCCGGAAGGAGCGGGAGGGTATCGGGATGTATGCGGGAAGGTTTGGGGCCGTGGTGCACTGGGGGGCATCTCCGTTCGAGATCTTTACAGCGGTAAAGAACCTGCTGGCCGCATGGAGGGAACGGCCATGAAGATTGCCGTTGTCGAGGGAGATGGCATCGGCCACGAAGTTATTCCTCCTGTCCGTGACATGCTGGCACTGCTCCGGCCGGATATCGAGTTCTTCGAGATCGAGGCGGGATACGGAAAATGGCAACGCACCGGGCATGCCATTACCGATGACGATATTGCAGCACTGCGGACCGCAGATGCCATCCTGTTTGGGGCCACCACTACCCCGCCTGCCCCGGATTACCGGAGCGTGATCGTCAGGATCCGGAAAGAGCTCGACTTGTACGCAAATGTCAGGCCGGTGAAGGGTTCCCAGGTGGACTTGATCGTCGTGCGGGAAAACACCGAGGGACTCTACTCGGGGGTTGAGAAAATCGAACAGGATACCGCCTGCACGGTCAGGTGTATCACACGGAAAGGGAGCGAGCGGATCTCCCGCTACGCATGCATGCTCGCCTCCAGGCGACGAAACCTGACAATCGGGCACAAGGCAAACATCCTCAGGTCCGATGTTTTTTTCCGGGATATCTGCATGGATGTGGCCCAGAAGACCGGGGTGCAGGTCAGGGAATGTTACATCGACGCGCTCTGCCTCGATGTGCTCCTCCATCCGGGAGAATACGATATCATCGTTACCACGAACCTGTTCGGGGATATCCTGTCTGATGTAGCCGCCTACCTGGTGGGGGGTCTCGGACTCCTCCCAAGTGGAAATATCGGAGAAAACCATGCCCTCTTTGAACCGGTTCACGGGAGTGCACCGGATATCGCAGGGCGCGATCTCGCAAACCCCATTGCCGCGATGCGAAGCGGGTCGATGCTCCTCGCCCACCTGAAGGACGAACCATCCGCTGCACTCATCGACCAGGCTATCGAAGTGGTCCTCCGGAAGGGAATAATGACCCGTGACCTGGGAGGGACAGCGGGAACAAGGGATTTCTCACGGGCGGTGAGAGACGAGCTGTCACGACTTATATGCACCGGATAAAAATGTATGGTATGGATGCTCCGGGCACTCGCCCCCGTTGCTTTGTTCTGGCATCGAACGAAAGCTACTGATGACCTGTTCGTGGCATTCCCATCCTGCGAAGATCCCGTATGAATCGCCGGCGGTGAGGCAGTACCGTGGTCGGTTCACGTTCGGGGTCTCCGGGTAATCGGGTTAATCCCCGTCTTACCAGAAGGGCATCCCTTCTTTGCCCTCATAAATTGGTCTGATAGGATCGGTTCAACGCGGGTCCCGGATGGCTCAGGTTCGTAAAGCCAGGTCTTCTCCCGCTGCGCCGGTTCCGGAAGCGAGTGTTTATCTGGAAAGGGTGTCCACCCCAAGGAGGGACAGGGATGGTCAGGGTAGGGGTGCATGTATCGATTGCCGGCTCGATTGCAAAGGCGGTTGAGCGGGCGGAAGCTGCCGGGTGTGATACCTTCCAGATCTTTTCGCGGAATCCCCGGGGCTGGGCATTCAAGGAACTCGATCCTGACCAGGTAGCGCTGTTTCGCGAGAACCTTGGAAAGAGCGGGATGTTCCCGGCAGTCGACCACATGCCGTACCTTCCCAACCTGGCTACGGGTAAAGCCGAGTTCTACGAAAAATCGGTCATGACGCTTGCCGCCGAACTTTCAAGGTGCGGGATGCTTGGCATCCCGTATCTCGTGACCCACCTGGGCCATCACCTGGGTGAGGGGATCGAGATCGGCAGGAAACGGGTTATTACCGCTGTGAACCAGGCACTTTCCGCAGTCGACAACAACGTCGTCCTCCTGCTCGAGAACACTGCAGGTGAAAAGAACGGGGTCGGATCGACTTTTGAGGATATTGCCGCGGTCCTGGAGGGAATCGAGGCCCCGGGGAGGGTTGGGGTATGCTTCGACACCTGCCATGCCTTCGGGGCCGGCTACGAGCTTCGGACGGTACAGGGGATCGAAGAGACCGTCAGCCGGTTCGACGATGCGATTGGTGTGGAGAACTGCATGCTGATCCACCTGAATGACTCAAAGGGCTACCTTGGAAGCGGTCTTGACCGCCATGAGCATATCGGTCTTGGGAATATCGGGGAGGAAGGCTTTCGCCTCGTCCTCTCACACCCCTTCTTCAGGTCACGGCCGCTCATCTGTGAGACGCCGGTCGATGACCGGAGGGATGATGCCGGAAACATCCGTGTTGTCCGCAAGCTTGCCGGAAAGTAGGTGCACCGGCCTGTTCCGGTTTACCATGAACAAGATCTGTGGGACTGCTGCGGGCGAGGGTTTCCGGACCGTTTAACCCGGACCTCCTGGTAAGAAAAACCCGGGTGAATGTGAAAACGGAATGACCCTGCTCACGCTCAGTTTTTTGCTATTGCCAATACATCTACCCTGGTAGGAGTCCTTACCCGGAAAGTATGACAACGTCGATGTCCGGCAGGGAACAGATCTCCATGGCGAGGCTGAACTCATGATCCGTTTCCTTGCAATGATTGACCAGAGTCCGGGATTTCAACTTCTGCTGCACCGGAGAGGACAACCTGAACCCCGGACAACTGCTTTCCTCCCAGGCCCGTTGACTTTGAATAGGAAGAGACCCTGCTTAATTGATGACGGGGCACCTGTCACCACTCCAAGTACCTGTACCAGTGTACCTGCACCGCATCTGGGCTGCTGCAGAAACCTGTTGCCGTCTCATCCGCCAAAGTTCCAGAACGATGACTTTTTCGTCATAAGTTCTTGCATAATTGTCCAGTTAACGTCAAAAGTGTTACATATGTCCAGTTAACGTCAAAAGTGTTACATAAGTACTACCCAGGGTTATTTCTCTGGCTCTGTCAACTGCTATCATGCCGGATTTGCAGGAAATATTAACGCCAAGATATGGTTCATACGGCAATTGGATGTCCTTTCCGTATGCTTTGAAAATGATCTGATCAAAAGGCCCTTTACAGAGCCGGGGCACATCAGGATCCTGGTGACCTGCCCGCTCCCCGGCGCCTATTATAACCGGAGGGAACACATAGATAGGTGTGAAGGCGAAGTTTGACGGGACCTGCGTCCGGCTCGGAAACGAGGGACGGATCCTGTACGACCAGAGCGGTTACGGGAGGCCCGATGATGATGGCATCCGCCTCTCCCCAGAAGAAGCCTGCTACCTGGTCCACCGGGGCAAAATTTCAATTGAAGGTTTCCCATTTGACACTCTGATCGCCCATTTCGCCCGGCACCCTGAATTCCTCCGCACCTTTCTCGTGTACCGCGACCTTCGGGAGCGAGGCTATGCCGTCCAGAGCGGTCCCCACGATTTCCGTGTCTTCCGTCGGGGCGAGCGACCAGGGACCGGCAAGTCCCAGTATATGATACGGGTGCTTTCCGAACGGAACCTCATCGAATTTGAAACTCTTATCCACGAGGCCCTGGCATCATCACGGATGCGCAAGCAGCACGTCCTTGCCGTTGTTGATGATGAGAACGAACTGACATACTACGAGATCAAGGTCCAGAAGCTTCCCGATGCCGGTGAGAAGCCCGGTTTCGGCCCTCTGGAAGGTGTGCTTGTCGGCAGGTCGGCTCTCGTGCATCCTGTCCTGCCCCCGGACAGTACCGCTGCCGGTTACGGCATGAATCTCGATGCCGAACGGATGATTCTCGCCCCGCTTGAGATCATTTTCCTCATGGCAAACGGTACACTGGCACTTCGGGACGGTGAAGAAATGATCGATGCAGACCGGTACTTTACACTTGCCGCGGCAGCGGACGTGGAACTCAGCGAAAAGGCTGCTGTGTACCGGGATCTGCGACAATGCGGGTATATTCCCAAGACCGGGTACAAGTTCGGGCACCATTTCCGGGTCTATTCCGGGCAGAAGATCCACTCCGAGATGCTGGTGCATGCCATCGCCGGTGGAGTCAGGTTCCCGATGAGCAGCATCTCCCGCTCGGTCAGGCTCGCCCACAGCGTGAAAAAAAAGATGTTGTTTGGCCATCAACATACTACGGGAATTCAATACGTCGAGTTTGCGCGAATCAAACTGTGAGAGAGAAAGCATGGTTGAGATAAACCCGTGGGCGAACCAGCAGTCCATTGATGTCGACCGGCTCTTTTCCGAGTTCGGGATCGAACCCATCGGAAATGTCCTCGATATTCTTCCAGAAGTGCCCATGTTCATAAGGCGGGGTATAGTCATCGGGCACCGGGACTATCTGCAGATCGCCGGATGCATCCACGATAAAAAACCTTTTCATATCCTTACAGGGTTTATGCCATCGGGCCACCCACACCTGGGGCACCTGATGGTGATGAAGGAGGTCGTCTGGCATATCCAGCAGGGTGGATCAGGCTATATCACCATCGCCGACCGGGAGGCGCATGCGGTCCGCGACACCAGCTGGGAGAAGTGCAGGGAATATGGCAGGGAGTACCTGGCCTGTCTCTATGCCCTCGGATTTGAAGGGAAGACCTACTTCCAGAGCAGGAACGAACGACTCAAGGATCTCGCCTTCGAATGTGCTACGAGGGTGAATTACTCCGAGCTCCAGGCAATCTATGGTTTTGCATCAGAGACCTCGCTTGCGCACATGATGTCGGTCATCACCCAGGTCGCTGACATTCTCTACCCGCAGGTGGACAGCTTCCCCGCACCAACCGTGGTCCCGGTCGGTGTCGATCAGGACCCCCATATCCGCCTCACCCGAGGTGTTGCTCACAAGCTCCGGATGTTCACCGTTGAGGATCGGGGGGACTATATCAGCGTGCGCTCAAAGAACGCTCCCCAGGGCGCCCTCGAAGCGGTCCATGCCCGGTTTTCCAAATCGAAGAAATACGAGGGGCATGTTGACATCAAGGGCTCTGGGTGTGATGACGTGAGTACGGCCGTCAGGGAAATCGAGATCTCTTTCGGAGGTTTTGGGTTCTTTGCCCCATCATCGACCTATCATGTCTTCATCCCCGGTCTCCAGGGGGGAAAGATGTCGAGCAGCACGCCCGAGAGCACCATCAGCTTCACCGAACCCGATGAGGTGGTGAGAAAGAAGGTGATGGCAGCCCTCACAGGTGGACGGGCTACCCTTGCCGAACAGCGTGAACAGGGGGGGGAGCCTGAGAAATGCCCCATCTTCCTGCTCAACCTCTTCCACATGATCGAGGACGACGGCGAGCTTGAAGAAGTGCGCAGGAAGTGCCGGTCCGGGCAGATGACTTGTGGCCAGTGCAAGAAGGAGACTGCCGATCGTGTCATCTCGTTTGTCCGGGAAATGCGGGAGAAGATGGCTGCGGCCGAACATCTGATCGAGGTGTGAGAGATGGATCTGACAACTAACGAAAAAAAACTCCTCGTGGCCCTCGCGCCGCTTGACAGCGCCAAGCCTTCGTATCTCGCGGAACTTTTATCGGTTTCCGAAGAGGCGGCGATCCAGTACGCCTACCTGCTCCAGGATCGCGGCCTTGCCGTCGTGGATCGGAGAGTGGTGAAGCACTACGCGCTCACCGACGAGGGACGGTGCTATGCCGACTGTGGCCTCCCCGAGCGCCAGCTGTTCGATAGTTTCTCCCATGCTATCCCCCTGGCCGAACTGACCCGGCATCCGCTGGCGAAGATCGGTATCGGCCAGATGCGGAAGAAGGGCTGGATCACGATCCGGGATGGAATGGTTGAAAAGACCGGCAAGACCGCAGAAGAGGATGATGAATCCGCGTTGCGCAATCCGGTGGAAGGAAAGAAAGGGGTCGCAGAGCTTGTAAAACGCGGCCTCCTTCAGGAGATTGAAGACGTTAGCTACCTGATCTCCATCACAGATGCAGGCGTTGCTTTCGCCCGGCAGGGTATCGAGATCCAGGATGAGACAGGGACGCTCACCCGGGATCAGATTGTATCAGGAAGTTGGAGGGATCTCAAGCTGCGGAGGTATACCGTAGAAAAGATCCCCCGGAGGGTTTATCCCGGTAAGATCCATCCCTACCAGCGGCTGATCGAGGAGATGCGCCAGATCCTCCTCCAGATGGGATTTACAGAAATCTACGGAGGGATCGTCCAGAGCGCCTTCTGGAACTTTGATGCCTTGTTCCAGCCCCAGGACCACCCTGCGAGGGAGATGCAGGACACCTTCTACCTTGGAGAACGGGCCTGTCTTCCTCCATGCTTCGAGAAAGTCCGGGACATGCATCTCCACGGGGGGGCGACGTCCTCAAAGGGATGGGGGGGGACCTGGAGCGAAGAGAAAGCCTCCCAGTGCGTGCTTCGCACCCATTCCACGAGCCTGACCATCCGGCACCTTGCAGAACACCCGGACCCCCCGGTCAAGGCGTTCTCAATCAGCAGAGTGTATCGCCGGGAAGCGATCGATCCGACCCATCTGCCCGAGTTCGAGCAACTGGAAGGGATTGTTATGGACGAGGGAGTAAGTTTCTGCAACCTGCTCGGATTTTTAAAAGAGTTCTACAACCGGATGGGATTTGCCGGCGTCCGCTTCAGGCCGGGATACTTCCCTTATACTGAGCCCAGCGTGGAACCGGAAGTCTATGTCCCATCACTCGGGTGGGTCGAGATGGGTGGGGCCGGGATCTTCAGGGAGGAAGTCACGGCACCGTTTGGGCTTGAGTGCCCGGTCCTCGCCTGGGGCCTAGGGGTGAGCCGCATCGCGATGCTCCGGCTCGGCCTCACCGATCTTCGCCTGCTATACAGGAGCGACATCGCCTGGGTCAGAGACACCCCGTCACTCCTCCCTGATCAGGTGCCGGGAGGTGTGTGAGTTTGGCCGTCATCTCCCTTCCCAACCGGTATCTCGAACGGCTGACCGGGGCTGATCGAGATCAGATCATCTCCCGACTCCCCCTGCTTGGCTCGGATATCGAGCGGATTGGTGAGGATCACATCGATGTCGAGTTCTTCCCCAACCGGCCCGACCTCTTTTCTGTCGAGGGCGTTGCACGGGCGCTGCGGGGATTCCTGTGCAAGGAGACCGGTCTTCCGGAATACCGCGTGACCCCTTCAGGGATGAAGTTTACTGTTGATCCCCGCCTCGCCGGAATCAGGCCGGTTATCGGTTCTGCGGTGATACGGGGGGTCTTGTTTGACGAAGATGCAATCCTCTCAGTGATGGGCCTGCAGGAAGCGCTCCACTGGGCAGTCGGCAGGGGGAGGAGCAAGGTTGCCATCGGGATCCATGATCTCGACACGGTAACCCCCCCGTTCCACTATCTCGCCTCGGAAAGAACCCGGAAATTCGTACCGCTTGACTTCCAGCAGGAGCTCTCCATGGAAGAGATACTTGCCCATCACCCGAAGGGTCGGATGTTCTCCCAAATCGTTGAAAATTTTCCCCTCTTCCCCCTGATTGTGGACGATCTGGACCAGGTTCTCTCTTTCCCCCCTATCATCAACGGCGAGCTGACCCGGGTGACCACCAGCACCACGAACCTCCTTCTCGATTGCACCGGGACCGATGAGCGGGCAGTGCGGACCGCGGTCACCATCCTCTGCACGGCAATGGCCGAGACCGGAGCCCAAATAGAGAGCATCGAGATCGAGGGTGTGCGCTGGCCGGATCTCTCCCCGGAGGTCCGGGTCGTCAGGACAAACGACTGCAACCGGCTGCTCGGCACCAGCCTTTCCCCCGAGGAGATGGCAGAGCTGCTCCAGAGAATGCGGTATGGAGCGGTTAAGGAAAACGAGGGAATGGTCCGCGTCGAAGTACCTTGTTACCGCTCCGATATCATGCATGACTGGGATCTGTTCGAGGATGTCGCCATCGCCTACGGGTACGAGCGGTTTCCTGCGGCAATCTCCCCTACATTCTCCATCGGAGAAGCTCACCCTGTCAACCAGATCGGTTCCCTGGTGCGGCAGGTTCTTGTCGGTTTTGGATTCACAGAAGTGATCCCGTTCACGCTCTCTAACGAGGCAGTCATGTTCACGGCGATGCGTCGGCAGATTCCACCCGACCTGCTCAGGGTCCTGCATCCCATTACCGAGGATCACACCTTGCTGCGGACCGATCTCATCCCGCTCCTGCTGGAGATATGCCAGCTGAACCGTCACCGGGAGCTACCGCAGCGGATCTTCTGCGTGGGAGATGTGGTCCGGGGACTGGAGACCTACCCGAAGGCTGCATTCGTGAGCCTCCACCCGTCAGCAGATTTCACCGAGGCTTATGCCCATGCCGACGCGATTTGCCGGGAACTTGACCTTCCCTTCACGGTCCGGGAATCGGAAGACACGGCATTCATCGATGGGCGACGGGGAGATGTTGTCGTGGGCGGAAAACAGGCAGGGGTGTTTGGGGAGATCCATCCAGCCGTCCTAAATTCCTTTGAGATCGAACACCCTGTTGCGGCATTGGAACTCGATCTCAGAGCCGTACCGGGATTCCCCGGTTCGCCAAGTACTCCTTGACCTGCCTTACAGTATACTGGCCGTAGTGGAAGACGCTTGCCGCCAGGCAGGCATCGGCCTTCCCATAGGCGAAACCTTCATAGAAGTGTTCGAGCATTCCCACGCCGCCACTGGCAACAACCGGAATCCCGACGGCCTCGGATATCGCACGGGTGATGGGGATATCGAACCCCATCTTGGTACCATCGGTCTCCATGCTGGTGAGAAGGATTTCGCCGGCACCCTTTTCTTCTGCTTCAATAGCCCACGTGACGGCATCGATACCGGTCGGCTTGCTCCCACCGTAGATGACTACCTCGTACCAGCAGCTGGACCCATCCGGGAGCGATACGGGAATGGCATCCGGGTTCTCCCGGTAGTTTCTCCTCACGTCCTCTGCAAGCACGATGCACTGGGTCCCGAACCGGGACGCTCCCCTCGCGATGAGGGAAGGATCGAGCACGGCGCTGGTATTAACACTCACCTTGTCCGCTCCCGCGCGGAGAAGCTGCTGGATATCCTCATCCGATCGGATGCCGCCTCCCACGGTGAGCGGGAGGAAGAGCTGGTCGGCAGCCCTCCCGATAACTTCGAGCATCGTCCCGCGGTTTTCCTTTGATGCAGTGATGTCCAGGAAGACAACCTCATCCGCCCCCTGGTCATTGTACCGCTGAGCAAGCTCAACCGGGTCGCCGGCATCTCGGAGATCGATGAAATGTGTTCCCTTGACAACCCTGCCGTCCTTGAGGTCGAGGCAGGGGATTATCCTTCGTGTCAGCGCCATAGCTAACAATCGGTACCGAAAGACTATCATTCTTTCCGGATGCCGGTAGGAATCCGGGGGGTTTTATCTGATGCCAGTGGGAAGTACTATGCCGGGAGGCTATGGCCGCGAAAGATACATCCTGCAAGCCCGGGATGGCGGTTCACCGGCTCATGGTGCACTATGGATACAGGAACGCAAAAGATCGACTGGGCACGCCAGTATATGCCGGTACTTGGTGCGATCAGGGAGAGGTTCATGGAAGAGCGTCCCCTTGCAGGGTGCCGGATCGGCATGGCCCTGCACGTGGAGGCAAAGACGGCAAATCTTGTCGCAACGCTGGCAGCAGGCGGTGCAGAGGTCTCCATAACCGGCTGCAACCCGCTATCGACCCAGGACGACGTCGCCCATGCGTTGAACCGCATCGAAGGGGTGACCTGTTATGCGAAACGGGGGGCAGGGGTCGAAGAGTACTATGCTGCCATAGACAGCGTGCTCGACTTCCGACCTGAGATTGTCATTGATGATGGCATGGACCTTATCTTTCGCCTCCACACCAGGCGGACCGAGATCATAGATTCGGTCATTGGCGGATGCGAAGAAACCACCACCGGTGTCCACCGGCTGCGGGCAATGGCCCGTGACAACCAGCTCCGCTTCCCGGTCATTGCCGTGAATGATACGCCCATGAAGCGGTTCTTCGATAACGTGCACGGGACCGGAGAAAGTTCACTCACCGCGGTCATGGTAACGACGAATGTCCTGGTGGCCGGCAAATGCGTGGTTGTCGCCGGGTATGGATTCTGCGGAAGAGGTCTGGCCCGCAAGCTCCACGGGCTCGGTGCACGGGTTGTGGTCACCGAAGTGGATGCACGACGGGCGCTCGAGGCCTATATGGACGGGTACCAGGTCATGCCCATGGATGAAGCCGCCACCCGTGGCGAAATCTTCATTACCACGACCGGTAACACCGGCGTGATTTCGGCAAGGCACATTGCCAGGATGCGCAACGGAGCCATCCTTGCCAATGCCGGCCACTTCAACGTGGAGATAGATGTCCGGTGGCTCGAGGAACATGCAGATCGCGTCATCAGGAGGGATGGTATCGATTCATACGAGGTCGCCGGGAAGACTATTCATGTCCTTGCAGAAGGACGCCTGGTGAATCTCGCCATCCCGAAGGGAATGGGCCACCCTGTCGAAGTCATGGATCTCAGTTTCGCCCTCCAGGCGCTCTGCGCCCGCCACATCAGGAACTGTGGGCGCGAGATGGAGCCAGGTGTCCACGCGGTCCCCGAGTTCATCGATGAGAGTGTGGCACGGGCAAAGCTCGGGGCACTCGATATCGCAATCGACACGCTCACCCCCGAGCAGGACGCATACCTGCGGAGCTGGACCGAAGGGACATGAACCGCATCTTTTCTTCATGGAGCAATCGCCAGGGCCAGATCCCCATCCTGCCGGGGAATAACCCACTGGATTTATTCCGGTTTGTCATGTGTTATTTTTCTGGTATGTCCCGCTCACTTCTGCCGGCACATTCTATGTAGGATCAGGCGCGAGTTTTTTTTTCTTGCAGGCCCCAATCCCGCCAGGTCACATCAGCTATGGCCCGTTGTAAGGCGCTGGCGGGCACAGAACAGGTATTCCTGGGCATAACCTGCATATTGCCCAAAAAGTGCCCGCCCCTCCCTGACAATACGGTTGTAACCTGCTTTAGCCGGAAGACCGTAGCACTGCTGCATGATGCGGGCGATCCAGACATCCACCGGAAATGCCTCGTAACGGGCGAAGGCAAAGAGGAGCACGCAATCGGCAACTTTCGGTCCGACTCCTTTGAACGCCATGAGCTCCCTGCGCGCTTCCTCCAGTGGCAGGGAAGCCAACCGCTCTGCCCATGCGGGGTCTCCGGCAATCGTGTGTGCAGTCTCCCACAGGTATCCTGACCGGTAACCAAGGGTGCATCGCCGGATATCGCACAGCCCGGATGAGGCAACCGCTTCAGGCTCAGGGAACCGGTAGCGCGTCCCGTATGCGGTCTCGATCGGCTCTCCCATGGTTTCGGAAAGGAGTCGAATCTTCTTCCTTATTGCGGGGATACTGGTATACGTGGCGCAGATATAGGAGGCAAGGCATTCCCAGGGTTCCTGCCTGATGATACGCAGGCCCGCGCAGTGGCCGATAGCCTCATGGATGATTGGATCGCGGTCAATTGACCTGAGGATTGCGTCCAGATCGAGGTCAAGCTGGAAGTATGAACGGACGGTTTCCAGGTTGCCGGATTCGCACATGAGCAGGTCTCCTTCCTGCCGGATACGGATCACATCGTTGCCAACGACTCCTTCCCACCAGTCCCCTCGCCACTCCCACCGGAATACCTGCCCGCAGCCGAGCGTCAGGTCGAGGGAGAATAACCGGGCAGGGATGGTAATCCGGAACATGCGTGCAGAGGAGGTGGGGCGCCCGCATAAGAAATAGGTCTCTATACTGCCTTCCCGGCAGGTATGAACCATCCTGTGATTCCGAGGCGATGAAAACCCCGGGATCCCCGGTCTGATTTTCTTTCATGCTTCACACGTATGGTTTTAATGCAAAGACTTGCGATTTTTACGTATGGAACTTATTGAGACCCTCAAAACTTTTCTCGAGAATGGCGAGGACTGGGAGCGGAAAGTGACCTCTATCCAGGGGGTAACTATCCTGAAGCTCCCGCAGACAAAGTCGCGCCCGGCATCACTTGCGGTTGAGATCAACCCGCTCACCGGGAAGGGGACGCCCATGAAGAAGAAAGGTGTCATGATTATGGGATCAGAAGAACTTGAAGCCTTCCGGAATATCTTCAACAATCAAAAGATGGACGTGTTGATCACCTCCATCGAGGCCATTACCCCCGCGCGTAAAACGACAAAAGGCGAGAAAGAGGACATACTCCAGGTCTGACCCCTGCCTTTACTTCTTTTCATGGCAGGATAGGAATATATGCCCATACGGGCAAAATGAGATTAAAACAGGTCAGAATTTCCCGGGGAGTCTGTTGTATGGGCTTGCCAGTCTGTCGGAAGATACCGGTATCAGCAGGTGTTTCAATGGTTTTCCTCGTTCTCATCCTCACTGCAGGATGCAGTTCCCCTCCTGATCGTTCCGGAGAAAAACCCCCGCCTCCCGAAATCCTGGTCGATTATCAGCGAACGGGAGGCATTGCCGGACTCAACGACCACATGGTGGTGTTCGACACCGGTGACGTTGTCTATGTGCGGAACACCGGTTCGGGCACCTTCACCCTCGCTAAAAGCTCGCTGGATGAACTCGGGGGGGTTCTCGAGCGTGCGAACATCATTTATCTGGCACCGGATTATCCGGCAGAGCAACCTGGAGCCGACTACTTCTCCTATTCGATAACGTACGATGGCAAGACCGTGACTGCGCAGACCGGGGGAGAACCTCCTGAACTCGTTCCGGTTATAATGTGCCTCGACTCACTGCTTGCCGGGCATTCCTGAACTGTGCAGTCAAACAGGGATTCCGGATTCTCAAGGATAAACCGTTCAGGAATGGCGAGTTCCTCCTCAAGAAACCTCCGCGTATTCAGGCTCTTGCCATGATTATGGCACTCTGTATCTATGTATCGGATTGCTTTCCCCCTTCTGACGCACCAGGTCAATGCCCTCCTGATGGGGCAGGGGGCTACACCACGAAGGACAGCCTCAAAGCGGGGGGGTGCTATGACAATGAGTTTATTGGGATCGTTTCCCTCCTGATCTGACAAAGAACGTGATTGTATGATCATCATCCAGTTTTTCGTGCCCGGAATCGCCCATATCTCTTACCTCGTTGCCGCAAACAAGACCTGTGTGGTCATCGATCCCTCCCGTGACATCGGACGTTACCTCGATGCTGCCCGTGGCATGGGTCTCCGGATCACCCATATCTTCGAGACACACCTGCATGCTGACTTCGTTTCCGGCCACCTCGATCTTGCCGAGGCAACCGGTGCAGAGATCGTAGTCCCGAAAGCAGGGAACTGCGCATTCCCGCATATCCCAGTGTCCGATGGAGACGAGGTAAAGCTTGAACATATCCGGTTCACGGTTCTCGGTGCCTATGGGCACACGCCCGATGAGATCTGTTACGTCGCAGCCGATACCAGCAGGGGAGATTCACCGGTTGCCTTGTTCTCGGGAGACACCCTCTTTGTCGGAGATGTCGGGAGACCCGATCTCTTCCCGGGAAAAGCAAGGGAACTGGCAGCCGCCCTCTACGATAACCTCCATGAAAAGATCCTGAAGCTCCCGGACGAATGCGAAGTATATCCTGCCCACGGCATGGGATCGCTGTGCGGGAGAATGATGTCGGCAAAACGGACGACCACCATCGGCTACGAAAAGAAGTACAACTACGCGCTCCGCATCCAGAGTCGTACGGAGTTTGTCAGTGTGCTTACCTCTGACATGCCTGCCGCACCGGATCACTTCGCCCGCTGTTCGGTCATCAACCGGGCCGGACCTGCCCTGATGAAAGACCTGGTACAACCTGCCCCGCTCGACCCGGGAGCGTTCTCCGCCTCTATCCGTCAAGAACGCGCGATCGTCCTGGATGTACGGAGTTACCCTGCATTCTCCGGGATGCACATTCCCGGATCGTGGCATATCGATCTCACCGGCAACTTTGCTACGCAGGCCGGATGGGTACTCCCCCCAGACCGGGATATATTCCTGGTGGTTGATGATCGGCGGCAGGCCGAGGAGGCAACGCTCCAGCTCCGCAGGGTCGGCTTCGACCACATCCCCGGGTTTCTTGAAGGGGGGATGCTCCTGTGGGGATCTGCGGGACTCCCCATAGACCGTGTGTCGGTCATGCCGCCTCATGAGGCACACACCCTCGTCACTTCCGGAGATGCTACCCTCATCGATGTCCGATCCCGTGAGGAGTGGCAGGCGGCTCACGCGGGGCAGTCGATCCATATCCCCTGGCACGATCTCAGGACAAGATACATCGGGCTCGATCCTGCAGGTCATTATATCGTCATGTGCCGTGGAGGCCAGCGTGCCAGCATCGCGGCGAGCATCCTGAAGATGCATGGTTTCTCCCGGGTCTCCAACCTCGGGGGCGGCTACACGGCATACCAGCGGGCGGGATTTGCCCCCTGATGCGGGGGGTTATATGAAGTGCATCATTCCCGTCCCGCGGAAGAGCGATGATGCTAAAATGTTTCTCCTTGATGAATTGGCAGTACTTTATCAGTGGAGCCGGGAATCGGGGTTTTTTCTGATCAACGTCCCTTTTCGGCAGACCATCCGCTCGGTGTATCGATGGAAAAACCATCGTTTCGCTCTTTTGATACAGGGCTGACTACCGGTTACCACAGGTCAGCCCCGTCATGATCCCTTTCTCCTTGAAAGAAGGAACGGGAGGATCAGAACGATGGCAACGATGATCCAGAACTGGCCGAACCATGCGAGCCAGTTCTCCCGTTCCGGAGGGTAGAACCGGAGCTCGGCTGATCGGGTTGCATTCCAGGTCACCAGGAGGGAACCATCCTTCTGTTCCGATACCGTAGCGTCCGGCGGGCTGATGGCACCGATAAACCGGTTCCGGACATCGAGGCCGGGAGGGACATTCACCACAACCCGATAGGGTTCGGAAAAAGAGACGACCATGTGGTTCTGGACGATCGGCCCGTTATACCGCACCGTGTAGTTCCCCTTTGGAAAAGTGATGACCGATCGGTCGCTCCAGGAGAACGTACAGGGAGCGCAATCGCCGGAAAGGGAGACCCCGGTCACCTTGATCGGGATCCGCTCCCCCAGAAGCCCCGTCTCGGTGAACTCGAACCGGTCCGCATTCTCCACCTGCACTGCTCCCTGGTAGACGGTCCCGTTTGGTGCGATCCGGTACTCTGCCGTGAGCGCAAGGGCCGGGACAGCGATCAGGAAGAACGCAATACCGAGAGCAGCGACTGCAGATCGGCATCGATCTCTATCGGGGTTTCGCATTGTCGTATCACAGTATCAGGATCTTTCAGGAGATGCCCGGTCACAACGCACACCACCCGCTCCTTCCGGTCAATTTGACCGGCCTCGGCCAGCTTCCGGACTCCGGCAACCGAAGCTGCAGACGCCGGCTCTACGCCAATCCCTTCCTTACGCGCAAGGTCACGCTGCATGGCAAGTATCTCTTCATCGCTCACCAGCTCTGCCGTCCCGCCGGTCTTCCTTATTGCCGATAGTGCCTTTTCTGCATTGACCGGAGCGCCGATCCGGATCGCAGTGGCAACAGTCTCGGGATTCTTCTCGGCTATGACCTCAGGAAGTCTCTCCCGGATAGCCCGGACAACCGGACTCGACCCGGCAGCCTGGATACCGGTCATCATAGGGAGACTGTCGATGAGGCCGAGGGCGAGCAGCTCGGTGAGCCCCTTGTACACTGCTGAAATGTTGCCTGCATTGCCGATGGGGAGCACCATCCGGTCCGGGACTCCCCCAAGCTGGTCGACAGTCTCAAAGCCGATGGTCTTCTGACCCTCGAGGCGGAACGGGTTAACCGAGTTGAGCAGGTAGAGCCCGTGGGTGAGGCAGAGTTCCTGGGTCATCTCCAGTGCCCGGTCAAAGTTGCCCCGGATCGAGATGACTTTTGCCCCATGCATGAGGGCCTGGGCCACTTTCCCGAGTGCCACCTTGCCAGCCGGGAGGAGCACTACTGCAGGGATCCCGGCCTTAGCTGCATACGCGGCAAGGCTTGCCGAGGTGTTCCCGGTGCTTGCACAGGCCACCGTGGTCTTGCGCAGCTGGAGGGCCATGCTCACCCCTACCGTCATACCGCGATCCTTGAAGGAACCGGTCGGGTTCATTCCCTCGTGCTTGGCATAGAGGTAGGGGAGCCCGATCTCTTCTCCTATCCGTTCCAGCTGATAGAGGGGAGTCCCTCCCTCCTGGAGGGTGACCGGCGCAATGGTCACCGGGAGTAGTTCACGGTACCGCCAGACCGAGAGCGGGCGGCGGTTCCACGTCTCACGCTGCACGGTGATCGAATCAAGATCGTACTCGACTGCAAGGAGGTGGCCGCAGCTTGGGCAGGTGTAGATGGTCTCGCCAGATCCGAACGATTCGCCACAGTACACGCAGGTGAGGCGATACATACCTGTATTGTGGTTGTTCATTCCTCATATACACGAGGGATGCAGCCGGCAGGGAGCCATGCGGTGTTCAGCCGCTCCCGGGATCGTTGAACTGGGAGTACAGTTGCGGATTCTGGTCTCCTGCAACCGGAAACTCTTCCCTGACCCTTTCGACATAATCCCGGTCTAGAGAAACGGGGAACGCGATCTCGGCACTCCCAGCCTCGGCAATGATCGTCCCCAGGGGATCGGCGGCAATCGAGTGTCCGTTATAGGAATCAACCGGTGTCGTTCCGATGGTATTGACTCCGACCACGTACATCTGGTATTCAACGGCACGGGCCCTTATTAAGAGTTCCCAGTGCCCGATCCGGGACGCGGGCCAGGCGGCTGGTACGATCATGGCCTGCACATTTTTCCGGGCATATGCGGAGAAGAGCCCCGAGAACCTGAGATCATAGCAGATCGCGATGCCACAGAGCATTCCATCGAGCGTAAACGTTCCAGGCCAGGTGCCGGGGACATAGGAAACGCCCTCGCGGGCAGGAGAGAAGAGATGACTCTTTGCATAGGATGCAAGTTCCTCCCCGTCGTTATCTACGACAATGCATACATTATGTGGGCCCTGGTTGGATGCTTCCCGGAACGATCCGAGGATGGCGATGCCGGCATCCCTCGCAAGTTCTTTAAGGGAAGAGACGATGGGGCCTGTTCGGTCCTGGATGTGCAGCAGCGATTCCGGGTCCCAGCCGGTAGCGAACTGCTCTGGAAAGCAGGCGAGCAAGCCACCCTGCCGTGCAGCCGAATGAACAAACGGTTCTGCTTTTGCCAGGGTGGCTGCAGGATCTTCCCAGACGCTCCGCATCTGCACTCCGAAGATCTTCACACCGGAAAATTGGCGCTTGGAATTATGTGAGCTTTTCGGCTCCAGATCAGCCTGAGAGGGCGGGGAAGGCCGAGACGAGCCCGTTGATGACAAACTGGACGGCGATGGCAATCAGGAGCATTCCCATCAGGCGGTTGATGGCCCGGAACTCCTTCTGGCCGATCCTGGATACGATGGTGTCCGAGCGGATCATCATCAGGTAGGTGAGGAGGACAGCCGCCAGGATCGATATGATAATCATCGCTATGTCCGGGAAGGAACCAGCCGCCTCACTCACGAGCACGATGATCGTTGTGATCGCTCCCGGCCCAGCGATCATGGGGATTGCGAGCGGGGTCACCGAGATATCCTCTGCTTCCATGCTCTCATATTTCTCGGTAGCCGTCAGCTTCGTGCGTGAAGTACGGGCGTACACCATCTCCATGCCAATCACGAAGAGGAGGATACCCCCACCGATCCGGAAAGCATCGATGGTAATCCCGAACACCTGGAGGATAAGGCCGCCCATCAGGGCAAAGGCGATCAGGATGAGAAGAGCATACCGGCAGGACTCCTTTGCCACATCCCGCCGGGTGAGGGGGTTCATCCCCGCGGTCAGGGTCACGTAGGTTAGGGTAGCCCCGAGGGGATTGACGATAATGATGATCGATGAGAGGGAGAGAAGGGCAAACGTGACCGCATCCCCTGTCATACAGTGTTATGTAAGCAGAGAAAAAAAAGAATCTTTCCTGCCGGGGAAACGTTACTCGTAGAGGACAGCCTCGTCTGCGCGTCGGTACGAACAGAGCTCACCCGCCGGGAAGTGTAAAGCTATCTCCCGTCGGGCACTTTCCGGCGAATCAGAAGCGTGTACCACGTTCCTGCCGGTGTCTATGGCAAGATCTCCCCGGATGGTCCCGGGAGCGGCCTTGGCAGGGTCAGTCGACCCGACCATGGCCCTTACCACCGGCACTACGTTCCTTCCCTCCCAGACCATCAGGAAACAGGGGCCGCTGGTAATGTAATGGCGAAGTGATGGGAAAAACGGTTTCTCCAGGTGCTCCCGGTACTGCTCCATCACCCGTTTCTCGGGTATCTTCTCGAGCCGTGCCGCGACCAGGCGGAGGCCTTTTCTCTCGAGCCGCATGACGATGCAACCGATCAGGCCGCGGGCAACACCATCGGGCTTGACCATCACGAAGGTCTGGTCCACGGCCAGTTCACTCCTTTCCTCTCGCTTTGCGCGCAGCCTTTGTCCAGAGAACCCTGCGTGGTGCGCGGCCGAGCCGGAAATTGTTCTCGCACTTTGAGCTGCAGAAATAGAAGATGGAACCGTCTTTTCTCACAAAGAGTTTTCCGGTGCCGGGCTCAATGGCCTCACCGCAGAAACTGCAGTTCTTCCGCTCAACCATATCTCTCACCGCCTCGAGAGCTTCTTTGCCTCACGCTCAGTCTCGAGGAGCATCAGGACATCCCCTTCACGGATAGGACCGACCGTGTTCCGGGTGATGATGCGCCCCTTGTTGGGACCATCGAGGATCCGGCACTTCACCTGCATCGCTTCCCCGTGCATCCCGGTGGAGCCGATGACCTCGATCACTTCAGCAGGGGTACCTTCGTCGGCCATGATCCTCTCACGCTCTCAGGCCGCTGATCTGCTTGGCGATCTCATCGATGAGATCTTTTGCTTTGCCGGGCTTGACAATTGCAGCAGCAGTCGATCCGACTTCAAGTCCGCTCGCGGCCCCGATATCATTCTGCTTGTTGATGAAGAGGTAGGGGATCTTCTTCTCTTCGCAGAGCGGGGCAAGGTGCATCACGATCTCTTCTGGCTCGACATCCCCGCCGATGAAGACCATTGTGGCAAGGCTCCTCTCGATTGCTTTCGTCGCCTCATTTGCACCCTTCTTGATCTTGCCGGTATCCCTGGCAATTTCAAGAGCTTCGAGTGCCTTGTTCTGAATCTCTTCAGGAACCTCGAATTTTATGTACGTCTTAGCCATAACTCACCTCATTCAGGAGTAGCGTAGTCTCCCTCATCACTCATCAGTCAGAAACGACGATGTAGCCATATCAGTTCGACAGGAATGGCAATAAAGGTTTTTGACCTTGCGGGGAGAGTTTCAGGTGGAGATCTGGTAAACCTGGACTCCCGATCGCTCGTACAGGAGGGGCAGTCCTGCCTCTTCCACCCGGACATTGTAGCGTTCCCGCTCTGCATCACCGACATACAGGTGGGTCGCGTTGTATTTTTTCATCAGGGTGAGGGTCTGTCCGGGTTCCTCGTAGATAAGTCTGACATCGTTGGTCCGTTCCCAGAACCAGCCATTCGCGCGCCACATGAACTCATGGAAGGGCATGCCGATAATGGTCGGGATCCCGGTAAATGACGAGATGCGGGAATAGTAGGTGTAATCTCCACCCTCGGCTTCCACGATAGCGGTTACTCCATCGAGCGACCGGAGAAAAGCAACCGCTTCGGCATCGCCCGGATGGGTTGATGATAGGTATGCAAGGCCATCAAGGGTGGTGTCCCTGTACTGGTATTCGAAAGAGATAACAAGGGGCGAGATGAGGAGGAGGGCGATTGCGCCGGCCAGGAGCCCGAGGCGGAGGTTCCGGGGTAGTTCCCGATGTGAAACAAGGGGGGTAAGCACGGTTGCGATCATGGAGAATCCCGCGGACCCCATCAGGATCCATGCCGGGAGGTAGAACTTGAAGACGGTATTCATCCGGAAGTAGACCTCCCCCATGTTATCCTTCAGGTAAAGAAACTCGCAGAGGATGATAACCGTGAGACCAAATATGGCCAGCAGGTCTGCGGGATAGCGTTTCCTTTTAGCCAAAAAGTATGCCAGCGGGAGGGCTGCAATCCCCGCAGCCGCGTATCCCGCCAGGGCAAACGGTATAGGAGTCAGGAGGAGAAGCGGGCATTTCAGGATATCCCTGTACAGGGCAACGAGGAACAGAACGATGAAGATCCCGTGAACGAGGAGGAATGCGAAAACCGGTGTCGGGGTATGGACAAGACCGACACCCTGAATCCCGCGGGAGGTCATCTGGAAATAGAAGGGGGCGTAGATAAGAACCGAGAGGAGCGGGACGCAGAAGAGGAAACTCCAGTCCTTCGCAAGCAAGCTGTTGCCCGGCACCCTGCCTGAACCCTGGCGCCGGCTCGCCATGTTCTCCTCACGGGGCGGAGGGGGTGCATCAGACCTGCCATAATACCAGATAAGGAGGCCAAAGACCACCGTTACCGGAGCGTATAGGATCACATCCCAGGAATTGATGAGCGGCATCGATCCCAGGGAGAGGGCAGCAAGTCCTATCATGACCATACGTTCGTTTCTCCCGGCATCCTTCCATGAGAGCAGGGCAGAGACAAGAATGAATAACAGGAACACCTGGTTGAAAAGGGATATCACGTGGGCGTGAAGATCCCCCCACACGAACGAGAAGATCGGATACTCGTTGATGGCATTGGGGATGGTCCTGGTGCTGTCCCAGAGGACCGATCCGAGCCCCTTTCCCTGGAACAGGTTCCAAAGGAATGATGGGTTCACCACGAGCAGGGTGAGAAGCGGGAGCCACCGCAGCCGCGGGGTAAGCAGATGGGCGAGGGCGTACAGCGACACGGCCGCGTTCGCGAGCACTGTAGGGAGGGCCAGGTTGAATACCACCGGTGAGGGGATGGTGGTTACCACACCCAGCGCACCAAACATCCAGTACCCGAGGTAGTAGTAGACATTTAAGAACCCTCCGGCAAACCAGGGATCGAGCGGCGGGACAACCGGAACCCGCATGATCGAGCCCAGGAATGCGTGGTCCATGAACTTCTCGGCATAGGATATGCTTGGGTTGACGAACCGGAGCTCGAGCATGAAAACGAAGAAAATCAAGAACACCAGGATCCAGCGCCACTGGCCGGAAAAAGAGCTCCGGGCATACTCCCGTCTCATCGCAAAATATGCGAACATGATGATGAACGGTGCAAAAGCTGCCTGGACAGGGAGGTGGAAGAGCCCGCAATACCAGGAGATAAGGGTAAATGCGAGCAGGGAGAAGGGAAACGAGACAGGATAAGCGAATTCGCGGAGGGCCGGCCGAAGTGATGGCCAGACCGAGAGCTGGAGAAAAAGGAGCAGTGCAAGCCACGCCAGAAGCGAGACGAGCTGGAATTCAGGCTCCACTCCCATCACCCCCGTACATCTCTCTCCTGAACGCGGATCGGATTGTGTCGATAACCCAGTCGCCAAAGAAGTAGATGGAGACGATACCGCCGGCCAGGGTGACAAGGTTCTTGATAAGGTGATCGATGACAGCGATCAGGGTGGCAATGGCAGGATCGATTCCGGCCACAGTGAAGGTGAGAGCCACAGAGAGCTCATATGTACCGACCCCTCCCGGGGTAAGTGGAACGGCCTTCACCAGGTTCCCGATGACGATTGCCAAAATGACGACTGCGAAAGGGATGAACTGCTGGAACATCATGGCTACGAAGAGGCAGACCAGGACATCGAATATCCAGATCACGAATGACTGCAGGGATATTGACAGGACCGAGGGGAGCGAGAGCGAGACTGCCCGGATTTGGTCGAGTATAGAGAGGATGACCCGGATATACCGGTTTTCTGACACGAACCGTCCTGAAAAGTAGAGAAAGATGAAGAAGGCCGCACCGAGCGCAAGGGGGACGAGGATGATGGTGTAGAACCAGGCGGGTACATCGAGGACGAAGAAGAGGGAGAGGGCACCGAGAAGGGCGACGGTCACAATATCAAAGACCCGCTCAACCACGAGGGAAGATATGCCCTGGGAAATGGTCGAGCCGTATTCATGTCGAAGAATGAACACACGCACGAGATCGCCAAGCCGGGCAGGAACGATGAGGTTTGCGGTCTGACTCACAAAGATGCAGCCGGTGGAAAAGAGAAGCCCGCAGAAGACTCCCACTCCCGAAAGAATGACCTTGTACCGGAACCCCCGTAGCAGCCATGCACCAAGGCAGACAGCGGTTGCAAGGAGGAGATATCCCCACACAATATGCTTGAAAGCGGTGACAAGGTCGTCCCTGACCCGGAAGAGCATGAAGGCGATGATCCCGAGTGCGATAAGGGTCGAGACGACAATCGCACTAATCTTCCGATACATGCAACTGCCACCAGAGCCGGAGGATAGATCGTCCCATATCCCAGATATCGCGTCTCTTCACGGTTGTCTTCTTTCCCTGTTTCCAGACCACCGGAAACTCGAGGATCTTGTATCCGGCATGCCCTGCCCGTACCAGTACTTCGGTATCCCAGAACCAGTGGGTATCTTTGACTGCAGGGAGGAGGGCGAGGAGTCGTTCCCGGTTGAACCCCTTGAACCCGCACTGGTGATCGTGCAGCTTGCTGTTCAGGATTACCCGGACGAGGAAATTGTATCCGCGGCTTGCAACCTCCCGGCCCTGGCTTCGGTCAATCCTGCTCTTCGGAAGGAGGCGGGATCCGGTCGAGATATCATATCCGTCCCAGATAGCCGAGATCAGGGTCCGGAGATGCGAGAGATCGGTTGCAAGGTCTACATCATAGTAACAGACCACTGGTCCACGGGCCTCCCGGAATGCCCGGGAAAGAGCCCTTCCCCGCCCGAGCCTCTCATCGGAGTGGAGCAACTGCACCCGTGGATCGCTGGTGCTGTAGGCACGGGCCACAGCAGCAGTGCCATCGGTGCTTCCGTCTTCAGCGATGATGATCTCGAAGTCTTCGCCGAGCTCTTCGAGCATGCGAATCGAACGGGAAATGGCTGTTTCGAGCGCTTCGCGGTCGTTGAAGACCGGTATCACCACGCTCACACCGGTCATGGCTCCCCCCTTGTCCGCTCAAGCTCCCCCGCGACAGCAAATCCGGCGGTGATGGACCCATCCATGCTCCGTTCCGGGTAGTTCGATGGGGAAAACATCCCGGCCCAGAAGAACCCCTTTGCCCTGTAGGCAAGGATCATATCATGGTATCCGGTGGAAAAAACAGGACCGGCAAGCGGATCAACCGCCATCCGTACCCACCTGATTGATGATTCGGGCACGTGGAAAGTGTTGCAGAAGTGGTCCTGCATCACTGTATCGGCACGGGCAGGCAGTGTCCCGGTGAAATACGAGGCAAGGTATACAATATGCCCGTTGTAGCGTTCGGAGGGAACGAAGTTGGTATGGGTGATGACTGCCCCATAGGGGGCAGGATCCTTCATGTTCAGCCAGTAGATTCCTTTGGTGACCTGCTCATCGATCCCGATAGTGAGGCAGGCAGCTCCCTGGTAGGGTACTGGGGGAAGGTCCGGTCCGCCGGCATGGGTAAGGGCCTGGGGCGGCACGGTCGAGACGACCGCATCATAGCGCCGATTGTTTATCCTCCATTCACTACCTTCCCGTGCAATGGTTGTGACCGGGTCGTTGAGACGGATCGTGCAGTCTTTCCCGGTGGCCTCGGAGAGGGCGTCCACCAGTACCTGGAACCCTCCCCGGAGATATCCGAGTCGTTCCCCGGAGAGACCGCGGTTAGAACGGATGGCTATCCGCCCGACCAGCCAGGCTGCAGAGACCCGATCCCGTAGCTCACCGAATTTACTCCGCATGAGCGGTTCGAAGAATGATGCATAGGTTCTCTCACCGACCTCACCGATGATGAAGTCTCTGGCAGTGATTGTATCGAGCGCCTCTGGATCCATATTCCGCGATCGTATGGTGAGCAGGGCAAGCTTTGCCTTGTCGGTCAGCGAGAGGAGCGGATAGCGGAGAATCTCGGCAGGGGTATTGAGCGGGTAGATGGTCCCGCCGGCGAAATATCCTGAAGTCCCCCGGAGCCATTCGAGCCTGTCTGCGATCCGGAGCTCGGACAGGAGGGCGAACAGTTGGTGGTCCTGCGTAAAACAGTGGTGATAATACCGTTCAATCCAGTAATCATCCACCTGGTGTGAAGAGAGGCAGCCGCCGAGATGGCTATTTTTCTCGTAAATATCAACTTCGTTCCTGGGTGAGAGCCGCAGTGCAGCTGCGAGACCGGCAAGTCCGCCCCCAATAATGCATACCTTCATAGAGGGAGTTCAAGGTAGTTATTTGAAAAGAGGGATAAAAAAGGCTCCGGAAACCTATACAGCGATTATAAGGCTTCTGAGGTCATGAATATTACAAGAAAGTTTTTGAACTTCCGGAGGCAAACAATTAGTTGAGCATTTTATATAGTCACAGGAAAATGCAGCTGGTTGGTGTTTCTGCTCCATGAGGATCTTTTTCATCGGGTTTGGCCAGGCGGGAGGAAAGATTGTCGATATGTTCATCGAGCAGGACAAGAAGCTCGCCAGGGGCAGTTTCAGGGGTATTGCGGTAAATACTGCCAGAACAGACCTGATGGGTCTCAAGCATATCGACCTCAAAGATCGGATCCTGATCGGCCAGACCGTGGCGAAAGGGCATGGAGTCGGTACGGACAACGCTGCCGGAGCAAAGGTTACCCTTGACGAGGCCGATACCATCATCAGTGCCATCGACCGCCGTGGTACCCATGATGTCGACGCTTTCATGATCGTTGCCGGCCTCGGCGGTGGGACCGGGTCGGGTGGAACCCCCGTACTGGTCCGCCAGCTCAAAAAGATATACCATGAACCGGTCTATGTCCTGGGGATCCTTCCCGCACCCGAAGAAGGAAGACTTTACTCTCTGAACGCAGCAAGGAGCCTCGCCACACTTACCAAGGAAGCAGACAACACCTTCATTTTCGACAACAGCGCATGGAAGAACGAGGGTGAGAGCATCAAGAGTGCATTCTCACGCTTAAACGACGAAATTGTCAGGAGGTTTGGGGTCCTCTTCAGGGCAGGCGAGGTCGGCAGGGCCGGTGTCGGTGAGATGGTGGTCGATTCAAGCGAGATCATCAATACCCTCCGGGGAGGTGGCATCAGCACAGTGGGATATGCCATTGCAGCGGTCAGCAGCAGTAGATCCCGCACCTCGGTATCTGGTATTATCGACGGAATCAAGGGTTCGATCCGGAAGCGGGAGGCGGCCGAGGAAGTACTTCTCGGTGAGGACCGGACGGCAAAGATCATCTCCCTGACCAGAAGGGCGATGCTTGGCAGGCTCACCCTCCCCTGCGATTTCTCCACTGCTGAACGCGCCCTCGTCATTGTGGCAGGTCCGCCGGATGAACTTGACCGCAAAGGGATCGAGAAGGCTAAAAGCTGGGTGGAAGAAAATATTGCTGGTGTCGAAGTACGGGGCGGGGATTACCCGGTTTCCAGCAGTTACGTGGCATCTGTCGTCCTGCTTGCCACCATCGGGAGCGCCCCCCGGATCCGGGAACTCCTCTCAATTGCACGTGAAGCCCGGGATGAGGTTGAACGGTCAAAGGAACGCCAGCCGCTTTCCATTGATGAGGATATCGAACCGTTGTTCGAGTGATTTGATATGAGAAGATTGTTACAGTTCACGGGAATCCTGTGTGGTATCTTCTGCCTGGTGTGCATCGTATCGGCTTTCTCCGTTGAAAATATTGCCGTCACCCCCAGCGGAGACCTCGTATCTGGGGTAAGCCGGGGGTCCGCATCGTTTGTCATCAAATTCTCAGCTACAGGGGGATACACCTTCTCTAGCGATCACAACATTCAGATGGACACCGAGCTGGATGATGCTAACTGGATGTATTCAATCTATCTTGACGGTATTGAGAACCCCTCCAAGAGCGAGACCGGACCAAACATCAGGCTCTCGGGATGGGAACTCTCCTACCCGTCAAACCGAGAAGTCTCTCTCAAGGTGAAGGTGGAAGGGACAGCCCCGGTCGTGAACGTGTCACAGGAACATATCCTGGTCAGGGTGCGAGAACTCGATAACCGGAATTCCGTGGTTTCAGGAAGCGAGGTCGTCAGGAAAAAAATGGTCCTGAACCCTGCGACCATCGGAGAATCGATTGCATATGAGGAATCGGTGCTGACCGGCCTGCGCCCACGGATTGACCAGCTTGCGGCCGGCGGCATTGACATTACGTCCCTTCAGACTAAGTTCGGACAGGCAACTAACCTCCTTGAAAGTGCGGCAACTACCCGCGACATTGCCCGCGCCCAGTTCGAACTCACCCAGGCTGCCTCCCTCATCGACCAGCTTGAATCCGAGTTGGTGATCCTCGAGGCGCAGAAGGCGATTGCCGATGCGGAGTCATCGATCGGAGAGACTGAGGATCTGATCAATTATTTCCGGGTCAATAAGAGCATGAGCTCCGACGCCCGACTAATGCTAATCCTGTCAAAGTGGGAGATTGCCGCCGAGAGACTGACGGCGGCCAAAGACCTGAAGGCCGGGGCCGAAAAGCTTGCCGCGGAAAACAATCCGGGTGCCACAGAAAAATTCGAGGAAGCCGCAAAAAAAGCACAGGAAGCAGCAGCAAAGGGGAATGAAGTTCTTGCTGACGCACAAGCCCTGAAGGAGGATGTCGATTCAAATCCATTTGCCGCGCTCGGAGGAATCGGCAGCGCCATTTCCGGGAACATCATAACCATCCTGATCATCGTGGTAGTCGCAATCCTGGCGGTCATCAGTATCGTCCTCTTCAAACGGAGACGCCGCTGGGACGAGCTCGGATAAACCTTTATTTTTCATAAAAGAATATGGGTTTTCCAATCCATTACCGGGGCATTCCATGAGAATCGCTTCCCCGTGCTTCATGGTGTGTTCCCCGTATTCGAACGGTGTCAGAGGAACGGGGCCTCGTTATCGTTCCTCCATCTCGATAGATGAATGCCTATTACCCGGTATAACACTGTAACACTGTTTTGGAAATTCACGTTCCTGTTGACGTTTGCGGGAGTCTGCCTACCGCAACAGCATCCCGGGTGAGATAGAACTCACCTTACAGCCTTCACCGCATCCAAAGTGATACCTGGGGTCCGATATCCGTTCAAGTTCAATACCAGGTATGCCAGACCCGGGAGAGGAAAACCAGGATGGCTGTCAGACTAGCGGTGGAGGGATTCCGGCCTTTTCGAATAAACCAGGTTTGGTGAAGACATCGATATTGATGCTCCCCAGCTTGCCATCCCGCTTGAAATAATATTCAGGTATCCGATGCTCATTGTCGTAGATTGAAAACCAATAGCTGATTTTGTACGTTGTTTTATTGAACCCCTCAAGGGCTGCATAACTGTTGAGGTCATGGGTGATTACCATGTCCGGATCGATCTGGTAGACCAAAGGCTCATCGATGATTTTCCCATAGAATCGCATTCTCTCCCATCTCTCTCCCCGGTAATACCACGGAAGCGGCCAATAGTTTTCAGATGCGATGACCACGGTATCCGAAGCATCGATCAGGGCCATGACCGTTCGCATATCCTCGGAGTTCTGCACCTGGACGATCGGCTCGTTTATATCGGCCGGAATAAAGCAGACATGGCATGTCATCACGATCAGGAAGAGGCACGAGATCACTGCGATTACGGTCTTCCTCGGTGTCATGAGGTAGACAGAGACAAAGATCATCGGGAGGAGCTGGTGGATGATCAACCAGGGCACTTTCTCCCCGATATAGGCATAGGCGGCCATAGAAGAAAGCATCCAGAAGATGCAAAAAAGGAAGAAGAGTTCTTTTTTATCCCAGCTTGCCCGTTGAGCCTGTTGAGGGGTTATAACCTCCGCGGATGGATCAACCACCGTCTCAAGCCCTACCTTCCCCGCTCGTCCGACACGGGTGCCGAGGAAATGGAGCGGGCAATGCCGCACCGCAAACTGGGCTGTGCCAAAGATTGCCAGTAGAAAGATCGGCACCTCGTAGAGCAGGAAGAGAAGGATATAGAAAAACCATGGACCGCAGATCCGGCACATCCCGTGCATGGCCACCCAGTGCTCATAGGCCCGGATCCACCCTGTTTGGATGATCTCGGGATGCATGCCGAACGATGAATACAACACCACCATGATCCCAATAGTGACAATCAGCCCTGCAACAGTATCCCGGAGCCAGGTTTCCGGCAGCCTGATCTTCTTCCTGAAAATCGAGGCCAGTGCAAAGATGGTGAGGAGAACGAGAAATATAGGCATGTCCTCTTTCAGCGACATCCCGCAGCCTATGGCAAGGCCGGTCAGCAGCGCATACCGCAACCTGCCCCGCTCAAGGTAGGCAAGGATGGCGGCAAGGATCAGCACGGTGAAGAAGAGCTGGAAAATATCATGGCGGAGGAAGCGTGAGAAGTAGACGAGGGATGGTGATACGGCGACAAAGAGCGAAGCCACCAGGGTCTGGCGCTCGTCGAGGTAACCAAGGGTATGGATCCAGTATACCACAGGAATGATTGCCGCCCCGAAGAGTGAGGGGAGGATCCGGGCGACAATGTCCGAGTCACCGAACAGCGAGAACATCCCGGCAGTGACATAGTAGAGGAACGGACCATGGTACATCGGGTCATAGGCATACGACCCGTCTGTCATCAGGTTCCAGGCGAACCAGGCATGGACCGCTTCATCGTGGTGGAAGAGCTTGAGGTCCAGGACCGAGAAGCGGAGCAGCAATGCCAGTAAAAAAATGATCAAAAAGAGGTTTCTGAAAGAAAACCAGGTCCGGATCCGAGACTGAAATCCGGCGGGCAATCCGCTCCCTCAGCTCTCGAGAACTATCTCGATGCCGATATCTTTCGGGACCTGGGTTCTCATCAGCTGGCGAAGCGCCCTTTCATCGGCATCTATGTCAATCAACCGCTTGTGCACCCGCATCTGCCAGCGGTCCCATGTTGCGGTACCTTCGCCATCCGGGCTTTTCCGGATGGGCACGACCAGTCGTTTTGTGGGGAGGGGGATGGGGCCTGCCATATTTACCCCGGTCCTCTCCGCAATCTCCCTGATCCGATCGCAGACCATTTCAACCTTCTTGAAATCGGTCCCTGTCAGGCGTATCCTGGCCTTCTGCATGATATTCACCGCGATGTTGGGGAATCGGAGTTATCTCATCTGCTTGGCCTGGATTCCAATGCACATCCCGGCGGCAATGGTGCTTCCCATATCACGGATCGCAAACCTGCCGAGCTGGGGGAGCTCCTTGACATTCTCGATGACCATCGGTTTGGTAGGTTTGACCTGGACGATAGCCGCATCACCGGTCTTGATGAAGGTCGGGTTTTCTTCCTTGGTCTGTCCGGTCCGCGGATCAAGTTTCTTCTTCAGCTCGATGAAAGTACATGCCGTCTGGGTGGTGTGGCAGTGGAACACCGGAGTGTAGCCTACGGTGATGGCACTCGGGTGCTGGAGCACGACGATCTGTGCGGTGAACTCATCGGCAACGGTCGGTGGTGCATCGGCTGGTCCGCAGACGTCGCCGCGGCGGATATCACCCTTTCCAAGCCCACGGACGTTGAATCCCACATTGTCCCCCGGGATTGCCTGGGGGATCTCTTCGTGATGCATCTCGATGGACTTGACTTCGCCTTCCTTGTTGGCCGGCATGAACGAGACCTTCATGCCCTTCTTCATGACGCCGGTCTCGACCCTGCCGACAGGGACTGTCCCGATACCGCTGATTGAATACACGTCCTGAATGGGGAGCCGGAGCGGCTTATCAACCGGTTTCTCGGGTTCCTTGAGCATGTCGAGGGCTTCGAGGAGCGTCGGGCCGGTATACCATGGTGTCTCCGTGCTCTTCTTTGCGACGTTCGTACCCTGAAGAGCGCTGGTGGGGATGAAGAAGGTCTCTGCGGGCTTGTAGCCAACCATTTGCAGGAGGGACGAAAGATCCTTCTTGACCTCCTCGTAACGCTTCTGATCATACTTGGCCGCATCAATCTTGTTGATGGCGATGATCAACTGGCTGATGCCGAGCGTCCGCGAGAGGAACACATGCTCCTTGGTCTGCTCCATCACTCCGTCCGGTGCCGCAACCACCAGGATTGCTGCATCAGCCTGGGATGCGCCGGTAATCATGTTCTTGACAAAGTCCCGGTGGCCCGGGCAATCTACTACGGTGAAATAGTACTTGGGCGTATCGAACCTCTTGTGAGCGATATCGATGGTGATGCCTCTTTCACGCTCTTCCTTGAGGTTATCCATGACCCAGGCGAACTCGAAGGTCGCCTTTCCCTTTGTCTCTGCTTCTTTCCGGTATCCCTCAATGATATGGGGAGGTACGGCTCCGGTCTCGAACATGAGTCGTCCTACCATTGTTGACTTCCCATGATCGATGTGTCCGATAACCGCCAGGTTAAGGTGGGGCTTCTCAGCTGCCATAAACATTCCTCCGATAAAGACAAACTGCAGAAGTACAGCCTGTTTACGCGAGTAGTATGTATTGGAAAGGGATCCTTATTAATCATTTCGATGAGCGATATTTGAGTAGTTTTCACGAAATAACGAGAAAAACCGGTATTATCATATCTTATGGGTGCAGTACCTCCTTCCCATCATGAAGACCCTTGCAATTACCCGGGATGAAAAGAACGTCCGTGTAACCGTTGCGTGTGCTGACGGTGATGTTTCGGTGCACCGCAATTGCGCGTTCTGCATTCACTGCAAAGGGATCCGAATCGGTGGCAAATCGTACCCGTCTCCCCAAGAAACTGCCATGAAAACAAGCAGAGGGGGGGTTTCTGGAGACGAAGCGCTGATGAACGCCGCCATGCAGTTCAATTCCCTGATCGTTTCCGCAACGGCAATAGAGTGCGATGACGATCAGAATTCCGGGTTCAGGTCACGCTACCGGCGTTAACCTCACTCTCGGTGATAACCCCGGGCGTAAACAGATCCTCATCTGGTATCTGGTTCTGGATTTCTGATCTGAAGGTATCGAATTGCAGGTCATCCAGTTGATCCGAGAGGAGTCTCCCGCTCCACGCGTTCCGGTAAACCCAGGTGACAACCTTTTCAACTACATCGGCTGCGGCGCTGCTAGTCCGTACCGCCACCAGCTCGCGTCCAATCTTCGGATGCCTTCCCCGGTTTCCTCCCACGGTGATGAGATAGTAGGGACCCGATGATTTGAGGAGATCATACGGACAGGAACGGATGCAGACCCCGCAATCCACGCATTTTTCACTGTCAAGAACCGATATCCCTTTCTTGATGGTAATAGCACTTTCCTGGCAGTATTCAACGCAGGTTCCGCACCCGGTGCACATTCCCGGTACGCGTATTGGTTCGATCTTTCCCATGACCCCGATCTCGTTGAGCATTGGGCTTGTACAGGCATTCGGACATCCGGAGATTGCTATCCGTAATTTCACCGGCATCTCCTTGCCAAAGAGCCTCCTGTCGATCTCCCTGGCAAGTGCAACGGCATCGATATTGCCGAAGATGCAGCGCTGATTGCCGGTGCAGGCGATGACGTTCTTTACCTCGTCCCTCTCTGCACCGAGGGGAGTACCATTCATTGAAAGATCGCGCGAGATTCCTTCGAGCCGATCCGGAGGCATGCTGGGGAGCTCGATGGTCTGGCGAACTGTCAGCTGTACACCCTCGCCGCCGTACCGCTCGACGATATCTGCGATGCCCCTTAACTGGTCTGCAGAAATCATCCCTGCCGGAATGCGGGTTCTCACCGCGCAGTATTCCGGGTTCCGTTCCGTGATCACGCCACCTTTCTTGTAAACTCCAAGATCCTTGAACATCAGAGAAATGATACAGGTGCCGTACCTAAAAAACTGTGCTCCCAGGAATGATGACCAGGGTGGCAAGAACGATGGCCCGGGTGATTTCTCCAGATGCGCCGACCACATCCCCGTTCACTCCGCCAAAAAGGCGGCAGGAGATCGAGAGCAGGCCGGCAGGAACGACGACCATGACCGTTGCAGCACCGGCAAGTTTGAGCGGCGATAGCGGAAGGAGAACCAGCGGAGCACACAGAAGGAAGGAAAGGACCGGAAAATAAGGTCGCGATGCCCGGTGGAGAGCGGAATGTATCCCCTCGTGGAAGGGAGGTCCGTAAGCGGTGAGAAACGCCATTGAGAACTTGGCGGTTACCTCAGCGGCAACCAGTGCCGGCCAGAGGATCGGCGAAGACGCCATTGCGGCAAAGGAGACAAGGGTTATGGCTCCTCCCATGGCCATTCCTCCTGCGCCGATTTGCCGGTCGGCCATGGCTTTCTGTCGACTCTCGCGGTCTCCGTGGACCATGAGCCCGTCGCCCAGATCGAGCAGACCGTCAAGGTGGTGCGCTCCGGTAACGAGGATGATAGCAGCGACCGCAGCTGCTGCTGCAAGGAGGGGTTCAGCGATCCAAAATGCACAGATCCCGGCAAACCCACCGGTCACGTAACCGGCAACCGGATAGAGCCATGACCAGCGCGCAAACGAGTCGATATCTGCCTGTTCCCCCAGCGGGAGCACCGTGGTGAACTGGAGCAGGGCACGGATCGGACTCAGCAGCATTCGCTATAGAGGCGGGACGTGCAGCCGGCGATGAGCCCCGCGACAGCATCGTCAAGAAACGGCCCGAGTTCCGAGAGGACTCCCGGCTTCTTCTGGTCGTACCTGGTGAATTCGAACCGGGCATAGGTCCCCCCGATGCACTCGGCGATGGCCATGCCGATAATCTCATCGGAGAGCAGGAAGACCGGGTCTCCCTGGATTTCCGGATCGGTGGATCCGAAGATCTCTTCCTCAAGGAGGATGGCACCGAGCATGAGAGAGGCGATATTCGGGTCACCGAGATATTTCCTGATCTTTTCCCGGATGGCTCCCGCAGCCGATCCTGCATCCATCCCATGGGGTACATAGAGGGCCATGGCGGCGACGACCATATCATCGATGGAAATCCCCCTCTCCCCGAGGCGCTCTTCGATTCTGAACATTAGAGAAAGATCTTTTCCCGGTTTCCTTATTAGGGTTGCCACCTTTATCCTGGGTAAAGTGCACGCCGTAGAAATAATTCCCCTTCCGCCAACTGGCTTGTTCGATGCTGTCTGCCGCATGAACTGCAGCATTCCTTGTACCCCTTAACTGGAAATCTAATCGTGATTCCGGCGGGAAAGATAGCTTGATGCTTCGCAAGGTGCGAGGTACCAGGGAAGATCCGCATGCCCTTTGTCTCAACGAATCCGGATATGTTCCCCCGGAGGCCCATTTTCTGCAGCATACTCTCCAACACCCTCCTCTCCATGGTTCCCGGGATCTCCGGGGCAGGGCCGACTCCGGAAAAAACCCTGTTGACCCCAATCCTTGATGCGGAACTGATTGCCGAAGGATCGATATCCAGCATGCCGGTCAAGCCAAATACCCCGACCGGGTGTCCGACGCCGGCATCCATCACCCGGGCCGTCATGGAACTGACCGGACTCTCCCCTCTCTTCATCAATGCCGGGCTCGTGCATCGCCCGACAGTACCCTGTCTCGATGTGTATGGAACCCCGGGCGATGATCCCCGGTTCGGCGATGCTGTGCCCGATGCAGAACTTCTTTTCGGCCGCGGAGAATTGCTCGGCGCCTTCCTCGGGCAGGTCTCTGATCTCCTTGTCCTCGGCGAGTGCGTTCCCGGGGGTACCACCACTTCGCTCTGCGTGCTCCGCGCTCTCGGTTACCCGGCCCGCGTGAGCAGCAGCTATATCGAGAATCCGGTATCCATGAAGGAGGAGATATGGAGAATCGTTGCCGGGAGGATTTCCGAATCTGGGCTCTCATCACCGCTGGACACGGTGAGAATCGGGGGTGATCCGATGATCGCGGTGGCTGCGGGAATCGCCGCCCGTTACCCTGGTAACCTGTTCCTTGCTGGCGGAACCCAGATGCTCTCGGTCGCCGCATTGGTGCGGGCAATAGGTAGACCAGCACCCCGCATCGCTACCACCTGCTACGTGAGGGACGACGCTTCTGCGAACTTTGCCGAGATGGCAGGTCGTATCGGATCAGAAGTGTTCTACATAGACCCCGGGTTCGGGGAACTCGGACATTCCGGTCTTGCCCGGTACTGTATCGGGGAGGTCAAGGAAGGAATGGGTGCTGGAGGGGCCATGCTGCTGGCCTTCCTGCAGGGATACAGCCCTGCCGCAATCCGCGGGAAAATCCTCGAATTCGCCCATGCCTACTCCTGAAAAGAGGCCTTATTACCACCGCCGATCAACTTATCAGGGAATGCTCCCGATGTACGTGGTTAACCTCTACGCACAGATGAACAACCGGATCCTGCGGATGCTCCGTGACCTTGAAATTTATCCCCGGATAATCCCGAACGCCACCCCTCCCGAGGAGTTGGCAATCGGGTGCCTGGGGTTGGCTCCGCAGTGTTCCGTCAGGCTCGCCACCCCGCCGCTCTGTGAGAACGAAGCCATCGCCGTTCATAACCGGAACACCCACGGGATCCAGTGGCAACCTGAGGTGAACCATCCTGACAATGGCAGGCTGGTCTTCCGCCCCTTCAACCACATCATCTTCGAATGCGGTTCGTTATAACGGATATCCATGATAAAAAGAAGCACCCTTGCCCGCATGGTTCGGGATATCGGTTTTTCATGCACCCGGTGCGGCGTATGCTGCAAGGGGACGGACAACCTGGTCATGGTGTCGCCCCAAGAGGTCTGCCGGCTGGCAGAGGAAACCGGACTCGAGTCCGGTGATATCGCCACCCCCTACCCCGAGTTTGTCGAGACCAGGGGCGGAGGAAGCATCACGTTCGAATGGGCGGTCCGGAAACATGGGGAGGCATGCAGGTTTTATTCCGGTGGGCTCTGCACCGCTTATGCGGCACGGCCCTGGATATGCCGGACGTTCCCGTTCATGCTTGACAACGAGCACCTAATCGTATCGCACTGTCCTGGTATCGGCGGCAAAATATCGCGGAAGGAAGCATGGGATCTTGCCGGACTGCTCCTTGAACGGAGAAGGGCTGAGCTTACTGAAGAGGAGCGGGTCCGCCAGGTCCTTTCAGTGTGCAGAATTCCACCCGGGTGCCAGGTTCTCGTTGACGGCACGGGATTGAAGGTGCTCTGATGGGTGAACTGCGGATTATCGGTACCGCTCATGTCTCAAGCGAGAGCATTGCAGAAGTCCGCCAGGCCATCGCTGACTTTTCGCCCGATGTGGTTGCAGTTGAGCTCGATCCTGGCAGGTATGCCGCCCTGAAAAAGCATGTCCAGGAAGCATCGGTATCAGATGTGCTTGAGGCAAAGACTTTCGCCCAGCTCCTCGTCCAGTGGCTCCTAGCTTACCTCCAGCGGAGAATTGGGCTCGATGTGGGAGTAGAGCCCGGGGCAGAGATGAGAGCAGCCGTCGAGGAAGCAGAAGCGCGTGGCATCAGGGTTGACCTGATCGACCGGGATATCCGGATTACACTCCAGCGGTTCTGGCGCTCGCTCTCACTTATCGAGAAAATTCGGATGTTCTATGCCCTGGCGGTATCAGTCGCCTCCATGGATGGGGAGGAGATCGACATCGAGGAGTTGAAAAAACAGGATGTTATTTCGGCGGCACTGGAGGAATTCCGGAAGTTCTCTCCCAACGGTGCCCGGGCTCTTATCGATGAACGGGATGCCTATCTCGCCCACCAGATCATCAGGCTTTCGAACAAGTATGATCGCATCCTGGTGGTGATAGGGGCCGGCCACCAGGACGGGGTAAACCGGTATCTCGCGGATCATGCCACCCTCCCTCCCATGTCCGGGCTCACCGCTGAGATCAAACCGCGTCCCTGGGGGCTAATCTTTGGGGCGATAGTCACCTTTCTCTTTATATTACTGCTCGTTGCCATAGGATTTTCAGGGGTTGGGATCGAGATCCTGTTCACCGCGCTCGTGTACTGGGTGCTCATCCACGGTCTGCTGACCGCTGCCTTCACGCTCATGGCCCGGGGCCACCCGCTCTCGGCTGCCACCGGCTTTGCCGTCTCCTGGTTCACGGCATTAAACCCGCTCATCGCCGCAGGGTGGTTCGCAGCTATCGTCGAGGCAAAGATACGAAAGCCGGCGCCGTCCGATTACCGGAAGATCTTTGAGGCAGAGACATTCACCGAGATGATGCGGATCCCGCTTTTCAAGGTCGTTTTAGTCGCCGCACTGGCAAATGTCGGGAGCACACTCGGGACCATCCTCTATTTTATCTTCATCTTCCCTATCCTCGGAATCGATCCCGGGGTGCTCATCAGCGAGGGAATTGGAAACATGATCGCGGCGATCCAGAACCTCCTGTAGCTAGTTCAAAACGAAACGCACCTATTGGTTTTCCATTTCATATGCTCGACAGCAGAGCAGTCATAGGGATTAATAAAAACTACACCCCGATTTTTTTTTATTTTTCATTCATGGATCCCCTCAGGGAACCAGATGGTTCTCCGAGCGGAAAGTATTTGTCCGCGCTGTTGCCACAAACTCCTTGTGAACTCTCATGTACCCGTCTTTTTTACCCGCACTGGTCTGCTGCCTGGCTGTTGTTATTGCAACGGCAACCGCGTCAATGGGAACGATTTCTCCGTCGGGTGCTGTTTTTATCGGTGAAGACGGTATCGATATTTCCGGTACCGGTGTCACTGCCGGGTCAACCATTGTCTGGTATGGTATGGGTGGAACCATCGGCTCGGCGCCTTCAGCAACGGTGTTTGTTACCGATCCCTCCGCTTTCTACGTATCGCCGGGGCTCTTCCAGGGCAAGACCGGTTCCTGGTTCACCGAGCAGGGCATTACTCCAGTATTCTATGTCCAGGAACCGCAGATCTCGCTCCGGATCTTTGACGAGACCGCCGATTTCGAGATCACCCCTTCCACGGTCTGGGTGCCCAGGGGTGATGCGATCGGGTTCCAGGTCGATACGACGGTCTCTATCCTGGCTGCCCGCCCCGGCTCTCCTGGTTCACCGGTGACAATCAGGATTCGCGGGCCCGATGGCATCGAGTATTCCGCTGTTGACGGTTTTCCGCTCGAAAATATACTGATCGATTCGCCAAACTACCGGACCGGACCGGTATGGTTTACCGGCGACTACGGGAACGGGAACTACACGGTATGGGTCGAGAGCACCGGAAACAACATGAACGATAACTATCCAAGCCAAGGAAAGACCATCTCCGCCCCGGTGACCTTCCTTTTGCAGCGTACAAACCCGCTCATAGCTGCAACGACTGCTGCTGCCACAGTCACCACCACTTTCCCCGCCACAACATCATCCACGGTCCCGCAGACGGCCCTCCCAACACCTGCTCCCACGACCCTTATGCCAACCACTCCTGGTACTGTCCGCTCCACCGCGACGCCAGCCTCTTTGCCAGGTTTTGGTCACGGTGCAGCCATTCTCGCCCTTGCGGCAGGATTGATTGCGGTGCGGATCCGGAAATGATCGCCACGCCATGTAAAGAAACCATTTTTTCTCCCCGCGAATAAGGGATTATTATGAACGTGGGAACAACCATCATCAAATGCCGCCACAGCGTCAGGTCATTCAAACCGGCCCCGGTTGAAGATCACATCATCCGGGATGTCCTCGAATGTGCACGCCATGCCCCGACGGCGATGAACAAGCAGCCCTGGCTCTTCGGGGTTATCCGTGAAAAAGCCCTCCTGAAGAAGATCGCCGATCTCACCGACCACGGGAAGTTCATCGCCGACTCCGTAGTCTGTTTCGCAGTGTTTGGAGAGCGGGATGCGAAATACTATCTCGAGGACTGCTGTGCGGCGACCGAGAATATCATCCTGGCTCTCCAGGCCTACGGAGTGGGTTCCTGCTGGGTTGCGGGTGATAAAAAATCCTATGCCCCTGCGGCCAGGGCCCTCCTCAATGTTCCGGAGAAGTATACGCTGGTCTCGCTTGTCCCGGCCGGATACCCCGCTGATATCACCCTCCAGAAAAAGAAAGACCTGGATACCATTGTGTTCTTCGAGGCCTTCGAGCAGGAATAACCTATCCGCGTTCACAAACGGCTTCTGGTAACAAAACTTATTTATTTTCTGCAGGTTCAGTCCGAAGTGGTGAAACCTGATTATGGAAGGAAAAGATCTCGGATCCCTTATTTACGGGTTTGATATGGCTGCCGGGGAAGCGCTCGGCAAGCGGGAGAGTCATACCCCCAAAATCGATGCGCCGTCGAAAGCTAAGCCTGATGAGGCAATCACCGTGAAGGTCTCAGTCGGTCCGCACCCAAACACCGTTGAGCACTCCATCCGCTGGCTGGCAGTCTTTTTCTATGAAGAGGGGAGGGCATTTAACCCGATCACCCTGGCCAAGGTCTCGTTCAATGCACCGACTACCGAGCCGGAAATCAGCCTGAAGGTGAGGCTCCCCCGGACCGGAGTCATCCATGCCCTGGAGTACTGCAACCTCCATGGGCTCTGGTCCGGGAAAAAAGAGATCACGATTACCTAACTTTTTTTTAACAGGATCCAAGTCCAAAAAGATAAACAGCCTTCGCTGCCTACATAAAAAGATCTTGTACAAGGTTAGTTATTCATCGCTTCAGTGTGAAGCTCCAACTTCATGCAGGTTTTTTAACTATTCCGAAGTTCCTATGCTGGTTCTTCCTTTGGCATGACTTTTACCGATTTCAGGTAGAAAAACCCGACCACGGCAAAGGTCACCATTGGGGAGAGCCAGGCCGGTATGTGGAACCCGAAGCTGTCGAGCACCATGATGCATCCCAGGAAAAGGACCGAATAAATGGCCCCGTTCTTGAGGTAGAGGTACCGCTTGATCCGGTCAACGTTGCTGATGGTGATCTGTCGCACCACGATCGCACCCAGACCGTTACCGATGATTATGAGGGGGACCGAGAGGGTGAAGGCAAACGCACCAAGTATCCCGTCAATCGAGAACGTGGCATCGATCACTTCGAGGTAGAATATCTTGCTCCAGTCCGACATGGTGCCCCCCATCATCTTTCGTTCCTGTTCCTCGGCATTCTGGCGGAAACCGTGCACGATGAAGAATGCCGTCGATCCCATAACCGCAGCAAATGCCATCATCGGATTGACCCGGAGTGAAAACCAGACCAGCAGCGCCAGGAGGATCGAGACAATGGCAAAGAACCATACCCCTTTTGATGCGATGTAGCACTCGCCCCGGAGGCCATAGTTTTTCTCTTCGAGGAAAATCCAGTGCAGGAAGAGGAAGAGGAGGAACGTCCCGCCCCCCATCAGTAGTATCGGCGCCGATGCTTCGATCGCGGCAATGACTGCAGGATCGTTTGAGAAAGTGGCGGTCAGCGCCCCAATCGGCCCAAGCGACGGTGTGGACATCCAGATGATCAGCCAGGGGAGAATGCCGCGGATCATGAAAACAGCAAACAGCAAGCCCCAGGCCATGAACCACCGTCTCGCCCACTGGGCCATCGTGGAGAGAACCTCGGCGTTGATGATTGCATTGTCAATACTGCAGACGGTCTCAAACAAGCAGAGACCGGCAATGGTAAGGACGATGGAGAGGAGTTCCATGTTTGGGCAGTGAGAGAGTTGCCCCGGTTCCCATAAAAGATGAACTCACGCATTTCCCGGGAAAGCAGGAGAAATCCCGGTGTGAAAGGTTCTGCGCTGCACTAGGGTGCGACAGGCTTCCCCAATTATTATCTATTCCTCTCCCTACCAGTAGGTATGAAACGGCCGGTTCTCCAGGTTGCACTCGATGTGCTCGACCTCCCGCGGGCGATCCAGATCGCCCGTGAGGCGGTTGCAGGGGGTGCGGACTGGATTGAGGCAGGGACACCGCTGATCAAGAGCGAGGGGATGAATGCGGTCCGGAGTCTCCGGTCGTACTTTCCCAGTCATGAGATTGTTGCTGACATGAAGATCGCCGATACCGGTGCTCTGGAAGTGGAGATGGCGGCAAAGGCCGGGGCTTCGGTGGTCTGCGTCCTCGCCGATGCCGATGATACGGTGATTTCAGAAGCAGTTCGGGCGGCATCCTTATACGGGGTCCGCCTCATGGCAGATCTGATCAATACTGCACAACCCCTGGAACGGGCGGAACAGCTGGAGCGTCTCGGTGTCCAGATCATCAATGCCCACGTCGGCATCGACCAGCAGATGATTGGCAGGAGCTCACTCTCACTCCTCGAATCGCTCCGGGGAGCGGTGGGAATGGAGCTCGCGGTCGCCGGAGGTCTCGATGCCGGGACTGCGCCTCAGGCCGTGGCACAGGGGGCAGACATTGTCATCGTTGGAGGAGCCATCACGCGATCGGCAGCGGTCACCGACTCCACTCGTTCGATACGTGGGGCTATCGACAATCCCCCCGCTGCACCTCCTGTCCGGGCTACACATAATGAAGCCGTGGCCGAGATCCTCGCAAAGGTCTCCTCTCCGAACGTGTCGGATGCCATGCATAGGAAAGGTGCGATGGCCGGGATCACCGCCTTGTGCGGCGGACTCAGGGCAGCCGGGCAGGCAGTCACCGCCCAATCGTTTCCCGGCGACTGGGCAAAACCCGTTGAGGCGATCGACCATGCCGGACCAGGAGATATCCTGGTCATCAATAACGAGGGAAGCACGAGTGTTGCCTGCTGGGGGGAGCTCGCGACCCTGAGCGCCATCCGCTGTGGGGTTGCAGGCGTGGTCATCGATGGCGCGGTGCGCGATATCGATGATATCAGGAATCTCTCATTTCCGGTTTTTGCCCGGGCCGTAGTGCCGAATGCCGGGGAGCCAAAGGGGTTTGGTGAGATCAATTGCGAAATCCGGTGTGGCGGCCAGCTGGTCCGTCCCGGTGACTGGATTATCGGGGATGAAAGCGGTGTGGTGGTGATCCCCGGCGAACGTGCCTACGAGATAGCCCGCAGGGCGCTTGAAGTGAAAAAGACCGAAGAGCGGGTCCGTGAAGAGATACGGCGGGGGAGCACGCTCTCGAAGGTATCGGAGCTGGTCAAGTGGGAGAAGAAATAAGACCTGCTGTCCGTCAGGGCCGCTGAATCACTGGGGCGGACTGGCAAATAAGAAGGAAATGGTATTACTGGAACATCGAGCTTTCCAGGAGCGTACCCCCGCCTTTCGTGATGACGGAGATGGCAGCCCCGACATCGTCCACCCGCAGGATCAGGACAGCGGCATCCCTTCCCGAATAGGCATATGAGTATTCGATGTTGATCTTTCCGTCACCGAGAATCCGGGCAATCTCGTAAAGGCCCCCGGGGATATCCTTCATCTGCACGGCAATTACATCGGTAAAAGCAACATTGAACCCGATGCCCGAGAGCTTCTCGAAGGCTTTCTGCGGTTTGTCGACCAGTGCCCGGACCACCCCGAAGCCATCCGCTTCGGCGATGGAGAAGGCGAGGATATTGATCCCCTCTTCCTGGAGGGCTTTTGCAATAGCGGCCAGCCTCCCGGGCTTGTTCTCTGAAAATATCGATATCTGCCTGATAATGAACTTCTTCTGTTCCATCTTCAGATCTTCCTCCTGTCGATAACCCGTTTTGCCTTTCCCTCGAACCGCGGGAGCGAACCCGGTTCGACCAGCTCCACGTTTACCGCGACGTTGAGGGCGTTCCTCAGACGATGTTCCACGTTCTTTCGGATAGCCATGAGGTCGGTGATCTTATCGGAGAATGACTCTTTTCGCACTTCAACCTTGACCTGCATGTCATCTAGGGCCCCCCTCCGGTCCACTTCAATCATGAAATGCTGGCCGACCTCGGGGACGGTCATCAGCGTGTATTCCACCTGGGAGGGGAAGACGTTGATGCCCCGGATGATCAGCATGTCGTCCACCCGGCCGGAAATCCGGTGTACTCTTGGGTGGGTCCTGCCACAACCACAGACATCATCGTCATACGATGTGATATCCCCGCTCCTGAACCGGACCATGGGCAGGGCTTCCTTCTGGAGCATGGTTATGACCATCTCGCCCTGCTCGCCTGGCGGTAGCTGCTCCCCGGTCTCTGGATCGAGAACCTCGACATAGGCAAGGTCCGCCCAAACATGAAATCCGTTTTGTTCGGTGCACTCGCAGAACATCGGGCCGGAGAGCTCACTCGTGCCGTAGATATCATAGGCTTTAATCCCCAGCCATTCTTCGATCCTGGCCTTCATGTTATCCGACCAGGGTTCAGCGCCGAGGATGCCGATCCGGAGGTTGGTATCGTTTCTTATGCTCACCCCCATCTTCTCGGCCTCCTCCCCGATGTGGAGGAGGTAGGACGGGGTGCAGGCGATCGCGGTCGTGTGGAGATCCTGCATCAACTCAATCTGCCGCTCGGTATTCCCGACACTGGTCGGGAGCACGGTGACCCCGATCCGTTCAGCCCCATAGTGGAGCCCGAGACCTCCGGTAAAGAGCCCGTAGCCGTAGCTCACCTGGAGCACATCACCCCGCCCCAGGCCGCATGAGACGAGCCCGCGGGCAAGGGAAGCGGTCCAGTTGTTCAGGTCATTCTGCGTATAGCCCACAACGGTCGGTTTGCCGGTCGTCCCCGAAGAAACGTGATAACGTATGAGGTCCTCTTGCCCGGCTACAAAGATCTTGTCCGGGTAATGGTCCCTCAGGTCGTTCTTTACCATGAAGGGCAGTTTGCGGATATCTTCCAGTGACCTGATATCGTCGGGGTGAACCCCCGCCGATCTCATCCGGTTGTGATAGAAGGGGGAGAAGCTGTACAACCGGTATACCAGCGTCTTGAGGAGCCGGTATTGCAACCTCCGGATATCCTCACGGGGCATTTCTTCGATTCGTGGATCCCAGCACTTCACTTATATCGCCTCCCGTCGGTCGATGACCCTCTTTGCCTTTCCCTCGAACCGCGGGAGAGATCCCGGCTCCACGAGTTTAACATTGGTCCGGAGCTCAAGGGTGTCCCGAAGCTCCTTGACCACCTTCTTCTGGATGCGGGATAAGTCTGCGAGCTCTCCGGAAAAGTGGGCGCGGTTGATCTCAACTTCGATAATCATCTCATCAAGGTGATTGACTCTGTCCACATACACCATAAACTGATTCCCGACCTCCGGGATTCTGAGGAGCACATGCTCGATCTGGGACGGGAAGACGTTGATGCCCCTGATCACCAGCATATCATCGCTCCTGCCGGTGATACGGGCGATCTTTTGCGCCCTGCCGCACGGGCATTCATCGGAAAGCAGCATGGTGATGTCCCCGGTGCGATAACGCAGGAGGGGCATGGCTTCCTTGACCAGCGGGGTGACCACGAGCTCCCCCAGTTCTCCTGGACCAAGCATCTCTCCGGTTTCCGGGTCTACGATCTCCACCAGATAGGAATCGTGCCAGATATGGAGTCCGTCCCGTTCAGGGCATTCGAAAGCAACCCCGGGACCGAACAGCTCCGAAAGGCCGTAGCTGTCAAAGGCCGTCACACCAAGCCGCGATTCGAGTTCTCTCCGCATGGCATCGGACCAGGGTTCTGCCCCGAACATGCCTGCCCGGAGGGTTGCGAACTCCACCCCCATCTCCTCAGCCACTTCTGAAAGGTGCATAGCGTAGCTGGGGGTGCAGTGGATGGCGGTTACCCCGAAATCCTGGATCATCTGGATCTGCCGCCGGGTATTGCCGGTCGCGCTGGGAATAACGGTGAGACCGATCTTCTCCGCTCCATAGTGCATACCAAGCCCGCCCGTGAACATACCATAGTTGACCATGTTCTGGAAGACATCGCCCTCCTTCAGCCCGATCATGATGAGGTTCCGGGCAATCAGCTCTGCCCAGGACTCGAGGTCTCTCCGGGTATAGCCGACAACGGTCGGTTTTCCTGTTGTGCCCGAAGTGGTGTGGATCCGGACAACCTTCGAGAGCGGGACGGCAAGGAACCCGAACGGGTACCCGCCACGGAGATCCTGCTTCCGGGTGAAGGGGATCTTCCTGATGTCATCAAGGGTCCTGATATCCGCGGTCCGGATGCCCGCCTGTTTGAACTGCTGCTGGTAGAACCTGACCGATTCGACCTGGGAGAGGGTCCACTTCAGGCGTTTCAGCTGGAGGCGTTCAAGGTCTTTTCCCTTCAGGGTCTCAGTCTTCTTGTTCCAGAACATCGCCGTACTCATCCCGTCCTCCTCCCGGTTTCCCGGGGCCGGATTCCTTCCAACCGATTTGGCTCCATGGTGCACCGTTCACAGATGGCCGGATTGCCGCGTGATACGGTATATATCAGGTACATCTCCTGAAAAATCTTGTCAGGGTATGGGATAGCGGAGCGATCGGGCAGGAGAACAAATTTCCGGAATCCCGGTTAAAACGATGTATTGATGTAGGCGCTTGCCCAATTTCTGCATAGAGGCACACCTGGTGTCGGGCCGTTTTGGAGGGGGAATCATATCGTTCAGGTGCCATGGAAGACGGTAACGGGTTTTGGTGCACACCTCAAGGCGACCAGGAGCACGCTCATCATCCAGCGGGGCGGGCACAAGGAAGAATTGCCCCTCGATTCCATCCACCATCTTCTCCTGATGGGGGGCCATTCCCTTCACACATCGGTGGTCAATTCACTCCTCCGCTCGGGAAAGGCGATCTCGTTCTTTGAAGCGGATGGCGAACCTCTGGGAACCCTTCGCCGATATGGCGATCATCCGGACGAGGTCATCCGCAACCTCCAGGCCCAGGTCCCGTCCCATTCGTATGCCCTTAAGCTGGCCAAGGCAGCCACTATCAACCGCATCAGCCTGATAGAAGCGCTTGGAGAAGGGATTGCGGAGCCGTTCCTTTATGAAGGAGAGATCGACATCATCCGCCAGCACCTCGCCGAGTTCGAGAACCTTGTCCGGATTGATGAAATCCGGAGGGTATACCGACTGTTATCATCGATGTATTACGAGATAGTTGCCCGGACAGTATCTCCCGTGCACGGGTTTCGCAGGCGTACCAGCCGGCCCCACACCGATGTGGTCAATAGCATCCTCTCGATCGGCTATGGGATGCTTTTTGGCAATGCCTGCGTTGCCGCGATCGGTGGTGATTGCGACCCTGACCGGGGCTTTCTCACCATTGGGAGGGCCGGACTTGTCCATGACCTGACCGAACCTTTCAAGCCAGTCATGATCGACCTGCCGGTTCTGCGATTGGTCTACGAGGGTCTCGATCCCGAGCACTACGAGTGCGGGACCGGGCGCTGCATCCTCTCCGATAGTCTCATGGCCCAGCTGGTGAAAATCTTTCAGGGGACCATACGGCAGGACGTCTTCGATAAGCAGGTGCTCGTGTTCAGGGAATCGCTGACCGGGACGAGCGATTTTTTCGTGGTTAAGGTTGAACCTGACCGTCCTTGCACAGGCACCTGACCGGATCACCGAAAGGGCAGTTTATGGTTCCGTCCTCCTGACCTGGAAGTCCACGAAATGGATCAACGGATGATCCGATATATCGATATCCCGTATCATCGCCCCGGGACACGCATAAATCATCGAGACGAATTTTTCGAGCAGTATTGGGTCGCTCGTGGCGATGGCAAGGACGCTCCCGTCCGGCAGGTTCATCACCTCGCCCCTGACATTGAGCCGTCCGGCAAGGGCGCGGATGCAGTTACGCATGCCCACCCGCTGGACTTTTCCAAAAATGCGTATCTGGATCGTCTTCTGTTCGGGGGCAGAATGCCTCCCGGGTTTCCGGGCAGACACATGCTCTTCTCGGGTCTTGTCTTCCACACCCTCTCCCGCTGATTCTGTTGCCCGATGATCGTAATAGTCTTTCCTCCGCAACCGCCGCCTTATAGCGATGTTAATATATAGCAGCATGTGGTTTATGTCGTGTCCGGAGATGGGCATACCGGCACGGAAATAATTGGCTTATAGACGTTAAAAAAGGAGAATAAGGCTAAGAACTCATTTTTATCGTGCTAGCAGGATTGCATGCGGTTCAGTATCTCATCGTAGAAGTAATGCGCTGTCCCCGCATCGGCTGATTCGACAATTACCCTAACCAGGGGTTCGGTCCCCGAAGGCCGGACCAGTGCCCAGGAATCGTTCCTGTTGATCCGGATTCCGTCCGTCCAGTCGATTGTGTCGTGCAGGTAGGTTTTCGCGAGGGCTGAGACCAGGGCAGCAGGATTATCCACCGGGAACTTGCCAGCGAGCAGGGTGAACTCTGGCAATTCGTCGACCAGGGCGGAGAGTGGACGCCGGCTCCCGGCAAGGATGGATACCATCACGGCAGCCGTCATGCCTCCGTCCCGGCAGTACTGGTGGGCCGGGTAGATTATCCCTCCGTTCCCTTCACCGCCAAGGGCAACCGGTATCCCCTCTGCCTGGAGTGCAAGCATGGTCCTGGCTACGTAGATGCTTCCAACCGGCGTATAGTAAACGTCGCACCCATGCCACCTGGCAACCGTCTCGATGAGGAGCGACGTGGAGACCGGGGTGACCACGGTCCCTTTCGTCTCGCGGCAGATCCAGTCCGCGACCAGGGCGAACTCCTGGTTCTCGCTGATGAACCGGCCATTCTCATCGATGATGACTGCCCGGTCCGCATCGCCGTCGTGTGCAACCCCAAAGTGTGCCCCTGTTGCCTGTACCAGCTCGCACAATGGTGCAAGCCCCTCAGGCGAGGGTTCCGGGAGCCGTCCCGGGAACCGCCCGTCCATGTGTCCGTTGACGGTAAGGACCCGGCATCCCAGGCGTGTGAGAATCTCGGGGGTTGTGTAACAGGCGGCTCCGCATCCAGGGTCTACAACTACGGTCATTCCATCACCGGGCCTGGCCGGGAACTGCTGGACAACGGCATCCACGTATTCCGAGGCGCAACCAGGGACGGTATGTTCACTCCCGGTATCGTCCCAGGCAACAAGGTCAAACCGGCGCCCGAACAGCCGGTCCTCCAGCAGGACTGTCTGCTCATCACCCATTTCTACTCCGTCGGACTCGATGATCTTCACACCATTGTATTCGGGAGGATTGTGTGATGCGGTGATTACTGCGCCGGCATCGAAGTGGTTGCGAACCAGGTACTGGAGCGCAGGGGTGGGGAGGATGCCGCAATCGGTAACATCGCAGCCGGTTGCCAGGAGCCCGGCTTTCAGTGCACCCGCCAGTGCGGGTCCCGATGTCCGGGTGTCCCGCCCTACCGCTATTCTTCCTTTCCGCATGGATCCCAGGGCAAGGCCGATGGACAGGGCGAGCTCGGGGGTCATTTCGGTCCCAACAATTCCCCGCACGCCATTTGTGCCGAACAGCCGTTTTTCAAGCTTCGCGGGGAACATACTATCAGTCCTCCCATTGGACCGGGGTCGTCAGCGGGAGCAGGATCTCGTTGGCGAATAAAGCAGCCTTAATGGCGCTGTTTGGGTCCGCGGCGCACACGCCGAGATGGATCTCGGCAGAGCGCCTGCCAGGGATATTTCCCGAATGGCAGAGCCGTACAATCAGGGCGCTATCAATCTCGTTGATTTTCCTGACCAGGTTGGCTTCTGCATCCGATATCGTGTTACGGTCTGCCTGCTGGGGACAGGCAAGCGTGCACGTGAGGACCGTATTACCAGGAGAGCATCCTTTCCGAAACGCCTGCGCGAACCCTTCAGCGGTGGTGAACTCCTCGCATGCATCGAGCCGGGCTATAACATCGTCTACTGTGGGATCGGTCATCAGCACGTTCTCGGCATAACCAAGTTTCCCGATCACGAACTTCGGGAACGCCCGGGACTTGAAACCCTCTATGATGGCTATCTGCACCCCTGCATCGCAGAACATTACGAGTATGTTTTCGAGGTCGGTCTCCCTGACCACGGAAATGGTTTTCCTGCTGTCGATTCCTGCAGATATCTTTGCCCCTGCTTCAAAAAACAGGGTGGTGTCCTTTCCCTCTTCGAGGCTGACATCATGGTGCCCGATATGCTTGATGACTCCGATGGGGCCATATCCTTTCATGGCTGGGATCAGGGAGCTGATAAACGTGGTCTTTCCGGTTCCTGAAACTCCTGCGATATGGACTATCTTCACCCTGATCCCTCCTCTCCAGCGTTTTCCCCATCTTCCCGTGAACGGAGGAGCGCCGCAGCGGCTTCACCGACGCTTCGCATGACATCGGAAATCCGTTCTTCGATTTCGATCTCCTCATCGATCTCGAGTGACGATTTTTCTACTTCGAGCAGGAAGCGGGCGACCTCGCTCGCTTCAAAGAGGAGGTCATCGAGCTCTTCCTGGGTGAAGAACCCGCACATGGCGCCATAGAAGAAGGTTGCGCCTGACTTGGCGACCTTCTTCTTAAATGAGTTCCGGGCCTGGTTGACAGCCTGGGCGGTGTAGCTTTCCTGCATGAAGGGCACGAGTTCGGGGAGATGCTGCCCGATAAAAGTCATCTCCGCCCCGTTCCGGGTCCGGAAGTCAGTGCAGAGGCGGGCAATCGCCCACTCCCGGGCAGTGACATAAGTCCTCCTCCTGAGAAACTGGTTCACCTTCCGGTAGGCCGCTCCATCGACCTTTTTGAACTTTTTGTATTTATTGACATCTTCCTGCCCGAAATGCTGCGCCATGTGATACCGTTATGCCCCGTGCATATTATATACTGCGGGTCATCGGGGCTCTCGGGAGGGGTGCGTGCTCCTTTGCATATAGCATCATATGGTTCATGGAATGAGGGTGGATCGAGCATACAGGCCATCAAGAATCCAAAGATCCAACCACCTTTCCAGATTCTAAAGGCACATCATTTTTATTTTTTTTCAATTCTAATATTAACCGAGAGCCGATTGTTCTTGAGAGACTGGAGAGACGGTCAGGGCCCATCCGTTCCCCCCAAGAACCGTGAGGGAGCGAATGGCATGTACCGATGCCTCCGGACCCCTAACCATCTCTGGATTAACAGGTCTCCTGGAGGCCTGGAGTTAATGTGGGGCCCTCTTTCCTTTCTCAAGGATATGATCGCGATTGAAAGGTGTTCATCTGGCAACACTCTTGAATTGTCTCCAGACGCTGCTGAGTTGTACAATTCCAAACCCGGGATTATTTCACCAGGATAAACTTGGATTAATCCCTATACAGCCATCAGGACCAGCATATTGTTGCAATTGAACTCCATCATTACTTCACGTATCATTCCCACAGATAGAGGCAACTACTGATTCACCTAAATATTCATTCATGGCAGAAATACCCCATCTATCTTCCATTTCATCCCGGATTTTGTGATATCTGCCCATTCTCGATACCCTCCGTTCTTCACACGCTCGCCGATACATTCAGCGCGTTTGGGCTGATCCGGTGGATCTTGTAGCAGCATTCTCCCGTGTCTTGGCTCCTGGTTTGACTCCTCGTTTTTCCATGGTGTTGAAGACATGGACCCGGTCATATCCTCCACAACCGCGAACCTGGCATATAGAATGTTTTTTCCCACAATTCTCAGTTGCCTGATCAGGATGCGAGGCAAACATAGGTCATCCTGCACCGGTTCATCCGCGACCTCAAGGCCAAGGATATGATCAGTCTCGATGTCAATCATTGCGTGAACTTTAATCCAGCCTCTCCTGACCCTCCGCTTCTCGCGCATCCACTCTCCTCCTGGTCGTGACTTTGATCCCGGTGTTATCGACAGCTACGACTGCATCATGGGAGAGGATTCGAGGAGATCAAGTTCTTGATCCGGCATAAAAAAGGGTGATATAGTCGGCGGATCGAAGACCTGGAATGAAAAGGGAGAGCTTCTTTGTGAATCCTTCCACATGGCGATAAGGCACCTGGAGGAAGGGATGGCTGCAAGGCCATCCACTGCATGAACAAATCCGGGTACTGGAATGGGTGGCCACCTGTCCCCGTACTCATTCTGGCGAGATGGCTGGCCCAATGGTCTATGAAGTCGGAAAAAGAGTAGAACTCGCCTCGCTTCACGAGTCGTTCATTATATACGGTCCAATCCGGGTATCTACATGCGGACGTCCCCATCGCTTTTTCTTTGACATGATAACCAGTTGGTGAAAAAAAAGAGGTTGGAAAATACGGAGCAACATGGGGTAGGTATGATCAGGAATTTTTCTTTTCAGATATTCTTCGATCCGGCATTGTGTGTTGTAGTAACTAATTTTCATCCCGGGGGCATGTGTGACCTGACAGTCTCATGTGCGTTTCATTCTCTATCTCGATCAGTGGATCATGTGCCTTTTTAACAGGATCCAAGTCCTTAAAGGCAAACAGCCTTCACTGCCCATAAAAAAAGATCTTGTAAAAAGGCTAGATTATTCATCCCTTCGGTATGAAGTATCAGCTTCATGCAGGGTTTTTAAAAAAAGAGAAAGGCTGCAGTTGTAATGAAGAGGACATCATTCCTGCTCATGCTTTTTCGCCAAATTTAAGATTATCCACATATCGCGTTTTCTTCAGCAGTCTTGACTGAAAAGGATGAAACATATGACCCACCGGTCCGGATGTCATTTGTGAGCGAATATGAAGCCGACTTTTCCCTGATCCTCTTTTCCAGTACAGACCCATAACACTTTGAGGTTCCCGTGCCTTTCTTTTGAGTACCTCCTTCACACGTACAACTCCTCTCGTACCATTTCAGAGATAAGCATCACCATGTGGTTTGCGGTTGATACCCCCACCAGGCGGTAATGGATGCCCCCCATATCCCAGGCTTTCCGGGAGAACGTCATTGTGACCCTTCTTTGCGGCAAATGTGTATTCTGCGCAAACCTTTAATTATTGGAAAAAATAAGAATAGAACATGGAGGCGGGCTTTTTTTCCGAATGGCTCGGAAGGTACCGCCATTACCTGAGAATGCGCAATTATTCCTCCCGGACCATCCAGAGCTACGAGCAGGTGGTCCGCCGCTTTGCCTACTATGTCTGGCTCCGCCGTACGACCGATCCCGAGAAGATGCTGGTTTACTGGGACAACCTGTCGCGGGCCCGCCTGGACACGGATGTCGAGGTGAAGCCGGTGATGATTACCGACTACCTCACCTTCCTCTCCTCGCTCAAGACCTACAAGCCAAAGACCATCCACCGGATCATCTCGACCCTGAGCTCCTTTTACCGCTTCCTCTATTCTCAGGGCGCGGTCTCTACTAACCCGATGTCCGGAGTGGAGCGTCCCAAGATCAAGGGCCAGGAGCTCCGGTATCTGAAGCACAGCCAGGTGATCCGGCTGATCGACTCGATTGAAGACCCCCGCGACAGACTGATCGTCAGGGTCATCTATGCCACCGGAGTACGGGTCTCGGAGCTCTGCGCCATGAATATCGAGGACATCGATTTTGAGGACGAGACCATCCGGGTACGGGGTAAGGGCGGCAAGATCCGGATCGTGTTCATCGACCGCGAGACGCTCGAGGAGATGGCCGATTTCATCGGCACCCGGATCGAGGGACCGCTCTTCCTCGGACAGATGGGCCACCACATCTCCCCCCGCTCGGTGCAGCACATCTTCAAGCTTTACGCCCCTGCGGGAATCACCCCACATAAGATCCGGCACAGCTATGCAAGCGAGCTTTACCGGCGGTCGAAGAATCTCCGGGTGGTCCAGGAGAACCTTGGTCATACCTCGATCAAGACCACCGAGATTTACCTGCACACCGATCTCGACGAACGTAAACAGGTATACCAGAAGTACTTCCCGCTGTCTGAGGCAAACAACCGGGTGCCGGGAGATCGGCACAAGTCAGAGCGGGAACGGGATTATCCTTAGGCCTTTCGCTGACCATTTCTTCGACCTTCATCCCCCGTGTTTTATCGGTTTGGCATCAAACCTGGGATCCATCACCGGTAGCGTTCACCTGCCACCGGGATAGGAAGGGGTTGTCACAGGCCTCCTCCATGGGTTCGGCAGACCTCCCCCCCAGGTGGCTATACCGATCAACCCTTTTTCCAATCTTGGTCGGGAAATCACAGCTCATGACCTGGATACCCCACAGCTGAATTCCTCACCAGGCCCGGGCAAAGGCGTTCTCCTACAGGAAAATTGCGAAATGAATATTTGTAAAAAGATAAATCCTTTCCATCTTTATTTCCGAAAAATGTTGAAGAATTCTTCTCTTCTTTGGAGCGATCAACCCCGGTTCCGCCGGGGGAATAAACCGCATGACGCTATATGTAAGGACGGTTCCTTTTTTCCAACCTGCAGGGTCAACCAAGAAAAAAACAGGGTTTTTTCCGGTTGTATCATGGTACTAAGATATGCAAAATGGTATAAAAAAACAAAAAACCCGTCAAGTAATCGTTGAATCCTTGAAATAACGGATTTATCTCTGAATCGCTTTTTCCTGGATCGGCACCGAACCTCTTTTAGCCTTCCGGGAGCACATGTGCTGCTAGGGTGAACAACGAGCCGGATATTCCCGCTTCATGGGAGAGACTGCATACCTTCCTTGCAGGGCGGAAATCACCCGTTGCGTATGTCCTGGGTCAAGGCGATGCCGGGAAGAGCACGCTCTGCCGCTTCCTTGCCAGCAGCTATGCCGGCCCGGTCGCCTACCTGGATGCAGACACCGGGCAGTCCACGATCGGGCCTCCGGCCACGGCCGGCCTAGCCATCTGCACCGGGAAACCTTCCCGGGTACGGGAGACGTTTATCCGGTTTGTCGGCTCCACATCGCCCCAGGGACACCAGCTCCAGCACCTGGTCGCTACTGCCCGGCTCCTTCCCCTTGCCCGGGAGCAGGGAGCCGGACCGGTACTAATCGATTCACCGGGCTTTATCGAAGGACCGGTGGCCGAAGAGTTCCAGGTGCGGATGATCGACCTCCTGCACCCCGACCTGGTAATTGCAATCCAGAAGGGACACGAGCTCGATGGTATCCTTGCAAATTTCCGGTCGCGGACCGGCATGACCACTATATCCATTGCCCCCTCACAGTATGCGCGGAGACGCTCCCGGGTATGGCGGGCACGCTACCGGCAGGCGCTGTTCCGGGCTTATTTTTCCGGGCATCGTGCTGCCGAAATTCCCCTGGAAGGAAAGGGATTCCACGGGAAGATCCCGGGCAGTTTCCGGGACGCTGACTGGCAGAACCTGCTGGTCGCCCTCTGCGATCCTGATATGCTTGTGGTCTCGCTGGCCATTGTGGAGGGTCTGGACCTGGCCGGAGGCGTCCTTGAAGTCCGTGTCCCCCCTCTCGACCTCTCGCGGGTCGCATCCGTCCAGGTGGGATCGATCCGGCTTGAGCCCGGCTTGGAGTTTTCCGTGGAGGGTTGATCCTGAGCGAAACACCAATAAACCATATTTTCCACCTCGCTGACACTCCCCGGGCCCTGCCAGCCGCCAGAGTGCTCCGGGATGCAATGGGGCTTGTTCAGCTATATCCCAGGACTCCGGCGCTGGGCCATGGTCCGTCTTAAGCGTGACAGGGATACAATGGAAAGCCGGGTTATCACGTTAGAAGTCTGCCACCGCGGTGGGGGTGGGCAGGGAAGGCGAAATCCTCAAAATTGTCAAGGAGAAGCGGAACAGGGTCCCAATCTCACCAGCAGAGCAAGCTTCCTCATAATGCCATCCCCCAGTCAAAAAAATAGTTATCGTCGACGCAACAGGAACAGCGCACAGGCAAGACCTGTTACCACCAGCACAGCCGGCAGTGAGCTTTGGGTCGGTCGTGTGGTCGCAACCGGGGTCATGGTCGCTGAGACCGGGGTGTTCTGGTTCGTCTGGACCACGATGGTGGCCTGCCAGTCGCTGTAACCCGGGTTCCTGAGCAGAACGATGTGGCTTCCGGGCGAGACCGAGGGGAGCGTTACCGGTGTGATGCCCATGTAGACGTCGTCCAGGAAGACCTGGGCGCCGGGCGGTGAGGAGCTGACCGACACGGTCCCGGTGTTGGGTGTCCTGGTAGGGGTCGGGGTGACCGTGTGGAGGGTCTGGCTTACAGTGGTGGTCCCGCCGCTGGTCACCTGGACGTTGCCCACCCAGTCGGCGAAGCCGGCAAGGGAGAGGCGGACCTGGTGGGTGCTGGGCGCCAGTCCAGAGGCCAGCGCCGGGGTTATGCCATAGTATACGCCATCAACGTAGGCATTTGCTCCCTGGGGGGTGGTCACCATGTAGATCGACCCGGTGGCGGGACTCAAAGGAGAGAGCGTAGCGGTAACCCTGGCGGTGCTGCCCGCTGAGACGGAGACCGTGGTCGTCCAGCTTGTATAACCGGACTTGCTCACCGCGAGCTGGTGGGAACCCGGGAGAACGTTGGTGAAGGTGCAGGGAGTGGTCTGGCTGTAGTGGCCGTCAAGGACCGCTGAGGCCCCCGAAGGGTTCGACTCCACGTATATCGATCCGTACTGCTGGGTGGGGATGAGGTAGGCATTCACCGCGATGGTCTGGCCGTTGTCCGGGTTGCCGGAAAGGCTGGTGGACCAGTCCTCGTAGCCGGGGAGGGAGAGCGAGACAGTGTGGCCGGGAGTCCCGGTCGGCGATACTTCAACTGTCACCGGGGAGCGTCCCTTGTAGGAGCCGTCAAAATACACGCTCGCCCCGGAGGGGACCGAGGAGATGGCGTAGTACCCTTTCCCCCCGCCGATTGGGGTTTTTGGCGGAGTGACCGGGATGAAGACCAGGTCATAGCTGAGATGCACCGTCTCCCCGGTAAATGGGTTGCCATAGTAGGAGTCCTCGTAGTCGTAGTATCCGGACCTGGTCAGCCGGATAGTGTGGGAAGGGTTGCCGGTGACGGCGACCTCGAAGGTCACCGGGGTCGTCCCCTTATAGGAACCATCGAAATACAGGGAGGCCCCGGACGGATCCGAGCTGATGTCAAAGTAGCCGGTATCGCCGCCGATGGCAGCGGTCGCAGGAGCAACCATGGAAAGTCCGCAGACCAGGATTAAAATGATCGATGTGGTGGTGAAGAACGAGCGGGTAATCATGAAGAGAAGGTTGTTGTACCAGTATAAAATCCCTCACGGGATAGTGGTCTGGCAGGGTGGTGCGCTCCAGGGTTGGACCAACAGGCCGGGGAATCTCCAGGAACCATCATCTCAATTTCGGGATAACCTGCAGCCCGGTAACCTTCGCCGGGTCTTTCCTGTCAGCCGGAAGGTAATGCCGGAATAACTTTCCATCTCTCTTTCCATTGAACTTAATGACGGACAGGCAGCTTCCGAAAACCGCTCTTCAGTCCCGGTACGGGAGTGATGTATCCCGTCACCCTCCGATGGTGTGGGAGAATTCAAAGAAGTTACGGCTGGGTACCCTTACTGGGGTAACCCCATAGCCTTCATCCTTCAGTGCGGACAGGATCCGCTCCTGGTGACCGCGGTTCCGCACCTCCATCTCCAGTGCAACCCGGACGATATCAAGAGGGAGGTCGCCCGAGCCGCGCTCCTGTTCCACCCGGACAATAACCCCATTCTCACGGGCAAGGAGGGAGAAAAGCGACGGGAGCGATTGCGGGCCTTCAGGAAGCTCGATAATGCACTGGAGGATCCTGCCCGCCTCAAAGAGGCCTCTGCGAAGGATCTTTTCCAGAAGGAAAGCATCGATGTTTCCTCCGCCGATGACCAGAACAATCTTCTCCCCGGGCCGGTAGCGGACCTTCCCTGAGAGGAGGGCGGCAAGAGGGGCTGCACCTGCCCCCTCGGCAAGGACCTTCTTTCGCTCCAGCAGGGCAAAGACCGAGCTTACAATCTCCTCGTCTTCGACCAGGACAACCTCTTCGACAAGGTCACGGATGATGGGGTAGGTGACATTGCCGGTCCGTGTCACCCTGATACCGTCGGCAATGGTCTGATGGGATTCGATGGTGACCGGCTCGCCTGCCCGGAGTGCACTCACCGCAGACGGGCAGGCCGAAGCCTGTACCCCGATTACCCGGATAGCAGGTCTTCTCTCCTTCAAAGCCGTGGCAATGCCGGCGATCAGCCCGCCACCGCCGATTGGAGTAATCACCATGTCCACTTCTGAAAGATCCTCGAGGATCTCGAGCCCGATTGTTCCCTGCCCGGCAATTACCGCTTCATCATCGTAGGGGTGGATGAAGGTCATGTCCCCGGATGTTGCACGGTTCATCGCGTAATCGATACTGTCCTGTAGGGTGGTTCCTTCGAGGATGATGGTGGCCCCGTATCCCGCAGTCGCTTCCTGCTTGCTCGGCGAGACCCAGACCGGCATGACGATCATGGAAGGGATCCCCGCGATGCCTGCGGCCACCGCCACCCCCTGGGCATGGTTCCCTGCCGATGCAGCAATGACCCCGTTTCTCCCGATGGATGATTGCTGCGAGAGGATTCTGTATGCCGCACCCCGGACCTTGAATGAACCAGCCTTCTGCAGGGTCTCGAGTTTCAGGTACACCTCTGCTCCGGTCATCGCAGAGAAGGTGGGGGAATAGACCAGTGGCGTCCGGATTATTTTTCCTTTCAGGAGTTCTGCCGCCTCTGTTATCCCGGCATGGGTGACCATATGATGCGTAAGCTGTGTTGTTGCTGTTCTTATCGATTATGGCGGGAATCAGGCAAGGCGGGCCTTAATATTTCTGCCGGGTTTGGCATCTCATTGCCAGGTCCAGGAATGGAATGCATCACGAGATCTGGTGGTCCTGCTCACCCGCTTCCAGAAGATCGCCCTTACTACCCCGGCTCCTCTCATGGCCATCGATGTCCTTGAAAGCTCAATGGACAGTGTTCTTCTCATTGGTCTTTGCCGAGGCAAATGCATCGTTTGCCCGGTTAATTGATGAGCCGCCCCAGGTTCATCACGGCCACCGGCTTCTCCACGCATACGGGGTGATTTAAAGATCGTTCTCTTCACCCCTGGTTCAACCTTCAGGAACCCGAGGATGAGCGCTGGCACGGAGGAGACATCATCGGCTATACTGCGGCTGCCGGACTGGCAGCGGTGTAATACCGCTGCTCATCATCGCCAACTGCTGCAGGGACAAGTGCATGCACCGGGGAGAAGTGCATGCGCCGTAGGTTTTTGGATCTGGCAATTCACCTTGTTATACCGGGTATGCCTGAAGAACCGATATAAATCAGGAGATTCCAACCATCTCCTATGAAGATGGGGATGAAGACTCTGATCCTTGCAGGGGGAAGCGGAACCCGGCTCTTTCCCCTGAGCCGGGGACGCTATCCCAAGCAGTTCCTTCCCCTCTTTGACTCGCTCTCCCTTTTCCAGACGACCCTTCGCCGGGCGCTGATGCTCTCCTCTCCAGATGACATCTCCGTGGTTACCAACCGCGATCAGGAGTTCATCGTGCGGGACCAGGCTGCGGCTATAGGGTGCGACTGCCGCATCATCTCCGAGCCCGCGGGAAGAAATACCCTGCCTGCGGTCTTCTTTGGTATGCAGGAGATCGAGCGCGAGTCCGGTCCATGCCACGTCGCCATCCTCCCCTCAGACCACCTGATCCACAGCGGTCCGGCCTATGCCGAGGCCTTCAGGAAAGCAAACCGGCTTGCCGGGGAAAACCTGGTACTCTTCGGCGTGAAAGGAGCTGCTCCCCACACGGGATACGGGTATATCCGCCCGGGAAGGGCGATCGGTGAGGGATACCTGGTCGAGTCCTTCACCGAGAAGCCTGACCTGGAGATGGCCCAGGTGTATCTCCGCGAGGGGTATCTCTGGAACAGTGGCATGTTCCTTTTCTCGACACAGCTGTTCTTTGACGAGTGCCGGGTTCATGCACCGGCAGTCGCCGAAGCCTTCCGGCACCCGGTTCCCGCCGCGTATGAAATGACCCCTGCAGTCTCCATCGATTACGGCCTGATGGAGAAGACCGGCAGGGCGGCGGTCGTTCCGCTCGAGACCGCCTGGAACGATCTCGGGTCGTTCGATTCGTTCTACGAGATCTTTGATAAGAATGGAGACGGGAACGCGGTCAGGGGAGAGTATCTCGGCCTCGACTCTCACCGGAACCTCATCATCGGGGACCGCCTGGTCATCACCGTAGGACTCCATGATACGGCCGTGATCGATACCGGCGACATCACCTTCATCGCCCCCCGTGACCGGACCGGGGAAGCGAAACGGGCAGTCGAGATCCTGAAAGAACGCAACGATCCCCGGGCTGACTTCCACGTGACAGAATACCGGCCCTGGGGCTCGTTCACCCGGCTCGAAGACGGGCCGTCATACCGGATCAAGAGGATCACCGTCCCGCCGAAACGCCGGCTCTCTCTGCAGATGCACCATCACCGGAGCGAGCACTGGGTGATCGTGCATGGTACAGCGAAAGTCAATGTCAACGGTGAAGAGCGGTTGCTACGGAAAGGGGAGAGCACCTTTGTACCCATAGGTTCGGTCCACCGCCTGGAGAACCCGGGGCTCGTCCCCCTCGAGATCATAGAAGTCCAGATCGGGGAGTATATCGGAGAAGACGACATTGTCCGGTTTGACGATGACTATAATAGAAGCCCGGAACACTGAAATGAACCGTGAAAAAGGCAGCATCGTTTCATGGGAGGAGTGGGTTTTTCCTGTGTAATTCGGTCGTTTCAAATTCCATTTCCCCAGGCTTCATCCAGGGCAACCCTGCTTCTCCGTGATCAGGTATCCGACCTCCGGGCACAGCACAACCAGCTCCTTTCCTCTAACGGTTCGGTCAACTCCTAAACTATATTTACCCGCCAGCTCATGCTTATACGGTGGGTATGACTGCAGGAAGAGGGTTACTGCTGTTGCTGTCGCTGCTCGTGCTATGCGGTGCAGTCCAGGCGGTGCAGGCTGAAGCCACCGCCACAGGAAATCCGACAACGGCAGGCGGGTGGTATGAGCTCGGCAATACATATATGAATGGAGGCCGGTACGATGGGGCACTTCATGCCTATGAAATGGCGATTGCACTCGCCCCCGACTTTGCGAAAGCCTACTTTGCCAAAGGGCAGGTGCTGGCCACCATCGGAAGCCATTCGGAAGCCATTGATGCCTACAGGAGTGCGATAGCCGCAGACCCGGCGCTTTCCCAGGTCATCGACAGTTACCTGGTGACCTCGGAAAAGATCGTCTTTCCCGATATCCCCAGCGGTTCCCTGGTCACCGGTTCCTGGGCTTCGGGATGGAACTACCTTGTGATCGACAACCGGCAGGGAACAACCGACTTGGTGGTTGCACTGGTCCCCGTTCGATCGGAAGGGGCGTCTACGGCAGTCTATGTCAAGAAAGGGTATTATCACTACTTGGAAGGAGTCGTGCCCCAAGGATTGTATACTTTTTACATCTCGTACGGCAGGCTCTGGAATGCCCGGGAGAAACGGTTCGAGGAAAACGCAGGTTATCTCCAGTGGGCAACCCCCCAGTACTTCCCGGGAACACTTGGGTACGGCTATACCATGACTTTCATCGGGCCAGTCTACCCCCCGTCATGGTTCGTCTATAATTTGAACCCTATTCCGGAGAACGATTTCCCGAGCCTGTGATTCGCATGGATAGCGACGATATCAAGCTGATCGAGGACAAGCTCTACCTCATCGAATCCAATCTCCGGGCACTACGAGAATACCTGGATGAACGGATCGAGGAGGTTGAGGGTCTCGAAGATGAGATAATGGCCATCGTGAGGAAGCAGAAATAATTCCTTTTTCGAATGAAACGCAACATGAGACTAATCAGGCCACATGATCCCCGATGAAAACCGCGGGTGCAGCGTTCATACCTAAACCACTTCGTGGTCTTCGTTTTTTTATGCCCGATGGCAGGGCAGTCAGGCATCGGCGGTTCAAAGGAAAATGGCTTTCGTCATTTTCACTCCCTACCCGGTCAGGAAATCATGTGTTTTTTAAAAAGAGCAGGCTCTGTCTCCTTGTGCCAAACGGCCCGGAAATCCACGGTACCCCTCCGCAGAGCCGTTATATATCCAGGATTCACATATTTACTCACCTCTGTATACCAGAGGGCCTGTTAACCCCCGTAGTGTAGCGGTCAATCATGCAGGACTTTGGATCCGGCGACGGCGGTTCGAATCCGCCCGGGGGTATCGGCCTGGACACCACGCACCGATCACCTTTTTATTGCTGTCCGGGTCCGCCATTTTTACGGGATTTGCCCCTTTCTTCCCACCTCCCCGGTCCTGATAAGCCTCGTGATGAAGGCGCGAGCCCAGATGTAACCGACCAGGCCACCGAGTATGTTTCCGGCGACGATACCCATGAAGACCCCCATCTCGCCGAACCCGAAAACGATCGCGAGCAGGTAGGAAAATACGGCGATGAAGACCAGGTTCCGAAATAGGGTGATCACGAGCGAGGTGATGCCATGCCCGGTCCCCTGGAACACCGAGGAAGAGAACATCCCCAGGGGGGCAAATGGGTAGAAGAGGCACATGGTCTGGAAGAAGAGGATGAACATCGGCACGAGGTAGGCGCTCTCGGGAGCGTAGGTAAAAAGGGTCGTAATCCAGGGGGCGAGCATGTAGGTAAGGAGGCTCGTGACCAGCGCGATGACCACCCCGATGGAGATGGCATACCGGTGCGCATCCCGGATCTTGCCATATTCACGCGCTCCGTAGGCAGCACCAACGACCGAGACCACCGATGTGGCGATGGCGATGAGGGGGACTATCGCGAACATGACGATCCGCCATCCGGAGGTAAAGACCGCAACTGCATCGGTTCCGGCGACCAGCACCAGGATGGCGTTGTTGATGATCACCACTATCGACATCAGCAGCATCTCGATGCTCGCCGGAAACCCCACCCCGAGGATGGCGCGAAAAGCCTGCGGGTCCGGGGAGAAGTTCCGCAGCGTGATGGTCACATAGGTATCCTTCCTGACAAAGAACCAGTATCCGAGCACCAGGACAACGGCAAAAATGGAGATGACCGTTGCCCATGCCGCACCGGCCACCCCGAGCCCGGCCCAGTAGATCAGGATCGGGTCAAGGACGATGTTGAGGACCGATGAGAGGGCCATGGCGTACATGGTCCGCTTGGTATCCCCCTCGGCCCGGAGGATGGCGTACGCCATCTGTACGATAAGGAAGAAGATGGACCCAAGGAAGATGATACTCCCGTACTCCACCGCGAGGTCTGTCACCGATCCTGCCCTCATGAGCTCGACAATAGGGCGCAGGTAAAGTACCAGGGGGATGAGCAGCACGGCAGACACTGCCACGGATAGGACTATGGCATGGGTCGCGGCGTTGTCCGCCCCCTGCTTGTCCCGGGACCCGATCCTCCGGGCAACAACCGAGGTCGCGCCGGCACCAAGTCCGGTGGAAAGGCCCATCAGGATCATGAACAGCGGGGTGATGAACCCGACCCCGGCCAGGGCATCAGCCCCAAGGCCGGCGACCCAGGCGGCATCGGCCAGGTTGTAAATCGCCATCAGCAGCATGGCGATGATCATGGGTCCGGAAAGCTTCCGGATGGCCGTCTTCGGATCACCGCGCAGGATGCTCACCCCGCGGGTCACGGTCTCCTGGTATGCCGGACCCGGTCCCGCGGATTCGGCCTCAATCGCAGCCATGCTCACGCCCCGTCCCGGCAATGGCGATACTGTGTTCTGCAAGGGCCCGGAGCAGCCGGATCAGGACGGGGCGGTTTGTTTCCGGAACTACGGAGAGGAGGGCTCTCTCCCAGGCTGCGTCGATCACCCGGAGATCGTCCCTGACCTCTGTTCCCTTGCCGGTCAGGAACAGCCCGTAAGCCCGGCGGTCGGCGGGATCGATCTTCCGGCAGATGAACCCGCCGTCTTCCAGGCGTTTTACCGCCCTGGCGATGGTGGCCTTGTCGAGGTGGAAGTGCCGCGCCAGAGCCTCCTGGGGAATACCCTCCCGGTGGGAGAGGAAGAGGAGGATGGGGAGCTGGCTGGCGGAAAGCCCGAGCGGTCGTAACCGGGTGTTCAGGGCGATGATATGGTTGCGGTGGATTACGGAGATGAGGGCTCCGAGTGGCATGTCCGGGTGCATGAAAAACCTCTCAAATGTTTTCCGGGGAGGCTCAAGAATGTTGTCCTCGCAACTGTTGCGTGATCAACAATGTCGGGCCCCGGGAAGGGTTGTAGCGGGCTGGCACCAGGTGTACCACCCGCTGGGTTCAAACAGGAGAAGGGATAATCAGCTGGCATGGAACGTTTGTCCTGCCCGCGCTGCGGTGCGGAATTCTATCTGCAGACCGGCTGCCGGGTATGCGGCCCTCCTCTGCCAGGCCCGCATACCTGTCCCGAATGCGGGGCGGTCCTCTGCCGCATGATACCGTCATACTACGTACCGGGTGGCTGGGACGAGGAGTAATGCTTCGATGAGTGCTATTAGCGGGGTGGACTGGTAATGAGCAGTTACCGGCTGGTCGATACGGAGACCGGCATGATCATCCGGCACTATATCCGCACCCTCCGGGAAGCCGACCGGGAGCGCGAATGGTATGAAAAAGCGACCGGGAGCAGGATCCGGATCATCAAGGTGTTTGCCGGTGATAACAGGGGAGGTGCTGCTGCCGGGGGACGCGGTGAGACAGGCGGGGATACCGCGGGACTTTGCTGTTCGACTTTAAAGCCTGGTCCAGCCTTGTGAACTCCCTGCGATCCATAAGCAGTGGTATGCCTATCAGGACAGCTTCAGGATGACCGGGGCCAGCCGTTACATGCCTTCCCGGATTTCGTCCTCGCCGGAGCTGGTGAAGTTCAGCCGGATGGTATCTTCGCCGCCACCATCCACGTAGAATCGGGGTCCGGGGAGGATCTCTATGCCCTGCTGGCCTCCATGGTCATCCCCGGCCCGATTTTCATGGGGAACGGGTTCTCGATACCGAAGGGAGGAAAGAGCCTGAGAACCATCCCCCATCTCATAACCTTTTTATACATTTCCGGGCGAAAATTACCGGAGTTTACATGGATTACATCGAGCTTGTCAGGGGTATGCTCTTCTCGCCGGTCGAGACTTTCCAGAAGGTTAAGACAGCGGATCTCGGGGATGCCCTGAAGTACTTCTTGATCCTGGTGCTCATCAACACCGTGCTTTCGGTGATCATCAGCCTTGTCGTTCTCTCATCGATGTGGGTGGTATACAGCAGCATCTATGAAAGTCTCGGCATCGTCGTCCCGGCTACTATCGGGGCCGGGATGGTGGCTATCGCCATCCTGATGATCTTTGGCAGCATCTTTATCCTGTTCATCGCGGCGGCCTGGCTTCACCTCTGGGTATACATCCTTGGCGGCAGGAAAGGCTACATCGAGACTCTCAAGGCAATCGCCTACGGAGCAACTCCTGAGCTCCTCATCGGATGGATACCGTTCATCGGGTTCATCGGGTCGATCTGGTCATTTATCCTCACTATCCTGGGCGTCCGCGAACTCCAGGAGATGTCCACCGGCAAGGCGGCAGCAGCAGCCATCATTGCCGTGGTGGTGCTCGCGATCATCATCATCCTTGTTGCCGCCTTTTTATTCATCGCCTACATGGAAATGATGCAGGTACCGATGAATCTCTATTAATTTTTTATTGGGAAAAGCCGCTGCACCGGGATTACCAGGATCTGCCGACAGGCCCATGGATGAGGGCCGCTGGGAGACGAGGCCACCTGGAATTCGAGCGTTTCTTCCCAGCCGGGACTGTGATCTATCGATCATTCCGGAGAGTAAAGCTCGCTTTGGTGGGTGCATTCCATAACCTCCTCATGAAAGGCGGTTATCCACCTTGTCGCATCCACCGCTGTGAAGGGGTTAAGCCCGGGGCGCAATGCCCCGGGAAATAAACAGGAAGTCCTCACTTCGTGAAGCAATGCGGATAAAAAAAAGGTGGATGAACCGCCACGATACTCCATGGAGGATTGACCAGTCCCTACTCGCCTGCATCACAGATGGCGAGCTGGTACATCCAGTCCAGGAGTTTCGGGCACTCGATCACGTTGCACTCGATATCGCAGGCGATGCAGGGGATCAGCTCTTCACCGGCAAGGAGCTGCCCGGGATCGACCGGCATGCGGTGTGCCCTGAGGATAAAGGTCCTGATCCCGTTTTTCCGGAACTCGACGCGCTCGATCTGACCGGAATCGAGGAGCTTTTTCACGATCCGGGAGCATTTCCTGCTGTCCACCTCGAGGATCTTCCAGAGATCGCTCTGGAGTACCCCTTCGGGCTTTTGCTGGATTACCTTCAGCGCTTCTTCTTCTGACCGGGTCATCAGGCGCTCGGAGAAATTGAGAGGATATTGTTCCCGCGGATCACGACCGTGCCGAGGTTTCTTCCACGGTGGCCATCGATGAACTCGGTCGTCTCATCCATATGGATATTGAGGTACTCATCAACGGCCACCAGGCGGCCCTGGAGCTTCCGGTTGTCGTCCTTGATCTCGACGGTTATCTTCGATTCCACGAGAGAGAATACCTTCTTGATTGGCAGTACGATACCGTTCACCATCTGCCATTCATTGGCGCTGTCTGAATATTAAAGGTTGCCTCATGGGCACGACCAGCCGGTTTCCGGCGGAAAAATGGTTATTCCGGGATCGGTTTCCAGCGGTCCCGGAACCTCTTTTCCACGTTCGGGAGCGTCGTGTACTCCATCTCATCGAGCGACAGCCGGTGAGGCTCAAACGGCCCATGGGCACGCAGGATATCGGCAAGCTCGTTGCAGCGGTCGCGTACACGGTCGAATGCCGGGTCGTCAAACATGTCGGCGGGACCGATTAGCTTCCCGTTGCAGACCTGGAACCCGAGGCAGAGGACCCGCGGAGGCCCGTCGAAACGGGTGCAGTTAGCTTCAGGCAGGCCCACCGGCATAAAGGGGCCGTGGTGGGACCCCCGCATCCATCCGGCAACGATAAAGGGAATGGCGAATGGATCCAGGATCTCACCGACCGCGGGAAGACCGCTCTGTCCCCGAACGATCATGACCGGGTCGTCCTTGCCGACATATTTGCCGGCGATAAGGCTGAGGCGCTGGGTACTGGTCGAGGCGGCGACGACCCCGTCCTTTCTCCTGACATACTTGACCACGTAGCGGGACGGCGCTCCGATGTAGGCGAGCAGGCTGTAGATCTCCTCGGGGGTCCGGAACTCGATCTTCCGCTTCTCCATGACATCGTGAACCTCGAAAATGAACCCGTCGTGCATGGTTGGATCGATGACCAGTCCCGGAGTGTTGAAGGGATCGGCGAACATCTTGTACAGGTAAAAGTTCCAGGCTCCCGGCTCAGTCTTGTCGGCCATGAAGAGCAGGACCGGGTCGGAGCCCCGCTCTTCGAACTCCATCTCGGCCACACCGGGCCCCATCCCCTTCACGTTCCCGGAAAAAGCCTCGGAGAGGATATCCTGGCCGGCACCGTAGAGCTTCATCTCTTTTGCCAGTTTCGTGCACTCGGTGAAGACCTTCCAGGCGAGGGCATGGATCTTCTCATCGTCTTCCCCCCTGGTATGGGTCATGATAAGCTCCATGTCATCGCCGCAGTGGGTCACAAAGGAATCGATCAGGAGCTTCCCTTCTTCCTCCCTGAGCATCTTGGCTGCCTTTTCAAGAATTTTCGGATGGGTCCGGGAGTGGCCTGGAAAACTCCCGATATCGGCCTTGATCAAAGAGATTGTCGTCGTAGGCATCAGAAATCACTCACTAATAGATGACTGCAGGATGATAAAAGAGTGTGGGTTTTGGGGATTCAGGGGTTCACAGGAACGGCCAGGGCATAGGAGATCTCAAGCACACCGTGCCTGCAGGAGATCTCAACCGTCTCCTCCTGGGCGGGAGGAACCCGTGCACTCGCCCGGTAGAACCTTTCCCCGTCCTTTGCCCAGATGAATACGCGGTCGTGGCGGAAGAGAACCTGGATGTCCCCGGGTGCGATACCGGGAAATTCGGTCACAAGGGTGGCCCGGTTTCCAAAGGTGTGCACCTCGATCCCAGGCTCCGTCCCATCGCCCCGGACCAGCTGGCCGGGGTTGCCGGAAGGGGGAACGATGATCTGCACCCCGATGAACACCGGTGCGCCCCCGCCCATCTCCATGATCTGCCGGATCATGTCGTCAATGCCCTGTCTCTTGTCTGGTGGTATATCGGTCATGGTTTCGTTGGTATCTGTTCAGTCAGCCTGCGGTCTTCTTCAGCTCTTCCTCGACCTGGTGGGTTAGCCGCTTGATCTCGTTCCAGTCTTTCGTCCGGCTGAACACGAGGCCCTCAAGGGTGCCCGTATCCGGTTTTGCCCCCCTGCGCAGCGCGGCACGCTTGATGGCACCAAGCGCACTCTCGAGTATCTCCCGCTGGTCCTGGTTGTAGAGGAGCTCCCAGGCCTGCCGCTCCGCTGCTTCAAGTGCGTCCCGGTCAAGCGATGCCCGTACCTTTTTCTTTGCCGCATCGAAGTGCTTCCGGGTGATACGAACGTTGATTGCGGCATCGGCTATCTCGGTCTCCTTCTTCCCGGCCATGGCCACGATGAATTCCCGCATGGCGGAAAGCTTCGCCTCCCGGACCAGGGCCTCGATATCCGCACCCACGTAGTTGTCGGTCTCTGCTACGAGATCGTCGATGCGCACGTCCGAGGCGAGCAGGGCTTCGGCCTGGCGGAGGTAGACTTCGAAGATCTTCCTCCTGCTCTCCCGGTCCGGCGGCGGGACATAGATGTGCCGCTCCATCCTGCCCGGGCGCATCAGCGCCGGGTCGAGCATGTCCGGGCGGTTGGTGGCCCCGATCACGGTCACGTTCTTCAGCTCCTCCAGGCCGTCGAGCTCGGTCAGGATCTGGCTGACCACGCTCTCGGTCACGTGCGAGGAGCCCACGTAGGTGCCCCGCCTGGGAACCAGGGCATCGACTTCATCGAAGAAGATGATCGAGGGTGCGGCCTGCCGCGCCTTGCGGAAGACTTCACGGACCCCTTTCTCCGATTCCCCGACCCACTTGGAGAGGAGCTCGGGTCCCTTGACCGAGATGAAGTTGCACTCGCTCTCGTTTGCCACCGCCTTGGCAATCAGGGTCTTCCCGGTACCTGGGGGGCCGAAGAGGAGGATGCCTTTCGGCGGCTTGGTCTGCAACTTCTCAAACACCCCGGGGTACTTCAGCGGCCATTCGACCGCCTCTTTGAGCTCCTGCTTGACCTCCTCGAGTCCGCCGACATCCTCCCAGGTGACATCAGGGATCTCGACCAGGACCTCCCGCATGGCACTTGGCTCCACGTGCCGGCGGGCCTCGTCGAAGTCCGTGCCGGTCACCCTGAGCTCATCGAGGAGCTCGGCCGGGATCTCCCTGTCAAGGTCGATCTTCGGCAGGATCTTCCGGAGGGCATGCATCGCGGCCTCCTTGACCAGCAGCGCGATATCGGCCCCGACAAACCCGTGCGTGGTGTCGGCGTACTCCTCGACTTTGACGTCATCGGCGAGAGGCACGCCCCGCGTATGGACCTGGAAGATCTCAAGCCTCCCTTTCCGGTCGGGGATCCCGACCTCGATCTCGCGGTCGAACCGGCCCCCGCGCCGCAGTGCCGGGTCGAGTGCGTCGGGGATGTTCGTTGCCCCGATTACCACCACCTGGCCCCGGCCCTTGAGGCCATCCATCAGGGAGAGGAGCTGGGCTACGACCCGGCGCTCCACCTCGCCCTTGGTGTCCTCCCGCTTGGGGGCGATCGAATCGAGTTCGTCGATGAAGATTATCGCCGGGGCATTCTCCTGGGCCTCTTCAAAGACCTCCCGGAGCTTGCCCTCGCTCTCCCCGTAGTACTTGCTCATGATCTCCGGCCCTGAGATGGTGATGAAGTGGGCATCCACCTCGTTTGCCACCGCTTTTGCGATCAGGGTCTTCCCGGTCCCGGGCGGTCCGTAGAGGAGTACCCCTTTTGGCGGCTCGATCCCCAGCCGCTCGAAGAGCTCGGGATGGCGAAGCGGGAGCTCGATCATCTCTCTCACCATCTCAAGCTCCCGGGAGAGACCGCCGATGTCCTCGTAGTGGACGTCAGAGACCTCTTTTTTCTTTCCCTCTTCAGGCTTGTAGGGGGTCTCCTTGAGTTCGATCTCGGTCTCGTCAGTTACTACGGCGGGGCCCCGCGGGGAGACCTTGGCAATAACCAGGGTGAGGGGGTTTCCAATCACGTCGACCCTGACGGTCTGCCCCTCCATGACCGGGCGGCCCCGCAACACGCGGGCCAGGTACTGCTCTCCACCGACAAGCCGGATCGGCTGGGTCGGCTGGATCACCACCTTCCTGGCGATCCCGACCTCGACCTTCCGGATTTTCACCTTCTCATCGACACCAGTCCCGGCATTCCCGCGGATCGTCCCGTCGATGCGCAGGATTCCCAGGTTGGTGTCCTGGGGGAAGCCCGGCCAGACGATGGCGGTCGCCCGCCTCTTGCCCAGGATCTCGATAACATCGCCTGATACCACGTCCAGCGCCCGCATCATCTCGATGCTCAGGCGGGCGATGCCCCGGCCGGCATCGTCCCTGGCCGCCTCTTTGACCACAACTTCGGCGTACTCTGTATCTGCCATGGAAATTCAGCCCAGTATTTACTTAAAGTTAGTGATGCATATTACATAAATATTTGCATAGTTACCGGTGAGAAATCCGGATAATCCCGGTATCGGTCACGATGATGTCCATGGGCACATCGTAATCATCTGACGGGATCCGGTCCAACTCGAGGCAGGAGAACGCCACCCCGATCTTTTTCATCCAGGGATGGTCCGAGAGGAACCGGTCATAGTAGCCTGCCCCGTAACCGAGCCGGTATCCCCGGCGATCAAAGGCCATCATCGGCACCACCACGAGTTCTATATCGGCAGGATCCGCGGGGATCTCGCACCCCACCGGTTCAGGGACCGAGAACGTGCTCGGGACAAGCACCCCGGGATCGCGGAGAAAAGAGAGGCGGAGCGTCCGGGTCTCCTGCTCGATTACCGGTACCACGACCGATACCCCCTGGTCAAGCAGGGCGGCGATCAGGCCATGGGTGTCCACCTCGCCTGGTTTCGAGGCGTAGACCATGACCGGGTCCACACCGTCTATGAGGTCCAGCACGAAGCGCCCGATCGCCGCTGACCGCGAGGAGATCTCCCCTGGTTCAAGGCTGCACCGTATCGCCCGTGCACGTTCCCGTACAGCCGATTTATCCCGGTCCATTCGTGGTACATGGTGGGAAAATCCAGCAGATAATGGTGTGGATCGGCGACCCGCAGGGCGGATGATGGTCACTGACCATATGTTTTTATATCGCCATCTGCTTATTGCTCCCTGTAGGAGGCAAAATATGCCATACCGCTGGAACAAGAAAGTTGACGTTGATGAGACCATCGTGGTCATCAAGAATGTGCTCGACAAGGAAACCGAACTCCCGAATTGGCTGGTCAACGCCATATACGGGGCTATCCGGGACTCGGATCCTGCAATGGCGAAGTACTTTTATGAAGGGGTGAAGAAGTACGCTCCCACCGCCATGAAGTACTTCGAGGAAGGTTCGACCAGGGCACCAATCTGAAAAATTCCTTTTTTTTTGGAAAAAAGTTAGAAATTGAAGTGCCGGTTCACGATCTTCAGGGCACAGTAATCGCCGCACATGGTGCAGGCATCGGTATCCGCAGGCATCCGTTCGTCCCGGATCTGCCTGGCACGGGTCGGGTTCATGGCCAGCTGGAACTGCCGCTCCCAGTCGAGATCGCGGCGGGCATGACCCATCTCGAGGTCCGCGTCCCGCTTCCTGAGCTTGATCATGTCCCCGACATGGGCAGCGATCCGGGAACTCATCACGCCCTCGTATACCTCCTCGGGCGTGGGGAGCGCGAGGTGCTCGGAGGGGGTCACATAGCAGATGAAATCAGCACCGTAGGCCGATGAGAGCGAGGCCCCGATGGCGGCCACGCGGTCGTCGTATCCCGGGGCAATATCGGTCACCAGCGGGCCGAGCATGTAAAAGGGCTTCCGGTTGGTCACCCTTTTCTGGAGGATGACGTTTGCCTCGACCTCGTCTATGGGGATGTGGCCCGGACCTTCCACGATGACCTGGACGCCCTGGGCATGGGCCTTGTCTGCAAGCTCGGCATTGATGATCAGCTCCTGGATCTGGGCCCGGTCGGTGGCGTCGTGCACTGCGCCGGCACGCATCCCGTTGCCGGTGGAGAGGGTGACCTCGTGCTCCTTCATGATCTCCAGCAGGTAATCGAACTCCGAGTAAAGCGGGTTCTCCTTGTCGTTATGCAGCATCCACGCCGTCATGAATGCCCCTCCCCGGGAGACCAGCCCGCCGTGCCGGCCCTGGTTTTTTAGGCGCTTGACGGTTTCCCAGTTGATGCCGGTATGGATGGCCATGAAGTTGGTCCCCAGCTTCGCCTGCTCGGCCGTGATCCGGAAGAGGTCGTCCTCGCGCATGTGGACCACCGCGCCGTCCCTCCGGGCGGCTTCGATGAAGGCCTGGTAGAGCGGGACGCTCCCGACCGAGAGGGTGGTATTGGCGATGACCTGTTTGCGGATCTCGGTGAAGTCTCCCCCGGTCGAGAGTTCCATCAGGGTATCTGCGCCTGCCCTCTCCGCCATCCGGGTCTTCTCGATCTCCATGGGGATGTCAACGATATCTGAGGAGGTGCCGACGGATGCGTTCACCTTGGTCCGCAGGCCTTCACCGATCCCGCAGAGTTTCACTTCGCGGTAGGGGGAGATCGGGATGACAATGTGGCCTCCGGAAATTCCTCTCCTGATGAAGTCCTCGGTCACTCCTTCCTGCCGGGCCACGACACGCATCTCTTCGGTGATGGTGCCCGACCTGGCGCTGTCTATGAGGCTCATGGATAGAAGTTTCTCAAAAGACCTGATAAAGGCTCTTTTTACGATTACGGACTAAATCTTGCTTGTCTTCTCAACAAGTAAATTTGATTTACGTTTACGCAAAGTAATTTTAACAGAGGTCGGGCGGTCGTTTTAACCGCTTTCAATAGTTTGAAGAAAGCCGCTATGCCATGATCTATGGAATGGTGAGAGGAGTGAAGGTCAACTACGGAGGCTTTGTAGATCTTTCTACCAAGGACTGGCCGGGAAGGGCAGTCTGCACGGTGTTCTTCCGCGGCTGCCCGCTGCGCTGCTCCTACTGCCATAACGCAACCATCCAGACCGGGAAAGACGAGCGGGATGCCGGGGAGATTATCGCCCTTATCGATGCCGCCCGCCCCCTCGTCTCGGGAGTCATCTTCTCGGGCGGTGAGCCAACAATGCAGCCAGCCCCCCTCGCCGCTCTTTGCCGGGCAGCAAAGGATCGGGGCCTGCTCGTGGGCATCCAGACCAACGGCTACTTCCCTGACACCCTGGCACTCCTCATCGACGAGGGGCTGGTTGACCGGATCGCCCTTGATTACAAGTCGCGGTGGGAAGGGTATGCCAAGCGATGGGAAGGGTATGCCGGGTCCTGCAGCAGGGACTACGCGCTCCAGGCCGACCGGTCGATCGCGATCTGCGAGGACGCCCGGATGTCGGGCAGGCTACCGGAATTCGAGATCGTGCTCACCATATTCTGGGGAAACGAGCGGGAGATCATCGGGATTGCCGACCATCTGCCGCGGGGGACCCTCGTGCTCCAGCAGGGGATCCGGAAACGGTTCTGGAAAGAATGGACCGGCACGGACCAGGCGGGGGGAAGTGTGCGGAAGAGCCGGCGGGAAATCGAGGGGGAGCGGGCACCCCTGAGCTACGAGGAGCTGGCAGTGCTCGCAGAATCGATGAAACGGCTGGGCCGGATGATCAGGATTCGGACCCGGGAGCAGGGAGAAGTGGTGTATGAAAGTGATCGGGGTTGTTGGCCTTCCTGCCAGCGGTAAAGGAGAGCTTTCTCGGATCGCCCGGGCCATGGGTATTCCCGTGGTAGTGATGGGAGACGTCATCCGGGACACCGTGATCCGGTCCGGTCTCCCGGTCACCGACAGGAATCTCGGGGAAATGGCAGGCAATCTCCGGAAGGAGCGGGGAATGGCAGTTGTTGCGGACCTCTGTATCCCGGAGATCGAGCGACAGGCCGCCCCGGTGGTCCTGGTTGACGGTATTCGCGGCGATGCGGAAGTCGATCTCTTCCGGTCCCACTTTCCCGGGTTCATCCTCATCGGCGTGGACGCACCGTTCGAAGCCCGGCTGGCACGCCTCTCCTCGCGGGGCAGGGAGGACGACCGGCTCGACCGCGAGGAGCTGAGAGAGCGCGACCGCCGCGAGATCTCCTGGGGGCTGGGGCGTGCCCTTGCCTGTGCCGATATGCTCATCCTCAATGACCGCGACCTGGAGGCTTTTGGGGACCAGGCACGGCAGCTCCTCGAAGGTATCAGGGAGGACAAATGCCGGTAACCCCCTATTTCTCCTCATCGGCACGGGTGTGGGACGCCATCGAGTGGGTCTTTGGGATCGAGGATGCCGGTTATTCAGGGTGGGAGATTGTCGCAGACGGGTCGTATCGCCTGGACAATGCCGATACCATCGCCCGTATCGATGAGGTCATCCAGAGCACCCGGCTCGGTATTACGGTGCACGCCCCCTACGGAGACCTCAACCTCGCAACACTCAACGACCCGATCTGGCGGGAATCGATCCGGCAGATTTGCACCTGCATCGAGGCAGCCTCGGCGTGGACCGACCGGGTGACCATCCATCCCGGATACCTTTCTCCGGCAGGAAAGATCATGCCCGGCCGGGCATGGGACCAGCAGAAGGAGGCGCTCCGGATTATCGGGCGGGTGGCATCGGATTGCTCTGTCATGGCCTGCCTCGAGAACATGATCGCCCTCAGGGAGTACCTCTGCAGGGAGCCCGGGGAACTGTTCGGCATGGTGGACGGGATCGAAGGGATTGGAGTGACCATCGATATCGGGCATGCCCACACGGTCGGAAGGGTCCGTGAATTCCTCCCCTTCCTCCCCAGGGCATCGCACCTGCATATCCATGATAACCACGGTGCGAGCGATGAGCATCTCGCCATCGGTGCCGGCACCATCGACTGGGACCTCGTCGGCCCCTGCATCGTCCGGGACTATACCGGCGTGGCGGTAGTTGAGGGGCGGTCGCTTGAAGAGGGAAGGATCAGCCTCTCCCGGGTGCAGGGGTGGCGGGCGTGAGCGGGGAGACCCTGCACGTCTTTTTCCTCGGGACGGCCGGGGCGCTCCCGACCCCGATGCGGAACCCGCCCTGCATAATGGTCCGCCGGGGATCCGATACGCTCCTGTTCGATTGCGGGGAGGGGGCCCAGCAGCAGATGATGCGGGCCCGGACCGGGTTTACCGTGGACGCCATCTTCGTTACCCACTGGCACGCCGACCATTTCCTGGGTATCGCCGGGCTCGCCCAGACGCTCTCCTTCATCGGGAGGACGGAGCCCCTGCCGGTTTACGGGCCGGTATGGGTCCATGAAGCGGTATCGGCGATCCGGGCCCTCTCCCGTTACAACCTCCGGTTCCCCCTCTCATCGGTCCAGATGTCCCACGGATCCGAGATACGGTTCACCGGGTACCGGGTGAAAGCTTTCTCCACCGACCACGGGATGGAGAGCATCGGCTACATCCTCGAGGAGGACAGCCGTCCCGGGCGGTTCAGCAGGGAAGAGGCCGTCCGGCTGGGAGTGCCGCCGGGACCGCTCTTCGGGAGGCTCCAGCGCGGGGAGACGGTCTGTATCTCCCGTGACGGGGTGGAAGTCCATATCTATCCCGGTGACGTCATGGGCCCTCCCCGTCCCGGGCGATCGATCATTTATACCGGCGACACCCGTCCGGTGCACCGAACCATACTAGAGTTCTGTAAAAGCCCTGACCTCCTAATCCACGATGCCACCTTCGATGACCAGGAGATCGGGCGGGCGCGGGAGGTCTACCATGCCACCGCAGGGGAAGCAGGCGAAGCGGCCCGGGCACTCGGGGCCCGCATGCTCGCCCTCGTCCATATCAGTTCGCGGTACACTTCGACTGCCGGTCACCTGAAGGACGCATCCCGGCTGTTCTCCGGGACGGTGATAGCCCCTTCAGACCTCGATGTCATCGAGATCCCCTTCCCTGAAGAGGGATGATGCTCCGGGTGGTTTTTCCATACAATGATAAGCGGCGCCCGCGCATGGGTACGTAGAGTTTCGAATAACGGATGAGGATCATATCGGTGAATGTATGGATAACCCAGATGACGTAACGGTATACCGCTTGGGGCCGGGTTGCGACCTTGGCGATGTCGAACAGGGCAAGGTCTACATCGGTCGCGTGCAGGGGTTTGCCAACTTCGGCACTTTCGTCCAGCTGAACGAACGGATGAAGGGGCTGGTTCATAAGAGTAATATCAGGACCAGGCACAAGGAACGCGAGACCATCCTGGTCAGGGTCAGGAACATCAGGGATAACGGGAATATCGATCTCGAAGAGGTGACTTACCCGGTCTACACCGTTGAGATGGTTGAGCGGAAATCCACGACCGTCCGGCTCGCGGAGCTAGGCACCAGGGTGGGACGGACCGTCAGGATCGAGGGCGAAATCGCCCAGATCAAGCAGACGAGCGGCCCGACCATCTTCACCATTGTCGACGAGTCAGGTACCGAGAACGCGGCGGCCTTCATCGAAGCCGGTGTACGCGCCTACCCCGATGCAAAGCTCGGGGATATCGCCGGCATCACGGGCGAGGTGATGGTCCGCAACAACCAGCTCCAGATCGAAGTGGAGTCGCTCTCCATCCTCTCCGGGGAGGAGGAAGCGCAGGTAAGGCAGCGGATCGAAAGGGCGCTCGACCAGCGATCGGAACCCCCAGATATCCCGCTCCTCGTGCGGAGCGAGGTGCTTGAGAAGCTCAGGCCCAGCATGCGGGAGGTCGCCAAGATCATTCGGCGTGCGGTCTTCACGGCCCAACCGATCATCCTCCGTCACCATGCCGATGCCGATGGCATCTGTTCTGCGGTGGCTATCGAGCAGGCGGTGACCTCGCTCATCAGGGAATCCGGCGGCGATTTCGATGCCGACTACTTCCTCTTCAAGCGTTCCCCTTCCAAGGCTCCGTTCTACGAGATCGAAGATGTCACCCGGGATCTCGATTTCGCATTGAAAGACCATGTCCGGTTCGGCCAGAAGCTCCCCCTCGTGCTCCTGACCGACAACGGGTCCACCGAAGAGGATCTCCCCTCGCTCAAGGTCGCGCAGGTCTACGGGATCTCCGTCGTGGTTGTCGACCACCACCACCCCGACGAGATCATCGACCAGTACCTTGCCGGGCACGTGAACCCGTACCATGCCGGCGGCGATTTCGGGATCACCGCGGGGATGCTGGGGACCGAAGTCGCACGGCTCATCAATCCCGCGGTCGAAGAGGCCATCAAACACATCCCTGCTATTGCCGGGGCAGGCGACCGTAGCGAGGCGCCCGAGCGCAGGCTCTACCATGACCTGGTGCGGGACCGCTACTCCGACCAGGACTGCAGGGATATCGCCCTTGCGCTTGATTACGAGCAGTTCTGGCTCCGGTTCAACGACGGTCGCGAGATAATCAAGGATATCCTTAACCTGACCGGGGAACCAGGGCGGCACCGGAAACTGGTCGCTTTGCTCGTCGAGGGAGCCAACGCTGCGATCGAGGAGCAGATGAATGCCTCGATGCCCCATGTCCGCCACCAGACGCTTGCCAACGGGGCCGAGCTCTTCCTCCTCGATGTTGAGATCCATGCGCACAAGTTCACCTTCCCCCCGCCGGGCAAGACCTCAGGCGAAGTGCACGACCGCCTCTGCCAGAAACATGCCGGATCCCCGGTAGTCACCATCGGGTTTGGCCCTGACTTTGCAGTGCTCCGTTCCAAGGGAGTGATGATGAATATCCCGAAGATGATCCGCGAGCTCCACGAGGAGATACCTGGTGGCGGGATCAGCGGCGGGGGGCACCTGGTGGTCGGGAGCATCAAGTTCGTGGAAGGCATGCGTGATGAAGTCCTGCAGGGCCTCATCGGGAAGATCTCACGGGTGCAGGCAGGGGTCTGAGGGCAGGGGCGTTCTCCAACCTCCTGGTTCGTCATTATAACCTTTTGGTAAGTGCGATGAAATTCGCAGTTAATGGTCTGGTTTCGCAAAAGAACTTATTTATATGCTTTCTTCCAGGATTACTATACAGATAGGTATTTATACATAAGGGAGACAATTACATCTCACACTGCTGAGGCGATACAATATGTCATCGGGTAACATCCGGAACCGGTACAATGAGACCCAGCACAGGATCGTCACCTACCTGCTGGGCGGGTTGTCGAAAGGCAAGCACTATTTCAAGTCAAAGTACATTGCAAAGGAGCTTGGGCTTTCAGCAAAGGAGGTGGGGACCAACATGGCCATCCTCTCCGAGATCTGCCAGGAACTGGCGATCATCAAGTGGAGTTATTCGAACAGCACGACCTGGATGGTGACATCCCGGGGTGCGTAAATTCCGGAATTGCACCTTTTTTTATGGCGAAGATCGCAATGTTCGAATCGGCCATCGAGTTCGTGGCCATCGTCAATGAGCACAAGGACTGCCTGATGGCCCAGGACAACACCCAGGACGACCCGTCCGTCCTGTGGTTCAACATCGACGTTCCCAAGGGTCATGGCCTCAAGGCCGGGGACCGGGTCCGGGTCACCATCGAGAAAATTTAACCGCCCACCTGCTTCCCGGGGCCCGTGCCGCCCCGCTCCGTTCTTCCCCCGGTGGGTGAAACGGGGCAGAACGGGAAATTAGATATGTAATCCTCGCCCAGTCTATAAGAGCGGGGCCATAGGGTAGCCTGGCCATCCTAGGAGACTGGGGGTCTTCTGACCTGCGTTCAAATCGCGGTGGCCCCATTCCAGAACCTTTTGAGGTGCCAGGGATTTATGAAGTTCGATGACCGTTGTTTTGGATGTCTCCTCTCCCGGGTCAGCCTCGAGTGTCGTCTCTGCGGTGCCGGAGAGGAGAAGACGCGGGAGGTGCAGGAGAGCTGTGCGGCCCTGCTTGGAGAGCTCCGGCATGCACCACTCCCCAACCCCCAGGTCGCAAGTGCCATACACCGCCGGGCATACCAGATGCTGGGATCAGCGGATCCCTTTGTCGCACTGAAGGAGGAGAGCACCCGGGAAGCCATCGCGGTCTGCCGGGAAGTCCGGGGCACGCTCTCGGGTTTCCGGGACTTCGTGCTTGCCTCTATCATCGGCAATACCTACGACTATGGGGTCAAGGGGCACACCGTGACCGGGGACTTTCTCTCCTACTTCCGGCAGGAGTTCGCGGCCGGCCTTGTCATCGACGATTGCGACCGGATCCGCAGGCTGCTCTCCCGGGTGGTCTACTTCACCGACAACTGCGGCGAGATCGTCTTCGATCGCCTGCTCCTCGAGGAACTGAACCGGCTGGGATCATCAGTCACCCTCGCGGTCCGGGACGCGCCCATCCTGAACGACGCAACTCTAAAAGAGGCGCGGGCGCTGCGCCTCGATCGGTTTGTCCGGACCATCACCACCACCGGATGCGGCTGCGAACTGGCGGTGCGGCTCGACTGCATGCCGGAGGAGCTGGCAGAGGCCGTTGAGACCTGCACCCTGATTATCGCCAAGGGCATGGCCAACTATGAATCCCTCTCTGAATATACCGGCCTTCCTCCGGTAGCCTTCCTGATGGCAGTCAAGTGCGAACCGATTGCCGAGGAGATTGGGGTCCCGCGGGGTTCAAAGGTCGCCATGCTCCGCGAAAGCGACCGGTAGGACAGTTTTTTTTGCCGGGGGATCAGTACGGCCCGGTCAGGGGCGGGCCGGTCATGATGACCTCCACCAGCAGGTCCTGGAAGAAGGCCGGCAATACCACCAGCCAGGTGAGGATGGCCATGACGATCGCTGCAGCGGCCCACAGCCGGGACAGGTGCTGGAGTTCCTCGACCCCGATGATTCCCACTACCAGGGTCCAGAGGAGGCCGATCGGCGGTCCGATATAAGGGACCCACCCTGTCAGCATCAGGGCGGTCAGGCTGTAGAACACCGACCGGACGGTCTGGACAACTCCTTTCCTGCCTCCGATCAACCAGACCCAGAAGTGGAGGAGAAGCGCGTAGACGAGGGCAAAGAGCCAGGAAAATACCAGTAACGCCAGGAACTTCATGACGAGCAGTTCGATCCGGTCGATCCCGAACCGGAACCCGAACAGGGCAAGGAACGGGTGGTTGAACACCCCCATGGCGGTCATGACCGTTGAGAGGATGGCGTAGATGACGGCGATGAACAGGAAATACAGGAGGGTGTCCCTGGCATCCTCATCGGCAACCTTCCAGAACGATTCTGAAGGATTAAAGAGGAATCCCCGCATTTTGTCAGGGACCGTGAACGCCATTCCATCACACGTGCGCGGTGGTCTCATATATAGGTAGCGTATCGGCGGAGGCACCGGTCCGGCAGCAGAAGGACCGGTACTGCGGGACCGTCCAACCATTTTTTCTCCCTGCCCGGCATACCATGTCACATGGCCGAGCAGATCAGCCTTACCATCGGCTGGATCATGATCCTCATGGGGACCGCGTTCCTGGTTCTCGAGACCACCAGCCCGGGGTTCTTCATCGCCGTTCCCGGAACGGTGCTCATCATCCTTGGGGTGTTGTTCGTCCTTGGCGTGAACGTCTTCTCATCGCTTGCCGGGATCCTCCTCGGGGTGCTCATCGCGCTCGCCGTATCTCTCGTGACCATCTGGATGTACCGCAGGATCAACCCGGACGAGGCTTACCCTGTCACCATCAGCAGGGATTCTCTTCTCGGGCGGGAAGGGATCGTGACCCGGAAAGTCATTCCCGATTCTCTCGAAGGCAAGGTCCAGGTCGCCGGGCAGGAGTGGAGTGCCCGGAGCGAAACCGGAGAAATCGCTGCAGGGGTCCGGGTGAGGGTGGTCAGGTCCGAGGGAGTTCATATCGTTGTCGAGGAAGTGAGAGCATGAAGAGAGAGAGAGCATCCCTTCGTGGATGCGTCATACGGTCCTGCCCGGGAGGCGAACGGACATGGCTGTCCTAGAGACGCTGGTTACCATCTTTCTGATCACCGCCATCGTGATCATCTTTGCCCGGGGAGTGGTGATCATCCAGCCCTACGAGCAGGGCCTCCAGATCCGGCTTGGCCGCTACATCGGCCGGATGAACCCCGGGTTCCGGTGGGTCATGCCCCTCATCACCAACGTGGTGAAGCTCGACCTCCGGACGCAGGTGATGGATGTCCCTTCCCAGGAGGTAATCACCAAGGACAATTCCCCGACCAACGTGGATGCCATCGTGTACATCCGGGTCATCGACCCCGAGAAGGCATTCTTCGAGGTCTCCAATTACCGGATGGCCACGGTGGCCCTCGCCCAGACGAGCCTGCGCGGGATAATCGGGGACATGGAGCTCGATGAGATCCTCTACAACCGGGACATCATCAACACCAGGCTCCGGGATATCCTCGACCGGGAAACCGATGCCTGGGGCGTGAAGGTCGAGCGGGTGGAGATCAAGGAAGTCGACCCGGTCGGGGCGGTCAAGCAGGCCATGACCGAGCAGACCGCGGCAGAGCGGGCCAGGAGGGCAGCGATCCTCCGGGCAGACGGCGATAAGCGGTCGGCAATCCTCAAGGCGGAGGGGACGAAGCGGAGCATGATCCTCGAGGCCGAGGGTGACCGCCAGAGCAAGGTGCTCCGGGCTGAAGGGGAGCGGATCTCCCGCATCCTCCAGGCGCAGGGGGATGCGCAGGCCCTCCGGATCCTCTCGGTGGGCTCCCGTCCTCTGGACAAGAAGGCCATCACCGTCCTCTCCCTGGACACGCTCAAGGAGATGTCATCGGGCCAGGCCACGAAGATCATCTTCCCCTTCGAGATATCCGGCCTGATCAAGCAGGCAGCAAAGTTCATCGGGGCCGAGGAAGAAGCACCGGTCGAGCGGCCGGAAGGAGTGCTGCCTCCCGAAGAGATCCTCGGGACCGTCCCGACCTACGACGAAGTGAGGGCAATCCTCAAGGAGATGGACACCAAGATCGCCACCGAGATCTCGGTCGACGAGCTGAAGGATATCGGCAAGGCGAAGCGGCGGCCTGCCGATGAATTTATCGAGGAGATCGGGAAGGACGAGGGCTGAAGCAACCATCCCCGGTCGTTGTTCAAGCAGGCATGAACCTGCCTCAGGCATCCCTTCATGCCTGTCCCTCCCAATGGGCACAAGTGCTATTATTAAGCCCTGTTCCCTGCTCCAGGTGGCGTCCTACGGGCCCACGATCGAGAAGAGGTGGGGGAGCATGATCAGGGAGAGCAGGATGACCACCATCAGGGTGGAGACAGCTGAGGTCACCACCGGGGCGAACCGCAACCATCCCCTCCGCTCGAAAGCCCGCTCGACTCCTTCCTTCAGGATGTATCCACCGTCCAGGGGGACCATGGGGATGGCATTGAAGATGCCCACGCTGATATTGATCCAGCCGCACCAGAAGAGGAAATGGATGATCCCCCAGAACCCGGCAAAGGGCGCGTTGTAGAACTGCTGGGCAGGGGTCTCAAGAGCCAGGATGCGGAACGGGTTTCCAAACCCGGTGATATCAAAGGGTACGGTCAGGAACCGGAGGAAGCCGATGGGAGAAATGCTGTCGCCGATGGCCTGGAGGATCAGCTCCCCGTGGTAATACGAGATACCCATGAATCCCGATTCGTGGGCCGGCATCCCTTCCGGCCACTCCGTCAGGGTCAGGTCGTGGTCGGAGCGTGTGCCCCCGTGGAGCACGGTTAGGGTGATGGTATCGCCCGGCCGGGTGGCGTTCAGGAGGTCCGAGACCTCGCCCGGGGTCTGGACTGCCGTGCCGTCCACCGCCTGGATGATGGAGTAGGCAGGGACCCCTGCCTGGTCCGCGGAAAAATTCTGGAACACGCCACCGATGATCGGCCCGGTGACCGGCACGACCAGGCCCATGAGCAGGATCATCACGATGAAGCAGATCGCCCCGATCACTATGTTGTTGGTGATCCCGGCCCCGAACATCCGGATCTTGCGCATGCCCGTGGTCCGGTCCAGGTCTTCTTCATCAGGCTCGACGAAGAAACCGATCGGCACCACCAGGAGGAGGGCCCCGAAGCTCCTGACCGCGATATTCTCCACCCGGGATAGGATGCCGTGGCCGAACTCGTGGATGGCGATGGTGATCACGAATGCCAGCCAGACGGCGATGGTTGAGGGTATATACTCGTTGATCCCGGGGATCAGGAGGATGTTCTGGGGGGCGTAGATCCCGGTCGGTGGGGGGCGGACAGCGAAGGTGAACTGGAGGGAGAGGATGAGAAGCACGGTCATGCCGATGGAGATGATCACCACCATCACCACCCCGAAACTGGCATAGATGCGCAGGAAGGTCGAGAAGCGTCGGAACCGGTCGAAGAAGCCGACCTTCATGCTCTTTATGGCCATGATCGGGCCGTAGAAAACGATGTGGTCGGAGAAGAGACCTTTTTGCCTGACAACGAGCGCTCCGACAGCATAGACTGCGACGAGGAGCATCAGTACCAGGAGCCAGTCCATTCTTCAGATGTGGGGAAGGATGGCAGATAACGGTTTGGATAAAGGAAAAAAGGTCGTTTCTCTCCCCTCCTCCCGTGATGCGGCACCTGGCTTTACAGGACAAAAAAGCGCGAGAGATCGGACTGTTCGGCCTGGCAGACCAGGGCCCGCGTGGTCTCCCACGATGCCCGGGCGCAGGAGGGCGGCCTCCCGTGATCCCGGATGTACCGGTCAAGGAAGGCGATGGTCTTCTCGTCAGAGGGGTACCCGCTGCCGATCTCGCCGAACGATGCTGCAAGGTCGCCAATGATCCGGTCCCGTGCGACCTTGGCAACGATGCTTGCCGCTGAGACAACGGGCCGGTTCTCGTCTGCATGGTGCTCGGCCGTGACCCGGCAGGGAAAGTCCAGGCAGGCGGCTACGGTCCGGCCGTACCGGGAGGCGATGACGTCACAGGCGTCGACGTAGGCCCGGTGCGGCCGGAGTTCCGCGATCACCCGGGCATGGGCGCGGGCCACGAGGAGGTTCATGCTGGAGTTCCGGCGGAAAGCGTCGATGTCGCCGGAATCGATCACCAGGACCGCTGAACGGAGGCGGGTGGTGATGAGGTCTGAGAGGCGGGCCCGTTCTGCCTGGCGGAGCGCCTTTGAGTCCTTCACCGGGATCCCGTCGAGGTCCCCCGGGGTGTGGCAGGCGACCGCGGCGACCACCAGGGGGCCTAGCACGGCGCCCTTCCCTGCTTCGTCCACACCGCAGAACATCGTATTCAGTAATACGATGCACAAGATATTTCAATGCCAATGATGGACGGAGAACTATGTACATTATCATTGTCGGGCTCGGTGGCATCGGGAGGAGCCTGACAGCGCAGGCGGTCGAGCACGGCGATAATGTGGTTATTATCGACCGTAACGAGCAGCGCTGCAGCGACATGCTCGAGCACTACGACGTGCTGGCCATCACCGGCAATTCCACGGACAAGGCCACACTGGAGGATGCGGGGGTGGACCGTGCCGATGCGCTCGTGGCCACTACCAGCGACGACTCGGTGAACCTGATGACCTGCTGGCTTGCCAAGCGTTACAAGGTCCAGAACGTGGTCTCGATCGTCAACCAGACCGGGCACTCGGACCTCTTCAAGGAGGTCGGGGTGAAGATCAGCGAGAATCCCGATGAGCTGGTGGCTTCGCGGCTCTACTACTGGGCGAAGAACCCGATGCTCCAGCAGCTTGCCTCCATCCCCGGGGGGACCATTTTTGAAGTGATTGCCGAGAAGGGGGCACCGATCGTGGACAAAGAGATCCGCGAGCTCAAGGTCAAGGACTTTGTCTTCATCGCCATCCGGAGGCTCGGCGGAGAGCTGATCATTCCCGGGGGAGGGGTCAAGATCCGGCCCGGGGACACCATCACGGTGTTCACCAAAAAAGAGGCGGAGAGCGAGACGCTCGAGCTCCTCAACCGCCAGCTGCGCAAGTCACCTGATTGAGGCCATCAGGCCGGCAAGGTCGGCGAGGAGGAGGGGGTTTCGCTTGATGATCTCCCTTACGAGCGATATGGTCGAGAAGTCCTTCAGGTCCAGCGCTTTTGCCGAGTGGATGATGGCGTTGAGTTTGGCGTCCGAGAGGGTGATGAACTTCTCCTTGATGTGCCAGTTCCGCTCGATGGCCTTGCCGAGGGGGGAATTCCGCCAGCCTTCATCGTAGGGCATTAGGGCTTCCTTCGTGCAGGCGCCGTCCGCGATGGCTCTGGCCCCCACTTCGGCTGCGAGGCGGCCGGTGAACATGGCATTGTAGATGCCCCCGCCGGTCATGGGGTCGACGACCCGGGCTGCATCCCCGATCACCATCAGTCCGTCCATGACCGTTGATTCGAGGGGCCGGCAGACCGAGACCCCGCCCACGACGCATTCGATGGTTTTTCCTGCTGGGAACCTGTCGGCAACGAACCGGTCGAGGTAATCCTTTGCCCGGTTCCCGGGGCCGCTCTTCTTGCCCGAGATCCCGATCCCCACGTTGGCAGTCCGGTTTCCCTTGGGAAAGACCCAGACGTAGCCTTCCGGTGCGATGGTGTTTCCAAAGTAGAAGATGGTGATGGAAGGATCGATGTCGATGTCGGTCATCAGGTACTGGGCTGCGCTCATGATCTCGCGGACCGGGATAGTGGTATCGATGCCACACCAGCGGGAGAACTTCGATTCGACTCCATCGGCCGCGATCGTGAGATCGGCATGGACCTTCTTCCGCGACCCGCAGTACTCCAGGACGGCGCCTTTCACGGCTCCGCCGGAGAGGATGGGTGCCGAGGCCCGGGTCTTTACCATCACATCGGCGCCGGCTTCTGCTGCCTGCCAGACCAGTTCGCGGTCAAAGAACTTCCGGTCGAGGATATAGCCGACCTTGCTCCCGGCAACCTCCGAGGCAAGCTTCATGGAGACGCCGTCGGGGGCGACCAGTTCGGCGCCGGTGACCTCGGCAGATATCCAGCGTTCATCGGGCTTGATGAACTCTGCGAGAGCTTCCTTCCCGATACCCTCTGCGCACCGGACGGGAGCCCCGATTGCCGGCCGTTTTTCTACGAGGAGTACGGAGTACCCAGCCGTCGCCGCCGTCCTCGCTGCCAGGGCCCCTCCCGGCCCGCCACCGATGACGAGGATGTCGTAGGAGTCCTTCACTTCATCACCTCCAGGGCCCCGAGCGGGCAGACCTTGGCGCAGATACCGCACGAGGTGCAGCTCTCATCGACCTCGAGGTAGGCATCGATCAGCTCGAGCGCACCCTCGGGGCAGATCGAGACGCAGCACCCGCAGTACCCGCAGATGTCACGGTGAATCTTCAGCATCTTTATGCTATAGGCGCGGAGCACCCATAATCCTTTCTTCAGGATACTTCACAAATCTCCCGCCGTTCATAAAAATAATCGTTAATCGGGCTTATCTTTCCGATTCAAAAAAAGAAAATGACCCGTATCGCCCTCCCCCGCCAGGAACGAGGTGCACCCGGGACGAACGGAAGGCATCGACGGCCCGTGCGACCCGGTCGTCCACCAGGGCGAGTTCGCCGACCGGCACCGTGGTCAGGACCCGGATCTCGTCACCGAATGCACCGATGAACCGGTCATACAGCTCCCGGCAGGAGCGGGTCGCCGGTGACGAGGTGCAAAGGACGGTCCTTATGATCTCGGGGAGGGGGATGATGTGCAGGTAGGGCGGGCGCTCCGTGGGCTGCCCGGTTGAGAGGCCGGCTGCCCGGTCGGCGACCCCCCTGGTGATCTTTCCGCCGTCGTCCGGGCATTTCCACCGTGCGGCCTCTGCCTCGGTGCGGCTGAACTGCCGGAAGCAGCGGGAACAGGCAGTCCGGCTGTACTTCCCCTGCTCGGGGAAGAACCCGGCATTCAGGAAGATGGACCCTTCTCTGATGGCGTCGATCACGCCGCCCGGCGTCTTCTCCCTGATCGTCAGGCCGGTGAACTCGCGGCCGAGCCGCGCCGGGTCAGGGCTGTGGGCATCGGAGTTGGTGAGGAAGGGGATGCCGGCCAGTTCCGGGATCGCCGTCCCGTAGCTGTTGTCCGCGGAGAGGCCGAGTTCGAGGAAATCAACCGGCTCTTCTCCGTAGCATTCCCCGGGTGAATCAAACGATGCGTAGAGCGATGTCCAGGGGGTGAATGCATGGGCGGGTCCAACCAGACCCTCGGCGGCATGAACTGCACGGGCGATCGCTTCCCCCGGGAGGTTGATGCGGGGCCGGCCGGTGCGGTGGAGGTTCCCGGCATGCGGTGCAAGCCTCGCCTCCAGCTCCCGGCAGCGATCGAACGAGTCGAGGACGATGAGGTGGTGGACGCGGTCCTGGTCCTCGACCTCTGTGGTGGGGACCACGAGCACGTCGGTCTCGCTGCGGAGGGCCTCCCTCCAGAGGTCCCGCCACCCGGCATGGAGGGCATCACCGCTGCCGAGGATTCCGATACCTTTCTTCCTGCAGGAGGCGAGGAGAGCCCCAGGGAGCATGTTCTTCGAGGAGGCGATGGAAAAACAGGAATGGATGTGCAGGTCGGAGAAGAGCTGCATGTCACACGAAGTAGCGGAGCTCGTCATCCTGCGAGATGCGGTCCCCATCGACGAGCTTCTGGAGCATGAACTCCATCTCCTCGGCCCGCTGCTCGAGCAGGGTCGGGTCGACCTCGATCCCGATGAGGGTTGAGACGACACGGAGCAGGCTTGCCGCGCTCCTGGGGTCCACGAGGTAGCCCGAGGTCTCGCCCATGAGGCAGATCCCTTCTATTCCCCTGTGGAGGCCGAGGCCGAGGAGCAGGCCTGCCGCCCCGACGATCCCTCCACCCGGTTCGTCGCGGCTCACGATCGCTCCCGCGGCCTCCACGCTCTCTCGCAATGACGACTGGTTCACGGCGCCGAGCACCCGTGGTTCCTCGACCAGGTGGCCGACCCCGTACCCTCCCAGGGTGTAGAGCCGCTGCACACCGCAGGCTTCGGCAATGTCGAGGTAGGCATCGGCGAGGAGGTAGTGTCCTTCCGCAGAGGTCGCCTGGAAGTCGCCCACGAGGAAGAGGAGACGGTGCGTTTCGCCTTCGTAATAGTATACCTCGTTGTTGGCCAGCCGGACGGTTCCCTGTTCATCGATGATGACCTGGGGCGGGAAGAAAATGGACGCGATCTCGGCGATCTTTTCTGCCCCGAGCTCCCGGACCAGGTGTTCGGCAACCAGTTTGCCGACATGGCCGATGCCCGGGAGACCTTCGATGAGCACCGGGGCGGATATCCCGTCCCCGGGAGTCCTGTCGATGAAACGGACGGTTATGTCATCCATGTTCGGGCAATCCTCCGCTCGTGACCGTATCGGTCTTCGGGAGAGAACCGGGCGGGGTGTGGGGACCCGGTGGCATGTCCGCAGACCGGGCAGGTGTCCCGGAGGGTATAGGTAAAATCACGGGGGCAGCGCCTGATCCGGGCGGTCATGTGCTCTTTCCGGACTTCGGTTTCTTGACGAACCTGCCCTCGCCGCCGGCCCGTTCCACAACGCCGATGGCCGCGTTCGCCGCCTTTTCGATGGCTTTCTCCGCCTGCTTGTAGTCCGGAGCAGTGACCTTGATCCGGTAGATCGGGGCGCCAAGGTAGGTCAGCTCGATCTCCGTGTCGGCGATCTTTGGTTCGGCACTCCGGAGCGCCCGCCGGATGATGTTCACCCCGTCCGGTTTCATGGTGGTGAGCACCAGGTTCCCGGAGACCGTGACCCGGGGGATCTTGACATTCTCCCGGGCGACCGTGGCCAGGGCCGCAATGACTTTCGCTGAGAGGTCGATCTTTTTGAGGGAGTCTTCACCGCCGGACACGATCTCTTCGAAGACCGAGTAGAGGTCGCCGTACCTCTTGATGAGGGCGGCCTTGATCACCTCGGGGCTCTCTCCGGAGGCTTCGGCGGCAAATCCTATCCACTTTGCCGCCTTAGATTCGTTCTTCCACTCGCGGATCTTCTCGCGCCGCTGGTGGTCATTGACGTCCTTTAAGGAGAGATCGATATGGCCCCGGCTCCGGTCGACGTGGAGAACTTTGCAGACCACCTTCTGGCCCTCGCGGATATGGTCGCGAATGTACTTGATCCAGCCCGTGGCGATCTCCGAGATGGGGATCAGGCCTTCGAGCCCCTCGTACTCATCGAGGGAGACAAACGCTGCAAAGTCCTTGATGTTCCTGACCGTGCAGACCACCAGTTCACCGGCCGAAGGCCATGATCGCTCACTCATGCGGGTTACTCACTCGTAGGTTTCCAGGATTTTCGCGGTGATCCGCGCCTTTCCGCCCGCCGGTTCGGCGAGGACCCTGCCGCAGACCACGCAGTCTACCACGGTGCTCGCTTTCTCGAACACGACCTGCTCGTTCTCGCAGTCCGGGCACTTCACCTTGGCGAACCGGCTCCGGTTTTTACGCGACTGTTGTACCATGGGATCACTCCGTCAGCTCGAATTTTCCGACCCGGAATCCCGTGCGCAGGTGAGCCCTGCCGCATGCCTTGCAGCGGTACCGGACGTTGATCTTCTTGGTGGGCTTGTCCCCTCCGGGAACCTTGGAGAACTTCCCCATGTTCCCGACCGTGCTCCGCCGCGCCTTCTGGCGGTCGATCCAGTGGAGCCCGGTGGTCCTGCCCTTCTTGACCTTCTCCACCTCATGGACCTGGTGATTCCTGCAGAACGGGCAGTAGGTCCTGAATTTCACTGGCATTTTCATGGTATTTACCTCGGGTTACCCGGTATGGAATATCAATATCATTTGCCCGGGTTTATATTTAAGACTATGTTGCGCTCACACAGGACTTCGGCGTTCCGGAGGGGGAGCATCACCAGGTCCTCCCTTTGGAGCTGGTAGATCCGGCCATCGACCCCCATGAACGGTTCCATGTCGGAGAGGATCCGGGAGAGCACGTAGTCGGCCCCGGAGGACTGGGCTTCAAGCACCCCGGCACACCGCTCGGCCTCGGCGGCAGCCTCGGCCCGGCTCACCCCAGCCCCTGCCGGCGGGACCGGGATGAGGCGGCACCGGGAATGGGATATCGCCAGCGTTATGGCATCAAACATCTCCCGTTCCTCGGGTAGCATCCGTTTCAGTTCATCCCGCTCGACGTACTGCCCCTCTTCCTGGGTGCGGGCGAGGGCGAGGATCTTCTCGGACCGGAGCATGAAGAGGTCGTGGAGGGTCTCCCGGATACTGCTCACCCGCTCGATCAGGATCCGTGCCCGGTCGGAGAAGGGGTCCTCGCAGGCATACACCTCGGAAAGGAGCGTTTCGAGGTTCTTCTCCGCCGAATGGTAGAGGTCGTGGGGGATGGCGAGGAGGCGGCCGGTCTCCCGTTCCGAGAGGAGGATGCTCCTGAGTTCGTCGAGGTGCATGGTTCAGGCCCTCCCGGCGATCTCGGCCAGGCCCCGGCAGCAGAGGAATACGGCGAGGGCTTCGGGCACGACCGATTCTCCTTTCGCGACCCGGTACCGGTTGCCAAGGAGAGGCATCGAGAGCTCGATTTGGGAGTCCACCCTGACATCCCGGGTGCCGAACACCACCGCGTCCGTGAGCGGGTCAAAGTCATCGAGCTCGCGTATGGAAAGGGGGGTGACCCGGAACCCGCTCCCCCCGTGGAGCGAGGTGGGCATCCGGATGAGCCGCTTCACGTCGGTGGTGACCGGTTCATCGGCAAGGGCTGCCTTTTCCCGGAGAAGGGAGATGAACTTCCCCTCTCTCTGGCCGGCGAGCGCCCGGACCACCCTGCCGATGGTTGCATCCTTCAGGTTCACGGCAGGGGGGCTGGCCGCGAGCGCTGCCCGGAGGTCACCGGCCCGCTTCAGGAACTCTTCCGCGGTCACCTTCCCCACCCCTTCAAGCGTCAGGAGATCGGCGAGAGCCTCTTTCTGGTCCATCCCCTCCAGCACCAGCAGGTACTCGGTCAGTGCTGCTATATATCGCTGGTGCCATCCGCGGGGTGAAGGTGAAGGCAGGAAGAGGATGGTCCCGGGATCGATCCCGATCCCGCAGAGGTAGTCGATCAGCTCCCGGCGCTCGGCGCTCCCCCACCCCCGCACTGCGATCTCCCTGATGTGGACATGGTAGCCCCGCCCCCCTGAGAAGACGAGGTCGATCTCCCGCTCCGCAAACCCGAGTTCCCCGGTGAGCATGGCGATCAGCTTGGTGGTCTCTTCCTTGACCCGGGAGAGCATCATGTCATAGGGCCCCCGCACGATGTGGTCGGCATCGAGATCAAAGACTATATCGGCGCCGAGCCACCCCTTCTCCGGCATGGTTGGGGCATGTGGCATGCGGTAGTAGGCGACCGAGTAGTAGAGGTGTGCCGGGGCCATGTTCCGTATGTACTCGAGCAGCTCGTTGTTCCCGGTAAACCCGATGTGACGCCGCATCCGGATGTCGGGGTAATCGGGATCGAAGAAGACAAATGCCCATTCCCGCTGCCCGGCCGAAGGGGGTGGGGTGAGTATGCCGGCCCGGTAATAGTCCGAGAACCGCTGCTTCACGAATTCGAGGGTCGCCGGCTTCATCCCAGGTCCTTGATCATATAGGGCCCCCTGCGTTCATAGCCCTGCCTGCGGTAGTAGGGCCGCACCCCGATGCCGCTCATGACCGCCACCTCCCGGTACCCTGCCCCGGCGGCAATATCTTCGGCAAGCCCAAGGAGCTCTCTGCCTGTCCTGCGGTGCTGCCGCTGATCGGGGAGAGGCGCCATGCCCAGCGGCACGATGCTGCCGTAGACATGGAGTTCGCGGAGGAGGGCGGCTTCCCGGACTTCATCCCGCCACCGGAGACCTCCGGTACGGAGGCGGGCAAACCCGACAAGGGCATCGCCGGATACCGCGGAGATGAAGTGCTCCCGCCCCCCGGCACAGTCGTAGCCATCCCAGCGAAGCTCGGCAGGTCCGCCGGCCGGAAACCGGCCTGCTTCACGGCAGCGAATGCAGCGGCAGCGCTTATTCCACGATGAGAGGCGCTGCTGGCAGAGCTGGCGGAAGTTGCTGTGCCGGGAACCGGCGACGATGAGTTTGGCCGGGATGTCACGCTGGATGCGCTGGAGGCGGACATAGTCGGGGAGGAGCGATTTCCCGTATGCGATGAGATCGATCAGGGTATCCTCGTCGTATGGGCTGTACCGCCCTTCCTCCCAGAGCTGCTCGATCTCGGACCCCGGGGTCACGAGGGTCGGGTAGATCTTGAGGAAATCGGGGCGAAAGGAAGGGTTCCTGAAGAGCTCTTCAAAGAGCCGGCAGTCCTGCCCGGGAGTGCTCCCGGGAAGGTTGGGCATGACGTGGAACCCGACTTTCAGGCCGGCATCCCGCAGGAGGCGGTTGGCGGTCACGGTATCCTCTGTAGTGCACCCCCGCCGGTTGAAGGCAAGGATGGCATCGTCGATGTGCTGGACCCCGAGTTCAACCTTTGTCACACCTAGGGAGAGCATGCGGCTGATCTCCCCTGTCCCGCACCAGTCAGGCCTCGTCTCGAACGTGGTTGCCACGCACCGGACTGCCGCGTACTCGTTTCCCCGGAACAGGGTGGCAGGGCCGGCACCTTCCGGGGCAGGGTGGCCCCGGTATTCGTTCATCGCTTTCACACAGGAGGCGACAAACCATTCCTGGTATTCCGGCGGGCGGGCGGTAATGGTCCCCCCCATGACGATCAGTTCAACCTTGTCCACGTGGTGGCCCAGCTGCTCGAACTGTTCGAGGCGGGACTGCACCTGCCGGTAGGGATCGTAGCCGTGCAGCCGGGCCCGGAGGGCTGCAGGTTCTTCGCCGGTGTAGGACTGCGGCGACTGGAACGGGTGGTCGGGACCTCCGGGGCAGGGGAGGCACTTCCCATGGGGGCAGGGAAAAGGGGAGGTCATGACCGCGACCGGTGCCACACCGGAGAGGGTGCGGGTGGGCTTGACGAGGAGAACGGTCCGAAGACGGTCACGCTCGCCGGGGAGGGCGGCGGCAAGCAGGTCGGAGTTCCGGGGGATGGTGGGCAGCCCGTGCTTCCCGCAGACTTCGACCTTGACCCGCGTGACATCGGAAGGGGGTATGTCCCGGGAAAGGAGTTGATCGATGATCTCCCGGTGAACGTCCGGACCGGCCATAAAAGGGTTAATGTTCGACGACGGCCTTCTCCGGGACCATCTCGACGCGCATGGGGTGGTTTTGGGAATGGAGGTGGGAGACTATCTCGTCGCCGAGGGCAAGGATAGCTTCCTTGTGGCATTTCTTGTTTTTGTGGATGTGCACAGGGGAGATTTCAAGAGAATCGTAATGCTTGGTAGGGATTTCATGGTTGGTGATGTTTTCAGAGTATCTTTTAATGTGGATCATCAGCATGTGGAGATGGAGGAGCTCTTCTTTTTGCACACTATCACCTTCTTCACGTCATCTTTTTTCAGAGAAACAAGATATTCATTTTGGGTGATCTTTATATCCATCTTTTCGCATGCAGCAGGGTCGCTCACGGGACTGGCAATTGGGGACGCATTGGGTGCGCCCCTTGAAAGCTTCCCTCCGCCGCCCCAGAAAGTCACGGAAATGAAGTATTCTTTGAAAAGGGACCTGGAACCGGGTTCCTGTACCGATGATACAGCCCAGGCCCTCGCCCTTGCCGAGTCCCTCGCCACCTGCCACGGGTTCTGTCCATACGACGTGATGAGGAGGTTAATCGCAAGGTACGAACTGCACCCCGGTGTTTACGGGCCCACCTCCAGCAGGGTCTTTGAACTGGTCCTGGGCGGGTGGGACCCGGCCCTTGCCGCCCGGTCCGCCCACCTGGCGAGCGGGTCGTCCCGGAGCAACGGCAGCGTGATGCGGGGCCCGCCGATCGGGATCTTCTATGCAGGGCCTATGGTCGAGGCCTGCAGCGAGGCTTGTTCACGGCTCACCCATGACGACCCCGTTGCCGGTGCATGCTCGGCGTTCGTGAACCGCATGGTCAGCGACCTGTGCCGGGGGGCCTCCCGGGAACGGGCCTACGGGCGGGCCCTCTCCCGGTGCCGGGACGAGGAAGTGGCCGCCATGCTGGGTGATTTCCGGCGGCATGAACCGGTCCCCGGACTCGACTGCCTCCTTGCCACCCATGCAGCCCTGGCCGTCTTCATGGGGGGCAGGAGTTTTGAAGGGGTGCTGGTGGCAGCGGTGAACCTCGGTGGTGATGCTGATACGGTCGGTGCCATCTCCGGGGCGATGGCCGGTGCCGCATCCGGGATCTCCGCCATCCCGTCCCGGTGGCTGGCGTCCCTCCGGGAACTTCCCCTGGTCACCTCGACGGCTTACCGGCTCTGGGCAGCGTCACGCGAATGAGGAGGCTCCCGGCACAGCGTGACCGCCGTTTTCAGACCGGCATCAACTCGACGAGGTGCAGGTTCCGCCCTCTCTCACAGGTTTCCGGGACGTTCCCGATCACGTCCTGCACGATATACTTCTCCCCCTCGACCAGTCCCTCGGGGTGGCAGAGGTCGAAGTTTATGCAGTCCTCCCGGGAGCATGAGAACTCGAACTGGATCTTCGTGTTCCTGATGGCCATGTCGGCGCTGATGAGCACCGGGATCGGGGACTCCACGACCTCGACTGACAGCGCACCGTTGAGGTGCACCGGGCAGCTGTGCTCGGTCTTGCGGACGGCGACGATCCGGTACCTCCGCCCTTTCTTCAGGTTGTTGCAGGCCTTGGAAAGCTTGCAGGACCCGCATTCCCCAATCGTCCCTTCATAGATGAACTCGAGCCCGTTCTTGGCCAGCTCCTTTCCGATCAGCGTCACTTTCGGTTTTATTTCTGCCATCGATCATTCCTCATACAGCATTTGGATCAGGTGTTCCGCGGACTCGAGGGAGAGGCCCATATCGAGGATGGTGAACCGTTCCGGCCGGATCTCCTTTGCCGCGAGCAGTGCCCTGGCAGCGGTCGCATCCGGGATACCCATCTCTCCCGGTGTGACCGGGGCGCCGATCTGCCGGAGCGCCTGGCGGATCTCCCGCCAGTTCCCCCCGTGGAGGTACATGGTGATGATGGTCCCGATGCCGCAGGCCTCGCCATGGAGCGCCCTGCCCGGGGCAAGTCGTTCCAGTGCATGCCCGAACTTGTGTTCCCCCCCGGACCCCGGGCGCGATGACCCGGCAATGCTCATGGCAACCCCGGACGAGACCAGCGCCTTGATCACGAACCGGGCGCTCTCCTCATGGCAGGGCCTGATGCTCCGGGCGTTCTTCATCAGGAGTTCGGAGGTCATCCGGGAGAGGGCGATGGCATACTCGGAGATCGGTTCCCCGCGGAGCCGGTGGGCAAGTTCCCAGTCGAGGCAGGCGGTATAGTTGGACATGATGTCGGCACAGCCTGCGGCCAGCAGCCGGTGGGGGGCGCGGGCGATGACCGCGGTGTCGGCGATGATGGCGATGGGGGGATGGGCTTGGAGCGAGGCGCTCCCCCCTTCCATGGGCACCGAGGCGCGGGCCGAAGCGATGCCGTCGTGGGAGGCTGCGGTCGGGACGCTGATGAACTGGCGGTCGAGGTTAAAGGAGGCGATCTTTGCGGTGTCGATGACCCGTCCGCCTCCCACGCCGATAAGGAAGTCCAGGCCCCGGGCCGCCTCTTCGGCCTCCCGGATCACCTCCATGCTGATGGTGTCCGAAACAAAGGTGTGGATCTCGAACTCCTTCGAGAGGAGGGAGATGACCCTCTCCGCGGCAAGGTCGCGGGTATGGGTGCCTGTGACCACGAGCGCAGACCGGCCGAGCCGCAGGTCCGAGCAGACGCCGGGGACGTGGGTGAGTGCGTCGTGCCCGATCACCACGTCGCGGGGGAGCTGCATCCACCGGGAGCGCTCCGAGCTTTTCTGCTTGAGTACTTTAATATCGTCTGCACTCATTAGGATCAGGAATGATTAGGGAATTCATCTACAAATATTACATTGATCCCATCAGGTACGGCCAGCCGTACAATATTGTCGATACCCTCACCTATGCTCTGGTCCTTATCGTGGCGATCTACCTCATATACCGCTGGCTGAGCGCCTCGAAGATCGTCCGGGTCGATGGGACATTCGTGGTGGCGACCCTGCCCTTCGTTGTGCTCGGGGGGCTCTCACGGGTGGTCCAGGACACCGGGATGCTTACTTCGGCCTGGCAGTTCCTGCTGGTGACCCCCCTGATCTATTTTGTCCTCTTCTTCTTCACGGTCTGCGCCCTGGTTGCAAGCGCCCAGCTGCAGAAAGCGGGTATCGTGGGAGACTACGTGCCGCTGTATTCCGGCACCGGGATCGCCGCATGTATCGCCGTGGGGGGTCTCCTGGCCTGGTTTGGCATGGGAAACGGCATCATATCCGCCCGGGTCTTTGCTGCCATCATGGGAATGACCCTTGTCGCTACCGTGGCTGTGTATGCCGCGATGCGCTACCTCCTGCGCTGGAAGTACGTCGTTGATCCTGTGTACCTCGCCCTGATCTCCGGCCAGATGCTCGATGCCAGCGCCACGAGCTACGGGATCGAACTCCACCCCGTCTCCTACCAGGAAGTGCACGTGGTGGGATCGAACCTGATCGAGCTCTCCGGGACGGCATTCGTCATGTTCCCGCTCAAGCTGGCCGTCCTCTTCCCCGGGATCTGGATCCTCCAGCGCTACCGTGGGGAGAGTCCTGAGGCGCTCTGGCACCTCATCCTCCTCGCCATGATCACCGTGGGGCTCGCCCCCGGTGTCAGGGACATGGTCAGGATGGTGCTGTATGTCTGAGTTCTCCCGGTATGCGATGGTCACCATCTTCATCTTCCTTGCTTCGTGTGCGGCAGGGGTCATGGTATCGTCCGGGGACCCCGGTGCCGGTGAGCAGCTGCTCGGGCTGTTCCGCGAAGCCATCGTCGGCGAGATTCTCGACAGCGCACCGTCCGTGCTGGCCTTGAAGCTGTTCGTAAACAACCTCCAGGCATGCACGTTCATGTTCCTCGGAGGGGCATCCCTGGGGCTGCTTACGGCATTCATCATCCTGGCCAACGGGGTGGTGATCGGGGCGGTGGCCGAGCTCGTGCGGCAGCAGCAGGGGCTGCTCTGCATCGCGGCGGCCCTGGTCCCCCACGGGGTCTTCGAGATTTCGGCGTTCGTGATCTCGGGGACGCTCGGGTTTCTCCTGGCCCGGGACCTCTGGCAGGAATGGAGGGGGGTCGGGGATGCGGCGGCGTCATCGGTGGCGATGGGAAAGACCTTCCTCTTCGTGGTCGTCCCCCTCGTCGCCGTCGCCGCGTTCACAGAGGTCTTTATTACGCCGGAAATCCTACGTTTGGTAGCTTGAGGTTTCTTTCATGGACGATGAGCAGGGTGCCCTTCCCGGAAAGGAGGATTTCAGCGCATGGTACAACGAGCTCCTGTGGCGTGCCGGGGTCATGGACGTCCGGTACCCGGTCAAGGGCCTGTATGTCTGGTTCCCGTTCGGGTTTGCACTCCGCCGGAACGTGTACGGGGAACTCCGGGCGCTGCTCGATGTCGACCACCAGGAGGCGCTCTTTCCCCTGCTCATCCCGGAGACCGAGCTGGCCAAGGAATCGGAGCACATCAAGGGCTTCGAGGACGAGGTTTACTGGGTCACCCACGGCGGTGCATCCCCCCTCGACGTGAAACTTGCTCTGCGGCCCACCAGCGAGTGCGCCATATACCCAATGTACCACCTCTGGGTCCGGTCCCATGCCGACCTCCCGCTCAGGCTCTACCAGGTCGTGAACTCGTTCCGGTACGAGACCAAGCATACCCGCCCCCTGATCAGGCTCCGGGAGATCACCTCCTTCAAGGAAGCCCATACGGTCCATGCCACGTGGGATGACGCCGAGTGCCAGGTCGCAGAGGCCATCCGGCTCTACCGGGCCTTCTACGATATCCTAGCGATCCCGGTGATCATCTCGAAGCGGCCCGACTGGGACAAGTTCCCGGGCGCCGATTACACCATCGCCGTGGACACCATCATGCCTGACGGCCGGACCCTCCAGATCGGGACCGTTCACCACCTCGGGGACCATTTCTCGAAGACCTTCTCCATCACCTACGAGGATGTTGACGGGGAGCAGCAGTTCGCCCACCAGACCTGTTACGGGATCTCCGAGCGGTGCATCGCCGCCCTGATCAGCATGCACGGCGATGACCGGGGGCTGGTGCTGCCGCCGTCGGTGGCTCCGGTCCAGGTGGTGGTGGTCCCGATCACCATCGGGAAACGGAAGGACGAGGTGCTGGCAGCTGCGGAGGAGGTCGGGCAGCGTCTTACCGCGGGGGGCATCAGGGCAAAGGTCGATGCCCGGGACCTTCGTCCCGGCGCGAAGTACTACTACTGGGAGATGCGGGGGGTCCCCCTCCGGCTCGAGGTCGGCCCACGGGACATCGATGCCGGGCAGGTGACGGTGGTGACCCGGCTCGGCAATAAGAGTACCGTCTCCCGTGCCGGGCTCGAGGAGGGGGTATGCTCTGCCCTGGCCGGGTTTGCATCCACGCTTACCGACAGGGCGAAGGAGCACGTGAGGACGCATATCCGGTTGGTATCGAGCATCGAGGAGCTGTCGGCAGCGGTCGAGCAGGGCGTGGCGGTGGTCCCGTGGTGCGGGAAGCGGGTGTGCGCCGATTTCATCGAGGAGAGCGTGAATGCGAGCGTGCTTGGGACCGACATACGCTCGGAGTTCATCCCGGAGTGCAGGGGTCCCTGTGCCGCCTGCGGAAAGGAAGGGGACGGGGCGCTGGTGGGCCGGTCGTATTGAACCACTCCTGGTTTTCCCACTCGAAAAAAAGGTATACGACCTCCCCACGAGATGAAGAAGCCGCATGCTTTTTTTTTTCCCCAAGAAAGCGGTTCATACTGCAATGCATGTCGCAGAGGAATGAGGATCTTCTACCGGCAGAACGTCTTCAGCGAGTCCTTTAACGGAGGAGAGCGATTGACCATCCCGGCTTTCGGCTTCTCCCGCGGGTTTGCAACGGTGGCTTCTCACCCGGGAAGACCCTGTGAATGTGCAGAGTAATTGCCGCCTGCTTTCCGGGTAAGGAACCTGTATATCGTTCTCCTTTTTTTTACCCTGCATGTTTTTGCGGGAGCTGTGCAAGGTCACCGGCAGGATGCCCGGCCGGAGTTGTTCGCCTGGGTTTCCTGGAATGTTTATCCTGCCGGCGACTCCCTTTCACGGAGAACCGGGCCATCAACGTTACGAGATCACGGACTTTTCAGGGTCCATCACTGGTTGAAGGGTCATTTGATCTCGTAATGGCATTTTTCCTGCTGTCATGCGATGTACCGGTGATGATACATCCCTTCTCCCATGTTTCCATTGCATACGCGGGAGCTCAGGGGGGAGCGACCTCGTGCCACGCGAGAAAAACCCAAAAAAATTTACGATAGTTTCCTGCCTCAGCACCCGGGGCAGAAGAACAGGAACCGGGACCTCGGGGTGGAGAGGTCCCCGGAGACGACTTTTTTCCCGCCGGCGATATAGATCTTCCCGCACCCGGCGCAGCGCTTGGGCCGGACCCGGTCTAGCCGTGTCATGGGCACTTCGAGCATGAACCGGGTTTCAGGCTTCTCCTGGGATGTGCCGCATTCGTTGGCAAGCTGCATGACCTGGAGGGGGCTTGCCCCGAGCTCCAGGAAGCGCTTGAAGAGGAAGTAATGGAAGACCAGCCAGGTGAGGTCGGAGCGGTCGAAGAAGTCTTCGAGCTCGTTCTCCGGTTCGCTGAAATCTCCCACCTCGCTTCCGCAGAGGGGGCAGCACCCCTTGACGAGCTCGTCGAAATAGACTTCCTCGCGGCAACCAGGGCAGGTCGTATGTATGTGTATTCGCGATGTCATGGATGGTATTTCGGGGTTTTGTTCGTGCTGCTCGGTTTGAAAAGGAGCAGGGTATTCCCGCGTGCTGTAGTGAGTGGTCCGCATTACGGTACCGTGCTATTCACCGCACGCCTGGGTGCGGCACGGCAGGCCGATGTGCACGGGCAGGCCCGTGCTGCTCCTTCCCCTGCCGTGACCATCATCCATTGTCAGGCTGTTTCTTCTGTTTGTACCAGCATACCATAAAACTTTATTCTGAAGCAGGCGGAATTACCGGATAAAATCGCGAAAATAAAGGTAATATAAGGTTTTTTTGGTCGTGTCCGGCCCGGGCCCGGCCGGTCAGCGCAGGAGGATACCAAAGACGCCCGAGAGGCATTCCAGCGCTTCCCGCCGGTTCCCCTGGCGCATGGTGGTTATCCCCCGGGAGACGAGCTCCCTGATGTCGTTTTTGTCGATGCCGTAGGCGACCATGAAGCACCTTCCCGATTCGTCCAGGTTGCCGAGCATGAAGTGGCAGTTGCTCATGATCACCCAGGCATCGGCATGGTTGGGGTCCTCAGCGATGACCCGGGAGAGGCATTCGATGGCTTCCCGGTACATCCCCCGCTTGCTCAGGGAGAGCCCTTTCCAGTAAAGGATCCGGCTGCCCACCGTGCAGAGCGACTCTGCTCGTTCAAGGCAGGCCACGGCCCGTTCGTGCTGGCCGGAAAGGGCATGGGCGATCCCCATGTTGATCCATGCCGTGCAGTAATCGGGGTAGATACGGAGGGCGTGGTTGAAGGAGCTGATGGCTTCCGGGTAGCGCTTCAGCTGCACCAGGGCGTATCCCCGGTTCACCCAGGCGCCGATGTACCTGGGGCGGAGGATGGTGGCATTGGTGCAGCACTCAAGCTCGGCGTCCCACTTCCCGAGTTTCCCGAGCGCATGCCCTTTCAGGTTCCAGGCCTCTGCGCAGTTCGGATCGATCTCCAGAGCCTGGTCGCAGCAGGCGATCCGGTCCTCGAACCTTCCCTGTTTGCCGAACGCAAACCCTTTCTGCAGCCATGCATCGACCGATCGCGGGTCGAGCTCGAGCACGCGGTCGCAGATCCGGATCTCCTCGTCGTACCTACCCAGCTTGCCGAGGGCGAACCCTTTTCCGAGCAGGGCCTGGATGCTGGTGCGGTCTTTCCGCAGCGCCTGCCCGAACCAGAACAATGCCTCGTGATGCAGCCCCTTTCGGGAGAGGCGCACGCCCTCGGCGCAGAATGCCCCGGCCTTACCCTCGCGCATCAGGTACTGGTACCGGCCGGGGCTTGTCCCGCAGTACTGATCCCCTGTCCCCGGTGGCCCCCCAGCGGCCACGGCACGTTCCATTACAAAGAAATGATCGGATGATGGTGATAAATCCTCTCTTTTCTGACTTATTTGCCAAACTGCCTGCGTTGCACACCTCCCATCCTGAAAATGCGGGGGGGTCGTCGCAGATCTTAATCCCTGTATCGTTTTTCAATATCCGTCCTGGCACCGGTATAGGTGATATCGTCGTGTGGGATCCAGGCCGACCCCTGCCGGTAGACGTATTTGTAGGTGTAGGTGTCCCGGGGGTAGTCGTAAGACAGGATCATGATGCCCTGGTGGGGGGATGTTTCTTTCGTTGCGACCTCTCCGACCCCATATTCCGGGCTGTATTCCCGTTTCAGCAAAGGGAGGTTGAAGGGGTTATCGACATTTCCCCATTTGTACGGGTACCGGGTCTCGAAGTCATCGAGCCCGAACGTATGAGACCCGCCCCCTTCGTAGAACGAGACCTGCCCGAAGTCGCCCATGATAACCGTTCTCGTCGAATATTTTGTTTGGGCGGGATCGTAGGACTGGACCACCTCGCCGATCCTGTCGATCGGGTTCACGATGACGATATCCCCAATTCCGTATTTTGGGGCGGGAGCCGGTGGTGATGTTGCCCCTGGTCCCCGGCCCTGGCCAAGCCCGGCCTGCCTGAGGGTATCCGAGCAGCCGGAACAGCACAGGAGCAGTCCAAGGACCCCGAGTAGGACAATGATCTTCCCCCACATACAGAGCGGATCACTGCGCTATATGAAATACGTTGCGCTCTATCGCTGGGTCCGGCGCAACAGCCCAGCCCTTGATACCGGTATCCAGGGCAGAGGGAAGATTATTCCTTCGGGTGCTCCACACTGTCTGCAGGTATGCAGAGCAATCCCGCGGCCTGCACCATCGCCGGGTCGGACTCGGGCGGCGGTGCCGGTATCCAGGCCGACCTGAAGACCTTTTCCGCCATCGGGGTCTGGGGGACGACGGTGATCACCGCGCTGACCGCCCAGAACACGCAGGACGTGTACCGGGTCTGCATGGTGCCGGAGGCGATGGTCGCCGCCCAGCTGGAAGCGGTCATGGCCGACTTCGATATCCGGGCCTTCAAGACTGGCATGCTCGGGTCGGCGGCAATCATCCGGACCGTAGACCGGGTGCTCCCGCCCCGCTGTCCGCTGGTGGTGGACCCGGTCATGGTGGCCACGAGCGGTGCGAGGCTGCTTGACGAGGGCGCAGGGGATGAACTGATCGGCACACTGCTTCCCAGGGCGACAGTGGTGACCCCGAACATCCCTGAAGCGGTGGTGCTGTCCGGGATGGAGATCTCCACCATCGATGAGATGCGGGAGGCGGCGCTGGCGATCATGGAGCTTGGGCCGGAATACGTGCTCGTCAAGGGCGGCCATCTCGAAGGGGCGGAGGTGGTAGATCTCCTGGTCGGGCCGGGCCCGGAGCTGGTGCTCTCCGGCGCCCGGTATCCCCACGATGTCCATGGTTCAGGGTGCTGCTTCTCGGCGGCAATAACCGCGTATTTGGCGCTTGGGTGCACGGTCCCGGAGGCGTTCCGGGAGGGCAAGGCGTTCATTGCTGCAGCGATCAGGGAAGCGGTGGTGAGCAAATCGGGGAGGTACAGCGTGAATCCCCCCCGGGGAAGGAGTGGGAAAGGGTAATGCAAGGTATTCTGGGGGCATGCATCTCCTGCCCCGGATCTTCGATCAGGCTGGTCCGTGGAAAGTCCGCGATCCTGCCGTCGTGGGCAGGGTAGAGGAAAAACCCCTGTTTCCGGTCCGGGTTTACCCCTCCCGGGATGGTATCTGGCACCCCAATCGGGGCTCAATAAAGGCTTTTTTCCCCTGAAAAGTACCGGTTGCCACCTTCCCGCAGGGGAAAGCTGTTCACCGGCCCGGTAAAGTCCCTTATAACGGTTAATTTCATGAATGGCGCGATATCCAGGCCAATAATTCCTGCTCTTTACCCGGCCCGGGACCCGGGGTCCCTGGGGGCAGGTATTTCATATCACCCTCAATGAGAACCTCCCCTGTAATGCATCCGTGAAGGTCGGTTTTTCGATGGAAATTGCGGAATAATGGTGGGTCCGGCGGCCTGTTATCGTCTCCTGGCTGTGCTGGTAAATGGTGAAATGATTCCTGGGGTTCGCCGAATCCGTCCGTTTGCCGAATGGAGCCCGCAAATGCCCCGGATCGCGACCCCGCCACCAAGAATATATCCAATGACGACATCTGTGTATTTGCCACACGGTCCCGGCCTGCCGGGAACGGCTGCCGGCGAGCGGACCTTCTCGGACTTTATCGTAGCGAGCGGACGCTCCCGATCACTTTCCCGGGGCGGACCGGTGGCAGGAAAACGGCTATGGATCAGGAAACCACAGCACAACGACAACGGGCGATGGCAGCGGTTGGCTGCCACGCCGATGACATCCAGCACGGCACGAAGAACAGCGATCCGGACACGCCCCTTTCCACCCGGCACACGTGGGTGGCGGGGGTCGTATCCTGCCAACCAAATCCCCTGCCATCACGGGAATACCGGGGCGATGCCCGGTGACGCGGGGACACCCGCCCTACGTGGCCATCGATGAAGCGCAGCGGTATGCTGCAGCCCTGGGGTGCCTGGTCATGGCGGTGAACGCGCAACGGCCCGTCATGCCGTTTGACTTCGTCACCTACCACCACGGGCGGATGGCGCTGGTCAAGGTCCGCCGGCTCCGGTATGCCGGGTACGGGGTCGCCGATATAGCGGTCACCTGCCGGGACGAGATCGCCGCCCTGCGGGCCATGCCCGTTTCGCCGGGTGTCTCCCTGCAGTTGCACGTCAGGGGTCCTGGCCGGCACTGGCACTGGTACCTCGTCCTGCCGGACAGGATCGAGAGTGCCGGGAGCGGGGGCCCGGTGCAGGGTCCCCGGAGAACCTGTCGCCCCGGCCACGGGAGGCTGGTCTCCGGCCAGCAGACCCTGGACTGGGCCGTCCTGTAAAATGGAGCCGGACCGGGCTCCATTCCCTAATTTCCTTTCATTTTTTGCCAGTTACATTTTCTTTTTTATATTCTCGGACTCCATGAACATTCACCGGGCAAATTTATATATACGAAGGAGCGCGAGTTCTGGTTTATACATTGTTTGCCTTCACAGAAGGGCAGTACTGATTCAATCAAGGTGGATCAATTCATGAAGACTATCAGAACTGATGAAGAGGCAGTATCGCCGGTAATCGGCGTTATTCTCATGGTCGCTATTGTCGTGATCCTCGCGGCAGTGATTGCGGCCTTTGTGTTTGGTATGACTGGAACTGTTCAGGGTTCCAAGAGTATAGCTGCAACAGCTAAGTATGTTGGTCCCAACTCAGTTGAGGTGACGTATCAGGGTGGAGCTGATCATCTCAAACTTACGTATTTAGTACTCACGATAAATGGTGAATCTTACAATTCCACACAAGCCACTCCGTTCTACTCTAACTCTACAGCGGGAGCACAACCAGCTGTTGGCACAAAATTCCTGTTCCCTAATCAGAAACCAGTCACCGAGAATACGGTTGTGGTTATCGGTAGATTTACCGATGGAGCTGATCAGGTTATTCTTGATCAGAGAGTCTAATCAGGTTCTAACCTTTTTTTTTAGTTATAAAATTTTCCAGGCAGGATTCTTATAAGAAGCTAAATCATCAGAACTAGGACTTTTAAGGGTAATCGAAAGTAATCATGCCACCATTCCGAATGATTCTCCTTCTCCTCAATTCGTCCATGATTTCTACCGTTTGGCTTTCCGAGCGTCACAGCCCACACTTCGCAGAGCACGGAGATGAGATAGAACCGGGTGGGTTCTGTCACGCCTGTTTATCTCAGTTATCAAGGAAATCTTGATCCACTTCATATTCCTAACCGGGCATTACAGCACATTTATTAGAACACAACAATAGTGTCTTTTTACATCTGGGGGGAACATCAATGCATCGGAAATATTTCCTTTATAACGACGAGGCCGTATCCGTCACCATCGGCACCACCCTTCTCGTTGCCATCATCGTCATCCTCGCTGCGTTCGTCAGCGCGGTAGCATTTGGAATGGTCGGAGCATCAATAACATCAAAGGTCGTGGGAATGACCGTCGCCACCGGTTCGCTCTCCAATGCCAGTCCCACCGCGCTCATCACCATTCATGGCGGGACCGATCTTGAGCGCCTGATAAGCCTCGAATATGCCATGAACGACACCATGACGTATCGCTTCGTCACCGATATCAACGGACATATCATTGATCCTGGTTCAGGTTATCCTCTACAGGTTGGAGACGTGCTTGCAACGGGATGCGATTCGCCGCTTGGGAAACGTCTTCTCATCAGGGGAACCTTCACCGATGGATCCAGACAGGTGCTGTTTGATAAGAACTTCTAACCCTTTCTCCGAACCAATATGCCCGGGATTTTTTTTCGGAACGACAAACAAGTATCGGAATAACTTTTATGTCGATAACGTTTACCCAAGCCCTTTCTCCCACCGCTGGTCCTTCTCGCTCCCCTTCATGCAGAAGTCCTTCCCGGAAAGCCCGAGCTCCTGGTAAACGGTGCACTGCGGGCAGGTGCATCCCCTGTCCTCGCGGATGCACCGGAAGCTCATACCGAGGATGCAGAAGAGCACTTCGCCGTTTCCCTGGGCGCAAATCGAGTAGCTCGGGCAGGACGGGCAGATGCAGGCCCCCTTTGCCCGGTCATAGGCACTCCACCGCTCCTCCTTCCTCACCGGCAGGAGCTCCTTCATCTTCCCCTCAAAGGTGTCCATCGTGAAATCCCCTGTGCTTCTGGTTGGCGGGGGGAGGATATCAAACATTACGGTGGCGGTGGAAAGGACAGGGCACCATCCGCGGGAGGTACGATCGGGATACTCCAGGGAACGGTCATCGCAGTCTTCCGGCAGGATGCTATACCAACCGCCATGTCGCAAGACGGCAAACCGGCTCCGCCAGGCGATGAAGTTTCCGCCCCGGGAGCCCCCGGGCTCCATCCCCCGGGCTCCATCCCCCGGGCTCCATCCCCCGGGCTTCATCCCCCGGGAGACCTGGCGATGAGGCGGTAAGCCGTCTCATCGATGACGCCTGCGACCAGGAACCGCCCGGCAGGGAGACGCCGGCAGGGACAGAGGAAGCGATCGAGGATATCTGCCAGGGGAAAGCCCCCGACCCTCGGCGAAAATGCCGGGAAGCCCGGTGTCTGAACGGTATATGCCGCCGGGTTCACCCCCGGCGCTTATACGGGGCTTCCCGGTACGGGCAACAGGGGCAGGCTCTGGGGTTGCACACGACGGCGATGCGGACCGGGCAGCCACCATCGATGGGAAACTTCCGCTGGAGGATGCGGTTGGGCCCCCGTGGTGGACAGAGGGCGCTCGCACAGGATCCCCTCTCCCCGGACTGGCGCCAGGAAACCGGGAGGGTCGTGGGACCTATCCGCTTTTCTCGCTGAGAGCCAGCCACTAACCGGACCGTCCTGTCGATCGGGGCCATGACCCGGTCATCTCTGTCATTGAGACCGGGGGTTGCCGGGACCGCTTATCGGATTCTCTACTCTGAAGAGGTCGCCGGAGAGGCGGCCAGGCTTTACCGGGCGCCTGCCCGTGGCCGAATCACCGGGCAAAACAACACGGAGGGGAACCGGTCCCGGGTGGCACCAGTCCCGGGAACTGCCCAGGCTATGCCCTTTTGCCGTCCTGCAAAGAACTATGCTCCCCAAGCGAGGATCACTATACACGACTTATGAAAATTACCCTGTTTTTCGACAACCCTTCCCTTCCTCCGGAGGTCCCGCCGTGAGAACCCTCTCCTTCGCCGACCTCGGCCTCACCACGGATATCCAGCGGGCGGTGGGCGACCAGGGCTTCGAGGAACCCACCCCCATCCAGTCCCTCGCCATCCCCCTGCTGCGGGACGGAAAAGACGTCATCGGCCAGGCCCACACCGGGACCGGGAAGACCGCCGCCTACGGTATCCCCATCATCGAAGCAGTGAAGCCTGGCGAGAAGAAACCCCAGGCCCTGGTAATCTGCCCCACCAGGGAGCTCGCCATCCAGGTCTCCGAAGAGCTCCGGAAGCTTGCGAAGTACCGGAAGGGAATCGTCATCCTCCCGGTCTACGGCGGCCAGCCCATCGAGCGGCAGCTGCACGCCCTCCGGTCCGGGGTGCAGGTGGTGATCGCCACCCCCGGCCGGCTCCTCGACCACCTCGACCGGCGGTCCATCGACCTGTCCGCGGTGCGGACCGTGGTGCTCGACGAAGCCGACGAGATGCTCGACATGGGCTTCCGGGACGACATCGAAGCCATCCTGAAAAAGATCCCCGGCCAGCGCCAGACAGTGCTCTTCTCGGCGACCATGTCAAAAGAGATCAGGGATCTCTCGGCCAGGTACCTGAACGACCCCCGGACCGTCCAGGTCATGCACGACAGGCTCTCGGTGCCGAAGATCGAGCAGTCTTACTTCGAGGTCCGGGAATCGGGAAAGATCGATGTCCTCTCCCGGCTCCTCGACCTCCACGACCCTAAGCTTACCCTGGTCTTCGCCAACACCAAGCGGCGGGTCGACGAAGTGGTCAACCACCTCCAGGCCCGGGGATACCTCGCCGAAGGACTCCACGGCGACATGAACCAGGCCCAGCGGGAACGGGTCATGGCAAAGTTCCGCGAAGGCCGGATAGACATCCTGGTCGCCACCGACGTGGCAGCCAGGGGGATCGACGTCCCCGATGTCGACCTCGTCGTCAACTTCGACGTCCCCCAGGACCCCGAGTACTACATCCACCGGATCGGGCGGACCGGCCGGGCCGGCAAGTCCGGCACATCGTTCACCTTCGTGTCCGGCAGGGAGATGTGGAAGCTCCGGGACATCCAGCGGTTCGCAAAGATCCGGATCGCCCAGCAGGCGGTCCCGGCAGCCCACGAGATCACCCTCCGGAAAGCCGAGATCCTCACCGGGCGGGTGCGGAGGATGATCGAGGAGCAGGACCTTGCCCCGGCCACCGCCCGGGTACAGCAGATGATGGGGGACGAGTACACCTCGCTCGAGGTCGCCTCGGCCCTGCTCCTGCTCCTGTCCGGCGACGGGCCAAAGCCGGATAAATGACCGGTCCCCGTGGGAAAATACCCGTAATTATTTGAGCAATCTGGCTTTGGGATTCAACAATTATTTATTCCTGGACTCTCCACCAGTACCGTGACAACCCGGAGCACCCGATGATCAACATACTGCTCGTCCATGACAACAGCGAACTCATCGACGCCACCCGATCGCTCCTCGAGAAGGGCGGGGAGGTCCGCGTGGATACCGTCGGATCCACCAAGCAGGCCGTCGAGGTGCTCAGGGACCGGAACTACGACGTCATCGTCTCCTACTACCAGCTCCCGGAAGTGGACGGCATCGAGTTCTTCCCCGAGATGAACGGGATCGGGCTGTTCAGGGAGCTCCGGGCCCAGGGGAACACCACGCCGTTCATACTCTATACCCGTCTGGGCCGCGACCGGGTCCTCTTAAAGGACCTGAACAGCGCCGGCGAGGTGGTGTTTTCGAAGGGACTCGAGCCCCGCTCCCCCCTCACCGAGCTCCGCGACCTGGTCTACCAGGCCGTGCTCCGGAAGAAACTCGAGCGGGAGCAGGTGCTGCGAACCGACCTCCTCTCGTCCCTCCTCTCCCTCACCCCCATCTGGATCTGCCTGATCCGGGGGGGCGCCATGGAGTGGGCCAATACCCGCATGTCGTCCGGGCTGGGGTACGAGGAGGGCGGGCTGGTGGGGAAGAATGCGACCGCCCTTTTCGCCGACCGGGAATCGTTTGAACGGGCCTCCCGCGAACTCACCCTGAGCATCGATGCCGACGGCTGGGGGCGGGCCGAGACCATGCTCAAGAAGAAGGACGGAAGCCCGGTCCACTGCCTGCTCAGGGTCCACGCCATCGACACCCGCGATCCTGCACGGGGCCAGGTGATGGTCGTCGAGGACGTCACCGAGAAGAAACGGCTGGAAGAGGCGGTCAGGGAGAGCGATATCCGGACCCGGGAGCTGCTGATGCACGCCGCGAGCATGATCATGAAGATCGACCTTGCAGGGAATATCACCTTCTTCAACACCTTTGCCCAGAACTTCTTTGGCTACTCCAGGCAGGAACTGCTCGGGAAGAACATCCACGGGACCCTGATCCCCGCCGGCGAGGCCGGCGGCCGGGAGGCGACCGGTTTTGCAAGCGACGCGGCCCTGAACGGGGAAGGGGTCGCGGTCCGGATCAGCGGGATGCGGACCCGGGACGGCTCGCCGGTCTGGGTGGCCTGGACCACCAGGGCCATCCGGGACGCCGGGGGGCACGTCAGCGAAGTGGTCTGCATCGGCCACGACATCACCGACCACACCAGCCGGGAACGGCCGCGGATCAGCACCGCCATGTGGAAGGAGCGGGTGATCGGCGGGACCGACATCAGCGACGAGGTCTTCGACGCGGTCTTCTCCATCTGCCTCGAGATCTCCCGGGAAGGCCGGGAAGGCAAGAAGGTCGGCACGGCGTTCATCATCGGCGATACCGAGAACGTGCTCGCCAAGTCCCGCCAGCTGATCCTCAACCCGTTCGCCGGCCACCACACCGCAGACCGGATGGTCACCAACCATGACCTCAAGGAGAACATCAAGGAGCTCGCCCAGCTGGACGGCGCCTTCGTGATCCGGGGTGACGGCCTGATCGAGGCCGCTGCCCGCTACATCACCATCGACACCAGCGCCGTGGGTGTCCCGAAAGGGCTCGGGACGCGGCATTCGTCGATCGCGGGGATCACGCTCGTGACCGGCGCCATCGGGATCGTGGTCTCCCAGAGCGGGGGGAAGATCTCCATCTTCCGGAACGGGCGGATGGTCCAGGAGATCGCCTGAAACCCTCCGGCGGCCGAATAGTTGAATGCCCGCGGAGTAGATGGGATCTCTCATGGAGACAGGCGGGCTCTCGCGGTCGCTCGGGTTTGTCGAGGTCACCCTCTCGGGAATCGGCATCATCCTCGGGGCCGGGATCTATGCCCTGATCGGGACAGCGGCAGCCGGGGCCGGTAACGCGGTCTGGCTCTCGTTTGCCATCTCCGCGGTGGTCGCCCTCTTTACCGCGCTCAGCTATGCCGAGCTCTCCTCGATGTTCCCGAAATCAGGGGCCGAGTACGAGTACACGGCGGCCGCGCTGGGGGAGTTCGTGGCCTTCGTGGTCGGCTGGCTGATCATATTCTCAGGCATCGTCGGTGCGGCCACCGTGGCCCTCGGGTTTGGCGGCTACCTGGGTGGACTGCTCATCATACCGCGCCTCCCTGCCGCAATCGGGCTGATCGTCGTCCTCTCCGTGATCCTGGTGGTGGGCGTCAGGGAGAGTGCGCTGCTGGCCGGGCTCTTCACCGTGGTCGAGGGGTGCGGCCTCGTCCTGGTGATCATCGCCGGGCTCCCGTACCTGGGAAAGGTCGACTACTTCGAGATGCCGCTCGGGATTTCCGGGGTCTTCACTGCCGCAGCGCTGGTCTTCTTCGCCTACATGGGCTTCGAGGAGATGGTCAAGTTCTCCGAGGAGACCACCGATCCGGAACGGACCGTGCCCCGGGCGCTGATGGTGGCGCTCGCGGTGTGCACCGTCCTCTACGTACTGGTCTGCTTCTCGGCGGTGAGCGTGGTGGGGTGGGAGGGCCTGGCCGCTTCCGATGCACCGTTCGCCGCAGTGGCGGTCGCAGCCTGGGGACCGGGGGCGGCCCGGCTCCTCTCGGTCATCGCCCTATTTGCCACGGCAAACACCGTGCTCCTCATGCTCCTTGCCTCATCCCGGATCAGCTACGGCATGGCCCGGTCAGGGACCCTGCCCCGGCCCCTGGCCCGGGTCCACGCCACGCGCCGGACCCCGTGGGTGGCGGTCATCGTGGCCGGCATCGGGGCGTGTATATTCCTCTTCCCCGGAGATATCGAGTTTGTGGCCAACGTCTCGAACTTCACCCTGTTCGTCACCTTCCTGGTGGTGAACGCATCGGTCATCATCCTCCGGCTCCGGGACCCGGGGCGGGCCCGCCCGTTCAGGGTGCCGGGCAGGATCGGCCCCCTCCCGGTGCTGCCGTTCTTCGGCATCGCCTCCTGCCTCTTCCTCTTCGTCCAGCTGACCCCCGAGGTGATCGGGATCGGGACGGTCCTGGCCATTACCGGCTGTATTGTCGCCCTGTTTGCCGGGAAGAGGAAGTGAAGGGCCGGGACTACCCGGGACGATACGGGGTGTTGGTGGACAGGCAGACGGCGGCTTTGTCCATGATCGCCGGGAGGTCGCGGGAGTCCCGCCAGTCGTCCATGAGCAGCTCGGCCGGCGACCCTCCGACGATACGCTCCCGGATGAAGGGGAGATACGGGCGTTCGCCGGGAGCGGCATGCCGCTCTGCCATGCGGAAGAGGCGGAGCAGTTCGGGCTCAAGCCCGGCCGTCCCCCTGGCAATGGCCTGCCCGGTCATCTCGAGAAGGGCCCGGCGGTCGGATTCAAGGCCCAGGAGATCGGCCCGCAGCAGGGCCCGGATGAAGGCGCAGAGGGCCATGTCGGAGGCGACGCACTCCTGCTCGTCCATGACCTTGAGCTCGACGCAGGGCCGGGAGAACCTGACGATAACCCCGTAGGAGGCCACCCACTCCTCGCAGAGCACCGATCCTCCCTTCGTGCGCAGTTCCCTGTACATCCCTTCGAGCCAGTCCAGGTACTCCTGCCGCGAATGGAGCAGGTCCGGGACGATCCCGTTGCAGATACGCGGGACCTGGCGCTGGTTCTCACGGTAAAAGAGAAGGCGGCTGTCCATGGACCCGGATGGTGCCCCCTCCACAAACGGCGAGGCGGCGCTGACGGCCACCAGGTAGGGGATGAGGGACCGGAGGGAGTTGAAGAGAGCGACCAGGGAATCATCCCCTGCATACTCCAGGTTAACCTGGAGTGACTGGATGTTTAGCCAGCCGTGCTGGGAGAGGCCAAAGATCCGGTCATACGCCGCGTAGTAGTCCTCTTCCTCCTGGTCCCAGACCGCGGTCTCAGGGAGGCGGAGCGAAGGGTGCATCCCGAGCCCGAGGAGCCGGTACCGTCCCCTGAATTTCCGGGAGAATGCCGCCACCCCCCCCGAGACCATCGCGTCGAGCTCCCGGACCGATGATGCCGGGTGATGGGGGACCACTTCGATGACCGTCTTCTGTAGCTCTTTCCCGAGCTGGACGCACCCGAACGATGCCTCCGGTGAAGGCCCGCCGTGCAGTTCGGCAAGGATCCGGTCGGATTCCGGCCTGGGGAAGAGCCCCGGGCTGTTGATCGAATACTCGTGCTCGGTCCCGATCAGCACCGGAGACCAACTCCCTGCAGGACCCCGGCGGGCCCCGGTACCCGGAAGATGACCCCGTGCCCGCTGCCCGGAACGGGCGGAACGGCCCGCACCAGCTCGTCCCCGGCCACGGCCGGCAGGAGGGCACCGGCTTCCGGCTCCTCGCCGACGGGTCCGGACAGGAAAAAGGGCTCCCCCCGCCCCGGCCAGGCCCCGGGCACCCGGCCCACCGCGCCGGAAGGAAAGGGGCCTGCCGGGCAGCGTCCCGCGCCGGGCACCAAGCCCACCCTGCCCGCTGCACGGCAGGAGCACTCCCGGCACCCGGTGGAACGGGGCGGGTGCCCAGCACCAGTGGTCCCGCTGACCGGGCCACGGGAGATCGGCATGAAGGCCTCCCGTCCCCTGCACCGCTCATGGGCGCCCCCGGCGATAAAGGACCACGGACCGGCCATGGGCGCCCCCTCACCGCTCCAGGAGATGGCAGATGATCTTATGGTAAACCTCGGGGTAACATTCGTCCTCGCCGCCTTCGAGCGAGGGGTTGTCGTTGACCTCGATGACCGTGCAGTCGCCGTTGCTCGATTTCAGGTCGACCCCGTAGAGGCCGGTGCCGACCGCCCGCGCTGCCTGGATGCCGGTCGCAATGACCTGGGACGGGGCCTGCCCTGCCGGGATGCTCTCGACGGCGCAGTAGACAACGTGGCCGTTGACCGAGTCCTGGATCTTGAAAGTGGTGTCCGGGATGGTGTACTTGCAGACATAGAGGAGTTCCCCGTCCAGCACTCCCACCCGCCAGTCGTACCGGCTCTCCACGAACTGCTGGGCAACGATCCAGTCCGACAGCCTGGTGAACCGCTTGGCGACCTGCAGGAATTCCCCGGGGTCGTGGACTTTCTCCACCCGGAGCGAGAACGACGTGGACGGCTCCTTGAGGATGAGCGGGGACCCGATCTCCCCGAAGATGTCGCGGATCCGGTGGAGGGTTAGATCGTGCCGGGAAAGAAAGAGGGTCCGTGGGATGGGCACGCGGTGCTGCATGAGCCGGGAGTACATGTTGACCTTGTCCGAGCAGATCCTGATCGAGTCCGGGTCATCGATGACCGGGATCCCGTTTGCCTCGGCCATGCGGGATGCGACGTAGGTCACGTTCAGGGGATCGGTACGGGCCCTGATGAAGAGCGCGTCCATGGCCGGGACCTTCCTGATGTCGACAGGGAAGAGGAACTCGGCGGAGTGTCCCATCTCCTCGGCAACGTCCCGGCAGCGGATCAATGCATTGAGCTGCTCGGCGCTGGAAAGCGTCCTCCGGTCCACGAAGATCCCAAGCCTCTTCATAGGAACTCCTGGCCTGACATGAAGATGCGCAGCAGGGATTTCTCCGGCTTCGAGAGCGCCGAGTACCGGGCCGGGGCCAGCGATGAGAGCAGGTGAGTGTCACCGCGCTTTACCAGGACCATGGTGACCAGGGGGAGGTGGAACTCCTCAAACAGCAGTGCCGCGAACCGGGAGAGCTGTTCATTATGTCCATGGGTGCGCCCAAAGATGGCATGGACGGTCACCACCTCGTCACCATTGTCGAGGGGCTGGTAGCAGAACGGGTACTTGCCGCTGTTGGTGATGTGCCGGATCACCTCTTTTGCCCGTTCCATGCCCCATACCACGGCATACCCCGACGTGCAGGAGAAGTAGTTGAGACCGTAGAGGATGGCCGGCACCTCCACGAAGGACTGGGAGATGAAGCAGCTGGCAACAGGTATCCCGGCCCGGGAGGCCTGGTCAAGGCAGACCGGGACGATGGAGGCATCGAGCACCGACCGGCTGCCGGGATGCACCCGTTCCCCGGCAAGTTCCCGGGAAAGGATGAGGTAGTAGGGTTCGGTCTTGTAGCCGTACTGCTCGCTCACCACGAACAGGCTGCCGTCCCGGGTCACCAGGTAGGTCGAACCGCTCCGGAGCCGGCGGTGATGGCCCGCTCCTGCCGTCTCATGGGGAGACGGCCAGCGATGGTCCGGGGGCTCTTCAGGGGGGGAAGATTCCTCTGCGTGACTATCGTTCATCCGGTGAAAAACACGCTCCGGGGGTTGTGGCGGCAGGGAAGAACAGGATCAGTCCACTGGGAGAGCGGATGATAATCATGTAAAAGAGCCCTTGTTTCCGGACAGTTCGGGGTATTCATGGGGGACCACAGGCTGCAGCTGCAGGTTATCCGTGTATGTTCGCCATAGCTATGGTTCACCATCAGGAATATAAACCTGGCTGTCGCCCGCCCCTCCCCTGTCCAGGCATGGACCCCGGTCCACCTCACCTCCCCCGGGACCGCGGCACGGGGATCATCCCCCTCCGGCCCGGGAACGCCGGTCCCGGTGCATGACTCCGTGACAGCCCCGCAATGCCGAACAGCGCAAGAGCTTATATCACCCTGTTTCTCCATAGTTCCCTTTGAAGGGTCATGGAAGGCACCGTACTCGAACTGACCGATATCACCTGGGGAAAGACTGTCGAGGAATCCGATCTCCCGGTTCTCGCCATGTTCTATAGCCCGACCTGCCCGCACTGCAGGACCATGGAGCCGTATTTTCGTCAGCATGCGCAGGAATTTGCAGGGGCCGCTGTGTTCGTGCGGATCGATATCACCGCGAACCAGTGGACGGCGGAACGGTTCGGGGTGAAGAGCACCCCGACCTTCAAGATGTTCTGCCACGGCAAACCGTTCCAGGAAATGGTTGGAGCAGTATACCCGGCGCTCCTGAAGCGCATGGTTGAAGAAGCCCTGAAGAGCGGTTCGGAGTGCGTGCGGGCATCGACGGAGATCAACTACGATATAAGCGGGTACGGGTAGGTCTTCCGGCCATCCCTGGGCGCGGAGTGGTAAACAGGGGAATGGCAGTTCCCGGTGACCACCCCGGAAAAACGAGTTCCTCCCGGGACCCCTGCCGGGACCCGCACCGAGGCCCGGGGCGGTTGCTGTTCCCGTCCAGGTCATACCCTATCCCCCTCCCCGGTAAGTTTTTTCACCCGGGACAAACAAATTTGTTGTTATTAATATGACAACACTATGGAGGGCTGCCCCCTGCCTGGGCTTTCTCATCATCGTGCTGATGCTGGCCGGGACCCTGGCGGCTGCCGCCCCCCAGTACCTTGCCGGCGCACCGGAATTCAGGGGAGTGGTCGAAGGCCCGGACGAGATCCCGCCCGGGACCACGACCACCCTGGTCATCCACCTTGAAAACCGCGGAACCGATCCGCAGAAGATCGTCTCTTCCGTGGGGAGCGCCGGCCCGCCGCCAAGCACTGCCATCGGGATCACGGCGACGCTTGCTGCCGGAGATGCACCCCTCGTCCTGAAGACCGGCCCCCAGATGGTCGGAAACCTGGCTTCCGGGGAAGGGGTGCTCATCCCCTTCGTGCTGACCGTGGTGCCCGGTGCCATGGGGGGTGAATACCAGCTCCCCCTCACCCTCTCCTACACCTGGCTTTCATCAGAAGAACAGGTGGGGAGAGAGAGCGTTATCTACCGCTACACGAAAGAGGAGGTACTCGTCCCCATCCCGGTGCGGATCAAGGACGTGGTGAGGGTCGGGGTCGCGGGCATGCAGACCGGCAACCTCACCGCCGGGGGCGAAGGCGTCCTCACCCTCCGGCTCGAAAATACCGGGTCCCTCGAGGGGACCGGGGCGGTAGCCCGCATCCGCCGGGCCGGCGAGAGCCCGGTTATCCCGGAGGCCGGGACCGTGTACATCGGCACCTTCTCACCCGGGACCGTGCATGAATGCCGGTTCAAGGTGAGGATCGATGAGACCGCGGAGGCAGGATCCTATCCCCTGTACGTGGAGGTCGACTACCGCGGCCGGTCGGGCGAATCCCTGACATCGAGACCAGAGACCACCGGTATCCCGGTTGCCGGAAAAATAACCTTCGGTGTCCACTCCGGTTCCCCCCTTGTATACCGGGGCACCAGGGTACCGGTTGACGTCACCTTCGAAAACACCGGCCCTGCACCAGTCTACAGCGCACAGGCCCGTATCAGTGCCGTAGAGCCCTTCACCGGCTACCGCGACACCGTGAAACTTGGCGATCTTGCGCCCGGTGAACAGGCATCTGCCCGGTTCGAAATCGGCGTCGATAAGGCCGCAACGCTGAAAGAGTACGGGCTTACTGCCGAGGTCCGGTATCGCGATGAAACTGACCAGGACCGGGTCTCCGATCCCCTCACCGTAACCGTCACGGTCGGCGAACGCACCGGGCTCATCCGCATCTTTTCAAACCCGCTCATCCTGAGCGTTATCGCGGCGCTGGGAATCGGCATCGTCTACTACCTGAAGGTGTACCGCACCAACAGGATCAACCGGCCGGAAGGATAGAGACGGTTTACGCCGGGCCGTGTAGTCCAGGGCCCGCACGGCCCTGCCCGGCATCCTCCTGGATGCACTCCGAAGCGCGTAATGAAACGCAAATGAGGTTTCCGAATCCACATCCCCTAGGGATGAAATATCCCAAATACCGTTTTCACACCGTTTGCCGGATGGCAGGGCAGTCAACGGAAAAATCCCACCCGGGGATCTCTCAAGGGGCCCCGGGTAACCTGTTCCGTCGCCGGAAATCCTTAAGATGCAAAACCGCTGGCAGGATTACCGGGAAACGGGTACGGCATCCAAAAAAAAGGTGGGGAGGTTTACTTGAATATATCGAAGATCTGGTCGCTTCCGGTTGCAGCCAGTCGGTCCCGCTCTTCCCGCTCCTCGACAAGGGCGAGCAGCGGCAGGGACATGTCGATTCCCGGGACATGGCCGAACATCTTCTCGAGCTCCACCTGCTGGGCGTGCATGAAGAGGGCGTTCGGGATGTCCATGGCGCACAGTTCCTGGCACTGCCCGCAGTTGATGCAGGAGTCGGCGATGTGGGCGAACCTGATGAGCTGGAACATGAAGTTCGGAGGGAGCTCTCCGGGCTTGACCAGGTAGGGCTTCTTTGTGCTGCACTCCACGCAGTAGCAGATCGGGCAACTGTCGATGCACTGGTAGCACTTGATGCACCGGGAGGTCTCCTTCACGATCTTCGCCAGGCGGTCCCTCCCGGTACCGAGCCCCTCGAAATCATGCTTCCGCCACTTGTCGGCGAGCTTGTACATGGCGTTCTCGACCTTGCCCCGGATCTCGAGGCCCTTCGGGTTGGGCGCCTCGGTCTTCAGGACACCGGCCTTGACCGCCTCGTCCAGGAGCATGGCCCCCTTCTCGCTGCAGACCTCGACAAAGGTCGCCTTGCCGGCCTTGTCGCCGATGACCCCCCAGTTACCGCAGGCGAGATCGGCCTGGCGGGGGACCTTCAGCTTGCAGCGGCGGCAGTTGGGACGCCGGCCGTACCCGGCCTCTTCGAGGTCGTCGATGGAGATCCCCTTGTGACCACCCTCGTACTCGATGATGAACTGGCCCTTGTCGATCTCTTCCTTGTGGACCGTGTCGGGGTCGACCTCGAACTTCTCCCTGATCATCTTGCGGGCCGTGATGGGGCTGACCGTCCCGCCGCAGTTCACGCCGATCATGATGATGTTGTCCAGGTTGACCTGCTGGCGCTTGGCGAGCTCGTAGAGTCCCATCATGTCGCACCCCTTCACGGTCATGGCGATCTTCTTGTCCTGGGCACCGTCAAGGTACTTCTTGACCAGCTTGGAGAGGAGCAACGTCCCGCAGTGGAGGGACCCGGCAGTCTTGTCGAGCTCTTTGGGGTCGGTGATGTAAGTCGGAACCGCGTCGTAGACATCCTGCCCTCTCTTCACGGCAAAGACCCCATCGACCATCTTCTTCTCGAGCGCAAACTTGAGGAGCTGGGTCACCGCGCCGCCGCACTCTGCTTTCTTCTGGAGCTCATCGTCGGTGGTCCAGGCGTAGAACATGTCACCTTTCTTCGACATTTACTTCCCCTCCGCTATCTTTTCGACCTTGATGGCACAGGCCTTGAACTCCGGGATCTTGGCGATGGGGTCAAGGGCATTGTTGGTGAGCACGTTTGCAGCGCACTCCTTGTAGTGGAACGGCATGAACATGACCCCCTTCATGATGTCCTTCGTGACACGTGCCGGGACAGTGACGCTCCCGCGCCTGGTCGTGGCCCTGACCATCTCCTCGTCCCTGATCCCGAGCGCCTTTGCATCCTCAGGGTTGATCTCGATCCAGCCGGTTGGCTCCTCGTTTTCGAGTGAGTCGGACCGGCGGGTCATCGTGCCGGTGTGCCACTGCCAGATGCAGCGCCCGGTGGTGAACACGAACGGGTACTCGGCGTCGGGGACCTCAGCCGGGGGCTTGTAGGGCACAGCAAAGAACTGGCCCAGGCCGTCGGGGTGGGCGAACTTCTCCCTGTGGAGGATCGGGGTCCCGGGGTGCTCGGGGGTGGGGCATGGCCAGTGGGCAGCTTCAGGCTTGTTGAGCCGTGCATAGCTCATCCCGGCGTAGGACGGGGTGACCTTCCGGATCTCCTCGAAGATGTCCTCGGCGCTGTTCCAGGGGAACTGCTTTTCATAGCCCATCTTTGCGGCGATCTCCTTGATGATCACCCAGTCCAGCTTTGCCTGTCCCGGCGGGTCCTGGGCCTTTCTCCACATCTGGACACGGCGCTCGGTCGAGGTCTGGGTGCCATCCTTTTCTGCATAGCAGCAGGCAGGAAGCACTACGTCAGCGAGCTCCGCGGTCTCGTTCATGAAGATGTCCTGGACGACAAGGAACTCGAGGTTCTTCAGCGCTTTCTCAACATGGTGGAGGTCGGGGTCCGAGAGCATCGGGTTTTCGCCCATGATGTACATGCACTTGAGCTCGCCGGGCTTGTCGGCCAGCACGTCCATCATGACCGTCACCTCATAGCCGTTCTTGCCCTCGGCGATGCCATCGGGGAAACCCCACGCGTCCGAGAACTTCTTGTGGGCCGCCTCGTCGATGACCTTCTGGTACGCGGTGAAAACCACCGGCAGCGCACCCATGTCGCAGGCGCCCTGAACGTTGTTCTGGCCGCGGAGCGCATTGACCCCGGTCCCGGGCCGCCCCAGGTTCCCGGTAAGCATCTGGATGTTGGCAACCGACCTGACGTTGTCGACCCCGGTGGTGTGCTGGGTGATGCCCATCGAGTAGAGGATGCAGGCCGATTCGGCCTTCCCGATCCATTCCGCGGCAGTCTTGAGCTGTGCAACCGGGATACCGGAGATCTTCGAGACGTTCTCGAGGCTGTATTCCGGTTTCATGACCTCTTCTTTCAGCTTGTCAAAGTCCTTGGTCCGGTTCTTGATGAACTCCTTGTCCTCCCATCCGTTCTTCAGGATCTCCTGCATCAGGCCGTTCAGGATGGCGACATCGGACCCTGACCGGAACTGCATGTACAGGTCGGCCTGCTTGCCCGTCGGGGTGAGCCTTGGATCGGCGTAGATGATTTTGGCACCATTCTTTTTGGCAAGTACCACCTGGCGCCCGATCAGCGGGTGCTGCTCGAAGGTATTGCTCCCGAGGATAAAGCAGCATTTCGACTGGGAGATATCGCCGATCGAGTTGGTCATCGCACCCGAGCCAAACGTCGAGGCAAGCCCGGCGACCGTCGAGGAGTGGCAGAGCCTTGCGCAGTGGTCTATGTGCCGGGTCTTGAGCACGCCGCGCGCGAACTTCATCATCGCGTAGTTCTCCTCGTTCGAGACACGGGCTGAGGAGAGGCAGGCGCACTCATCGGGCTTGTACTGCTTGAACTTCTTGGCGATCAGGTCATATGCTTCGTCCCAGGTCGCCTCGACGAACTTTCCGTCCTTCTTGATGAGCGGGGTTGTCAGGCGATCGGGATGGTTCACGAACTCGTGGGCATAGGCGCCCTTGGGGCACACCTTGCCTTCATTGACCGGAGATCGGTGGTAAGGAGCGACGTCGACCACCTTTCCGTCTTTGACCACGAGGTTGAAGGTGCAACCCGTCCCGCAATAGGGACAGGTCGTCTGCACATATTTTACGTCCATGGTAGAAACCTCGAACATACAGATCTCGGACACCATTCTTATTTAACAGTAATGATTAACATCGCTGAGATTGATGATTAATGGTGGGCCACTCAGTGCGGGGAGGACCGGCACCCGTTTGAGAAAAGCCCTGTTCCGGGAGTAATTGCGATGAAGAAACGGTTAAATGGAAAACTGCACCCGGCCGGGAGGAGGTGCCCGGCATGCGCCCTGTAAAAGTGCCCCCCATGCTCCAGACGCTGGTCCAGGTCGGCCTGTCCGCGGTCGAGGGGAGAGAGTTTTCGATGCTGGACTCCTGCCCGCACTGTGGCGGGGAGGTGAGCGGGTATGACAGGAAGGTGCGAAAATTCGTCACCCTCATCGAGGGCGGGTCCGCACGGGATATCCACGTTGTGGTGCGGCGGTTCCGGTGCAGCCGGTGCGGGGCAATCGTCCCGGCACGGGCACCATTCTACCCCGGAACGCGGATGGGATCCCCGGTCGTCGATCTCTGCATCGTCCTGTCCCGCTCCCTCACGCCCGGGAAGACTGTTGCGCTCATGAGGGCGCTCGGCATCGCGGTCGACCGGGGCACGGTACGCAACCTCCGGGCCCGGGACTCCGGTGAGATACCTACCACGGAGATGTTCGGGACGGTCCTGCCGCAGTCAATGGTCTCCCTCTTGCTGGCCGCCTTCAGGAACCTCTAGGCGGCTCCCGTCGTATGGGCAGTAGGCAGTCTTCCGGTCGGCGGTCTCAAAGCCGCACCGTGGACAGCGCCTCACCGGTCTTCCCCGGGAAAAGAAAGGGATGAGCGGGATGAAGAGGAAGACGAAGAATAACGGGAGCCCGAGACTGTACAGGAACACCGTCACCGCGAGAGAACCGGCGAACAGGACCAGGCTCAGCTGCCAGGGCTTCGTAGCGCCACCTCCCGCACCGCGAAGGCCGGCAGGGCACCGGCCGCTGCCCCCAGCTCCCGGGCAAGATCCCTGCCGCCAAGGATGGACGAGGCAAGCCCGGACCCGGTGCCGGCACATAGGGTCTCCCCCGTTTCGTAACGGCGGCGGGCAGCATCGACCGCGGTACAGATGAGGGACCGCTGGGCATCCCAGAAGGCAGCGGCAACAGCGCAGGCCCCCTCTTCCCCGATCTCCTCGAGGTCGGCACATACGACCCGTGCGAGCCTCCTGAGGCAGGAGTCCCGGTCCCGCCCCTTCCCGTCAGGAGTCGCGGATGCATAACCCGCGGCGGTGATGTGCCCGAGCACCAGGTGGGCATCGCCGCTGCAGGCAAAATATTCCGGGCAGACCGGGGTGGGGATGCCCGAGAGGACGACCTCCCGGATAACTGCCGGGATGGTGGTCCGGAGCAGGCCGGTATAGACCAGGGTGCCGGACTGGAGGCGGGATAGATCGGTCAGCCCCTGCAGGGAACCGAGGGAGACCAGGGGGATGATATCGGTCGTGGTGCTCCCGAGATCGACCAGCAGGCCCCCCTGGTGGCGCTCCATCAGGTAATCGGCGGAGACGAGCCAGTTTGCAGCGGCAAGCTCCGGCACGGGGTCCCTGTGGAACCGCCCGTCTGTCCCGTAGAACACGGCACTGGGAAAGACCTCCCTGACCGAGTCGACGATGAACCTGATGCCCTCGGTCTTCGAGCTGAAACAATCGGCGAGCTCCCCGGACATGACCACCGCCGCTTCTTCGCCGTGAGCGCGGTAGGGACGGAGGATCTCCGGGAGCGGGCCGTTTTCCCAGAGCGGGCAGTGATGGATAACGGTCCCCTCTCCGGTCGCCACCTTCAGGTTTGCCCCACCGACATCGATCCCGATCACAGCCGCTCCACCCTGCCGTGGCAGTCGAACCGGGCCCGGCCGGCGAGGTGCACGGCATCGGGACCGCCCCCTTTTGAAGCCGCGACCAGGATATCTGCGATCTCCTCCTCCATGCAGGCCGCAATCCCGACGATGCTCGTGGTGATCCTCGGGTTGACATCAACGATGTACGGGCGGTCGGCAAGCACGATGTCGATGCCGGTGTAGCCCTGGCAGCCGAGGACGTTCAACGCCCGCGTGGCAGCATTGACAATTTCATCCTGGCGATCGTGGATGACCGGGGTCTCGCCGCCATGGTAGTGGAACTGTCCCTGTTCATCGATGCTGATGTCCTGGCGGTTGACCGCAAGGAGCAGCGGAGGTTTCCCGGTGTAGTAGCTGCAGGCATCTCCGGTTACCCTGCTCCCGACCAGGCTCACGCTCAGGTGTTCGCCGTCGATGAACCGCTGGGCAAACTCCCCGGGCCCCGGGCTCTCCCTGGTGAGGCGGACGCCCTTCGCAGCGCATCCCTGCTCCGGTTTTACCACCCGGAGGCCCCCTCCCCCCTCTTCCGGCACCGCTATCCCGTTCCGGGCGAGGATTTCGGCGCTCTGCCGCTTGTTTGCGCAGATCGCGGCATTCATGCTCCCGCACCCGATATTATGGGTCAGCTGTTCGAGTGCCGAAGTGAAGGCGAAAAGGAGGTGATCGGGGGCGATCACCAGCCCCACCTCGCAGGCCGGAGCGAGCCGCCGTATCCCGGCAAGAAAATCGCCGTGCCCGGGATGGACGACTTCGTAACCGCACCGCTCGAAGCTGTCCCGGATGACGGTGAGCATGGCGGCACCTTCCGGTGCAAGGAGGGGGTCATGGGCAACCGAATATTCAGCAATGAATGCCCTCATACATGATCAGTAGCCCTGCCTCTGACATGAGGCTGACGATCGGTCAGGTTTTTCGTGCCGTCCGGCAAAGTCATGGTGAACGATGAAGCATAAGATCCTGCTCACCAACGATGACGGTATCAACTCCGCGGGGCTCTGGGCCGCCTACGAGGCCCTCAGCCCCATTGCTGAAGTGACGGTAGTCGCCCCGGCAACCCAGCAGAGCGCGGTGGGCCGGTCCATATCCATCTTTGAACCGATCCGGGCATATGAGGTCGTCCAGAACGGAGTCCGGTCATACGCGGTTGGGGGAAAGCCTACGGACTCGGTCATTATCGGGCTCTATGCTCTCGCACTCGGGCCTGACCTGGTGGTCAGCGGGATCAACATCGGGGAGAACCTCTCCTACGAGTCCATCATGACCTCGGGGACGGTTGGTGCGGCGCTCGAGGCGGCAAACCAGGGCACCCCGGCCCTCGCCTTCTCCCTCCAGGTCGAGGACCAGGGGGACAAGTTCGACGATCCCCAGTTCCACCGGCAGAGTTTCGCGGATGCCAAGAAGGTGGTGCAGGAAGTGACCAGGACCTTTCTTTCCCGGAAATTTCCACCCGGAGCCGATGTCATCAACGTCAACATACCATCTCAGGTGCGGGGAGGATACGAGGTGACCCGCCTCTCGGACAAGCTCTTCCGGACCGGGGTTGAACGGCGCATGGACCCCCGGGGGCGGCCTTATTTCTGGATAAACGGGCCGCTGGTGGACGATGCCGATGAAGGGACCGACGTGCACGCAGTCCGGAAAGGAAATATCTCGATCACCCCGATTACCCTCGACTGTACCGCGGGGACGGCTGAAAGTGAGCTGCGGCGGCTCTTTGGAAGCGAGGCTGGCAGGGCGGGGAGACCATGACCCGGACTGGAGGCAGGGCTGGTGGTAAAGATCCGCAGGCTGATGATCTGAAACGCGAGGCAGGATACCATGCCGCCGGTATGGTCGAGGACGGAATGGTGGTAGGCCTTGGAACCGGTTCTACCGTTGCCTTTACCATGGACCGTATCGCGGAGCGGGTCCGTGAAGGTCTCCGCGTCAAGGCTGTCCCGACCTCGTTCCAGACCGAAATGAGGGCACGGGACTGTGCCATACCCCTGGCAACGCTCGACGATTACCCGGAACTGGACCTTGCAATTGACGGCGCCGACCAGGTGGACGGAAGCCTCCGCCTCATCAAGGGAAGAGGTGCGGCCCTGGCCCGGGAAAAGTGTGTGGCTGCTGCCGCAGAAGAGCTGGTCATCGTGGTCGATGAGTCGAAGATATCCCCTGTCCTCGATGTTCCTGTCCCGGTGGAAGTGATACCGTTTGCGCTCCGGCCGGTTATGCTCGGCATACAGGCCCTCGGAGGAGACCCGGTCCTTCGCGAGGGAACCGGGAAGGACGGCCCGGTCATCACCGACAATGGAAATTTCGTGCTCGACTGCTCATTCGGGATCATCGGGGACCCTGACCGGCTTGAAGGACTCCTCTCCCTGATGCCCGGAGTGCTTTCCTGCGGGCTCTTCTGTGCGTTTGCCGACAAGACCACGGTGGTCGTGGGAAGAAGCGAGGGTTGCCGGAAACTAACCCGGTGAGCCACCAGGGCCCCTGCCAAAAAAAACATGATCGCCGTGGGAGCATGAAAATGCGAAAGGCATTTTCACGAAAGGATCACTGGATATAGCTCCTGATCTCCTGGATGAGTGAGATCTGGATATTTGCCTCTTCCCGCTTTTCCCGCTCTATTGCATCGACGATCTCCGCAAACGGGTTCAGCAGGTGATAGATCTTGACCGGTCGCCCCTTGTTCTCTGCCTTGACCTCGCGGTTGCCAACCCATTTCTGCCCTGCCAGGGCAGACATCGCCAGGCTCACTTCGGGCTGGCGAAGATCGGTGCCACGTTCGATCTCACGGGAAGTGGCTTCGGGATTGTGGGCAAGATAGACCAGGACCCTTGCCACGTTCCTCTTCATACCGGTCCTGATGAGGAGGTTTGCCAGGTTTTCTTCCTCCTGGGTAAAATACATCACATTCTTTGTTCTCATCATGGCGCACCAGAATAACAAAAAATATACGAATTTAATATATAAAAGTATTATTATTCACGACCAGGCATTTAAAAAAGAATATGATACACGTTGTCCGGTCAGGAATAAAAAATTTTTGAAGGGCTCCTGGTCAGAGCAGTCCGAGGTTCTTGAGGTCGTTTAGGATCTTCTGGACCGCCTTCCTGGCATCGTCCGGTTCTTTTCCGCCGGTGATGATCAGTTTGCCGGACCCGAAGAGGAGCACCACGACCTTCGGGTTTTCCAGGCGGTACACGAGTCCCGGGAACTGTTCCGGCTCGTACTCGATCCGGTCCAGGTTGAACCCGACGGCGATCTTGTTGAGATTGATCCCGGAACCGAGGTCCGCGGAGGTGACGATATTCTGGATCTTGTAGCTGAGTTTTTTGGGTATATCGATGTCCAGTCCTCGGAGCAGGTTTCCGAGTATCTCGAGCCCCTCGGAGAGGCTCTCGATGCTCTTTGCACCGGTCAGCACCACTTTACCGGAACCGAAGACGAGCGCCGCGATCTTTGGGTTCTGCATCCTGATGACGACACCCGGGAACCTCTTCTTATTGTACTCTGCATCTTTAATCTGGGAAGCAAGCGCCGGGAGATCCAGGTAATCCGTCACCTTCGCCGAGGCAACGATATTTTCAATTTTGAGAGAGTCCTCTGGCTTGGTCTTCATATTTATAAATGCCACAGGACAGTATATAAACAGTTGGGTGTTTCCGGGGCATCGGCTGGCAGCATTCCCCCTTCGTAAAACCAGGGTACCACCTGGCCTGCCAGGGCGGTGTTTTGCATCCCCCGGGAAAAGTGGATGCAAACCCGGCCCGCTCAGGGGGGAAAACAGTCACCATTTCCCGGGTTGGAACGGTGGGAAAAAGAACCGGCACCAGTTTGTCTCTCTCTGGAAAAATGGATGGGCCGGGGTATTATACCATTCTCCCTCAGGTTTTCCTTCCCGCGAGGAAAACAGCGCCGGCCAGGATGGCGAGTACGGCCGCCATTCCCGGAAAGACCGACTGCGTGGGAAGAGGAAGTTCTTCGACCTCCACCATCTCGCGGGCTCCTGTTGTTTGTGGTGGGGCGGGTTGGGTCTGATCGGGTTCAGGCAGGGTGGCAGCACCAGGCTCGGCGGGAACTCCCGCCAGGGCATCCTTTGCAGAGCGTATCTTTTCAGCAACCCCGGTAATGGCCGGATTGATCGCGAGCGCCCGCTGATAGCTGGCAACAGCCTCCTCGTGGCTGCCGGCTGCAGACAGTGCGTCGCCCAGGTGTTCATAAAGGGTGGCCTCTGCGGGATCGAGTTTTATGGCCTTCTGAAACGCAGTCGCCGCTTCACCAGGCTGTCCCAGCTCGAGAAGTACCTTTCCAAGACCCGTCCAGGACCTCAAGGCATAGGGATCGTAATCGAGGGCTTTCCGGTAGGCCCCGGCAGATTCTTCATACAGCCCTTTACCGGACAGGTCATCCCCTTTCAAACGCCAGACAAGGCCATCCTCAACAGAACCTCCGCCGTGGGACGATGAACTCCCGGACCCTGGTGAAGCCCCATCTGTCCCCGAGCTGCTGCTCCCGCCCGGCGTATCCTGCGAGCTTCCGGCATCACCCCCGCCCGTCCCGCCACCTGTCGAAGAACCACCGAAATAGTCTACCAGATCTTCCAGGGATGCTCCCCAGGTAGGGTCATCACTGAAATCAGGGGGACCCCACCCGCCTTCCGGCGCGGCGCTGCACGCGTCACAGCCTGCCGAGACAAGAGAAACAAGGCAGTATCCAGCAACGATTATCGCAACGATGGTTGCCCGTAATGACATGAGAGGTACTTGGAAATGCTGTCCAATAAAATATTCCGGAATACCTCTCAATTTCTGTTCAAGGGCTTTTATCGATCAAACGCTTGATGCGGAGGGCGATCCTGCCGCTTCCCCGGTTACCACGTGGCGGGCAGGGAGAAGGTGTTTTTCATAACGCTCCCGGGCCTGTACCACCATGCTCTCCTCTCACAGGACCCGGGAGGGTGCCCGGGGACCCTGGAGCAGCCGGATGGGCCTCAATCGTATTCGCGCCAGGTGTGGCCGCACTCGCAGCACCGGAAAAAACGGACTTCGCTCTCATCGGCCGAACGGAGCTGGCGGAGCCACCAGAACGCAAGGTTGTGCTCGCACTTCGGGCACTTGACGGCCGTGGTGGGAAGGGTCCTGACCGTCCCTTCACCTTCGACGATAACGATCTCCTTTTCGCTCCTTTTCCTGGTGATGTGGAGCTGATCATCGCTGGTAATCTTCCTTATGTACCCACATTTCCGGCACTTCATCTGGCCCCCGGACGAGATCATCAGGCTCTTGCACTCCGGACAGAACATTGCTTTACAAATGCGTTTACATGCATGATTAAGGCTTGGGACAACGCCGTATCGGGAACACCGGTGCGGATGTCCCTCATCAAAACCCTTTTTCAAACCGTAACTGATTACTATGGGAATGAACGGGTACCTGGTGCTGGCCTCCTGCGTCTTCTTCCTGGCCTTTCTCATCCCTACGAGGTTTAGGAACTGGTGTGCCATTTTCGGGTGGACGGCGATGATCCTCTTCCTCTTTTCGGAAGTCCCCTCCTACCTCTCCATCAACAACTACCTCTACCCCGCCCTGGCCGTGCTCTCTGTCCCGTTTCTCGCAATCACGATAAAATACCTCCGTTTGCGGGACGAACGGGTCGAACACCTCTCCCGTGCCGCCGCCGCCGCCTTCCTGGTATATGCACCCTTTGCATTCACGCCCCTCGGCGACCGGCTGATAGCGGTGGTCGTCGGCCAGACCCTCTGGCTGCTTAATGCGCTCGGGTATGACGCAGCGCTCGTGGCATGGAACATGGTGATCAGGAACGGCTTCCGCGTCGAGATCATCCTTGCCTGCACCGGTATCCAGGCTATCGCCATCATGCTCGGGGTCGCAGCCGCGGTCCCTACCACCGCCCGGCAGAAGATCCTTTCGTTCCTGATCATCGTACCGACCATCTATGTCCTGAACCTGGCCAGGAATGCGGCAGTCATCATCGCCTATACCGGCCAGTGGTTCCCGTACTTCCCCGGTATTGCCGGGAACGGGGAATACGGCTACGAGAGCTTCTTCTGGGCCCACAACGTCTTTGCCGAGCTTTTGGCCCTGGTGCTCCTGATCGGCATAGCCTACACCCTGTTCCGGGTTATTCCGGGGCTTGGGGATCTCGCCGCAGGCCTTTACAGCCTTTATGCGGGAGAGATCAGGAGAGTCTTTTATAGAGATAGATGATCCGCTGGATTGCCGATACGTTGGTCCCGATGGCGATCAGCACCACGGCGACCCAGATAAACCCGGTCAGCCCCCCTACGACCAGCACGAGGATGGTCTCGGGACGCCCGAAGAACCCGACACCCTCCAGGGGGTCCTCTATCTTCCCGTCGACTCTCTCCTGGTACCCGGTCTCGGCATACACCACCGGTTTGATGAATGTGTTCATCAGCGAGCCGATGATGGCGATTGCCACGACCGCATAATCGGCTGAAACCGTGAGACCGCCGAACCGGGACAGGATGGCGGTCCCCGAAAGCCCGATGGCGAGGATGACCAGGGCATCGACATACTTGTCGACAATCCAGTCAAATACCGAGCCAAACTGCGTCTCCTTCTCTGTCCGCCGGGCAACACTCCCATCGACCAGGTCGAGAATCGCGGAGAAAAAGAGGAATATGCTTCCGATTGCAAACATCCGGCAGACATAACAGACCGCACACAGCAGCCCGAACAGGAGGGAGATAAGGGAGATCTGGTTCGGAGAGACCCCTGCTCTGCAGAACACGGTGGCGATGGGCTCGATATGCTTGAGGAACCGCGGCCGGAGTGCGGTTATATTCATGGATCATCTAAGTAGCAGGATAGAGGATAAATAGTTGTCACAGGAAGCTCCCGCTCCTGAGACAATGCTATTATGGAGCAGCACGAAATTTCTTGGAAAGGAGTCTTTTGTGGCAGAATCAACGGAACGCCCGCATGTACTGATGATGTCAGAGATAACCGCTGACGGGAAGCTGACGCTGAAGAAAGGATGCTCGAGCAAGATCCTGATGAAGTACATGGACCCGGCCACCGATGTCCTCCTCCACCGTACAAGGGCTGCCTATGATGCCATCATGGTCGGGTCAAATACCATACGGATCGACAACTCCTACCTCACCGTCCGGAGTGTCGAGGGAAAAAATCCCATCCGGGTAATCCCTGCGAGCATGGCCGATATCCCGCCCGGATCAAACGTACTTTCCCCCGATGCGCCGACCATCATCGCTGTCTCGGAGCGGGCACCCCCCGGGCGGGTCCAGGAGCTCCGGGACGCCGGGGCAATCATCGTGGTGGCCGGGACCGATCATGTCTCCCTTCCCCGGCTCATGCAGATCCTCACCGCGGATTTCGCGATACATAAGCTCATGATCGAGGGGGGCCCGACCCTGAACTGGCACATGCTCCACCACCGGCTCGTGGACGAGATCCGCCTGATCCACCTCCCCTTTATCGTCGGTGGGTCGGATACGCCCTCGCTGGTCGGCGGGATGCACATCGAGTCAGAAGAGGAGATGATCCGGCTTGCCCTGAAGAACTTTTACCTCTGCGGGACCAACCTGGTGACCGAGTACGATGTCCTCTATACGGGCGGGGGCAGTGGAGATGCCGCCCGGACAGGCTGAGCGCTCGTTGAGGACGAGAAACCATATCCTCGTGGGGGTCCTGGTACTGGCGGTCATTCTCATCGCTGTCCTGCTTGCCGCCCTTCTGCCCGGAGTGTTCCACGACCTGGGAATCTCGGTCATAAGCATCGAGGGGGTCATCGTTACCGGGGGGTCCGGCAAAGGGTACGCGGGGAGCGTCACGGTTGGCGATGCGATCCGGGACGCGGCAAACGATCCGATGGTCGATGCCATCGTGCTCCGCGTCAACAGCCCTGGCGGGACCCCGGCCGGGGCGCAGGAAATCATCGCAGATATCGTATATGCGAAGGAAAGAAAGCCGGTGGTGGTCTCCATGGGGGATATCGCCACCTCCTCTGCCTATTACGTCAGCGCCTATGCGGACCGGATTTATGCCAGCCCCGATACCATTACCGGTGGTATCGGCACCTCCTGGACCTTTGCTGATATCAGCGGGTGGATGGAGGAGGAGAACCTGAGCGTCGAAGTGATAAAGTCAGGGAGCATGAAGGACATGGGCGCCGGGTACCGCCCCCTCACCGAGGAAGAGCGGGAGTATGCCGGCCAGGTCGTGAACCGGAGTGCAGAGCGGATCATCAGCGACATCCTCTCCCAGCGCCCCCTTGACCGGAGCATGATCAAGGACGCACGGGTCTTCCGCGGGGAAGAGGCGCTCGATCTCGGCCTTATCGACGAGATCGGTAACCTGCACGACGCCATTTCAGGCGCCCGGGCCATCGCGTGAACACGGCTCTCACCCTTTCCAGGAGCGGGATCCTGGTTTATCCTGGCGGATTGGGTTGAGGCGCCCTGGTCGGCGATTACGTGGCCGAGCAGGAATTTATATCATCGCCCGGGGGTCGGCCTTCATGTACTCGCGGCAGATGGTGGTGGCATACTGCCCGGGAGGAAGCGAGAACGAGAGCCTGGCACTGTCCTCCCCGGCCATGGCACAGACATCCGCGGTGAGGGAAACCGGCCGGGCGGCCCCCTCGAACCGGGCCTTTACCAGGTCGCGGACCGAGCAGAAATCTTCTTCCCGGATACCGTCCTCTTCGAGCAGCCGCTCCATGGCCGCCTGGTCTCCTGAAACCTGCCCCGGCCTTCCGCAGCCCGGCATCCGCAACGCGATCCGGCATCGCCCCCGCTGCAGCTGGAGCCGGGCGCTCCCGATATTCCGGTCGGTGACCCGGTCCTCGCGGCCGGTGAGAAACAGGAGCCGGTCTCCGGGGAGAGGATCGATGAGGTTGCCACCGTCCCGTATCCGTTCGGATAGGGCCCGGTTGAAGAGCCATGACTGGTAGGCGCTCACGAATAGGGAGAGGATCTTGGGGGGGAGTGTTGCCAGCGCACCGTGGTAGTCGCCCGGGCTGCCGGCCAGGTGGTGGAGCATCGATCGCTCGTAGGAGAGCGGGAGCGGGAATTCCCGGATGGCCGCCCGGACGTCGCCGGAGGAGAGGAAGGAGGAACGGGCGTTTCGGACCTCTCCGGGCTCATCGGGGAAGGCTTCCCCGATATAGCAGAGCACCGCCCCTTCAAGGTCGCCCTTCAGCAGGCATCTGCCGACCGCGTGGGTGATAGGCCTGGTGACGCCGAACCGCTGGATCCCGAAGTAGTTTGGAACCCCGGTCCTGCAGACCTCTGATACCCGGGCGATATTCTCCCCGAGGTTGGCCGTGACCGCCTCCCGGATGGTGATGTCAAAGCGGTTTGCCACGTGTGACCCGAGCGTTATGGGGGACGGTGACCGGCCCACCACTTCGAGCCCGATGTCGCGCAACCGAACCCGGCCGATATCTCCGGGGGAGATCCCGGGAATCGAGATCAGCTGGCTTGTCACGGCATGTTTATCCTTGGTTCCGGCAAAGCCGATTTTCTTGTAGGATATGCCCAGCTGCCGCCCTATCTCCCGGAGCGCCCGCTGCTGGTCCCAGCCCTTCTTGGTCAGGCGGAGGATCAGGAACGGTCCTTCATCGCCGGTAACGGGCGCTATCTCCTCAACCATGAAGTCTTCCGGGCTTGCCCGGAGCCTCCCGCCAATCCCCGGCGTATCGCTGGCATAGTACTCCATGCCGAGGGCAATTTCGAGAGGGTAGCGGCTCTCCATCATAGCAGCGGGAGCGCCGCGGTTATCCGGTCCATCTCTTCAGCCTTTGCCGGCCCAAGCCCGAGCGCCGTGACCGTGCCCGGCGGGATCTCGGTCATTCCGGCGTCCTGCACCAGTGCCGCGGAGACCCCGGCCGCCTCGGCAATGGCCTTCAGCTCGTAGAGGTCACGCTCCCCGGAAACCTTCAGGACCACTTTCTTCTGCCCCTCTGCCATCCATCTCCTCCGGGATGCCGTGTCGGCCTTCTCGGAGGCGAGTAACGCGGCATGGGCCGCCTGTGCGCACATCTTGCCGCAGCTCATCCGGAGATCAGAGCGGATCACCAGGCACTGCTTCCATGCAAACTGCGGGCTCTTCTCCATGTGCATGCAGGTTGCACCGCACCCATCAAATAAATGGCCTGAGGCTGACCCCTTTCCAGGCAGGCGGAACTGCCAAACCATGATAGCCTGCCAGGCCCCATAGATGGGGGGGAAACGCGCCCGATGCGGACCTACGATGTTGTGGTGATCGGAGCCGGACCGGCGGGAAGCATGGCTGCCCGGCTATGCGCCGGCCAGGGGCTCTCGGTCTGTCTCATTGAAGAGCATGGGACCATCGGCCATCCCGTCCAGTGCGCCGGGCTCCTCTCGGTTCCGGCATTCCACGAATGCGGGGTGTCGCGCAAATCGGTCCTCCACGAAGTCTCCGGGGCGCGGATCCGGAGCGCGCAGGGATCGGAGCTTTACTTTGATGCCGGCAGGACGCGGGCCGTCATCGTGGACCGGGGAATGCTCGACCGCGAGATGGCCATGCAGGCTGCCGGTGCAGGGGCCGAGGTCCGGCTGAAGACCGCGTACCGTGGGAAGAGCGGTTCGGCGGTCCGGACACGGGGGGTGCGGGGACGGGAAGAGGTAGGGTTCCGGGTTCTGATCGCCGCCGACGGACCAGGAAGCCCGGTGGCCCGATCGCTGGGTATGCCCAGGCCCCCTGTCTTCCTCGCAGGGCTCCAGGCAGAGATCAGGAGGGACATGGACCAAGGCGCAGTCGAGCTCTACCCGGACGCCTCCCCGGAGTTCTTCGGGTGGATCATACCCATTGGAGCGGGGAGGGCCCGGATCGGCCTTGCCGGAACGCAGGACGTTTTCGGGAGGTTCAGGGCGTTCTACCGTGGGGCTGGCGGAGGAAGTATCATCAACCTGGTGAGCGGGACCATCCCGCTCGGGGTCATGGAGCGGACTTACGGCCATGGCACCCTCTTTATCGGAGACGCGGCAGGGTTCCCCAAACCGACATCTGGCGGAGGGGTCTTCACGGGTGTCCGGTCGGCGGCCCATGCCGCAGCGGTCGCCGCGGAGGCGATCCGGAAGCACGATACAACGGACGCTGTCCTCTGCGAGTACGAGAAGCGATGGAAAGCAGACTTCGGGCGGGAACTCGCACTCGGTATCAGGTTCTTCAGGCTCCGGCAGCAGCTCTCCCCTGCCGACATCGACCGGTTGATCGCGGTACTGGACGACCCGGCAACCAGGGCAGAAATCTGCCGGTATGGGGACATGGATCGGCCGGGAGCCATCATTCGCCGCCTGCTGAGAAACCCGAAGGTGGTTCCTGTCCTGGGGATACTGCTCAGGGGAGAAATATCCCGGATACTCAGGGGATAGTCCTTTTTACCCATTTGTTCACACGATAAATAGGCGAACCAGTGGAGTTTGCCTGTATCCTGTTTTTCGAAATTCATTGTCAGGCCTTTCATTTGTCATCCTGCTCTCGTCAACCACATGGGTTTCGGGACCTTCTTGCCGGGGGGCGGAGACCCGGGCTTCCGGCTGATTTTGCCCTTGCACCTGGCATGATGATACGGTACCTCTTCGTATTCGGGCAGATGTACCGCAGGGATTGTGCAGACCCTTGAAAGCAAGGCTTTCAACCCGTTTGACCGGGATCTTCCCTACAGGTACCGGATGCGCCAGATCGGATATACCATAGGAACAATGTTCGTCCGTTCCTATGAACAGGGAGAACGGGTGTATATCAGTATGCTCTGCCGTGGTTATGGGAAGCACAGTCACCTGTTCACCAGGACAAAATCCTTGAAACACTGCTGAGTGGATTTTCCTCATCGTGAGTATCGTTTTTTATTGTCGTTATTCCGGTCACTTCCTGGATATCGCATTTCGAACTATTTTTATTCTGATTGACAGGGCGGCACTTATACATGGAAATGCCTCCGGCACCACTGAGGGAATCGCGTGGTTTTTTTAAACCTGCCATTGATACTGATCCATGGAAAGCAAGTTTGGCAGGGGGTTCATCACCAGCATCACGCTGATCTGCAGGCACTTTGCACTGCCTCCCGAACAGGCCTTCTACGGGGCGGCAGACCACCTCGATGGCCTCGTGATCCCGCCCCAGTTCAGGGGGACCGAGATCGAGGAGCTGGTGACCCGGCTCCGGAAGCGGATCATCTGGCACCAGCCGGGCAGCATGGACCGGGAAGACGCGGCCGAAGTGATCCGGATCATGGACCGGCTGGTTATCGCCATCGATAAAGCACTCGGGATCGCTGACCCTGACCTGGGTGAATTCCGCTGAATTTCTGGCCCTGTAATCACCATTAAGTGGTTCTGCGACCAATATATGGTGTGAGGGGACAGATATTTTCCACAATACCTTTTCTAGCGGAGGGCAGTGATGAACGATGCATATGATGCGTCCCACATCACCGTGCTGGAAGGCCTGCAGCCGGTCCGGGAGCGCCCTGCCATGTATATCGGGAGCACGGATACCCGGGGTCTCCATCACCTCGTCTATGAGGTGGTCGACAATTCGATCGATGAGGCGCTCGGGGGTTACTGCACCACTATCTGGCTCACCATCCACGCTGACTGCTCGATCTCGGTCCTGGATAATGGCCGGGGCATCCCGGTAGACGTGATGCCCGGCACCGACCGGAGTGCTCTCGAAACAGTGCTCACCGTTCTCCACGCCGGGGGCAAATTCGACAAGAACAGCTACCAGGTCTCGGGGGGCCTCCACGGGGTCGGAGTCTCGGTGGTCAACGCCCTCTCCGCCCGGCTCTCGGCCGTGGTGTACCGGGACGGAAATGTCTACGAAATGCGGTTTGCCAGGGGTTCCGTGGCATCCCCGCTCTCCGTCCGCGAGGAAAGCCTTGGCGAGATGCAGGAACGCTACCGGGCGTGGTACGGCAAGCGGACAGGATACACCGGTTCCGAACGGAGGGAGTTTCTCCGGCTCTTCGAGAAGGAACTGTCGGGAACCCGTATCTCCTTCCTGCCGGATGGGAGCATCTTTGAGACCCTGAAGTTCGATTACGATGTCCTCTCCCACAGGATGCGGGAGCTTGCGTTCCTGAACCCCGGTCTCCAGATCAGCATAGTGGACGAACGTCTCGGTGATTCAGAGACCTTCTGTTACAAGGACGGGATCAGCGAGTACGTCCGGTACCTGAATGGAAGCTCGGTTCCAACGCACCCCGATATCATCGTTATATCCAAGAAAGATGCAGAGAACCGGATCGAAATCGATGTTGCCATCCAGTATGTCAACTCGTACTCGGAGCAGGTATTTGCCTACGTCAACAGCGTCAACACCCGGGAAGGCGGCACGCACCTTGAAGGTTTCCGGAGTGCCATAACCCGCGCCATCAATGCCTCGGCACGGAGAAACAACCTGATCAGGGACTCGGCCCTCACCATCCGCGGAGAGGATATCAGGGAAGGGCTGACTGCCATCGTGAGCATCAAGATGGCCAACCCCCAGTTCGAAGGCCAGACCAAGACGAGGCTAGGCAACAGCATTGTCCGGGGCATCGTCGACTCCCTCGTCTACCAGTCGCTCTCCGATTACTTCGAGGAGAATCCCAGGGTACTCGCGGCCATCGTTGAGAAGGTGATCGCCGCGGCCAGGGCCCGGGAAGCTGCCCGGAACGCCCGCGAGCTGGCAAGGAGAAAGAGCACGCTCGAGACCTCCGGCCTCCCGGGCAAACTGGCCGACTGTTCGGAGCGAGATCCCGAAAAGAGCGAGATATACATCGTGGAGGGAGACTCGGCAGGCGGCTCGGCCAAGCAGGGGCGGGACCGGCGGTTCCAGGCCATACTCCCCCTCAGGGGCAAGATCCTGAACGTGGAGAAGGCAACCCCGCACAAGATCCTGAAGAACGCGGAGATCCAGGCCCTCATCTCCGCCATCGGGAGCGGGGTCGGGGAACAGTTCGATGCCGAGAAAGCCCGCTACCACCTGGTCATCCTCATGACCGATGCCGACGTGGACGGCGCCCACATCAGGACGCTCCTGCTCACCTTCTTCTTCCGTTACATGAAGGAACTGATCGAGAACGGCTATGTCTACATCGCGCAGCCCCCGCTCTTCAGGATCACCAAGGGAAAGCAGGAACGGTATGCCTTCCGCGAGGACGAGATGCGGCAGATCGTGGGGGAGCTCGGGGAAAAAGGTGTCAGCGTCCAGCGCTACAAGGGCCTGGGAGAGATGAATGCCAGCCAGCTCTGGGAGACGACCATGGACCCGGACCGGCGGGTACTCAAGCAGGTCACCATCGATGATGCCGTCTATGCAAACGAGATCTTTGAGAAGCTGATGGGGGAGAATGTCGATGCCAGGAAGGAGTTCATCAAGCGGCATGCAAAAGAGGTGACCAACCTTGACGTCTGAAGAACAGGGCCCGGCCGTCCAGGCCGCCCCCGCCGCATCCCGGGTGGTCCCGATCACCATCGAGACCGAGATGAAGTCCTCCTACATCAACTACGCCATGAGCGTGATCATCGGGAGGGCCATCCCCGACGTGCGGGACGGGTTAAAACCGGTCCACCGGCGCTCGCTTTTCTCCATGTGGGAGATGGGCAACACCAGCGACAAGCCCACCAGGAAGAGTGCCCGCGTGGTCGGGGACGTGATGGGAAAGTACCACCCTCACGGCGACGCGGCGATTTATGATACCATCGTCAAGATGGCGCAGCCGTTCTCCTACCGCTACCCGCTCATCGAGGGCCAGGGGAACTTCGGCTCGATTGACGGCGATGCACCGGCCGCCATGCGGTACACCGAGGTGAGGCTGGAACCCATCGCCGAGGAGCTCCTGAAGGATCTCGAGAAGGAGACCGTGGCCTTTGTCCCGAACTTCGATGAGTCGCTCACCGAACCGACCGTGCTTCCGGCAAAGATCCCAAACCTCCTGGTCAACGGGTCGAGCGGGATCGCTGTCGGGATGGCCACCAACATGCCGCCCCACAACCTGGGGGAGGTCTGCGATGCGGTCTGCAGGTGCATTGAGCAGCCCGGGTTATCGGTTGACGACCTGCTTACCGTCCTGCCCGGCCCCGATTTCCCGACCGGCGGGATCATCATGGGCAGGGAAGGCATCCGGGCCGCCTACGAGACCGGGCAGGGCAAGGTCGTGGTCCGGGGTGTGGCCGAGATCGAAGAGCGCGGCACCAGGGGCGACCGGATCGTGGTCACCGAGATCCCATTCCAGGTGAACAAGTCCCGGCTCATCGAGCATATCGCCAAGCTGGTCAAGGAGAAGAAGATCGAGGGGATCTCCGATATCAGGGACGAATCGGACAAGGAAGGGCTCCGGGTGGTGATCGACCTGAAGAAAGGCACCATCCCGGGAATCGTCCTCAACCAGCTCTACAAGCATACCGCGCTCGAGAGCACGTTCGGGATCATCAACCTCGCCATCGTCGACAACCAGCCCCGCTATCTCCCGGTGCTCGAGCTTATCGGCCAGTTCATCCTGCACCGGGTGGAGGTCATCCGCAGGAGGAGCGAATACGACCGGAAGAAGGCCGAGGAACGCGTGCACGTCCTGGAGGGACTCCTCCTTGCCCTAGACCGGATTGACCAGGTGATCGCCGCGATACGTGCTTCGGACACGGCTGAAACGGCAAAGGAGGCGCTGATCTCCCTGTTCGGGCTCGACGAGGTGCAGGCCCAGGCCATCCTCCAGATGCAGCTCCGCCGCCTGGCTGCGCTCGAACAGCAGAAGATCCTCGGTGAGAAACAGGAGCTCGGGAGGGAGATCGCCACCCTGACCGAGCTGCTCTCCGACGAGCGGAATATACGGGCCGAGATCCGGAGGGAACTCGTTGCCGCCAAAGAGAAGTACGGAGACGCCCGGCGCACCCGGATCAGCGCCTCGGCAGTCTCCATCGACAAGGAGGACATGATCGAGGACAAGACCGTCCTCGTCTCCCTAACCTCGTTCAACTACATAAAAAGGATGGATATCGACACCTACCGGCAGCAGCGGCGGGGAGGGAAGGGGGTCATCGGGATGTCAACGAAAGAGGAGGACTACGTCGAAAATGTCTTCATCGCCAGCACCCATGACTACCTCCTCTGCTTCACCAGCAACGGGCGCGTGTACTGGCTGAAGGTATACGAGATCCCGGAAGGCTCCCGCACCAGCCGCGGGAAGGCAATCGTGAACCTGCTCAACCTGGGGGACGAGATGGTCACCACGGTCATCCCGGTCAGGGAATTTTCCCCGGGGCTCTTTCTCATGTTCGTGACCCGGCTCGGCAGGATCATCAAGATCCCGCTCAAGGAGTTCTCGTTCCCCCGCTCGGTAGGGACAAATGCCATAAAGCTCCTGGAAAACGACCAGCTGGTGGACGTTATCGTGACCGATGGAAACAGGGAGATCGTCCTGACCAGCAGCTTCGGCCAGAGCCTCCGGTTCCACGAGGACACCGTGCGCACGGTAGGCAGGAATGCCCAGGGTGTGCGCGGCATGAAGCTTCGTGGCGGGGACACGGTGGTTGCCATCACCCTGCTCGAAAAGGATCACCTGCTCACCATCTCCGACGCCGGGTTTGGCAAGAGAACCGAGTTCGATGATTTCCGGGGGCATGGGCGCGGGACCATGGGCGTCCGCAACATCCAGCTCGGCCGCAACGCCGTGGTCATCGCCTCATGCGCTGTCTCCAATACCGATGAGATCATCGTGATGACCGCATCGGGGATCGTCATGCGCACCGCGGTCTCTGAAATCCGGGTTATCGGGCGCGGGACCAAGGGGGTCAGGATCATCCGCCTGGAAGAAACCGACCGGGTGGTCGGCGTGGCCGTTGTCCCTCCCGAGATCGAAACGGGTGAGAACGGGGAGCGGGAGCAGGACTCCGCCGGGCCCGGGACCGCAGGCCAGGAACAGCCAGGAAGCGGTGGTACCGGAGAGGCGGAATAAGAAAAGACCGGGCCATCCCGGATATCTCCTCATTTTTTTAACCCCGGGTTTTTCCATCCGGTGGGTACTGTGCCACCTGCACACGGGAACCTGTCCCGCGAAAAAACCTATACAACCGGGAGTTGTTCATGATAGAGTATATGTACCGGAAGGGTTTTGAGGTAACGACCAGGGCGGAAGGCGAGATCATCGATCTCACCCCGCGGATCAGGGATATTGTCAGGGAAAGCGCGGTAAAAGAGGGACTGGTCCACGTGTTCATCACCGGTTCGACTGCCGCTGTCACCACCATCGAGTACGAACCCGGCGTGCTCTCTGATTTGAACGCCGCACTATCACGGGTTGCGCCCGATAACATCCCCTATGCCCACGACAGCAGGTGGGGGGACGGGAACGGCAGGTCGCATGTGAAGGCATCTGTCATCGGCCCGTCGATCACCATCCCGGTCGGCGACGGAGAGCCGATGCTCGGCACATGGCAGCAGGTGGTAATGCTCGAACTTGATGTGCGCCGGGGGAGGACCAGGACGGTCATCGTAACGGTGGCGGCGTAAGGCCGGTACGATGCCGGGACCAGGGCCCCGGCCCCGGAAAAGAGTCCTGCTCAGTCGAGCGGGATGGTCTCGAGCGTTGAGACGAGCTCCCAGATACGGGTCCGTGCATGGACCGGCATATTCGGATCATTGCTGATCTCATCGATCTTTGAGATTGCTTCGGCCGCACGAAGCCCGGTCCCCTTGTTCTGGTTCAGCAGCAGCTGCCTGGTTTCATCGGCAACCCGGCGGATGTTCCGGGGGATGGTGCTGTCGTCCATGATGTGCTGGAGCATCTGGATACATTTATCTATGGTCTTTTCGGGATTCGGCATGCTGTCCCCTCTTCTTTTAGTAATCAACTATTCCCATTTATATAGTTTGATAAAACATATCAGTTCGGACGTGCCCTCATGAAAAGCGAAGACGAGATCATGGCAGAGTACCTGCTCAAGGGGGGAAAGATGCTCTCGGCCACCTGCCCCTCCTGTGGCTGCCCCCTTTTTGAGATCGATGGCCAGACCCTGTGCGTTGTCTGCAGGGAAGCAGAAAAACGGGATGAGCCGGCCGGGATCAGGGGAGAGCAGCCTGCATACGCCGCCGGGACGATCAGGGTCCGGGGAGAATCTCCCCGGGGAACCTCCCCCGCTCTCGCCGTCACGCTCGAAGAGACTCTGGTCGCGCTCTCCCTCCGCATCCGGGAGGAACCGGACCCCGAACGGGTGATGGTCCTCGTGAACGCCCTCAAGAGGGGGATCGAAGCCCTCCGGCTCCTTGGCTAGGAATACTCCCTACGGGAAAGATCGGCGATCCGGCGGGCTTTCTTCTGCCCGATACCCCGGACCCGGGCCAGTTCTTCTTCAGACGCATCGACAATGGCCCGGATCGACCCGAGTTCAGAGAGCAGCTCCCGCGCATTTCTCGCCCCGATCTCCGGGAAAGAGGCTATCACCAGTTCCATCTCCTCCCGGGGGGAGCGGGCGGTCTTGTGGAGCGGGATACGGGGTTGGCGATCCCCACGCTCCCCCTCCCGGCGGGCGATGACCGCCAGCAGCTGGGCGGTATCATCTTCGTCACGGGTGAAGAACACCGCGATACCGAGATCGATGGCGATCGCCGCGAGCGTCCCTCGCAGCGCGTTCTGGTGGATGTCGCGCTGGGAATAAAGGTCTCCCCCTTCGATGATGAGTACCGGCCGCAGGGCCTGGGATGCAAGGTCCCGCAGCTGGCCGAAAAGATCGCGGTCCACCAGCGTATCGACAAAGTCCCGTGACCGTTTCCGCTCGACCAGGATCCGGTCGTTGATGGCGTAATCACCTGATTCCAGCCTGCGGATCGAGATCCGTAACCCGAGACTGCTCAGCCGTTCCACGACCCGGGAGGAGGTCTCGCGGTCATCCACCACGATCTCCGGCCGGTCCTCGGTGAACTCTTCGATCTTCGTCTGCAGCGCCCCGGGTGCAGGGGCCGGGGTATCTATCTCTATCCTCCCACCAATGCGCCGGATCCCGCTCGCCATGGCCTTCTCACGCGCCAGGCTCACGAACCGGTAGGTCTCATCAGAGGTCCCCTTGGTGACCAGCACCACCACCCGCCCGCTCCCGCTCCTCCCGGTCCTCCCTTTCCGCTGAATGCTCCTGATCTCGGACGGTACCGCCTCATAGAAGATGACCATGTCGGTCGAAGGCACATCGAGCCCCTCCTCCCCGACCGAGGTGGCGACGAGCACCCTGAAGGCCCCGGCCCGGAACCGGTCGAGTGCCTCGATCTGCTTCTTCTGGGAGAGGCCCCGCTCGGTGTCTTTCGTGGCCTGGCCCACGAACCGCTCGGCAGGGATACCGCGTGAGTCCAGGAAATCGACGATCTGCTGGACCATGTCCCGGAAGCTTGCAAAGACGATGATCCTGCTCTCCGGGAATTCCGAGAGCTGGCGCTCCGCCACCTGGGCCACGATCTCCATCTTTGGGAGGAGCTCACCGGTCCACGACATGCAGCGTTCCCGGAGACTGGCGAAGGCAGGGTCGCGTGCCAGCCGCCCGGCAGCTTTTGACCCGCCACCGGTCGTCCCCTCTGAAAAGAGGCGGGTGATATAGCCGGCGAGCACCCGGCTCCCCTGCGATTCGGCAAGCGAGACGGCATGCCGAAGCTTCATCACCTCGGCGTACAGGGATGCGGCAGCATACCCGGCCGGATCGCGTTCCTGGATCCGTTCCTGGATCCGGGCGTTGAGGGCCTGGAGGCTCTTCATCGAGAGCTCCTGGCGGTGGGGGACGGTATAACCTAGGTCACCGAACCGTGCAAGCCTGCGGTCCAGCAGTTCGTTCAGGTCATCCACTGCTGCTTTGAGCGCAGGGGGGAGAGGGACTTCGATAACCTCGATATCCCGCTGGTGGATGTAGGGGGCGACATCGGCATCATGCTCTGACCGCGTCTCGATGATCCCCGTGCCGAGGTTCCGGCAGACCTCCTGCACTTTCTCCTCTTTTCCGCCCGGCGAGGCGGTCATGGCTAGGATCAGCGGCGATCGGGCGGTCTCGCGGTACCGGCCGGCGATGAATACGTAAGCGTAATTGCCGACCGCACGATGGCACTCGTCAACGATAAGCAGGCTGACATCATCGAGCGTATAGGCACCGGAGAGGAGGTCGTTCTTGATCACCTGGGGCGTGGCGAAGATGACCCTGGCTCCCAGGAACTCTTCCCGTCTCTCGCCCGGGGGACTCTCGCCGGTGAAGACCCTCCATGAACCCTCATCTCCCCCGGCAGCAAGGTACTTCCTGAAGAACCGGTAGTGCTGTTCGACCAGCGGTTTGGTCGGGGCGAGCATCATCACCCGCCCCCCTTCGTTGTAGAGCCGGGATGCCGCCACCAGGAGGGCGATGGCCGTCTTGCCCAGCCCGGTAGGCAGTACCACCATGGTATTGCCATCCAGCGCCCGCATGGCGATCGAGAGCTGGTACGCCCTCGACTCCAGGCTCTCCGGGCGGATGAGAGGGTGGGTGATCCAGTCCATATCAGAGTCCGGCAAAACTCCTGCGTCCCTCGATCAGGGACCTGACGAAGCTACCGATCCCCTCGATCGGGACCCTGACCTGGCGCATGCTGTCCCGGTCACGGAGGGTAACCGTCTGGTCTTCCCTGGTCTCATAGTCAACTGTGATCGCAAACGGGGTGCCGACCTCGTCCTGCCTGCGGTAACGCCTCCCGATCGCTCCGGAGTCGTCGTACTGGGCAAGGATCCCCTGCCCCCGCACGTCCTCCACGATCTCCCCGGCAATCTCCGGCAGCCCGTCGCGGTTCATGAGGGGCAGCACCGCGACCTGGACAGGGGCGATTCCCGGGGGTAGCCTTAGCACCCGGCGCTCCTCGCCCTCGACCATCTCTTCGAAGTAGCTGTGTTCAAGCACGGCGTAGATCATCCGGTCGATCCCGTAGGAAGGCTCGATGACGTGGGGGACGACCTCGGCCCCGGGAACTTCGACGACCTCTTCCTTCACCGTGTAGAGGTCCGGGGTTATCCGCACGGGGTTGCCGTCGATGGTGACGGTCAGCCCCTCCGGCCCCGGGACTGTCGCGCAGAGCGCCTCGGCCACGGCCCTCGCATTTCCGCGGAACCGTGGGCCGAGCGCCCCCATGTCAGGGACCACCCGTATCCGGCTCTCTCTCCGGGGAGTATCGTAGGGGATGAAGACCGAGAACCGCTCCCCGCTCTGCCGCTCGTGGGCGCGGAGGTCGTAATCGGTCCGGTCCGCAATCCCGACCGTCTCCACCCACCCGAACCGGTCTGAGTAGATCTCGGCATCCCAGCAGTCTTCGGCGTAGTGAGCGCGTTCGTCAGGGAGGTGCTGCCTGAACCGGAGCTTTTCGGGGTTCACCCCGATGGATACCAGCAGTTCGTGGGTGAGGGCAAGGTAGTACGCCACGTACTGGTTGGCGACCGTCCCCTCCCTGACCGCCTCTCCCATGGTGCAGGGTACCGGCGGCTGGTTCTTCTCCTGCCGGGCAATGGAGAGGAGCGGGACCCGATACCCTTCGTACCGGGAGAAAGCAGGGTGGTTCTTCTCCCCGGGATGGACGAATATCTCGGCCTCGGCCTGCGTGAACTCGCGCAGCCGGATCATTCCCTGCCGTGGTGATATCTCGTTCCTGAAGGACTTGCCGATCTGGACCGCGCCGAACGGGAGCTTGTCGCGGTAGAACCTGAGCAGGCGCTGGAAATCGGTAAACATCCCCTGTGCGGTCTCCGGCCTGAGGTACCCCCTGCGCTGGGAACCAGGGCCGATTGCGGTCTGGAACATCAGGTTGAAATTGAAGACCTCCACCGGTCCAAGCACTTCTTCGCATGCCGGGCAGGGGAGCGTGCAGATCAGGCGCGCCAGGTCTTCGGTGCCAAGCACTGATGCGCCGGTCACGCCATGCGCTTCGGCGATATGGTCGGCCCGCAGGAACTCCCTGCAGCTGGGGCACTGGCACATCTTGTCCGAGAAACCTTTCACGTGGCCCGAGGCTATGAAAATGTCTTCCTGCCCGATGGTCGGGCACTCGATCTCGTAGTAGCCTTCCTGGATGATGTAAAACTTCCTCCAGGTGTTCTCGATGTTCCGCTTCATCATCGATCCGAGCGGACCGTAGTCGATAAAACCGGCCACCGAACCGTAGCACTCCGATGTCGGCCAGATGAACCCCCGCCGTTTTGCCAGGTCCATTATCCTCTCATAGGTATCACTCATGGCGATCACGGTGCTTTAATTCTATTGGACATCCGGGACAAAAAGCTCTCTGGGAAGGGAAGCGGCGGGGGTGGTGGGGGGCCCATTCCCAGGCGCAGGGGACAATCGGCCACTGTCACAAAAACCTGGATAAACACGCGTGCACGGTTTAAAGCCTTTTCCATTCGTATTTTCACCAGGGCAGGGCCAATGAGATAGTCTTAAATATATTGCCCGGTATGTATTTCGGTAATTCAAACATGCAGGACGACAACAGGAAATCGCAGTTGTTCCAGCTCTTTGCCGACATTTCGGGGAAAACAAAGATTGTTGAACCGATGAAGAAAATTCACGGGACCCTGCGCGACCGTGAAGCAATTGAGCGGGAAATCGCCCTTGTCATGCGGGAAATACTGGAACAGGGGCTTTTTAAGACGAAACTGAAACCAATCCAGCTGGCGAAGCTGGTCTCGGCGTACTATGCAGGGAGGAACGACACGGAGATCGCACGGGAACTGGGGGACGAGAAGCTCTCAAAGACTGTTGCCCGGGCACGGGTGAGGCTCAAGCTCTTCAGGGACCTTGATTTCCGGATGCCCTTTGACAGGGAAAAGATGGAGGAACTTCTCGATTCCGGCAAGACCATGAAGGAGGTCAGCGATGAGCTGGGGGTGAGTCCCTCAACACTCCGGGAGTACCGCCATGTCATCGAGCAGCGCGACGACGCGAGTATCGATCCTTACCTTGAACGGATTAAGGACGTGATGGAAGATCGCGACCTCTCCGAGCAGATGACCCGGAGCGCTACCAGGGACGCCCTTGGTGAATCGATCGATATCACGGAAGCAGAACTGATCGACGTCGCCTGAAAGGCAGTAACTCTCCGAACTTTTTTTCTGTCCAGGGGGAGTATGTAACAACCATGGACCTCACCTTTCTCGGGCATGCATGCGTGCTCCTTTCCGGAAAAAAATCAGTCCTGGTCGATCCGTTCATCCCCGAGGGAAAGCTCCCGGCTGATATAGACCTGGTCGCCGTCACCCACGGCCATGCCGATCACCTCGGGGAAGCAGCCAGGCTCAGCCGCCCGACCGTGGCGATCAACGAGGTTGCAAAGTACCTGAAGGATCAGGGAGTCCCCGCAGAGGGGATGAACCACGGGGGAATGGTCACCATTGACGGCGTTTCCTTCAGGATGACCCCTGCCATCCATTCTTCGTGGATCGAGGAGGCAGGACCCGGCTATAATGGCGGCGGGTCTGCCGGCTTCGTGATCGGTATGGAAGGGGTGTCCGTTTACCATGCCGGGGACACGGCGCTCTTCTCGGACATGAAGCTTATCGGAGAGCTCTACCACCCGGACGTGGCCCTGCTCCCCATCGGCGGCCGGTACACCATGGCCCCGGAGGAGGCGATGATTGCCGCACGGTTCATCGGGGCCCCGCTGGTCATCCCTATCCACTACAACACCTGGCCGGTAATCCGCCAGGACCCGGTGCCGTTCAAGGCTGCCCTCGAGAGAACGACCGATATCCAGGTGGAGATCCTCAAACCCGGAGACACGATTTCCATCCCCTGATCGTTCTTCCGGGGCGGCCTGCTTTCCCCGGAATGCAATCGGTGCGGGTGCAGCGTGAAGGGCGGGTAATGAAGATCCCGGGGCCCGGGAGACCCTCCGATTCCCTTTCTCTCCCCCTGGGACCCGCAGACTAAAAGGAGGGTTCTCATCGCCGGGCAAGGGTGGTGGTGCACTATCCGGGCATGATGAAGCATTCCCCGGGACCCTTGAGGGGCACGAGCGTGCAGGATGAAATTGCCGGAGGCATCTCCCGGGAAAACCCCCCGTGGCCGTCCTGCCCGCCGAGCATAAAAAGAGTAAAAAACCGCATGCGGTTTTCACCAGGGCGGGATTCGGCCCGGAAGCCCCAGGTGCGTTTCACTGGAAAAAAAGGTGGTTCTTTTTCACGTGGACCCGGTCCTCCGCCGGTCCGGTATGAGGTGGATTCGGAGGATCCCGTTGCACGAATTGCAGATGTAATACTCTTCCGTCCAGCAGGTGGGGCAGGCCCATCTCCCGCACAGGGTGCACTGGCGAAGCTCGTTCAGGGGAAAGGAACTGCTGCAGAGATCGCAGGTGAAGCGCGCGAAACTGGCCGGGTCTTTTCCGGGCGGAACCCCCGGTTTTCGCATCACCGGGACATCCGCCCGTATCCGGGCGAGGAGGTCCCGCCCGCCCTTCAGGCCGGCATCCTTACTTCTGGCCGATCTGTTCTTCCAGAGCACTCAGCCGACCCTCCAGGTTCTTCAGGTTCTCCTCCATCGTTTCCGAAAAACCCTTGAGTGATGCCACTTTTGCTTCGTTCGCCTCAAGGATCTGGTCCTTTGACTGCCGGAACGACTGGAGTTTGGTCCGGGTGACGAGCGACCATTCATCGATCATCATCTCGAACCGGCGGTCGAGATACTCATCCACCCTGCTCTCCATCGGCCGCCGGAGCGATACATCCCCTTTCACCCCTCGCCAGTAGTAGTAGATGACAAACAGGAGGATGGCGACGATGATGACCATCAGTGCAGCCTCAAGCGGCGTCATCGCCGGGCCTCCTTCAACCGCGCAAGGCGTTGTTCGAGATATTCCAGCTTTATCCTGGCGCTGGTCTCGAAGGACCCGACCTCCTGTGCAGCCTCCTCAATCCTTCTGAGACGGGTCTCGAAATCGCCGAGATCGTTTTCGGTGGCAAGGTCCCAGTCCCGGATCAGGTCCTTCATCCTCCGGTCCAGGTAGGCATTCATGTAGCTGTCCATCCCGGGCATGGTCAGGCCTCCAGCTCGCGGATGCCGGATTCAAGGACGGCCGCCCGCTTCATTATCTCGTCCCTGCCCTTCTCGAGGTTCCGGATTTCAGCCGTGATCGCATCCAGCCGGTCATCGAGGTCATCGAGGGTGTGCATGGTGATCAGCCTCCACTCGCTGATGATCGCGGACATGTGGGCGTCGTAGTACCGGTCAAGGCTCTTGTCCAGGGAGGGCAGCTTTGACCCGATTGTTCCCGGAAGGGCGGCCAGCGATTCCCTGAACGAGGGTTTCCTGGCCATTTCCCCCGCTGCTGTCTCAAACATCATCATCACCGCAGCCTCTTCTCCTCGTCTTTGATCTTTTCGACCATCCGGTCGAGCTTCGTTATCTTCACCATGTTCTCGAGCCGCTCGATCCTCTTGTCAACGATGCTGTGTTTTGCAAAGATATCGGTTGCAAGCGCTGCATTCTCCTCGTCGAGCGTGCGGATCTCGCCCAGTTGTTCGGGTGAGACACGGAAGAACGACCGGCCGGGCTGTCCCATCTCGGTCTTCATCAGGTTCAGTTTCTCTTTTTCAAGGTCGATCTCAGCGAGCCTCGGTGTGTTCCGCCACAACCGGACCTCCCTGATGATGAAGTAGAAGACGATGAGGATGATAACCAGGATGATGATCCAGAAGACCGACTGGAACCACGTCCAGTAGGGTGATGTCGAGGCGGCTACGGCTGTTGTTGCATCTGCCACAGGTCATCTCCCCCGAAATTACAGCTCCTTTCCGCCTTTTTTCGGCACTACCTTTCCAGCCACGTCCTTTGCACCTTCCTCAACGGCCTTCCCCGCTTTTGTTGCCCCTTCTTTCACGAACTCCCCGGCTCTTGTTGCCTCCTTCGTGACCTTTTCTGCAAGGGTGACCTTTCTCATCACCGAGACCATGTCACCTTCGGCAACACCCAGCGATGCTATATCTTCAGGGCTCAACATGATGACCGATTTGTCGACCATGGTGTCAGCATACCCGGTCACGCTGACGGCCCTGGTCCTGTCATCCCATACCGCCGGGTACCTGGCGATGAGGAAGGCATCTCCCTCTTTTGCGGAAAGCAACGGCATCACCGATTCATGTACCCTGGCACGCCCCCTGCTCGGGAATGTGCGGACTTTCACCTTGAGTGTAACTGCGTCCTCCATAGCAGTCAGAGATGATATTCGATCCTATTAATGCTTATTCACCATGCGTCGATATCCGGTCGATAGAGGGATAACCGCAGCGATCGGTGAACGGGCGTGGGAACCGGGTTTTTTGGGGAACTCCGGGATCCAGGGAGGTCTCCCGGAGGAAAGGAATTAACCGGAAGGTGAGAACTCGAGGTCACCCTCCTCCACCACCAGCCCGGAATCGCGCTCGTAGGGAAGGGTGCTCCACAGGAGGTCGTCTTTCACCCGGTACCCGGCCCTGAGTACCGTCTTCACCGGGGCGGGAATAACGAACCGTTCCGGCTTTTCCCCGGCCCTGTACTCGTTTTCGAGGACAACTAGCAGGGAATGTCCCCCGTCCCGGGTGTAACAGTAAAATGGAGCGGCATCGTCGGGCAGGGGGTGCGGGTAGCTCCGGCCGGTGAGCACCCAGGGACCGAGGTCCGCCTCCCTTATGATATCGTCGCGCCTGGTCATGGCAGGCGGGACCTGGTTTTCAGAAATCGGTCATCACCCGGAACTGGTCGATCTCTTCCCGGTTCAGCTGCTCGAGGAAAAGGTCGGCCTGGGTATGGGGGTCCTTGCTGGCGGTAATCGCCCTGCCGACCACGATGATATCGGCACCTGCCCTGACAGCGTCCCTGACCACGTCCACCCTGATCCCCCCGGCGGTCGCAACAAGGAGCTTTCCACCCGCTGCCTTCTTCAGGGCCGGGATATCGCCCCAGGCATGGGCGGTATCCTCGGCATCGATGGCCCGGTGGAGCTCGACAACGTCCGGCTTTGCCTTGAGCGACTTGAGCACCTTCACCGGGTCGGCCACGTTCAGCATGTCCACAAAGGAGTAGATCCCGGTCTTTTTTGCCTCCGCGATCGCCTTCTCCAGGGTCTGCAGGGGGGCAAGGCCGGATATGACCACCGCATCTGCCGAGGAGTCGGCAGCCATGCGGGCCTCGAGGTTGCCGGTATCGAGCACCTTCATGTCGGCGATGATGAAGGCGTTTGGCCGGATCTTCCGGATCTCGGAGATGACCTGGAGGCCGAATTTCTTGATCAGCGGGGTCCCGGCCTCGATCAGGAGGTGGTCGTTCTCGGGGAGTTCAGAGAGGACGGATGCCACTTTCTTCATCTCGACGAGGTCGATGGCGACCTGGAGATAGGGAGGGTCCCACAGCCGCTGGACCTTGAAGCCCATGACCGCGTGGGCCGAGCGGTCCTTCTCGTAGAGGATGGTTGCCCTGTCCGGGAACCCTTCCATCGCCCTACGGAGGGCGAGTTTCATGGCCCCGTAGTTGAACCGGTAGATGCGGTTGAAGTCGGCAGCACCGGGATCGAGATACACGCTCGCCAGCACCACCAGCGACTCGAGGTCATGTGTGCCAAACGCTCCCTCTTCGACGAAATCGGCCACGGCCTTTGCCACAGCGGCCTGGACCGGGCCGAACATCTCCCGGACCTGTCCTTCTTTCTTCAGCGTCACCTTGGGGATGACCAGCGTTGCCGGCTTGGTAAGGAGGTTTGGCCGCACGACCGCGAGAAGCGGCGTGTGCCCGGCAGAGAGCTGGGAGAGGGCATTGGCAAACGCTGCGCCGACCGGACCCTCTTTCTCACCGATAATGAGGTCGATATGAGCCAGTTCGGGCCCGTCGCCGACCAGTGCTTCACCTACAAGATACATACCATACTCCGCATTCCTGCCTACTAGGTTTGGGATGGTAATTTAAAAACCCCACGGCCAGCGACGGAAAAACGATACCAGGCAACCCGGAGAAATGTGGGGCCGGTGAGATTTGAACTCACGATCGACGGGTCTCTCCGACATGCGTCAGTGCTCCAACGGATCATCACCAGGAATCAGGAGACCCATTGTTCATCATCCACACGACGCGAAAGACCGCTGGAGCCCGTCGCCATTCCGGACTAGGCCACGACCCCTTCCTCTAAAAAATCGCCGTGACCCGATTTAATGGTTGTGGATTGGAATATCAGTAATTCTATATCCTGCGACCGCCTCATGTTCTGGGATGGTCCTGCGGAGCTATGATTGCGGCACCTCACCTTCCCCTCTCCTCGGCTTGACAATCGGCGAAATGCTCAATTCCATAGCGGCACGTTTCCCTGGCACCGAAGCCGTGGTATCGGTCCACCAGGGCATCCGGTGGACCTGGCGGGAGCTCCTCGAAGAGGTGAACAGGATCGCCCGCGGCCTCATGGCCCTCGGGGTGGGCAAGGGTGACCGGGTCGGGATCTGGGCGATGAACTATGCCGAGTGGATCGTTGTCCAGTTTGCCACGGCGAAGATCGGGGCAATCATGGTGAACATCAACCCGGCCTACCGTACCTACGAACTCGGATACGTCCTGAAACAGGCCGAGATCCAGACCCTGATCCTCCAGGGGCGGTTCAAGACCTCCGATTACGTCGGTATGTTCTACGAAGCCTGTCCCCGGGCCACCGAATCGCGCCCGGGCCGGCTGATCAGCGAGAAGTTCCCGTTCCTCAGGAACGTCATCTTCCTCGGGGATGTCCCCCATAACGGGATGTTTACCTGGCCCGATCTCATGGGGCGGGGGCAGGAGGTCAGCATGGACGAGCTCGTGGCCCGGGAAGAAGCCCTCGGTTTTGATGATGCCATCAACATCCAGTATACCAGCGGGACCACGGGGTTTCCGAAAGGGGTGGTGCTGACCCACCACGGGGTGCTGAACAACGGGTTCATCATCGGTGAAGGAATGAATTTTTCTGAGGAGGACCGCCTCTGCATCCCGGTCCCCTTCTACCATTGCTTCGGCATGGTGCTCTCGAACCTCGCATGCATGACCCACGGCTCAACCATGGTGCTCCCATCCCCTGCCTTCAGCGTCGAGGACGTGCTTAAGACCATCGAGCAGGAGCGGTGCACGGCACTGCACGGGGTCCCTACCATGTTCATTGCCGAGCTGGCGCACCCGGACTTCCCGAAGTACTCGATGAGCACGCTTCGCACCGGGATCATGGCCGGGTCCCCCTGCCCCATCGAGGTGATGAAAGACGTCAGCCGCAGGATGAACATGTCCGGGATCGTGATCGTGTACGGTCAGACCGAGACATCACCGGGGCTCACCATGACCACCACCCGGGACCCGCTCAACCGGAGGGTCTCCACCGTTGGCCGCGTCTTTCCCCACACCGAGCTCAAGATCGTTGATCCCTCGAGCGGCCGGGTCGTCCCGCGGGGAGAGATCGGAGAGATATGCGCCCGGGGGTACTGCGTGATGAAGTGCTACTATAACAACCCGAGCGCGACGCACGCCACCATCGATCCCGAAGGATGGAACCATACCGGGGACCTCGGCACCATGGACGATGAGGGATACGTGAAAATCGTCGGCCGCCTGAAGGACATGGTCATCCGGGGAGGAGAGAACATCTACCCCCGGGAGATCGAGGAGTTCCTCCACCGTCACCCGAAGATCGCCGATGTCTACGTGATCGGCGTCCCGGACGACAGGTACGGCGAGGAACTGATGGCGTGGGTCATGGTGAAGGGGCAGGAAACCCTGACTGCGGACGAAGTCAGGGAGTACTGCCGCGGGAAGATCGCGCATTACAAGGTTCCGCGGTACGTGAAGTTCGTTTCCGAGTTCCCGATGAGCGTGACCGGGAAGATCCAGAAGTTCAGGATGCGGGAGGCCTCGATCCGCGAACTCGGGCTCGAGGATGTCTCGCAGGTGGAGACGGCATAATCCCTGGCGCCGGTGCCCGCCACGGAACCGGCCACCGGCCTTTTCCTGGAGCGGCTGCCCGTTCCCATACCCGGTTCCAAACCGGTCCGATGGCCACCCATTGGGGGTAGCCGCGGGACTGATAGAGGAGCACAACCCGCGGGCTGTAACCAGGGAGCCGGGTTAATTCAGGAAACGGCCGGACAAAATATTCCTGTCCTTCTCTAACCGTTGTTTTTCAGGGTTACCACCAGTACATCGGGATTGGTATCTCACGCACCCCCCGGGCCCCGCCTCACCAGGTCAGCAGCCGCGGCGGATGCTCTCCTGATGACTTCCTCCTCGCCGGGGATGATCCGGTCCTGCATCAGTACTTCCCCGTGGCATATGACGGTCCGCACCGCAGAGCCGGAGCAGGAATAGACCAGGTTCGATGCCGGGTTGTGGAGGGGGGTATTGCAGACCGCGTACCGGTCAAGCAGGATGATATCGGCAGGCTGGCCGGGTGCCAGCGTACCGTTCCCCAGTCCCAGCGCACGGGCACCGGCCGCTGTGGCCATATACAGGGCTTCGGGGGCAGGGAGGATGGTCTGGGAGTTCCAGTAAAATTTCTGCAGGAGGGCTGCGGTCTTCATCTCCTCGAAGAGGTCGAGGTTGTTGTTGGAGGCACACCCGTCTGTGCCGAGGGTCACGTTCACCCCGGCATCCCGCAGCCAGGGATAGGGAAGCGCCCTGCCTACGGCGAGTTTCATGTTGCTTGCCGGGTTGTGCGCTACGTGCACCCCCTGTCTACCGAGCAGTGCACACTCCGCCTGGTCGAGCCAGCACCCGTGGGCGGCCAGGGTCCGGGGAGAAAGGAGCCCGCAGTCGTCGAGGAGCCGGACCGGTCTTCGGCCATGCTGGCGGACCGCATCGGTCACCTCTCTCTCGGTTTCGGCGAGGTGGACCTGGACGATGATCTTCTCATCAGCACTTTTCTCGGCGCACCAGCAGAGTCCCTCCTCCGAGACCGTGTACACGGCATGGGGCCCGAGTGCCGGCTGTATCTTTGGGTTTCCCATCGACCGTATGGCCTTTATCATCCGTTCCGTCGCCGCGATCTCGCGTTCACGCCGGTCGGGATCACAGAGATCGATGAACCCGTAGGAGAGCACGGCCTTCACGCCGGAGTCGGCGACCGCCCTTGCCGCGTCCTCCATGAAGAAATACATGTCTGCAAAGGCGGTGGTCCCGCTGCGGATCATCTCGAGGCAGGCAAGACGGGTGCCCCAGTAAACATCGTCGCCGGTCAGGAGGGCTTCGAGCGGCCAGATCTTCTCCGAGAGCCAGTCCTGGAGAGGCAGGTCATCGGCATACCCGCGCAGCAGCGACATTGCGGCATGGGTATGGGTGTTGACCAGCCCCGGGAGGGCAAGCAGGTCCGCACCCGGGATCCGGTACCCGGCGCCACTCCTGCAGGAGACCCCGATGCCCTCCCCAGCGGCCTCGATGAGGCCGGTATCGCCGATAAAGATATCGCGGCGCCCCTCCAGGGTCAGGACGTCCTCGATCAGGATCGAACCACGCCGGTCCGGGAACTCAACGGCACGCTCCGTCATGCGATCCCCCGCACGATAGCGCCGACCACCCTGGTGGTGCGTTCCCGGTGGACAGCAGCAGATGCAAGCATGTGTTCGTAGGTCAGAGGCTCCTCCGAGAGCCCGTTGGCATAGTTGTCGATGGTGCAGAGGGCGGCGACCTCCATGCCGAGCTCGACGGCCAGCGTTGCCTCGGAGGCGATGGTCATTCCGACGATATCTGCCGACCGGGCGAAGGCACGGACCTCGGCGACGGTCTCGATCCGTGGTCCCCTGGTCTGGACATAGATCCCTCCGGCCCGCGCTTCAGGGATAATTGATCCCAGGAGGTGACGGAGCGAAGGGGTGAACCCGGGGTTGACATGCCGGATCCGGTGTTCGTGGATGGAGGGGATCGTGCTGGTGCTGGCATAATCGTCCGGGATGACCAGCGAGCCGGGGACGATCTCCCGGTGCAGCGATCCGGCCGAGCCGATTGTTACAACCCGCGTTACCCCGAGGATGGCAAGCGCCGCGAGGTGAGACCGGAAGTTGATGCGGTGCGGGGGCCGTCCGCCCTGGTGGCGGAGGAGGAGTGCGTAATCCCCGCAAAAGACCTCGGAGTTCCCAAACGGGGTGTGCACCATGGTCTTTTCCAGTTCCGGCAGTTCAGCGTAGAGCAGGCTTGTCCCTCCGATAATCCCGAGCATCCCGGCCACACCTTCCATATCCATACTAGTGAGGTGAGGCCATGATGGTATCAGTTTCGATCAAAGGACCAGGGCTCCGCGTGGATCGGGGGAGTGGACGGCGTGGGCAATACCTGTGCCCCCCGGGGTGTTCCCCTGGCGGGGACCATTGCCGCACTCCTTTGTGATGTGCTACCCGGACATCGGGGAGGCGCTCCATGCCTTTGACCGGTTTTGCAGATCCCGGTATCGCTCGGATCTTCTCCCTGCGATACGTGGTGCAACGGGAAGCAGGAGCCGCTGACCGGCACGTGCCCCCGGTGCGTCAAGGGGGTCTGCTCGACACTCCCCGTTCAAGTCGCGGGAATATGCGTAACCATCCCCGAAAGAAGTCCGTTGGGAGCTTTACGCCGGTGGTTACCCCGGTGTCAGGATCGTGTTCCCGGGAAGGATCACCCGGGAAGACATCACACCGCGTGCCGGGACACCGTGGACACCTCCGGGGCCGGCTGGGCCAATCGCAAACGGCCCGGTGATAGATTTTGGCGTGGACACCGTCTCCATTGACGAAAAATCCTCCGTGAAACGCCGGAAAGGAGAGCGGGAAGAAGCAGGTGTGGCAGTTCCCGGGCCAGAGAGCGCCGGGTGATGCCTGCGGCACACCCCGCTCCGATGGCGCGGCCCCCCCGTTTCTCAACTCATATCCATGACGGGATTAGTGCAGCAGCGCGCCGCCCATACCGAGCGCGCGCAAAGCAGGTGGCTGCGTTCTTAGCAGCTCCTCCTCCCGCGTGAAGGAACACCGGACCGGTCCGGGGAAACGAGAATACATCTTTATCTCATGGACGCCTAGATTATGGGAGCGGGCCGATAGATCAGCGGAAGATCGCTTCCTTGGCATGGAAGAGGCCGCGGGTTCAATTCCCGCTCGGTCCATGATCCCCTGGTTCCCAAAATCACAAACCGGTGATTTTTTACCAGTTCCCGGCGTAGAACGGTTGATCACCCGTGGGACTCAAAGAGTGGCTCATACCACAGGACAAGATATTCTTCGACCTTTTTGACCGCCTGATGGCAACCGTGGTGCTGGCGTCGTACCGGCTCGTCGATCTCGTGGACGACTTCACCGATGTTAAAACCAAGGTCGATAACCTCGAACGGCTTGAGCATGAAGGGGACAAGATCACCCACGAGATCTACGAGAACCTGAACCGGACGTTCATCACCCCGCTTGATCCCGAAGAGATCTCGAAACTCGCCTCTGCTCTCGATGACATCCTGGATTACATCGAGGGGACCGCCCAGACCATGTACACCTATGGGATCACGGAAACCGATGCCTACATGGTCGAGCTGGCAAAGATCATCCAGCTCTCGGTGGTCGAGCTGGAGGACGCCGTGAAGGGGATCCGCACCATGAAAAACCCGCACCAGGTCGAGCACCGGTGCATCGAGGTGAACCGGCTCGAGAACCTTGCCGACGATATCCTTGCCCATGCCATCAGCAACATCTTCAAGACCCAGGACCCGATAGCCATCATCAAGGGCAAGGACATCTACCAGCACCTCGAAATCGCCACCGACAAGTGCGAGGACGCGGCGAACGTCCTCTCCGACATTGCCATCCGGCATTCGTGAGACCCCATGGACCCTATACTGATTCTGGGAATCATCCTCGCACTGCTCTTCAATTTCGTCAACGGGCTCAACGATGCCGCAAATTCGATAGCGACCGTGGTCGCCACCCGGGTGCTCACGCCCCTGCAGGCAGTCCTCCTTGCAGCATGCTTCAACATGGTGGGCCCCCTCGTGTTTACCACCGTGGTGGCGATGACCATCGGCAAGGGGATCGTGAGCCCGGAGTTCATGACCACCCAGGTCATCCTGATCGGGCTCATATCGGCAATTCTCTGGGTGAGTATCTCTTCCTACTCCGGCATCCCGATATCGGCAAGCCATGCGCTGGTCGGCGGACTGATCGGGTCTGCAGCGGCGTTTGCCGGGCTCGGTGCCATCCTCTGGCCCGATGCAGGAACGGTCGCCAGGCTGGTAGTCTACGCCGGGATCGGGGGTGCTGCCGGGGGGATCATCCTTGCCCTCCTGGGGTACCTGAAAGGAGAAGAGGACCTGGTCCACATCACCGGGCTTGGTGCCTTCTGCGGCATGGCCATCAGCATCCCGGTCATCACCGTAATGAAGATTCTCCCGGTCAGCGGGATTCTTGCCATCCTGGTATTCATCGTGGTCGCCCCTGTCATCGGGCTGATCACCGCCTTCCTGATCGGGAGCGCGGTCATCAGGCTCTTCCGGAATAAAAACAGCAGGACCATGAATTCCCTGTTCCGGAAACTCCAGCTCCTGTCCGCGGCATTTTACAGCATCGGCCACGGTAGCAACGATGCCCAGAACGCCATGGGGATCATCACCGCCATCCTGGTGGCCGGAGGGCTGCTCTCGGAGTTCGTTGTGCCGCTCTGGGTGGTCATCATCTCGGGCTCAGCGATCGCCCTGGGGACGTTCCTCGGCGGGTGGCGGGTGGTCGAGACCATGGCCACCAAGATCACCAAGCTCCGTCCCTACCAGGGATTCTGCGCCGAGACAGGCGGAGGGATCGTGCTCGCCTTCGTCACCGCTTCCGGGGTGCCGGTATCCACGACCCATGCCATCAGCGGGGCGATCATGGGTGTCGGGGCATCCCGGGGATATTCAGCCGTCCAGTGGGGGGTGGTGCGAAGGATCGTGGCCGCGTGGATCCTCACCATTCCCCTGACATGCGCCTTTTCATTCTTCTCCTTCTATCTTTTCAGGCTGTTCGTGCAGGGGTGAGGACAGCGGGGCAGTGGCCGGAACGGGGAGATGCGAAAGACCGCATCAGCCAGCCAGGTGCGGCTGGAAGGTCTCCCGGAAGAAACGGCAGCCATCCCGGACCGGGCATATGGAACACCGCGGTTTCCGGGCCCTGCAGACCGCCCGGCCGTGCCGGATCAGGACATCGTTGATATCCCCCCAGCATTCCCGGGGAAAGAGGGCCATGAGATCCTGCTCGATCTTTTCGGCGCGGGTCTCTCTGGTAAACCCGATGCGGCGGGAGACCCGGGCAACATGGGTATCGACCGCGATCCCGGTGTTGATACCGAAGGCGTGGGAGAGGACGATGTTCGCTGTCTTTCTCCCGACACCGGGCAGCGTGAGGAGTTCGTCCATGCTGTCCGGCACCTCTCCACCATATTCCCCGACCAGTTTCCTTGCAGCTGCCCTGATGTTCCGTGCCTTGGTGCGGTAGAGGCCGATGGTCCTGATCCGGCCTTCGAGGTCGTCCAGCACGGCCCCTGCCATAGCCTCCGGTGTGGGGTACGCGGTGAAGAGATCTTCCACGATCCCGTTCACCGCCCGGTCGGTGGTCTGGGCCGAGAGCATGGTCCCGATCAGTGCCTGGTAGGGCGAGGAGAAGGGAATGAAGTGACGCCGGCCGGAAAGATCGCTGTACCGCTCGGAAAGGGTCTGGAACAGGGCAAGGGCTCTTGATCGGTGCATGAGAGGATGGGGTAGGGCAGATTCGAACTGCCGTCAAAGCGTCCCAAACGCTCTAGGATGGACCAGGCTACCCTACTACCCCGCACGGGAGAAAGAATGTTGGGCGGGCCGGGAAAAAAGGGTTTGGTTCAGAAAAGCCCGGCCGGCTTTTTCCCGGTCGCCGTGACCAGGCTCCCGGAATGGCGCCCGGCAAGGAGCGCGTCTTCGAGGGCCAGCGGGTCTGTCCCGTCGATGACCAGCAGGGGTATGCCGCTTCGCTTCACGACCCTGGCAGCGACCATGTCTATCACCATGTTTGCACCTGCTGCAGGGGATGCACCTCCCACGATCCCGAGCAACCGGTCAGCGGATATCACATCGAGTTTCCGGGCTGCGGGATCGGTCTTCGGGTCGGCGGTGTATATCCCGTCTACCGAGGTCAGGTTGACGATGAGGTCAGCGCCCACCCGTTCGGCAAGCACCGCGGCCACGGCATCGGTCGTCTGTGCAGGGGTGATGCCTCCCATGATAACGATCTTTCCGGACGCTGCAGCAGCACAGGCCTCGGTCTGGGAAGCGGCAACTGCCGGCACGGCAGCATCGCCGAGCGCACCGGCGAGCAGGGTGGCGTTCAGGCGGGTGACCAGGATCCCGATCTCGTCGGCCAGCGCTTCATCAAGCCCGATCTCCCTGGCCGCAGAGATGTAGCGCCGGGCTTCTCCCCCGCCGCCGACGACCACGAACAGGTTCACCCGGCGGGAGATCCTGGAGAGAACACCGGCATAGGCGGTAACGCGGTTACCTTCGAGGGTAGGGACAAGGACCGACCCGCCCAGTGAGAGGACGACCTTCTTCATCGTCCCAATGTTTCATGATACGCTACATATACCTATTGTGACGATGTTCCAGTGTCCGGCCTGCGGGAGCAGGGAGATCTACAGGGTTGCAGGCGGGTGCATGGGTGAGCTTTACCGGTGCAAGGAGTGCGGGTATTTTGGGGCGTTCATCGTGGAAGTCGATGAAGACCGTTCGCCTGGCAGGCAACGGGGACCGTGATCAGGCTGCAACCGGCATGTTTATGGTGGTTATCCCGCATCCCTCCTCATGGAGCATCTGCATGAGGCTCGGCAGTACCATCACGGCGAAGACACGGCCGTGGTGTGCTCGCTTTGCAATCATCGCTGCACGATACGGGAGGGAAAGCATGGTATCTGCGGTGTCCGGGAGAACCGGAACGGGACCCTGTACGCCCTGACCTACGGGAAGGTGAGTTCGGAAGCCGTTGATCCTATCGAGAAAAAGCCACTATACCACTTCCTCCCCGGAACGCTCTCTTACTCGATCGGGAGTATCGGCTGCAACTTCCGGTGCGAGCACTGCCAGAACTGGCAGATATCGCGGGCGGATTTCACCGGCATAACGCTGCGCGACATATCCCCGGAAGAAGGGGTGCAGAGGGCACTGGCGAGGTCGTGCGCCAGCATCTCCTGGACCTACAATGAACCGACCATATGGCACGAGTATGCCCTTGACATGGGGAGGCTTGCAAAAAAGCAGGGGCTTGCCACCGTGTATGTCACCAACGGGTACATCACCGAGGAAGCGCTGCGCGAGATCGCCCCCGTTCTCGATGCATTCAGGGTGGATATCAAGGCCTTCACCGAGGAATTCTATAAAAAAGTCTGCGGGGCAAAGCTCCAGCCGGTGCTGGACTCGACCGCCCTTGCCAGGGAACTCGGGATGCACGTTGAGGTGGTCAACCTGGTCATCCCCGGTCTGAACGACTCCCCCGGGGAAACCGGGGCGCTCATCCGCTGGGTCGTGGAGCATCTTGGGCCCGATACGCCGGTGCACTTCACCCGGTTCCACCCCGACTACCAGATGCGGGACCGGGAAGCGACCCCGGTGGCCACGCTGGAACGGATCTGCCGGCAGGCGCAGGAGAACGGGCTGCACTATCCCTACGTGGGAAACGTCTTCATGCACCGCTACGAGAGCACCTGCTGCCCGATCTGCGGGGCACTCCTCATCGAACGCCGGGGTTTTTCCGCGGTGAAAAGAAACCTCGCCGGACGCCGGTGCACCGCGTGCGGGGCAGAGATCGCCATCGTAGACCATGTCTGAGAAACCTGGCCGGAGGCCGGCCTTCATCTCCGACAGGATGCTCGGGACGCTCTGCCGGTACCTCCGGTTCATGGGATACGATACGCTCTCGGCAAACAGCCTGCGGGAAGGGAACCGGAAGGAGGACAGCCTCCTCCTCGAGCTGGCCGGCCGGACCGGGAGGACCCTCCTCACGAAGGACCGTGACCTTGCGGAACGGGGAGGTGACCGGGCCTTCCTGGTCATGGGGGCCGATGTCCTCGACCAGGTCAGGGAGCTTTCCAGGGTCGGCCTGGTCGTCCCGGAGATCCGCCTGACCCGTTGTTCGCTCTGCAACCGGCAGCTCCGGCCGGCAACAGAAAACGAGATTGCCGGTGCAGACTATGCACCGCGGAACCGGACCGGTCTCCGGTTCTTCTGGTGCCGGAACTGCAAGAAGCTCTACTGGATGGGTTCTCACGGAGAAAATCTCGAAAAAAGAATAAGGGAAGGTCTCTGATACGGTTCCTAGGAACTCTTTGCTGCCGCGGCTTTCTCGTTGATCTGGGCGCGGCGTTTCAGCCACACCAGCTCCTTGTCCTCCCATCCGAAATTCTGCATGGGCAGGATCTCGACTTCGCGGGGAACAGATGCGGTATCCGTGCCGCTGGGGACAACGAGGATCTTCTTCGGGTTCGCCAGCGCTGGTATCGGGTCGGTCCTGCTCATGTCAGAGAGGATGTCGCCGGTCCCCGGAGCGACGATCCGGTCAAAGGAGACCAGCACGTGGGCCCCTTCTGTCCGCCCCAGGATCCGCCTCCATACGACGAATCCCTGCTTCGCTCCCACTGTCTTTGCCGCTGGCTTGATCTGCCATCCGTCAACGCTGGGATAGAGTTTCCTGAGCTCCTTTCTTACAAATCCGTGCATGATGTCGTCATTGGATCCCATGGTCAATCACGGCAAGAAAGAGATTGACGCCGGATGGTAAAACTGTTTGGTTTACCTCATTTCATCCCCGGCGGTGCACCACAGGGTTTTTAGGCGGGATCTTCAATAGTATGGTGGCTGGTGAACAATGGACGCACAAAATGGGAGCGATCCCCGGGATACTGCAGGGCACTGGCCGGGATGCACGTCCCTTGACCATCCATCGCTCTTCATCAACCGCGAACTGAGCTGGATCGCCTTCAACAGCCGGGTCCTCGAGGAGGCGATGGACGTGAGCCATCCGCTCCTTGAGCGGGTGAAGTTCCTTTCCATCTTCTCGAACAACCTGGATGAATTCTTCATGATCCGGGTCTCAGGTCTCCAGCGGCAGGCAGCACGTGGGGTCCGGGAGGCCCCTCCCGACGGCATGGGCCCGGCACGGCAGCTTGCCGAGATCCACCGGGCCCTCGGCCCCCTCCTCCACCGCCAGACCGGGGTCTGGCACCAGGATATCATGCCAGCGCTTGCCGCCCGCGGGATCCGGGTGCTCTCCTGCAACTCCCTCGATCCCGGGCAGCGGGCAGCCCTAGGCGATATGTTCATGGCCGGGATCTACCCGGTCCTCACCCCGCTGGCCTTTGACACCTCCCACCCGTTCCCGTTCATTTCCAACCTCTCCCTCAACCTTGCGGTTACCGTGAAGGATCCCGGTTCGGGAGAGGAGCATTTCGCCCGTCTCAAGGTGCCGACCAGTCTCTTTCCAAGGCTGATCGTGGTCCCCTCCGGGGAACCGGGAACGACCAGGGGCACGGGGGAGACCTGCCTGGTCTTCCTCGAGGACCTGATCGCTTCGCACCTGGACACGCTCTTCCCGGGTTTCGAGGTTGCCGAAGCATACCCGTTCCGCGTCACCCGTGACGCGGATTTCGAGATAGAAGAGGACGAGGCAGGAGACCTCCTCACTGCCGTTGAAGAGAGCGTAGAGCAGCGGCGGACGGGATCACCGGTGCGGGTCGAGGTTGCTGACGGTATGCCCGGTCCGGTTTGCGACCTGATCGGGAAGAAACTCGGTCTCCCCAGCTCGACATTCTACCGGTTAAAGCCCCCGCTCGGCCTGGCGGATCTCTCCTTCTTCTCGTCGCTCGACCGGCCTGACTTGAAGGACACCCCGTTCATCCCATCGGTTCCTGCCGTCGTGGAGGAGCACAACGGCCTGTATCCTGCCATCAGGGAGCGGGACCTCCTGCTCTTTCATCCGTACGAAAGCTTCATGCCGGTCATCGATTTCCTCCGGCAGGCAGCGCGTGACCCGGAAGTCCTGGCCATCAAGATCACGCTCTACCGGGTAGGGAAGGACTCGCCGGTCATCGATGCGCTCCTCGAGGCCCGCGAGAACCGCAAAGCCGTTGCCGCCGTGATCGAGCTCAAGGCCAGGTTCGACGAGGAGAACAACATAACCTGGGCACGGGCGCTGGAGCGGGCGGGAGTCCACGTAGTCTACGGCCTGCCCGGGCTCAAGGTCCATGCCAAGATCTGCATGGTGGTCAGGAGGGAGAAGGACGGGATCCGGACCTATGTCCACATGAGCACCGGCAACTACAACGTGCAGACCAGCCGGGTCTACACCGATCTCGGCTATTTTACCGCCGACCCTCAGACCGGTGCCGATGCGGCCGACCTCTTCAATTCACTCACCGGTTGTGCACGGATATCATCGTTTCGAAAGCTCCTGGCCGCGCCGGCCGGGATCAGGTCCGGGATCCTCTCCCGGATCGATCGCGAGATCGTGCGGCACAGCGAGTCGGGAGACGGCCGGATCATCTTCAAGCTGAATGCCCTGGTCGACCGGGAGTGCATCACCGCCCTGTACCGCGCATCCCGGGCCGGTGTGAAAGTCGACCTCCAGGTCCGTGGGATCTGCTGCCTCCGGCCGGGAGTCGCGGGGATATCGGAGAACATCACCGTTACATCGATCGTCGGCAGGTTCCTCGAACACAGCCGTGTGTACTACTTCCGGAACGGTGGCAACGAGGAATTCCTCATCGGGAGCGCCGATCTCATGCCGCGGAACCTTGACCGGCGGGTGGAGATCCTCTTCCCGGTATCCGATCCGGGCATCTGTTCCGGTCTCCGCGACCTGGTCATCCCCATACACCTCAGCGACAACGTGAAGCTGCGGGTGATGCTACCGGACGGGACATACCGGCGGGCGATCCGGGAAGAGGGGGTGCCGGTGGTGAATGCACAGGAATGGTGCGTCCGGCACCGGGGGGCATGGCAGCATGGCCAGGCCGCCCGCTGACCGGGGATCGCAGGACCAGGCGGCCACGACCTGCCTGTATGGGCTGCAGTACATCAGGGAATCGTGGCAGGCACTGGTCAGGGAGGCGGAAGGGGCGAGGACCGGAGACGATCCCGAGCATGTCCACCGGATGCGGGTCGCCTCCCGGAGGCTCCGGGCAGCGATGCCGGTCTTCAAGTCCTGCTTTCCCCGGAAAAAATACCGGTTGTGGCAAGAGGAGATAAAATCCATCACCGCCTCGCTTGGCGAGGCCCGGGACCTCGATGTCCAGGTTGCATTTATCGGGGAGTATCTCGGCAGGCACGGGTATGACTGCCCGGAGGGCGGAAGGCCGGCACCGGGAGCCTGCCCCCCGGACATCGCGGCCCTGCTCCGGGACCTGCGGCAGAAACGAAGGAGCGTCCAGCCAGCAGTCGAGGCTGTGGCGGTATCGCTGGGGGAGGGCGGGGCCCTCCATGGGTTTGGCATGGCGCTGGCCAATCCCCGGCCCGGCACCAGGGGCCGGGATAAGCCCGGGAAACTTGCCCGGAAGGCGCAGAAGACCATCTCCTCCCGTGCTGCCGGTCTCCTGGCGTATGACCCGGCGGTATATGACCCGGACGCCGTCACCCGCCACCACGAGATGAGGATTGCTGCAAAACGGCTCCGGTACACCCTCGAGATTTTCAACCGTCTCTCCGGCGGGGCACTCAAGACGGCCATCCGCAGGATCCGTGCGATCCAGGACGTCCTTGGCCAGGTGCACGATTGCGATGTGTGGATCGGGTACCTCCCTGCGTTCATGCCTTCCCAGGAACCGGGACCTGCCGGGGACCCCAGCATCCCAGTAAGAGATCCTGCCGCGATCCCGGCCCTCCTGGAAGACCGGGCCCGGGAACGTGACCGGTTATACCGGGTGTTCGTAGAGATGTGGGACCGCCTGAAGGATGACCGGTTCTTCGAAACGCTGGAGGAGGCGGTCCGGCACCTGCCGGAAATGCCTGGCAGGTGACCCGGGAGAGCGCTTCCGGGCAGGCCTGGAGACGGGAGCACACCTGGGCCCCCTGCCCGTTCTGTCCCTGGCAAAAGGATATCTCTCTTCAAAAACAAACCAGTTCCCTGGAACAGCCTGGTTTCGCGGGAACAGCGCCATGATTGTGCTCGGAATAGACCCCGGCCTGGCCATTGTCGGGTACGGGATACTCGAGGTGGAGAACGGGCGATCGCGGGCGGTCTGCTATGACTGCATCCGTACCTCGGGCCGGGAGAAAGGAACCCCGGAGCGCCTGGAAGAGATCTACCGTGGCATATCCGACCTCATCCGGCACTACCGGCCGGCCTGGCTGGCCATGGAGAAGCTCTTCTTCTCCCGGAACGTCACCTCGGCCATGAATGTCTCCGAAGTGCGGGGGGTCATCCTCCTCGCTGCCTGCCAGAACGGGGTCCCGGTGGCTGAATATACCCCAAACCAGGTCAAGCAGGCGATTACCGGGTCCGGGAAGGCCGACAAAAGACAGATGCAGGAGATGATCCGGCGGTTGCTGGATCTCCCGGCAATACCGAGACCCGACGATGTCGCCGACGGCCTCTCCGTCGCCCTCTGCCATATCCATGTCATGAGGTCTCCATGATCGCGCAGCTTTTCGGGGAGGTCGTATCCACCGGCGAGGGCTCGGCGATCATCGAGACCGGCGGGATCGGGTTCGAGGTGAGGATGACCGGCCCGGATCTCCGCCTGCTGGCCGGGGCTCCCCGGAAGGTCCGTGCGTATACCCTTCTCGTGGTCAGGGAGGACGAACTGGTGCTGTACGGGTTCCTCCACCCGGCCGGTCTTTCGATGTTCCGCATGCTGATCGGCGTCACCAGGGTTGGCCCGACCCTTGCCCTTTCGGTCCTCTCCCAGATCAGTATCCCGGAGTTTGCCGCTGCAATCCTTGATGAAGATGAGAAGGTGCTCACCAGGATATCGGGGATCGGCCAGAAGAACGCCAGGCGCCTCATCCTCGAGCTGAAGGACAAGCTCCGGAAGAAAGCGGTGGAGTTCGAGGGTACCGCGCCGGCCGGGACCGACCCGGTCCGGCGTGATGCGGTGAGCGCGCTGGTGGCACTCGGCTTTGCGGAGCGCGAATCGAGGGCAGCCGTCGACCAGGCGCTGGCAGCTGACCCATCCCCGAAGGTTGCTGAAGCAGTCAAGGCCGCGCTGGCCGTCCTCAGGGAGCAGTAGCATGGAGGAGGGCATCGTCTCCCCAGCGCTCCGGGAAGGCGAGGTCGAAGAGCCGGGGATCCGGCCGGGCCGCCTCCCGGACTTCATCGGGCAGGACGCGATCAGGGAGGCGCTTGCCATCGCCATCGATGCGGCCAGGATGCGGAATTCGCCGCTCGACCATGTCCTCTTTTCCGGGCCTCCGGGTCTGGGCAAGACCACGCTTGCCCACATCATCTCCCGGGAGCTGGGAAGCAATATCCAGTGTACCAGCGGGCCGGTCCTCGAGAAGGCGGGCGATCTTGCCGCCATACTCACCCTCCTCGGAGAAGGGGACATCCTCTTTATCGATGAGATCCACCGGCTCCCCACCATCGTGGAGGAGATCCTCTACCCGGCCATGGAGGATTATGCCATAGATGTGATGATCGGCGAGGGGCCGAGCGCCCGGGCCATCAAGATCGATCTCTCTCCATTCACGCTGGTCGGGGCCACCACCCGGGTGGGCCTCCTCTCTTCACCCTTCCGCGACCGTTTCGGGATGGTCTTCCGGCTCAACCTCTATTCCCCGGAGGAGCTGACCCGGATCGTACGGCGCAGCGCGGGCGTGCTTGGCATCCCCATCACCCCCGATGGGTGCGCGGAGATTGCCGGGAGGAGCCGGGGCACCCCGAGGATTGCCAACCGCCTGCTGCGCAGGGTGGGAGACTATGCCCTGGTCCGCGGTGACGGGTGCGTCAGCGGCACGGTTGCGGACCAGGCACTGACCCTGCTCGGCGTTGACCGACTCGGCCTCGATGACATGGACCGGAAAATCCTGTCCGTGATCGTCGACGACTTCGGGGGGGGCCCTGTCGGGCTGAAGACCATTGCCATCTCGATCGGCGAGGATCCACGGACTATCGAGGAGGTGTACGAACCCTACCTCATCCAGACCGGCCTGATCAAGCGGACGCCGCAGGGGAGGGAGGCGACGCCCGCGGCAAAGGGGTACATCCGGCCCTCGTGGTGGTGACAAAGGAAGAGAGCTGTTCGGCCAGGCATTTACACGGCCCGGCCCGTCCCCGGCATCCTGTTATTCAAAAGCCCGGGGCGGGAAGACAGGAACATTATCCCCCGGGCTGCCAGCCCCTTTCGGCGGCCCGTCCCCGGCCAACGGTCACCGCCACCACCAGCCCAAGGCAGGCGACCACCAGGAACGCCAGGAAAAACGACGAGAACTCGGCAATGAAACCGGCGATGAAGGGCATGATGCTCATCCCGCCATAGCTCGCTGCATTGAAGAGCCCCATCACCACTCCCTGGCGAGCCTCTGACGTTGCGAGGAATGCCAGCTGGGCGATCATCACCACCCCGGCAAGGGCTCCCACCAGGATAAAAGAGAGCGGTGTGAGGAACACGAGCATCACCGCACCAGCCATCCCTACCGCTGCAACCCTGAGGGCCGGGATCGGCGGGAGGTGGATACGGGAGACGATCACCACAGTAATGGCAGTCGAGATGCTCATGGCGGCGACAGTCATCCCGAGGACGCCCGGTGACAGGCTGGAGAACTCGGGATACAGCACGGTGAGTGCCCCTGTCGTCCCGAGCATGATAACGGCCGAGAACCACAGCCAGAAATAATCCCCGGCCACCCGCACGAGCCGCTGCAGGGTCTCGCTCACCGTCTCGGGAGGGAGAGCGCGCCCCGGCCCGGGTGCGAGGAACACGCTGGCCACTGCCGGGATGGCGGCCGAAGCGGTGAAGAGCAGGATGCCGGACATCAGCGCACCCGATACCTCGACCAGCCACCCTCCCCCGATCAGGCCCGCCACCAGGCCGATGTTGAGCATGGCCATGAACGTGCCGCTCCCCGCCTCGTGGTCCGGGCGGGCATTGATCAGGGAGAGGGCTGACGGGACGAACAGGCCGGCGCCTATGCCCTCGAGAAGGCGGAAAAAGATGAGGAGGGGCGTGGAAGGGACCGCAGCGATGAGGAGACCTGAGAGGAGGGTGAGGAGAAGCCCGGCCCGGACAAGGGGGATTTCCCCGATGCGGTCGGCAAAGAATCCCGATGGGAGCACCAGCAGGAATGCCCCGAAGAAGTAGGCGGAATAGATCGCTCCCTGGCTGAAGGTGCCGTCACCGAACCCTGCAAGGATGGGGACGATGGCGTTTGAGAGGGCCATCACCGAGAAAACGCCCAGGCACAGAGAGATACGTGCTCTCATATCATCCGGTAGGTTTCAAGGTTCATCGGTGAATGGGTCTCGATGTGGTAGCGCTTGTAGAGCGAGCTTGCGAGATCGATGGTGTTGTTCTCGTCGCCGTGGATGGTGAAGATCTTCTCGGGTTTCGGCTGGACATGCCCGACGTAGTTGATCAGCTGGCGCCGGTCGGAGTGGCCCGAGAAGCCGTCGATGGTAACGATCTCCAGGTTGATCAGGATGGTCTCCCGCCGCCCGATCGGTACCTCCCGCCACCCTTTCTGGATCCTGCGGCCCAGTGTTCCCTCAGCCTGGTAGCCGACGAAGACGAGGGTGTTTCGCTCGTCCTGCGCCAGGTTGCCGAGATATTCCATGACCGGCCCGCCGTTAAGCATGCCGCTCGTGGTGATGATGACACAGGGGTCGCCGTTTATAATCCGCTCCCGGAGGTCGGTCGAGTCGACCGCGACAAAGCAGTCTGCAAGGAAGGGGTTAAGGCCTTCCTTGAAGATCTGGTTGCGGAGATCGCTGTTCAGGTACTCGGGGTACGTGGTGTGGATGGCCGTTGCCTCGCGTATCATCCCGTCGAGGGCGATCTTCACCTTCGGGATCTTTTCCTTCCGGATACCCTCCTCGAGGGCGAGCATGACTTCCTGGGATCGGCCGACGGCAAATGCGGGGATGATGACCTTGCCGCCCCTCCCGATGGTCGTATTCACCGTCTCGTAGAGCTTTTCTTCGGCATCGGCCCGGGGGGGCTGGATATCACCGCTGCCGCCGTACGTGCTCTCCATGAAAAGGGCCTCCAGGCGGGGGAACTGGTTGGTTGCAGGATTAAAAAGCCTGCTCTTGCTGTAGTTGAAGTCCCCGGTAAAGGCGATATTGTAGAGCCCGTCGCCGATATGGAAGTGGGCGATTGCCGATCCCAGGATGTGCCCGGCATTGTGGAACGTGAGCTTGATATCGGGCGCGATATCGGTGACACTCCCGTAGTTGAGCACGATGGAATGCCTGATGTAGCTTTTTACCTCGTTTGAGCTGTAGGGAATTTTACGGTCTTCCTTGGATACCACGTCGAGATAATCGAGCTGGAGCATGGCAGAGAGGTCCCGGGTAGGCGGGGTATTGTAGACCGGGCCGTCATACCCGTACTTGAAGAGCAGGGGCACCAGGGCGCAGTGGTCGAGGTGGGCGTGGGTCAGCACCACGGCATCCAGCTGGGAGAGAGGGTGGATCTCGGGCACGTAGAGGTACGGGGTGTTGTTGCTGTTGTCCGGTTTCTCTCCGCAATCGATCAGCACCCTGCTCTCAGGGGTACTGAGCAGGAACGCCGCCCTGCCCACTTCACGGCAGCACCCGAGCATGGTCACCCTGACCCACTGGTCCCTGCTCATGACATCCCGGTGGATCCTCCTCCCGATGGTCCGCAAAAACGCCTTCCGCTCCTCGTTCACCGAGCGCAGGTACTGGCGTATCTGTTTCACCGTCGAGCTCTCGATGGGCGGGGTCCGGACCACCTTGGGGGTCCAGCCGATATGCCGGGTGATCTCGCGCAGGGTTGCCCCGTTCTTGCCGATGACCACCCCGGGCTTTTCGGCCTCGATCAGGACTTCGCCGGTGTCTGCGTCAAAAAAGATATCCGTTATCCCGGCACTTTCCGGCACGACAGCCCGTATCTCGGTCACCGCCCGTTCGGGGTCTTCGAGCACGTTTGGCCGGACCACGATCCGTTTCCTGAGGTCCCGGGCTAGGATCCTGATGAGGTCCGCTTCATCGGCGAACCGCTTCGGATCATCGGTGTAGATTACGAGCTCGGGGCCTTCAAATTCCACTTCGGATACGGTGATGCCGGATGGCACCTTCTCGTTGATCTTGTCCTTGAGTTCTTTCAACCGTTCTTCAATAAGCATCAGATCATTCCTAAAAAGAGTGTTATGAGGTCGTGGCAAGAGCGTACTTCTTTTCGATCTCCTCGTCGGTGATCTCCAGGTACTCGTCCCTGGTTATCACCACGACATGGATACCTTCGCCTGAACCGGCGTCCCTTTTCATTGCCGCCCGCACTGCCCGTATGGCGAGTGCCACCGCCTCGTCCCGTGGCATCCCTTTCCGGTACCGGTCCTCGAGCACTCCGTAGGCCATGGGCGAGCCTGACCCCGTCGCCACGCTCTCCTCTTCCCTGGTTGCCCCCCCGAGTGCATCAACCGAGAAGATGGATGGCCCGGATTCATCGACCCCGCCGACAAGGAGCTGGACGTAGAACGGGAAGACACGGTTGTTGTTCAGGATATTGGAGAGCAGGGTGGATGCCGCTACAACCGACATCGGCCGCCCGCGCCGGATATTATAGAGGCTGCACTCGACGGTCATGAGCCGTGCCATCTGCTGGGCATCGCCGACGCCGCCGGCGGTGGTCATACCGATGCGGTCAGCGATCCGGTATACTTTCTTGGCTTTCTTGCTGGCAATCAAATACCCCATCGTGGCCCGTAGCTCGGTGGCGAGGACAACACCATCTTCAAAGACCAGTCCCACGGTGGTCGTCCCCTTCAGGGGTTCCTGGGCTCCTTCAATCATATATACACCCCAAAATACAGAAAACGCTGGGAAAACTTCTCAAAAGCGCTTCACCACAATACACGTCATAAGAAAATTTAAAGGTTTTTATTGTTCCGGGTGTTGGCAGAGCGCGGCGATCAGGTCGCGGTCAAAGAGTATGGCCACCAGTTTCTTGTCACCGTTCACCACGGGCAACTGGTCAACGCGTCCGCGCTTCATCTTCAGTGCGCACTCGCTCACCTCGGCATTCAGGGGGACGGAGATGACATTGGTGATCATCGCTGACTTGACCGGGCGCTCCGGCAACTGGATGCGGGAGATGCCGTACGAGATGGTGTGCATGTCGCGGATGCTCTCCCATGTCCATTCGTCATCATCGGTCCCGTTCGAGAAATCGCTGATCTCGACCATGTCCTCGATGGACGAATGGCGGATCAGGTCCCGTTCGGAGATGATGCCCTGCAGCCTGCTCTCTGCATCGAGGATGGGGATAGCCTCGAACCCCGATATCTCCATGATCCGGGCGACGAGCGGGAGCGGGGTCTCTTCCCAGAGGGCATAGGTCTGCGAGACGTAGCTGTCCTTGATCTCTTCCCTGATCCGCATCTGGGAGAGGGCATGGATGAGGTTGGCGACCGAGATGAGGCCTACGAGCTCCTCGCCATCAACGACCGGGAGTCTCCTGACATTGTAATCGATCATGAGGCGTGCTGCTTCCTGGACCGGGGCATCGGGACGCACGGTGACCGGGTTGCTGGTCATCAGCAGGCCGAGCTGGGTCTCATCGGACTTCCGGAGGAGGTCTTTCCGGGTGATGATCCCCACCAGTTTGCCGCCCTTCAGCACCGGGACTCCGCTGATGCCGGTCCGTTTCAGTATCTTCAGCACGTCGTCGCGGTTCCCGGGTATCTCGACCCGGACAACCTCACTGGTCATAAAGTCTGCAACGTTCATTTCTGTGAGGGTCTTACCACCATGACCGTTCTAGGACAGTTCGCGACCACGAACGAACTGACGCTCCCGAGCAGGAGCCGGTCAACCTCGCTCTTTCCATGCGATCCCACAACCACGAGGTCTGCGCCGATCTCACCGGCAGCCTTCACGATCTCGTTGCCGGCATGCCCCTGCCGGATGGAGGTCTCGATCCTGACACCCTTTTTTTCAGCCATCTCGCGGGCTGCTTCAAGGGCACGGGTTCCTTCCTGCTCGAGTATGCTGTACATGATCTCCCACGTGCTGTCCATAGGCAGTGATGAGAAGAGACCGGTCTCCACAACATAGATCGCGTGCAGGGATCCTTTCCATATCCGCGCTTCTTCGATTGCCGCCCCCAGCGCCTGGTCACTGATCTTTGATCCGTCTATTGCTACCAGTATGTGTTGGAACATGGGTACCCCCAAAAGAGCTTTTCTATTAATGTAATTTCATGAATTAATAACTCTTTTGAGGATATTGCACGCCCCGGCCCTGCTGGCCAGTGTCCTGACCGGATCGCGGGAGAGCCAGAGGTTGGAATCCCCCGGTGCGATCACCAGGAAATTTGCGGGAGACTTCTCCCGGATGAAGTATGGTCTGCCGGCAAGGGCCGAACCGGCAACGGCGGCCCGGAGCACCTCTTCCGGGGACACACGGTACACGGTGGTGAGAAACGACATCTCCCTCCAGGGATCGGGCTGCACGGTCATGCAGTTGTCGGTCCCGACCAGGAGCGGTACTCCCCGGCGAAGCATCTCCAGTACCGGGGGTCTGTGCGCGCTCCCGGTCACCCCGAACAGCCAGTTCGAACGCGCGCAGACCGCGACCGGGATCGCCTCGTCGGCACACCGCTGCAGGTGCTTCCCCGTGGCATGCGTGCAGTGGACCATGAGATCGGGCTCGTACGAGAGTGCCGCATCGATATCGAAGCGATCCCGTTCGCCGGCATGGAACGCGACCAGCTTCCCGGCATTCCTGGCCCGCGACACCACCTCGTCAAGAGACGGGACATCGCGCACACTGCTTATCCCGGCACCGTCGCCTGCCAGTTCTCCGCCATCCCTGCCAAGGATGAGGGGCCGGCACGGCAACCCCTCCCCGGCACGCCCGAGCGCCTCCACCCCGGCCACCCCTCCTTCCCGGAAATCGGCGAACCCTGCGGTCCCGTACTGGTACATGGCCCCGATGGTGGCGCGCATCGCCGCGACCAGGTCATTTTCCGGTGTTGCAGCAAGGATCCGGTGCTTCAGTCCGTGCGGTGGAGTGACGGTCTCTTCGAGGTCTCCAGAAACCGGGATGTCCATGGCCACGCTGTCCCCTACATGGGTATGGGCATTGAATAGGGCCGGGCATATCCATGCTGCCGGGCTGCCCGAGGTCTCCTCGATGCGGTGGATACGTCCCCGTTCCACCACGATGGTTACATCCCTGGCCAGCAGTTCCTCGTAGAGGAGTGCCCGGCCCTCTACAACGAGATCCCCCGCACCCATGGGTCCTGTCACCGTTTTTATATAGGTTGAAAAGGAGAAATAATCTGGTATGGCAAAGAAATCTGGCGGCAGGCTGATATCGTCTGCCGGCCTGGTCAACTACTACGAGAGCGAGGACAAGCGGGCCATCCACATCAACCCGTACACGGTGATCGCGGTTGCCATTGCACTGTCAGTCCTCGTCATCGTCCTCAACTTCCTATTCTGATCACCCCGGCCGGACCACCCTTTTTTTTGAGCGGGACCAGGTCTTTTGCGGCATCACTATTCTTTCAGCCGTTTCCTGATGATGTCCTCTTCCGGGGTGAAGTAGATGGTATCGTGGCCGTCCCAGTCCGGACAGTTGTGGAAAACCACGACCGGGACCGCGTTGTCGCTTTCCCCCATCACGAAATTTGCAAACCCGGCGATCTCATCGGCGACCGCTTCCTCGGTGATCTTCAGCTCGTGCCCGAACAGGTCGCGGTCCCCCCGGAAATCGCGGATGGCCGGCATGCCGCTCCACCCTATCGCATGCCCGGTCTGACCCCTTCGGAATGACCGGCCGCAGGTATCGGTCACGATCACCCGCACGTCCTTCCCGGTCCGTGCACGGAATCCTTCCCGGAGCTCGGCTGCCGCAGCCATCGGGTCAGGGGGCAGGAGGATGATCTGGCCGTCTTCGATATTGCTCTGGTCGACCCCGGCCCGCACACCGACATGGCCGCAGGGAAGCTCGCAGAGCACGAAGGGATATTCGAGGATGACATCCCGGGAGGAGTCGAGGACCGCCTGGATAAACCTGGGGTCTTCCTTTGTCCCGCCTGCTATCCTGGAGGCCCGCTCACCCGGGACGATGTCTGACAGGGACCGGGTATAGCCTTTCGCTTTTGAATAAACGGAAGAAGCGATACAGACAATATCCCGGTCTGCGAGGACTACCCGCTCTGAGATCAGGGCGCAGAGATCATCGCCCTTTCTGATGAGCGGGAGCCCGCGGACCCCGACGGCGGTAATCGGTTTTTCTCGCATATGTTCTCTCTTGGGTCGCGGTTAATGATAAAGCGGGTGTCTATCCGGGAGGGTCTCAAGGGCCGGCATGGGGCGCAATATATATCCTCCCAGCACGGTAATACCCGGTTAGGATGTACCTCATCATCCGCTGTGGCGGATGCAGGGCTTTCACATATGTCGACCGGTTCCAGCAGTGGAAACTCTGCCCCAATTGCGGGGAGACCATCAATGTCACCGGATCTCCGGTGTATCTCGAAGTCGAGGAGTTCACCATGGCAGAAACCATCATCCGGCAGCTCCAGGCCCACCTTGATACCCGCCGTAAAAAAGACCTCTCTCCCGAAGAAATATCCGCGCTGCGCCACCAGTACGCAGAGTGGCTGAGGAGCCGGGTCTAGGGAACTACCACCGTTTTCCGCATCCCGGGCAGACCAGGGTCACCACCCGTCCGCAGTTCGGGCAGATGAGTCCCTGCCGGGCCCGGTACTCCACCGGTTTTCCGCAGTTCCTGCACAGGATATCGAGTTCGTACCCGCAGGTGTGCCGGAGCATCTGATCTCCCGTGGAGGTTCCTCTGTTAAATAGGTTCGCCTCTCCGCGGGTGGTCATTCCACGGCATACCGCAGCAGGGCGGCAATCCCGCCCAGGCCTTCCAGTTGCTTTCCCGGTTCGAACTCGGAAGAGAAGACCACGATTGCAGCATTCATCAGCTCGGCCCGGTCGATCAGGTGAACGATCCCTTCGTCCCTGAGAAGGGAATCGAGCACCAGGAGCCGTTCACAGGCCCCGTAATCGACTGCCCGTTGCACTTCGGCCCTCCCGTACGCAGCCGGGAGACCTTTGCCGATCCGTCCGAGCAGTTCGTTTATCGTTCTGACCTCGTTGCCAAGCTGCAGGTCCTCGTGGATCCTCTCCAGGACACCCTGGCCGATGACCTCCTGGACTGCTCCCGATCCGATCCTCCGGGTCTCTACCACGATGCAGCGGGCTGCCACCCCGGGGAGCATCGACTGTAGGTACCTCATGAAGTCCTCCTTGACAAATCCCGGCCCGGCGACCACCAGGGGGCCCGTTATCGATGAGAGGTGGGAGGCCACCCGGGCAAAGAAATCCTGGCGGGTGCCCAGGCCCGACTCCTTTCCGCTCCCTGCCGTGCAGGAAAGGACCCCTTCGGGTCCGAACTGGCGGATCCTGAAGAGTTCTGCATCCCCCTCCTCGATGGCCAGGATGTGGACCGCTTCGTATATCGAAGTCCTCACTGCCCGGTCGACCCGTTCGAGCTCGACCTGCCGCCAACGCTTGATAACCGAGATCTCGTACCCCGGCTCGATGTTCAGGGTATGGTGTGCGCCGGTCTCGGGGCCCTGTTCGATCACCCCGTGGATGCGGAGCCGGTTGGCGAACTTGTGGAACTCGACCTTGCCGACACGTATCCCGAGACGTACCGGTCGTTTCTCGGCCTTTTCAGGCCGTATGCGGTCTGGGGGCGTCTCGACCGACCGCAGGGTGGTGGCAAAGACCAGGTCGCCGGGACCAACCAGGTGGGAGAGGTGCCAGAGGTCGTCAAGGCTCTCGGGAAAGAGCCGTATCTCCCCAAACGACCTCTGGAGTTCTCCCGTTTCGGCTTTCATCTCTCCACCATATCGGACCCGCCCGGCGGGACGAACGCAGCGATCGATTCTGCCGAGAGCACGCCCTTCAGCCCCTTCGCCTCATCTCCGAGCCGGTCCCGCAGGACCCGCAACAGCTTTCTTGCGATATCATTGGGCTCGAACGTGCCGGGCCTGAGGGTGACGAAGAGGTCTGTCCTGGCCGATACCGCGGAGGGAGGCCCCCCGATCACCGCGATCTCGGGCTCACGCTGCAGTCCGATGGCAACGGCAAGCGGGACGTCCCGGTAGTAGTCCCGTTCCCCCCTCACCACGAACGAGCCCCGGCCGATGTACTCCCCGGACTCCGGAGTTTTGCTCACCTGGGCAGGCCTGACCGCATACACATCCGCGGAAAAATGGCCGCTCCGCCATGCGCCCGAGTACGAGGCGGCAAACTGCGCCACTTCGTCCATCCGCCCGGTCGCCCCCTTCACGATCACCACGCTTGCGCCATGGACGTCGGCATGGACAAAAAGATCCCCTCCTTCCATGTACTTCCTGACCAGCTCCTCGTTCTGGGAGGCATCTTTCCCGCCGAGAACCAGCACCCCGTCGCTTGTTGAAAACCAGCGGAAGCGGTGGTACCACCGTCGCTTCATGACCGGGGCCTGGACCGTCTTCTTCTTGGCTTCCGCGACCACCGGCCGCTCCATTGCCGCCCGGGCCCCGGCAATCTTCTTCTTAAGTTTCCTGTTCGCATCATAGTAGCGTCCGATGCTTGCCTCGAGGCCTTCACGGACAAAAAGGGTGACCCGCTCCCCGATATCAACGTCCACCGACGCTTCTGCAGGGTTGACGGAGAGGATCCTTGTTGCCGGGCCGGAATGCTGGGCGGAAAGGATTTGCGCGATCTCCTGCCACGACTTTGTACTGCTGGCCCTCTCCAGCGTGTTGATGATGTCCTGGAGGAGGGGGTACGACCCGTACATCAGTTCCACGATCCTCTCGTTCCGGGCAACCCGGCCCTCGTACCGGGCGAGCAGTTCGGCCTGCCGGGCGCGGATACGCTCTTGCCTGCCCTGTTTCTCTGCGACCTTCACCGCAGCCGTCTCCGGTGCCGGGACAGGCGGATAGAACCGGTCCAGCGCCAGGTTGAACGCCGGGATCCCCTCTGCCGCGGCAGGGGCTTTTCCCCCTGCGGGCAGGACTGCATTCCCCTGCCTGAGCGGGGCAATCTCCTGTTCCGCTTCACGGATAAGCCGGTGGAGTTCCCGGTACAGGACACCGGCATCCGCCTCCCGTGCCGGGATGGTCTTGTCGATCCCGGCCCTCCTGCATAGCTCTTCGGCATACGCTCCGCCCAGCATGACCCCCACGGCAAGGGCCCTGACCAGGTCCCGGTCTTCTTCCAGGAGGTACCGGCTGAACTCTTCGGGCGAAAAAGTGGAAGGGTCCGGGGGCGGAAAGACGTACGGCACGCCGGCCACCACGTCCCGTTCCCGGAACCGCTGGGGGCGCATCGGCTGGATGATGGTGTAGTGCTGGTCGCAGAGTACCACGTTTCCTTCATCGTAGAGTTCGACAACGAGGTGGTACTCGGTCCCGCGCTTCCCGATATCGAAGGTAACGATCCGCTGGATGCCGTGCTGCTTGATGGAGAGGACCCTTCCGCCCGAGATATGCTTGCGCAGGAGCATGGCAAACGGCGGTGGAAATTTCGGGGGGTGGGGGAGGGCGCTCGTGAGGTGGGCACGCTTCCCGCTCTCGATGAGCAGGAAGAACCGGGCACGTTCCCGGCCATGGAGACGGAACACGAGGAAGCCGGGAGGGACCAGGTAAACCTTGGCGATCCAGAGCGGAAGGAGACCGGCCCACTCCGTAACCACCGCCCGGAGATCGATCCCGCTCATACCCTCGCGTGTTGCCATGGGGGATACCAAATTAGATATGAGGCAACGACCTAAAAATAGGACTACTAGGTGTCGTGATGAGTGCCGAAGAGATGGAGGATAAACCGGTCATTACGGGCAGGAAAACTCCTGAAGAGAAGAGCGCGGAGCACCTCCAGCGGATCCAGCGGTCCCTGGTTGCCTGTGTGATGGGGATCGTGACCGGGACAATATCCTTCCTGGCAATCGACCCTGCCAACACCCTCGGGTTACAGAGCCATACCCTCCTCGCCCTGGTCATCATGGTTGCAGGGGTGGTGGTCCAGCGGCATATCTTCCAGGCCATGCGTCTTGGGCCGGCATCGCTTGGGAAAAAGGACTGGTTCTACCAGGGGTTCATGACCTTTGCCTTCTGGTTCATAACCTGGACGCTCCTCCTGACCGGCACATTGTCGTGATCCCAGCATGCGGATAGCGGTCGTCCACAAGGATCGGTGCCACCCGCGGAAATGCGGTACCGAGTGCATCCTCTACTGTCCCAGGGTGCGGACCGGGGACGAGACGGTTGTTATCGGCGAGGACGGAAAAGCGGTGATATCCGAGGAGCTCTGTGTCGGGTGCGGGATATGTATCAAGAAATGCCCGTTTGAGGCAATCGATATCGTCAGCCTTCCTGAAGAGCTCGAGCAGCCGACCCACCGGTACGGGGTGAACGGGTTTGCCCTGTACGGCCTTCCGATCCCGGTCGAGGGGAAGGTGACCGGCATCCTCGGGGCGAACGGGATCGGGAAGAGCACGGCGGTCAAGATCCTGTCCGGCCAGATGACCCCGAACCTCGGGATGTTTGAACGCACGGCCGGGTGGGAAGAGGTGCTCAGGCAGTATGCCGGGACCGAGCTCTTCGAGTACCTGCTTACCATCTCGACCAAAAAGCTGAAGGTGGCGGTCAAGCCCCAGTACATCGATTACATCCCGCGGGTCTTTTCAGGAACCCCGGGCGAGCTCCTCGCATCCACAGACGAACGGGGCAGGCTTGGGGACTACATTGCCGCCCTCGGTCTCGGACCGGTCCTCGGTTCAGATATCGCGACCCTCTCGGGGGGAGAGCTCCAGCGGGTGGCCATCGCCGCCTGCCTTGCCCGCGATGCCGATTTCTATTTCCTCGATGAGATAACGCCGTTTCTCGATATCTACCAGCGGATGGCAGCGGCACAGCTCATCCGGAACCTTGCAGCGTCGCGCCCGATCGTCATCGTTGAACATGACCTGGCGATCCTCGACATGCTGGCAGACACGGTGCATGTTGCATACGGAAAACCGGCGGTGTTCGGGGTTATCACCCAGCCCAAGGGGGTCAGGGTGGGGATCAACCAGTACCTGGAAGGCTACCTCCCGGAAGAGAACGTCAGGTTCCGGGAATACCCGGTGGTTTTTGAGAAACGCGCCCACGAGAAGCAGGCACGACGGGAAACCCTCCTCGAGTTCCCGAAGATGGAGAAGAGGTATGACCGGTTCCACCTCAGGGTCGGGGCCGGGGATATCCGGGCCGGGGAAGTGCTCGGCCTGGTCGGGGCAAACGGGATAGGGAAGAGCACCTTTGCACGGCTGCTCGCCGGCGTTGAAGAGCCGGACGGAGGCCCGGTCGAGTTGAAGGCCCGGGTCTCCTACAAGCCCCAGTACCTCAAGGCCACCTCATCCGATACCGTTGAATTTTTCCTGCGGCAGAATACCCGGATCTTTGACACCCCGGTGTACCAGCACGACATCATCGAGCCGCTTTTCCTGGCCCCTCTCCTCCAGTCCCCGATCGATACCCTCTCGGGGGGAGAGCTCCAGCGGGTGGCCATCGCTGCCTGCCTGTCCCGCGATGCCGACCTCTACATCCTGGACGAGCCGAGCGCCCACCTGGACGTAGAGCAGCGGGTCCGGATAACCAGGATGTTCCGGCACCATGCCGATGGCCGGGAAGCGGCAATCCTCGTCATCGACCACGACATCTACCTCATCGACATGATCAGCGAGCGGGTCCTTGTATTTGACGGTGAACCGGGTATCACAGGTGAAGCGACCGGCCCCTTCGGGATGCGTGAGGGCATGAACCGGTTCCTCTCCCGGCTGGGAGTCACCTTCCGGAGGGACCGGAGCGGGAGGCCGCGGATCAACAAGCCAGGGTCCTACCTCGACCGCGACCAGAAGGCGAGCGGCGAGTTTTATTATTACACCGAGGATTCCGGATAAAGGCCCCTGGATGACTTCCGGCATGGTGGCAGGTCAAACAATAGCCTGATGCATAAAAAAAAGATGAAATGCCTCAGACATTAAAAAAAAGGGTTATTGGTCCCCTACTCGATCTTCCACTCTTCTTCGGACATCTCCTCCTGATCCATGCGCCTTTTAAGGACGATGGCGACGATGACTCCCACGATGATGATTGCCACGACAACGATGATCCAGAGATAGGAGGGGGTCCCTCCGGTTGGTTGGACAGGGATCGGGGCGGTGGTCGGCGTGGTTGTCGGTGGTCTCTCGGCAAAGAGGGCAAAGATGCTGGTATGGGTGATCTTGGCACTCACCGCGCGTGCGCCCGGGTCGACCGTTGCCGGAATGTCTTCCCATGCTGAGGTGGCCGGGTTGTACCACTTGAGGAAGAGGTGCCGGTCCTTGATCCCTGCCCAGTCTTCTCCCGAGACCATGATGGTCAGGGTGATATAGGGATCGAAGGATGCGCCGCTCGGTTCTATCTCGTAGGCGTACCCGGCATAGGAGTATTCTGCGCCGGCCGCGACCGGTGGGACCCCGGAGTCAGGTATCCTTTTGATCGAGAGGGAAAGGAGCGGTTCCCCGAGTGACGTGGTCGGCCTGACTCCTGCCAGCATCGCGATTATACCGGTGTTGTCCGGGGAGGCGATGGTGACCGACTGGGAGAGGGCGAGGTCCGAGTTCAGCGGGAGGTTTCCTGCCGTGATGACCGGGGTGGGGGTCACAGTCGGGGTGGGGGTCACGGTCGGGGTGGGGGTCACGGTCGGGGTGGGGCTGCCGATGGCGTAGAAGCCACCTCCACCTCCACCTCCACCTCCTCCACCACCACCCGCACTGCCCTGGCGGTGGACGGTGATGTACTGTTCCCTGGTCTTGGAACTCTCCCCAAGCACATTGGTGACGGTAAGGGTGACGGTGTACTTCCCGTTGTTATACTTGTGAACCGGGTTCTGGAGGTTCGAGGTCTGTCCGTCTCCAAATTCCCAGTGCCATGTTTCGGGTGGTCCGGTGGAGAGATCGGTGAACTGGACGTCCAGGAGTTCATAGCCGGCGGACGGATAGGCGCTGAAGTCAGCGACCGGAGCGGTCAGGTTCGCCCGGAGATGCAGTTCCGTGAGACTGCCGGCTGAGAAGGGGAAGGTCGATGTCCATTCCTGGCCCGCACTCACTTCTGCCCGTGCCCCGCTTACATAGAACTCGATGGGGGTATTGTGATCCAGGTAGCCCTGCACCACCAGTCTCTGGTCATAGGCCCCGGTTCCACCGTAAAGGCCAGGGTTCGTGACAGTAATGGGGTTACCCGGACCCTGGACGATGCCGGCTGCCCGTGCCTCGATGGATGTCCCCGCGGGTGCAGGGGTGCTCATCCCGATGGTCACGGTCCCGTAGAACTCGTGGGGGCGGTGTGGCAACGAGGTCGGGCGGGCGGTTACGGTCTGGGTCGGAACGGCAGTGGGTGGCCTGGCGGTCACGGTCTGGGTCGGGACAGCAGTGGGTGGCCTGGTGGTCGGTACGGGGGACGCTGTAGGGACCGGTGTTTGGGTGGTCGCAGGTGTCGGTTGTGGAGATGATGTCGGCCCGGGGAGCGTCCCGGTGTTGAGGTTCAGACGGGTGCTCGTTTCAGGCTGGAAGGTGTACGAACCTGACCATCCACTTCCCGCCGTCACATCATACACCTGGGCTTTCACTCCGTTGATATAAAATTCAACCTGGAGCGAACAGCCGCGGGCGACACAGTCGTTGTACTCCTGGGAACCGACCTGGACCATCAGCCGGCTATCGAAGGGGCCGGGGCCTCCATAAGTGCCAGGGGATACTGTAGTGAACGTGCCATGGGACGTTCCCCACATTTTCGCGATGATGGACGTACCGACAGGTGCGGGAGCACCATTGATGGTGACCGTCCCATAAAACTCGTGCGGCTTGAGAGGAATTATTACATCGTCGGCACTGGCAATCCCGATGATTAAAACCAGCAGCAGTGAAAAAATGAAGAGATTCTTGGACATTATTCCTCCTTTCTCTTCATTTGTTTATGAACTTAACGACGCAAGGATCCATGGGTAGTAGGCCCGGTCGCCGTTCATGAACATCCAGTAGCCCTTGGTCGGCTGCATCTGCTCAGTCCAGTGTGGATAGTAGTTGAATATCGGACTCTCGTAGGACTGTGCAGGGGCATTCCATCCGATGACCTGAACCCACTTCTTAAACGGATGATCATCTACCGTACCAAGGGTTACCTGTGCCGACCGGGGGATCACATCCGAGAAGCCGATCGCGTTCCACCCGAGGTAGACATTCTTGGTGGGAGGTGTCGATGCTCCACCGCTCTTGAAGGTGAGAGGTACATCCTTTGCTCCGACAGAGTAGATCCAGATACCGTCCAGGGGCCTGACCGGGCTCGATGCGGTCATCGCCTCCCAAATGCCGGTCTGGGCATCGTAGAGGAAGACCGACCGGCCGGCGGTGTCCACTCCTGCAAACACGGCACCGGCGGTGTTGCACCCGTCAGCCAGGGTCCTTGGTGTCGAGATAAAGTTCCATCCGCCCTTCAGGGAGATCCTGTCAGAACCCGGGACCGGGGTGGGAGTTGGCGTCGGAGTCGGCCCGACCCCGGTCACGGTGATATAGTTCTGCTTGGTTGCTGACGAGGAGCCGTAGGCGTTTGACACGGTCAGGGTCACGGAGTAATTCCCGGGGCTCAGGTAGGTATGTGACGGGTTCTTCTCACTTGAGGCCACTCCGTCACCGAAGCTCCACGACCATGATGTCGGGGCCCCTGTCGAGATGTCGGTGAACTGGACGGTCAGCGGTGCGGGGCCGGATGTCGGACTCCCGGAGAAGTCCGCCTGCACCGCGGTGTTGCTCTCGACCTTGAAGGTGAGGACTTTGATCTTGTCATCGATGTTCGGGTCGTTGAACCCCTGGATCAGGGCCTGGGACGCAGCAGTCCCGGCTTTCCGGTCAGGTCCATCGATCACGAAGAGCTTGCTCCACCGGACCGGGCTTGCACTGATCACATACTCCTTGTTGGAGTCGTAGGTGTAAACACCACAGCACGTCCAGAGGCCATTGCTGCAGCACTCGTCACAGCAATCCGAGTAATGGTAGCGGTTGCATATGCTACAGTCGCAATCACCGCAACCGCAGTCGTACCCGCAATGCGGGCACCACCACGAGTTCAGCCACTTGTCGGGGATGATGTCCAGCTTGTGGTTGTACATGGGGTGCTGGACAATCACGGTGTATGTGCCCGGCTCAAGCATGAGAGTGTTGAAGTATTTGGCCAGGTTGAACGAGAAGGTCCCTCCGGGGCAATCGACATCGACGATACCAAAGATGTACTTGTGGCCTGCGACCTTGTCCTCGCCAAACACCCAGAAGGCGACCTCGGCACAATCCGGTCCGCACTCCAGGCAGGAATCCTTCCGGATGCCGGTTGCCTGGCCGGATACGGTAATGGATGGCGGAGAGCAGCAGATGATCTTGAGCACCTTGGGGTGAACATCGGCGCTAATATCCGGGTCAAGGAACTTCAGCGGCTTCTTTGCCCATGCTGCGCAGGAATGTCCAACCGGGTCACACTCGTGGCAGGGGATCCCTTCCAGCAAGGGGACATCGTTTGGTTTGCTGGCGGCATAGATGGTGTAGTCCCCGAGGTCGATCTGGATATTGCTCGTGTCCCAGAGATACTCCCAGGTGTTGTCGGAATTGACCGGGACTACCGTGAATGTTGATGGGATATTGTTCCGGACAGTGTTTCCCTGCAGGTTACCGCCGACGCAGTCCTGGCAGGGTCCACTCATCAGGAGGTAGACATAACCGCTGGGATCGGTACTGGTCCCGCGGATCCAGATCTTGTCGCCAAGGTACGTGCTGGTGGTCGGTGATCCATACGCATACAGGTTGAAGGTAACCTGTCCCCTGTATACAGTAACAGAGGTCTCGATTGGGATTTGGGGTTTGGTGAAGATCTCCGGAGTTATGAGCAACCCGGCAATGGTGTAGGTCTTGTCCGGTGCCGTGTCAATGTTGGTAAGGAAATCTATGGTCCTCATGCCTTCCGCATCGGTCCGAACCCTGACAAAGTAGTCTTTCGGGTCGGGCTTATCGGCGCCTACATCATAGATGTGCTTGATGCATCCGTCACATTCGAAACAGACGAACTGCAGTGATGAATCGCGGAACACACCTTCCTGGTTATATGCAATGGTCGGTGGCTGGTCGCATTCCTCTCCTGACATCCTGATGCAGTCATACCGTATCCAGACCACATAATCCGTGTCGGGATCGCCACTCACGGTGACCGAGAACGCGTCTCCCCGGATAAGGGAGGGCTTGTTGACGGTGAGTATAAGCGGCTTTGACTCGAGTTTCACCGTCTTTGTGACACTTACTGTCTTTCCGATATAGTTCTGCCCGGCGGCATCCTTGTAGTTGTCTTTTATCCCATTGACGTTGGATTCTGCCCAGACCCTGTACTGGCCGCTCTGGTACACACGGGCATTCGACGAATCTTTATACCCGGTGTTCCACCCTTTGGTGGGATTGTTCTGGACTACCCAGTACCAGATCGGTTCATTTACTGCAAGGCTGGTCAGCCCGATGCTCTGGGTAGCGGACTGGTAGAGAGCAGTATAAACAGCACCATCAGGGCTCTGCACCTTGATGGTCATGAAACCCTGACCGCCATATCCCGGCCTGCTGGTGATAGTGTAGAGGTTGGTCTCGATCCTGAAGTTACCGAAATTCCCAACCGGGATTGATTTCCCGCTGACGTCTTTTCCGGTATTCTGGTCCCATACGTAAATTGCTATCGATGGATCGACGACATTGAAGGCGACCTGGCCCCGGGTAGTTCCGCCGTCCCAGTGGTACCAGTTACCAACGAAGCCGACGTACTGAACGGGGTCAACGAAATAACTGTTCTGTGCCGAGGAGGGAATCGTGATAATCTTGTCCGGGAATAGAGGATCGGTTCTGAAGTGTGCGACCTGGGTGAATCCCCCCATTGGAGTGCGGATGTCCAGTCCTTCCTCACCAATAAAGACGTCCCCGCCCGTTGCTATCCTGGTGATTGTCGGGGCAGGTGTCGGGGCAGGTGTCGGGGTTGGTGTAGGAATAATTGTTGGCGTCGGAGTTGGTGTCGGGGTCGGGGTCGGAGTCGGTGTGGCGTAGGTTACGGTCAGGTCCAGCTGCCGGGTGGTTCCCTGGGCGAAGGGGGTGGTCTGGGCTGCCCAGTGGCCTCCTCCGACATTGACCCAGAATGATACCTGGTGACCGACATCGCCGGCCTCGCCGAACACGAGCAGTTTCTGGTCCCAGTCACCTGAACCGCCATACCGGCCGGCGACCTCAGTGTCCACGAATCCACGTGCATTTCCGTCGATGTAGGCCAAAACGTGAGTGTTCACCGGTGCAGGAGCGCCGTTTACGGTCAGGCTCCCATACAACTCCAGAGGGAGACCCACCGCAGCTACGCCGGGAATCCCTAGCATGATGAGGGCGATGATCCCTAATGCAATGAAAATTGGATGTTTCTGTCTCATCTATACCACCACCGTGAGGGTGTCGTTATTGTTCATGCTAATCCAGTAGCCCTTGGTCGGATACATGGGCAACCCATCGTTGCTGTCACGGATGATGGGGCTATCGGGGTTGTTGCCTTCGTGATACCCGAGCAGGGTGCCCCAGTTCCCATCCAGGCCTCCCATGATGGTCAGGAAGTTGTGTGCAGACATCGATGTCGTCCCTGCATACCCAACAGCGTTCCAGCCGGCATAAAGCTGCTTCGGATAGGGGGCAGGCGGGGTGACGGTGTCGAAGGTCAGCGGGACATCAACCCGGGTAACCGAGTAGACCCAGTAGCCATTCAGCGGCTGGAGGGTATCACCGGCCATCACCTGTTTCCACATCCCGTTTTGGGCGTCCCAGAGGAGGATTGCATGCCCGCCGAGGTTCACCCCGCCAAAGACCTGGAATGCCGTGTTATGCCCACTGGCCAGCCGTTTCGGCACCGAGACGAAGTTCCACCCCGGATACAGCTTGATGATGTTGGCCGGAGGTGCCGGCGAGACGGTAATATAGTTGGTCTTGACGTTTGTGTTAGCCCCTCCGTCGTTGGCAACCGTGAGTGTCACGGTGTAGGTACCAGCGGTGTTGTAAACGTAGAGCGGACTCTGCGTTGTCGAGGTACTGCCGTCACCGAAGTTCCACTGCCAGGAGGTAATTCCCAGTCCGGTTGATTCATCGGTGAACTGCACCGTTAGCGGGGCATCTCCGGTCCGCGGATCTGCATTGAACAATGCGATGGGCGGGATGTTCCGGACGTAGATACAGTTGTTCCAGGTCAACGAGTTCTGGCCCTGGGCGTTACTGACCGTCAGGGTGACATCGTACCAACCTGGTGTCGTATAGGTGTGGATCGGGCTCTGGAGGTTGGATGTGCTTCCATCGCCAAAGTTCCATGACCATGATGTGGGGCTGTTGATGGACGTGTCCCTGAACTGCACGGTAAGATCTTCAATCCCGTCACGCGGTGAAGCGGTGAAGTCAGCGACCGGGAGCAGGACATCCGAGACCCTGATGTATGCAGCTTTGGTCTCCGAGTCGGACCCTCCGGCGTTCGTTACCGTCAGTTTCACGGTGTAGTCACCGTTTGTGGAGTACCTGTGGCTTGGATTTTTTGACGTTGAAGTGACTCCGTCACCGAACTCCCAGTAGTAGGTCATCGGACTTACACTGGATGAAAGGTCAGTGAAGTCTACAACCAGTGGTGCTGACCCTGTCCGTGGAGTGCCGGTAAATTCAGCGACAGGGGGCTGTTCCAGGAGGTTCACTACTTTGGTTTCTGTATCCGGCAGATGATCATAGCCCATCCTGGTCAGGGAAACGGTATAGGTACCGAGTTCCTCGTAGACATGTACCGGTGCAGACCTGCCAGGGCTGTCCCAGAAGGTTGCAGTTGTTCCATCACCAAAGTCCCAGACGGATTTGAATCCGCCTCCAAGCGAAGTGTCAACGAACTGGACCGTGAGCGGCTCTCCGCCTTGAGAGGGATACCAGGTGAAATCAGCATCAGGGAAGACCTTCACAACCTGCATCGTGGTGTCAGTAAGGCCCTCGGGCGTTTCCACCGTCAGGAATACATAATAGTATCCCGACTGGATGAACGCGTGGCTTGGGTTTTTAGCAGTCGAAGTCCATCCGTCAGATGCCTGCCAGTAATAGTCAGCAATGGTGCCCAATGACGTGTCGGTAAACTGCACGGTCAGAGGAGAATGTCCGGTATCGGGTGTCGCGATGAAGTCGGCATCCGGGCGGACCTCTATGACTACGGTCGTGGAAACCGGGTCGTGGATGTTGTAGTACGCAGTGAGTTTCACGGTGTAGATACCAGTATTTTCATAGGTATGGGAAGCCGTCTGGCCGTGCTGGTAGTGTCCATCGCCGAACTCCCAGAGCCAGTCGACCGGGTATCCTCCGGCAATACCTTCAAAGTTGACCTCGAGCGGGACCTGTCCGCTGGTGGGGAAGGCATTGATTGCCGGAGTATCGCCAACCGGTATGGCTTTCCAGATTACCGTGCTCCAGACACCGTTGGCTCTGACCCAGTGGCTCACATACTTCGTCCCCCAGAACTGGTAGGTATACTCAGGGTCCTGCTCGGTGGACTCAGGCCAGAATCCACCATAGAAATTCCAGTAGAACTCATCAGGGTTGCCTGATGACGTATCGGTGAACTGGACGGTCAGGGGGGCATCTCCGGAATCAGGGTCCGCTATGAAGTCAGCAACAGGTCGTACCACAACGACGACTGTATCCTGCGTTCCTCTGCCCTGCTCATCGAAGACGCGAAGGGTTACATCATACACTCCAGGTTTGGTAAACGTGTGAGAGACGTCCTGCTGGTTTGCAGATGTCCCGTCACCAAAGGTCCAGAGCCAGGTTGTGGGTGTATAGGTTGATACCCCCTGGAAATCGATGGTAAACGGCATGTCTCCCATGAGCAGCCACCAATCGTGCGGAAGAATTGATGCCACCGGGATTGGGTCTGCTGATACAACGATATAACTGTTCTTTGGTATGTCATCCGATTTTGCAAATGCAGGATTTGCAGGGTTGGGATTGGTCACCCAGAGATGGACGTCATACGAGCCTTCCGAAGAATAAACATGGAATGGATCGCGTTCATGTGATGATCCGCCATCACCAAAGGTCCAGTAATACTCGGTATCCGGGGTTGTTCCGTAGCTCCGGTCGATGAATGACACTTCGAGCGGGTAATAGCCGCTCCTTGGAGTGGCAATGAAATCCGCGATAGGCTCCGGAACCATGGCGTGAATGACCATGGTCTTTGAAGCGCTGCCACCGGTATTGGTCACCGTAAGTTCCACGGTGTAATCTCCTGCGACGGTATAGGTATGGACGGGGTTCCTTTCGTCCGATGTGAGTCCGTCGCCAAAGTCCCATGCCCAGTCGGTACAATCGCCGCTCGACATGTCAATGAAGTTCACGGCGAGAGGAACTGTTCCGGACTGCGGCGATGCCGTGAAATCGGCCACCGGCCCGAGCGGTGTCCTTACATCGATATAGTTCACCTTCGTCTCGGTATCGCTGCCGAATGTACCGGTGACGGTCAATGAGACGGTATACAACCCGGGGTTCATGTACTTGTGGACTGGGTTTTGCTCGGCGGACGTCCCCGAATCCCCAAAGTCCCAGTGATACGTAGTACCGGTAACGGTTGAGGTGTCGGTGAAGGTAACCGTCAGTGGTGCAGGTCCAACAAGAGGTGTAGCGGTGAAGTCAGCCTGCGGACCGACATGAACGACTGTGGTGTTCAAACTTGTACTGGCGCATTCCGCCACAGGACACCTGGAGGCGGTAAACGTGACAGCGTAGGTTCCATCAGAGGTGTAGGTATGTGACGGATTCTGCAGGGTGGACGTATCACCGTCACCGAAGTCCCAGAACCAGCAGGTTGGGTTGCCAAGGGAAGTATCGGTGAAGTAGACCGTGAAGGGAACTTCTCCACCAGGTGTAGATGGATTAGTAGTGAAGGATGCGACAAGCGGGTTCCAGAGCGGGAAGTTATCGACGTTCAGGGATGCCAGGTAGAGTGAGAGGTTGCAGAATTCGTCATCATTCGGTCCTGTTACCTGGGAATGTCCGGTTCCATCCGGCTCTGCCCAGTAATTCCCGCTGATGTACATGCCGCCGACGATATTTGGACCCGGTTGCTTCAGGACATTCCAGGTGTTCTGGAATATCATGTCTCCGAATGCAACATTGTAGGTGTTGTTGAAGCAGTTGTTGAAAATGTTGTTATAGGCCGAGGCGTTCACCTGCATACCGACTTCGCCATTGCCGTAGATCACGTTATCTTTCACGGTATGCGCATTCGCATAGGCGAGGTGGATGCCCATCCGGTCGTTCTCTGCGACCTTGTTCCCGGTCAGGACGTTTTGTGAGGTGATCCGCACGTAATCGTGGCCATGCACGTATATACCGGTGATTTCGTTATTGTGCACCACGTTCCCTTCCAGCCGGTTCACATCACTTAGTAAAAATGCCGAAACAAGGTTGACTTCACCGATGTCTATTCCTATCGGGTTGTAGCTGACATGGTTGTCCCGGTAGGTGTTTTTCGATGCACCACGGCTGATAATACCGTACATCCCGTTGTGGTGAGCTTCATTGCTGTCGACAAGGTTTTCCGTGGTATCCCATGGGAGATTTTCATCCCCTTCACCTAAGTCAAAATCGTTCAGGGATATCCCGGCAATATTGTTCTCTTCGACCGAATTTGAAGAAACAACATTGTGTGATGAGTTGGTTAGGTTGATCCCGTCCCACCCGTTGCGCCAGGCGTGGTTATCGTCAACGGTGATACCATTCCATTGAGCATATGGAGGGGTGTTCCAGAGGAAAATACCATTATTTCCATTGCTGTCAGCAGTGTTTTTCCGGACTGTGGAGTCGTGACAATATGTCAGGTTAATCCCATGGTGTGCGTTCAGGTTTGCAGTATTCCGGGAGAAGATATTGCCTGAACCGCCGTCATCATTGATTCCATCGATTTTGTTCGAATTTGCAGTGTTATTATCGATGGTGTTCTGATTACATAAAAGGAGGTAGATGCCGATGTCATTGTTATTTGCAGTATTTCCCTGGATTTTGCCATCGAAGTAGCCCTGGCAGAAGATACCCTCAAACCGGTTGCCAGTGGCGGTATTCCCGATGATGTCGACGTTGTTTGTGTTCCAGGTGAAAATACCATAAGCATTGTCACTCAGTTCGTTGTTCTCGATCAGGCCGTCAACGACCGGATAATAATCTATGCCAACGTCAAATTCACCAAGAATCCTGAAGTTCTTGACATGGACCCGTTCAAGTCCCGGGTTGACCATGATACAGTTCTGATCGGGGACATAGCCCAGACTGAGATAGTAATCGGTCCGTGAGGAGTTCACGACACCGGTGATGGTGTGGCCATTTCCATCCAGCACCACGTCAGAGGCAAGAATCTTGAAGCAGGGTTCCCAGTACTCGGTTCCATTGTAGTACACCGTTCCGTTGTAGTTGAGGACGTCACTCATCAGGACATAGGTGCCGGGTGAGTCGATAACCGTAGGTCCGTAGATGTAAGTATCTGCACCGGCTATCGCGGGTACGAATGCCAGGGCGGCGATCAGGAAGCAGATTATTGCCTGCCCCCGGATTTCCGTATGGTTTTTTGATTCAGATGACATTGTGATTCCCTCCTACCTCACGACCACATAATTGGGAATCGTAATACTGTAGTAGTCTGTCGGGCTGTTTTTCACAGTCAGTGTGACCGAATACAACCCCTTAGCACTGTATACGTGGTTAATCGGCGCCGGCACCCAGTACCACGTCCCCGGGGGAGTACCCACAGACACCAGGGGTGAGCCGTCCCCGAAATCCCAGGTGTAGGTGGTCTCTTTCTGGAGCCTCACGGGATAGGGGTAGAACGTTGCATTGAACGGTGAACTGCCGGCTATCCGGTCAACGCTGAAGAACGTGGTTCTCCCGTTTATGTTGGCCCGGAGCGGACGTGCTGGAGTGTTGACGAAGATATACCCTGTTTTGGTCTCGGTATCAGAGAGGCTATCGGCACCGGTCACGGTCAGGCTGACCGTGTAGACGCCGATCGACGAGTAGATGTGAGTCGGGTTCTGAAGTGTCGAGGTTGTACCGTCCCCGAAGTCCCAGAGCCAGGACACCGGAGATCCGGTTGACTGGTCCGTGAATGCCACAGTCAGCGGATAGACTCCTGATTGCGGCGTGCCGGTGAATTCAGCCTTCGGATAGACACTTATCGCCTGGGTTGCAGGCGGGGTGCCGTTTACTCCACCACCCTGGGCAACGAGGGAAACACTGTAGATTCCGGCGGTATTGAATACATGAGTGGCATTCTGAACCGGAGAGGTTCCGTCACCGCCGAAATCCCAGAACCATGCCGTGGGGGAGCCTGTCGACGTGTCATTGAACTGGACGGCCAGCGGTGCATAGGGAGTCGGAACCGTGGTGTAGTTCGAAGTGAATGAATTCAGGGGCCGAACCGTGATGTAATCCGTGACATTTGTCGTGTTCTGCCGGAAATCGTTTCCACGAACGGTCAGGTTGATGCTGTAACGCCCGGCAATAGTGAAGACGTAATTCGGATTCTGCAGGTTTGAATCAACCACCCCATCCTCGTTGAATTCCCAGGACCAGTTGTTGGGAAATCCCGTTGAGGTATCGGTGAAATGCACGTTCAATGGTGCATTCCCGATTGTGGGGGTGCCGGTGAAGGAAGCGAGTGGATCGACCTGGATGTAATTGATCTTCGTTTCCGTGGCTCCAAAAACCCCATTTTCGTATACCGTCAGGTTCACGGTATAATTTCCGGTAGAGTTATAGGTATGCAGGGGATTCTGCTGGTTTGAATCAACCACCCCGTCATTATTAAAATCCCAGTACCATGTGAGATTTGTCCCTGTGCTACCGTCAGTGAACTGGACGGTGAGAGGGGCAAATCCCGATGTCGGAGTGCCTGAAAAATCCGCTGTCGCGGCCTGGCCTGCTGAAATTGTGCAGAACAAGGCAATAAGTGCAAGGATAACTTTGAGGCATCCCGTTCTTTTACGATCTCGATACGTGTGATGTTCTGACATACATGCCACCTTGGAATATCTCGCAATGGCCAGAAGTACACAACGATGAATCTATAAGTATGCCTGCCATTGATGCCACCTATAAATCCACCACTCGGTCATTCCGACTGTCGCGTTGGATATATGAGTTCTCTAATATCTTTTATCTTATAAAGATTTCGCAGCTTTTCACTCCCAAATTCAAATGGAAGGCCCCTGTTATGCCAAACAGGGCACCCTGAGGACTCTGGTTGGGTAATAATGAGACTGGGGATTCTGTTAGACCAGTAAGCCTTTTTATCGAGGTAAAACATGAATCGGGAAAATAATCGGGGGTTTCGGGGCGGTATAAAAGGTTATGCCGCGCCCGGGTCGCCGGGTGCCCTCCGGTCCGGAGTTCACGTCGATACAGGCAGAAAACGCGCCCTTATTCAGGAGTTCCTTACACCCTGTGCTGGTTTCTCCCGGAATTTTATAAAAAAAGAAAGTTAATCCTCATGGACGGGACTAGGTGACGGTGATGTATCCCGGTTTCTGAACCTTGTAGCTGCCGGGCCCGTATGATACCCGCAGGGTGACGGTGTAGACTCCCGGGTTCTGGTAGACATGGACGGGGTTTTGCCCGGAAGAAGTCGCACCATCCCCGAACAACCAGGTCCAACCGGCAGGGTTGCCGGAAGAAAGGTCGGTGAACTGGACGGTGAGGGGAGCGTTTCCGGACAGGGGTGAGGCTGTGAAATCTGCAGTGGTGCCTGTGGGAACCGGGGTGGGCACGGTTGTTGGTGGTGGGGAGATCACCGCCATGAGAGTCTTGTAGGCATTGATCCTTCCACCTGACAGGACATACCAGTTCAGCGGGCTAAAAAGGACTCCAACCCTGTCCCGGAGGAACCAGTAACCCTGATCAAGTCATCAAGCACATTTGCCAAGCGCGGAAGAATGTCGGAATATCTCCCGGAACCGGGTCACCGGCTACATCACAACCACCATGATAATTTCATCTGCCTGGATGTCATCGCTCGCTGTTCCATCAGGGGATAGTGGTTTACCCGTGAACCCGCCGGAACCCTCCTGCCATCAACAACCCTGCACTTCACCGGCAACTCATCTGAAAAAAATCCCGGCCCCAGGAATGCCATTACGAAAAAGGAATACATCACCTGCCTGACCGGGACATATCTTTTATTTGAGCCTGCACGGTTTTGATTATTGGGGTTAGGAAACATCTGAATTCTCCCCGAAGAGATATACATCATCGATACGGCGTTCAGCATCCCGGGCGTCTCCCCATACACGGGAGGCATCCCTGAAATTGTCGCGTAACAACCAGCTCCGGCAAATATAATAAACCCCGTATGGAGATGGCACCTTGATTGAACTGTGCCGCTAAGCACCGTTTACCCTGCAGCCCGATACCTTCCGCCTGTAAAGTCCAGGTTCCCTGGCAGTCTCCCTGGGCCCTTCCCCGAAACACTCGCCTTATCACCCTCAACTCCAATACCTTCACCATGGACGTGGAGGAATATGTCCGCCGCCATCTCCGTGCAGGGGAGGGAGATGATGCGATCGAGCGGGAACTGGCAGGCATCGTCCGCTCGTACAAACCCGATGAAACAGCGGAGTACGCCCGATCGTTTGCCCGGGCCGTCCTCGCCGAAGTGCGGAACACGGAAGGACTCTCCGGCGACTTCTTCTCCTATTTCCCGTCACGGACAAAGATGGGGGAGTTCGGGGTCGGTTCCCGCGGAACTGGTGATTTCTTTGTCCACCGCCAGATCGCCCGCATCATCGGGAAGACCGGTGCATCGGTTGGCGTGGACGAGCTCGATGATGCCGGTGCTGTTGCGCTTGCGCCCGGCATGAACGGTCCACGGTTCGTGGTCTGCTCGGTGGACGGCATGCACTCGCGGCTCTCCGATTTCCCGTTCCTTGCCGGTTTCCACGTCACCCGGGCAACGCTCCGGGACGTCTACGTGATGGGCGCCCGCCCCCTCATGCTCTTCTCCGATATCCACGTTGCCGATGACGGGGACATCGCAAAGATCTTTGACTACACGGCCGGTATCTGCGCCGTGGGAGAGCTCATGGACGTCCCCCTCGTGGCCGGCTCGACGCTGCGCATCGGGGGCGACATGGTGCTCGGTGACCGGCTCACCGGCTGCGTTGGATCGGTGGGACTGGCACGCCACCTGACCGCACGCAGGGAGACGCGCCCCGGCGACATCGTCCTGATGACCGAAGGATCCGGCGGCGGAACCATCGCCACCACCGCGCTTTATTCGGGATACGCCGAAATCGTTGAGGAGACCATCAACCTCGACTTCCTCCGGGCGGCCGATGCCCTTATCAAGAGTCCGGCGATAGACCTTGTCCACTCGATGACCGATGTGACCAACGGGGGACTCAGGGGTGATGCCCATGAGATGGCAGAGACTGCCGGCTGCCGCATCCTCGTGGAACAGGACCGGGTGGCAGACCTGGTCCGGCCCGGAGTCCGCAGGATGCTCGAGGAGCTGGAGATAGACTACCTCGGCGTCTCGCTCGACGCCCTTCTCCTCACCCTGCCCCCCGGTGCCGTCGACGAGGTCTCTGCCGTGGTCAGGTCTTCCGGGGTTGCCATCCGGGAGATAGGGCGGGTGGAAGCCGGCTCTCCCGGGGCATTCCTGGTGGTTGATGGGGAAGAGCAGCCGTTCATCCCCCGGTTCCGCGAGTCGGCATACACCCCGGTTAAAAAGGTGGCAGACCGGCGCCCGCGAGACCAGGAGGCCATGCGGGAAGCCGTGCTCCGGGCTGCCGATGCGGCGGTTGAAAAAAAGGCCCGGGTGGTGGACCGGCTCCGGCCCCGGGCCTGATCTATTCCGGCTTTACGCCCCGGGCAAGGATGTTATAAGCAAGCCGGGGGACTTTCTCCTCCACGAACGGCTCGATCTTCCGCGCGAGGTCAAAGAAGGGATCGGCAAGGTTGAGATGGGCAAACGAGCATCTCCTGACCTGTATTGCAGCAAACCCGGCATCCTCGAAGAGTCCGCGGATCTCGCCATCGGTGTAGTAATGCTCCCCAAACGATCCCATACCGATCCCGCGGACCTTCATGGCCTCGGCCATGCTGTAGATTGCAGGAAGGCCGGACGTGAAAAGGTTCCTGCCGAGCGTGCAGATGGCGATGACTCCCCCGGGCCGAAGCACCCGGCAAGCCTCGGAAAGCATCTGCTCCGGTCTCCTGACATAGCTGAACGCAAGCAGGCTCGTGACGGCATCAAAGCACCCGTCCCGGAACGGCAGCACTTCTGCATTTCCCCAGGCGACATCACTCTCGCGGCACCGTGACCGTGCCCGCAGGACCATTCCCCGGGAAAGGTCAAGCCCGATCCCGAACCCTCCATGCTGTTCGCAGGCGCTCAGGAAAAGGCCTGTCCCGCAGCCGAGATCGAGGATCCTCCCCGGCATGGGAATACAATCCATCACCTGCCCTGCGATGTGGGCATAGTAGAACCGCCCCCTGTTCCTGTTATACCGGTTGTCGTAGATATCCGCGATATCATCGTAATGCTGCCTGACTTTCTCGAGCGATTCACTCATCCGAAGATCTCCTGGACGATCCGTGCAGCCATGGCATTCAGCTGGATATACTCGTTGTTGCACCGCGTCAGCCGGTAATCCGTGTCGGCAAGGATGGAAACGAGGCGGGGGTCGTTGTAATCCCGCCGTACAGCGGCATGCAACTCCGACATGACCTCCCCTGAGGGGAGACCGTACTCGATCATAAGTGCTTCAAACTTCCTGATAGCGGAAGGGAGATCAGCGCCTTCAATGGCTGCCAGCGCCGCATTTGCGATCCGGGACGTCTCGGTCTGCGACCAGCTGACAAGGCCGGAAGCGCCGTCTGACCCGGACCGGACCTGCAGCAGCATGATCGCCTTGCGAAGGTCCCCTCCCGCCGCATGGGCGATCAGGTCGATTTCATCGGCAGGAATGCCCTGCCCGGCAGGGAACTCGCAGTTCAGGACAGCCTGCAGGTGTTCTCCGATCGCACCGGCACTCAGCGGAGCGAAGAAGAAGGGAAGGCACCGGGAGCTGATGGCAGGGATGATCCCCGACGAGCGGGTGGTCACGTAGATGAACCGGCACGTCCTGCTGTACCGCTCCATGATCCGGCGGAGCGCCTGCTGCGCCTCCCGGGTGAGGGCGGATGCCCCTTCAAAGATCACGATGCGGAACTCTGCGTCGAGCGGGCGTACGGAGGCGTACCACCTGGTGATATTCTTGAAATTGGTAAGCAGGCTCTCCTCTTTCCGGTAGATATGGGCATACCGCTCGTTGCCTTCAAGGTACTTTTTCCCCTGCTCAAAGAGATCCATGGCCTGGATCGTGGTGGTATTCTCACCGGCCCGTTCACCGAAGAGCTCCCTCCCGAGACATTCCACCGCCGCGCTCTTCCCGGTCCCTGCCGGGCCGGTTACGAGGAGGTGAGGGAGCGACCCCGACCGTGCAGCGCTCCTCATCATGGAGATGACCTGGTCCTGACCGATGATATGGTCAAACGTTGCCGGCCGGTACTTCTCAATCCAGAGCATGTTCGAGCCTCCGTATGATATCGCGGATGGCCTCCCGCAGCAGGTCCCGGTTGTCGAATCCGAGGGAAAGGGCCCGGGACTCCTCCCGGCCGAGTTCCCGGCAGAACCGGGCGATAGCAGGAAGGGCCCGGGTCAGTTCATCGACGATGGTAAGGTCCGCGCTCCGGGCTGTCCGGGAGAGCGGGTTCAGATCAATGGCAATTACCGTCTTTTTCATGGCGCGCAGTGCCTGGCACCGGTCGCCGTCCTCCAGCGGGACCAGCACAACATCCGCAGTCCCAATCCCCTCCTTCAGGCAGAGCGCCCGGTCGTGTGAGAGCGGCAGCAGGCGTTCCGGCACCCCGGAGAGCACCCGGACACCATGGTCTTCGAGCAGCCTGGTAACCCTCTCCACCCGCCCCGCTGAGCGGTGGAATAGGTTGACCTCCACGGCCGCCCCGGAAGCGTCCTGGAGGTCGGCGACAAGCCCGGCGGCGAGGGCTGCAGTGTTCCCGTTCACTGAGATGACGGGGTGCGTTGCCGAGAGGAGAAGGGCGGCAGCAATCCGCTCGGCCCGGAGCGCTGCAGGGCTCGTCTCCTCCCCGATGAGGTAATCGAACGCCTCGCCCCGGCCATGGGCGGTGAGGCCTTCCAGAACGACGATCCCTTCGCGTGCGCACCGGGCAAGGTGCTCCCGTGTTGCGAGGGAACGGTGGCGTGGGTGGTCGCCCGGGATCACCGCTGCACCTCCGTGATCCTGGCCCCCGATTCCGCCATGTGGAGTTCGAATACCTCTCCATACCCGGAGAGGACTTCCCTGGCTCCTTTTCCCAGTGCAAACACACCGTTTCCGAGCATGGTCATGCTTGCCGGCACCCCCTCCCGGTCGCACTCCGCGAGAACCTCGCGGACGGAAGGGGTCAGCAGTCCGCTTTCCTCTGCAAAGAGCCTGGATAACGCCAGGAACTCCGCAGGAGTGTCGGGGCGCTTTCCCGGGTAGGCAGCCGAGATCCGCTCCAGTACATCCGGTGATCCCAGGATCCCCGGCGAGTAGAGAGGGCCGAAATTGACCGCGTATACCGGACCGGCAACATCGAAGTAGCGGATGATCTCTGCTCCCGGCCCGGCCCCGGTCCGGTAGTCCCGCCCGCCGCCCTGGCAGGCAGCAACATCGCCAAGGCCGGTATGGTGGAGGATCTCCGCTTCATGGGCCAGTGCGGTCCATTCCCGGGGGGACAGGCCGGTGCCGCAGATGGTATTGATGGCGCAGGCGGCGGCCATAAGTGCCGATGCAGAGAGGCCGAACCCTGCCCCGATGGGGAGCGTGCAGCTGGTCTGTATCCGGACGCTGCAGGGGAACTTCCCTGCGAGCCAGGAGAGGGGGGGTGCATCGGTGAACTCTTCAAGGACGCTCCCGTCAGCGCTGAACCGTCGTGCACAGACAGACGGCTCGTCCGAGAACGATACCCTGACCGATACCCCCTCCCTGATCACTATCCCGGCCCCGATGCTCCCGGAACTGGAGGGATGGGACCTCATCACCGGGGAGAAGTACCCTGAGAGATGACCAGGGCAGTACGCGGACACCGACCGTATGCGTCTTTTGTCTCCCATCGTGCTCCTCCAGGCCGGGCGCTGCAGGTTTCCCATTCTTACCGGGCGGCCTCCCGGGCGAGGATCTGCTGCCATATTGCAGCGGCAAGTTCTTCTTTGCTCCCTTCAACCGCAACCCGGGGACCCTCTCCCAGGATGACCGCCGATCCATGGGAAGACCCCATGCTCTCCGGTCCGTTCACCACCACCATGCGAGCGCCCTTTGCGAGCAGTTCCCGCGCCGCATCCTCTTCGTCCGATCCGAGCTTGAACGCCACGGTGGGGACCCCCCAGCCGGTCATCACCTCGTCAAGCAGCTTGGGAAGGGGGTGCAGGGTAAGGGTGACGGGCCCGCCGCTCCGCAGCTTTCCCGGGTACGGGACCGGGGAGAAGTCCGAGATCGCAGCAGCGCTGATGTACAGATCGGGAGCCTCTTCCCGGCAGATCCGGAGGACCGCTTCCCTCATCTCCGATGCGCTGGCAGCCGGGACATTGTGCACGCACGGGATACTGTTTCCATGCACGACCGTGACTTCTGCCCCGAGGCGGAAGGCCTGGAGGGCCAGCTCCCGTCCCATCTGCCCTGATGAGCGGGTGGTCAGCACCCTGATATCGTCGACCGGTTCCCGGCAGGGCCCGCTCGTGATCAGGACGTTCCTTCCGCCAAGCGGCCTTCCCAGGAGGGCCCGCTCGCAGCGGAGGACGATCTCCTCCGTGTCGGCAATCTTTGCCTTACCCTCCTCGATCCGCGGAGCGACAACCTCAACGCCCCAGGATTCGAGCCTGGCCAGGCAGTCCCGGACACCGGGGTGGCGGAACATGCTGTGGTGCATGGCGGGCACGACAAGAACCGGCATTCCCCTCCCAAGCGCGGTGGTGGCGAAGGTGGTGACCGTGGTATCATCGATACCTCCTGCGATCTTGCAGAGGGTGTTTGCCGTGCAGGGCGCGACAAGGAACAGGTCGGCGGCCCCTCCGTCACCGCAGAAAGCGACGTGTTCCACCCTGCCGGTGATGGCAACCACTGTCTCCTGCCCGGTTGCAAAGGTCAGGGCATCGGGGTGGACGATACGGGTGGCCGCCTCGCTCATGACTGCAGTCACGCAGGCCCCCTTCCGCCGCAGGGCATGGACCAGCCGGATGGTCTCCACGGCGGCAATGCTCCCGGTCACCCCGATAACTATCTGCTTCTCCCTCAGGCTCTCTCTCATCAGGCCACCTTCAGGTCAAGGACATAGTGCCATGTGTGCGGTGCAACCTTTTTTATCCTCCGGATTCCGTCCTCCTGCACCCATCCCCTGCAGGTTCCGGGGATGTGCGGAGGGCATGACCCGGTGGCATGGAGGTGGATGGTCCCGCCGGGAAGGACATGGCCTGCCGCCTTTTCGAGGAATGCCTGAGAATCGAAATGGCCCATGATGACCCGGTCGTACCACCCGTCCAGGAGATCGCGGCAGTCCCCGCATTCGGGTACCACGCGGGACGCCACCCGGTTCTCCCTGATGTTCCGGCAGAGATAGCCGTGGGCGACCGGGTTGAGCTCCATGGCGTGCACCAGCGCGCCAGCCCGGGCCGCGGGGATGGTGAAATGGCCGATGCCGGCAAACATATCGGCGACCCGCTCCCCGCTCCCGATGGTCTGCATCATGCGTTCCTTCTCGGTCCGGTTCCCGCGGGAGAACATCACCTGCGACGGGTCAAAGCGGAAGGTCATCCCCATCTCCCGGTGACAGACCTCTCCGGGCTCTCCCCTGAGCACCCGGACATCCGGGATGCGTTCAACACCGCTGCAGGACCGGACCCAGAGGATGGCGGACGGCTTCTTCCAGGCCTCGACCTGGTCGATCTCGGCCGGGGTAGGTTCGTCCCCCTGAAAGACAGCAATCCTTCCGGCCATGAAGTAACCTCTTCCCTGGTAAACTGCCTTTTTTGGGATATCCACCTCCCAGGGGTGGCCGTCCCGTACCGGTACATAGGCAACGGCCCCGGTAACATAGGGACGCCGGTCCCGGTCGACCCAGTCCGCATCGTGCACCGACCTGAGCAGCTCGACCGGGATCCGACGGCTCCTCATGATCACCCCAGCAGGACCATCCTGCCTGCAGCCTTGAGGACCCGGACCCCTCCGCCGGGCTTCACCTGCATTCCCGGCGGGATCCGGCACTCCGTGCTCTCACCGGTGACAGGGTCGAGGATGCCGATGGCATCTCCCTCCCTGAACGTGACCAGGTATTCGACGGCATCGCGCACGTTCCCGATAAGGGCTTCGATCTTCTGTTCCGGGACCGAGCGCTGCTGGCCGCTGGCGACATCGATCACCCTGACATCGTGGCCGTCGATACCCTGCACCTCTGCATACCGGCCATGGACCATGATCACGTCTCCCCTCGAATATTTCGGGAGCCTGACCAGGTATGTCACGCGGTAGAGCCTCTTTCCCGCCCGCTCTCCGACCAGTTTCGGGTGGGTTGAGGAACGTCCACCCATGGCCCTGACGATAGCCATGGCGATCTCGTGGCCGATCCGCTGCGACCCGATGGTGATATCAAGGCCGTCCGGAGTCTCTTCCAGGTCGGCGATGAACGAGAGGCGCTCTCCGGAAGCGGCCAGCGCCTGCTCGGTTTCGCGGGCGATCCGTTCGGCGTTCCGGATCTCCCAGGGGAATGGTTTTCTCCCGTTGGCCCTGACCTGGACCACCCCTTCATAGTAATTTCCCGACATCCGGCTGCACCGGTCGCACTGCTCTTTCTGCCAGACGATCCCGATCCGGCAGGAACCTTCTACCAGTTCGCCGAACAGGGTCCCCGATATCCGGCAGTCCGCAACCGAGCGGTTGCTGCCTGATTCACGGATGCTGATGGAGATCTCGGGGTTGCGAAGCTCCGGCACGATCTCGATTTTTCTCCGGACGAGGTCGCGTGCGAGGTCTTCCCGGGGGATATGGGTCTCGACCCAGAGACCTGCCTCTTTCCGGGCACCGCAACTCGGGCAGAAGACGTCGACGATGCGTGCCGGGCAGGAGAACCAGCGTAGCTGTGCTACCCTGCAGGCTCCGCACAGTCCGCGGTCTTCGGACGGACGACCGCAGCGGGGGCAGATGTTCTCCCTGATCCTCTGGTTAAATTCTGATGATTTGGGCATGGGGCACGGAACCGATACGAATACACCCGTCTTTCCCGATCAGGCCGATCTCGATGGCAAGAGACACCGTTCGCTCCCCCATAAGGTTTGCATTCTCGGCACGGGAGAGCGCGGCCCTGACCTCTTCGGGAGTCGCGAGGTCGTTTCCATAGAAGGCCTCGGAGATGTGGATCTCGAGGTCACCGTGGGAAATCCGGCCATTGAGTAGTTCCCGGTCGCAGACGGCGACGACTTCATCACCGGCAGGAGTGCGGTGAATCTTCAGGTACATTGTTTATATGTCAGCGGGGTGAGCACATAAAATAATACAACGGGAAATTCGCGGTCACCTGGAGATCTCGACGCCGTACACCCGGGAAGGAGTCTCGGCATGGATACGGTGCGCATCCTCAAAGGTGATCAGCCCGTTTGCAAGCAACCTGAACGTGGCCCGGGGCACCGATTTCGGGCCGATGACCGCCCCCGGCCTGCTGTTCTCGTCCATGTAATCGCTTTCCATGGTGAAATACCGTCCCGCCGAGGCCAGGTCAGGGATTGCCGGGTGGGTGGCGATCATCGAGGGAGTAAGGGGGGTATCCGGCGTTGCATAGTGCTTCACCACCCGGTATGAAGGGAGCCCGGCGCGGGCGGCACGGTCCACCACATCGGCGCACGGACCGCTTTCTGCATGTATCTGGACTGCACACCCCAGGCGTGCGGCCAGGGAGAGGGCATGGGAGAGCACCTCGTTTGATGCGTCAAGGACTTCCGAGGGTACTTCGTAGTGGGGCCGTCCGCTCTTGAGGGCCACAGCCCTGCCATCCAGGACGTACTCCCCGGCGATATCAAGGCCGCGCTTCATCACGGATACCACGGTATCGAGCGGAATCCAGTTGAGTAGACGTGACATCTCGGCCGGGTGGACTCCGAGGACGACAAAGACCGTGAGCCCGAGTTTCCTGACTGCATTGGCAACAGCGATGGTCTCATCGAATACCTCCCTGAACTCCTCCCCCGTGTCAGGGACTATTCCAAACGACAGGGAAGGCTTGGAGACCATGAAGAGATGGGTTCCCCCTGCCCGCTGGAAGTCCCGTGCGGCGGCAAGCCCCCTGCCATTCCGGGGGTCGATATGGATATGGTCATCGGTGATCGGGATGTCAGGGTTCTTCATAGCAGCGGATGATCTCCATCATGGGGTATTCTCCCTTCTTACTGAGCCGGGCATGGCAGCACGACCTCTGCACTTTCGTAACCACGTCGGCAGAAATCATCGTCCCCTTCAGCTCGGAATAGCCGAACTCGTTTCTCTTCATCGCCCGGTCGATGCTGACGCGCACTTCGCGGACGAATGGCTGGAGGCTGATGCTCTCCCGGATGGCCGTCTCGAGCGAGATTGCAGTGTCCGGTGAGACCGGTGTTCCCACGAACTGGTGGTAGAGCGCTCCGAGCTTGATGCCTGCCTCAAATATTGCCTGTTCACGCGTCCCTGTCATGGTATATACCTGGATGGACCGGGAAAAAAAGGTGTCAGATGAGCTTGATGATGCCCTGTTTGGGCTCCATGGCTTCGCCCTGGCGCAGGAACATATCGATCTGTTTCTGGATCTCGTCTTTATGGTAGCCCTGCCGGGCGATCTGATCGATCACTGCCTGCTTCTGCGCCCGCCCTGTCTCATCGGCCAGCTGGCGAATGACCTCCTTGATGGTGCGGATGAGGTCCCGCCTCCCCTTCGATATACCGGTCACAACCTTGTCGATGTCAAAGCTCCCGGTCTTGGGATCATAGGCCACCTGCCGCAGGCAGGTATCCACGATCCCGATCACCCGTTCGGCATCCGCGAGCTCGATATCGGGCGAGAGGCGGATCCGGGCGCTGGCCTCTGCAAGCCTGACCAGGGCCTCCAGCTGGCGGGCGGTGACCGGGACCGGCTTCGTCGACTCCGATGCCAGGCCCCTGAGCCGCATGTAGTAATCGACCAGCGATTCGCGGGCGGCATCAGAGAGACGGGGGAAACAGGTCCGCCTGGCATAGGCAACGTATTTGCGGAAAAGCATCGGTTCTATGTCCGGAGTGACCGGTTTGAGCTGCTCCCGGATATACTCATCATCCACTCCCGGGATGGGGCTCTTTGCATGCTGCGCGATGGTCTCTCCGATACTGTGGGCCTTGAGGATATGCTCGGCAATCGCGCCGTCGCGCTTGGGATCCGGCTTGTCACCCATGATGAAAATGAGGTCGAACCGGGAGAGCAGGGATGCCGGCATGTTGATCTGCTCACCGAGAGGGGTAAATTCATCGAACCGGCCGTACTTCGGGTTCGCTGCGCCGAGCAGGGCGCACCGCGATTTCAGGGTTGCGGTGATTCCCGCCTTGGCTACGCTGATCGACTGCTGTTCCATCGCTTCGTGAAGCGCGCTCCTGTCGTCTTTCTGCATCTTGTCCATCTCATCGACCGCAGCGATCCCCATGTCTGCCAGGACGAGTGCTCCGGCTTCCAGTGTCCAGCGCCCGTCGCCGAACTCGTCTTTTACTGCGGTCGCGGTCAGCCCGGCGGAAGTGGAAGACTGGCCGCTGGTGTAGATCGCCCGCGGGGAGAGCTTGGCCACGTAACGGAGCAGCTGGCTCTTGGCAATACCGGGGTCTCCGATCAGGAGGACATGGATGTCGCCGCGCAGGTGGCTGCCATCCGGCATCTCCTTGGTGATGCCGCCGAAAATCTGGAGTGCGATGGCCTCCTTGACATCCTCGTTGCCAAAGATGGTCGGTGCGATGGAGTGGGTGATCTTGCCGTAGATATTCGGGTGTCGTGAAAGGGAGAGTATCTCGTCCTCGTCCCTGTCATCGATCTGCACCTCTTCAAACTCCTTTTCGGAGATCTCCATCGAGTTGCATTCGAGGTAAATGTCGAATATGGTGCTCTTCTCGCCGTGGCTGACCCGTTGCATGGACCGGAGGATACCGTTGATGATCACCCGGTCACCCGGCGCCACCTTCCCGGTCATGTCATCGGTGGCATCGACATCGAGTGTCTGCGGCTGCTCCCCGCCCCGGAGACCCTCCGGGGATTCCTGTATCCGGAGTTTCTGCGAATCGGTGAACCGGGAGCGTTTGGGGATGAGCTCCAGTTTCTTGAAGGTACACCCGTCCGTTGCACAGCCGTCCGGTTCCCTGAACTTCCCGTACCCCTGCTCGCGGACGGTGATATGCCCGGCGGGGCACCTGAAGTGCGCCTCAACCACCCGGGGCCGGACCTCCGTGGTCTTCCGGAGAATTCCTTCCACGCTGATGAAAGTGTTGATGTGGTCGGACCGGATCTGGCGGATGGCGATCTTCCGCGGGAGGTTGATGAACCGGATATTGATCTCCCTGGCAGACTTACCGTCCCGGGTCTTTATCAGCTGGTGCGTGGCGATCGATGACCGGACATCCCCGATCACCTTCCCCGGGTTGCTGAGCAGTTCATCGGCCATCCGTATGCCGGTCTTCCCGAAACTTTCGAGTTCCCGGTAATCGATGAAGAGCGACCGCTGGTACGGGAATTCCCGCGAGAGTGCAGAGAGCTCCTTCTTGTAGCGGCTGCGCAGAAATTTGCTCCAGTCTGCATCGCGGTCGATAATTTCGGTCCGGGGCTCGCTGTCCATCCCTCTCACCTTCATCCGGAGCGCCGGGCAATGATCACGAACTGGGCGATGAGCGCATCCATCTGGATATCGCTGTTGGCACCTTCGGAGAGCCGGAAATCCGTTGTCCCCAGCTGATCGATGAGTGCTACACGCAATCCATCGTCCATCGGCCGTTTCATGATGGCCCGGTAGCACTGGTTGATCAGTTCGTTCGGGGCAATCCCCCGCCCATGGAGTAGGTCTGTAAGGACGTGTTCTGCCCCTTCAAAATCTCCGGACAGGGCCAGCGTGAGGAGTTCCTCGATCTCCTCCGGTTTTGCCGTTGCGGTGATGGCATAGACCCCGTCCTTGGTTATCTCGGGGGAGAGGATTGCGGCACCCTGGAGGGCATTGATGGCTTTCCGCATGTCGCCCTGGGCAATATATGTGATTGCCATGACTGCATCATCGGCAACGTGCAGGTTTTCGCTCCTGGCGATGCGGTGGATCTCCTCGGCTATCGCTTCCTTGGCAAGCGGCCTGAACCGGTAGATGGCGCACCTGCTCTGGATGGGATCGATGATCTTTGACGAGTAGTTACACGAAAGGATGAACCTGCAGGTCTGGGCAAAGCTCTCCATCGTCCTCCTGAGTGCAGCCTGGGCATCCGGGGTCAGGGCATCGGCTTCATCGAGGAAGAGTATCTTGAAAGAGGCATTTCCGAGCGGGGAAGTCCGGGCAAACTGCTTGATCTGGGTCCGGACCACATCGATGCCGCGCTCGTCGGATGCATTCAGCTCCCGGAAGTTCATGTGCCACCCATCGCCGAAAAATTCCCGTGCGAGCGCGACTGCCGCCGTGGTTTTGCCGACCCCCGCCGGGCCGGTGAAGAGCAGGTGGGGGAGACTGCCTGCTTTCACGTAGGACTTGAGACGCTCCACGATCTCGTCCTGCCCGACGATATCTGCAAGGAGTGCCGGCCGGTACTTCTCAATCCAGATGGTGTGGCTCTCGTCCATTCCGTATCCTCTTTCAATATTAGGGGTTATGGTATATCAGTATCTGGCTTGTGTGATAAAAACAGGGACCGTGTATCCCGAAACTGCCTGGAGGAACAGCGCAGGCAAAAAAAAAGATTGTTATTTTTCAAAGAGTTCTGCGCCCTTCTCCTTCTGGTAGTAGTAATAGGCAAGGCCTGCGAGAATGATGATCACCAGGATGATGAGGATCAGCCATGCCAGCGGGAACTGCGACCAGGACGGCTGGGCGGGTGGGATGGTAGTGGTGGGGACCGGGGCAGTCTCGGTCTCCACAGGCTCCAGTGTCGGTGGTGGTGTGGTTGGTGTGGGAGTTATGTTTCCATTTTCCTGTGGAGTGGGGGTAACAGTGATGGTTGGGGTGGGAGTTGGGGTGCTGGTGGCGTAGTAGCCACCTCCACCACCACCTCCGCCACCGGTCCCCGTCTGCCGGAAGGATGCGACAATGGTGTGGTTTTCACGGACATTTTCAAAGGACCAGGTATATAGTGCTCCTTTGGAAACACCGTCCACGGTTACGGCCTGGACCGTGTAGTACGAGAGCGGGGCGATATTGAAGGTGACATTTGCTCCTTCTGAGACTGGAACGAGACCGCTCGGGTTGATAGATCCGCCGTTTCCTGCTGTGGCGTTGATATAGAACAGCCTTCCAGGTGAACTGACGTTGATGAACCCGGGCTTTGATACAGACCCACTGCCGAAATCGTTGCTTGCGGTGAGGTTAACGGTGTATGACCCTGCAGTGAGGTATGTGTGGACAGGGTTCTGGAGGGCCGATATGGTCTGATCACCGAACTCCCAGGACCACGAGCCGGGATTGTTGCTGGAGGTATCAGTAAACTGGACGGACAGCGGGGCAGTCCCGGATGTCGTATTGGCAGTAAACCCGGCAACCGGAGGCAGCTGCCCGCCGTGAACGGTTATGAAATCCGGCCGTACCAGTGAGCTTGTGCCCGCCGGGTTGCTCACGTTCAGGCTCACCGTGTACGTTCCCGGAGACTGATAGGTATGGACGGGGTTCCTGCCGTTCGAGGTGAATCCGTCGCCAAAGTCCCAGAACCACGATGTGGGTATGTTCAACGATGTGTCAATGAACTGCACGGCAAGCGGGGCTGTTCCCGAAGTCCTGTTTGCCGTGAAATTGGCGACTGGTATGTCGGCGGGAGGAATTTCCGTTACCCGGAGATTGAGTTCTGTCAATCCTCCCCATATGTAGGGATAGGTCATCTGCCAGTCTCCACCGGCACCGACATCGTAGCATTCGGCACGGATGCCGTTTGCGTAGAACGAAATCGGTGAACCTTCGGGGATCGAACCCTGGATGATGAGGTTCTTTGTGTCGTTGACCACATCACCGTACCGTCCCTTCACATCGGTAATTACAAACCCCCCGCCGCCGCTGACAACACCTGAAATGAAGGTGCCGGCAGGGGCATCTTCATCGACAATGGTGATTGCCCCATAAAAGGCGTGGGGCAGCGGTGGCAGAGGTGGCAGAACGAAGATGTAATTCTGTTTTATCTCGGAATCGGTCCCATCGGCGTTGGTAACCGTTAGACTGACAGTATACAACCCTTCATCGGTATAGACATGGACCGGATTCTGGGTGGTGGCTGTTGTATTGTCACCGAAGTCCCAGACCCATGTATCAGGGTCATTGGTGGAAGTGTCGGTGAATGCGACAGAGAGCGGAGCCGGGCCTGAAGTCTTGTTGGCGGTGAAACCGGCAACCGGGGGTTGCGGTGGAATCTCCTGGATTCTGAGATTCAGCTCGGTGACTTTGCCCGAAGTGAATGGGTAGGTCGCCTGCCAGTTACCTCCGGCAGCAACATCATAACACTCGGCGGCAGACCCGTTGAGGTAGAAGGTGATGGGCGTCCCGTTCACGATTTGTCCCTGGACGATGAGTTTTTCACCTGATGCCCCGGGTTCTCCATACTGCCCGGGTTTGTCCGCAACAATGGATCCCCCTCCTCCATGAACGGAGGCGGACACGATAGTTCCCGCCAAAGAAGGTTGCCCACCGATGGTAATTGCCCCATAGAATAGATGGGGAGGTTGCGGGATTATCGGCCCCACTACGATGAAGCCGGGTTTGCTGATCCAATCCGACCCTGCATTGTTGGTGACGGTGAGCTTCACGGTATACGTCCCGGGATCTGTATACGTATGGACCGGGTTCCTGTCGGTTGCAGTTGCACCGTCACCGAAATCCCAGTGCCATGAAGAGGGGCTGTTGAGGGAGGTATCCCAGAACTGAACCGCTAAGGGAGCATTTCCAGAGGTCCGGTTTGCGGTGAAATTGGCAATCGGAGGGTCACAGGAATACCCATAAAATGTCCCACATGTCGAATCTGTTCCACAGTCGTTCGTAACGGTCAGGCTCACCGTATAGACCCCTGGAACAGTGTAGGTGTGGGCGGGGTTCTTCTGGGTGGACGTTCCACCGTCACCGAACTGCCAGAACCAGGTGTGCGGGTCGTTGGCAGAGGTATCGGTGAACCCGATCGTGACCGGGGGAAATCCACAGCTCTTATTCATCTCGAAGGATGCAACCGGCGGCGGACAGGGTTGAGCGGTGATGTACGCCGGCCTGGAGGCGGAATCGCACCCGCATTCGTTTGTGACAGTGAGGGTCACGGTGTAAGTGCCAGGAGTGGTATAGGTATGGACAGGGTTCTGTTCGGTGGAAGTGTCACCGTCACCGAACTGCCAGAGCCAGGTATCCGGGTCGTTGGTGGAGAGGTCGGTGAACTGGACGGAGAGAGGGGCCTTACCGGAGGTCCTGTTTGCCGAGAAGTCGGCCACCGGCGGCGGGCAGGGTTCGGCGGTTATAAACTCTTGTTTCGAGGCTGAATCGCACCCGCACTCGTTTGTTACGGTGAGGGTCACGGTGTAAGTGCCAGGAGTGGTATAGGTATGGACAGGGTTCTGTTCGGTGGAAGTGTCACCGTCACCGAACTGCCAGAGCCAGGTATCCGGGTCGTTTGTGGAGAGGTCGGTGAACTGGACGGAGAGAGGGGCCTTACCGGAGGTCCTGTTTGCCGAGAAGTCGGCCACCGGCGGCGGGCAGGGTTCGGCGGTTATAAACTCTTGTTTCGAGGCTGAATCGCACCCGCACTCGTTTGTTACGGTGAGGTTCACGGTGTAAGTGCCAGGAGTGGTATAGGTATGGACCGGGTTCTGTTCGGTGGAAGTGTCACCGTCACCGAACTGCCAGAGCCAGGTATCCGGGTCGTTTGTGGAGAGGTCGGTGAACTGGACGGAGAGAGGGGCCTTACCGGAGGTCCTGTTTGCCGAGAAGTCGGCCACCGGCGGCGGGCAGGGTTCGGCGGTTATAAACTCTTGTTTCGAGGCTGAATCGCACCCGCACTCGTTTGTTACGGTGAGGTTCACGGTGTAAGTGCCAGGAGTGGTATAGGTATGGACCGGGTCCTGTTCGGTGGAAGTGTCACCGTCACCGAACTGCCAGAGCCAGGTATCCGGGTCGTTGGTGGAGAGGTCGGTGAACTGGACGGAGAGAGGGGCCTTACCGGAAGTCCTGTTTGCCGAGAAATCGGCCACCGGCGGCGGGCAGGGTTCGGCGGTTATAAACTCTTGTTTCGAGGCTGAATCGCACCCGCATTCGTTTGTCACGGTGAGGGTCACGGTATAGTCCCCGGCTACCGTGTAGGTATGGACAGGGTTCTTTTCGGTGGAAGTGTCACCGTCACCGAACTGCCAGAGCCAGGTATCCGGGTCGTTTGTGGAGAGGTCGGTGAACTGGACGGAGAGAGGGGCCTTACCGGAGGTCCTGTTTGCCGAGAAGTCGGCCACCGGCGGCGGACAGGGTTCAGCAGTGATATACTCTTGTTTCGAGGCTGAATCGCACCCGCATTCGTTTGTCACGGTGAGGGTCACGGTATAGTCCCCGGCTACCGTGTAGGTATGGACAGGGTTCTTTTCGGTGGAAGTGTCACCGTCACCGAACTGCCAGAGCCAGGTATCCGGGTCGTTTGTGGAGAGGTCGGTGAACTGGACGGAGAGAGGGGCCTTACCGGAGGTCCTGTTTGCCGAGAAGTCGGCCACCGGCGGCGGACAGGGTTCAGCAGTGATATACTCTTGTTTCGAGGCTGAATCGCACCCGCACTCGTTTGTTACGGTGAGGTTCACGGTGTAAGTGCCAGGAATGGTATAGGTATGGACCGGGTCCTGTTCGGTGGAAGTGTCACCGTCACCGAACTG